>Ga0335078_10000074_pt1 | contig 187367 bp, 150 predicted proteins | sample Lox_Sample_32_FD_206711 | JGI IMG/M metagenome (GOLD analysis project Ga0335078, IMG submission 206711) | Soil microbial communities from Loxahatchee National Wildlife Refuge, Florida, United States - Lox_Sample_3.2 | ecosystem: Environmental > Terrestrial > Soil > Wetlands | place: USA... | reverse complement strand
TTCAGGGCTCGGGTTGCGCCATCTCCCGCGCTTCGGCATCCATGATGACGCAGATGGTGAAGGGCAAGAGCAAAGCTGAGGCGGCAAAGCTCTTCGAACAGTTTCACAACCTGGTCACCGGCAAGGCGGATGCAGCCAAATCCTCCGACCTGGGCAAGATGGCCGTCTTCGGGGGCGTTTCCAAGTTTCCCGCGCGCGTAAAATGCGCCACACTGGCCTGGCACACGCTGCAATCAGCTCTCGAAAACAAGAACGATCCCGTCTCGACCGAATAGCTTTGGTGTCAACCCTCCATTCCAATCCGCCCGGTACGCCGATTTCAGGACCCTTCCGCGACGAAATGATCTGGCAGCAGCTCAAGACCGTCCGCGACCCTGAGATCCCTGTCGACATCGTCAATCTCGGCCTGGTCTACTCAGCCGCGGCCTCCGAGGTCGAAGGCGGCAAGCGCATTGATGTGCGCATGTCGCTCACGGCGCCCGGCTGCAGCATGTCTGACGTCATCAAGGCCGAGGTCGAGCGCAAGCTCGCCGCGCTGCCTGAAGTGCGCGAGGTCAAGGTTGAAATCGTCTTCGACCCGCCTTGGAACCCCGGCATGATGTCGGAAGGGGCCAAACTCCAGCTCGGATTCGATTCCGATTACGGAGCGTCAACTCCATCCGCCGGCCCCTTCAAAGTTCTGCGCTGACCCGCAGTTCGCGCCAATTCAGGCACCGCGCCGGCAGGCCTGCCGAGCCTGAAAAGCCGTTTGTCACAAGCGGCAAATACATCAGCTAATGGACTGATTTAACACGCGCTTCTCCGCGCCGGTGCCGGGGCAAACCGTGAGTCACTTGTCAACGCGCTTCCAACCTATGTAGAACCTCGTTGTTCAGAGCGCCTTCCGATTATCTGCCGTACGACCCCGGGAATCGCGAGATTATGGCGGAGTTATTCAATCACTTTTCGCGCCGGAGCTTTCTCAAGTCACTGGCCGCCGCCGCAGCAACCGCCCCAAGCGGGACGCTTCTGCGCGCATCGATCGTCCAGCCGGAGCTTGCCAACGCCGAGGCCTGCTCGGCTTCAGAACGCCTCGACTCGGGCTGGGAGTATTACCGCGGAGCGCTGGACGGTCCATGGGAAGTTTGGCGCGGAAACGAGATCGCGGTTTGGGAGAAGGTGCCGCTGCCGCACTGCTTTAATCACTACGACGCCTGCGATCCCGACACGCCCTACTACCGCGGACACGGCTGGTATCGGACGCGCATTCCCATCGACAATCCGCCGAACAACGGCCGCACCCTGCTCTACTTTGAGGGAGCCGGCCAGACCTCCCATGTATACGTTGCCAATCAATTGGGCGGGTCACACGTCGGCGGATACGACGAATTTGTCCTCGACATCACCGAGGCCGTGGCGGCCGCCGCCCCGGGTGCAGGCAAAAACGGTATTCCCATCGCCGTGCTTTGCGATAACTCCGAAAATCTTGAGCGGCCGCCCTCCGACCTCAGCGATTTCAGCCTCTACGGAGGGCTCTACCGGCATGTTCACCTGGCTTATGTGCCCGCGGTTTCGCTCGAGGCAGTGCACATTGCAACGAACTTTGCGCCCGGTTCCGCGGCCACGGTAAGCGTGAGGGCCCGGCTCTACAACCCGGTGAAGTTTTCGGGCGCCGCCTCGCTCACCATCGAGATTGCCGACGCAGCCGGCCGCACCGTTAGCCACGCGGAAAAGACGCTGGTCGCCTGGGACGGCGAGACTGAGATCGCGTCGTTCACCGTTGCCGCGCCCACCCTATGGTCGCCCGCCCGGCCTCATCTCTACACATGCAGCGTGACGCTGACGACGCGCTACGGCTCTAGCGCCGTAAAAGAGCGGTTCGGCATCCGCCACACGGAGTTTGTTGACTACGGCCCATTCAAGTTGAACGGCGAACGCCTGCTGCTCAAAGGAACGCAGCGCCACATGGACCACGCCGGGTTTGCCGCCGCGCAGCCTGACGCCCTGGTGCGCACCGAAATGGAGCTGATCAAAGCCATGGGCGCCAACTTCATCCGCCTGGCTCATTATCAGCAAACCCGCCAGGTGCTCGACCTGTGCGACGAACTGGGCCTGCTGGTGTGGGAAGAAGTACCGTGGTGCCGCTCCGGCGTGGGCGACGACAAATGGAAGAACCGCACCCGCGCCATGCTCGCCAACATGATCGATCAGCACTTTAACCATCCCAGCGTGCTCATGTGGGGTTTGGGCAACGAGGACGATTGGCCCGCTGAATATCCCGCGCTTGACCAGGCCGCCATTCGCGCATTCATGCAGGAGCTGAACGAGCTGGCGCACACCCTGGATTCCTCGCGCTATACGTCGCTCCGCCGCTGCGATTTTGCGCGCGACATTCCCGATGTCTACTCGCCGTCGATCTGGGCGGGGTGGTATTCCGGCGTCTACACCCAGTACGAACAAGCGTTGGAAAAGCAGCGTACCCGCGTCAAGCACCTCCTCCAGATGGAGTGGGGCGCCGATAGCCACGCGCGCCGGCACGCCGAGGAGATTGACAGCGACGCGGCCGGGGCCCCGCTGGGCGCGGACCTGGCTGAAAACACGCGGGACTCTCTCGAAAACGGAGCCAGGACCGCCATCTCGCGTGACGGTGACTGGTCGGAGACCTATGCCTGCAATCTCTTCGATTGGTATCTGAAGGTGCAGGAAACGCTGCCCTGGCTCGCGGGATCGGCGCAATGGGCCTTTAAGGATTTCACCACGCCCCTGCGCGTTGAAAATCCCGTGCCCCGCATCAATGAAAAGGGCGTCATCGAGCGCGACATGACGCGGAAGGAAAGCTACTTTGTCTTCCAGTCGTATTGGAGCGAGGAGCCCATGGCGCACATCTACGGCCACACCTGGCCGGTGCGCTGGGGTGCCGAAGGCGAGCCGCGCATGGTCAAGGTTTACTCCAACTGCCCTGCCGCCGAGCTGTTCGTCAACGGCAAATCGGCCGGCCGGCGCGAACGCAACAGCCAGGATTTTCCCGCTGCCGGATTGCGCTGGATGGTGAACTTCGCGCCCGGCAAGAATCGCTTGCGCGTAGTGGCCGGCCGCGGCGGCACAACCGTGAGCGACGAAATCGAGTTTGAGTACCAGAGCCAGAGATGGGGCAAGGCGGCGCAGCTCAAGCTGGCCGCGACGGCCCGCGCTGCCGGCAACGCGACCATCGAAGCCACTCTGCTCGACGCCAACGGCGCGCTCTGCCTCGACGCCCGGAACGTAGTTCGGTTTTCGCTGGCCGGCAGCGGCTGCCTTATCGACAACCAGGGCACGTCCACCGGCTCGCGCGTGGTGCAGCTCTACAACGGCCGCGCGCGCATTTCTGTTCAATGCAACGGTGGCCCGTCCATGGCAGGGGTCACCAGCGAAGGCATTGCACCGGCCTTTGTCACCATTCCGGCATAAGCACCCTTCCGAAGAGAAGAACGCCGGGTGTGGTTCTGATTGAAGGCCGCTGGCCGCGGGGAAGAAACTGCGGCTGCTTTTCCTAACGCAACAGGCAATTTGTGCTTGTCTTCAGAAAACTACCTTCCTCGGGCGCGTTTTTGCCCACTGCCCGATTCTCCTGTCACCCCATCGGAGGCCAGGTGTTCCAGCTGCTTGCGCCAGTCGAGCGACTCGACGAAGGCGCGCGACTCGCGCCAGCCGGGCTCTACAATCACATGCAGCTCCAGATAGACCTGCGTGCCCAGCAGCGACTCGATCTCGCACCGCGCGCCCGTGCCGATGGCCTTCAGCTTTGATCCGCCTCTTCCGATAAGAATCGCCTTCTGCCCGTTGCGCTCGCAATAAATCGCCGCATTGATTCGTGTCAGGGGCTTTTTGCCCGGCCGCGGCAGTCCTTCCGGCTCTTCAAAGCGCTCAATCACGACGGCCGATGCGTACGGGACCTCCTCGCCGGTCTCAATCAAAATGCTTTCACGAATTAACTCGGCAACCATGAAACGCAACGGCTGGTCGGTGTATTGATCCTTGGGATAGTAGCGCTCGCCTTCGGGAAGCACCTCGATGATTTTGCGTACCAACAGGTCGAGACCGTCGCCCTTCCGCGCGCTCACCGGAATCACCTGGGCAAAGTTGTAATGCTTCGAGAGCGAATCGATGAGCGGCAGCAGCTCATCCTTGCGCACCAGATCGATTTTGGTCAGCACCAGGAAAACCGGACAGTCGAGCCGGCTTACAAGCGAGAAAAGAAACTCATCCTCAGAGCGCCCTCTGGGTGCCCCCGGTCTCGATTTTGAGGCCCGAGAGGGATCTTCGTTGAGCTGTATCCTCCGCGTCGCATCCACCAGCACCAGCACCAGGTCGCGCGACTCGAGTGCTTCATGAATTTCGTGCAGCATGCGCCGGTCGAGCTCAGATCCAGGCTTGTGGACGCCCGGCGTATCGACAAAGACAATCTGCGCCGCCGCATGCCGGCCTTTTTGCGCGGGAACCTCCAGCACGCCCACAATGCGGTTGCGCGTAGTCTGCGGCTTGGCCGTGACGATCGACACTTTCTGGCCGGTCAGAGCGTTCAGCAGTGTACTCTTGCCCACGTTCGGCCGACCGAGAATGGCGACGAATCCGGATTTCACGCGCAGCTCCTGACTGAGTGTACGGCATCGGTCTCATATGCATAGTCAATGGGCAGGCCGCTTCTGCCGCGCGAGAATTTTTTTCGAAATTCCGCTTGACCTGTCTATAACTATAGGGTTGATGGTGGGAGTAGACGATGTGGACAGTCAGCAAACTCGCACGACGCGTCGGCTTGAGCCGAACCGCGCTCCTATACTACGAATCCATCGGGCTGATGCGCGCGCCGCAACGCAGCAACGGAAACTACCGCTGCTATGGCGAGCGCGACCTGGCCCGGCTGCTCGAGATTCGCGCTTTTCGCGACGCGGGCCTCAGGCTGGCCGACATTCGCGCCATCCTCGATCGCCCCGGCAGCGATGCGGCGGGAGTGCTGGAGCGGCGGTTGATGGAACTCGACGGCGAGATCAGGACCCTCCGCGAACATCAGGCGGCGATCCTCAAGCTGCTGCGCCACAAGAGTCTAAGGAGAGAAGAAATGATCACGAAGCAGAAGTGGGTTGCCATCATGAAGGCCTGCGGTCTAAGCGACGAGCAGATGCACCGCTGGCACGCGGAGTTCGAACGTTCGGCGCCGGAAGAACACCAGGAGTTTCTGGAGTTCCTGCACATTCCGGCGGCTGAAATCAAAACCATACGCAAGCAAAGCCGCGAAGGTTTCTGAGCTTGCGAAACTGACAGAGGCGCGGCGGTTGAGAGTGGGTGGGCGGGATTGTGGGTCCCGCCCTTTCCGCATCCGCGGCCGCGCCGTTGTTATCATCGGCGCATGGCGCTCGAAGGCCAAAATGCCGCCGGCCAAACCAGGCGCCTCATCCTGTGCCCGCTCGAACTGGCAGACGCCCCGCAGATTCAAGAGCTCTTTCCGCACTGGGAGATCGTCCGCCACCTGCGCAACGTCGTCCCCTGGCCTTACCCCGCCGATGGCGCTCTCAAATTCATTCGCGACGTGGCGCTGCCTGCCGTGGAGCGCGGCGACGAGTGGGTTTGGACGCTGCGGCTCCGCGACCAGCCCGAGCAGGTAATCGGCATCCTCAACCTGCGCCGCGGCGATCACGAGAATCGCGGGTTTTGGCTGGGTCTGCCGTGGCAGGGCAGGGGATTGATGAGCGAGGCCTGCGCCTGGGCCAATGATTTCTGGTTCAACACGCTCGGCTTCCCGGTGCTGCGCGTCGCCAAAGCCCGCGACAACGCCGCCTCGCGCCGCATCTCTCAGAAGCAGGGCATGCGCGTCGTGGGGGTCGAAGAGCGGGATTACGTCTGCGGCCGGTTGACCTCGGAGATCTGGGAGATTACGGCCCATGAATGGCGGAATTGGAAGAAAGGGGCCGGATAGACATGAAAAAGGCTCTGCTCTGCTTGATTTGCGCTTTGCCAGTACCGCTGGGTTCACAATCTCCGGTCACCGGCCCGGCGGTCAATGACGGAGATGTAATGGTTGTCGGCGTCGCACATGACGACTCCAACCTGGGCGGCGGCATTAACAGCGGCCGACAAATGGCGCCAGGGAAGGTCGATGTTGAGCCGATTGCCTGGATTACGGCGGAGGGCACATGGCGAAAGCTCTCCTGCATAGACGCCAAATCGGCCGAGTGCAAGAAGTTTGAGCGGGAATACCTGAGCAAGCCACACGACTACGCGGTCGTGAGCGCGGATGGAAATGGCGCGACTGTTCACGTCGAACGCATGGCGATCGATAGCGAATGCTTTGGTATCGGTGGGCGGGGCGAATTTACAGGGGGACCGATTCACCATGCGGCTGTCGCGGCCGAATGGCCGGAAGTTTTCGCGGCGGGGGAGCCTGCGAGGAGACTTCCGGAGAACGAGGCCGAGCCGGTTCGAAGGGCGCTCGCAGCCGCCGTGGGGACAAAGCTTGATTCAACGAAGGAACTGCGGGTGTACTCGTTGCAGTTGGACGGCATCCCATTGCTCGTGATTCAAAGAGCCTTCCAGGATTGGGCGAGCAAGCCACAGTATCGCCCACCCGATGGCCCCGATTTTGAAATGATCTTTGCCATCGGAACAATGAACGAAGGACGATTCAAGCTCTTACTTTGGAAAGAAAACACTGCCGATGACAACGAGCAGATCCTGGGACTCATTCACCTGAAGTCTCATAGCGACTTTCTTGTGACTTCATCCAACAACCCGGAGGGGAACTCGTTTCGCGTGTACGGCATCCGCGATGGGAAACCGGTGATGGTTTTAGAAGGAGGCGGTGGGGAATGCTGACTATGAGGCCGTCCACCTAAAAATGCTGGTCCTTCGACTCCGTTTGGCGCAAAAAGCGCGCCAAACTTGGCTCAGGATGACAATTCGAAATTTGATGCGAACCTCAGACTCGGAACGCTACGAAGCGCGCGCCTCGTCCTTCGGGAATGGCAGCCTCGCAATCGGCGGGAAGATGCGCAAGCGCTCGATGCGCCGCCCCGTAGAAGCCACGATCTCCACGCGCAGGCCGAGCGGTTCCAGCGTCACCACTTCACCAGCCTTCGGAATGCGTCCCGCGATCTCGCTCACCAAACCGCCCAGCGTGGTGGCTTCGTAGCGTTCGTCCATCTCCGGCGGCTCGCCCACCAGGTCCTCCAGATGATCGGCGGGAAAGCTGCCCGGAACCAGCCAACTGCCCGGAGCCTCGCGCACCGGCTCTTCGCCCAGCGCCTCGCCTTCGTGCTCATCGCGAATGTTGCCCACAATCTGCTCCAGCAGGTCCTCGATGGTCACCACGCCCGCCACGGCGCCGTACTCGTCAATCACCACGCGCATGTGCTGGTTTTCGCGCTGCATCTCGCGCAGCAGCTCGTAGCCGCGCTTGGTCTCGGGCACAAACGCCGCCGGGCGCAAAATGCTGGCCACGGTGCGCGTGCGCGCCTCTTCGTCGCTGATTTGCAGCAGGTCATGCGCAAATGCCAGCCCCTTGATGGTGTCGAGCGTTCCGGAATAGACGGGCACACGCGAGTAGTTATGCTTTTTCAACAGCTCGAGAAAGCGTTCCAGCGTGATGGATTCAGAGACCGCGAAGATTTCGGGCCGCGGCGTCATCACCTCGCGCACCAGCTTGTCGCCAAATTCGACCGCCGAGCGCACCAACTCGCGGTCGCTCTGTTCCAGGATGCCTTCCTCCTCACCGGCTTCAATGAGGGCCTCGACGTCGGGCGCCGGAGCTTCCTCCTCGGGGCCGGCAGGCGCCTCGGCCAGGCGGGCGAGCGAGGCAAAAAAGCGGATAAAGACGGTGATGGGCGTGACCACCCAAAGGAGGAGCAGGATGGGCCAGAGCAGAAACGCCGCCCACACGCCCCGCGTGCGATGGAAAAGCAGTGAAGGGATGAGCTGGTTGCAAACGACGATCACCAGCACCACGGCAAAAACTGCCTGCGCGATTTCAACCACCGTGGGCGGGCCCTGGTGCGGAGCACGATCGAACAGGACCGCGCCGAACTCGAGCGCAATGAGGCCCAGCGCGAGCTGCTGCAGCACGCCCGCGCAAAGGCCGGCGTGCTCACGGCTCAAGCCGAGGTGGGGTTCAATTCGTTCCTCCCACACGTCGAGATTCTCTTGCACGTCGCGGCTTAGGATCTTGCCGAACTCCGCATAAACGCGGTGGATGTAGGAGGCGACCGTGGCCACCACCAGCAGAACCACCAGGAAGGTGATTTCCAGCGGTGTCATGGCTTACTGCTCCGCGCTGCCTTGCCGGCTCGCTGGCTCGCTGACTCGCTTCTTGCCCGCTCAATCAGCCCCAGCGGCAAGCGCAGGCGCGCGCGCAGAACGCGCTCGCGCTGCTCCATCCGCCCCTGGTCCGCCTCGTGATCATACCCAGCCAGATGCAGCAGCCCATGGAGCAAGAGAATTTTCAACTCGCAAGTGAGCGCGTGACCCTGCTCGGCGGCCTGGCGGCGTGCGGTTTCCACGCTGATCGCCACATCGCCCGCTATCTTCTCCGCGCCTTCCTGGTTTTGAAGCAGGTCGGCGGAGCGAAAAGAGAGCACGTCGGTGGGCTTATCCTGGCCGCGGAAACGCAGGTTCAGGTCGCAAATCGTCGCATCGGTGGTCAGCAGCACGGTCACCTGCCCGCGCAGCCCCACCTCCTCCTGCGCCTCGGCCAGGAACCGGGTCAATGTTGGTCGCGTAGGCAGGCGCTCGGCCCAGGGGAGCGGCGCACGCCGCCAGTTGGTTCTTAAAGAAGCAGGCCTCGACTGAGGCGCACGGTTCGCAAACCCCACGGCAGGCATTCGTCTGCGGGTCGAGGGGGCGGGGTCCAGATCTGGATCGAGGAGAATCATCGTGCGCGGAGCCGTGACACAGCCAGCCACCCGGCTCCGGGTCTAGGAAGATGATACGCGACAGCAGCTGTCGAGCCTTTTCCACCGCGTCCGGCCGTCAGGGTGAAGAGGTTGGCCTGGCCGCATTCTCATCCCTGTCCCTTAATCCCTAATCCCTGTCTTATTGGGGCTTTGCGGCGGTCTTTGCGTGCCCCTCCGCCCGCGCCTCGATGGGAACGTCCGCCTCGCCGACGGAGAGCGGCAACTCCTGCTGGCGCGGCTGGGCCGACTCGTAGGCGCGCACAATGCGCTGGATGAGCGGGTGGCGCACCACGTCGGACTCTTCGAAATGGCAGAACGCGATGCCGTCCACACCGTTGAGCACGTTGATGGCGTCCAGCAGGCCCGACTTGCGCGGGTTGGGCAGGTCGATCTGCGTGATGTCGCCGGTAATGACGGCCTTCGAATTATTTCCCATGCGCGTCAGGAACATCTTCATCTGCTCGATGGTGGTGTTCTGGGCCTCGTCGAGGATGATAAAGGCGTCATTCAAAGTACGGCCACGCATGAACGCCAGCGGCGCCACTTCAATCACATTGCGGTCAAGCATCTTGTCTACTCGCTCGATGTCGAGCATGTCGAAGAGAGCGTCGTAGAGCGGGCGCAGGTAGGGATCGATCTTTTCCTGCAGCGTGCCCGGCAGAAAGCCCAGGCGCTCTCCGGCCTCCACCGCGGGGCGCACCAGCACGATGCGGCTCACGCGCTTGGCGTTGATGGCGGCCACCGCCATGGCGACGGCAAGGTAAGTCTTGCCGGTGCCCGCCGGACCCACGCTGAAAACCATGTCGTTCTGCTCAATGGCTTCGATGTAACGGCGCTGGTTGAGCGAACGCGGCTGCACAATGCGCTTGATGCCGGCGGACCGCTGCTTGCTCGATTCGGCCACGGAGCGCAGGGTCGCGGCAGTGTCGGCCACCACCAGGCGCAGCATGCCGTTGAGCTCGCCATTCTGGGGATGGATGCCCTGCCGGCGCAGGCTTTCGAAGTCTTCAAAGATGCGTCGCACGCGCACCACGCCCTCTTCGGAGCCCTCTACGTGCACAGCGTCGGAGCGCAGATCGATGCGCACGCCGAGCGAGTCTTCTATCAGTCTCAGGTTCTCATCGCGGGTCCCAAACAGGGGCTCAAGGTTGGGTGTAATTTCCAGGGCGATCTTCAAAGGTTTTCGCGTCCTCCGGGACGGTAATTTAACCTTGGCCGGCAGCGGTCTTTTGAGGCCGCTGCCGGAGGGTTCGCAGTTAAGTTATCGGCAATAGGTGCTTTGCACGCGAGAAGAGTCGCGCCGTGCAGGGGCCGGGCCCGGCACGGCGCTTCTTTGCAGACGGCTGAAATGAAAGGGAGCCAAGCAGTGCAAAGCGCCCCCAAGTCCTTGGTTTGGACCGCCTTGCCGGACCGCGGGTTGAGTCTATGTACCAATTCCAGTACTGCGAGAGTAGCGCGGGTCAGACAGCGCGTCAACCTTCGCATCATTACTTTTGATGAATTGGTTGCCCGCGGAGATACCTGCGGCATTGCACAACCCGCCGCCGGCTCGAAAGCTTGCCACCAGTGACATCCGTTACACTTCATTCAACTTCTCGCGAGCCCGTAGGAGAAAGCTACGGATGTCTGCGCTTTACATCGCCGTTCTGGCTGCCATTGTGGTGGTGCTGTCGATGGCCGTCTGCCGCGCCGCGCGCGTCAAGACCAAGGCCGACTACCTGGCGGCCGGGCGCTCCTTGTCCGCCTGGGTTCTGGTGCTTACGCTCCTCACCTCGTGGATCGGCGCGGGATAGACGCAGCACGCGGATGTCAGCGCACAAGAACTCAGGAGCCACTTTGACCTTTTCCAAACGTCTCCACGAAATTCGCACCGGATTTGAGCGCCCGTTCTGGGTTGCGAACATCAGCGAGCTTTTCGAGCGGCTGTCGTACTATGCGGCGTTTGCCTCTCTGCCCCGATATCTGCACGAGAGCCTGAACTTCGGCGTCGAGCGGGCCAGCAGCTTGGCGGGATTATTTGGCGGGCTGGTGTGGTTTCTGGCGGCATTCGGCGGCGCGCTCGCAGACCGCATGGGCTTTCGCCGGGCGCTTTCGCTGGCTTACCTGATTTTGGCCACCTCTTACTTCCTTCTCGGCTCCATTGGTTCGCCGTGGCTCGCTCCGGTTCGCCATGCCATGCCTTTGGTTGTGCTGGTGACGCTGATCCTGATGCTGCCGGCGCTCGGCATCGCGCTCGTGAAGCCCTCCGTAGTTGGGACCACGGCCCGCGCTTCCAATGAAAGCGTGCGCTCCATTGGCTACTCCATCTACTACACGCTGGTGAACATAGGCGGCGCCGCGGGACCTTTTCTGGCCGGATGGGTGCACCAGCGTTTCAGCGTGGAGAAGGTGTTCGACATGGCGGCATTGAGCGTCTTTGTCATGTTCTTCGCCGTGCTGCTCCTCTTCAAAGAGCCCCGCCGCTCAGGCGAGGCTCAGGCCGAAAGCCTTGGGCAGGTTGCCAGGAACTTCCTCACCGTCGTGTCCAATTGGCGCTTTATGCTGTTTTTGCTCATTTTCTCTGGCTACTACATCGCCTTCTGGCAGGAATTCATCATTCTTCCTCTCTATATACACGGCTACGTGAACGCCAAGAGCAATACTGAAATGCTGCTTATGTGGGACTCGCTCACGGTGATCGCCCTGCAGATGGCGGTCAGCATTCTCACCCAGAAGATTCCTTCGTTCCGCGGCATCACGCTCGGCACCCTTATTTCGGGCATGGCCTGGATCCTGCTTGTCCTGCATCCCAGCGTCGTCATGGCCGTGGCAACGCTCATCGTTGTGGCCATCGGCGAAATTACGCAGCAGCCGCGCTATTACGAGTACATCTCGCGTCTGGCGCCCCCGGGGCAGCAGGGAACATTTATGGGCTTTGCCTTTCTGCCCATTGGGATCGGGTCCATCGTGGGTGGATGGTTTGGCGGCTTCCTCATTCATCACTTCGGCGAAGTCCAGCATCAACCCGCGCTCATCTGGTGGTCGGTGTCTGTAGTGGGTGTGGCGACGGCGGGCCTGCTTTGGGTTTACGACCGCTGGGTACGGCTGAGCCCAGAAGAGTGCATCCATGTAACGCCCGCTTCATAGCCCGGCTGTAGCGCTGGTCGACCCGCGCTCGGGAGCCCCGGTGTCCGCCTTTGCGACGTCTTTGTTTTTGTCGCTAGGGTGGGGTGCCGCTCAGTTCTCCGTCGGCCGCTCGATGTGGTCGACAATCAGAGTTTCAATCGTCGTCTTCGTCGGCGCCAGTTTCATTCCCACCTGCTTCTCGAGCGCGCCCGTGAAGCTCAGACCTTCGGCGTCGGGCGGTACGAAGTGTCCTTCGCGCTCGTCAATAAACTCCATCACCCAGTCATAGGTGCCGGTCAGCCCGGTCTGGTCCACAACCGGCCGGCCCAGGTTGCCCATGCCGCTGAAGGTGCCCACGATCTGCGCCATGGTCAGGTCGCGCCCGCCTTCATGCCGCATGTACGGCTGGGACCCCGGCATGTTGACGTAGGTCCCGCAGCGAATGGGAAAGCCGTCGGGCAGCGTGGCGTACGAAGGAGGCGGCGGGACGGCGGGGGCCGCAGGTTGCGCACCCGCTCCCTGGTCGACTGCCGGCCGCTCCCTCACGGCAGCGGCCACTCCGGAACAGGAGTCGCCGGCAGGATGCGGCCGCAGCCCCGGACCCAGCACGCCCGGCTTGATGAGGACAACGGCATAGGCCGGAACCGTGTGTTCTTCGTAATGAATCTTGAGGCCGAAGCGGTCAAAGAGCATGGCTTGCACCATGAGGCGCATCTGGTCCTTGGTGGGGTGCGGGTTGTCGCTGCGCGCCTCAATATTGAAGCCTTCGCTCACCGCCCAATCGGGCAGAGTGTCGTGGAAATGGTTCCCCACTCCCTTGAAGGCGAAGCCCATGAGGCGAAACACCGGCCAGTTGGTCGCCCTGAAGACGCCGCCCGTGTCGGTATAAGTGTTCTCGGGCCCGTACGGAACGTTCACACCCGAATCGGCATCGGGATTCTTCTCCGGATGAATAGAGATGACGTCGAACGCCATGTGGCCGCCGGCGGCAATCTGCCAATCGGGCACGTACGTCGTCTGCGCCTGGGGCGGTGCCGGCTGCCCGGCCGCGCCCAGAGCGGCAAGGAAGAGAAATGCTGCGAGCGGAAATATGCGCGGTCCCGGGCGAATCTCTCGCAATGGCCGTGTTTGCCAATTCTCTTCGTTCATGCACCGCCTCCGTTCGGCTGAGAGGGGCCTGTCAAATTTGAAGATACGCCCGCCGAGCGCGAGCAGCGAAGAAACTGGGGTGCCCCATCCCGCCCGCGCCCATGTAGCGCCGGCTTCCCGGTCGGCTGTCGTGCGGGTCTCCCGCCCGCGCTCGGAGTTTCGGGGGAACGAGAAAAAACTTGCTCCGCCCGCGCGCAACCGTCTTACACTGTCGGTGACAAATCCACATCCGTATGCCGGTGGCGCAGCTAACCCTCGAGATTCGTATCGAGCACGCGCAGTCGCTCAAGGACCGCCGGCAGGTAGTGCGCTCGCTCAAGGACCAGTTGCGGCAGGGCTTCAACGTCTCCGTATCGGAAATGGATGAGGCCGTGACCTGGCAGTCAGCGACCATCGGCGTGGCGGCCATCTCGCGCTCGCGCGACTACCTGCACGGCCTGATGGAAGAAGTGGAGCGCGCCGCCCGTCGCATGACCACCGAGCTCGGCGCTGACCTCGCCGATTCCTTCTGGGAATACATCGAGAGCTAGGGCCTGGCCGCGGCTTCGAGATTTCTCCCGCTCCGCGCCATGCTACGCTGGCTCTTGAGCCTTGGAGAAATCGTTTGCAGTCCAGCACCTTTCTTATCGCCGTTTTTGAATTTGTTATTCTCCTGTTTTCGCTCAGTTTTCATGAGTGCGCGCACGCGTGGACGGCTTCCCGCCTTGGCGACCAGACCGCCCGGCTGCAGGGTCGCGTAACCCTCAATCCCATCTACCACATTGATCCCATCGGCACACTGCTCTTTCCCGCACTCGTCATTTTCGGCCCGCTCGTCGGGCTCCGGCTTCCCTTCATGCTCATCGGCTGGGCCAAACCCACGCCCGTCATGACGCGCAACTTCACCAAGATCGTCCGCGACGACAACCTGACCACGCTGGCGGGGCCGGCCTCGAATCTGGTCCTCGTATTGCTCGCCCTCTGCGGTCTCATCGTCATGGCGTCCACCATGAACAACGGCGGCGACATGGTACGGCTGTCGTTCGCGGCTGCGCTGGGCATCGCCGAGCCGGCCGAGGCGCATCCGGTGGCCCTACTGCTGAGCCTGGGGATACTTATCAACCTCTCGTTGTTCTTTTTTAACCTGCTGCCCATCCCGCCTCTCGACGGCAGCCGCGTGGTCCGAAACATGCTGCCCTATAACGCCGTGCAGGTCTACGACCGCATCGGCGGCTGGGCCAGCTACCTGCTGATGATCTTCGTCGGCGGATACGTGCTGCGGCTGCTGCTCACGCCCGCCCTGATTCTTATTTTTTCGCTGCTCATGCGTCTCTGATTGCCCTGTTCCCGCCCTCCGCTCCCGCTACAATGAAATGAGCAAATCCGGTGATTTTCGCCGGCTTTTCCAGCGCCCTTTTTCGGCGTGATTAAGGAACTGAACCGAACCATGCCCGAATCCCCAATCCATTCGCTGCGCCCGCGCGTGCTCAGCGGCATGCGCCCCACGGGAAAGCTCCATCTGGGCAACTACATGGGCGCGCTGGCCAATTGGGTCAAGCTCCAGGACCAGTACGAGTGCTACTTCTTTATCGCCGACTGGCACGCGCTCACCACCGACTACGCCGATACCTCGCAGCTGGCGCTGAATTCAATGGAAGTGATCCTCGACTACCTTGCCGCCGGCCTCAACCCCGAAAAATGCGTCCTCTTTCTGCAAAGCCGCGTGCGGCAACACGCTGAGCTCGCGCTCCTTCTGGGCATGAGCACTCCCCTCGGCTGGCTGGAGCGCGTGCCCAGCTACAAGGAGATGCTTGAGAATCTCGCCGACAAGGATTTGACGACCTATGGTTTCCTGGGCTATCCCGTGCTGATGGCGGCAGACATTCTCATGTACCAGGCCGATTTCGTGCCCGTGGGCCAGGACCAGCAGGCGCACGTGGAGCTGACGCGTGAAGTGGCGCGACGCTTCAACCAGTTTTACCAGCTCGATGGCCGCGAAGTTCTGCCCGAACCCAAGGTGCTGCTCACGCCTGCGCCCAAGCTGCCGGGCACCGACGGGCGCAAGATGTCGAAGAGCTACGGCAACACCATCCTCATCAGCGATCCTGAGCCCGTGGTGCGGCAAAAACTGAAAACGATGGTTACCGACCCGGCACGCATCCGGCGCAGCGATCCTGGCGACCCTGACAAGTGCCCTGTGGGCGATCTGCATAAGGTGTTTTCAACGCCGCAAACCATGGCCAGGGTGTACGAAGGCTGCCGCACGGCCGGAATCGGCTGCATCGAGTGCAAAGGCTGGGTGGCAGACGCACTGTTAGAGGTGCTCCAGCCTATTCAGGAGCGGCGCGCCGCAATTACCGAGTCGCAGGCAATGGAGGTTCTCAATGCAGGCTCGTGCCGCGCCCAGGCCCGCGCCGAGCAGACCATGGTGGAGGTGCGCGAAGCCATGGAAATGAGCCTCACCACCGCGCCGGGCGCGAGTTGCGCAACGAAGTGATTCCATTGACGGACTTTTCTTCCAATCCCGATACTCCCGCCGCCGCTCCGCAGGCGCCAGAAAATGAGCCCGCGCCGGCCGCATCCGTGTCTTCCCTCGATCCGGGCCCTCCGCAGCCGCTCGACGCCTCACCCGCTCACGAACCCACCACCGCCGAAAAAGTTGCCGCCGCCCTCAAGGCGCGCGGCGAAGACGCCGACCAGTCGCCCTTTTCGGTGATGGTGAGCCAGGTGTACGAGGGGCCGCTCGATCTTCTGCTCGACCTGATCCGTAAGCAGGACATCGACATCTACGACATTCCCATCGCCAAAATCACGGCCCAGTTCCTGGCCTACGTCGACCGTCTGCGGGCCAGCGACATGGATGTGGCCGGAGAGTTCATCTACACCGCCGCGCTGCTCATCCACATCAAGAGCAAGATGCTGCTGCCGCGCGCGCCGGCAGGACTTGAAGAGGCGGCTGAGGATCCCCGCCGCGAGCTGGTGGAGCGGCTCCTGGAACACGAGCGCTTCAAGAACGCGGCGCAAATGCTGCACGAAAAACAGATGCTCGAAGCGGCTACGTGGACCAATCCCGGTGTGCGCGAGTTCCGCGAGGACGCCGGCGCCGAGCCAGAGATAGCCGCCGACACCACCGACCTGGTGCGCGTCTTTCGTGAAGTCCTGGAGCGCGCCCGCAACCGGCCCATCCTCGACGTGGAAGAGGACACGGTCACGGTGAACCAGATGATCCAGTTCCTGGCCCGGCGCCTGATGCTCGAAGACAAGCCCGTGGCGTTGCGCCGCCTGCTCAGCCACACGCGCTCAGAGCGCGCCTTGATCGCCATGTTTCTGGCTCTGCTCGAGCTGGTGCGCCTGCAGGCGATTCTGCTGCGCCAGGACCGGCACTTCAGCGAAATCTTCATCAAGAAGCACACCGGCTTCGAAGCGGCCATGAACCAGGGCCTGGCCGACGCCCGCGACGACTGGCGGTAAGAAGCACAATGATGCAGGCCCCGGAGGGGCCGCTGGAAGATTGCCCGGGACAAGCCGGCGTCAGCGGGCGCAGCCCTGGGGGTCTCAACGAAGCCAGCCCTGTAGGGGCGACGGAACCTCGGGTAATGCTCGCAAATTTCCGCTCCCCAGCTTGTAAACTGACGTTAATGCGTGTCATTCCCCGGAAATTCCAACCTGCGGTTTTAAGCGCGATCCTGGCAGGCTCGTTCGCCAACGCTGCCGGTGTACCGCTCCCTGCGCAGCAGCCCCCATCGCCCGAGAACGAACTGGCCGCGGTTCCCCTGCCCGAGCCGACCGCGATTGCGCTGCCTTTGCCCGAAGACCGCGGCGCCGCGGACCTGGAACAGACGCTCAAGCGGCTTGGCACCACCGCCAGCGTGCTCGTGATTGTGGCGCATCCCGACGACGAAGATGGTCCGCTGATGACCTACCTGGCGCGTGGGCTAGGAGTGCGGGTGACGGCGCTTACACTGACGCGCGGCGAAGGCGGGCAGAACGAGATGTCGGCGGAGAGCTATGACGCTCTTGGTCTCATCCGCACCGCCGAGCTGCTTAAAGCCGATGAGTATTATGGCGCGCAGGAGCTTTGGGGCACTGAAGTCGATTTCGGATTCTCCAAGACGCAGGAAGAGGCGTTTGCAAAGTGGGGGCACGACCGTGTGCTCTACGACGCGGTGCTGGCCGTGCGCAAGGTGCGGCCGCAAATTATTCTCTCCACATTTGTGGGCGGAGTGAGCGATGGTCACGGCCACCACCAGGTTTCCGGCGAAATCGCGCAGGAGGCATTCAAAGCGGCCGGCGATCCCAAGGTGTTTCCCGATCAGCTGAAGGATGGCATCGAGCCATGGCAGCCGCTGGCCGTCTATTCGCGCGCTCCATTCGCACGCATCGCCAACGGCCAGATATTCGACTACGCGACCGGCAAATCGGCGCCCGCCAGATTTCACAATTACGTCACCGGGGAGTGGATCGAGGGCGACCTGAGCGACGACGTCACAGTCCCCACGGGCACGTGGGACGCGGCCTTGGGGCGCACCTATGTGCAGATCGCCCGCGAAGGTTGGGGCAAGCAGTTGTCTCAAAACGGAGGCGCCAATCCCGCGCTCAGCGAGCCCGACGAAACCGGTTATCACCTGTGGGCCGCCGCGCCGTCGGTGTCCGCCAAAGACGCGAGCCCCGGCGACGTCAGCCTCTTCCAGAATCGGAAAGTCAGCATCGACACCACGATCGCCGGACTCGCTCACCTCGCCGGCGCAACGTCGCCTGCGTGGCTAAGCGACGGCCTGCGCAAGACCCAGTCCGACTTCGACGCATTCATGGCCGACTGCAGCACTCAGGGTGGCGTGGCCGGCGCGCGAAAGCTTGTGCCGGTTTACCGCGAAACCCTCGATCTCTATGCCCGAGTGAAGACGAGCGATCTCGACCTCGAGGCCAAAGCGGGCCTGGAGCTCGAGTTGGGCGCCAAAATCAAGCAATTTCAGCGAGCACTCAAAGATCTCCTCGGCCTCGACCTCGTTGCCTTCGCCACTGGAAGGAGCGGCGCTCCGGGTTACGGCGGGCGCGGCGGATCGGCCGACGAAACCGCGCGCAGCGTCTGGCCCGGAGAGGATTTCGGCGTGCGCGTGCACACGGCGCATGGACTGGGAGACGTGCGCTTGGGCCGCGTCTGGCTGCAGAGCCAGGATGGGCCAGATTGGAAAACGGAAGACGCAAGCGGATCGGCGCCTGCGGAAGGGCCGGTGACCGACCGCATCTTTCACGTCCACGTGCCCGACGACGTCTCGCCCACCGCGCCGTACTTCACACGGCCGACCACGGAGCAGACCTATTACGATGTCTCCAATCCGGCGTGGCGCGAGCGCTCGTTCTCGCCCTATCCTCTCGACGCGTGGGCCGAGTTTACATTCGACGGCGTTCCCATCCGGCTGGGAATGGTGGTTCAGACGCTTGCGCGCGTCGGCGGTGTAGGCGGCGTGTATGAGCCGCTGGTAGTCACACCCGCCATCGGCGTGCGCGTCGAGCCCGAGGCGCGCATTCTGCCTCTCGATGGATCGCCGCTGCCCGTCAGCGTGACCGTTCACGCGGAGAAAGCTGCCGACGGCACGGTGAATCTAAAGCTTCCAGCGGGCTGGCGCTGCGAACCCACGGAACGGAAGTTTCATCTGAACGGCGCGGGCGACAGCCCGCCGCTGATGTTTTCGGTTTCTCCGGCTGGCGACGTCGCTGCGCGCTCTTACTCGATTGAGGCTGTCGCGCAGGTCGGCGAATCCACCTACGCCACGGGCTGGCGCAACGTCGCCTATCCGAGTTTGCGTCCGACCTACCAATACGAGCCGGCCGAGCTGCGCACGCGCAAGATCGACGTGAGGGTTGCGCCGGGACTGCGCGTCGGCTACGTGATGGGCACCGGCGACACGGTCCCTGAAGCCATTGAGGCGCTTGGTATCACGCCGCACCTGCTCACAGGCGAAGACATGGCCTCCGCCGATCTGTCGCAGTGGAACGTGATTGTCATCGGCATTCGTGCCTACTCGGCGCGACCCGAACTGACCCACGCGCAGTCCCGGCTCGACGACTACGTTGAGCGCGGCGGCACGCTCATCGTTCAGTATCAGAGCAACACCTTTCCAGCGCCGCTCTCCGTCACCATGGGCCGCATGGCCGAGCGCGTGGTCGACGAGCAGGCGCCCGTCAAGCTCCTCGATCCTTCGAGCCCGCTCTTCAACCGGCCCAACAAGATCACGGCCGATGATTTCAACGGCTGGTTTGAGGAACGCGGCCACGGCTTTCTCGACCGCTGGGACCCGGGCTACACGGCGCTCACCGAAACCGCCGACCCCGGCCAGGATCCCCAGGAGGGCGGGCTGCTGGTGGCCCATCGCGGCAAGGGCACCTATATTTATGTGGCCTACGCGCTCTACCGGCAATTCCCTGAGCTCGTCCCGGGCGCTTACCGCATCCTGGCGAACTTGCTCAGCGCCGGCGCCGGCTCATCGGCCTCTACCCCGTCTCAACCCTGAATCATCGCCGTTCCATTCCCGACGAAAGACCGAGCGCGGAGCGCCCGACTGTGAAAAGCGCATGAATTTTTCTCACTTCCCCTTCGCCCCGAGCGATCCAATGCCGGAAATGTGAATTCTGGATGAATTCGTCAAATCTTAATCTGGCTTTGCGAGGCTGGGATGCGAACGATGGGAGAGGTTTGCGCGGCGCTAAATCTCTCCCCTTGGGCTTTCATGGTTATCCGCGCCGTTGGTGAAATCGCAGATTCCTCCCTCAACACGTCCGGAACGTAGAAGTGAATTGCGTTCGTTTTGCACGTGAGCGCAGCAACCGACTACACCCGACTCCACACGAAAAGAGAGGCCCAAATGAAACTCACCATCTGTATGGCTGCCGCAGCTCTTCTGGCAGTCAGTGTCGTTGTTTCCCACGCGCAAACCAGCGCTTCCACGCCGGCAAAGAAGCAGGCGCCGGCCAAAAGAGCCGCTGCGCCTGCGGGACCCACAGTGCAGGAACAGATTCAAGAGCTGCGTACCGAAATGCAGGGCCAGATCGACAGCCTGAAGAGCGATCTCGCAACCAAGGACGCGGAGCTGAAGCAGGCGCAGCAGGCGGCAGCCGATGCGCAGGCGGCGGCGGCCAAGGCTGAAGCTGACGCTACGGCGCAACAGCAGGCCGTTACTGAAAACCAGGCCGCCGTCACCACACTGTCGAGCACAGTAAGCGACCTGAAGATCAACGCAGTGTCGCTGGCCACAACCGTCTCCGACGAAACCACGAACATCAAGAAGCGGATCACGAATCCCGACGCAATTTACTTCAAGGGAGCGACCCTTTCCTTTACGGGCAGCTTCATCGCGGCTGAAACTTCGAACCGCACCGCGGCCACCGGCGGAGACGTCAACACGCCATTCACCGGCGTCCCGCTGCAGAACTCCGACGGCTCTCAGTTGAGCGAGTTCTACGGCACGGGCCGTCAGTCGCGTCTTGCCTTTAAGGCCACGGGCAAACTGCCCAACGTGGCGCTCTCTGGCTACTACGAGATGGACTGGCTGGGAGCAGGCGTCACCTCGAACAGCAACCAGTCAAACAGCTACGTTCTGCGCCAGCGCCAGTTGTGGGCCGACGCCAAGACCACCAGCGGCTGGGACATCTCCGGGGGCCAGGGATGGTCGCTGGCGACAGAAACCACGCAGGGCCTCACGCGAGGCACAGAGATCCTGCCGGCTACAATCGATGCACAATACGAAGCCGGATTCATCTGGACACGCCAATACAATTTCCGCGTGTCGAAGGACATGGGCAAGTCGTTCTTTCTTGGCGCTTCGGTTGAAAACGCAGAGGCGTTGACCCCGGCCGGCCAAAACACTCCCACTACTGGTCTCCTGCTCGGCTCGGCCGGCACCGGCGGCGGCCTTTTCAACGGCGGCGGCAGCCCTTCGGGTTCCAACCTGGCGAACTATTCGTTCAATTACACGCCCGACTTCATCCTGAAGCTGGCTGCACAGCCGGGCTGGGGACATTGGGAAGCGTTTGGCATCGCCCGCTCGTTCCGCGATCGCATCTATCCTTCGGCCTTCGCTGCCGGTGAGACGCCTTGCGGCACCGGGCCCTGCAACCACATCGTTTGGGGTGGTGGCGTGGGCGCCGGCTTCCGCGGTCCGATTGGCAAGTTCGTCACAATCGGTCTCAAAGGCCTCTACGGCGATGGCACGGGCAGGTACGGTTCGTCGACCATTGCCGACCTGACCATCCGCCCGAGCGGCGCGCTTTCGCCGATCCACTCGTTTTCCGGCCTCAGCACGTTGGAGTTGAATCCTACACCCAGGCTCATGATGTATTTCAACTACGGTGGCGACTACATTGCCCGCGACTGGGTGCTCGACGCCTACACGGGCGACCCCAACATCGGCAAGGAAGTAGGCTACGGCACCGACACCGTGAACATGTCGGGCTGCCTGGTCGAGCCTGCTTCCACCTCGTCGGGGTTCCCGGCTTCCGATCCGACGGCCCCGAGCAACTGCGGGGCCAACAACAAAGACGTGCAGGAGTTCACTACCGGCTACTGGTTCAACTTCATCGCCGGCCCCAAGGGGCGGCTGCGCCAGGGCATCCAGTACAGCCTGATTCGCCGCGATCTGTGGTCAGGCGCAGGCGGCACGGCTAATCCCGGCAACGGCGCGCACGGCGACGACAACATGATCTTCACGTCGTTCCGCTACTACCTGCCGTAACCCGTCACGTTGCCCCATCCTTTCCGTCGCCGCGGCGGCCGAAACGGTGGGCAGCGCAACGCCAAAACGAAGAAGGCAATCCGCGTCACGGATTGCCTTCTTTTTTGAGCGAGCGCGGACTCTACACGCCGCTTCGCCCGCCGACAGAAATCCGCAACAGCATCCCCGTTCCGTTGCCCAGCTTCAGCTTCCCGCTTGTCGAAGTCAGAACGATGGTTCCCAGGGGATTGCTGCGCCCGGCGTGCTCGATGCGAACTCCCTCCAGTCCATACACGCCGCACGCATCGCTTGAAAAGAGCCACATCGCTTGAGGCCCTGTGGCCTCGCCAACCGCTCCCCGGCAGGATTCCCCGGGACGAATGCGGGGTAGATCCAACGCGCCCCAGGGCGTAACCTCCCCGACGGCAGTCACACCCACCGCCACGGGCCCGCCCCCGCGGTACACCTGGTCCCCGCCAATTTGTTGCGTGGTCCAAGTCTCCGGCGTCAATCCTCGCGAAGACATGTCTTCGGGAACCTGCGCTTCCTCCACTTCCAGCAGTGAAGCCACCGCGCGCAGGTCCGACGTGAATGGCTCAATCTTGCCATGAACAGAAACGCCGTCGAATCGAATCTCCAGCCTCACTCGGCTGCCAGGCGTTGCGCCGGCGCTGATCACCGTTCCGACCACTTTGGCGCGGCGGTGAATCGCAGTGCCCGGAACGTCCTGCATTACCGTCGCCTTGATCATCTCGCCAGGGTGAACCCTCGCGGCGTTCAGGCTCGTGTCCAGGCTGATGGGAAGGATCGTTCCCGACGGAATTGCGCTCTGCGCCGCGATGGCGGGCGCCGCCGCCAAGAACAGAGTCAAGATCCACTCACACCTCATAACCAATCTCCTCTCGTCAACGGGCGTCGTTCCCCTTTGAAAGAGTTTGACTGTCTTCTGGTGGGTCGAGGTGTATGGGTTATCAAAGAATGTTTCGATCTTGCCAACAAGATAAGAGTCATAGATCTGGTTTCTTTCGACGCCCGGGGCACAAAATGAAAGGGCCCGGACTTCATTCCCGGGCCCTTCGCTGACTTGCAGACTCGCTAACTCTTCCGGCTCGCTATTCCGCCGCTTCCACAGGCTTGGTTTGCGCCACCGTCCAGTCGGGCGCGCCCACCTTGAAGCGCGCAAAGCGCCGCACCGTGATGTTCTCGCCCAGCTTGCCCACTTTTTGCGCGATCAACTCCTTCACGCTGATGGCCTGATCCTTGATGAAAGGCTGCTCCAGCAGGCAAACTTCCTCGTAAAACTTGGCCATCTTGCCGTCCACGATCTTTTCGATCACAGGCGCAGGCTTGCCCGTCGCGGCCGCCTGGGCGCGGTAAATCTCCTTCTCGCGCTCCAGGTCGCCGCCGGTCACGTCCTCGGGCTTGATGTAGCGCGGATCGCTGGCCGCCACATGCATGGCGATATCCTTCAGCAGCTCCTGGAAGTCCGGCGTGCGGGCCACAAAATCGCTCTCGCAATTCAGTTCCACCAGCACGGCGATTTTGCCGCCGGCATGAATGTAGGCGCCCACCGCGCCCTCATTGGTCACGCGCGAAGCCTTCTTCTGCGCCGACGCCATGCCGCGCTTGCGCAGCACAATGACGGCAGCTTCCTTGTCGCCTTTGGTTTCCTGCAACGCCTTCAGGCAGTCGCCCATGGGCGCGCCGGTCATCTCGCGCAGTTCCTTCACCAATTTCGCATCTATCTTTTCGCTCACAGTCGTCATCTCTCTCTTCTATCCCCGGCCGCGCTTCCGGCCCCGCGAACCCATCGCGCCTGTCCAATTCTTAATTAGAAGCTACGCTCAGATTGTTTCCCGCATAAGAAAAGCGTGGCTGCGTGTCGAAGCGGCCACGCTGATCCCACATCCCGCAATTCTCGTTATACGCCGCCCTCGGCCGCTTCATCCTCGTCGAGCAACGCCGCCACCGCCGCGGGCGCCTTGCGGAAGCTGCTTCCCAACACGGCTTCCATGCTTTCCACATCGTCACCCGGTGCCGCCTCTGCAGCCACTTCGCCGCCTTCGGCAGCCAGCGGCTCGGGAACCTCTTCCTGAAACGCTTTATCGCCCAGCAGGCTCACGCCCTCGGCCGCCGAGTCGGCAACCTTGGCCGTGAAAAGCCGGATGGCGCGCAGCGCATCGTCGTTGCCGGGAATCACGTAATCCACCATGGTGGGATCGCAATTGGTGTCGACCACTGCCACCACTGGAATGCCCAGCTTGCGCGCTTCCTTCACTGCAATCACCTCGTTGTTCGAGTCCACAACGAAGATTGCATCCGGCAGCCGCTTCATGCTCTTGATTCCCGCCAGGTTCGCCTGTAAATGCTTGCGCTCCCGCTCCAGCCGGATCACTTCCTTCTTGGTCAGCAGGTCGTAACGGCCGTCCACGGCCATTTCATCCAACTCCTGGAGGCGCTTCACCGACTTCTGCACCGTAACCCAGTTGGTGAGCAGACCGCCCAGCCAGCGCTGGTTCACATAGGGCATGCCGGCGCGCGTGGCCTCTTCGGCAATGGCATCCTGCGCCTGGCGCTTGGTGCCCACAAACAAAATGGTTTTGCCGCTGCCGCACAGTTCGATAACAAATTTCGACGCATCCTTGAACAACTTGAGCGTCTTCTGCAGATCGATGATGTAGATACCGTTGCGCTCGCCGAAGATGTATTCCTTCATCTTCGGATTCCAGCGCTTGGTCTGATGCCCGAAGTGGACTCCCGCTTCGAGCAGCTCCTTCATGGTGATGGTGGCCAATTGTCCTCCTTCGTGGACTGCATCCGGGCTGAACCTTCGTCTGGCCCGGATTGATGCCCCTTGCGGGGAGATTTGAAAAACAGGGCTCAGGGTCCAGGGGGTTAGAAATCAGCAAGACGCAGATGTCGCCCACTGACCCCTGATCCCTGAAACCTGTCCCCTGCAAGCGCTTAGCGCTTGCTGAACTGGAACCGCTTCCTCGCGCCCTTCTGCCCGTACTTCTTGCGCTCTTTCACGCGCGCATCGCGAGTCAGCAATCCTTCCGCCTTGAGCGTCTTGCGCAGCTCAGGGTTGAATTCGATGAGGGCCCGGGCCACGCCCATCTTCACCGCGTCGGCCTGCGCGGCAACGCCGCCGCCGGTCACCGTGGTCACCACGTCGAAGCTCGCAGCCAGCTCCGCCACTGCCAGCGTGCGCCTGGCTGACACGCGCTGCTGCTCGGTCACAAAATGCTCGTCGAACTTCTTGCCGTTCACCTTCCACTCGCCTGTGCCGGGACGCAGAAAAACCCGCGCGATCGCCGACTTGCGCCGCCCCGTCCCGTAATACTGAACCTGATCTGCCATTCCTTCTTTAGCTCCTAGCTTCTAGCCTCTAGCTTCTAGCTCTCTGCGCGCCGAGGTCGCATTTTCATTTGCCCTCGGCCCATCGCTCCTGCAAGAACAAGCCAGGGGCTGGAAGCTAGCAGCTAATAGCTGCCTTATTTCAATTCCACCGGCATCTGCGCCCCGTGGGGGTGCTTGTCGCCGCGGTACACTTTCAACTTCAGGCCCATGGCCCGGCCCAGCTTGGTCTTGGGCAGCATGCCCTTGATGGCCTCTTCCAGCACTTTTTCGGGCCGGCGGTTGAGCAGCCGCGTAAACGACTCCTCGCGCAAACCGCCCGGGAAGCCCGTATAGCGCCGGTACACCTTCTTCTGGTCCTTCAGACCTGTCAGCCGGATCTTCTCGGCGTTAATCACGATCACGTGATCGCCCATGTCGAGGAACGGCGTGTAGCGGGGACTCCGCTTGCCGCTCAGCACACTGGCGGCCTTGGTCGCCAGCCGTCCCAGCGTCTGCCCGCTGGCGTCTACCACATACCACTTGCGGCTGATCTCCTTGCCGCTCGGAACATACGTCGACATCTCTCTTCAGTCCTCAAAATCTCCGGGCGCAAAACCCGCGCAAACCGCTTTCGCCCCCGCAAAAAACGCAAGGGCCTCTGGAAAAACTACCCACTGCCAAACAAATCTGTTCGGGTGAGAAGCTGCGGTGGTCGCCCCAAGAGGGCTATCGCCGGGCAGGACCTGGATCCCCACTTCGCCCGCCGCCTGCTCCAGCAGAACTCGTTCCGGGTCTCTGCCAGACCGGTCCGGGTGAGCACACGCAGACCTCAGGCGCAACACCGCGCAAGATCTTTAGAATAGCGAAAAAACAAGCCTAAGTCAACGAAAGGCGGCGGTTTGCCTTTGCTTCGAAAGAGACTCGCCTCGCTCGAAGAAAAACCCCGAACCAATCTCGGCCCCTACCCATGTCATTGCCTGACAATCACTTCCACCGTATGCCCAGGCACCATCAGCTTGACTGGCAAAATTTCTGTGCGATCTACCTGGAATGGCTCGGCAACCGTCACCTCCCCGCTCATTCCATCCATGCGTACGTTTGCCGCCTCTGGCTTATCCCCAAAGTTCACCACTACGACGGCGCGTCCCTGGCCGCCCATCTTGAGCGGGCCGAAGACAGAAAAACGAATATCCACGTCTCCCGTCACGGTCGCGCCCATGGTGTCGTTGAATCGCCCCAGCAACAGCAGGCCGGCAAACTCCTCGCGAATCCTGATCAGCTCGCTCACGTAGCGCGCCAGCGGCCGCGTCAGCTCCTCGTCGGCCGACGCGGTATAGTGGCGCGGCGCGAGATCCCACACAAACCCGTAGCGCATCCCGTTGTTCATCTCGTTGTAGTCGCCGGGAGTTGTGGCGAAAATGGTCGCCGTCCACTCCGGAAAGGTGTACTTCAACACCGGCGATCCGATATCAATCGTGCCCATGCGCATGTACGACACGTCGACACACGGCAGCGCGCGATCCGACCAGGTCTCCGCAGCTAGAGAGAGACCGGGATTGATCGCGCGTCCTTTGGTTATCAATTCGTTGAACGTCGCCAGAATTCCCGGCACCATCGATTCATCCGGAGACACCGCAAGCTGCTTGTTGAAGTCGAGCTTGCTCGAGCCGTCGGTCTTGTCCAGCTGAAGGCCCTCCGCGCCCTCGCGAACCAGTTCCAGGTACTTGTCCATCTCCAACTTTCTCAACTCGGGATGCGCCGGGCTCACCAGCGTCATGTTCGACGGCGTCAACCCGGCGCGGGCGCTGATCGTCCCTTCGCCCCATCCCAGCACCGTCCAATCCGGCGCCCACAGGCCATCGACCGCATATTGCTTCAGATTGTCTCGAAACAGCGGCGTGGCTGTATCCGCCACGTCCACATTCGCAAAAATCAGCGGATGAACGCCCATGGCGCGCATTTTGGCGAGCGCATCACGAAACTCTTCGGCCGTTCCCAGGCGCGGGTCGGGCTCATACTGGGGGTACCCGCGATCGATGCCGCCAATATTCCAGCCCAGAATCTCGAATGTTGTGATCCCATACTTTTTCGCGTCGGCGGCCAGCTTGGGCAGCTCATTGAAGCGGTGCAGAACGACGTCCTCGCCGTTCGAAAGAATGATTGACTGCCACGCATTCTCCTTCCGCAGCCAGTCCGGCGGCCGCGCAACCGTAAAGTGCTCATCGAACCAGGCACGATAGATCTTGCTCGCCACGTGCCAATCGCCCTCATGCACTTCCAACGCCACCGGCCCAGAGTGGAACGTACCCTTGCTCAGGTAAGGCAGGTTCACCCATCCCATCGTCAGGCCAATCGGCTCCCCTGCCGGAAGCTCTGCCGGCGCCGGCCAGTTGTCCGCGATTTCAGCGCCCTTGGCAAATGGCCGCAGCTCGAAATCCAACAGCATCAACCGCGTTTCGGGATCCTGGTTTGCGTAGTAGTAGCCGATCCCGGCTTTGCGGTTATAGATATCGATCCAGCCCATGGGCATGTTTCCCGGATAGGTGAACGTCTGCGCGTCGAAGGGAAAGCCGAAGTTCCCGCCGCCGCCAAAGAATCCAGGCCGGAACCGCGTAAACAGCTCCGGCGACAGGTTGTTGTTCGCGCCCGGAATCATCGACTCCGTGTCGAGCCGGTCGCCGATTCCCTTTTGCCCGCCAACGATTCCATACATCACCTCGGCCAGCTTGAGCCCGGTCGGGTTGTCAACCTCGATGGAAAAATGGATCTGCCCGCCGACGCTCGGAACGTCGAGGGCCTCTATCCGGTAGCGCACTTTCACCGGAAGTGTTTCCCGCTCGTTCTTGAGCGAGTCGTATATGCACACCACCCCTTTGGGTACCGCCTCGATGCGGCTCACCTGCTGATCGCGGCTGTTGAAGTAGTTTGCTTCATACCCCTCCTGCGGGATCAGGATGCGGAAGTTCTCGCCCAGCCGCGGCTCGTCAATTACTTCAAGTCCCGGATTCTTCCAGTGCAGCCCGGTCAGGTCGCAGCTTTGCTCTGCCAGGCGCAGCGTCGCGATCGGCGTGTCAATGGTGCGTGTCTGCGGCCATAAGGATGCAGCCGCCACGGACATCATCAACAGAGCAACCGCGTAAGCCGTGCTTCCGCTCAACCGCTTTCGCAAAGGAATCGCAGCGAAGGTCATTTGGGCAAACTTCAACATGGGGAGTCCTCTTGGGGATGACTGCGATTCTGCAGCCTCGGAATCCGTCCCCATACTACTATCGAATTGACGTGCTCTTTCGGATGCGCCCCACGTTCAAAGCGCCGGATGGCCCTCATCCGCCAGGGCGGGGTAGCGCAAAATACGCTATCCTGTTGAGGCGCGCCCGTAGCTCAGCTGGATAGAGCGAATGCCTCCGGAGCATTAGGTCGGGAGTTCGAATCTCTCCGGGCGCACCATTCTCCTTCCAAAACCGGGCCGTGCAAATGCGGGGCTCGGAATCCATTCCGAATCAGCAGCTTGCAGCCAAAACCGAGCGGCGTCCCAGAAACCGTGAGCGCCGTGTCCGGCGTCCTTGCATTCCGCTTTCGCTCGTCCTCTAATTCACACCAGTGAATCAACCTGAACGGAATGCAGCGCCGGAACGCGCGGGCGGTTCGCTCACAGCCGCGCACGCAGCCCTCGCGCTTACCGGCTTCAGCGCTGTCGTCGGCCAGATCGTGCTCATGCGCGAGCTCATTCAAGTCTTCAGCGGCAATGAGATCGCGCTCGGAATCATGCTCGCCGTCTGGCTGTTCTGGACGGCCGCGGGCAGCGCCCTCACCGGCATCGCTGGTCTCGCGCGCCGTCGTCCGCGTCTCGCCGTTGGCGCGCGCGAGTGCATTCTGGCCGCAAGCTTCCCCGCGACCATCTGGGCCTTGCGCGCAGCCAAAGGCTTCTTTCAAACCGTTCCCGGCGAGCTGGTCGGTCCCGCGCCGATGCTGCTCACTTCGCTCGTCTGCCTGAGCGTCTTCTGCGCGGTTTCGGGGGCATTGTTTGTGGCCTCGGCGCGCATGGCCGCGCAAGAAGGCAATCTCAGCGCGGATGCCGCCGCCAGCTCAGCGTACCTACTCGAAGCCGCCGGCTCCGCGCTGGGCGGAATTCTAGCCAGTGTCGCTCTGGTGCGCTTTCTTGAGGCGTTTCAGATTGCCATGATCGTGAGCCTGCTGAATCTCTGCGTGGCAGCCGCGCTCCTGTTGCACCTCAAGCGTCTCCAGATAGTGGTTCTCGCCGCTTCGGCTGCATTGATTGCGGTCCCGATGCTCCTTGGCATTGCGCCACGATGGGATGTCGCATCGCGGGCGGGACTCTGGCGCGGCTTTGCCGTGCTCGCCTCACGCGACTCGATCTACGGCAACCTGACGGTAACTGAAACAGGCTCGGTCCGCAGCCTCTACGAGAACGGCTCCATCCTGGCCAACGCGCCCGATCCCGCAGCTGCCGAAGAGGCCGTGCACTACGCGCTTCTTGAGCACCCGGCGCCCCGCCGGGTGCTCCTCATCGGCGGCGGTGTCAACGGTGCCGTGGCCGAAGCGCTCAAACATCCCACCATCGGGCAGCTCGACTACGTGGAGCTCGATCCTGCGCTCATCGGTTTGGCGCGGCAGTTCTTTCCCGCTCAGACCGCAGCCTTCGATTCCGATCCGCGCCTGCACTTGCATCTTCTCGATGGCCGGCGATTCCTGTCCGAAACCAAGCAAGAATTCGACGTGATCATCGTCGACGTGCCCGATCCGCAAACTGCGCAGCTTAACCGCTTCTACACAGCAGAGTTTTTCCGCCTGGCGCGCGCTCACCTCGCGCCCAGCGGCCTGCTTGCCCTTCAGCTGCGCTCCTCCGAGGAGACGATCAGCCCCAGTCTGGCTGAGTTCCTGCGCTCCATCCGCCGCACTCTGGGTGACGTGTTCCCTTACCAGGCCGCAATTCCGGGCGAGACCATCCACTTCTTCGGCGCCACACAGCCTGGCGTGCTTACCAGCGATCCGCTGGCTCTGGTGGCGCGGCTGCGCGAGCGGCAACTCGCCACGCAGTATGTGCGCGAATACTTCGTTCCCTACCGCATGACGCCGGACCGCATGGAGCAGGTGGAAGCCGAACTGCGGCCAGCGCCGGCGACGCCGGTGAACCGCGACTTCGCGCCCATCGCCTACGCCTTCGACGTCGTGTTGTGGAGCGCGCAGTTCAAGTCGGGCTATGCCGAGTGGTTCCGCGCAGCGGAGCACGTCGCCTTCGGCAAGGTCGCATGGAGATTCGCGGGATTCCTGCTCCTCGGCGTAGTCCCGCTGGCCCTTTTGCGCGGCCGCGAGCGCAGCGAGCGAGCGGCGGCGGGCTCGTGCGTAGCAGCAACGGGGCTCACTCTGATGGCTCTGCAAATCTTCCTGTTGCTCGGGTTTCAGGCGGTCTATGGCTACGTGTACACCGAGCTTGCAATTCTGATTGGGCTGTTCATGGCAGGCATCGCGCTCGGCAGCTGGCTGGCAATGCGGCGCGGCGTTAAAAAAACACAGGCGGATAATGAGTTTGTGTCAGGGCACGAGAATACCCGTGCCGAAGAGATAGCAAGAAAAACACATACTTCAACCCCTGGGGGGAGACTCACTCTCGCGGCGGTACAGCTCTTTCTTGGCCTTGCGGGTCCAATGATGCTGCTCGTGATCAGCCTGACTGAAAAACTAAGTGCGCCCCCTTGGCTTGCAGCGCAGATGGTTTTTCCCGCGCTGGCTGCGCTCGCGGGCATGCTGGGCGGATACCAATTCGTGGTGGCGGCAGGCATCTGGCTGCGCGGCCGCACCGAACGCTCGGGACTGGGCGTGCTCTACGCCATCGACCTCCTCGGAGGATGCGTGGGCGCACTGGCGCTGAGCACGTATCTGATCCCGGTCTTTGGCTTCTGGAAGACGGCCTGGCTGGCCGCAGCGGTCAATCTGGCGGCGATGCTCTTGGCGGCCCGCGCAGCCTTTGCGCTGCGCCACAACGCCGATGCCTAATCCCAATTCCCTGTTCCCTATTCCCTGTTCTTCTCGTGAAACACAACCGCCGTAAAGCTGAAGATGTCAGTGTTCTCGTCCTTCCAACAGTTCCGATCCATGCCCGCCTTGCGGCAGGTTTCTTCAAGGAAGGTCTGGCGATCCCATTTCTGCTCCACGGGAACTTGCGGCAGCAGCAGGCCCTCGTAATCGCCGTTCTTCATCAGCAGGCCGTCGCGCCCCACCTGAATCTGATCGATGTTGGTGACGCGGCGCAGGGGCGAGAGCACCGAGATCTCGTAGGCCAGTTGCGGCAGCTCTGAGGCTGAGACGGGCGCAAAGCGCGGGTCGCGCAAGGCGGCCAGCGTGGCCGTGTCGCGTACCGTCATGTAAAGAGGCTTGATGGGTGCCGTGTAACCGATGCATCCGCGCAGCGCTCCGCCCTCGGTCAGCGTTACGAAGGCGCCGTATTCGCGGTTCAGGGTCTCACTCGTGCTTGCCGTGGGCGCATAGGGCTCTCGATTCTGGATCATGTACTCGACCGACTTGCGCGCCACCCCCAGCAACTCGGCCTTTTCCTCGTCCGTCAGCGTGAACGGCGGAGCCGCGTCGGCTGCGTGCGCCGACTTGATGAAAAGATCGGCGCTATAACCCACCACGCGCGAGTGGTCGCCAACGACGTCGCCGGAGTTTGCGTAGCGCAGCACCTCAGCTTCGTTGGCGCCCATGCGCTCGGCGTAGATCATGGCAGCCACAATGGGAGCGCCGCCGCATGCTTCCCATACCCGCGACTCGAAGTTGCGCGACATGCTCAGGTAGTCCCACGCTTCCAGCGCATGCAGAGTCTTGTGGTCGATGGTCTCGGCCTCGTCGTAGGTGTGATAGTGGGAGAGATCGGAGCTGGCCAGAACCAGCGTATCGTGCTCGTTGCGCAGCATCTTGGCCAGCGCTACACCCAATGCGCGGCTCCTCTCGTAGCTTTGGTCGCCCATCACGATGGGTACCAGCTCAAAGTTGCCGAGCACCTTTTGCAACCATGGCAGCTCCACCTCCACAGAATGCTCGGGAGCGTCGGCAGTGGATTGATGGCCTTTGTCGGAGAGCTCCATGGTCGGGCTCATCTTCGCCAGCCGGCGTGCGAACTCCTTATCGACCTTCACCTCGCCGAGGGGAGTGGTGTAGGCATCGCCGTCGTAAATCGACGTAAACCCGAAGCCCACGTAATGCGAGGGCGCGATCACCACCACGCGCGAGTATTTGTGTGCTTTGAGTGCGGCGTAGGTCCACGCGGCCACTGGTCCCGAGTAGGGATATCCAGCGTGCGGAGCCACAGCGGCGAGAATTTCGCCATCGACGCGAGGGGGCGTGGCCTGCGCCAGCAGGTCGTCAATCATCTTCGACAGCTCTTTGGGATCGGCGGGATAGAACTGGCCGGCCACGGCCGCCGGGCGGACCTTCTCGGCAACAGCCGCGCCCGAGGATGCGCGAACGTGCAGGATGGGCGCGGTAACCAGGAGGGCGATGCATTGCGTCATCAACCAAGCCATGGTGAATCTCCTTGCGATCTTCATGGGCCGAGACCTCCTGTGCATCTTCAAGCGTGCCAGATTCCGGGGATGGTGTGCCGGCAAGATGGGCAAGTGGAATCTTTGCGGATGAGCATCTGGCTGGCGGTAAAGCCGACGCGCTCTACCAGCAATTTGCGGCACTGCGGGCAATATGTGTTCTGCGCGGGATGACCGGGCACGTTGCCGATGTAGACGTAGTGCAGGCCTTCGGCATCGGCAATGGCCTTGGCCCGCTCCAGCGTGGCGACGGGCGTGATGGGCAGATTCTTGAGCAGATACTCGGGATGAAACTGCGTGAAATGCAGGGGAACGTCGGGGCCCAGGTTGGCTTTGATCCACTGCGCAAGGCCGCGGAACCCGGCCTCATCGTCATTGAGCGTGGGGATGACAAGATAAACGATCTCGGTCCACTTGCCCATCTTGCGCAGCGTCACAAGTGAATCGAGGACCGGCTTCAACTGGCCGGTGACAACCTTCGCATAGAACGATTCGCTGAAGGCTTTAAGGTCGATCTTGACCGCGTCCATTTTTCCGTAAGCTGCTGCGAGCGAGTCGTGCTGCATGTAGCCATTCGACACCACGATGCTGCGCACGCCGGCGGCATGACCGGCATCGGCGGTGTCCATCAGATACTCGGCAAAGATCACCGGCTCGCTGTAGGTGTAGGCGATGGTGGGGCAGTTGTACTGGCGCGCGACGGTGGCGACCTGGTGCGGCGAAAGGTAATCGGCGGGAATCTCTTCGGGCCGCGCTTGCGAAATGTCCCAGTTCTGGCAGAATTTGCAGTTCACGTTGCAGCCGGCTGTGGCAATTGAGAACGCCGTGGTGCCGGGCAGGTAGTGGAAGAGCGGCTTCTTCTCAATGGGATCGATGTGCGCGGCGCACACACGCGAATGGACAAGCGTGTAGTAGGTTCCGCCGCGGTTTTCGCGCACGCCGCAGTAGCCGCGCTCCTTGTCGCCCACGATGCACTCCCGCGGGCAGAGCTTGCACCTCACCTTGCGGTTGGGCATCTTCTCATAGAATTTCGCTTCGTAGGTGAACTGCGCGTCGCTCTGCGACTGCGCGCCGGAAGCGGCTGGGATCGCTGCCGCGTGCGCGGCAAATTCACCCGTTCCGAGAGCCGCTCCCGATGCCAGTGCGCACATCATGAACGAGCGCCGGTCAATGGGCACCGGCGGGTCCGGCGATCGCGCGGCCTTTTCCGTTGGAACGATTTCGCAGCCCATCATGCACCTCCTGGCGTCACGCCTGCACCTCAACCACGGCAATGCGATTGGAGTCGCAATGGCCCAGACCATGCTCGCCATCCGCCGCGGTGGCGATATAGCGCGGCGCGCGCATCTCGGCTTCGAGCGTTTTCAATCCCATTTCGGCGCGCTTGCGTTCGATCATTTGCCAGCCGATCGCGTCCAGAGCGACCGGGTCCACCGCGACAAGCAGGCTGTTCGGCCTCCAGCTGTGTTCGGGCTTGAATCCCGGGCCGCCCTCGTACATGGCGGTGGTCGCGTCGCAGATCACCAACTTCATGCGCGACCGGATTTCGGGTAGCATGTTCAGGTCGGCGACGTACGGGTCGCAGCCGTTAGGGTGGTATTTGTTGGGATTGTGAATGGCGCCGTACATGTTCTTCAGAGCGATGGTGACTCCGGCGCCATCGTGGTCCTTGAGGACGGGAAGATTGATCAGCACGCTCAATCGGGTGAGGATTTTCGACAGGCGGCTGCCCACGCTGCCCCACGCGGAGAGGTCGTCCTCGTAGCCGGCGCGATCGGTGCCATAGCATTGCACGCGGTCGCCCCCAATCGCGATGCGAAATCCGGTGCGTTCCAGTTCTTCCGTGTCGCGGTCCCACACGATGATGTTGCGCGCGGGCACTCCGGATTGCTGAAGCCGCTCGGCTACGGCATCAACCAGCGCCACGCTGGTTGAAATGCCGCGGCCACCCAGCGTGTTCACCTTCAGCCCCACGATGTCGCTGGAATTCGCAATACGACGCCACGCGGAGTTCCCGGCATCCTGCGTTGCTAAACCGGATCTCGTCTCGAAGCAAGCCTGCGCGGCGCGATCGAGAAGGACACGCAGGCGTTGCGGGTCGATGGCTCCGCCAGAACCCGTGTCCGAGCCGCGCAGCAAGGGATCGCGGGCAACGACAACGCGGGATCTTTGAGCGGGCGCAGTCTGCCCCTGCGGTGCGCACAGGCCGGAGCTGGCGCCAAGGGCCGCGGCTCCAGTAAGGCATCGCGCCAGAAACTCCCGCCGGCTGTGATCCCGAACTTCCGTCATAGCCAAAATCGGGCATGTGGCACTGCCGCGGAGGAACCTGCAAGGGGGAACAGAGCTGCTTGGGCGATTCAGGTAAAAATGCTCAAGCCAAAACACTTAACACCCAATGCGCACCTCAGCGGCCGCGCACACACCACTGCATCTTTGGTCTAACTCCGCGGGCGGAGAATTGCAGTGATGGGGAGCACGAGGAGCGGACCGCGATGCTACGCTGCTTGCATGGCGACAGGGTCGTCAAAAGGCGCGGGCGTGGCGTTTGCCTGCATTGTTCCGCTCCTCGGGGTGGGAGTTCTGGCCATATCGATCCACTCTGCGTATAGCACGCATCGCAAGCTGAGCCAGGGTGTGCAGGTCGACGGCACTGTTGTTCAGATAGTCCAGACGCGTGACCCCAGAGACAACTTCACGGTGTACAAATCGGCTATCCGGTTCCGCGGCGAGGATGGACGCTTCCATACTTTCCTCTCCGCCGCCTCCGACGCCCCCCGCTATAAAGCAGGCCAGCACGTCACAGTCATTTACGATAAGGGCCATCTCGAGCAGGCCAGGATCGAGCCCTTTTTCCAACTCTACGCACTCACCTCTTTTGGAATCCTCTTTGGCGCTGCCATGATTGCGTGGGGCGTTCTCGCGTTCCTGCAGATGCGCCGAGGCATGGGACCGCCAAACATCCGCATCAGCAGCGTGGATATTTCGCCGTAGGCGCCTCGGCCTCTGATGCCCGCTTTCGCACCATCGGCGCCGGCAAGCGAATGTGCTCGCTATGATCCCAATTTGACCAGGCCCGAGGGAGGACGGTCGGCGGGCGCCGCAGCCCATTCCTTGTTGGGCTCGCTCCCCATTCTGAAATGCAACTCGCCTCCCGCCACGATCTCCCCATGAGTGAGCCACGATCGCGTCAGCTCCTTTCCGTTCAGCTCGGCGCGCTGAATAAAGACATTCTGCGGTGAATTGTTGTCGGCGGCGATGACAAATCGCGTGTTGGCGACCGGATTGTGGATGGTCGCGCGTTGAATGAGCGGGCTGCCGATCACGTACACACCGGTTGCGGCGTTGACGGGATAAAAGCCAAGCGCCGCGAACACGAACCAGCTCGCCAGTTGACCGCAATCGTCGTTGCCCGGAATCCCGGCGGGTGTGTTGTTGTAGAGCGCAGCCACCTTGCGCACCCAGTATTGTGTCTTCCAGGGGGCGCCGGCGAACGGATAGAGATAGGGATGGTGATTGCTCGGCTCGTTGCCCTGTGCGTCCTGGCCCACCATGCCGGTGATGTCGGGCTGAGGATAGTAGTGAGGCGTGCCGGGTAGGCTGGCTACATACGACGGCGCGGTAAAGAGACCGTCGAGCTTGGCAATAAAGCCCGCGTCGCCGCCGTGGAGGGCGATGAGGCCCTGCACGTCATGGGGAACGCTGAAGCTTGCCTGCCAGGCATCGGTCTCGACGTATTCGTCAAATTGAACGTCGGGGCGGAAGGGGTCGCGCCATTTGCCCTGGGCGGTTTTCGCGCGCATGAAACCCGTCGAGGAGTCGAAAACATTCTTGTAGTTCTGCGCGAGCTTTTGAAACATCGTGGCGTCTTCCTGCTTGCCAAGCAATTCGGCCATCGCTCCCGCGCACCAGTAGTCGTAAGCCAGATCGAGAGTGCACGAGACTGAACCGCCGTGCAGATCCATGGGCACATAGCCGTACCTGCGAAAGTCCGACTGAATCTTTTTGTTGTCGTTGGCGCGAGGGTCGGCGGTTTCCGTCTCAGACAATGCCGTTTCGCGAATGGCGGCATAGGCTGCTGCCGCATCGAAATCGCGGAACCCGCGCACATAAGCTCCCAGGATCATGGCCGCAGCGTGAAAGCCAGTCATGCTCCAGGTCTCGTTGCCCCATAGAGGCCAATGCGGCAGCATGCCGACACCCAACTGTTCGTAGTCGGCCAGCATGGTGTGCACAAGGCCGTTCACTCTCTGCGGTTGCGTGAGCAAGAGGAAGGGCACTTCGCCACGGTAGATATCCCAGATCGAAAGCGTGGTGTACTTGGTGAATCCCGGATCGGCGTGGTTCCTGTGATCCTGTCCGCGATAGGTTCCGTCGACGTCGTTGTAAGTGGCGGGAGCGACGAGACTGCGGTAGAAACCCGTATAAAAGGTTTCGCGCGAAGGTTCGCTTGCGAGGTCAGCCTCAATGACGGACAGCGCATTGCTCCAGGCAGCTTCGGTGTCGCGCGCAACACGATCGAAATTCCAATGCTGTATTTCGGCAGCGAGATTTTTCGCCGCGCCGATTGAACTCGTGGGGGATATACCCACCCGAATCATGAGCGGCTCGTCGCCAGGGGCGGGCCTGAAGATCGCCTTCACCTCAGTCCCGGTATGAAGGGTTCCTACTGCGGCAGGGCCGGCGGCACCGTCTACGCTGATCTCGATCGAGACGGGCCGTGAGAACTCCATCGCAAAAAAGGCGTTCCTGTCTTCAGCCCATCCGTGCGTCGCGCGCATGCCGGTCACAAGCGTTGCGCTTTCCACCATCAGGCCGGCGTGATAGACCTTGCTGCCGATGCCGTGCACGAGATCGACAAGAACCCCCCGGCGTATTTTCGCGGGCAGGCGGGGAAAGCTGTAGCGATGCATTCCGCAGCGCGTGGTTGCGGTCAGCTCAGCCTTTACATCGGGGGTGAGGAGATGAACGCTGTAATACCCCGGGCGCGCCGACTCGCTATCGTGCGCAAAGAAGGATCGATAGCCCGGCACCGGTTGATCGAACACCCAGCCCGAGTTGGGGCCGAGTTCTTGAATCTGCATCAAGGCCAGGTCCTGCGGAACGCCCGCGTCCCATGCCCAGTTCTTCCCCTCCACCACCGGCATCAGGAGAATGTCGCCGAGGTCGCCGCCGCCGGTTCCCTGCAAGTGCGTGTGCGTGAAGCCGATGATTACATCGTCAAGATGGTAGTACCCGGAACAGTGATTCCAGCCGGTGTAATCGCCGCGCGCGTTCCACTGGATTTCGCGCGGGCCGGCGGTGTCGGGGCTGAGTTGGACGAGTCCAAAGGGCGCGACAGCGCCGGGAAACATATGCCCGCGCCATGCCGTCCCGATGAACGGCCGCACAAAGTCAACTGCATTTCGCGCGGGGTTCATGTGCGCCGATGAATTCGGTTGCCCCGCGCAGGCGCGGGCCCCGGCGAGAAACGCGCCCGTAGGTGCGAGTGTGCCGGCCGTGGCCGCCGCGCCGAGCTTTAGGAACCGGCGCCGTGGAATTTGAGAGGATTTCAGCTTCATGCAAAACTCCTCAAGCATTGTTTCATTGTGGCGATGGCCGCAACAGCTTGCCACGCCTGGACGCCTCCCGACCCCCCAAGGATGCTTGTCAAACGCGGGGACCTTCCCGGATAGTTTTGCCGCCCTTCACGCTGGCGTGGTCTGCATGAAAAATGTCAGACGCGAGCCTCGCGCGAGATCCTCATGCGAAATCGTCGGCGCAGCGTGAACCTTGCCATCGACAAGCAGATGAGAGACGTAGACTGCAGTTTCAGTCTGTCCCTGCGCTTCAACGACGGTGCTCTTGCCGCCGGGAAGATGGAGCGTGACGCGGTCGAAGAGCGGGCTCCCCAGCACATACTCGGCCTTGCCCGGACAAACCGGGTAGAAGCCCATGGCGCCAAACAGATACCAGGCGGCCATCGAACCGGTGTCTTCGTCGCCGGGGAACACGTGGCGGGAATAGAGTTCATTGAGCGTGCGCCGCACCCAGTACTGGGTGCGGTCTGGGCGGCCGGCGAGCGCGAAGATGTATAGCAGATGATGCACGGGCTGGTTGCTCTGCGCGTACTGGCCGAAGTCGACCGCGGCCATCTCTGACATCTCGTGAATCTCTTCGCCGTAGACGCCTACGCGAAAAGCCGGCGGGAGCGTGAGCATGCGGTCGAGAACCGCGACCGCGCGCTCCTCGCCGCCCAGCGCTTCCATCAACCCAGGAAGATCGTGAGGCACATCCCAGCGATGCTGCCATGCTGAGCCTTCGACATAGGGGCTGCCCCATTGAAATTCGTCGAAAGGCTCGAGCCACGCGCCGTTCGCCAGCTTTCCGCGCAAAAAGCCCGTGGCGGAATCGAAGACCTTGCGCCAGTTGCGCGACCGCTCGAAAAACATCGCGGCATCCGCGGCGTTGCCAAGCGCCTCGGCCACCTGCCCAATGCAGAAGTCGCCATAGGCGGAATCGACCGTCTCGGCCAGCGCCTGCTGCACACGATCGGCGGCAACGTAGCCGAACTTCAAATAGTCTTCAATGCCGCGCCGCCCATAGCCGCGATCGGGATCGCCCGCCTGCGTAGCGTGTTTCTTCAGACCCGCATAGGCAGTAGCAAGATCGAAGCCGGGGATGCGCTTGGCAGCGGCATCGCCGAAGACGGCGTCGATGAGGCTGCCGGTCATGCAGGCGCGGTAACCGGGAGCGGGGAATTGCGGCAACCAACCGCCCTCGGTGTACGCGTTGACCCACGCCTGCAGGATTTCGGCCAGCTTCTCAGGAAACAGCACCGACATGAGCGGATACCAGGCGCGGTAAACATCCCAATAGCCGTGGTCGGCGTACATCACGCCGGGGACGACCTTTCCGCTGTAAGGGCTGAAGTGATGTGGACGGCCCTCGGCGTCGGGCTCATGCCAGATGCGCGGAAAGAGCAACGCGCGATAGAAGCAGGAGTAGAAGACCTGCTGTGCTTCCGGACTGCCGCCCTCCACATCGACGGCGCGGAAGTATTGATTCCAGAGCGCAGCGCCTTCCTGCCTTACCTGGCCGATGGATTTGAACCCAAGCTCACGGTCGAGATTTCGCGCAGCTTGCTCAAACGAGATGAACGACGTTGCGATTCTGGCTTCAAGGGTCCGCTCGCTTTTGAACCGGACGACAGCGCCGCGGCTCGCGCCAACTTGCTGGGATTTGGCATCGTCCCACGGCTCGGCAAAGCGCACCACGTAATAAGTGGCGAAGTTTTCAGGAACTCCCCCGCTGTTTCTCCGCGAAGTGAAGCGGATTTCGCGATTGGTCTGATCGAAAACAAAGAAATCTTCGTGCTCCGGAACGTCGATGAGAAACCCCGTCGGCGCGGTACCGGCGTCGAAGTTTGCGGCCACCATCGCACAGCGCTCAGTGGGAGCCAGTTCGACGTCAGCACCATAGCGCAACAGCGAGAGGCGGAAAGAGTGGGGAAGGAGAGTTGCCTTCTCGGGCTGCCACGACGACGAGCGCTTGCCCGGGTCGGGATTCAGGTTGCCGCAAAAGGGAAGAAACACGGCATGACCATAGTCTGAGAGCCATGGGCTGAGCTGGTGGGTGCAGCGAAATCCCTCGAGTCTTCGCCCGCCGGGTTGAAACATCCAATCGGTGTTGGCATCCGACTGCAGAGTCCAGTGCGCCATGCCGAACGGCAGCGCGGCAATGGGCAGCGTATTGCCGCGCGAAAAAACGCGCGTCGATGCCGTGCCCTGCAAAACGTTGACCAGGGACAGCCGATCGGGCATAGCGGGCGTCGCATCAGCCGCAGCGGCGCCGGCCTCGGAACCTTTGGAGGTCTGCGCGTCAGCAGCCGGCAACAAGGCGGCCCCGGCCGCGGCCAAACCCGACGACTTGAGAAACGTTCTGCGATTGAACCTGGTTTCTGCGCTTTTCTTCCCAGTCTTCATCGTTTCAGTCCTTCCCGGTGCATCACAACAAAGCCGCGATTCTAAACAGCCTCGCGCAAAAGCGCCGGCCGCGTATCGGCAAGTTTCAGCATCAACTCTCCAAACAGCGTGTTGGCCCACGCGAACCACGCGCGTGTAAACTTCGCGGGGTTGTCCTGGTCAAAGGACTCGTGCATGAACCCCGTTCCGCCGTGGTGTCGCGAAGCCAGCGCAGGCAGGTGCGAATCTCGCGATCATCATTCGAGGTCATGGCGCGAAGAATGATTCTGATCGGCCAGATTTGCCCGAGCGCGATGTGCGGGCTCCGTCCAATTCCCGATGATTGGCACTGTGCAGGATCTTCCATTCGTATTCTGCCGCCATGCCCCATTTCGGTTGGTTACCCCGAGCGGGTCATTGCTCCATGATCACCGCGGCGGAACGGGCGGGAATCGTGATCGCGCCGGAGGTCGGCTGGGCATCCTGGTTCTCGGGCGTGGCCACCGTGAGCCCGCCGGCATTGGGCAAGGCAAGATTCGCCGAGATGGGCCTGCCTTGTTCGAGATTGATGACGACGATCCCGCGTTTGCGGTTCCTGGCCACGTAAACCGCGTAGCGATGTTCGCCGTCAGCCTTCACCGTTGCCCCCAGCGTGTCGCGGAACTCCGCATCCCACAGAAACTCGCGATACTTCCGGCGCAACGTATCGACTTTCTTTCCGTATTCCAGCGTCAGCGGGAAATCGGTGACGTGGCCTTTAAAGTTGTAAGGCTCGTACTCAATGATGTAGCGATAGGCTAGAGCCAGGTTCACCTCGTCGCGCGCGTTGAAGCCGCGCACCGCAGCCATCAGTGGTGCTTGCGAGTCGAGATAGCGCAACGCGTGGCGCGTGCCCGGGCCGATGCGGTAATAGCCGAGCACGTAATACGGCATGAGCCAATCGCCCGGCCCTTCGCCCGAGAAGAGGAATTCTGGATTCACCTTATCGGCGGCGGCGCGGAACTGTTTGACCAGCGGGATGTCGGAGCCGAAGAGAAAGCCGGGCGGCGTGTAGCCGTGATCCGCGCTGAAGTTGTAGGCGACGCCGTTATGTTGCATGACTTCGTCGAAGAGCCAGCCTTCCGCGCCGAGGGCAAGAATCTTTTCGAATTCGTGTGTGGCGATATCGCGATACTGCTGGCAGCAGACGTCCATGATGGCGCGACGCCGGCGGTCGATGCCGGTCAAACTGGGCGGCGTGTTGTAGCCAAAGCTGCCTGACTCGTACTTATTGCCATAGGGGTCGATGCAGTCGTACTTGTAAAGCTCTTCCTTATACCAGTCGGTCGACATATCGGCAAAGACGGGCTTGGCGAAGAGAATCATCTTCACACCCTTGGCCTTGAGTTGCGCGATGGCGTCATGCAGTTCCTGCCACGTGCCCAGGCCGGGGTCGGTGTCGAGCCGCGGTTCGCCGCCGTCCTGGCCGCCGCGATGCCACCCCACGAGTTGAATCGCCGTGACGCCATTGTCGGCGCATTCTGTGCCGTACTTCACCAGTTCGCGGTAGGGAATGCTGTAGTCCTGCTCCGAGCCGTCAATCTGCAGCTGCAACCACGCGTTCACGTCGGCCACCCATGCCGGAATCATCGGCTTGGGAAACCAGGTATCGCGCCACTCCTTGTACACATCGAGGCCGGCGTGCCAGTCGCCGCTGTAGGGGCGGACCAAGACAGGAGCGAGATCGACCTTGGACTGCGGATGGGCATAAAGGTAATGACAGACGCGAAAATCGAGATGCACGGGCAGCCCGGAGATCTCATCGGTGCGCGGCACGGCATTGTCGGTCCAATCGATGACTCCGGGATGCTGCTCGAAGGTGAATTGCGAGAAATAGCGCAAGGCGGGATCATGGACGCCTACGTAGATGCCCTGGTCGGAAGACTGGATGAGACAAAATTGGGTCTGGAAGGTTGGGTCGCCGTTGACCGTCTTGGTGGGATACAAAATGCCCCAGTAACCCGATCCGCCAGGGCCTGAGAAACGCGGATAGACTTCGTCGCCGTTGAGAGCGCCGGTCCACATGTGCTCCACGATCAGCAGTGTATCGCGCGTGGGCGGATTGAGATCGCCGAAGTACGGATAGTCCAATGTTTCGAGAGTGAGAGTGGAATTGTTTTCGAGAGTGGCGTTAAAAGTGACGGCCCCGTTTTCGAGTGCCGCTGTCGCAGTGAGCGTGAGCGGAACTACGCCGCCATGCTGGCTCACGGGATCTTCCCAGACAATCTGCACCTGGTTTCCGGAAATCTTCTCAACTTTGACCGCAGTCTGTTTCTGCCCGTAAATGAAGTTGGCGCGCTGATGGGGCAGCGGGGCAAGCAGGCGGAAGGAGACGCCGAGCTCCGGACGGCGCTGCACCACCCAGTTCGTGGATTTGCGCATCATGCGCGTCAGCGCACCGGAGTTCTTGTCAAATGCGACAAGGAGTTCCTTGTCTTCGAGGACAACCTCTGAGTCGGGACTGCCGGCGCCGGCCGACTGCGCGTAGAGATCGCCTCTTTCCGCGAAAGCGACCATCGCGGTCATCCCGGCCAGCTTGTTAAATGTCCTTCGATCCATTGCTCTCCCCCTTGTGTGGCAGATTGCGCCAGAAAATTGATCGTGGTCTGGAAGCAGATGGGTTGCGATTCGAGCGCGGCGATTCGGCACTTGGACTATAGGTGCAGCTGGTCATCTCTGTCAAGAACACGGTAACCCGCACTTCCCGCGAGCAAGACCGGCGCGCTTCTAGGTTCGTCGCTTCCTCAGTATCATCATATGTATCAATCCGTTATAGCGTATTATACTCACGGTAAAGCTCGCTGCATCCACTGCCTCCGGGAGGGCTGAATCGGCGCAATAGGAAACCGCTTTCTCGCCGCCCGACACCATTTTTCTCTCCACCTTTTCGAAGCCGATTCCCCCCGGCTGAAAGCAACGCAACTGCGCGCTCAGCGAGGCCATGCCAGGACGGCGACGCCCAGAGGCTCCAATGAGATTTGTGTCACGCCGGTTCGCTGGCCAATCAAATCGTCCATGGCGTAAGGAAGCGCGATGTTGGCGTGGGCAGTTTCGGTGAGGTTGAGAAGGAAGCAGTACGTTGTGGCCCGATCCTCGCGCGTGGTGACTTCAACGCCGTAAGGCACAGCGATGAGCGGCGAAAGCGAGCAGGATTCGCCGAAGATTCGAGCCAGTGCCTCGTAGAATGCATCGTCGGTGGAATCACATCCAACGTAGAAGACCCTCCCCTTTGCGCGGCGATTTCGGGTAACGGCAGGACGGCCCTCCATGGGGCCGCCTCCGTGGACCGTCGCAATGGCTTCGGCGCCATGAAGCACGAGGCTTTCAATCGCGGTGCGCGCCTTGAAAATGGAATCGCTTCCCGCGAGCCGGATTCCGAGATCGCTCTGCAGCCCCGCGTCGAGATTGCCGTTCTGGGAGTTGGATTCGAAGAGGTCGAGAATGGCTTCGGATCGAACGCCGGCAATTTCAGCGAACGGTCCGGGCGCGAGGGTTTGCCGCATGCTGTTGTCGATGTTTTGCGTTGCGGCGCGGTAGTTGAGCACGAGCGTGCCGCCCGCAGCCACGAAGTTCTCGAGCCGGCCGATGGTCGCTTCGTCGACGAGACGCAGATTCGAAGCAACGATAAGCTTGTACTGCGAGTAATCCGCAGTCAGGGGAGCGACGTCGATGTTCCGGGAGAGGACTCTAAGCCCTCCGTAGAAGCTTTGCATTTCGCTGTTGTAGCGCGGATGATTGTCGCCCACGCCTCCATAGCCTTGCGCCCATTCGTTCGTGAAGTCATAGAGGAGCGCGATGTCGGAGTGGGTTGTTGCGCCGGCAAGCCCGGGACCAAGCCGGCCAAGCTCCCGGCAAATCTGCTCAAGGACCGGCTTGGCGGGATTGATTTCGCCATCAAAGCCCTTGATGAACGAGGGGCGATGCTCTTCGTTTCCGGCAAGCGGACGCCGCCACTCGAAGTAGAGTTGCCCGTGGCTGCCATGCGCCAGGTCGTCGTAGGCCTGAAGGCGCAGGCCCTCGGCAAGCGCAACAGGCGGAACATAAGCATTTTGCTCGGCGCAGAGGAACTGCTGGTTCGGCCCTGCACAGCGGCAGAAATCGCTGAGAAAACCCGCGGTGTACTGGCGCTGAAAGCGGCTCGCGCCGGGAGCGCTGACGTAGTTGTCCCACGCCGTGGCGTCGAGGAATGCAGCGGCCTCGAACACATCCACCGACCACGTGGGCGCCGGCCAGTTGGTAAAGACAGACTGGTTTGCGGTGTTCGCGTGCAGGATTTCCGCCTGCTTGCGGAGATGATTGAGAAATGAATCAGAGAAAAACCGGCGGTAGTCAAGACTGATCGCCGGCTGCCAGCCGCCCTCGGCGGAGTTCCGCGGAAAATGAATCTGCGACCAGTCGGAGTAAAGATTGCTCCAGAAGGCGCCGTTCCATGCGCGATTCAAAGCGTCGAGGGTTCCGTAGCGCTCTTTGAGCCAAAGCTGAAACGCCTTCTCCGAGACGGGATCGTACTCCTGCGGCGGATGACCCGGCTCATTGTCGAGCTGCCATCCAATAACAGCGGGATGATGGCCGTAGTGCCCGGCGAGGGCCGTCGTAATGCGCGCGCTGGCGGCCAGGTAGTTCGGGCTGTTGGTGTTGTACCCCTTGCGGCCGCCGTAGCTGTACAGACCGGCGTCATTGCCAGACAAAACGTCAGGATGCATCTGATAGAGCCACGGCGGAACTGAAGCAGTGGGCGTGGCCAGGACCGCGTTGATTTCGTAACGATGCGCGACGTCGAGCGCATGATCCATCCACGCAAATTCGAACTTGCCTTCGGCGGGCTCGAAGATCGCCCATGCGAACTCGCCCATACGAACTGTGTTGATGCCGAGATCGTGCATCTGGCGGAAGTCGATTTCCCATTCGTCTCGGGGCCACCACTCGGGGTAGTACGCCGCGCCCAGCAGATAACGGTCGCCCGTCCGGCGAACCAGCGACTCCGGCCTCCTCTGCGGTTGCAGAGAAGTTGTTGCGGAAACTCTGTCGGGCCCCACGAGAGCGCCGATACCCGCCATTCCGGCAAGCTGGTTGAATTTGCGCCGATTCACCTTTTTCCTGCTTTGCTGATGATACGTGCGAGTGCGGCTGCGGATACGAGGATCGAAGGAGACAATCTACAGAACGGCCACGGATCTCGACAAATGCATTTCGTCGCTGCGGCCGGTCGATATCGGCAAACCTGGTGTGATCAGGCCATCCATTCCAACACCTTGGCCAAATCTGCTGGCGAATCGGAGATGGTTCCTTTGGCCATGGACGGTCCGATAGCGACGGCTATCCGGTGGCCTTCGAACCACGCCAAAAAGCGCGACTGGTCCGCGCCGGGCAGCCGGCCCTGGTTGATCCAGGTAAGGTAGGCGCCCATGTCCGCATCCACCAGCGATCCCTCCGCGTCCGTCGGTTGTGTGAATGGGTCGCGCGCCAGCAGCTCATTCAGGGTTGCCGCCTGCTGCCGCGGCTTGAAGCGCGCCAGCAACGTCAGCGGCTGAGCACGGCGCAGGCACTCGCGCGCCGTCCACTGCACAAAAGTGGTGCTATACACTTGCGTCCCCGAGCCTTCGGCCAGCACGCTCAGCGCGAACCGTTGCAAAGTATCGTGACCGTCAAGGCCCAGGTCCTTCGGCTTCAGGTCGCCCATGGCGAAGACCGTTCCCTCCACGTTGCTTGGCTCCTGTTGCGGGCCTTGCATCCCGTCACTACTCCCGTTTTGCCGCGCGCCGTGCGCCACGTCGTAGTTCAAAAACGCCAACTCCTTGCGAACGGCCGCGGCTAAACTACCGTACGAGATACACGCCACGTTCGCGGCTGGCCCGGGAAATGCCTCCGGCTCGCCGCCGTCGACGTACCAGTGCGCGAAGGGGCCGGGAGCGCTCTCCGCCCGCTTGCCTAGGGCGGCCAGCAGCGTCTGCAAGCCGCCCGCCGGATCGATCGCGGTAAAGAGCGTGCCGTGGGGCCGCAGGCGGCGAAAGACCGCGAAGTTGGTCGCCGTAACCCCATTCCCGACCACAACGAATGTGTATCGCGGTGCGACTGGAGGCGGCGCGGCCAGCGCTGCCGCGCGGCTCTGATCGTAGTCCCCCGCGGCGCGATGAAAGGCGTCGATTTTGTGTTGTGACCACAGAAACCCGATCAGGTGCCCGGTGAAATCCCTGGGCCCGTTCACCCAATCGCTGCCCGTCAGCTCGCTAGACAATGGAATGGCGGCAAACGGCACCATCAGCTTGTCAAAGTCGTCCGGAGCGAGACCTGTCAGCCAATGCAACTCCGCCATCAGATCGCGCTGCTCAGGTGGAAACAGCCAGTCGTAGTCGACCAGCATGCGCAGGATAAGAGGCAAGAGTGAAAGCGGAACGCGCCGCAGCACCGGCAGGTTCTCGACCGCAACCGCGCGCGCCCGCGCCGGATAACGCGAGAAACTGCCCGCGCGCAAATCCGTCGGCTGCATCAGAGGACCTCCGCAATCGCCGTCCCGCGCGCGCTTGGCGTGGCGAAACCCATCAAGGCGCCGAGCGTGGGCACCAGGTCAAGGCTGTCCAGCCGACGGTCGACAATGCGTGGCCGGATATGCGGACCGAGCGCCATGATCCACGTGGTGCGCGAAAGCGCGTCGCCGCTGCGATGGTGCTGGAATCCGTTTGCTGACGCGTCCAGGTCCGAGTCGCGCCCGAAATCCGGCAGGATCAGCATGGTAGTGCAGTCCTTGTACTCGGGATCGCTCTGGATAAACTGCCAGATTTCGGCGCATAGCCGGTCGGTGCGCCGGATGCCGTCGATATAAAGGGAATAGGCTCCCGTGTGCGCAACGTCCATATCGTGCAGCGTCACCCAGATCAGGCTCGGCGCAAGCTGACGCATGAGCTGGCGCATCACGTACACCGACAGCTCGTCGGCGCTGCTCAAGCTCTGCGCCTGCTTCAGAAACTCGTCCACTGCCAGGTGCAGCATGGTGTTGAGCTGCGATAGTTGCGCCTCTTCGTGGATGGCTGGAGGCACATACAGCGGATTTTCGTAGTTGTCCTGGAAAAGTGCCCTCAGCTTCTCGTTGCCGTTAGCGCGCGATCCCAGCGCGGCCCGCAGCAAGTGTTTCGGCAGCAGCACTTCGGCTCCGTAGCCCTGCGCAAACTGCGAACCGTCGCTCTGGCCGATGCGGTTAAACCCGTTGCTGGGCGCGATCACCCACGCATCGTGCGCCGGCCGGCCCAGCCCCCTGCGGTAATACTCGAAGACCGTCGGATTTCTCGGGGCCACATCGGCAAAGTTGTCAAAGGTCTCGTAAACTCCGGTTGCCAGGCTCGCGGTGGCTACATAGTGGCCGAGAATGCCGTGATTCACCACCTGCGTACAAAAGGTTGCCTGCGGAACCAGCTCGCGCAGGATATGAGGAATATTCTCCTGGCCTTCCGGCGCAAAGGTCTCATCGTCGCGCGCCCCACCGCCAAACGTCACCACAACTGTCTTTTCCGTTCCACGGCCCGTGCTCACGGCGCGCAGGGGCGAAAGCCCGCGCATGGGAACAGCAGCGCCCGCAAATGCCGCTGCCCGCAGCAGCTCGCGCCGGGTCAGCGCTCTCCGCTGTGCGATCTGGTGAAAGGGCTCCAGAGCCGACCTCCGCTATCCATACTTTCTCGCCAAAGAAAAGCGGAGCAGATGCATCGAAGGCATCCGCTCCACGATTACACAAGCTCCACAGAAGATTAGAACACGTATTTGCCCGAAAGCTGGAAGGTGCGTGCGTCGATGGTGTTGGTCTGCTGCGACATGGGCCCGGTGATCTGGGCGCCGCTGCCCGGATTGGTCCCTGTGTTGCCTACGCCGCCCCAGCTCGGATGGTTCAGCAGGTTGAAGGCGTCGGCCCGGAACTCCAGGTACTGCTCGTGGAAGGTCCTGAAATCCTTGAACAGCGAGCCGTTCAGCCGCCAGTTCCCCGGGCCGTCAATGTCGTTCTTCCGGTTGCCGAAGAATTGGATTACCGTGTTGAAGCTGTTGACGTACGGCGCGGGGACCGCGGGGTTGCTGGCGCTGGCAGCTTTTCCATTCTGTCCGGTAGTGCCGTAGATTCCTTCGGCAATTGCGGTGTCGGCGCCGATCGCCGGCGACTGATAGCTGAACGTCCCGTTTTCATAGGGCGACAGCGTATAGGCAGCGCCGGTGTCGCCGGGCGGGTCAATGAAGGCGCAGTTGTTATACCAGACCTGCTTGGTCTTTAGAGCGTGTCCAGCCAGCGCCGAATTCGGGCAGTTCGTAATACCGCTCTTGGTTGCCGGGTTGGTTTGATCCGGCACCGGCAGCTTGGTCGAGAACGGATTGCCGATCTTGATGGCGTTGTTGCTGATGCCGCCATTCACGTTTCCGTATCCATTCCCGTACTGGTCGGTTCCGTTTCTGTTGATGCCGACTGTGAACGGCTGGCCGGTCTGGCCCCACCACTCCATATCGGTCTTCCATCCCCCGATGATCCGGTCGAAAATACCCGGGTGGTTGATGAATTGTCGGCCCACTCCGAACGGCAGGTCGTAGTCAACGTTGATCACGGCGCGCTCGCGGATATCGTAGCCCGACTGGCCCCACTCGTACTTGATGGGGATAAGCTGGGCCTGCTTATAGCCGCCGATGTCTCCGCCCAGCAGGTCGGTTTCGTTATCGAATGCGTGCGCCCAGGTATACGTGCCCAGCAAGCTCAAGCCATGGCCGTAGTGCTTCTGCACCGTTGCCTGCAGCGAGTTGTAGGAGCTTCCCGCCGTCCATTGCATCCACGCGTTTCCGGTGAAGTGCGGAAGACGCGTCATGCCGTTCTGCGACTGGCCTCCGGTGGTGATGGCCATGGGCATGTTCGGCCCGCTGACACCCGTCACCAAATGGCGGCCCAGGTTGCCCACGTAGCCCACCGTTGCCGTGGTCGTGGGTGTGATTGCCCGTTGCACGCTCATGTTGAACATCATGGTGTACGGCATGTGCAAGACCGGGTCCCGGGTCATCACACCCGGGTTGGCTTGGTAATTCTGGATCCCGCCCGCCGCCTGAAACCCTCCCAGCCCGGACTCGAGCGTGTTGTTCAGGATGTATTGAGAAGCGCAGTAGGCGCCGTTGGCACAACTGGGCACAGCCGAGGGCAGGTTCGCGATGGTCACGTAGGGCGTACCCTGGGTCAGTGCCGCACCGCCGCCCGGTTCAAAGCCTCCCATGAAGACACCCGCGCCCAAACGGAATACGGTCTTGTCGTTGATCTGGTAGGCAATGCCGAATCGCGGCGACCAGTTGGCCTTGGGGTAGCTGGAAAGGCGCCGGTTGTTGCTGTACACAACCTGCACATTATCAGCGTTAAACAGTGCCTGCAGATTGGGGCTGATCAGGTTCAGGTTTTGCTGGCTGGCGGGAAACACGTAGAACGACGATCCAACGGCGCCGTTCGCCGTCATTTCCCCGGTCTCGGGCACCATGTTGTCCCACTTGTCCGCCATCTCCTCCTGGGGCTGGTAATACTCGTAGCGGAGACCGAGGTTCAGCGTGAGTTTGTGCGTCACCTTCCAGTCATCCTGCAGATAAGCGGCGGCGTAGCCGTACTCGAAGTTTTGGAAGGCGAAGGTGCTGATCTGGCCGCCCGCCATGTTATCCGTGCCGGTATACGTGCCGGTGCAGGTGGAGCTCCCCGGAGGACAGGTGCCCTGGGCGAGAAAATCGGCAACGCCATAGCCGGTGTTGCCGACTCCCGAGACGCTTGTGTACGTGCTGCCAAAGGTGTACGCTCCGCGCGGCGCAGGGACTGACGTGTCGTGGATGCGAATGGGCATGAACTCGACGCCGGTCTTCAGCGAGTGGTTGCCAACAACCTTGGTGACGTTGTCGTCGACCTGGTAGATGTCCATGCCTTCCAGCGACGGATCGTTACCGTGAGCGCCGAACGCCTGGATACCGCCGATGCTGGTTGCCGGCAACCCGCCATTGAGCGGCCCGGCGTTGAACGGAACACCGCCCAGTCCGACGGAAGCCGATATGTTGTTGCTGTCGTTGTACTGCAAGTTGGCGAAGGCGCCCCAGTTGAAAGCGAAGCGGAACTCGTTGATCAGCGTGGGCGAAAAGGTGTGCGTTTCGCTGAGCGTGAAGTTGTCGCTCAGGTAGGTCTGGTTGTGGCCCTGGAAGCTGCCGGTTCCATCGAGGACCGGACCCAGGGGAGCAGCGAAGGTGTTGATGATGTGCTGATAGTTGACGCGGAAGTAGGCCTGATCGCGGGCGCTGATGTTCCAATCGAGCCGGCCATCCCATTGAATGGGGTCGGAATTCTCAGGGATATCAACGACGTAATTGTTGTAAACCGGGCCGTAATCAGGACTCGATTCCGAGTCGCAGTTTCCCGCTGACCATTTCGTGTTTCCCGGAGTGTTGACATAGGTGCCCGACGGCACCGCGTTGGGGCAGGGATACAGCTTGAGAATGTTCTGGGCGGTTGTATCGAGCGCCGCGGGATTGAAGACGTTCTGGCCGGCAGCAAATGTATACCCGGCCTGGGTGGTGACAGATGAGCCGTAGGTTTGAATGGCGCCGCTGGGCCCCGCCGATATGGTCCCCTTGCTGCAAACGTATCCGCCGGTATTCTGGTTCGGCTGGAACAGTACCTGCGGGCAGGTGTTATTCACGAGAGTCGGGTTCAGGAGTTCCGTGAAGTCGCCCTGGCGCTCGCGCGCCGTGGGCACGCTCATGATGGTGGGGTTGGCGCCGATGGCGAAGCGCGAATCCTGGACGTCGCCGAAGAGAAACAGGTGGTTCTTGATGATGGGGCCGCCCAACGTTGCGCCGAACTGGTTCATATGGAAGACCGCCGGGCTGGAGCCGGGGTTCTGGTTCCACACCAGCGCATCGAAGGCGGTGTTTCTGACGTACTCCCACACATCGCCGTGAATCTGGTTGGTGCCGGACTTGGTCGTAGCATTCAGCACCGCGCCGTGGCCGCGGCCGATCTCCGCGCTGTAATCGCTGGTCTCCAGCTTGAACTCACTGATGGCGTCGGGCGGAGGCGCGATGTTGTAGGTGGACCCGTTCATGTAGTCGGTGTCGACTACGTTATTGTCGGCACCGTCGAGCATGAAGTTGTTCTGCTCCTCGTGCTGACCGTTGGAAGAGAAATCGCCATTGCCGGAGCCGCGTCCTACAAAGGGCGTCGTGCCCGGCGCTTCCTGCGCGATGAAAATCCAGTTGCGGTTCTCCAGCGGCGCGTCGTTCAGGAACTTCGAATCGATATCGACTGCGGTTTCGGCCGTCTGCGTTTGCATGATCGGCGCCGCCGATGTGACCGTGACGGTCTCAGAAACCTTGCCCGGCTTCAGCGCCAGCGGAATGTTCAGCCGGTCCGTTACGTGCACGATGATGTCCTGCTGGATCGTGGTTTCGAAGTTCGGCGCCGTGGCACTGACCGTATAATTCCCGGTCTTGATGGGCGCAAAGAAATACTCGCCGCTTCCGTTGGTCCTGGTCTTCAGGATCAGGCCGGTCTGGGTGTCGGTCAGCGTTACGTCCGCATTCGGAATGGCCGCGCCGGTGTTATCGGTCACCACGCCGACGATGGCGCCCTGGTCGGCTTGGCCAACCGCTTTCTGCGCGCAGAAGGCGGCCGCGAGGACTACGATGACCACTGCAAGGCAACGCAGCAGGCCTGCGCCTGGCGCGGTTATCCGCTTTCGGTTCAATTTGAGAGATTGGTTGCTCGCGTTGGCTGGCTGAGTGATTGCAATTGATTCATCACGCATTCGATTCTCCTCTCTTTGAGTCCGATGTCGTCGTTTCGTGGGCTTCTGCGGCTCACCGAGCAGGAGGGGTTCGCAACGGTACCGGGGTCTCCCGCAGAATTGCCGAGAACCATACTCCAAGTGCAGGTAGGGTTGTCAAGAGAATTTTGAGAACTCGGTCTCTCGACACGTAACCATTTGAATTTAACTATATTACAGTTCACTAAAAATCAGGATAAGAGACCGCAATACCTATCCTGAGTAAGATGTTGTGCGAAGCAGGAGTGGCCTCCAAAGCGCGTCACCGACATGAGCTTTCGCGTTGCTTCATTCGCGAAGCAACTCCGCGGTCTCTGGCAGCACGCACACACACCTGCCTGCCACCGGTAGCGGGCGCCGGAGGCGCGCAGATCTCGCAGAGAAACCGCTGAATCACCGCTCGCTGCAGCGCCGGCGCCGCGACTTGGGGATCGGTCTCCCCGTCCTAATTTGCCCAATCGCGCTCAGCCGGGCCGGGAGTATGTGATTGAGAACGTGCTGTTGATAGCAACTCGTCGGGCAGTTGCTGGTTTCTGGTTGACGCGGAAGGCAAAGACGCTGTAAGGTTCTTTCGACATACTTGAGAGAACGGGTTCCGAAATTCAGGCATTCATCCTATGGGGCTCCGACTCTCGCCCCGGACGGGCTGGATTGGAGAAAAAATGAAAGTGGCCTCATCGGTAAATCAGTCGGCCCGGCTGGCCTTGGAAGCCGGCGAGGGCATTCTCAGGTTGGCGCCGACGTGGGTTCCAAGGGTCTATCTGCAGCCGGGACGGCGGCTCAAGCTCGATACACGGGACCTTTACGCCTACGGAGCGCACCGCGGCGGAATCGATGAGCGCTGGTTTGCGTCGACAACTCCGGCGATGAACGACCATCGCACTCCCGACGAAGGTTTCAGCTATGTGGTTTCGAACGGCGAGCGCTTCACGCTCAAGGAGGCCGTTGAGGCGGAAGGGCAGCGCCTGATCGGGAAGCCGATGTGGGAGAAGTATCACCGCTGGCCGGTCTACAGCAAATTCTTCGATAACTCCGGCCCCATTATGCATCACCTGCACCAAAGCGAGGAGCAGGCGAAACTAGTGGGCCGCGAGGGCAAGCCGGAAGGATACTACTTTCCTCCGCAGTTGAATGCGACGCTCGGCAATTTTCCTCATACCTACTTCGGCCTCGCGCCGGGAACCGGGCGCGACGATATTCGCACTTGCCTCGACCGCTGGGATACCGGCGACAACGGCATCCTCGACTACTCCAAGGCCTATCGCTTGAAGCCGGGTACGGGCTGGCTCGTGCCGCCGCGCATTCTGCATGCGCCTGGTTCGTTGGTTACATACGAACCACAATGGGGCAGCGATGTGCTGGCCATGTTCCAATCGATGGTGGAAGGACGCCCCGTGCCGCGCAGCCTGCTCACCCAGGATGTTCCCCTCGACAAGCACTACGATCTAGATTTTCTGACCGACCTCGTCGATTGGCCGGCCAATCTCGACTTCGAATTCAAGAAGCATCACTACCTCGAGCCCATTCCGGTCGCCGATACCGAAAGCGAAGGCTATGTCGACAATTGGGTGGTCTACGGCCTCGTCGACGGGAAGCAGAGGTTCAGCGCGCGCGAGTTGACGGTGATGCCTGGAGCGCGCTGCACCTTCCGCGATGCCGGCGCATCGGGCGTGATTGTCACGCAGGGCCATGGGCGCATCGGGAAGCTCGAGGTCGACTGCCCATCGCTGATCCGCTTCGGCGAGCTGACGCAGGACGAAGTCTTCATTTCGCATGAAGCTGCAACCGCGGGCGTGACCTTCGAGAACCTTTCCGAAACCGATCCGCTCGTCACTCTGCGCTATTTCGGACCCGACGTGCACAGCCATGTTCCGCGCGTAGGCGACAACATGCTTTGAGACAGCGCCGCAAACCGGCGGTGCCGCAGCAGGAGGAAATCCATGATGCGCCAGCAGCATTTTGAAGAAAGCAACGGCCGTATTCGCGAGCGTTTCACGGAGCTGAAGAAAAAGTCGCCGGAAAAACTGCAGAAGCGTTTGAATCTCTCCTGGAGCAACTGGGGATTCGGCCGAGAATCGCTGGCTGATTCCGCAAGCAGGCTCGCCAAGTCGAAGGTGCCGTATATCGAGCTGCACGGGAATCACTACGGACCCGACCTGGGATACAAGGTGGATGAGACGCTGAAGATTCTCTCCGATCACGGGCTGCGCGTCTCGGGGGTGTGCGGGATGTTCTCTGCCGACAACGATCTGGCCAGCAACCGCGCCATCTGCCGCGAGGCGGCCATTGAATATCTGAAGCGCGAAGTGCCGTTTACGCGCGCGGTGGGCGGCTCGTACCTCCTGGTCGTGCCGGGAGCGGTGGGTCGCCCCAAGGCCTATGACGACGTGGAATTCGATCGCTCCGCCGAGACCCTGCGCGCCTGGGCCCACTTGTTCACTGATAACGGCGTCAAGGCTGCCATCGAGCCCATCCGCTCCGCTGAGGTAAGCCTTGTGCACACTGTTGCCGATGCCAAAAAATACCTGGCCGCGGTCGATCACCCCGGCGTGGGCCACATCAATGGCGACGTCTACCACATGCAGTCGGAGGAGCGGCACATCGGCGATGCCATCGTTGACGCCGGCATCCAATTGGTCAACCTGCACATGGCCGACAGCAACCGTTGCGCCATGGGCGAGGGTTCCATGGATCTGGCCACCATCATTCGCGCGCTCTACGTGATCGGCTACAACGTCGAAGGAAGATTCGTCACCTTCGAACCGCTTGGGCCCGGAGGCGATCCTTATCCCGCCATGCACGGCAAGCCCGACAAGCCCAGGCTGGATGCACTGGTAGCGGCGAGTATTGGCTACTTCCGCGAGTGTGAGGAGATGGTCTTGGCCGGCTGATTGGTGCGAAACGTCGGGCAGCGTCCCGCGCCCGGCCTTCGCTCATTCACTCTTTTCACTCATTCACTGTTTTACGTTTCTCGTTGACCACTGACCACTGTCCACTCTTATGAAGACCTACTGTTTTGCATTGGATCTGCACGACGAACCTGGCCTGATCGAGGAGTACAAGCGCTGGCACAAGCAGGAAAACGTCTGGCCCGAAGTGCTCAAATGCATTCGCGCCAAGGGTGTCGTAAGCCAGGAGATCTATCTGGCGGAAAATCGGTTGGTCCTTATCCTCCAAACCACCGACGACTTCAGTCTCGAAAGCAAACAGGCTGCTGACAACGCGAGCCCGGAGATGCGAAAGTGGGAGGAACTCATGTGGAAGTTTCAGAAACCCCTTCCCCATGCGAGGCCCGGCGAAAAATGGGTGGCGATGGAAAAGATCTTCGCGGTCAGGTAGCGGAGCCCCAACACGCATTCGGCCTTTCTCCATCCCCGCGGAGCGATCGATTCTAGTTGAAGGAAGTTTCGATGGAATTCCCATGCACTTTCGCCGCCGCGATTCTGTGGCAATCGACGAGCAGGCTGATTGCACTTGCCCCTTCCGACCTGCTGATCGTCGCCATCTACTTCGCCATGGTGCTGGGCATCGGCGTTTATCTGCGGCGCTATGCCACCACGTCCAACGATTTCTTCATGGCCGGCCGCGAGATGACCGCCTGGGTTGCGGGTCTGAGCTTTCTCTCCGCGAATCTCGGCGCTATCGAACTCATGGGCTGGTCCGCTTCCACCTACGAGTACGGCATTTTGGCCGCGCACTTCTACTGGATCGCCGCCTTCCCCTCCATGGTGCTGCTGGGCCTGGTGATGATGCCGTTCTACTACATTTCCAAGACACATTCGGTTCCCGGCTACCTTCGCCTGCGCTACGGTGAAGCGGCGCGAGCGCTCAGCGGCATCTCGTTCGCATTCATGACCGTGCTCATGTCGGGCATCAACATGTATGCCATGGCGCTGGTGATGAAAGTGGTCCTGGGGTGGAACATTCACTTCAGCATTTGGGTGTCGTCCATCACCGTGGCCATCTACGTGGCCCTGGGCGGCTTGTATTCCGCCATCTTCAATGAGGTCCTGCAGTTCTTCCTCATCTGGCTGGGCGCGCTGGTGATTCCCATTCTGGGCATGATCGAAGTGGGCGGCTGGAGCGGGCTGGCGGCAAAGATTCACGAGCGCATGCAGAGCGATGGCTATGTTCACCTGTGGAGCACACTCGGCTCCTTCTCAGGCAACCCCATGGGGGTTCACTGGACGGGCGTAGTCTTCGGCTTGGGCGGCGCCATTGCCTGCGGCTACTGGACGACCGACTTCCTTGTGGTGCAGCGCGCCATGGCCGCCAAAGATTTACGCTCGGCACAACTGGCTCCCATCATCGCCGCGTACTTCAAAATGATGGTGCCCCTCATTGTGATTCTGCCGGGCTTGCTTGCTCTCGCCGTGCTGCCCTACAAACTGGTGCCTGAGAGCGCCATGACAGCCGGCGCGCACAGCTATAACGAAGTGCTGCCACTCATGCTGGCGCGCTACTGCGGCCCGGGCTTACTGGGGCTGGGCATCACCGCGCTCATCGCCGGATTTATGAGCGGCATGGCCGGCAACGTGAGCGCCTTTGCCACCGTCTGGACCTACGACATCTACCAGCCCTACATCAACAAGGGAAAATCCGACGCCCACTATGTCCACATGGGACGCCTCTGCACCATCGGCGGCGTCATCCTGAGCATCGGCACCGCCTACTTCGTCACCCAGTTCAAAAGCATCATGGACTACATGCAGGCGCTGGTGGGGTTTTTCATCTCGCCCCTCTTCGGCACCGTCATCATGGGCATGGTCTGGAAGCGGACCACCGGCAAAGCCGGCTTCTGGGGATTGTTCGCGGGGACCGCGTCGTCGGTTGCCATGTACACCGCGGTCAAGATCCATCCCTCGTGGCTGCGCTACGTGGCGCTCTCGCCCGACGCCAAAGATATGGCTGAGAATCTTTACCGCGCGCTGTGGTCGCTGCTCATCTGCATCTTGGTCACCATCGTCGTCAGTCTGTTCACAAAGCCCAAGAGCGAAGAGGAACTAAAAGGCCTCACGTGGGGAGCGACGATGTTCCCCAAGAACGAGCGTCTTTCCTTTTGGAAGACGCCGCTGTTTTGGGGGGCCGGCGTTGGGGTGTTCTTCGGGATCTTACAGTGGATGTTTTGGTAGCGGTAAACGGGCCCACTCGGAGGCTGGAACTGGTTGGCATAAATCCGGTTTTGAAGGGCACGGCTTTAGCCGCCGTGAAGGGCGCATAAACACTGCGGCTTTAGCCCCGGAGGGAGGGTTTTTCAGCCGCCCCGCGGTATTCCTGCATCCGGTTCTAGACAACTGCTGCGGCTCCCGACTTGTCGAGATTGGCCGGATCGAGTCGGGTCGTGGTTTCTGAAAGGATTTCCGTGCGCTTCGCATCCTCCACGCGACGATTTCTGGTTTGCCTGTGCTCCGTAGCGTTCCTGCCCATCGGCTCGTATAGTGGCGCCGCGGCAAACAGCAATTCGGCTCCGTTTCCCGATCGCTTTCTGGCCCTGCCCATCGCCAAGGGTGAATCCGCATCGCCAAGGATGCTCTACAAGTACGGTGTCCCCTTCCTCGAAACGTCATGGCACGCACCGGCGAACGGCTCACTGGAAGTCAACGTTGGAATCAGCGTCAAGAAGATCTATCTACTGGGAATGACGGAGACGCAGCGTCCTTCCGCCTGGTCTGATCCGCTCAGCTACGCGGCACGCTATTTCATTGGTGATGATCTGGGACGAATCCGCCTGCATTACGCCGATGGCACGACCCAGGATTATCCGCTCATCCTCGGCGAAAGCGTGTGGTGGGGTCTGCCCTTCTATCAGGCGCGCGAGCCATTCCCAACCGACGCGCGCTTGCGCCACGCGTTTGAGCAGAGCTTGCGCCTTTACCCCGCGACTCCTACCGACGACGGCAATTACGTAGCCGTCATCGCACCCAGGGACGCGCCCATTGCCGGCATTGAAATTGAAAAATCGCTCGAGAAGCAGGGCTCGGTAAGAATTGCAGGAATCACGGTGGAGACGGCGCCGGGCACCTCGATTCCGGGCGCAACTGCGATTCCAGGGGGCGAACTTACGGCCGATTTCGCCAAATTCTTGCGCGAAAAACCTCTGCGCGGCGCCGGCGCGGACGAAAGCGGCGCGAAGGACCGGCTGAATCAGCTCAGCGAGGCGTTGTATACCACCGATGCCGTCTTTCAGCATCCCATTGCCGCCGTGATGCCAAGGGGCTATTCCGGCCCGCGCGTTGTGTTTCAGGGAACAACCTACGCCAGCGCGCTCCAAAACGCCTTCTACGCTAACGTGCAGGACATGGTGGACAAGATCGACGCGGACGGAACCTACCACACGTCGACCCGCGACGCGTTGTCGTGGGCCGGCGATCCGCGTTCGGCCGGCGGAGAGTTCGGCACATTCCGCAAAGATGTGGGTGTCTATTATGGCCAGGCCTGGTCGCGCGACCTGGGCCGCAGCCTGCAGGAGCTGACGGAGCTTGGTTATTTGAGTCAGGCGTCGCACACGGCCGATTTTGCTTTCCGCTCGGCGCAAACCTGGGCCAGGAATCCCAGGCTCACCTACAACGGCTCTCCGCTGCCGCCTCATTGGAGCCGCGTTATCGACCACCCGGACTTCGCGCAACCGCTCGAGAACGATGGTCACGGCCTGATATCGCTCTTCATTTTCAAGCTCTGGCTGCGGCAACCCGACCGCGATTCCTGGCTACGCGCTCATTGGAGCGACGTGAAAGCGGCCGGCGATTGGATTCCCTGGCAGTTCGATCATGCCGACATTACCAGAGCGAAAGACGGCGTGCTCTACACAACGGGCGAATCTGCTGCCGGCAAGGGCTATTCGATTTATGCCGATTACGTGTGCATGGACGCCTTGCTCGGCTTGGCGCAGATGGCAGAGTCCATCGGGGAGGCGCAGTCGGCAGCCCTCTGGCGCGATCGCGCGGCAAAAATGCGCGAGGCCATGCTCACCCGTTATGCCATTACCGATCCCAAGTACGGTCGCGTGTGGACGCTCCAGGATGCCGGCTGGCCGAACAAAAGCACGGTTTTGGGCCCATTGATTTTTCTCGCTGACTATAACGGCTTTGCTCCGCAGGACGACGACCCGGCATGGCGGCCGATCAACGAGGCATCCTACCAACGGCTCATCGATACCTATCTGCCCTTCGGCTTCTATGGGTGGGCGATGGGTTATGGCCAGGGATTCGTCACGCAGGCGGCATTGCTACTGGACCGCATGAAGGATGCCACCACCATGCTGAACTGGACGGCGCGCGAGGTCTACGATCCTGAGATCCACTCCTTCGTCGTGCCTGAGGGCGTGCAGGTGGATCCGGCCGGCCGCTTCATCTTCCGCACCGGCGACCAGGGCAACGGCGTGCAGGAAGCGGAGATTGTCAAAATCTTCCGTATCATGATCGGCGTCGACGACACGCAGCCACAGCGGCTGCGCATCTATCCCAGGATGCCGTACGGCTGGAGCCGAATGGCGGTCGACGCATATCCTGCCCTGGTTGAGCGGGAAGGCAAAACCGAGATCGCGCACTTGCGCTACGATCTGCGGCGGACTGGCTCCCGCATGAGCCTGCAAATCTCCGCCGACCGGTCACTGGGTCCGGTTGCCATTCGGCTCGGGCCTTTCGAAAAGCAACCGCAATCTGTCGACGTCGAAGTGAACGGTAAGCCCCCTGCAGGTCCCGCCGTTGAAAAGAGCGGCGATTCGTGGTGGGTGAACTTCAACATCGCGGTTGGGCCCGCGCCGGCCGCCACAAAAAATGCGGCCGGCGCATCATCGGGAAGGAACTGAGTATGGCGAAACACGAACACATGCTGCCGGTGTGGTTCTTCATCGGATTGCTGCTCACCATTTACGGGATCATCATCCTTTTCACCTCTCTGCTGGACTGGTCCCGCCCGTCGGCTGCAGTTCTTGCCCAATACCATCCTGGCGTTTGGGGTGGTATCGTGCTTCTTCTCGTCGGCGGCTTCTACGTTTTCCATTTCTGGCCGCGTCCGCAGCGTCGAAAATAGCTTCGCGAAATCGCGGCTCCGGTGGCCGGTTCCCCACCCCGGGGCGCTGTCGGCTCCCGGCCCAAGTGCTGCTATACTTCTACTTTCCGAAGGAGAAGGCCGATTGGCGATCGGAAAGCAGGAAACCCGGTTACCGGTTTCCGGACACGCGCATGGGTGCGCCTGCATCGGCCTTGAGGAAGCTCCGTGAACATTCGAGAAATCGCCCAACGAGCTCGCGTTTCGCATTCCACGGTTTCGCGCGTCATCAACGGCGTAAAGACCGTTGACCCGCGGCTGGTCCGGCGTGTGCAGGCCGTGATTCAGGAAGTCGGATACCGGCCCAATTTTCAGGCCCGCGCCCTGGCCCGGGGCCGGAGCCACACCATCGGACTCGTGGTCTCCGAAATCACCGGCGGAAATCCGTTTTTCTCCGAAATCATCCTCTATTTTGAGCGGGCGGCTGTGGCCATAGGCTACGAGGTCCTGGTCAGTTTTGCTGATACCGAAACCAATCCCGACCACATCGCGCAATGCGCTGCGCGCATGCAGGAACGCCAGGTGGAAGGCATCGCCGTCCTGACCTTCGGCATGGAAGAGCAGCTCGCGCACGGCTCCATCGATGTTCCCATCGTCTATGCGGGGGCAGACCATGACCTGCCGGGCGTGCGCAACGTTCGCCTCAACTATTTGCCCGGTTACCGGGATGCCGTGCGCCACTTGGCCGAGTTCGGCCACGAGCGCATTGGCTACCTGAGCGGGCGCTTGAGCTGGAGCAGCCTGAGAACCCGCTACGACGCGCTGCGCAAAGCAATGAAGCTAAGCGGTCTCTCGTTTGAAAAGGACATGGTGGCGGAGTGCGATCACACCTGGACCGGCGGCGCCATGGGTATGAGTTTCCTGCTGAATACCCCCAAGCCTCCCACCGCGGTGATGTGTTGTAACGACGTTGCTGCTGTGGGCGCGCTCAAAACGCTGGCTGCCCGCGGTCTTCACGCGGGCAAAGATATTGCGCTGATCGGCTTCGACGATCTGACCATCTGCCAATTCACGCAGCCCGCGCTCACCACCATCGAGTTCTCTCCGCGCGAGATTGCCAGCCTGTCGTTTCAGGCCTTGCTCGAAGAGATTCAGGCCGCCCCCAAAAAGTCGAACCTGGAGTACAAAACGCGCTTCGTTCTTCGCGAGTCTACCTGCGCTCCGCGCGCCTGAGTTGCCGGCGCGAAAAGGGGCGCAAAATTTGCCAGGTTGCTCTAAGCGTGCGCCGCCTGCGCCCGCACGCGAATTTCAACCGATTCACTCCCTAGAACTTCGTGGTGCGCGACCACGCGAATCGTGCCCGTTTGGCCAGGCCTCGTCTTAATCCATACCGCTCCCGCGCCGCCGTTCCCGTCCAGTGCAAACGGGTTGTCGCCCACCAGAATGCCGGGTCCTTCGAGCGAAAGGGTGACATTTCCGCGCCCGAACGCGTGCAGCGCGCCATACTGGTCCACCACGGCGAAAACCAGTCGCGTGGCGTCCGCTCCGTCGGCCATCAATTCCTTGTGGTCCGCGCTTACCCAGAGCCGGTCCTGCGCGCGATCCGAAGAGAAAGTCCGCGACAGCACGCGAACGCTGCCTTTGAACCCGTCAATACGCAGCTCCGGATGGCTCGAGCCATCAAGCTTGAGGTCGACGAAGAAGGGCGGATAACGGAGATTGGGAAAACCGTCACGGTCGGGATGAAGAACCGAATGGAGCCGGCCATCGATTACAATCTCAAGCCGCTCGCAGTTGGAGAAGATGGCCGCGTGCTCGCCCGGCCCCGATGGCGTCTGCGGACCAAAGTCCCAGTAAAAATCCGGCTCAATCACAGGCCTCACGCCTGCATCAACCTGCGAGCGATAAAATGCCGCGCCGAGCTTGGGAATCCTGAAGACGTCGGCGACGCCCGGGCACTTGACGGTGTTGTAAGCGTTCATCAGGCTGGCGTAGTCGAAAGCGCACCACGCGACCGCTCCCGCGCAATGGGGATAGCCGGCGGCACGGCTGTGCGCCTGCGCGTGGCAAATAGCCTGGCTTGTCTGCACTTCCATGTCTCCGGCGCGGCGGTATTTGCGATCGAACCCCTTCCGCGCGCTGTAGTTGAACTGCCCCACGGTCTCGGCCAGCATGAACGGCACGCCGGGCACGGGAGGCCGGATTCCCACGCTGCCGTCGTCTTCGGCATGGTAATCGTCGAAGGCGTACACATCTTCGTGCCAACCGTCGACCGTGCTCTCGGAGATGCTCGTCATTGAGCCGGAGCACGGTCGGGTGCCGTCGAGCGCCTTGGCCGCCGCCGTGGTGCGCCGGTAAAGGTCCTCGTCGTTGTGCGACTCGTTGATGCGGACGCCCCAGATCACGATGGATGGATGGTTGCGATCGCGGCGCACCATGCCTTCCACATCGCTCACGGCAAGGTCGCGCCAACGCTCATCGCCAATGTATTGCCAGCCCGGCGGCTCTTCCCAAACCATCAGTCCCAGCTCGTCGCAGGCATCCAGAAAGGCCTCGGCTTGCGGATAGTGCGAGCAGCGAACGAAGTTGCAGTTAAACTCGCGGCGAAGAATCTCCGCATCCCGGCGCTCGAAGCGAGCCGGCACCGCAAAGCCGATATAGGGATAAAGCTCGTGGCGATTCAACCCGAAGATCTGGGTCCGTCGTCCGTTCAGATAAAATCCGTCGACGGTAAAGCGGGCCTCGCGGAAGCCGATGCGCGTTCGATACGAATGAGACAAGGCAGCGCCCGATGAGACCGTCACTTCCAGATCGTAGAGGTGGGGATGTTCGGTGTCCCATAGATGAACGCCGGAGAGGCCGCGCATGATGAGTTGGAACTCCTGGTCGGCCTTGTCCACCTGCACGGGCTCTGAGGCCGTGGCAACGGCCTGGCCGCTCGCGCGCAGCGTCGCCCTCAACTCAAGCTTCACGGGCAGTTCGCCCGCGGCGTCGACCCGGCAGTTGATCTCGAGGCGGCGTCTGGAGTCGAGCACATCCGCCGGCCTGGCAAATACTTCGCGCAGAAAGATTCTTGGTTTCGCGCCCAGGCTCACTGAGCCCGTGATGCCGCCGGGGAGCAGATAATCCACGGCGCTCGGCCCGCGCGGTGAGCCTGCCGGGGGAACATTCAACCAGCGCGAATCCACTTCGACGGCCAAAACGTTCTGATCCGCAACGAGGTCTGTGATCTCGCGCTCGAAAGGCAGGAATCCGCCCCAATGAGGCTCAAGCCGGTGACCGCTCACTACAGGCGTAGCCGCCGCCAGCACGCGGTCGAACACCAGAAAAAGCCTCATGCCCTTGAGATCGGGCGGAACGGAAAAATGCCGCCGGTAAATCCACACGTCCTGCCAGCTGGCCGGATCCCAATTCTGCCAGGAGAGCGCAGTGGCGGTGTGGGGAAGCGTGAGGCGCGTGAAGGCGCGATCTTCGAAGCCGGGCTCGAGCGCGCCGGAAGTGGACTTGCCTCCGAACAGCCAATCCTGATCCAGCGAGACACTCGGCCGAAGCCTCTGCCAATCGTGGAGCGGCGTTCCCCAGCTCTCGAGCGCGGAGCGCGTGCTGAGCGTGGTGGCTGCCAGGCACCCGGCCGCGAATCGGCGCCTTGAAATCCTCATTCGGTCACTCATTCATCTTCGTCTCCGGCCGTCACTAAGGCCGGGCCTCATTCTATGGATCGTAGCGCGCGGCCCACAAGCTCCGTGCTATCTGGGGCTCTTTCATCATGCATGATGCATTCACCAATCTGTGCTTGACGCCGCCGGCATCAAGGTTCTAAGGTCAACTCGTTCCAGCGAGAGACCGGTTGCTGTATTTTACGGCATGGGCTGCGCCGGCCAGCGCCGAGGCGAGTGATGAATCGGAGAACCTTCAATAAGCTGGCTGGGTTGGCGGCCATTGCGGCCATGGCGGAAGGTGCGGATCTGCAGGCGCAATCCGGCAGCAGCAACCCGAACGCGGCCGCACCCGGGAATAGTGAAGTCGTTCTTGAAGACGACGAGCTTCTGGTTGCATTCGATTCGTCCTCGGGCGCATTGACGCGCTTGAAATCCAAATCTACAAATTGGACCATCGAACGGCGGCCAGAGTTGGGCGCCTCGTTCCGGCTGCTCGCGCCTTTGCCCGGCCGCCGCGACAATTTTGTCGATGGCCGCAAGCAGAAGGCAGCCGCTGTGAAGAAGACCGCGGTCAACCGCGTCGAGCTGCGCTGGGAAAATCCGGCAAGTGGGCATGGCGGCGTATTGCCGTTGACCTTGACTGCGGTTGTGACGCTCACTGGCGGCGTGCTTTCGTTTGCCGCCGCGCTCGAAAATCGTTCCTCGCTGATGGTTGAAACTGTTGACTATCCGTACTTCGGCGATTTCAGTCCCCCGTCGCGCACCACGCCCATGGCGGCGCGCACCATGTGGTACGGCAATCTCGGCTCCGACGAAATCTATCCCGGCTTCAACAACGAAAAGGGTTACTGGGGCGTCGACTATCCCATCAAAACCTTCGGCTCAAATCGCAGCCTCTTCTGCCTCATTCAGGCTCCGCAGACAGGATTTTACGTGGCGATGGCCGATGCCACGCTGCCCTATTATTTGGAGTTCACGTTCGAGCAGCATCCCGGCCTGCTGCATGGCAACGTGGTGCCGCCGACCGACGAGTTTTCCGGCTTTCCTGTGCACCTGGAGTTTCGCATCTGCCACTTTGCTTTTGCGCATCCGGGTCAGACCATGAAGCTGGTGCCGATCGTCATGCGTTGTTACCACGGCGACTGGCACGCGGGCGTCGACATCTACAAGGAATGGCGAGCCACCTGGTTCAAACCGCCGCATCTTCCCGATTGGGCAAAGGACGTGCATTCCTGGGCGATGCTGCGCATGAACACACCCGAAGAGGACTACACGATTGGCTACAGCAAATTCGTGGAGTACGGCAAGGAGTACGCCGAAAACGGCGTGAAAGCCGTGCAACTGGTTGGCTGGAACATTGGCGGCCAGGATCGCGACGATCCTTCGCAGGACACCGACCCGCACCTTGGCACCTGGCAGGAGTTTCACGATGCCATCGCCAAAGTGCAGGCCCTGGGCGTGAACGTGATCCTGTTCGGCAAGCTCAACTGGGCCGATCTCACCACCGAGTGGTACGCGCGCATGCTTCACAAGTACGAGGCCACTGATCCCTATGGCATCCGCTACGAGCAGGGCGGTTATAGTTACGTCACTCCGACGCAATTGGCCGGAACCAACAATCGCCGCCGGGCGGTGATGGATTTTCTCGATCCCGATTACCGCGAAGTTGCGCTGAAGGAGTTCAAGAAGATTCTGGCGCTTGGCGCCGCCGGCTGGCTGTGGGACGAAGTCTGCCACCACGCTTCGGCGCTATACAATTTTGCGCCGGGCCACGGCTATGTTCCGCCCGGATATGTTTACGGCGGCGACCTGCCGTTGTCGGCGCAACTGCGCGCGGCCGCAGATCAGGTCAGCCCCGATTTTCTTTTCTCCGGCGAAGCACCTCAAGACTGGCTGATGCAGTACTTCCCGGTTTCAGAAACGGGCGTGGCTGCCACCCCGGTGTGCCAGTACATCGATCCTCAATGCCGATTGCTGGCCGGTGTGAGCGGCTTCGACGATCGCGAGCAGTTGAATATGGTCCTGCTCTATCGCTACGTAATTCAGTACGAGCCCTTTCTGTACAAAGGGCATTTGCGCGACTTCCCGCTCACACTCGCCTATGGGCAGAAGATCGATGCGCTGCGCCGCAAGTACAAAGCCTATCTTTGGGACGGCGAAATGCGCGACACGCTGGGCGCTGAAGTCACCGCTGACGGCGCGCACCGCTACTCCGTCTTCAATGCAACAGGCAATAAACGCGCGGTGGTTGTCGTGAACCAGGAGCCCGACAAGGCCATTACCGCCAAGGTCCACGTGCCCCATGCGGGCCGGCTCGTCGTGGCCACGCCGGAGAATCCTGACGCGGAGCCGAGTGATGCCACCTTGCCCATCCCCGCCCGATCCGCGGCCGTCCTGATGGAAGTCTGAATCGCCGCGCGAATGTGCCAGAGGCCCAGAGTTGGTTGATCATGTTGACACGACGCGAAGCTCTCAGAATCACTACGCTGGCAGGTTTTGCCCTGGCAGCGCCGCCCGGCGCGTTCGCCTCTGGCGCAGCTCCCAAAGCATTCTCCCATCCGCGCCACGCGGACCTGGCCCGGCAAATCCTCAACGATTCGACATTGACCTACGTCTACACCATGGCGCAGAAGCTACTAGCCTCGGGACTGAACGCGGGCAGCGGTTACGGCACCACCTGGATCCGCGACATGAACACTTTTATCGAGGTCGCGCTCACCGTCAACCCGCCGCAGCGCTTTCGCGATGCGCTTCTTTTGTTCCTCAAGTTGCAGGGGCCGGGCGGCGATATTCCCGATCTGTACATCGCTCGCGACCCCGCGAAAATCAAGCCCACCGACCGCACCAGCCCGCTGGCCCCCGGCTATTGGTCCGACAAGAACACGGTGGAGACCGACCAGGAATCATCGCTCGTTCAGGCGGTCTACAAATATGTGACGGTTACAAAGGACCAGACCATCCTAAACGAACTGATCGCCGGAAAAAGCGTGCGCGAGCGCCTGGGACAAGCGCTGCACTACGTGCTCACCGAGCGCTTCGATGCCGCGCGCGGCCTGGTGTGGGGCGGGACCACGATTGACTGGGGCGATGTGCAGCCGGAATCGCCGCACGGCACCGTGCTGGATGCGAGCTCGCATCGTGCGCTCTCTATCTACGACAACGCCATGCTGCTGATCGCCTTGAACGACTACCTAGAACTGGTGAGCGGCGATGCGCAGGCGACGGCTCATTGGCAGGGCGTTCGCGACCGGTTGCGCGCCGACATCCGCAAATTCCTGTGGGACAAAATCAGGCAGAAGTTCATTCCCCACGTTTATCTTGCCGGATCGCCGTTTCCCAAGGACTTCGTCGAAAATGCCATCTACTATCACGGAGGCACAGCTGTGGCCATCGAAGCGGGACTGCTGTCGACGAAGGAAGTGGACCACGCGCTGGCAAAGATGGAAGAAGATGTGCGCCTGGCCGGAGCATCAACCATAGGGCTGACGATTTATCCGCCGTATCCGCTGGGGTACTTCAAGAATCCGCAGTTGACCGCTCCCTACACCTATCAGAATGGCGGCGACTGGACCTGGTTCGGCGGGCGCATGATCCAGCAGTTGGTGCGCTATGGGTTCGTCCACGAGGCGTATCGCAACGTGCGGCCCATGGCGGAGCGTGTCAAGCGCGTGGGCGATTTTCACGAATGGTGGACGCGCGACAACCAGCCGCGCGGATCGGCGCAATTCCGCGGCTCCGCCGGCGTTCTGGGTCGCGCCATCGAAATGTTGCGCGCCTGGGCTCAGCAAACTGCTTCGTGAATCGATCGTCAACGCGCCATTTGATCGCAGTGCGGGAAGGGAAGCGGCTGCGCCATGCAGTGGTGTAGGAATCGAACTTGAGGCGTTTTCGCGGCGTCCGAGCCGCGAGCCGAAATCCTGAGCGCAGCGAAGGACGGCCGAGCCGATTGGTGTTCTGGTAGGCTTTGGTGGACGCGGAAGGAATCGAACCTTCAACCTGTCGGTTAAGAGCCGAATGCTCTGCCAGTTGAGCTACGCGTCCTTGAGGGTTGAAGCGCCGCGCGACAGACGATTCTGCGCAGCCCTGAGCGGAGAAAAAGCCCCTCACGCACTCTGAAAATATACCATAAGCTGCGCTGCGGCGCCCAATGGGCGGCGGGCCTCAAGTGAGATCGAGAGCGCGAGCAACGCGGCCGCCGGCTCCGCTCTCACTTCATGCCTCTCCGTCGCGCAGGATTCTCACGCGCCTGCAGGCTTTTGTTCGTCGGCGGGCTGAGCAACCTCGACGGTTTCGTTAAAGCGATAACCAATATGGGAGTCGGTGAGGAGGTACTTTGGTTCGGCCGGATCGTCTTCGATCTTGATGCGGATCTGGCGGATGAAAGTCCGCAGGTACTCGAGTTCGTTGCCGTATTCGGGGCCCCAGACCGAGCGCAGGATCCTGGCATGGGGAATCGGCCGGCCCGCGTGCGCCATCAGGTAATGCAACAGCTCGAATTGCCGCGGCGTAAGGTGAACGCGCCGGCCGCGCTTCTCCACCACGTGGCGTTCGGGGTCGAGCAGCACATCGCCGATGCGGATGGCGTCCTGCTCATCCTCGAAGGCTTGGTTGCGGCGCATGGCGGCGCGCAGCCGGGCCGTCAGTTCGCGCAGTTGAAACGGCTTGGTAATGTAGTCGTCGGCGCCAGCATCGAGCGCGTCGACCTTGCGGTCTTCTTCGCCGAGCACCGTAAGCATCAAGATGGGTAAACGCGGCGCGGCCTTGCGCATCTGCCGGCACACATCAATGCCTCCAATGCCCGGCATGTTGATGTCGAGAAGAACAGCGTCAAAGCTCTCGCTCCGCAGCAGCGACAGCGCCTCTTCGCCGCGAGCGGCCTCAACAATCTCATAGCCGAGATTTTCCAGAATGGCTCGCAGCGAAAGCCGGATGGAACGCTCGTCATCAACAATCAGTAGGCTGCTACCGGTTTCGCCCTTCATAGGCTTGCTCCTCCTGACTGGGGCAGAGAGAGGTAAAAGGTGGTGCCTTCATCGGCGTTGCTGATCACCCAAACGTGCCCGCGATGCGCTTCGGCCGCCATCATCACGGTGGAAAGGCCGATGCCGGTTCCTGCCGCCAGATGCCGCGTGCTTTCACTGCGGTAGAAGCGCTCAAAGATGCGTTCCCGGTCTGAGATGGGAATCGCGGGTCCGAAGTTGTGCACAGAAAACATCACCTGCGCGTGGCTCTCCCACGCCGCCACCGTCACCGCGGTCCCCGCATACGAGTACTTGGCGGCGTTATCGAGAAACTGCGTCAGCGCCATGGAGACCAGGTCGCGATCGCCACGAAAAGTAAGGCCGGTATCTGAAGCTGTGATCTCAACCGGATGGCCCGACATGCGCTCGTGTTGCTGCTTCAGGACGTCCTGGATCAGGTCCGCGACCACGATTTCATCCTGTGCCACACCCAGATCCTCGGCTTCGAGTCTGGCGGTTTGCAGCAGGCGCGTGCTCAGCAGGCTCAACTTATCCGCTTCATCGTGGATGAGCGACTGCAGTTGCTGCTGCGCGCGGTTGAGCTTGCCCACCTCGCTCAGTCCACCCGCCGCGGCTTCAATGGCGGTCAGCGGAGACTTGACGGCGTGGGCCAGGGAGTCGAGCACTGCGGCCCGGAGCCGCTCGCTTTGATGAGCCGCTTCCGCCTGGCTCTCCTTCTCAAAGGTGGCGGAGCGGTCCAGCGCGATGGCCGTGAGCGAGGCCAGCGCGTCCGCAACCAGCACCTCCATGTTGCCCCGGATCGCCATGGCCCCGATGTATTTGCCGCCGGCGTGCAGCAGCTTCCGCGATGTTCGCGTCGCCTGGTCGTGGTCGTTAGCCTGCGCCACGTAACACTCCCTCGCCAGCTGTTGCTCGTCTTCTGCCCAGGTGCCGGCGGTGTCGCACGCGCCGGAACCGGCGTCGAAGATCGCCACGCCCTCGGCGCCAAAGATGTGCAGAACCAATTGCGCCAGTTGCGGCCCCGGCGGCTGGCGCAAATTGATGAGCAGCGTGCTGCGGCTCAATTCGTAAAGCTGCTCCATCGATGTGCGCTGCAACCGCGCCTCGCGCGCTTTGCTCTGGTGGCTCGTCGAAAGGCGGCTCACCATCAGCGCGCTCACTTCAAACGCGCCCAGCGTCACCCAGTCTGCAGAACTGGCGATCTGGAACTGAAAGAGCGGCGGATAGAAGAAGTAATCCAGGCACGCGCAGGCCAGCAAAGATACGATAGAAGCCTGCCAGAACCCGCAGAGGATCGCCTCGCAAACCACCACCAGAAGAAACAGGAACCCCAGCGGCGCGGGATTAAAGTGAAGCACGAACCCTGTGAACGTAAGCAGCGCGATCACCCAGCACGCGGCCAGGGTTTGGCCGATGAATCGCGCCGTGGTGAGGCGCTTACGCTCTCCAGAAAAACTGGCGACGTCCATAGCCTGCGAGGCTTTCGTCTCTAAGTCCTTGTAAAAAGGGTAGCCAGCGGGATATCAGCAAAACATAAAGATGTTACAAAGAATCCGTTGAGAATGAACGCTCGCAGCGAGCGCAAAGTGAATGCGCCGGCGGGCGCCGGCGCAAGGGATTTGCTGTTGATTCTGGCGTAGAAGCCAGCCTCGAGGTCAGTGGCTGGTGATCGCCGAAAGACTATCGTAGTGCGCGGCTTGCGCGCTCATCTTCTGCGCTTCGTACGTAAAGTACTCGTAGCGGTTCTTCGAAGAATCCTCAGGCCGAGGATACTTTGCCGCTTCGAGCGAAACGTTCATGCTGCGCTTTGCCCAGAACGCAAGCTCGTCATGCGCCTCTTGTTCAAACTGCTGTTGACGCCAGCGGAAATACGAAGCCAGGGTAAGATAGTCCTCCGTCGTATGCGCATCCTGGATCATCTTCTTGAGTTCCGCGCGGCTCAGACTCTGAGCCGGAGGCGCCGCAGCTCGCACAGCCATCGAAGCGACTGCGCAGGTCAGGACCGCACATGCCATTGCAAGCTTGACTCGCATCGTGACCCCCTTACGTATTAAGAAGCTTGGAATGGATTCAATGAACGAAGCATGAACGAACAATAAGGGAACTATATGTGCCCTGGATCACTTACGGGATCTTTAGGACTTTCCGAGGACGAAGGTCCGAACGCGGCTTTTATCCCCGCGCCGTTGCGCCCGGCTTTGGCCACCCAAAGGCCGCCTGTTGGATGCGCCCTCTGTTCCGGCGCATAATACTTCATGGCCACGTTGCCTGCGGGCGAAGTCGACGAGCCCCGGCAATGGTGGAGGAGAACAAGCGCAGTTCAATCGCCAGGAAGACTCTTGCTTCGAGCGCCCATTCATATCCTCCGACCGCTTCTGTCGCTGCTGGTCACATCCTGCTTCGCTGCCGGATGCCGTCGTGGTCCGCAACTTCAAGACCACCCCCGCCAGACGGACAGCGTCAAAATGCAGGACATCAGCTTCTACAGCGCGGCTCTCGGCCGCCAAATGCCGTACCGGGTGTTTCTGCCCGCCAATCTTCCGCAGGGCCGCAAACTTCCGGTTGTCTATCTGCTGCACGGCGGCGGCGACAACTTTCGTTCCTGGTCGAACAACTCCGATGTCTCGCAATATGCCCGCGGCGGCTTCATCCTCGTCATGCCCGACGGCGACGACTCCTACTACATGAATGAGGTCGGCGCGCCGGAGAAGCGATACAAGGACTACATCACCCAGGACCTGGTCGCCGACATTCAGAACCGTTTCCCGGCCCGCACAGACCGCGAAGGGCGCGCAGTGATCGGCATTTCAATGGGGGGATTTGGGGCAATTGAATACGCTCTCTCCGAGCCCGATCTCTTCGCATTCGCCGGCGCCCTCAGCCCATCTATCGATGTGCCGTTCCGGCGGTTCAATGTCCGCCGCATCGGTCAGTGGTGGAAGTTCAGGATGATCTTTGGGCCGGCTGGCAGCGAAACGAGAGCTTCGCGGGATCCGTCGAAGCTGGTCTCGATGACTGATCCGCGGACGGCGCCCTATCTTTACTTCACAGTAGGCGAGCAGGAACCACTGCTCGCGCCCAACAGGCAATTTGCGATGCGGCTCCAGCAACGCGGCTTTGCCCACGAATTCCACGTCAAACCCGGCGGCCACAACTGGAACGAGTGGAATGCGCAACTCCCCGAGTGTTTTCGCAGCCTGGCGCAGCATCTGCGCATCGACAACAATTGAAGGACGCGCCGAGCGAGGTGCGGATTAGCTCTTCATCGCCACGCGAATGTGCAGCTCCTTCAACTGCTGCTCGCTCACCGGCGTCGGCGCTTCGGCCATCAGGTCCATGGCCTTGGCGGTCTTGGGGAAGGTAATCACTTCGCGCAGGTTGGCGGCGCCGGCCAGCAGCATCACAATGCGGTCGAGCCCCAGTGCGATGCCACCGTGCGGCGGTGTGCCGTATTCGAGCGCGTCGAGAAAGAACCCGAAGCGCGCGCGTGCCTCTTCGTCGCTGATGCCCAGCGCCCGGAAGATCACCTGCTGCACGTCCTTGCGGTGGATACGGATGGAGCCGGATCCGAGTTCGAGGCCGTTCATGGCCAGGTCGTAGCAGTTGGCACGAACGCTGGCCGGATCGCTCACCAGGTTCGCCATGTCGGCCTCGATGGGCGCGGTAAAAGGATGGTGCGCGGGCACCCACTTCCCCTGTGCCAGGTCGTACTCGAACATGGGAAAGTCGGTGAGCCACATGGGATGGAAGGCCTGGCCCCCGTCGATGAGATCCTGAGCCGCGCTCCGCGCCTGCGCGTCTTGAACCACCTGGTCCGTAATGCCGAACGCGCCATGCCGCTCGGCGTACTTCTTCGCCAACTCGGCGCGGAAGTTGCCCGCTGCAGCGTACACGTTGATCTCGCGCTCCGACAGCCGGCCGGTAAACTTGGTGTCGCTGGCCTTGATGTGGTGCGCGGGATCGCCGGCCACCACGATCACGAAGTCGGCGTCGTCCGCTCGGGTAAGCTCCCGTACCTTCGCCGCAGCCTCGGGAAAGCTCTTCGCCAGCCGCTTGAAGTCATCGATGAATTTCGCTCCTTTCTTCTGGTCGAAGAGGGGATGGTTCTCCTCGCGCTCCTTGCGGCTCAACTCGCCCACCTTGGGAATGCGCAGGGCCACGATGGGCAGCGCGGGATCGATCTGCAGCGTGGCCAGCGCCTCATCTGTAAATGCCGGGCGCACGTCGGTAAGCCCGGGCAGGCGCAGGTCCGGCTTGTCGGTGCCGTAACGGCGCATCGATTCATCGTAGGTGATGCGCGGGAACGGAATGGGCAGATCGATGCCGGCCGCCCCAAACGCCGCCTTCATGAACGCCTCCACGACGCCGAACACCATTTCCTGCCGGGGAAAGCTCATCTCCAGATCGACCTGCGTAAATTCGAGCTGGCGGTCGGCACGCAAATCCTCATCTCTGAAGCAGCGCGCAATCTGGAAGTAGCGGTCGAAGCCTGAAATCATCAGGATCTGCTTGAAGATTTGCGGCGACTGCGGCAGCGCATAGAATTCGCCCGCATGCACGCGGCTGGGAACCAGAAAATCCCTCGCCCCTTCCGGCGTGGACTTGGTCAGAATCGGTGTTTCGATCTCAAGAAAGCCCTGCTTGCTCAAGCTCTCGCGGATGGCAAGCGTGATCTCGTGGCGCAGCTTGAAATTGCGCTGCATCTCGGCCCTGCGCAGGTCGATGTAACGGTACTTCAGGCGCACTTCCTCGTTCTGGATGGCCTCTTCGGAGGGCGAAAACGGCGCCAGGCGCGCATCGTTCAACACGCGCAGCTCGGCGGCCTCGATTTCGATCTCGCCGGTCTCCATTTTTGGGTTGATGGCGTCGGGCGCGCGCAACCTCACCTTGCCCACGGCGGCCACCACGTACTCGGGACGCACATGCTCGCCCCTGGCGTGACCCTCCGGCGCCAGTTCCTTGTCCAAAACAATCTGCGCAATGCCGGAGCGGTCGCGGAGATCGAGAAAGATCAGGTTGCCGTGGTCGCGCCTGCGGTTCACCCACCCCATCACAACCACCTGCCGGCCGGCGTCGGCGGCGCGCAGTTCGCCGCACATATTCGTTCGTTCGAGGTTCCCCAAAAAGTCGAGCACTCCAGGTATCCTTCTACTCGCGTCCGGGCCCGGCTAGAAATCCGGCAAGCTCCGCGCGAGGGACCTTTGTTTGTTTGCCCGTTGCGAATTCCTTCACTGTCAGGATACCGGATTGCAGTTCATCTTCGCCCAGGATGACGATGCATCGCGCAGCCTTATCGGCGGCCTCAAACGACTTCTTCAGCCGGAAACTGCCGTCGCCGAGCTCGACGCTAAGGCGCGCACGCCGCAGCTCGCGGGCCAGAACCAGCGCCGCGGCGTTCAGGTTCTCGCCCAGCGGCGCGATGTACGCGTCGCATTTCGAATCCATAGCGGCTCTTTGAGGCACAACTTGCTCCGCCGCCTGCAACGTCATCACCAGCCGGTCAAGCCCCATGGCAAAGCCGATACCCGGCGCTCTAGGTCCGCCCAGGGCTTCGCTCAGGCCGTCGTACCGCCCGCCGCCCAGCAGCGCGTTCTGCGCTCCCAACCCTCCGTGCGTGAACTCGAACGTCGTTCGCGTGTAATAGTCGAGCCCCCGCACCAGCCGCGAATTCAGCTTGTACTCAACCCCCGCCGCATCCAGAGCCTCCGTAACGGCCGCAAAATGTTCCTTCGAGTCCTCGCCCAGCGATTCGCCAATCCTGGGCAGAGTTTCGATGATGGGCTGGTCCCCGGGCACCTTGCAGTCGAGCACGCGCAACGGATTGGTGACCGCCCGGCGCTGGCAGTCCACGCACATTTTCGGAGCCACCTCGGCCAGTGCTGCGCGCAGCACATCGTTATAGCGGGCCCTGTCCGCAGCCGAACCAACAGAGTTCAGCTCCAGCGTCCAGTCCTTTATCCCCAGCTCATCGAGCAGCGTGGCCAGCATCTCCAGGACTTCCGCGTCCCGCAAGGGGCTCTCGCTGCCCGACGAGGGAGGGCCGATGGCCTCCGCGCCGATCTGCCAGAACTGCCGGTAGCGCCCTTTCTGGGGCCGCTCGCGCCGGAACTGCGGCCCAATGTAGTAGAGCTTCTGCAGTTGCCCGCTCTCGCCCAGCTTGTGCTCAATGTAGGCGCGCACCACCCCCGCCGTGTTCTCAGGTCTGAGCGTGAGCGACTGCGCCTTTTCCGACTGCGCCCTGGCCCGATCCTCCCACGTGTACATCTCCTTCGATACGATGTCGGTATCTTCACCCACGCTGCGCGCAAACAGCGCCGTGTCTTCGAAGATGGGGGTGCGAATCTCGCCAAAGTTGTAGCGGGCAAAAACCCGGCGCGCGGTGGCTTCGATGCGGTTCCAAAGCTCCGTCTCTGGCGGTAGCAGATCGCGTGCCCCGCGCACGGCTTTCAGCGTGGCCATAACTCGTCTAGTTTAAATGCGCAGCGCGGCGGCCCAAGTGCCGGCTCGGCGGCCAGCTCAACTTGGGCCGGTTAAGAGACCGGCAGAAACCGGACTACCCGGCGAACCGCAATCGGGAAATCTCATTTACGGCGCGGCCACTTCGTGATTCCGATCACAGTGGCCGAGCCAAGAACGCGTCTAGCCTCGAAGATGAGGACGCCACGATGAGTGCGCCCCGTCGAGGAGCATTTTCTATGGCTTATGTCGTAACCGATGCCTGCATCAAGGATTTTTTCTGCGTCGCGGAGTGCGCCACTACCGCGATCGCGCCCGCTGAAGGCGACCCTGCCGCTGCCACTGTCGCGCAGGTCTTCATCCATCCCGATGAGTGCATCGACTGCGGCAACTGCGCTTCAATTTGCGCGCAGAACGCCATCTTCCCGCTCGACGAACTGCCGGCGGACAAGGCGGAGTTTGCCGAGAAGAACCGGGCGTATTTCAACTGAGCCGGTCCGTCTTCGTCAACAACACAGCCTGTTTTTACTCCGTTCGTATCCCTATTTCGAATTGGGCACGGGCGCTTGCCCTGATTTGTCCTGCGCTCCCTGACCCTCCGCGGGCGCTGTAGGCGCAACGCTCTTTGGCGCTGGCGGCGCCGCCTGCGCCGGAGCGGCTGCGCCAGTTTCCTGTGAGGGCGCGGAATTTGTCGCGGGCGGGGGCGAAGAAGCCGGCAGAGCGCCGGCAGGCGGAGCCGCAGAGGCAGCCTTCGCTTCAGCCAGAGAAATCGTCGTCACCGGCAGCGTAAGCGTCTGCACCGTGGCGGGATCGTCGCGCAGCTTCAGATACAGAACGCCGTTCGCTGGATGAGGAACCACGAGTTCCGTCCCCGTAAACTCGGGCGCAATCTCGGTGGGGCTGCCGAAATCCGGCGTGGCGGCAATAGCCGCAGCCAGAAACAGATTGCTCCCGCTCAGCATGCAGGGCTTCGACGCCGATCGCGGGCAGCGCAGATCCTTGAAGCCCGGAACCCGCACGAAGATCCCCAGGGGAACCCAATCCCCCTCCGCGCCATCCGCGGCGATGGGACGCACCCGCACCGGTCCGAAGGCCGAAGAACCGAAACGGGTGAGTGGATCAACGCTGGCCATCGCGGTGTCGGCGTTTTCCAGCATCAGGCTGCCGTCGTTCACGGTCAGAACAGCGTGGAAGCTCGAATCGGCCGCAGCCAGCTCTACCTTCTCGTCACGGGGAAAGCTGGATGGCACACTCGACTTGAGAAAGAAGACCAGGCGGTCTTCGATGGGCAGGTCGTTGGGGCTGCCAAACTGCACCGGCAAAGGAGCGTTAGCACCGCTATCCTGGACGCCCTTGCTCAGAAGCGTCACCTGCGGTCGCGGCGGGCTCACGCTCACAGGCGAGCTCAACACGCGGCCGTCCTTCAGCTCCACGTGAGCCACGTACCGCTTGCCCGGTTCAAGACTCGATGTGGCGCTGGCCGTGCTCATTAGCAGCTCATCGAGATTCTCAACATGGTTCAAGGTCGAAGGAGTGAAGCTGATGCCATTGACCTCTGCCGTTGCCACTTCATCGAGCCGCGTGCCTTTCAGAACCGCACCCGGGTCACCGGAGTTCAAAGCCAGCTCCTCAAGCGAAGCGGCGGCCGCGTAAGCCACCATCTTCAGCCTGTCCGGCGCAACCAGTCCAAGCTGGTAAATCGCCAGCTTCACCGGCCCCGGTCCTGCGTCCTTCAGTGGCACGTTGACCTCCAGAACACCGCCCTTAAGAGGCTTCCAGTCCACCGGAATGGAGCCATTCTCACCGAGCTCAGCTTCAACCTTGTCAACGCAGACCGTGCTCCGTCCTCCGATATGCAGCTTGTCATCCCGGCCCACCACCAAGGCAGACTGGTCGTCGCGCGAGAGCGCCCACTCGCCGGCTTGGGCTACGGTAAGCCTGAACTGCGGCCCCTCCCAAGCGTCAAAGCCCCACTTGCCCCGCACTACCGCCGTCAATTCCCCTCCGGGAAGCGCAGGCAGCCGCTGCGCGGGAACGAGTCCACCTTGCGATGCGTCGGCCGTCATGGGAACGTCAATTGAAATCTTCTTGGCCGCACCGCCTTCGATGTGCAGATAAAGGTCGTGCGCCAGTTGCGTGGCAAACACCAGCGGCGCACCTTCGGCGGGCAGCACCAGCCCCGGTTGCAAAGCGCAAAAACTCTCGGCGGGATTGACGGCATGAAGCGGTTCGGACCTTGCTGGCCCGATGGGCGGCAGCGCCACCACGACCACCGATTTCGGATTGACAAACGAAGGCGGCATATTGAGCCGCAAATTGAGGGCGTCTTCTTTGGGCAGGGCCAGCGCGGGGATGTACTGGAAATGCGCCGTGTGCAACGAAGCCAGGATTTTGGCTGTGTCCACAATGGCGCCGATATACGGGCTGTAAGCGCCTCCGCCCGCGATGGTGGTTGAACTGAGCTGGTTCATCAGGTCGAGCGTGGACCCGGTTGCCAGCTGGTTCACCAGCGATTGCGCGTTGGCGTCGTCGAGCACCATGCCCTCGGAGTTCTGCGAGAGGCAGGAAGCCTGCTCTTCGGCAGGCTTGACAAAGCAGTTTTCGTTGATCTTGATTCCCAAGCTGCGCGCGGCCATTTCGGTGCGGATCTTCAGCGCTGCTGGATCGAACTGCGAAGTGATCTTCACATCGTCGAGATAAGCTTCAAGACGCATCCGTTCCCAACTGGCTGCCTGCAGGTCCTGGGCAGCGCGCACGAACGAGCCGGGCCGGCCGCGCACTGAGCTGCGCAGGGTATTGAAGTCACCGCCTGTCTCCGGAGCCAGGAAAAGCAATGCCTGTTGAGCTTCCCTGGGCACGGTGACAAAAATACCCTCGTCGCGGACGTCGCGAGTCCAGGTTTCCACCCGCGTGAACCACTCCGGTGGCGGCGGATTGGTGGACCCGCGCAGGAACGCCACCACCAGAACGAAATGCGTACCCTGGCTCTCGGGCAGATCGGGATGAATCCAGAGTCGATCGCCCGGCCACAGGTTTGGAACCTCGGAAACCGGCAGCGTCACCTCTCCGCGCTTGACATGCACGTCCACTTTTGGGCCTGACAGGTCGAACGGCGGACCATCGGCGTGCAGGAGGGAGGATGAAAGGTAAAAAGCCAGTAGCATCGACAAACAGCTGCGCATATATCCTATTTTACGGATTTTTGAGCCACCGGTTAGCGGTCTAAAACCGGAGATAGTTCCGAATCCACAACCGGAAAGTTTAAGAATCAGGGAGATTTGGTGATGAAAGGGCTTGAATTTGCGCTAGAATCTTCTCACGCAACCAGCGGAGATCAACTGCATTTGGGGCGGCCGGCTGGTTATTTCATGGATCGTTTACCGTAACTTTGAGAATACCTATGGGCAGCTCTCGCTGATGGGCGTAGCGATTCTGGCAGCTGGCCGGCAAGACATTGACATGGCATTGCTCGTGCAGCGGCACCGATGAAGCAGGGACCCGTCTTTATTCATTCCAGAGTACTTTGGGGAACGATTTTTAAAGAGAATTCTGCAGCCCGATGCCAGCGGCGCAGCTCCGAGCCGGGATCGAACTCTGGCCGGTGATACCACTGGTTTCCGCGACCTCGGGTTGCAGTGCCGGGAGAGCAAAAGAGATGAAGGCGACAAGAAGCCCACATAGCGGCGTAGAAAACGGCTACCTGAGCATTCCGGCAGCCGAAGAAATTATCGAAGAAGCATTAAACGAACTTGCCTATTCACAGGATCCGGGCTTGGCCCGGGCGCTGCGCTTCCTGGCTCCGCCAGGGTATCAAGCCATCGTGGAGTTGTGCAGCGAGAATGGCCGCAGCAAGCGACGCGACGCTTCGGCAGAGACTTGGTCCCCTGAAGATGACGAGGTGCGCATCTACTTTGAGCGCATCGATGGCGACGAGCAGGCGCCGCGCATGAGCCACGCACTGCGCTCTACGACGGCGCGCATTGTCGACGAGGTCGACGAGGAAGCAGAATCCATGCTTCCTGCCGATATGGATTCGCGCGTGAAAGAGCTGTGCACGGCGCTGGCCGAAGCCGAGCGTGGAGGCCATGCCTTCATCGCGCTCAAATGGTTTCGCGATTCCTTCCTGCCGCGCAAGGCCTATCGCTGGAACCAGCATCCCGAAACGCGCCAGGCCGTGCTCGCTGAGGCCATTCAGCGCGGCGTGGTGCTCACCAGCAAAATCGCCAATCCCAAGACTCCGGCCTATCCCACCACCACCATTCGGCTCAACCGCGCTGAAGCCGGTATTGTCGAGGATACGCAGCGCTTCCATCCGGTCGAAGTCCAGGGCGAGCCGGTGGCGGTGGCCATCGACGAAGAGCGGGGCGACGCGTGAGCTTCTACTTTCTTGAAGCTACTGCCTGCGCCAAGCTGTTCGTCCGCGAGCCCGGCACCGAGGCCCTGATCCGGCTGCTTGAAAACGTTGAAGACAACCGCAAGCTCATCTCGGCTGCGACGCCGCTTGAGGTCTACGCGGCCATCCGGCGCCGCGAACGCACCGGCCAAATCGCTCCCGAAGCCGCCGCGGCCGCGCTTGATCTGCTGCGCATCGAGGCCGCGCGCATGGTGCAGCAGCCGCTCAACCCGGCGGTCCTTGAAGCCGCGCGCCAGTTGCTCGACCACTCCACGTTGCGCTGGCCCGACGCTCTTCAACTGGCTTCCGCGATGGTGGCCCGCGACATGTTCCCCGGCACCGGTATCACATTTGTTTCCGCTTTTGGCCCCTTGCTCGACGCCGCCAAGGCCACGGGGATTGAAACCATCGATCCCACGGCCTTGCCCGCGCCGGCGGCAGAAACCTCGGATCTGTCCAGCGGACAAGCAGAACTCGCGTAGCAGGCACCTATCGCGCCGAACGGGTCACTTCCACCATCATGAAAGTGTCCGACTTCGGCCGCGGCCGGCGCGATGCGGCCCCCGGCGCGGGCGCCTCAAGCTCTGCTGTGGGCAAATAGATGGTTTGGGTCGCGGAGTCCAGACCCATGGTGCGCGCCCCGGCCGGCGTCTTCACCACCTGCTCCACTGCGAATTTCCCATCGCTTTCACTCACCACCGTCAGCGATCCGTCGCCGCAGCTCGCAAAGGCCTGCTTGCCGTCCGTCGCGGTGGCGTCCACTCCCGCGCCGATCGGCAGGTCCGCCAACACCTTGCCGGTCCCCGTGCTCATCACAATCATCTTCTGAGGGTTCCGGCAGCCTATAAACAGCAGGTGTCGCGTTCTGTCGATGGCCATGCCCACAGGGTGGCCCCCTGGCGCCACCGGCCATCGCGCCGTCACCTGGCGGGATTTCAGGTCGACTCGAGCCACCACATCCTTGTCTTCCAGGTTGATATACGCATTGCCGTCGTCGCCGGCAGCCAGAAATTCGGGTGCGCCACCCAGCTCAATCGGCGGGTCGATCTTGCCATTGACGGGATCGATGTCCGGTTTGAAGGTCATCAGCTTGTTTCCATCGCCCGACACCGCCAGCACTAGGTTCATCGCCTCGTCGTAGATAATGCCGTCGGAGTCAGGCATGGTGGCGAGCTTGCCCAGCACGTTGTAGGTGCTGAGATCGAAGACGAGTATCGCGCCGCTGCCTCCGCCGTCGGTGATGAATCCGCGATTCGCAGCGGGAACGAGTGCTGTGCCGTGCGATCGGACTTGACCCGGAATATCGCCGACAACTTTGCCTGTAGCTCCATCGATCGCCTGGGTGTGCGTGGTGCGGGTTACGAAAACACGATTCGTCTGCGCCTCGACGGTGACATAGTCCCATGCGCCCTCGCCGCCGATGTGAAAGGTGTTGGCGACGCTCCAGTTCGACTGCGCCGGGACGGGCGTTGCGGCGGAAATCAGTAAGGCCGGCAGGGCAAAGGATATCACTCGCATGAATCGCATTAAAGCTGCTCCAGAATGGGTTGAGGTTGGGCTGGTTGAAAGATACAAACACCGATTCACTGGGTCTGATCCGACAGCCTAACGGTAGCACACACGGATTCAAATCTGAATCTGCCGGCTCAATTGCAATTTTCTTGTTGCCGCGGCCCAATTCGTGCAACCGCAGCGTGCGCATGGCGGTCAAATGGGTGGTGCGCTGCGCATGAGCCCTTTCCCTTCCCGCCCCAACGCCATTGTGCTGGCCGCGCTCGCTCTGTTTGCGCTGGTGCTGGCGCCGCAGTGTGATCAGGCACAGAATGCGGCCACAGCTGAGAGTTCTCCCGCCGGGCGTTGGAAAACCGTTGACGACGCCACCGGCAAAGTGAAATCCATCGTCGCCATCCGCGACGAGAACGGAAAGCTCTACGGCAGCATCGAGCAACTCTTCGACCCTCCCGTTCCCCATCCCACCTGTTACCTCTGCAGCGGGGCAAAGAAAAACCAGCCCCTCGTGGGCCTGCAAGTTTTGTGGGGATTCGAACGTGACGGCAACCAGTGGACCGGCGGTCAAATTCTCGACCCCGAAACCGGTCACGTCTACAGCGCGTCGCTCACCCTCGAAAATGGGGGAACGAAACTCCGCTTGCGCGGTTACTTCGGAATTCCCTTATTGGGTCGGACGGAGCATTGGATTCGCATCGAATGATCGATTGCGTCGATGGGAAGCACGGCTCGTCGGCCGTCTTATTGTGGCGCAGGGCGAACATACGGCGGCCGGTACTTGTCGGGCGGGGGCGGCGTGATGAGCTTGGGTTCGGGAGTTGGCTCCGCCGGGGCAGCATCGATAGACTTGCGGTTCACGTCGGCGGTGCCGAGTCGTCCACCCGATTCCGTCTCCACGACAACGCGAACGTTCTGTGTCTTGCGCGGGATCCGGACGATGATATGCATATCCGATGCGTGAACCACCCGTCCCTGCGTTGGCTGATCGTTGACCGAAAGCTCGACACCCACCATCTTCGAAGCGAGCACGTCCCGGTCGCCGTCCAGGCTGACCGCCGCGAGAATCAGATCCGCTCCATTTTTGCCGTTATCTTTTGGCGACAAGTGCAGGTCCTTCGCCTTCAGGCCCACGGTAAACTCGGCGGCGTCGCTGTCGGGATGACGCACAATCTTCTCCACCTCGACGTCGAGCGCAGTGAAAGGGATGCCGGCCTGGGCGGCTTCAGCGAGATTGGTCATGGACTGTTGTCGGGGATCGTTCGCCTGATTCTTCCCCGGCGCAAAGTAACCCGCTTTGGTTACTACATGCAGGTTGCGGTCGCGCACGGCCACCCGAATCCGCCGGAACTTTCCGTCCATGTCCTGATCCTGGGGCTGGTAAGTCAGCGTGTAATACTGCGAGCCCAGCAACTGCGACCTCGCGATTAATCGATCCACGTCGTTGCGGTTGAAGAAGAGTTCGCCTCCGGTCTCATTGGCGAATACCCCAAAGTTGATTTCGCCGCTGAATGGATCAACGTCGCCGATGTCTGCATCCGCGTCCATCATGCTGACCGTCATATCCCGGTGCATCTTGAGGCCGGGATAGATGACATACAAGGTGACGCGCGAATTGACGAGCATGTTGGTGGTGTCGTGCACATATTGCTTTAGGCTTTCGATATCCTGACCGGTCAGATCGGGGCCGATGAGATTGATATTGGGGCCTCCATGACCAACCCAAATCACGTTCTTTCGCCCGGGTACACCCTTGTTCTGCAAGGCGATCTGCTGCAGCGCGTCGATGGATTGCTGAAACCGGTCCCAGAAGAAGAAGTTGTTCATTTCCTTGAATGGGAGCTGTGCGGGGAGGTGGTCGAGAGCGTCAAGCAGGTCGGCGCGGCGGCTGGTAAACCCCTGCAGCATTTCCAGCGATTGATTTCCGATCACGAGCATCTCGGCCGGCGCCGGCAATTGCTCGGGCTGCGTCATCAGGTAGGTGCGCAGGGAATAGCGGATGAACGCAAAGTCAGCGAAGCTTGAATTCAACAGGTCGAGGACGAGGATGGTTGTCGGAGCTTTCCCATTCGCGTTATTACTGCTGGTCATTACGTGTGCTTGCGGCGCCTCGAATGAGAAGATGCGCTGCGGGTTTCTATCTTCGGTAATCGTGAAATCGTCTTTGGTAAGCCCGCTGGTGACGGGGTGGCCGCTCTTGTCGAGCACGGTCACGTCAAGAAAGACCAGCGTGGACGTAACGCGCAGGGTGGGACCAGGAGGCGGCGGATATTGCCCCTGCGCCATTGCTGCGGAAACGGGGAAGAAGCAGAGCAGCAGCGCCGCGTACAGCTGCGTGCGCGGGGACAACATGGGAAGCCTCGCAATGAGTGTACCGCCCACGGGAAAACAACGGCAAACGACTCGCGCCTTCTCGGAGCACGCGGACCCTAGCGCTGCTCCAGGGCTTCGTCGGTTCTGGGCAGTTCCGGCTCCTTGTTTTTTCCCTGCTCCAGCTTGCCGCCATGCCGCCGATCCGACTGCAACAACAAAAAAGCGAAGACGAGCCCGGCCACGCCCAGGCACGCGAACATCACCTGGGTCGCGGTGTAGGTTCCGGTCACGTCGCGCAGCTTGCCGTTCAGGAGTGGGAACAGCCCCAGGCCCACGTTCTGAATGGCCGTCATCAGGCCGAAGGCCGTGCCCACGCGTTTCTCCTCCACCACCAGCGGCACCGACGGCCACATGGCCGCGGGCACCAGCACGAAAGCTGCGCCCAGCACGATCATGCTGGGGATTGGATTCCAGTGGGTGATGCCCATGATGAGGTGCGCGGGAATCATCATGAGAGAGCCCACCACCATCAACGAGGCCCGCTTGCCGATGCGGTCTACCAGGTCGCCGGCGAAAGGCGCGAAGATCATCGACGCGAAGATAATGATGCTGGTGATTCCCGGCGCCGTCGAAAACATATGCAGGAAGTTGTCGAAAATCTGGGCCAGAAAGCCGCCCGACGTCGCACTCACCAGCGGGATGCCCCACTTGTCGTGGAACATGTCGGTGGCAAGCGCCGTGAAGGGGAAGATGGCGCTATAAAACGTCACGCAAAGCAAAACCACGTACCAGTACGAAGAGTGGAACTTTCCGATATCGGACAGGACAATCTTGTCGCTGCCGCCTGGCTTGGGCAGCGCGAGCACCTTCTCGCCATGCAGGTCCATGGCGTTGTACACCAGGTTGCAGAACACTGAGAACAGGCAGAAGCCCGCCGCCGCCCAAAGCGCGACGCGGTAGCCGTGGAAGTATTCTGAGATGAGTTCTTCGGTGTTGAAGCTGAAGAGCGTCCCGATGCGGCTGACGGTCAGAGCGATGCCGAAGGCGAGGGCCATCTCTTTGCCCTTGAACCAGCGGCTGATGACGGCGCTCTGCACCGCGATGAGGGTTTCGGAACCTGCGCCGAAGATCAACCGGCCTGCGAACAGCTGCCACTTCGCATGCGCGAGCGCCACAATAGTGGCGCCCACAAAGATGAGGGTGCTGAACAGCAGGGTGGAGCGGCGCGGCCCCAGTTTGTCGTAGAGCATACCGCCGAAGAAGACGATGAAGACGGCGGCTACCGAATAGGCCGTGTAGAGATTGCCGATGGTGCTGCGGTCCAGGTGCAGAGCCTGAATCAGCGTGGGAGCGAGAGCGCCGATGCTGTCGTAGGCAAAGTAAGTGCCCAGGACCAGCAGGCTGATAAACAGCAGAATCGTGAACCGATAAGGGCGCCTTGAAGGATGGAAGAATCCAACCGATTCTGGAGCTGTAGTGTCTGAGGACGGCGTGCGGCGTGCGGGATCGGACATTGTGGCGAGGCTCCCCGAAGCATGGCGGAGCCTCGATTCCATGCGCGGCGAGGGCGGCGCGAGGTCCGCGCGAGGTCCGCAAACTCGAAGATAGCAGACACCAGCAGCGCCGCGCCGCCACGTTTTTGCTGGCAGCCGCGCTTCCTCGCTGTCTTGTCATCCTGAGCGACCGAGCGGCCGCCCTGGCGGACGCAAGGGAGTCGAAGGATTCGCGGTTCCCTTTCGCTCGTGAGACGGCTACACCTGCTCCCGCCGGAACTTGTTCGCTCGCTCGAACTCTTCACGCAGCTCGGGCGTGCGCAGGTTCTCGCGCAGGTATGCAAGGCGCTGCTCAAGAGCCAGCAAAGCCCTCTCCACCGCCTCCGTATTGGTATGGGCAATATCGCGCCACATCGAGAAGGGGCTGGCGCCGAGGCGCGTCATCTCGCGCAGCGCGCGGCCGCCTACGTCCTTGAGCTCGGGCGCGCCGCCCACTTCCTCTTCCAGCAGGGCGCTGAGTGCTGTGGCCGCGAACTGCGGCAGGTGGCTCACCCACGCCACCAGCTCGTCGTGTCGAACGGGATCGAGGTCGAGCGTCTTCGCTCCCATCTTCGTCACCCACTCCCGCCAGTCGTTCACGAGCTCGGCGGCGCGCGCGGAACGCTGCGCGGCAAGATCGTCAGTAAACAGCCAGACCGCGCCGCGAAAAAGATTGCCGTCGGCCAGCGCCGCGCCGCCGCGCTCTTTGCCCGCCATGGGATGCCCGGGGAGAAACGCCGCCCGCTCCGCCGTGTTGTAGAGCCGCGCCGCAGTCTCGCAGATCAACTGCTTGGTGCTGCCCACGTCGGTCACCAGTTGCTCCGGCCCGAGCACCGGCGCCAGCTTTTCCATCAAATCGAGTGTTGCGTAGATGGGCACAGCCACGAGCGTCACCTGGCTCGCGCCCGCAGCTTCGATCGCATCCGCCGCAAGCGAATCGATCGCACCCGTCCTCAGCGCGACCTGTCCCTGATCCGCGCTGCGATTCCACCCAACAATCGCACCCTTGAATCCGGCCTGGCGCAGTGCGAGACCAGCGGAGCCGCCAAGGAGGCCCGTACCGAGAATGGCAACTCGCGAAATCATCGAAGTCCTTCGAACCGGAGCTAGCGGCGGGAGATGAGTAGTGGCTATTCTAACCCCGATAACACGCGCGCAGCGAGGCTAACGCCGGCTAACCCCACTGCTTCTTACAGCGTCCTTCCCACCGCCTCCGCCAGCACCCTTAACTCCGCCACCAGCTTCTCAAACTGATCGAGATACAGTGTCTGCGCGGCGTCGCTTACCGCCTTGTCGGCGTTGGGGTGGATTTCGATGAGCAGCGCATCCGCGCCCGCGGCCACGGCTGCCTTGGCCATCGCCGGAACCATGTCGCGGCGGCCTGTCCCGTGCGATGGATCGGCAACCACCGGCAGGTGCGAAAGTTTCTTCAGCACTGGAATCGCCGCGATGTCCATGGTGTTGCGCGTCGACGTCTCGTAGGTGCGGATGCCGCGTTCGCACAACATCACGTCGTAGTTCCCGCCGGAGAGAATGTACTCGCTGGAAAGCAGCAATTCCTCGACCGTGGCTGCAATGCCGCGCTTCAGCAAGACGGGCTTGCGCACCTGCCCCAGCTCGCGCAGCAGGTTGAAGTTCTGCATGCTGCGCGCGCCCACCTGAAAGCAATCCACCAGCGGAAGCATGGGCTCGATCTGCGCAATCTCCATCACCTCGCTCACCACCGCCAGGCCGTTATCGTTCGCCGCTACGCGCATGGCTTCGAGTCCGGGAATCCCGAGCCCCTGAAACGAATACGGCGAACTGCGCGGCTTGTATGCGCCGCCGCGCAAAAATCCTCCGCCCGCTTTCTTCACGCACTCGGCGATGGCCTCGATCTGCTTGCGGCTCTCCACCGCGCACGGCCCGGCAATGACGGCCACCTGCTGGCCGCCAATCGTGGCGCCGTTGGCGAACTGAATGACCGTGCCTTCCGGCCGCCACGCGCGCCCGGCCAGCTTGTACGGCGCGCTGATGCGGTGCACGTGCAGCACGCCCGGCAGCATTTCAAATTTGGTCAGGTCGAGGCCGGCCGTGGGGCCTACACCCGCCAGGATGGTCTGAAACTCGCCTGTCGTCCGATGCACGTCCACGCCCGCCTCTTCCATGGCGTTGATCACGGCATCGATCTGTTCTTCGCTGGCTCTCTCCTGCATCGCGACAATCATGGTTTGTTCCCTGTCTCGGGTTCCTGTGCACCCGCGGCGTGGCCCGTCCCGCCCTCTGATCGGGCAGCCTGGGCGTTTCTCTCACTGGCCAGCTCGTTGCGCTGCAATGCCCGCATCACGTCGATGATGCGCTCGTAGATATGCGTCAGCTCGATGTCGGGCAGCGGGCCCTTGTTGGCCGCGCGCACGTTGGCGTAAATGATCTTTTCGCGGTTCGGCTCGTACACCGGAAGCGAAGTGGCGGCTTTCAGATGGCCGATCATCTGCGCGGCACGCGCCCGCTCGCTGATCAACTCCACCAGCTGCCGGTCCAGGGCATCGATTTGGATGCGCAATTCTTCGATGGTCATTTCAGCCTCTAGCTGCCAGCTTCCAGCTCCGTTTCTCAGATGCATGCTTCCACGCCTGGCCCGGTTATGAACGAGCCAGAGGCGGGAAGTTAGTAGCTAGAAGCTGCTTTTGTCACCGGGCCAGCGCCGCATGGGGCAGGCGCAGGCCCTTGATAAATCGAGCCACAGCGTCGGGCGCAGTTTGCGGCGTCGCGCACTCCACCAGCGCGACAATCGCGCTGCCGATCACCGCGGCATCCGCGAACTCAGCCAATCGGGCAACATGCTCCGCGTTACTGATGCCGAACCCCACGGCTACCGGCAGCCCCGTCCATCGCCGAATCCGTGCCACCAATGCGGCCGCATCGGCAGTCAGGCTCTGTTGCGTGCCCGTGATGCCGGTGCGTGAAATCGCATAGACAAAACCTTTGGAGTGCGCCGCAATGGCTTCAAGCCGCGCGTCGGGACTCGTTGGCGCGGCCAGAAAAATCGGCGCCAGTCCCACTCGGCTCATCTCGGTCAGGTACTCACCGGCCTCCTCGACGATCAAATCGGTTGCCAGCACGCCATCCGCGCCCGCCGCGGCAGCATCATCGGCGAACTTGGCCAGGCCGTAGCGCAGGATCGGATTGAGATAGCTGAAAATCACCAGCCCCGCTGCAGACCGTGCCGCGCGAATCTCCCGCGCCAGCCCCAGAACATCCTTGAGCCTTATCGGTCCTGACCTGTATGCCAGAGCGCGCTCCATGGCGCGCTGAATAATCGGCCCGTCTGCCAGGGGATCGCTGAACGGCACACCCAGTTCGATTACATCGGCGCCGGCGTCGATGGCTGCCAGCGCGATCTCCCGCGTGGCAACCAGGCCTTCGCGAGCGCTGAGGTCGCGTGCCTGCTTGCCGGCATCGCCGGCCGTCAGATAAACCACTAGTCCCGGCTTGTGATCGAAGCGAATCGGCATCTGAGGTCGGCTTTCGCTCAAAAGTGGGGTGCCCGGGTCCCGATTTTGGGACCCGGGAAGCAGGAAACTCTGGATGTCTCACAGCTTCAGTTCGCGCGCAAGAATGCCCATATCCTTGTCGCCGCGGCCTGAAAGATTCACCACCAGTATGTCACGCTCGCCGTACGTGGGAGCAACCCGCAGCGCCTCGGCCACGGCGTGCGCGCTTTCCAGCGCCGGCAGAATCCCCTCAGTCCGCGCCAGCTTCACCACCGCGTCGAGCGCCTCCGCGTCATCGCGCGAAACATACTCGGCGCGCCGCGTGTCATGCAGCATCGCGTGCTCGGGACCGATTGAAGCGTAGTCCAGTCCCGCTGAAACCGAGTGCGTGAGCGCGATCTGGCCGTCGTTGTCCTGCAGAACATATGAGAATGTCCCTTGCAGCACGCCCGGCGCTCCGCCCTGGAATCGCGCCGCGTGCTCACCAAGCTCTGTGCCGCGCCCGCCGGCCTCCACGCCGATCAATCGCACTTCGCGATCATTGATGAACTCGTAAAATGCACCAATGGCGTTCGAGCCGCCGCCCACGCACGCAACCACTGCGTGGGGCAGCCTTCCTTCCTTTTCGAGAATCTGAGACTTCATCTCCTTGCCGATCACGCGCTGGAAGTCGCGCACCATCGTCGGGTAGGGATGCGCGCCCAGCGCGCTGCCCAGCAGGTAATAGGTCGTACGGACATTCGTCACCCAGTCGCGCATGGCCTCGCTGATGGCGTCCTTGAGCGTCTTCGAGCCCGACGAAACGCCACGCACCTCCGCGCCCAGCAGCCGCATGCGCTTCACGTTCAGATCCTGGCGCTCCATGTCCACGTCGCCCATGTAGACCACGCACTCGAGACCCAGCAACGCGCAGGCGCTGGCCGTCGCCACGCCGTGCTGGCCCGCGCCCGTCTCAGCAATCACGCGCTTCTTGCCCATGCGCTTGGCCAGCAGTCCCTGGCCCAGCGAGTTGTTGATCTTGTGCGCGCCCGTGTGCAGCAGGTCTTCACGTTTCAGGTAGATCCTGGCCCCGCCCAGTGATTCCGTCAGCCGCTTGGCAAAATAAAGCGGCGTCGGCCGCCCCGCATAGTCCTTCAGCAGCGCGCTCAGTTCAGCCTGGAAGGCTGCATCCGCCCGGGCAGCTCCATATTCCCGCTCCAGCTCATCCAGCGCCGCCACCAATGTCTCCGGCACATACCGCCCCCCGTAGACGCCAAAGCGCCCGGGCCGCGACTCGGCCGGATTTGCCGGTAAAATGACCGATGCCATTTGCGAGACTCCTGCTTGTTTTCCCAAAAGAATGGGAACCTTCAGTGTACTAGGGCTCAAGGTGCTTCGTAGATCGGCCAATAGCCGTCGGCGTGCTTATGCTTAACGAACGCATCCAGGTGGAGTCAAGCCGTTGGGATACTGGCCCGACTCCAGCGCCTTCAGATTCAGCGCCTAAGTTGGGAGGTCAGGCGCACAAAAGTCCGCTCGAAGCGCATCCCGTACAAGTTGTTTGTCATATGGCTCTTGTGTCACGCTTGCCTTCTGCGCGTTCGGGGCGTTGTCGCCGCTCTTCGGCGGAGAAGCCGCTGTCGTCCCGATGTCGAGCGGACAAGCCACGGGTATACTAAAGGCCTCTATAGGCTCTGATCGAACCCACTCTTGACGCCCAGGTTTCGCAGAGCGGAATGCATGCCTCATTGCCTGAGAATCCGGCTCCTTCTGTTGACGCTTGTCATCTGCTGCAGCGCAAATTGGCTGATTGGATCTGTTTCGTGCCAGCAAACCACTTCGATCTCCAACGACGATCTGACGGCCCTTCTCAAGCGCATGGAAGCAAACCGAGCCGGGAACGAACGATTGGCAGCGGAATATACATTCGACGAGGCACGAGAAAACAAAAACTACAACGGTAAGGGCAAGCTCACCAGCCAGCATTCCGACAAGTTTGCGAGCGTGGTCATAAACGGGGTCGCTTACAACCGCGTGGTGGAAGAAGACGGCAAGTCTGTCGCGGAGAATCAGCAGGTCGCTGAACAGAAACGGCAGGACGCAATCAGCGAGCTGCGCCAGGGATATGACTTTGTCTTCGAAATGGTGGGCCTCAGCCCACACGACTATATCTACAGCGACTTACCGATCTCGTACCTCGACACTTTGTTCGACAATCGCGTAGTTGGGCATCAGGCAATCGATGGACGCGACAATCTGGTCGTTGAATCCACACCGAAGATGCACGCAAATCCTGCCACTGATAAAGCCAGAACAGCGCTGGACTGGAAAGAAACCACCTGGATCGATATCGAGGACGCGATGCCCTCGCAATACGAAGTGGAATTGCTGCGCGATAAAGACTACCTCTCAAAGGGCGGCACATATAAGCGCGAATTCACGCGATTGACCGTCACGCATTCCGAAACATCGCAATCGCCCGAACACGCATGGATGCTGCGCAAATGGAGCGCCCAGTTCAGATGCCGAATGCTCTGGATGACGGTATCTTCCGCTACACAAACCGAATTCTACAACTTCAAGAGGTTTCGGACTGAAGTGCACGTGCTCGAGGATTCGGTAAAACCGGTTCCCGCTCCCGATGCAAGCCAACAACCCTAGCGGCGGCGCGCAAATTGGCCACGATCAACGGCTGCTGTTTTTCCTGGCAATGTCGCACAGCATATCGGAGTGAATGTTTAGCCCGATATTGGTCATGTTGTAGACATGCTCGGTGGCCACCAGCCACACAATCTCGCAAATGGCGCGCTCAGAGTAATGTTTTGCGAGGCGGGCAAACGTCTCGGGCTCAACCTTCTTGTCGCGCGTAAGCGATGTTACATAGTCCAGCAACGCGCGTTCCGCGTCATTGTAGAGCGGGCTCGTCGCGTATTCGTCCATGGCGTCGAATTTGGCCTCGTTCATGCCCGACTTGATGGCGAAGGCGCGGCCGATATCGATGCAGAAGAGACACACATTGAGCCGCGCCACGCGCTCGCGGACAAGCATCTGTGTTTCCTTTGGCAATTCCAGCTTCTTGTCCAGCTTGCCGATCTTGCCGACCCACGATCCAAAGGCAAGCGGCATGCGCGCAACAAAAACTTTGAGCGGCGTCATCACCTTGCCGAACTGGCGGCGCGACATCGCGTAAACCATCCTCATCATCATTCCTTGCGGGTTCTCAATGGGGGCAAGAAAGGTAGCCATCAGTCAACCTCCGGGGACCTTCGTTCTGGCTTTTTGATGTTCGAGCGCGGGAACGGGCTCAACAACATTCTTTTCGGATTTACGGCTGCCTGGAGCCGGAGATTACATGGTGAGCGGCGCGAGCGTTGGCGATGAAGGCGCGAACCTTTGCAGCATCTTTGCGGCCGGGCGCAGATTCCACTCCGCTTACCACGTCAACACCCCAGGGCCGCAGCGCCGCGATCGCTTCCGCCACGTTCTCGGGTGTCAACCCACCGGCCGCAATCAATTGCTTCGGCGTTTCCATATCCTGAAAGAGCGTTTCGCTTGCCCGCGCCCACTCGTATGTCTTGCCGGTGCCGCCCACCGCAGCTTCCGATCGCGAATCGACCAGGATCGCATCGATATTTGCGTCGCGCGCCGCCGCGCCTGCCCACTCTCCGGCTGTCGCGTCAAAATGCACCACGCGCACAATGCGCAGCTTCTGCCCGAACCTCTCGCACAGCTTTGCCGGCAACTCCGCCGGCGCATCCCAATGCAGTTGCACGCCCGTCAGTCCCGCAGTCTGCACCGTCGCCGCAATCTCGTCGAACGCGGCATCGACAAACACGCCGATCTTCTCGAGGGTCGCCGGCAGATGCGGCACAATCCCGGCCACTTGCTCCTGCGTAACGCGTCGCGGGCTGGGCGCAAAGACAAATCCAACCGCATCGGCCCCCGCTTCGGCGGCGAGTTGCGCGTCGGCGAACGAGGTGTTCGCGCAGATTTTGATCCAGAGGCTCATTTTACCTGCGCTGTCGCGGAAAGAAGTTCCGCCAGCGCGGCTCCCGGATCGGGCTGGCGCATCAGGCTTTCGCCTATGAGAAAAGCGTCGAAGCCGGCTGTGCACAGCCGTTGGAGGTCTTCACGCGTCGCGATCCCGCTCTCGGTCACGCGCACCACGCTTTTGGGGATTCGCCCGACCAGCGCGAGCGACGTCTGCGCGTTCACTTCGAATGTTCTCAGGTCGCGGTTGTTCACGCCAATCGCGTCGGCTCCCGCTTCTCCCAACGCGCCGAGAACCCAATCGAGCTCGTCCGCCGTGTGCACCTCGACCAGCACGTCCAGCGCCAGCTCTCGCGCGGCTTGCGCGAAGCGCTTCAGCTCGGTACCGCCAAGCGCTGCGGCAATCAGCAGAATCGCGTCGGCGCGGTGCGCTCGTGCCTCCACGATCTGGTATTCGTCGATGATGAAGTCCTTGCGCAAGCAGGGCAAAGGCGTCGCGGCCGAGGCCAGCTCCAGGTTGCGCAGGCTGCCCTGAAAGTAGGGCTCGTCTGTGAGCACCGACAGGGCCGCAGCGCCCCCGGCGCGGTAGCGCCGCGCCAGCCACTCTGGATCGAAATCCTTGCGGATCAATCCCTTGGATGGCGATGCCTTCTTGATCTCGGCAATCACAGCCGGGCCTTTTGCGGGCCAGTTCCGCAGCGCCGCAGCCCATCCCCGCGGCCGATGCCCTGCCGCACGCCGCTCCAACTCCGCGACAGGAACATCGGCCTTCGCCGCCTTCAATGCAGCGCGCGTCGAGGCCAGAATCGTCGCCAGAAATGTGTCCGTGCGGGTGGTCATGCGTCTCGCTCAAGTATACGGGGAGCTCAGTTACCGCCGGGATGCCGCCGCGCCCACGTCCGCCAGCTCCCGCGCCGCCTTGCGCCCCAGCCGGATGCAATCCGGAACGCCAATGCCATCGTAGGCATTTCCGGCCAGCCGTAGGCCCGGCAGCATAGCCACGCGCGCGGTAATGCGCTCCATGCGCTCGCGGTGGCCCACCGCGTACTGCGCCATGGCGCGGCGCCAGCGTGAAACCTGCACATGCTCCGGTTCAACCGCGGGGTTGATCGTCTTGGCCCCCAGAATCTCGCTCATCTCGCGTCGTACTGTCGCCACCAGGGCCTCATCGGTCTCCCCCAGCAGCGCCTCGCCCCTCATGCCGCCTAGAAAAGCGCGAAACACCACCCTGCCCGGCGGCGTGCGCCCCAGGAATTTGCGATGCGCGAAAGTGCAGGCCAGCATGGCGCGGCCTTCCACCGCGGGAACCAGAAATCCGAACCCCTCGGGCAGAGGCCCGATCTTCGCTTCGTCGAACATCAAGTTGACCGTGATCGACGAGGAGTACGGAATGCCGCCCAGTTCGCCTGCGAGCGCCCAATCCACCGGCGCGAGCAAGGCTCCTGCAGCCCAAGCCTGCGCGGCCATAATGAGCCCATCAAACTCGCGGCTCGCGGCCCCGGCGTGGATGCGCCAGCCGTTGGTAGTTTTCTCGATCGCGCGCACCGCGGTTGCCGTGCGAAGCCTCGCAGGGTCGAGCCGTGCGACCAGAGCCTCGACCAACTGGCCCATGCCGCCGCGCAACGCCGTAAAGATAGCCCTCGCCGCCGCGCCACTATCTTGCTTCTTCGCTCCCTCGTTCCCTGGCCCCCTTGCTCCCTGGTTTTTGCGCATCTTCCGGTGCGCCGCAAGCATGCCCCGCGTCAGCGAGCCGTACTTTGTTTCCATCTCAACCAGCCGCGGCAGCACGGTTTGTGCGCTCAATTGTGTGGCATCGCCACCGTAGATGCCGCTCAGCAGTGGATCGGCCAGCCGGTCAACGGCTTCCCGGCCAAAGTGACGCTCCACCAGCGCCGCCACTGACTCATCGTGGCCGCTGGGCCGCGGCGGGTGCATCAGCTCCAGCGCCATCCGAACCTTCGTCGCCAGCCCGAACAGCCCTGTAAAAGCCGTGGGAACCAGCCTGGTGGGAATGAGAAACATCAGGCCGTCGGGCAGCGCCACCAGCCGGTTGCGCACCACGATGTAGGTCTTGCGCGCCGCGTCGTTGGAAGGAATCAACTCGCCGCCAAGGCCCAACTCGCGGCACAATTCCGCCGCCGCGGGCTTTTCCGTCAGGAACGAATCGGGCCCACGCTCCAGCACAGCCCCTTCCACCGTCTCCGATGCCAGCGAGCCGCCCAGCCTCGGCCGCTCCTCAAAGAGGGCGTATTCGATCGCCGCTCCCGCTGCGCGCGCCTTTTCCAGCTCATAGGCCGCTGCCAGCCCCGCAATGCCGCCGCCGATAATCGCAATTCGCATCTTCAGGGCCCTACTCCATCTTTACAGCAACTTGCGGCATTTGTGTGTGCGGGGAGAAAATGAACGGCTCTCGTCAGATGCCGCTCGACGGCCTGATCCCATCGCCATCCATTGCCGCCGCGTCCGTGATCCCGTTCAACGGAATCGAGTCATGCGCCTGTCCCTGGCAAGTGAATTGGATCGCCAGAAATTCCAAAATCGGCCGGAAGTTCTAAAATCAGGAGCGGGTTTTAAGCCGCCTTCCTCTTTTCGTGAACTTTTGGGCGAGGCTGCCCTCGCATCGCTCATTTACCTAGGTTATTCGCCCGATCCTTGAGCGTTTTCGAGCAGGAGACATTCCATGAGCGCCGAGATCATCCACCGGCTGCACTTTGCTTTCACCGTCACTTTTCATTACCTGTTCCCGCAGCTCACCATGGGCCTGGCTTTGCTCATCGTAGTGCTCAAATCCGTGGCGCTGCGTACGGGCAGCGCCACCTGGGCCCGTGCGGCGCGTTTCTGGGGCCGTATTTTCGCCATCAACTTTGTATTCGGCGTGGTCACCGGCATTCCCATGGAATTCCAGTTTGGCACCAACTGGGCGCGCTTCTCGCGGCTTTCCGGCGGTGTCATCGGCCAGCCGCTGGCCATGGAAGGCGTATTCAGCTTCTTTCTCGAGTCAGCGTTTTTGGGACTATTTCTCTACGGCGAGAACCGCATCTCGCGCACCATGCATTGGTTCTCGGCAGTCATGGTGTGGCTCGGCTCCTGGATCTCGGGCTTCTTCATCATCATCACCGATGCGTGGATGCAGCATCCCGTGGCCTACACGCGCTTGCCCGACGGTCGCTTCGAAGTGCTCAGCTTCTGGCAACTGCTCCTCAATCCCTGGGGACTGCTGCAGTACATGCACAATATGACGGGCGCGGTGGTCACAGCCGCGTTCGTCATGAGCGCCGTGGGCGCGTTTTATCTGCTCGAGGGGCGGCGCGAGGAATACGCGCACATCTTCCTTAAGGTGGGAGTGATTGCCGGCCTCATCTCGTCGCTGCTCATCATCTTCCCCACCGGCGATCTGGCCGGCAAATACGTGGCGCGCAATCAACCCGCCGCCATCGCCGCCATGGAGGGCCTTTTCAAAAGCCAGGTCGGAGCCGGAATTGTGCTTGTCGGACAGCCCAACGAAGACACCGGCCAGATCGACAACCCCATTGTCGTCAACAACGTCTTGAGCTACTTGATTTACGGCACAACCAAGGCCGAGGTGAAGGGGCTTGATCAGTTTCCGCGCGACCAGTGGCCCACGGCGCTGCCGCTGCTCTTCTACGCCTATCACATCATGGCCGGCCTGGGAACCTGGTTCGTGCTGCTCATGGTGGTGGCCGCGTTTCTGCTCTGGCGCGGGCGGCTCGCCGCTTCGCGTTGGGCGCTGTGGGCGTTGCTGCTCAGCTTTCCGTTGCCCTATATCGCCAACACCGCCGGCTGGATGACCGCGGAACTGGGCCGCCAGCCCTGGCTCATTTATGGCCTCATGCGCACCAGCGAGGGCTACTCCGATGTCGTATCGGCCGGCAACGCATTGTTCACGCTGCTCGGCTTTATGGGCATGTACGCATTGCTGGGCCTGCTCTTCACCGTACTCATTTACCGCGAAATCGCTCACGGCCCCGAGCCCAAGCCGCACCGCAATGAATCCGTGGCGGCGGACTGAGCGACTGCAATCGCCACCGAACGACCAGCAAACAAGAAAGCGAGATCACGATTCGCATCGCAGCCTCAAGAAGTCCACGTAGTGTCAGGGCACGATTGAAGTCGTGCCCTGACACTTCGGGCCTTACGATGCCTTTTCGGCGGGTTCTGTGATGGCGTGACGGTTTGTGCCTTAGCCTTATTTGACAGGAAGAGAGGATCAAATGATGGGCTTCATCTGGTTCTGGCTTGTTGCCCTAATGATTGTGGTCTACGTGGTGCTTGACGGCTTCGATCTCGGCGTGGGCGTGCTGCACATGTTCTTGCCGCGCACTGAGGCTGAACGCAAGGCCATGCTGGCCTCCATCGGCCCGGTTTGGGACGGGAACGAAGTGTGGCTGCTGGCCGGCGGCGGCACGCTCTACTTCGCTTTTCCCCTGCTCTACGCCTCCGCCTTCAGCGGGTTCTATTTGCCGCTAATGATCGTGCTCTGGCTGCTGATCCTGCGCGGTGTCAGCCTTGAGCTGCGCAATCACATCGATGTGGGCGTATGGCGATCGCTGCTCGACGGCCTCTTCGGCTTCGCGAGCGCGCTGCTCACCATCTTTTATGGCGCGGCCCTCGCCAACGTCCTGCGCGGTGTGCCCCTCAATGCCGACGGCTACTTCTTTCTGCCCCTCTGGACCAACTGGCAGCCCGGCGTCGCGCCCGGAATCCTCGATTGGTACACGGCCATCGGCGGCCTCGTCGCCGTCACCGCGCTCACGCTGCACGGAGCTTTGTGGCTCGCCCTCAAAACCTCGGGCGTGCTCGAGCAGCGCGCGCGCAACGTGGTTTCGCCGCTGCTGTTTATCCTCATCGCTCTCACCGTGGTCAGCCTTTTCGCCACCATTGCCGTCCGCCCTGCGAGCCTCGACAACTACCGCAATTACCCGGCCACATTTATCATTCCCGCCGGCGTAGCTGCCGCGCTCGCCGCCATCTGGTTCTGGAATCGCAAGGGGCAGTTCCTGAAGGCGTTTCTGGCCTCGTGCGCCTATCTCTTCTTCATGCTCGCCGGCGCCTGTTGGGGCGTCTATCCTGTGCTTCTGCCCGCCACCACCGGGCAAGCTAACGACATCACCCTCACCCGCGCGCTCTCGGGCCCGCACACCCTGGCCGTGGGCATGGCCTGGTGGCTCTTCGGCATGGCCCTCGCCGTCTGCTATGTGGTCTTTGTCTACTCGCGCTTCAAAGGCAAGGTCGGCGCCGCGGCGCAAGGCCACTGATCCGCCCACCTCGACGAAAACCTGAGAGCTGAGAGCTGAGAGCTGAAAGCTGAGCTGAAAACTGTGAGCTAAGAGTTGCCTCTCAGTGCCACGCGCCCAACATCCTGCGCAGCAGCACAAGCTCACCCAGATGGTACGCATTGTGATCGGCGGTGACCAGCGCCTGCCGAAGAACCGTCTGTCCCTCGCCATGGGGAATCTTCGCAAACAGATCGGTGGACTCCGCGCTCACCAGGTCGCAAAACCTCTTCAGGTCGTTGCCAAAGCTCTTCACGCTGCCGTCCCACTCTGCTTCGCTGGCCGGGACTTGCGTCTTCGGCCAGTAGCCTGCCGGGAATTCGGGTGATTTGTGTTTTGCATTCACCGCGAATTCCAGCAAGTCCCACTGCGCAATCCGCAGATGCTCCAGAACCTCCCAGGGAGAGTGTTCTGCGCCCTTCGGCCTCTGGCCGCGCGCATGCGCGGGCAGATCCTTGATGGCCGTCGCAAAGTCCACGTGCGCATCCTGGCTCATCAGCAGCTTCACCAGGTGTTCCCGCAGCAGCTTGTCCTTTTGCATGATTCCGATTCTCCTTTGAAGTTTATGTGTTTGCGTCACTGGCTCGTACTTCTGCCTCGGCCCTGGCTTAGCCGCGCCGGCCTTCACGGCCGGACCCGCGCTCCCAGAAACTCGCCTTCGAGCTTCCAGGTGCGCCCATCCGCCAAAAGCGATTCGCCGATCCAGTGGAAAGAGTTTTCGGCGATTTCGGTATATCGCCAGCGAGTCGGGGTACCGTCGCAACGCGCTCCCACCTGCACGATCTCGTCCCCGATTCGCCGGCCGATCTGCTCCTCGCGATGGCCTCTCACAGGATTGATCCACGTTATGCGCCAAGCCTGAATACCTGGATCCCAGACGCGAAGCGTAGTGCCGAACATGTTATTGGCTTGGTCGGTATAGGACGCGCGCTTGCTCCTGCGCGGCATAATCCATACGTCCTGGATCGCCCGCCCTTCCAGCACCCACCCGAAGTGGACCTCGCCATCGAGACCCATCCCGGAGACGTTTACTCCCCGGTAATAAAGAATCTCAAGATTCCAACTCCCCACTAGCCAGCCGTAGACGTCAGCCTCTGCGGGGATCTCCGCGGAGCGCGTGGACGCGCCCAGAACTGAATGAAGATTTTCCTGTTCTACCAGCATCGAATTCATGGAAGAAGCTCCCAACGATGGCATTGCCTGCAATCGCCTGAAACCGTTGTAATGGGATTGAGCCATGTCAGTCTTGGCAAAAATTGCGGTCGAACTCAGCGACGCGGTCGCGCAGCAGGCCGCGCTGGGCGCAACTTCTACACCTCCGTCTTTTCGCGCTTTGGCGCAGGGCCCCGGATGGAGTGTCAAAGACGTGACCTGCACCTATGGCCCGCATGACCGGCCTTTTCGGGAGGAGCACACCGGGTTTTCCATCGCACTGGTATTGGCGGGGACTTTTCAATATCGTGGCGCTCCTGCCCTCGACCGGAACGGCCAGCTCATGACGCCCGGCAGCCTCATGCTCGGCAACCCCGGCCAGTCCTTTGAATGCGTTCACGAGCACGGTCATGGCGACCGCTGCCTGTCGTTCCACTTTCTGCCCCAACTCTTTGAAGAGCTCGCGTGCGACGCCGGCGCCCGTCGCGGCCAGCGTGCCTTTCGCATCCTTCGCCTGCCGGCTGCGCGCGAAACGTCGACGCTGGCCGCAAGAGTGAGCGCGCAATTGGCCGCACTTTCTCAGGCTGCAAACCTCGGCGCACCGTGCTCTGCAATGCAATGGGAGGAACTCGCGTTGGAGATGGCGGCGTCGTCCATCCGTCTGGCTTCCGGCTCCGCTGGTGACCCGGCCGGCCCGTTGCCAAGCACTGCCGCTCGCATTACGCGCGTGGTCCGAATCATCGATGAAGAAATTGGCGAGCCCGCCTGGACTCTTCAGCGCCTTGCTGCCGAAGCTCGCCTCAGCCCCTATCATTTTCTGCGAACTTTTGAGCAGGTTGTGGGCGTCACGCCGCATCAGTATGTCCGGCGCGCGCGGCTGCGAAGAGCCGCCGCGCAATTGCTTGCGGAGCCTTCCAGCGTGCTCAACATCGCACTCGATTGCGGCTTCAGCGACGTGTCCAATTTCAATCGCGCCTTCCGCAACGAATTCCGTGTTAGCCCGCGTCAATTCCGGCGCCAGCATTTGCCGCCTCGCGGCATCTCAAACTCGGACCCAACGAGTCTTCTATACTCTGTGGAGATGGGATCAAGAAGCAGGCCCTCGCACGAAAAAGCTGAGAGCTGAGAGCTGAAAGCTGCTTTTACAACCTTTGCGGATCTAAAGGAATCAAAACCCCTGCGATTGCACCTCCGCCGGCATCCAGGCAGACCAGATGCCTCCGCCTCGTGAACTGCGAGAGGAAAAGATGAGATGAGGAAACCACCGGCACCCGCACATAATGCGCTACTCCTTTGCGCGATTGCCGGCGCTTGGCTTCTGGCTGGATGCAAGGGTTTTTGGGACCTTCCCGCCGGCTCGACCGGTTCCACGGGCGCGACTTCGACTACGACGACGTTGACATCTTCAACCTCCTCTCCAGCCGTGGGCGCAAATGTCACACTTACCGCCACGGTTACCCCTGCGACGGCAACCGGCACGGTAACGTTCAATAATGGAAACACCTCGCTCGGCACGGGAACACTGAGCTCGGGGATGGCCACGCTGACCACCTCCTTCTCGGCTGCGGGCACCTTTTCTCTTACGGCATCCTATAGCGGCGATGCGAATGACTCGTCGAGCACGTCAAGCGCTCTCAGCATCACCGTGACGGGTGGGACGTCCTCGGCAATGACGCTGACCGCTTCCTCCCTTTCCCCGGCGCTGGGGGCGGGGATAAATCTGACCGCGAGTGTTTCGCCCTCGTCAGCCGCGGGCATCGTTACCTTTTATAACGGCACCAATTCGCTGGGCACGCAGCCGTTACGCTCGGGGACAGCCCTTCTGTCCACGGCAATCTGGGCCTCGGGCAGTCAGTCCATCACCGCCACCTACAGCGGCAACGCCTCTTATGCGGCAAGCACCTCGAGCGGCATTTCGGTCGATGTTGGATCGCCGGGCTCGACACAGCCGAGCGTTTCGCTCAGCGCCCCTTCAAGCGGCGTCAACGCGGGCGAGCCTGTGGTTCTGACTGCGACCGTGAGTCCGGCCGCCGCGACCGGGCAGATCACGTTTTACGACGGCACGACGGCGCTGGGAACCGCGATGCTTCGTGCGGGTACAGCAACGCTCTCGACGGAATTCTCTGCGGCGGATAGTCATTTATTGACGGCGCAATACAGCGGTGACCCGAACTTTGCCATCGGCCGTTCTGCTGCCTTGACGCTTACCGTAAACTGAGCGGCCATTTACGGGATATTCATCATCGTGAGACCTACGGGGTTTGGCACTGAAGCAAAGGGCGAACCCGCGAGCGCAGAAAGGCTCCCGGTGCTCGCGTTGAGACCGAATCCGAAAATCTCGCTGTTCTCGTAGTTCGTCACGTAAAGATATTTTCCCGATGCATCGATCGCAATTGTGTCGGAAGACGCGGCGGTCGCGAAAGGCGTGCCCGGCACAGGACTCAGGGCCCCAGTCGTGGGATTGATGGCCAACCCATCGATGGCCCCATCCTGAGAATTGGTGCCATACAAGTACTTCCCCGAAGGATCGACGCAGATGTAGTCAGGAGCGTCGCTGGCCGTCTGGAATGGGGATCCCGGGACCACTGTCAATGCGCCGGCGGAACTGTTGAAGGAGAACGCAGCAACGCCACCCGAATAAAGGTCGGCATAGAGGAACTGCGACCCGCTTGACCCCCCGAACGCCAGATACGTGGCTTGCTCGTTCGATGGCAGCGTAAATGGCGAGTTCGGGGCTGCGGAGAGCGCTCCGGTGGACTGATTGACCTGGAAGACAAAAATCCTGCCTCCGGTCAGGTCATTGACAAGCAGGTACGTTCCCGTAGAGTCCAGTACTGCTGTCCGAAGGTCGGCGTTCTCGCTGGTTGACGAGCCGAGACTTGTTCCGCCTGTTGTGGCGTCCAACAGGACTTCCTGGATTGCAGGCGGAAACCCGTCTTCAACAACAAAAAGAAATTTTCCGCTCGGATGCATAACAACGGAATCCTCATACGGCAGGAGGAGAAGCGACGTTTGTTGGAGTTGAATGCCAGGTCCGCTCATTTGGAACGAATGCAGTTCGCTAAAACTCCAGTAAAACGAATAGAGAAACTGGCCGGAGGGCGCGACTGCAATACTTTGATAGTTTTCAGGGTCGCCAAGCTGGGCGCCCGTGGCAACAGGAGCCCCAAGAGCGCCGGCTGTCGTGTTGATTATGGCGTACGACATAGCTGGCTGTGTACTGCTGACCTCCCAGAGATATTCTCCGCTTGACGGGCCGTTGCTTTGAGTCCCTCCGCCTCCGCTTCCCCCGGTACCTGTGCTCACGTTACCGGCGGATCCCCCACCGCAAGCTGAAACGAACAGAGTAATTACGAGGATCACCGCGAATGAATTCCACTCGGCGCGCCGGAAGGCACACTCGCAGGAGGGCATTGGACTACTCCAATCAGACCTCCACTTTTGGGGGGCATCAAAATACTACTCCAAATTGCACCCCGTCGGCCGGTGCGGCATGATTTGCGACTGCTACAGCGTCACCAGCGTCCCCGCAGGCGACGGCTGCCTGAACGACTCCGCCTTCTGCTCGCGCTCCCGGTCCCAGTTCTTCGGCTGGTAGATGCAGCAGGGCTCCTGCGACAACGGATCGCCCGTTAATGCGTAGGCGCGGGCCCGCGACCCGCCGCAGATTTCCTTGTACTCGCATGCCCCGCACTTGCCCTCAAGACGCTTGGTGTCGCGCAGGGCCTTGAAGATCGGCGCGTTGCGGTAAATCTCGGCCAGCGGCATCTCGCGAATATTGCCGGCATGAATGGGCAGAAAGCCGCTCGGATACACATTGCCCACGTGCGAGATGAACACGAATCCCTTGCCGTCGTTCACGCGCCGCGTGGCCCAGCTCCTGTTCCGCGTTGCCGCGTCGGCCGTTGGCGAGCCCGCCTCATACCTTGGCGATTCTTGGGTCGTGAGTCGCGCTTCTTGGACCGTGGATCGTGAACCGTGCCCCATGCGCCGCTCTTCCAGGTTGTGTTGCAGCAAATAGCGCCGGTAGTGCATCGCCTCGGTGGTCTTGATCTGAAAATTGGCCCGCCGCGAAAGCTCGTAAATCTTGCCGAACACCTGCTCGAACTCCTCGCCGCTCAAAAGGTCGTCCAACTGGCCGCGCCCCACCGGAACCAGGAAGAACACGTTCCACATCACGATGGCGAGCTTCTCGAACAGGTTGCACAGGTTGTCGAGGTCGTGCACGTTGTGGCGGCTCACGGTGGTGTGCACCTGAATCGGGATGCCGGCTTCATTGGCCCACTCGATGGCCTGAATCGTGCGCGCCCACGCCCCGGGCAAGCCACGGAAAGCATCATGAATCTCGGGAGTCGACCCGTCGAGCGAGATACCCAGCCGCACCACGCCCGCCTCCTTCAACTTGAAGATCTGCTCTCGCGTCAGTAGAGGCGTGGCACTGGGCGTAATCGCCACCTGCACGTTCTTGCCGGCCGCATACCGGATCAACTCAAAGAGATCTTTGCGCTTCAGCGGGTCGCCGCCCGTGAAAACGAAGATGGGAATGTGCAGGTCGGCAATCTGGTCAATCAGCGCCAGCCCCTCGGCGTGCGTCAACTCGTCGGGGTGGGCAATGGGCTGCGCCGCCGCGCGGCAATGCTTGCATGCCAGGTCACAGGACTGTGTGACTTCCCAGATGGCAAGGAACGGCGACTCATCGTAATCGATCCCGCCACGGGCGGGAATGTGGTGCATCGGCTGCATTAGAACCTCCCCGGGGATCGCGGCACCCGGCACAACCACTTCTTGCGCCTGGGGTGGGGCGGCCGGGCGTTTGAAACAGCGCCAAATAGCCCGGAGCCGTTCCTGAAGCAAAAACCCGGGAAGCTGAATCCCTTCTCCTTCGGTCCACATCGCCTAAACCATCCAGTTTCAGGCACTTGAACCAAGACTCGGAGATCCATTCTCCCTGGTCCCGCTCCTGAGGGCCACGATTCCAGTCCAGAAGAACAGCATTTGAGTGGTGAAGGCTGTGATTAAGATCACTTTATTTGGCCATCTAAGCCGGTAGTCTTCTCAGGCTGGACAAATTTCGAAAACCGGACCACAATCTCTGCAAACGCGCAAGGTCCGGCGGGCCTCAGTATTCAGCGCGCGTTCGAAATCGGGAAGAGTGAAGGAACAGGGACCGTGGATCGAGGAAAGGTGAGGCAGATCACCTTTTTATGTGCGGCTAAACACCGCAAAAAGCCACCCGATTCATTACTATATAGCGCACCTGAAGGAGGTTCCCATGGCAGCCGTATTGAAGCCAGGGTGGAGCAAACCCTCCACCATCCTCTTTGCCTCCGAGATACCGGCCAATGAAAAGGCCTTCTCGTTTGCGCTTGCGCAAGCCAGGGAATTTGGCTCCGATCTCATCCTCTTTCACGCCTATGACACACTCGTCGTTGCGGCATCTGAGGCCTCGGGCATTCGCTATTACGACTACGCCGCCGCAGCACGAACTGAAAAGCATCACCTGGAGCCGTTGGCAGAGCGTGTCCGCGACGCCGGTCTCCATTGCGAAGTTGTGGTCCGCCCGGGGCTGCCCGCCGACGAGATTCTGGCCTACACACACGAGCGCGAGATCGACCGCATCGTGATGGGCACACATTCTCCCGGCCCCATCGGCAAGCTGCTGGTGGGATCGGTGGCCGAGGCCGTCTTGCGCACCTCCACGTCGCCCGTTTACATCATCGGCCCCGAGGTGGTCGACGGAAGCTATCGCAACTTTGCCACGCGCACTATTCTCTGCGCCGCCAGCATGCACGAAGCCACCGGCGTGGTCGCCGCATTTGCCGCCGAACTGGCTGTCCAGCACAATGGGCGCCTGATTCTGCAGCATGTCATTCGCCCCCAGGACCGTGCCGAGTTCCTTGCCGGCCGCTCCCTCGACGATGTCGAGGCGGAAATGCTTGCGCTGGTTCCCGCCAGGCTGCACGGAAAAATCGACATCCAGGCCATCGTGGTTCCCGGCGATCCCACTGAGGAGTTGCTCTACCAAAGCCGGGCGCAGCAGGCTGACCTGATCGTCCTGGGCGCGCAGGGTGCATCGGCCTTTGCTGCCATCACACGGCACGGCGTGGTGTATAAGACTCTCGCTCACACCCATTGCCCCGTCATCACCCTGTCCCCGGTGGTGCTTGCGCAATGCGGCTCGAAAGTTGAGAAGCTGCGCCCCGCTGAGGCGTACATGGCGGGAGTTTTCTAGCGCCTGGGGCCGTACCGCTGGCCTCCACAGGCTGCAGAAAAGCTCAATTGCGGGAGCTTTGTGACCAGCCGAAAACTTCGCGAGACGAACGTGGGCTTTAGCCTCAGCTCATCTCGATCATGCCGTTTGCTCTTTCCATTCGGACTTTTTCCGCAAGCCTTCCTCATCATCCCTGCAATCGCAGCTTGATGCAGGCCGTTGTTGTCTCGATGCGCCGGTAAGACCCATCGAGTCCCGTCCACTTCGACGATGGCAACAAATTCTCCGCGCGATTACACTTCATCACGCAGTTCTGTCCCGTTTCTCACCTGGTTCTGTCCCCTGCTTCACACAGTTTTGCCCCATTCATCCGCCAGGTTTCTGTGCGGCACAATGCTCGCTCGCGCGGACAACCTGCCGGTGTCCCCATGGCGTCCAATGGTCTTTGGACGCGAACGAACTATCCGGAGGGGAACAGTGCTTTGGACAATTTTTATTATTCTTCTCGTCTTGTGGTTGCTGGGCGTGGTTTCCTCATACACCTTGGGAGGATTCATTCACATCCTGCTTGTAATCGCGCTGGTGGTGTTGCTCCTCCAACTCATCTCAGGGCGAAGGGTGGTATAGAAACGAATCCGGAAGCTGATTCCAGGCGCCCGCAGAAAACCGCATACCGTCGGCTTGGCGGGATCCGGAAAAACCGCAACTAGAAACACTAGATAAACGCCACGCGAGGTAAAAATTATGGATAAAGATCGGGTCAAAGGTGCAATCAACGACGCGGCAGGACGAGCCAAGCGTCAAGTGGGCGAGTGGACAGGCAATGCCAACGCTCAGGTGGAGGGAGCAGCTCAACAGGTGAAGGGCAAGGCCCAGAAGGCCTGGGGCGAAATCAAGGACGCGACGCGCGACGCGAAGGCGGATGCCGAACGCGAGCACGAGAAGGAACGCGAACGGCAAGAGGCAGATCGCCAGCAGGAACACGAGCACTCCGGCCATCGCCATTAGCCTTTCGGCTTGCGTCGTAGAGTCGAACAGCAACTTGGTTCACGCATTACTTGAATCCGTTACTCTGAGCGGGCAGCGGGAGATATCCTGCTGCCCGTTTCGCCTGGGCGCGCATCGCGCAGGCATCCTCGAGCCCTGATTTTCTCGATTGCGCTATACTTGGCGCATCGGGCAGCATCGCTTCCAAGTACGCCCGATGTGCGAGGTGCGTCTTCTCAAAGGGCTCCCGCCAACGGATCACCGAGGTCCCGCTATCGGAAACAACGCGGTGGCGTGCGGTGGTTCGCGTGCTCCGAAGTCCAATCGATAGTTTGAGTTGCGCGCTTTTCCCCGCCTCCTGTGCTCTTTGCGGCTCTCCTCTGCCGCGCCTTTCTTCGGTTCCAATTTGTGATGTCTGCTGGACGGAATTTCCCGTCCAGACACCGCCCGCGTGCACCCGCTGCGGCGACGCTTTGAGCGCGCCGGCAGCGTCGCCCCTTTGCCGGGCCTGCCGCCTCGCGCCTCCGCCATTTGTCAAGGCCGCTGCCTACGGCATATATCAGGGCCGCATGCGCGAGGCCATCCACGCACTCAAATACGGCCGCCTGCACCCGGCCGCGCGGGGACTGGGCACCATGCTCGCTCGAGCCATTGCTCAACTCGCCGCCGAGGCGCCGGCAGAGATGCTTGTCGTTCCCGTGCCCTTGCATCGTTCCAAGTTTGCGCAGCGCGGATTTAATCAGTCGCGTTCGCTGGCCGCCGCAGCGCTTCAGTGCCTGCGCAAAAGCCATCCGCAATGGCGCCTCACGCTGGCGCCGAGCACGCTCCTGCGATTGCGCGCCACGGAGAGCCAGGCCGGCTTGACGCCGCGGCAGCGCCGCCTCAATGTGCGTGGCGCATTTTCCATTGCTGATCCGTCCCGAGTGAAAGCGCAACACGTTCTGCTTGTCGATGACATCCTCACCACCGGCGCCACCGCACGCGCCGCCGCGCAGACGTTGCTCCGTGCCGGAGCCGAATCGGTTTGGGTCGTCACGCTGGCGCGCGCGCGGCGCGCGCACGGCTTTGGCCGCGAATCTGCTTTTGAAGACGCGCATGATCTCGATTCCATCAGCGGCGCAGCGCCCGATGAAGCGTACCACGCCGCCGGCCGCGCTTCAGATTTTTCATCACTGCAGGGGTCTTTTTAACGGGAGGATGGCATGTCGTTGGGAAAAGCCATGATCCACGCGCGCAAGCAGAAGGCCATTGCCAAGGCCGTGGTGCTGGCCGCCGACCATGGCACCGTGCATTACGCTCATGCGCACATTTTGCAGATGCCGGTATTGGTGCTCAACGCATCCTACGAGCCCATCAACATCTGCGGCGCGCGCCGTGCGCTGGTGCTGGTGCTCAAGGGCATCGCCCGCACTGAAGAGGAGCACGGCCTTACCCTGCACGCGCAGCGCACCATCATTGCCATGCCCTCGGTCATCCGCCTGCTTGAGTACCGCCGCATTCCTCATCAGACCCGCGCCCTGTCGCGCAAGAATATCCTGCTTCGCGACCGCAACACCTGCCAGTATTGCGGCGAGGCCTATCCGCCCGGCGAGCTCACCCTCGATCACGTGGTGCCGCGCTCGCGCGGCGGCAATTCCACCTGGGAAAACCTGGTGGCGTGCTGCCACGAGTGCAATCGCAAGAAAGGCAACCGCCTGCTCAGCGAGATCGAAGATATGATCCTGCTGCGCGAGCCACGCCCCTTCTCGCTGCACACCAGCCGTCAGATCATGCGCATGCTGGGCCGCAGTGACGACCGCTGGCGCAAATACCTCTTCTACTAGGAATTCTCGTCCGGGGAAGTCTTTGAGATACAGCAACACTGGAATCGCGGCGGTCGCCATCGCACTCCCCTTCGCCGTTCTTGCCCAGAACGCCGGCCAATCTGCGACGGACATACGCACGCTTCATATCGAGGTGACATCGCAGAGCGGCAACCGGTTTTCGCCGGGCAATTTTGTGGTCTCGCAGGGGCCCGCTCAGTACACCGTGACGATGTCCCGGCCCGCAACGAAGCAATCTTCTGGCGTTCCCACGCATATCCTCATCATCATGTCGCGGCCCATGACTTCGATGCCTCTGTCGGCCGCCGCACGATTGCGTGAAATTGTGGACCGTGGCTGGTGGGTGAAAGTGATCGATTCCGACGGCCGCGCCACGCCGTACATCCAGGACGAATCCGCCCTCGATCAGGTTTTGGCCATCCGGCCCTCGGCTTCCTCGACGGACGCCGCCATTCAGGCCGGCCCGCCCGACACGCGCAGCACCAGCGCGCTCCCCACTGCATTGCAGTTGTCGACCGTGCAGGAACTGGCTGCGTTTCCCGGCCGGCGCGTGCTGATCGTGATGGGTGGAGCATTAAGGCGCTCCTACGTGGCTCAGGCCGGCCTTTTCATATCCGAAACGTATTTTGCCATCGGCCTGATTGCAATGCGCGAAATTGACGCCCGCCGGGACGAACGTTCCCAGCGAGCCAACACGCGCGAAATGCTTGGGGAAGAGGCAAACGGCCAGCCGGAGATCGATCTCGGTTGCATCAATGGCACGGCGTCAGATCACGGGGCGTCGGTGAATTCGATTCCATGTATTGATCCGCTGCAAATCTCCAAGCGCTTCGGCACAACACAGCCAGACCGGGAAACGGTTACAAGCAATCCGGCCGGCTCTGCCGCGGCAGCCGGCATGCAGCCGCGAACGGTGGCCACGATCGAAGTCGCGCTCGACGAAACCGTTGCAGCGGCTGGCGACTACTACGACCTCGAGGTGAGGGTTCCGGATGCCGCGCTGCAAGCCCCCTTCACTCTCACTTTTCATCGCGTACACGGCCGTGCGCAGGGCAGAGCAGACATGTACCTCGTCTCCGCCGGGCCGGGCGGCATGCTGCTTCGCCAATCGCTGAATGACAAGCTGGTTTTGAAAGATTGAGCCCGGTTCGGCGGCCGATCGGATCATGCGCATGCTGGGACGCAGAGACGACCGACGGCGGATGTGCTTGATCGATGAACCAGGCTTCATCATCTTTTCATTGACTGCGGCGGCCGCGCCGGGTATCGTGAAAACCCTAAACGGTCAGAAATCGCGCGCTCTACGCATCGACACAAACCGCGAAACAAGCCTCCTCTGTCCCCACAGCGGTTGTGAAAGTGCAGGCGCCATTCCCCAGGGGGCCACGGATGAAAACCACTTCCGCCATTGCGATCTTTGCATTGCATGCAGGGCTTGCCGACGCGTTTCTGTCGCCTTGCGTGGCGCAAAATCCCGCATCGCCCCAAAGTCCAAGCCATGCAGCCGCGCAAAACCCCCTCGCCAACCTCGAACAAGCCGCCAAGGAAAAAGCCGCCGAGGAAGCCCTCACCAAGGTGCTCAACGACAATCTGCCCCTGACCCTCAACGCAAAAGACGTCTATCCCACCGTGACCACGCTGCCCGGCGGCCCGTTCAGCCCCCACCCTCTCCAGCTCACCGCCGATCAGCTCAACCAGCCACTCGCCCCTGGCGACTACACCATCAACACCCTCGATTTCTGCTCGGAATATTCCGTTCACCAGCCCGGAGCCGGCGTCGCGTACGTCCTCGGGCCGTACGAGGGCAAGGCCGCCGCAGCCATCGGCGCGCTCATCTGGCGTGGAACCGTGCAATACGGCATTTCGCCGCAGTCGTTGCAGGCGGTTTCGTGGGCCATCCAGTCCGGCCTCACCTACAGCCAGATGCCCAAGTCCTACCAGGCCATTATCGACCAGGTGATTCCCGACTTGAAGAGCCAGATCACCGGCGACTTTGTCGCCAATCTCGAAAACACGTACAACTCGCTCGCTCAGACAGCAAAGCTTCCGCCGCTCGACTCCATGCTGGCCAAGCTGGGCGCGCCCGGCCAACTCGCGCTCGATGCCGAACGCCAGCGCCAGATTCTCACCGCGCAAAATACCAGCGACGAGCTCAGGCAGCAGACGCTGTTTCAGGGCCAGGAAAGCGGCGTCTACACGCCGGTGAAAGCCGAAAACGGCCCCTGGACCGAGCGCGTCAAAGGCCAGGTCTACATGAAGCTGCTCATCGCCGGCGGCAACATGGCCTCGAACAACGTGATGCAGATTCGGGTGATGCCGCCGCCGGCAACGACGGCGAGCAATCGAGGCAATGGACCGAAGCTGGTGCGTGCCAAATACGATCCGGACCAGGCCGCGTCAGCCGACAGCAGCGGTTTCGTCGCCAGCATCATCAATATCATGGAAGGCCTTCTCGGCTATGCGCAGGGCCAGGGCGCGCAGGCGCTCGGCCAGGTTGCCGTCTTTGTTAAGAGCGCACTCGCGCAGCCGCCGCCCCAAACCGCGGCGGACAATCCCTGCGGCCTCACCCCCGATGCCATTTCAACCTACGAAAATGAGATCGCAGCGGGAACCTGCGCGTGCAATCCTTCGCAGTTCAATTTCTGTTCCAACGCGCCCACCACGCCAACGCAGCTGTGGCTATCCCAGCAAAGCCCCACCAAAGCCCTCAGCCTGTCGCTGCCCGAAGCCCAGATCTATACCGATTACTGCATCGGCAACACCGTCAACGGGATCATGTTTGTTCCCAAGGCCTGCCCAGACGGCACCAAGATGCGCGCTCTCCAGTTCGTCAGGAGGTGCACCGACAAGGACTGCAAGGCGTCTGGAACCGTCGACACGACCTGCGGCCCCAGAAAACTGGGCGATTGGAACCTGGATGAATGTGCGCCCCCGGCAACGCTGACTCCCGGCAAGTGCCCGGGCGAAAACTACTACTGTCCCGATACCGATATCGAGGGGGGCGGCCACGTGATCAGCGACTGGCCCACCGCAAACGCGCCGGATGGCTCGCCTTATGTCACGCAGTTCTACGACGTTCTCATGTGCGGTACGCAGGTGATGGACGCGTTCCAGTGGACGCGCACCGGCTTGCCAAAGTCCCAGACTCAGACTTGCAACAAGCCATGCCCCGCGGGCGGGACCTGCGCAACCCCCACCGTGGCGACCATCACGGGAACCTACAGCAACCTGAACCGGGTCAGCGTCAACGTCGATCCGACGATGGGCGGGGGAAACACACAGGGCCTTGAGAACGCCGTCTGCCACATCGATAACGCGAAGCAGTTCGTGAACAATCCCCTGCTGAAAGCCGTCCAGACCTATCTGGGGTGTAGTCCTACGCCCTGACTGCCCCTTTGGGGCTCACAGCCGTCCAATCCGGCGCCGGACTCCGCTCGAATCAAATGCCGGGTTGCCCGCGGTCCCTCGCATTTGGAGGCCGAGAATCCCAGTTCGGCTCATTAATATGCAACCGGATGGTTGCCCTTTTTCACTTCGCCTGCTAATATGCAACCTAGAGGTTGCATATGCCGCAAAACCAGATCGAAAAACGCATCGAGCTCAACGCCCCCGTCTCCCGCGTCTGGCACGCGCTCACCGATTCCCGCGAGTTCGGCGAGTGGTTTCGCGTGGCGCTCGACGGCCCGTTCGTACCGGGACAAATCTCGCGCGGCCAGATTCTGCACCCCGGCTACGAGCACATCGTATGGGAGGCCCTGATCCAGAAGATGGAGCCGGAGCGGCTCTTTTCTTTCACGTGGGCCCAGGTGCGGTACCACGACAAGGAACGCTATTCGTCCGATTACGCGCACGCCCCGCGCACGCTCGTCGAGTTCCGGCTCGAGAAGACCGCAACCGGCACGCTGCTCACCGTTACCGAGTCCGGATTTGAAAACGTTCCTGCCGAATGGCGCGAGCAGGCCATCCGCGGCAACGACGCCGGCTGGGCGCAGCAGATGCAGAACGTCAACAACTATGTCACGCAGAAGCCCTGACCGCTCGCGCGCACGCCCGCCTGCCCACGCGATCCTTTTTGCCGCGCTCGGCGACAAGACGCGCCTGGCGCTCATCGCCAGGCTGGGCGCGGGCGCGCCGTCGTCGATCGCGCAGCTCACCGCCAGCACGCGGCTCACCCGCCAGGCCGTCACCAAGCACCTGCGCGTGCTTGAGCGCTCCGGCCTGGTGCACAGCGTTCGCGCCGGGCGCGAGAGCCGCTTCGCGCTCGACCCGCGTCCCATCGCTGACATGCGGCAGTACCTCGATCTCATCTCCCGGCAGTGGGACCAGGCACTGGAGCGCCTCAAAGCGCTTGTGGAAGACTAGTACTGTTCGCGTGAGTCCGGATGCCAAGGGGCACGACTTCAGTCGCGCCGTTAGAGTTGCGTGAATATTGGGGCTTTTGCCCCTGAGGGACGCTTTGTTTAGAGGGCCTGGGTGCTGATGGAACCGTCTCTATCGCCCGCAATCGTACTGCTCCCCCGTCTGGGGCCCTCCTTGAGAACCCCCGCGCGCTTTGCGCCGGCCCACACATGCGCCGCTTCAATCGCCTTCTGCCTGCTCGCTTCGCTCCACGCCCCCGCACAATCCAATCCCGCCGCGCCGCCGCAGCCTTCCTTTGACGCCGCCACCATCAAACCCACGCCCAGCCCCGATCCGGGCAGGGGCTACTGGAGTCCGCCCGGCATCGGCCGCTTCTTTGCCCGCAGCCTCTCCTTGCAATACCTCATCCAAATGGCCTATGGCGTCGAAGCGGATCAGATCGCCGGCAAACCCTCCTGGCTCGACTCTGATTTTTACGACGTGGAAGCAAAACCCGAAGAGGGAACCAAGCTGTCGCGCGACGAATTGAAGCCCCGCCTGCAAAACCTGCTCGCCGAGCGCTTTCATCTCGCCGCGCACTTTGAGACCCGGATGGTTCGTGGCTATGCCTTGGTCGTTGCCAAAGGCGGACCCAAACTGCAGCCCACCAAGGGCGACCATTTTCCCGGCTACCGCATCAGCACCGGCGCCGGACACCTCGACGGTTTTAACTGGTCCATGCCGTATCTCGCCACCATGCTGCAGCGCGTTACCGGCCTCCGCGTCGCCGACCAAACAGGCATCTCCGGCAGCTACGACATCAAGCTGGAATTCGCGCCGGACAATGTGCCCGATTCCACCTTGCCATCTGTCTTCACCATGCTGCGAGAAACACTCGGGCTCGAACTGAAACCGCAACCGGTTCCGGTGCGGTTTTTGGTCATCGACCACGTCGACCGAACCCCCGCCCCGAACTGAAAAGCATCGCCCACCGTTTCAGCATCCTGTAACCTACTGAATCTACGTGTCTTTCAACTCCGAATCGCCCTCCTCTGCCGCGCATCAAAATTTGCCGGGTCGGGTTTAATCCGATAGGTGGTGCGAGATTGTCCCTGAATCCCAATCTCGCGCAAGGAGGAAGACTATGAGTTTCAACAACATTCACTTCGCTGCCCGGTTTGCCGCGTCGTTGTCCGTCGCCGCCCTGTTGCTCGCGGCTCCCGTTGCTTTTGCTGCCGACAACACACCGCAGGAAGGGCGGGGCAAGGCCGTGATTACGGTGGTCAAGGGCCAGGAGCTTCCCGGTGGCATTTCCCAGCAGGCTCTGCAGCTGAAGGTCAACGGAAAAGATGCCAGCGTTACCGGCTTGACGCCGCTGCGTGGCCCGCAAAGCACGGTTGAGATGGTCGTGCTCATCGACGATGGCGCCCGCGCCAGCCTGGGCACGCAGATGAACGACATGGCGAAGTTCATCCAGAACCAGCAGCCCGATGTAAAGATCGCGCTCGCCTACATGATCAACGGCCGCGCCGCCCTGGCCGGGCCGCTGACTACGGACCACGCGGCGGCCGCCCGCGAGTTGCACCTGCCGATGCCGGGCACGCCAGGTATCAGCGCCAGCCCGTATTTTTGCTTGTCCGATCTCGCCAAGAACTGGCCCTCGACCGACTCGAGCGCCCGTCGCGAAGTGGTGATGGTATCTGACGGCGTGGATTACTACGATCTGCGCTACGATCCCGAGGACCCGTACGTGCTGGCTGCAATCGAGGATTCCGTTCGCGCCCACCTGATCGTTTACTCCATCTATTGGCGCAACGCGGGTCGCTTCGACCGCACCGGATACGCCAGCTATGACGGCCAGAACCTGCTGCTTGAAGTGACACAGGCAACGGGCGGCAACAGCTACTGGGAGGGCATTGGCAACCCGGTAGATCTTGAACCCTACTTCGCCGATATTGATCAGCGTCTCGACAACCAGTATGAGCTCGACTTCATCGCACAGGCGGGCAACAAGCCGCAGATGGAGACGCTGAAATTGAAGTTGAGCGCGCCCGCAAAGATCGTCGCGCCGCAGCAAGTCTACGTCGGTGGTGAGTAAGGCTTAGAGCGCGCCGCTCTTGACGTACCCGTTTGGGCGCCCCCGGTCCCTCGCCTTGGGGACCGGGGAGCGCAATCGCTGGTTCCCGGGACAAACTCAGTACGCAAGCGCCACGGCATCGGCGCGCATCTCGCTCCCGGCGGCGTACACGCGCTTTCCGCCCTGCATGCGGCATTCGATTCCCTCGTAGCGCCCGAATCCGCCGTCGCTCGGGCCCATCGGCCAGCCCAGATCGACCAGGAACTTCCGCGTCTCGGCAGGAATGCCCGCCTCCAGGTGAAGCATCCCGTGCGGCCCGTAGCCGGCCCGGTCTTCGCCCATCGACTGCGATGAGCCTTCGTGATGCCAGCGCGGGCTGTCGGCCGCGGCCTGCACGTCCAGTCCGTAATCCTCGCGATTCAAAATGATCTGCGTTTGTCCCTGCGGCTGCATGTCGCCGCCCATCACCCCGAACGACATCCACGGCTTGCCCCCCTTCACCGCGAAACCGGGAATGATGGTCTGGAACGGCCGCTTGCCTGGCGCGTAGATGTTGGGATGCCCGTCCTGGAGTGAAAACAGTTGTCCGCGATCCTGGAACATGAAGCCGAGCTCGTCGGCCACCAGTCCCGATCCCATGCCGCGGAAATTCGACTGAATGATCGACACCATCATGCCGTCCTTGTCGGCCGTGGTGAAGTAGGTGGTGTCGCCGTGGCTCGGCGCCTGCCCCGGGTACACCGGCTCCAGGATGTGATCCAGCTGGATCAGCTTGGCGCGCTCTTTCGCGTAGTCTTTCGAGTTCAGCCACGCGATGGGAATCTTCGCGAAGTGCGGGTCGGCATAGTAGCGCGCGCGGTCCTCATAAGCCAGGCGCTTGGCCTCAATCTGCACCTGCAACGATTGCGGCGACTGGAACCCGTAGCCGCGCATGTCGAAGTTCTCAATGATGTTCAGCATCTGCAGTGTGGCCAGGCCCTGCGTGTTGGCCGGCATGCCGTACACATCCACGCCGCGATAATTCGTCACCAGCGGCTCAACCCACTCCGCGTGGTGTTCGCCCAGATCCTCGGCCGAAAGCCATCCGCCGATGCGCTTGAAGTAGGCGTCGATGGTCTTAGCAATGGGTCCGTCGTAAAAAACGTCCCGGCCGCCTGCGGCAATCATACGATAGGTGTGCGCCAGGTCGGGATTGGTGCGCACGTCATATTCGTTGGGCGCTACGCCGCCCGGCGAGTACGTGGCCACGGCGTTGGCAGTCTCCTCCACGCCCGAGCCAGGCCTAAGAAACGCAGCCATGTTGCGCTTGATGTACCAGCCGATGATCTGCGGCGTGGGATCGCCGTTCTCGCACGCGTAGATTGCAGGCCCGAACAGCTCGGCCCACTTGAGCTTCCCGTAGCGCTGGTGCAGCGTCCACCATCCATCCAGCGCCCCCGGAGTTGAAACCGTCACCGCGCCCAGCGGAGGCAGATGACCGTCCACGGCGTGTGCCCGCGCGGTGGCCAGCGAAAGCGCTTTCGGCGACCGGCCCGAGCTCGCCATGCCGGCAAGTTTTCCCGCCTTCGGATCCCACACGAAGGCGAAGCAATCGCCGCCCAGGCCCGAACTCACCGGCTCAACGAATCCCAGTACCGCATTCGCAGCCACCGCGGCATCTACGGCCGAACCGCCGCGCTTCAACATTTCGATGGCCGTCTGTGTCGCGAGCGGATGCGCCGTTCCCGCAGCGCCATTCAATCCCAGCGCCGGCGAGCGCGTCGAAAAGCTTGCGCCCGAAGGCCGGTCGCCCGCGTGCACATCGGGCCGTATGAACCGCTCCGCGTCCGTCGGCTGAAACATGGGCAAATCGTGCGCCGCAGTTGATTGCGATCCGTTCTGGCCCGCTGCGGTTGCTTGGCCGTCCGAAGCGGCTGCGGCAGCCCCCGCCGCAGCCAGAGGAAGTGTCTGAATAAAAGTGCGCCGGCGCATAATGTTGAAACCTCGAACCAAATATAAATGGGCGTGCGCTTCTCCGCTTTCGCTGAAAAAACGCACGCCCGATGTTTCAACCGCCAATCAGAACGTGAACTTGCCGCTGATCTGCAGCTGGCGCGATGAGCCGCCGTCGCTGGTCGCGAAGCGGGTTGCACTGATCTGCCCGAAAGCCGAGGACTGCACGTTGCCCGACGGCTGGCCGAAATTGGGATGGTTGAGGATGTCGAAGGCGTCGGCGCGCAGCGTGAACGACACCTTCTCCCAGAGCTTGGTTTCCTTCTCGCCCGACAGATCGAGATCGGCGAAGCCGGGACCCTCAATGGAGTTGCGCGCGATGTTGCCAGGGCCGGTATAGACCGAGGGCGAGGTCGAGCCCGTCGAACTTGCCTGCGTTCCCTGCACCTCGAAGATGCATGCAGAAGTATAGTTGGTGATATCGCAGATCGTGCCGCCGTAGCCGAGACCGGCGGTTGAAATCAACTGCACGTTGGCCCCGGTGGGCAGCTGCATTTTTGACCGCACGGGATGACCCACAAGGTTGGGACGCACCTCGCCCGTGTTGCCGTTGAAATTGTCGCTGCTGGCGAGGATGTTGACCGGGTTGCCCGTCTGGTATTGCATGATGGTGGTCAACCGGTACCCCGAAACAAGCTGGTTCCGTTTGAAAGGCAGAACATAAATTGCGTGGCCTGCGTAGTGCTGGCGCACATCATAATCCGACAGGCCCCAGTTCTCCCTGGGAATCAAGCTGTCTTGCAGTGTGTATCCGCCCTGCCCGCCGAGTGAGTTGATGTCCTCGGATTTGGCCCACTCGTAGTTCATGCTGAACTCCAGACCATTGCTCATGGTCTTGCTCAGCGTGGTCCACATGGCGTTGTAGCTCGACGATGCGATGCTGTTGGCCTCGCCGATGTTGGAGTTGATCGACTTCCCCGGATCGATGGGACTCGAAGCGGAAAGAGTCAGGAAGGGGCGGGTGTTCGTAAGGTTGGTCGCGCCGACAGTTTGATTCTCATTGGTGCGGATGCGCAGATGCCGGCCGACGGATCCGTAGTAGCCGACCGAAGCCGCCATGCCCCACGGCAGCGCCTGCTGCACGTTCAGGTTGAAGTCTTCGTTGTACGCGTTGCGGAAGTTGGGGTTGGTGTTGGCGAGCGCGAGTCCCGATGCCAGCGCCGATCCGTACAGGTTCGTAATCGGAATCGTGTTGGTCGACGAGCCGGAAAACGAAACAGACTGCGCGAGCGGGGGGTTTGAGCCCAAGCCGCTCACGTTGGTCAAAACAGGCTGATCGACCAGATAGCCATAACCGGCGCGCACGATGGTCTTGCCATTACCAAACAGGTCTTCGGTCAAGCCGACGCGCGGCTCGATATTGAAGTTCTGCTTGTAGGGTTCGCTGAAGCCGTTGGTGCCCACCTGGTCCAGTGTCACGGTCGAAGGCTCAAACAGGACGAAACGGTTCTCCGCCTCCTTCGGCGTTCCATTCCATTCCCAGCGCAGGCCTGCCTCGATCAACAGGTGTGGCGTGACCTTGTAGCTGTCCTGGATAAAGAAACCCAGCGCGTTGACATACAAGCGCAAGATGATGTCCTGCGGTGTTTGGCTGTAGGAGCTGGCCTGGCCGTTGGCAAAGATGTTCGCGCTGGCCGCTTGTCCCACTGTGTCGCCCGTGCTGGTGGCAAACGCCAGTGTGCCCGTGTCGTCATTGAAGCTGGCTTCCAGGAAGCGACGGAACTCGCCGCCGTACTTCACCGTGTGCTTGCCGCGCAGCCAGGTGGCCGTGTCGGATGCTACGCCCGTCGTGTCAAAGCGCCCCTGCGGAAATCCCGAAGGTCCGCCGATGGTGAGGCTGAGGTCGCTGAAAGTGGTCTGCGGCAAACCAACATTGCCTGTGGTCCCCGTTCCCAGCCCGAAAGTGGCGGGATTGTCCTGCGTATTGGGAATAAACGCGATGCTGATGCGATTGAAACCCAGCCGCGCTTCGTTCACCATGGTCGGACCGAACTGGTGTATTTCATTAACCGTTCCGATCTGCCGCACGGCGTGGCGATGGTCGCCCCAGCCTGGGACCGTATCCCCCTGCAATGCCGGCTCCGTACGCGTATCCTCCTGGAGGGCGTAGAAACCGTGCAACTGGTCGTTGTGGCCCAGCTGCTGCAGAATGTCCATCGTCCCCTGATCAATCCGCACCGGCCCGGGCGTGAAGCCCACAAAGTTCGTTCCCCCGCTGTTTGGCTGCTGGATGGTTGCGAGGATATCGTTCGCCGCCGTGGTGCCGTAGGTTTGGATGTAGGCCCGCTCAGGAGCAGTGAACACCAGGCTGTTCTGCAGAATGCCTTGGTGCTGCCGCAGCGCTTCATAGCTGGCGGTGAAGAAGGTGTGGTTCTTATAAATCGGCCCGCTCACAGTTCCGCCAAAGTTATCGCGCTTCAGCGGCGCCTTGTCGCCTTCGCCAAATGGCAGCGCCACGCCGGTGGCGGGATTGAAGCTGCGGTTGAAGTAGTTGCGCGCGTCCAAAGCCTCGTTGCGGAAGTAGTCGAAAGCTTCGCCGTGGAACTGGTTGGTCCCGGATCGCGTGCTCACATTTACGATCGACCCCGAGCTGCGCCCGTATTCCGCGCTGAAGGTCTGGTTGTCGATCTTGAACTCGCCGGTCGTGCTGATCGACGGCTGGAACGTGATCTGGTTTTGGCTCATATCGTTCAGGTTGATGCCGTTGATCTGGAAGTTGATTGAGTCTTCGCGATTGCCGGCCGACATAAACGCGTTGGCGCCCAGACCGCGGCTGGCTGCGGTCAAGCTGCCCGCAGTGTCGGCCACAACGCCACCCGGCGTGAGAGTTGTGAGGTCGAGAAAGTGCCGGCCGTTCAACGGCAACTGCTGCACCTCCGCGCCGTCGATGACCTGCCCGACGGTGATGGTCTGCGCTTGAATCTGCTCGGCCGCGCTGTTCACCTGCACGGTTTCTCCAGAGGTCGCAACCACCAACCTGACGTTGACCGTGGCCGGCTGGTCCACCAGAATCACCAGCTTCTCCAGCCTGTACGGGCCAAAGCCGCTGGCGGTCACGCTCACCGAATAGTTCCCCGGGATTAGCCCCGGCACCACATACAATCCGTCCGCGTCGGTGTCGATGACACGATCGACTCCGGTGTCCATGCTGTGCACCACGACGTGCGCTTTGGGCACCACGGCGCCGCTGGGATCGGTGACCGTACCGGAAAGGCTGGCCGTCGACTGGCCCCGCGCCAGAATCGCTGAAGCCGCCAGCACCATCACATATGCGGAAAATCGAAGAAACTTCATCCTGTCCTCCAAATTGGTGTGTCGGCAAGGCGGTAATGCTTTCTTCCTAACGGGTCCACAACCCCGCCTGAAGATACCGCCGCCTTTTGACGTGGCCATTCCCTTTGGAAACGGCCGGCCTGTCAGTGTGCCGCGAGAAGCCTTGCGATGTGGAACGCCTCCGGTGCGGCACCGCGATGCGGGTGGCACTCGTCCCGATGTCAGAAGCAGGGAAGAAAAGGCGCGCTTCACATCTGGACTTGGGGAACTTTGCAGAGAAGAATCCGCCCTATGTCATTTGCACAGAGGGCAAAAAGTGAAAGCCGAAAAGCGCCGCCTGTACTTCTGCGGCATCAGCGTGGCAAGCGAAGGAGGAAAGAGCCGGACCAGGGGAAATCGTCCACGCCAATTCACCTGCCAAATCAGCGAGATAACATAAATATACGGGCTGTCTACCGTTAGCGCAAGAATTTTCGATTGGAATCTGACCCCGGGCAAAAGAAACCGCCAGCGCCTCCGCAACGAATCCCTTGCACCCGAAAGCCACAGTTGCGAATCTACTTTGAAGTACGCGGAATCTGAACCGCGGCGGGTGCATTGTCCTCGCGGCATCGGCGGGTAATGCGCCGAAACGTCCCCGGCCAGCACAAAAAAATTGGCACTGACGCCCCAGGAGAGCCCTGTTGTCGACCACCGGTACAGCTCTAGCTCCTCCACCAGCCGGAGCCGCTCCAACCCGAGCCGAAACCCGGCCCGCGCGCATGGAGAATCCCGATCTCGAGCTGCACAGTCACTGGAAGCCGCGCGTCAACCCCTGGTTCATCGCCATGACCGTGGCCCTGGCGGCGTTTATGGAAGTGCTCGATACCTCCATTGCCAATGTTGCGCTGCAGCACATCGCCGGCAGCCTCGGCGCCAGCGCCGATGAAGCCACATGGGTCCTCACCAGCTATCTCGTCTCCAATGCCATCATTCTTCCCCTCGGCGGCTGGATCAGCTCGGTCATGGGCCGCCGCAACTTCTTCGTCCTCTGCATCAGCGGTTTTACCGTCTCCAGTTTCCTTTGCGGCGCCGCGCCTTCGCTTCCCATCCTCCTGCTTTGCCGCGTCCTCCAGGGCACCTTCGGCGGCGGCATGCAACCCATGGCGCAAGCCATCATGGCCGACTCCTTCGAGCCCCACAAGCGCGGCCAGGCCTTCGCGCTCTATGGCCTCGTCGCCGTGCTCGCGCCTTCCATTGGCCCCACGCTCGGCGGCTGGATCACCGACAACTTCTCCTGGCGCTGGATCTTCTTCATCAACATTCCCGTCGGCATCGTCGCTTTCGTCCTCGTCATGCGCCTGGTCGAAGATCCGCCCTGGATCAAAGCCGATCCCTCCCGCCTGCGCAACATGGATTACGTCGGCCTCGGCTTCCTCGCCATTGCCATGGGCGGCCTGCAGATCATGCTCGACAAGGGCGAAGAGAACGACTGGTTCGCCTCCGGCTTCATCCGCTTCTTCGCGGTTCTCTTCATCGTCGGCATCGTCGGCCTTTTCATCTGGGAGTGGCGCCGGAAGGATCCCCTCATCAACCTGCGCTTGTTCCGCTTCCGCAACTTCGCCATCTGCTGCTTCCTCATGATGCTGGTAGGCGGTGTGCTCAACGCCAACACCGTGCTGCAGCCCCAGTTCACGCAGCAGTTGCTGGGCTACACGGCCACGACCGCGGGCCTGGCCCTCACCGCCGGCGGTGTCACCCTCGTCATCATGATGCCGCTGGCCGGCATCGCCACCGGCAAAATCGCCGCGCGCTGGCTCGCCGTGATCGGCTTCACGATGCTCGTTTTTACTTTCCGTTACGCCGCCGACATCACCAGCCTGCAGATGTCCTTCGCCCAGAACTCCTGGCTGCGCATTGTTCAAATGCTGCCCCTGCCCTTCTGCTTCATCTCCATCACCAACGCGGCCTATGTGGGCATGCCGCGGCAGCAGAGCAACCAGGTGGCCGGCCTTATCAACTTCGTGCGCAACATCGGCGGCTCCATTCTCATCTCCATCACCAATGCCCAGGTCACCAGCCGCTCCATGTGGCACGAGCAGCACCTGCAGCAGGCCATGGTGCCGGGCACGCCCGCCTACGACCAGCATGTCCACGCGCTCACGGGCTTCCTCGGCAACAACTTCGGCGGGCCCAACGCTGGTGGCCTTGCCCTGGCGCAGATCTATCACCAGCTCACCCAGCAGGCGCAAACGCAGGGCTACCAGGATGTATACATGGAGCTTTCCTATGCCACCATCGCCCTCATCTTCCTGGCGTTTCTGCTCAGCAAGAACCGCCCCGGCGAAGGTGCCGGGCCCGGCGCCGTGCATTGATCCCGTGCAACCGATTCGAAGACCCGCTTGAGTGTGGCAATCTCGCGAGTTCAGGCCTTCTAACAAGACACGGCCCGGGAATGCTCGCGGCCCGCTTGACGTTCATTTTTCCTGAAGGGTGCGGGCTTCAGCCCGCACAGAATGGTGCCCCGCTTCTCCAGCTCGTGTATCGGCAGTCATAGCCCAATCCGCCAAATCGTCCTATAATTCTCCCATAATTCCAACTGAGGTCAGGATGCCCGCTTGTTGACACCTGTTCCGGGAGGCTGTGATGTTGAAGTCGTTTTGGCTGCTGCTTTTGGCAATGGTTTTACTTGCCCTCGCTTCCATGCCCATGCAAGGAGGTAGCCCCCAGGCCGGCAAGCCAGCGCCTGCGCCCGCGCTCACTCCCCAGCCGCCAGTTGCGCCCGCGCCGCCGCCTGTCCAGACCAAAAATCCCGTAAAAGCTACCACCGAGTCACAGGCCAAGGCCAAAGCCGTTTACCAAATCGACTGTGCCCTGTGCCATGGCGACAATGGCAACGGCAAAACCGATCTGGCCACCAGCATGGAATTGACCATGGACGATTGGACCAACCCGGCGACCCTGGCCAATAAGCAGGATTGGGAGTTGTTCCAGATCATTCGCAACGGCAAAGGCAAAATGCCCGCTGAAGACGCGGGCCGAGCCAACGACACTGAAGTCTGGAACATGATTATCTATATCCGCTCCTTCTCAAAGGGTCAGCCGGCTGCGCCCGCAGCTGCGCCAGCACCCGCGGCTCCAGCTCATTAAGAGCTGGTTGCACAGATCCGGCATTGAAAGGGCACGGCCTCAGTGCTCACTGAAGAAGTCGTCGAAGGGCACGAACTGCCAGAGCACGCCGCGCAGGAAAACTGACGCGGAACAGACTTTGTGACAAGGGCACGGTCGGAAAACCCACCCCGGCGGGTGAAACGCGGGCCGTGACTGTCTCAGAAAGATTGTGGGCTTCGCAGCCCTTGCCATCACGATCTTGGGATCACACCAGCCCCGCTATCTCCGCTGACACCGCCAACTCCGCTGACTCCGCTGCTTTTCCGCTATCCTGACCTCATGTCCACTCCCGAGGATTTTCGCGGTAAATGGGCGCTGGTCACCGGAGCCAGCGCCGGCATCGGCGCCGCCATCGCGCGCCAGCTCGCCGCGCACGGCGCCAACCTCATCCTCACCGCCCGCCGCCGCGATCGCCTGAATCAACTCGCCGCCCAGCTCGCCGCCGAATTCGCCGACCAAAACATCACGGCTCGCATCGTCGCCGCCGACCTCAACTCGCCCGGCGCGCCGCAGCAGATCTACGACGCCACCGAAGGCGCCGGAATCGCCGTCGACATCCTCATCAACAACGCCGGCCTCGGCCACTACGGTGAGTTCTACAAGCTCGATCCCGATCAGGAATACAGCATGGTGCGCGTCAACTGCGAGGCCGTCGTCCGCCTCGCGCGCCTCTTCATTCCCCGCATGATCGAGCGCCGCCGCGGATTCATGCTCGTCGTCTCCTCCCTTGCCGCCTTCCAGCCCATTCCCTACAACACCGTCTACGCCGCCACCAAGGTCTTCGACCGCTTCTTTTCTCTCGGCCTCGCCGCCGAGGTCGCGCGCTTCGGCGTCAAGGTCACCGCGCTTTGCCCCGGCACCACCGACACCGAGTTCTTCTCCGTCTCCGGCAGCAGCATGGGCGTCTTCCGCCGTATCGGCTTGCAATCGGCCGAAGAGGTCGCGCGCAAAGCCATTGCCGCCCTGGCCCGCGGCAAGCGCACTATCATTCCCGGCTCCAAGGGCGCCCTCGTCCCTTTTCTCGTCCGCCTCGTCCCCACCACGCGCGTCACCGCCATCCTCGAGAAAGCGGTAAGGCCGAAGAGCGGCGCCCGGTGATCTGTGATCAGTGGTCAGTGATCGAAAAAACAGCTCGGGCGTTTCCCTCATCTCGCCTCTGCTGATCTGCGATTGGGCCGCTCCTCTTTGCGATTTTTGCTGCGGGGCGGGGAGCCGGGGAAGTCGCGTGGAATCAGCGTGAATGTTGGTCGGGAAGATGCCGAAGACCCCCAATGGCCGCTTAGAAGTTGTCGGTCGCCCCCTCAAATGTTCGCTTGAGAGTTCACACTTTTGCAAGACTTGCGCCGGCAAATTGCCTTTTTCATATTGATTCCACAGGGCTTCTCCGGTTCCCTGCCTTCCAACCAAAATATTCTGCCGGACCACCGATGAGTTTCGCCTTTCCCGCCGGTTGTACCCAGTAGAGAGGCAAAAACGGGCGAGCACGACAGCAGCCCTGAGCCCAACAAGGAGATCATCATGAACATCACTGGGAAGACAGTCTTCATCACCGGCGCCAATCGCGGCATCGGCGAAGCGCTCGTCAACGAAGCTTTGCGGCGCGGGGCCAGGCGCGTTTATGCCGGCACGCGCGGCGCGATCGACATCGCCGACGATCGCGTCGTGCCCGTGCAGCTCGACGTCACCAACGAAGGGCAGATCGAGCAGGCGGCGCGCGCAGTGAGCAGTCTCGACGTGCTCATCAACAACTCGGGCATCGCCCCCCACGACGATCTGAGTGATCCGGCCGTCATCGAGCAGGCGCTCGCCGTCAACTTCTTCGGCATGTACAAGGTGTCGCGCGCCTTCCTGCCGCTGCTGAAGCGCGCCAAGGGAGCGTTGGTGAACAACCTGTCGCTGATGGCGCTGGCGCCGCTGCCGCTCACGCCCAGCTACGCCATTTCAAAAGCCGCCGCACTCAGCATGACGCAATCGCTGCGCGCGCTGCTGGCCGTCGAGAATGTCAGCGTCCACGGCGTCTTTCTGGGACCGGTCGACACCGACATGACGCGGGGCTTTGAGATTCCCAAGGCATCGCCCCAGTCGGTTGCCGAAGGCATCTTCGACGGACTCGAAAACCGCGAAGAGGACATCTTCCCCGATCCACTGTCCCGCTCCATCGCCGACGGCTGGCGCAACGGCGTGGCCAAGGAGTTCGAACGCCAATACGCCGGCTTCGTTCCCGCGGCGGCTGCCTGAAGAACGCTGCGCGCATCGGCCACCAGCATGCGTTTTCGCCGATGCGCGGCGATCTCAAACCTGAACCCACGAAAACGAGGTGCAATCATGACACCGCAAAACTACACCGTAACCGTTTCAGTCGACCCATCACCGAAGGAAGCCTTGGATGCTATCCGCAACGTGCGCGGATGGTGGTCGAGAGGTCTAGAATGAAACGCAATGGCGATCGAGAGCTCCCATCCCGGACCGGCTTCAGCAGATGCGAACCAGGACTTCGAGCGGCTCGCCGAACCCTTCCGCCGCGAGATCAGGCTGCATTGCTATCGCATGCTGGGCTCACTGCACGAAGCCGAAGATTTGGTGCAGGAGACCTATCTTCGTGCTTGGCGCAGCTTCGCGAGCTTCGACGGAGGATCGATGCGCGCCTGGCTTTATAAGATCGCCACCAACGCCTGCCTGAATGCGCTCGAAAGCCGCAAGCATCAGCAGCGCTACCTGCCCGATCAGCTGGGGCCGGCGGTTGATCCATCAGCGTTTGGCGTGCCGGCCAACGACGTTCCCTGGCTTGAGCCTTACCCTGACGCCGGCCTCGATGGCCTTGCCGATGCCGCCGCCAATCCTGAAGCGCGCTACTCGTCGCGGGAATCGGTGCAGCTTGCATTCGTGGCCGCTATCCAGCAATTGCCGCCCCGCCAGCGCGCCGCGCTCATGCTGTGCGATGTGCTCGGCTGGGCCTCGGCTGAAGCAGCCACCCTGCTTGACAGTTCCACCGCGTCCATCAATAGCGCGCTGCAGCGGGCGCGCGAGACGCTCTCGCAGCACTACTCTGACCGGCGCCCGTCTCTCCAGGCCCCGCCAACTCCCGCGCAGCAAGCGCTTCTCGGGCGCTATCTGCAAGCTTGGGAGGGGCACGATGTTGACGGTTTCGTTGCTCTCCTCAGAGAAGATGCCACGGCCGTCATGCCGCCGTGGCTGCAGTGGTTCACGGGGCGCCAGGTCATCGGCTCCTTCTTTGCAGCGGCATGGAAAACCTGCGGGGGTCTTTACCTGGTGCCCACGGCTGCCAATGGCCAGACTGCTTTTGCCGTTTATGAGTACTCGGTTGCCGATAGGCGCTGGAATGCGCACTCCATTCATGTGCTCACGCTGGAGCGCGACATGATCTCCAGGATGACTCTGTTCATCGAACCGCGCCTCTTCAGCGACTTTGGACTGCCGCAATTCCTGCCGCGCGACGCGGTCGCCGGACACGCGGGCCCCCCGCATGCCTCGTAAGCGGCGACCATGGATCAGCGGCCATCGCAGAGGCAGACGCCTTCAATTTCGGTCGATTCCGGATTGGCGAAATAGCGGCGCTGGAAGTAGAAGGCCAGATTGACAAGCGAAATCATGACCGGCACTTCGACCAGCGGACCGATGACGGCCGCGAACGCCGCGCCGGAGTCGATGCCGAATACCGAAACCGCAACAGCGATGGCTAGCTCGAAATTGTTCGACGCGGCTGTGAAAGAGAGCGTGGTGGTTTTGGAGTAGTCGGCGCCCAGCTTGCGCCCCATGTAAAACGACACCAGAAACATGGCGATGAAGTAGATCAGGAGTGGGACAGCAATCCTGAGAACGTCGAGAGGCAGGCGCACAATGTAGCCGCCCTTGAGCGAGAACATGACCACGATGGTGAAGAGCAGGGCGATCAGCGTCATGGGTGCGACTCGGGGCACGAAGTTCCGGTCGTACCATTCGCGCCCCTTTGCCCGCACCAGCAAAGTGCGCGTCAGGAACCCGGCGATGAATGGGATGCCCAGGTAGATGAAAACGCTCTTTGCGATCGCGCCGATAGAGACGTTCACCACGGCTCCACGCAGGCCGAACCAGCCTGGAAGCACCGTGATGAACACCCAGGAATAGACCGAATAAAAGAAAACCTGGAACAATGAGTTGAATGCCACCAGCCCGGCCGCGTATTGGGTGTCGCCCTTTGCCAGCTCGTTCCAAACGATCACCATGGCGATGCAGCGTGCGAGCCCGATCATGATGAGGCCGGCCATGTACTGGGGATACCCACGCAGGAAGATGATCGCGAGCGCGAACATCAGCACCGGCCCGATCAGCCAATTCTGCACCAGCGACAAACCCAGCACTTTCCTGTTGCGGAACACCTCATGCAGTTCCTCATAGCGGACCCGCGTGAAAGGTGGATACATCATCACAATCAGCCCCGCCGCAATCGGCACCGAAGTTGTGCCCATGCTGAAGCGGTTCAGGAACGGCACCACGCCAGGAGCAAGCCAGCCGAGGGCCACACCGAATGCCATGGCGGCGAAGATCCATCCTGTCAGATAGCGATCGAGAAACGACAGCCGGCTCATTTTCACCTTTGTCTCCTACGATCGGCCGATCCGGTCGATTTCGCGCTGAATGGCAAGGCCTTCAAGCGTGGCGAGGGGCAGGGAGAGAAACAGCCCGATCCTGCGATCGAGCACCGTAAAGGCCTCGCGGAATGCACGAGCGATCTCCTCCGGAGCGCCTTTGACCCCGGCCGGGTCAGGAATGCCCCAGTGCGCCGTCATCGGCTGGCCCGGCCAATATGGACATTGCTCCTTCGCAGCGTTGTCGCATACGGTGAAGACGAAGTCGAGCTTGGGCGCGCCCGGCTCGGAAAACTCGTCCCACGACTTGCTGCGAAGGCCTGCGGTCGAGAGTCCTGCCGATTCGATCTGTTGCAGTGCTTCCGGCCGCAGTTTCCCGGTCGGATGGCTGCCGGCGCTGTATGCCGTGAACCTGCCCTTGCCTTTGTGATTCAGAATGGCTTCGGCCATGATCGAGCGCGCTGAGTTGCCGGTGCAGAGAAATAGGACGTTGTAGTGGGCAGCCATGGGTTCACTCCTTCGCGCCGATCTGCACCTGAGCGCAGCACCCCGGTTCGCAGCAGACGGCTTTTGGCTTTTGAGCGCGGATGAAAGCGCTGAAGAACTTGCCAGTGACCTGGGGAGCGATGGCGTCCACGTCGACGCCGGCCTCGGTGAGGAACTGGCGCGCGTCTTCGATGTCGTACACCCTTGTGGGCTCGACCGCAGCCTCCTCGAATCCAGCCGCACGCAGCTTCTTAAAGTAAGCGCTCTCTTCGAGGGCCCCTGCGATGCAGCCCACCCAGAGCAACATGCTCCTGCGTACCACTTCAGGGACGCTGCCGCGCACCACCACATCCGACACCGCGAATCGTCCGCCCGGCTTCAGCACCCGGAAGGCCTCGCGCAGGACGCGATCCTTGTCGGCAGAGAGATTGATGACGCAGTTGGAAATGATGACATCGACGGAGTTGTCAGCGAGCGGGATGTTTTCGATTGCGCCCTTCAGGAACTCCACGTTTGCGGCGCCCGCCTGTTTCGCGTTTTCGCGCGCCAGCGCCAGCATCTCGTCCGTCATGTCGAGGCCGTAGGCCTTGCCCGCCGGCCCCACGCGCCGGGCCGAGAGCAATACATCGATGCCGCCCCCGGAACCAAGATCAAGAACAACTTCACCCGGGCGCAGATCGATCAGGGCCGTCGGGTTGCCGCATCCCAGCGAAGCGCGCAGCGCATTCTCGGGGATCGTCCCTTTCTCTTCACCGCTGTAGAGGTTGGTGGTTACCGGATCGCAGCAGCGAAGGCCTGAATCGCAACACGCCTGCACGTTGCCCCGCTTTGCGACCTCCCGCGCCGCGCTGGCATATTTCTCCTTCACCTGTTCCTGAATGCTGGTTGCAGATTCCATGACTTCGCGTCTCCTCATATACGCTAAGACGAATATAAACTCGCTGGACGTATCTGTCAAGACGTATATAATGTTGAAGGTGTGAATCGTTCCCCTAAGACCGGCGGCCTGGCGCTCTTGTTTGCGGCGCTTGCAGACCGCACCCGCCTTCGCCTTCTCAACCTGATGGACGGCAGAGAGGTCTGCGTCTGCTACTTTGTCGAAATCCTCGCACAGAGCCAGCCGAAGATCTCCCGCCACCTCGCGTACCTGAGACGCGCGGGCGTGGTCGCCGCCAGGCGGGAAGGGAAGTGGGCGCACTACAAGATCGTTGTTCCTGCCAATACCGGTGCGGCCAGAATCCTTCGCGAAACACTGGCCGCGCTGAGAGAAGACAAAGCCATGCAGGCGGACCTCAACCGGCTGAGCAAATGCTGCTGCGCGCCCTGGAAGGTCTCCGCGTTGGACGGCGCGCCGGTGCCGGCGGCGATTGATTAGAGAGCAGGCATCAGGGAATAGAAAGACAGACGTGCGGGTCTGCGGACCCGCACTTACCTGTGCGCGATCACCGAATCATGCGGATGCGCTGCTCAGGAGATGAGGAACGGCAAGGCTATGGTGCAGCCGTGCCCGAGGTCAGCTGGAACGAATCGAAAAAGTGCCTCACATCGTCGTCGTGCCGCGCGCTGGTTGAAGGGAAGGCGGCAATCAGCATGTACAGGCGCGTCCCCGCCAGGATCAGCCGCGCGTTCAGGATGCCGCCATTCTCGTTGCGTCCGGCAAAGTCGCGTGCCGGGAAGCCGAGGCGGGTGGCGCGCGACTCGGTGATGAGTGCTGTCTGGCTGCGGGCAAGCGCCCCGTCGCGTGCGGTGTCGAGCGTCTTGTCGGCAGATTCCCCGCTGGCGCGCTCTACCGGCGGGTTGTCGGCCCAGGTGACCGCGTAGGTAGTGGCTGGATCGAGAGAGGCCTCGATCATGTTCACCGGCTCCTGGGCTCCGCTCGCGCTGAATGCAGGAACCTCGATCTGATCTGTCCCGGTCGGCATCTCCACCTTGAATCCGTCCGCGGTAACCGTCTGCCAGGCCACGCGCCCCGCCTCGGAACCGGGCGCCTCGCGGTTGTTGCCGCGTGAACCCGGCCACCACCAGAACACCAGGTAGCCGATGACCACTAGCGCAACGATGCCGAGAGCGAGATAAACCGGCCTTCTCACACCTCACAGAGTGGCCCAACGGAAGCCTTGATGGCAAGCCCTTTGTCCTGAAAGGCCTGCGAGATCCCCACCCGCCACCCCAACGGGGCGGCTTTCAGGCGATTTCCACAATGCGACACAAATGGCCCCAAATTGGGCATCCCCATGCCCAAACAGGTATGCTTTATGCCCTTTGCCACTTGCAACCTTTCGGCGAAGTATGCATCTATGTAAGTAATTAGCAGAGGCTTCCCCGTGATGTCCTACCAAGAAACCGCAACTCTCTCTTGAGGGTTCTTCGGAACCTCTTCTCTTCCCCCCCTGGTTACCCTCCCTTAACTGCCTCTCGAGCGGGCCTACCGGAAGGTAGGCCCATGAGCTCTCCCACCTTCCCATCCCCCACAGCCAAAAGGTGATCCCGTACAATCGAGGTTGCCATGCGGTCTTCGGCGGGTTCCATGCGCGAAAAAACTCCAGTGCCAAAGACAGTCGACGCGCCGGGGCGCCGCAGGTTCGCGATACGCCACTTCATTCCGCAATATGACATGGCCGACGAGCTGAGGCTGCCGGCCTCAGCCGCCCGGCGAGCCCTCAACGGCATCGAATGGCTGCCTGTCCCAAAATGGAACTTTCCGTGGCTTTGGGCTGCTTTCAGCACCCGGAAAGGCGGGCACAGCCGCGCCTATTGTGCCGAGGGCGCACCGGGTGAGTTGAATCTGGGATTGACCGCGGCTGATGATCGAGAGGCGGTCCTGGCTAACCGGCGGCTGCTGGCAGAAGCTGTCACCGGCTCGGCCGCGACGCCGCTGATCCCCTTGCGCCAGTTCCATTCCAACCTGGTTGTCGTTGCCACCACCGCCGACGCTTCCCGAAGCACCCCGCGCAAGGCCGATGGACAGATGACCGATGAACCCGGCGCGCTCCTGGTCGTGCAAACCGCGGACTGCGTTCCGGTGCTCGTGGCCGATCGCCGGCAACACGCTGTGGCCGCATTCCACGCCGGATGGCGGGGAACCGTGAAGCGCATCGTGGAGGCCGGAGTGGCCCGCATGCGGCTGGCCTTTGCTTCGCGCCCTCAGGATCTCGTCGCCGCCATCGGCCCCGCTTGCCGTGTCTGCTGCTACGCGGTCGGCGAAGAGGTGCTTTCAGAATTCGATTCGCAATTCTCCTACGCGCACGAACTGTTCCGCAGGGTGGAGAGCACCGATCCCGTGCAGCGCAAATACCCCATGCTTTTTCTCTCGCAGCGTCCGCCGGGACATTCGCCCCTGGGGCCTGCGCTGCATTTGGACCTGATTGAAGCCAATCGCCGCCAGTTGCTCGCCGCCGGACTCAAGCCCCAGGCGATTCAGGTGGTGAGTGGCTGCACGCAATGCCACGCCGATCTTTTCTTTTCGCACCGCGCCTCGCGCGGGCACACCGGACGCATGATGGCGGCTATTGGAATTCGCGGAACGCCGAAGAGTCGGCCGCGCGCTTCGTGAGCCAATTGGATACTCTAGGAGGCTCTTGCCGCTTCGCCCGGGTTCACCAGGTCGCGGAGCTCCTTGGAAGGTTTGAAGTAGGGAACTTTCTTGGCGGGAACTTCGACGCGCGCGCCGGTCTTGGGATTGCGGCCAATGCGGGGATTGCGTTGGCGGATGCGAAACGAGCCGAAACCGCGAATCTCAATCTTGTCGCCGCTTTGCAGGGCGCCGATGACGGAACTGAAGATGGTTTCGACAATCACTTCTCCGTCGCGCCGGGTCAAATCGCCCAGGGCTGTCACCTTCTCCACCAGATCCGCTTTTGTCATCTCCCTGAAACCTCCGCACACAGCATAAACGGATTTTGCCGGGGCGCAACCGAAAATGCAAGCACTTTCGGGGAAATTATCCTTTGCGCATCAGCAAGTTGGGGCCGGTACCGGGCCCGCCCCGCGCGCAACCGGTAGGGTATCATGTCCAGAGACTACCCTTCAAAGAACCGCCCTCGGGCCGCAAAAAATGCCTTACCCCACCTACAGCATCGTCATTCCCGCCTACAACGAGGCTGCGCGCATCGGTATCGCGCTTGACTCGGTGGCCGGATGGGTTCGCGAGCGGGGATTGTCTGCTGAGATTGTCGTTGTCGACGACGGCTCGCGCGATATCACCGCCGAGCTGGTGCGCGCCTTTGCCGCCACAGCGCCGGAGGTCCGGCTGCTTCAGAATCCCGGCAACCATGGCAAGGGCTACAGCGTGCGCAACGGCATTCTCCACTCTTTCGGCGAAATTGTGATGTTCACCGATGCCGATCTTTCCGCGCCCATCGAGGAAGCGGAGGACCTGTTCGCGGCCATCGCCGGCGGCGCCGACATCGCCATCGGCTCGCGCTGGCTCGAGCGCGCCCGCCAGACCATTCGCCAGCCGCTTTACCGCCAGTTTTTCGGCCGCTGCTTCAACGGCGTTACCCGCTTCATCATGGGCCTGCCCTTTGCCGACACCCAATGCGGCTTCAAGGCCTTCACGCGCGCCGCCGCGCAAACCGTCTTCCAGCTCCAGACCATCGAGCGCTGGGGCTTCGATCCCGAAATCCTCTTCATCGCCCTTAAGCGCGGCTATCGCATCGAGGAGGTCCCCGTCAGCTGGGCCCACGACGAGCGCACCCGCATCAGTTATCTCAAAGACGGGATGCGCATGCTTGAAGACATCGCCATCGTGCGCTGGAACGCGCTCCTCGGCCGCTATGACAAGAAGGTCGAGCGCATCCATCGCGCGGGGCTGGTGAAGTAGCGGACAGTCAAAAGCCGCGGAGGTCCCAGACGGCTAATACGGCACTTCCCCTTTCACGCGAATTGTGTCTCCGGTGTCTTCGATCTCGTAGAAGTGTGCCTTCGACGAGCGGCCGTCGAAGGGATGGTGCAGCACCAGCATCAGCCGCCCATCGAAAGCGTGGAACATCATGCCATGGCCGCTGTCATTGTCCACGAGAATGCCGTCCTGTTTCCACGGCCCCGCGAGCTTGCCGGTCACAGAGTGCGCCAGCGCCTCCACGTAACTCCCTTTGTCGTAGCTCGACCAAAGCATCAACAGCTTGCCCTTGCGCGTCCGGTAAAGCTCCGGCCCATCGGTCACATAGACCTGCGGCGTATTCACCGCGTCGTGCCGGTCGTCGAGCCATGGCGCATCCGACGCCTTGAAGAGAAAGAACGGATCGCCGGCTGCGTTCTTGAGATCCGGCGTCATCGCGATGGCCTCCATGTTGCCGTCGACAAGCTGGATCCACTCGTGCGCGTAGACCATGTAGGGCGTTTTATCCTCGACATAAAGCGTGCCGTCGAGGCTCATCACGTCTGCCGGCGGAATAGCCTTGTCGCTGATGGGCTGGAAGGGTCCTAGTGGCGAGTCGCTTGCAAAGACCTGCGTGCCGCGCAGGTGCTGGCCCACGCCGCCGTAAGTGACCTCAATGTGCGTCTGGTTTCTCGCGTCCGACGGCTGAAGCTTGATGGGGATGGGCTGCTTGTAATTGTTGAGTGTTGCGAACAGGTAGTATTTGCCCCGGTAAATATGCACCTCCGGCGCCCACACTCCCGCGCTCGGGTCCGCCCAAGAGCCATCCGGAACCTCAAACACTACGTACGGACCGGACCATATCTTCAGGTCTTTGCTTTTGTACACGACGCCGCCGCTGCGGTGATCCGGGCTCGCCTGTGGCCCTGATGCAGTGTAGAGAAGGTAGGTCCGCGAGGACTGATCGGCCAGCATCCACGGATCGTGGACGCGGAAGTCCTGGATGCCCAGGTTTTCCTTTACCGCAATCTGCGCGTGGGAGAGGCCGGCAAAAGCCAGGACGCCGGCCAGCAAAAGGACGAACGATGGGCAATTCCGCATGGAAGATCTCCTCGAAAGCAATGCGCGATCAATCAAAGCGGCGGGCGCTCCGCAAGGATAATCGCGTCGGCCAGTTCTCGTGTGCCTGGCCGTGCTGCGTAACGATTATCTGACCACAAGCCGTGCATAATTAGCATTTGCCAAAGATTAGCGGCGGTGAATGCGTCTTCCTCCGCGCTCTGAACGTCTCACATGAACAGGCGCGGATTCGACGATCGCCGCACCAAAAGAATTCAGATGAATGGGAGAAGTTCACATGCTCAAAAAACTGCGACTCGCGGCCCTGCTTTTCGCGCTCGGTTCCGTCACGGCGCTCGCCGCTGACTTTAACGGCAAGTGGACCGCCGAGGTCCAGGGCCGAAATGGCCCACAAACCATCACCTTCGACTTTCACGTAGACGGCAGCACGCTCACCGGCAAGGTCACCACGATGCGCGGCGACGTGGACATCTCCAACGGCAAGATCGACGGAGACAATATCTCCTTTGACCAGGTGATGACTTTCAACGGCAATTCCTTCACCATGAGCTACAAGGGAACAGCCCAGGCCGACGGCACCATCAAGTTCACGCGCACGTTTGGTGGCGGTGGCATGGGTGGTGGTGGAAATGGCGGCGGCAACGGTGGCCCCGGCGGCGGTGGCCGTCCTCCGCAGGAGTTTACGGCCAAGCGTGCTACAGAAGCCGCGCCGGCCGCACCGCCCGCGCAGTAGGTCGGACCACGACCACGCGCAATTTTCTTCGCGGAACCAAGGAGCGCAATGATAGGGTGGACTCGAACGGGTTAGAGGTCGAGTTCACCCTATGCTTTGCTCCCGTCGCTTGCGCCGGTACCTCCTTCTCTGTGTTTCCTTCGCGCTGTTGAGTGCCTGGCTCAGTCCGTATGCACTGCGCGCGCAGACCTTTGACGCCACAACTCTGCGCCAGCCCACCGATATGGGCATGACCTGGCTCATCAAGCCGGGCGACGATCCCGCCTATGCCCGTGCCGATTTCGACGACTCGCACTGGACGCCCTTCGATCCCAATCACTCGCTGAAAGAGATCTTTCCCGGTCAACACCCCACGGTGATGTGGTACCGCCTGCACGTGAAGGTGGCCCCGAATCAAACCGGACTCACTCTTGAAGAATTCAATCTCTCCAGCGCCTTTGAGGTTTATGTGAACGGCGAGAAACTGCTCGCCACCGGGCAGGTTTCCCCCTATCGTCCCTCCACTTTTGCGGCGCGTCTATTCAAGCCCATTCCCGATGCGGCCATTGCCACCGGCTCCCTCGTTATCGCCATGCGCCTCTATATCTCTCCCAATGAATGGGTGAGCGCCTTCCCCGGCTTTTACCCCTACAACCTCGTCATCGGCCAGGAAACTGCCATCAGCGATCACGTGTGGCTGAAAACGATTGGCGACAATCTTCTGGCGTGGTTTTACACATTCGCCGGGCTGGGACTGGGGATCATCGCGCTGGCGCTGTTTACGGCCCAGCCGCAGCAGCGTGAGTATCTTTGGATTTTCTTGCTGTTCCTCTTTAACGCACTGCTCATGCCATTGCAGTCCTACCTGCTCTTCCACAACCTTCCCGCGTGGTCGATTTATAGCATCGGGTGCTTTCAGATTGCCGCGCTGGTGTTTCAAACCTTGCTGTTCGTAGCCTTCGTGCGCATGCCGCTCTATCGCTGGCTGCAAATCTGGTTGGTGGTGGCCGCGGCTGGAATTCTGTTTCAAAACTGGCAGATCGCCAGCGGCAATGGCTCCACGATTGGCACTCTGCTCAGTCTGGTGTCTGCTATAGGCCTGATGGCGGGAATTATTCCGGTCCTGCTGATTGTGCACTGGCGCCGTGGAAATCATGAGGCGGGCATCCTGCTTATCCCTGCGGTTGTGGCCAGCTTTTCCATCTACGTGCAGCTCGGAGTGATCCTCGTCGGCTCGATCCCGGAGTTCGCAAGCGCCGCATATCATTTCCAGGTCGCAGTTTTCAATTGGACGGCGGGACCATTCACGATCAACGTCAACAGCATCGACGGCTGTCTCTTCGTCCTCTCTCTGGCGGTCATCTTGGTCTTGCGGTCGGCGCGCATGGCCCGGCAGCAGGCAAAACTGGAAACAGAGCTGGCGGCGGCGCGCGAAGTGCAGCAGATCCTCCTGCCGGAAGAAATCGGCGATGTGGCCGGATTCAGTATCGAGGCCGCTTATGCGCCCGCGCAGGAGGTGGGCGGCGACTTCTTTCAGATCCTGCCCGCGCCCAACGGCTCGCTCCTTGTTGTGGTTGGCGACGTGGCCGGCAAAGGCCTTCCCGCGGCCATGCTGGTTTCAGTGCTGGTGGGCGCCATTCGCGGCGTTGCCGAGTTTACACGGGATCCGGCAGAGCTTCTAGCCAACCTCAACGAGCGCCTGGTGGGTCGCGTGAAGGACGAATTTGCCACCGCGTTGGCCGCGCGCATCGAACCCGACGGCGCGGTGCGCCTGGCCAATGCCGGCCACCTGCCGCCGTATCTCGAGGGCAGGGAAGTCGCAATCAACGGCGCGCTGCCGCTGGGTTTGAAGAGCGGTGTGCGCTACGAAACGACCCGCTTCGCATTGCCTCCGGGGAGCCGGCTGACGTTTTATTCCGACGGCATCGTCGAGGCGCGCAATCACAAGGGCGAGCTCTTTGGCTTCGAGCGGAGCGGCGCGATTTCGATCGAACCCGCCGCGGCAATCATCGAAGCCGCCAAACAGTTCGGCCAGCAGGACGATATGACGGTCATCGCCGTCAGCCGCGACGGAGACGCAACGCGCCTGGCTCACCGGGCCGAGCGGCTGCAACTCGAAGAGCCGGCGCTGGCGAGCTAAACCCGGTTGCATAAAAGGTGTTTTGAAGGGGCACAACTTCAGTCGTGCCGAAAATGCCACACAAACATTGGGGCTTTAGCCCCTGAGGGATGTTTCTCCGGTTCGGCCGAACTATTGATGCAATCAATTCTAGGCCGTTTCCGTCGTTGCCACGGCCTGCAGGCCGCGCGCTTCAATCTCGAATTCGCGCATCTTGTACTTCTGAATCTTGCCTGAAAGCGTGGCCGGAAACTCCGAGACAAAGCGCACGTGCGCGGGAACCTTGTAGTAGGCGATCTGGCCTTCGCAGAAAGCCCGAACCTCCTCCTCCGTGGCTACGGCGCCGGGTCGCAGCCGCACCCACGCCACCACGATCTCGCCCAGGCGCGCGTCGGGAATTCCGATGACCTGCGCTTCGGCCACCTTGGGGAAGGTGTAAAGGAACTCCTCGACCTCGCGCGGATAGATATTTTCACCGCCGCGAATGATCACGTCGCGCGAGCGGCCGGTGATGTGGATGCAACCGTCCTCGCGCATCACGCCCAAATCTCCCGTGCGCAGCCAGCCATCGGGCTGAATCACCAGCGCCGTGGCTTCGGGATCGCCGTCATAACCCTTCATCAAGGCGTAGCCGCGCACGCATACCTCGCCCTGCTGGCCGCAAGGCAGTATCTTGCGCGTTTCAAGAGACCCGATCTTGATCTCAGTCTGCGGCATGGCCCGGCCCACCGTGTTCACGCGCACTTCCAGCGAATCGCCGGCGTCGCTCATGGTTACCACCGGCGAGGTTTCGGTTTGCCCGTAGGCGATCACCAGCTCGCGGATATGCATCTCACCGAGCACGCGCTTCATCAGCTCCACCGGGCAGGGCGCGCCGCTCATCATGCCGGTGCGCAGGCTGGCGGTGTCGTAGCTGGCAAAGTCGTCGAGCGCAAACTCGGCCACGTACATCGCCGGCACGCCGTACACGCTGGTGGCGCGCTCCTCGTGCACGGCTTTCAGCGTGGCGCGCGCGTCGAATGTCCAGTTGGGCAGAATGATGGCCGCGCCCGAATTCAACGCGCTCATGGTCCCGATCACACATCCGAAGCAATGGAACAACGGCACCGGAACCACGATCTTGTCTTGCTCGGTGTAGTGAAAACCCTGCGCCAGAAACTGCCCGTTGTTCACCACGTTGTTGTGGGTGAGCATCACGCCCTTGGGCAGACCCGTGGTGCCGCTGGTGTACTGGATGTTGACAACGTCGTCCGCCGCCACGTGGTCGGGCAGGCGGCCTTCAGCGTCGAGCATCGCCGGCCACTCCGACGAGTCGAAGTAGATGGTGTGTTCCAGCGCTAGGTCGAGCCCATGGCGCGCGCGGCCCAGCACTTCCTCGTAATCGGCGTGCTTGTCCGTGTGCCAAAGGAAGAGTGCCTTCATGCGCGAGCGCGTGAGCGTGAATTGCAGCTCGTGCGAACGGTAGGCGGGGTTCACGTTCACCAGCGCCGCCCCGGCTCGCGCGCAGCCCATGTGCATGATGATCCACTCGGCGCAGCTGGTTGACCACAAGCCAACGCGGTCACCGCGGCGAATGCCCAGGGCCCACAGCCCGCGCGCCACCCGGTCGGCCTCGGCGCTCAGCTCGGCCCAGGTCAGGCGGCGTTCCTGGTGGCGAGAAACCAGAGCGAGCCGATCGGGAAAGCGATCCGCTGTCCGCTGCAGCAGGTCGCCGATGGTCATCTCCAGCAACGGCCTTGTCGGCCCCTGCGCGTAGCTCTGGGTCCAAATCGGCTCGTCAACGGGCATGGTCCGGCCTCAATTGGGAAGTGAAGGGCAAGTTTACACCGCGAAGCGCCAAAATGTGATCCTGCCCACATGGTAGGGGCGTGCGCAGGACGCCGCGCCGGCTCGCGCCGAATTCTGTATCATCGATTCTATGAGCGCTCGAGCCCAGGCCTCCCGCGAGCCGGCAGCTTTCAGGACCTACGATCCGAAGCTCGAGCCGATTGCCGCTAAGGTACTGTCCCAGAATCGGTTAGACGCCAGCGACGGTCTGGCGCTTTATGCGTCGCCGGATGTGCTGGCGGTGGGCTGGCTGGCCAACCACGTGCGCGAGCGCCTGCACGGCGATGTCACCTATTTCAATGTCAATCGCCATATCAACCCCACCAACGTATGCGTGGCAGCATGCAAGTTGTGCGCCTTTGGGCGCAAGAAAGGCGACCTTGCCGGCTACACCATGGCCCTCGAAGAGGCGTGGGAGACAGCGGCTTCGGGCTATTCTGAGGCGGTAACGGAGTTTCACATCGTCGGCGGGCTGCATCCCGACCTTCCTCTTGAGTTTTTTCTCGATCTCATTCAAGGGCTAAAAAAGCGATTCCCCAAGGTGCACATCAAGGCCTTCACCATGGTGGAGATTGCGTTTCTGGCGCGGCGCGCCAAGCTGAGCGTGGAAGAGACGCTGATCAAGCTGCGCGAAGCCGGCGTCGATTCCATGCCCGGCGGCGGCGCAGAGATTTTTGCCGCACGCGTCCGCTCCATCATCTGCGATCACAAGATCGATGGCGAAGAGTGGCTTGAAACCGCGCGCACCGCGCACCGGCTCGGCTTCAAGTCGAACGCGACCATGCTCTACGGCCATATCGAGAACGACGAAGACCGCGTGGATCATCTGCTGAAGCTGCGCGCCCTGCAGGACGAAACCGGCGGCTTCCAGACCTTCATCCCGCTCGCTTTTCATCCTGAAAACACCGCGCTCGATCATTTGCCCGTGACCACCGGCCTCACCGACATCCGCCAGATCGCGGTCAGCCGGCTGCTGCTCGACAACTTTCCGCACATCAAGGCCTACTGGCAGATGATGACGCCCAAGATCGCGCAAATCTCGCTGTGCTTCGGGGCCGACGACCTCGACGGCACCGTGATCGAAGAGAAGATCTACCACGATGCTGGGGCCAAAACGCCGCAGGGCCTCACGCGCAAGGAACTCTGCCGCCTGATTACCGAGGCCGGCCGCGTGCCCTTCGAGCGCGACACGCTCTACCGCGCAGTCACGCGCACCGAAGAAAGCTTCACCGTCGCGGTGTAGCCGCGTCTGCCGCCTTCCCGTAAGATCCTGCCGGCTCTGGGGGGCCTATGCTGGCCCAGGAGCCAAATCGACCCCGCGGTCGCAACGCCTGCGATCGTCATGCTTCAGCATGTTCGCCGCGTCCCTTTGCGCTATGATCCATTACGTCAACCCACACCAAACTTGGGATTCGCTCGGCCGGAAAGGAAGGTGAGGGAATGAATCGCTCAGCAGGATGCCTGGCGATTGTGGGAGCGCCGGCCGCTTTGGCGCTGGCGTTGTGCGGATGCCGCCCATCAAGCGGAACAACCGAGAGCAAGCCGCAGATGCCGAACATCGTGATGGCGAGCGCGGAGAATGCGATTCCCATGGTCGACGCCGACAGAGAGGGCGCCATCGTGATGACGGTCTTGCGCGACGGCAGGGTATTTCTCGGGAGCGATCAAATTGCCGTGAGCGATCTCGGCCCTCGGGCTCGCGACCTGCTCGCCAATAAGGTTGACAAGGAAGTCTACCTCCGCGCCGATACGAGGGCCAATTTCCGCGCCGTCGAAGACGTCGTCGACTCGCTGCGCGCGGCCGATATTGACGACTTCGGATTGATCATCGGATTGCTGGTCCAGAAGAAGAGCCCCAACGGACAGAGTTATATGAACCTTCCAACGGTCCCGAAAGGACTGGAGTTGGTGGTGCCGCCGATTCCCGGCAGCAAGCAGCACCCGGTGCAGGAGCCCAAATCGGCAATGAAGATCCCGCCGCCACCCCCGCCGCCAACGATCCCACGCCCGGGAAAGATTCCACGGTCGTCCAGATTCTGCATCAGCCATCCGGCCCTCCGGCGTATAGGATCAACCGAGTCGATGTGCCGGAGGTCCAATTGCTGCCCAAGTTGATCGGGATCTATTCGAATCGCGCCGCGCGTGTTCTTTACATCCAGGCGGACGACAACCTCGACTTCGCGTCAGTGGTTGAGGCAATCGATGCCGCCAAAGGCGCGGACGTAGACCACGTGGTCCTGCTTACGCCGCAGATGCTCGCCGGAGATTGAAGTTGTCTTTACTGAGGAACCACACGCCTACGGCAGCTCCCGCACCCAGATATTGCGGAAGCTCATGGGCTCACTCTTGTCGCCGTGCGCCTGCAGCTTGATGGCTGCGCCGTCGAACGCCTTGTAGAACGGCTTCCCGATGTAGCGCGTCTCGCCCTTCAGCTCAAAGTGGTTCTGCACTAGCACGCCGTTATAGAACACCGTGACATACGCGGGCGTCTTGAGCGATCCGTCGCCATTGAAAAGCGGCGCAGTCCACACCACGTCGTACGTCTGCCACTCGCCCGGCTTGCGTGCCGCATTCACCAGTGGGATCGACTGCTTGTAGATGCTCCCCACCATGCCGTTCACGTAGGTAGGATTGTTGTAGCCGTCCAGCACCTGCAACTCGTAGCCGGCATCTCCCGGCCCCGTGGAAGCAAGGAACACGCCGCTATTTCCGCGTCCCTGGCCGGTTCCGGTAATGTCCGCCGGAATTCTGAACTCGACGTGCAACTGGTAGTTGTGGAAGTGCCGCCTGGTCTCGATGTTGCCCGTGCTCTTGGCCACAGTGAGCAGGCCGTCGGCCACAATCCATTTGGCCGGCGTGTGATCCTGCGCCGAGATCCACTCGTCCTCATTCTTTCCGTCGAAGAGCACGATGGCGTCGGAGGGCGGATTGCCCGGGACTTGGCCCGGCGTAACCACGGCCGGCACAGGTTGCCATACTTCGGTTTCTTCAGGTTTGGGCTGTTGCGCCTGTAGCTGAGCGTGCGCCGCAAGAACAGCCGACAATCCAATTCCAACCAAAAGCACGAAAAAAATCTTCTTCGGGATCATGCAGGCGAGTGTACACCGCTGGCACCCCGAATTGAATTTCTATTTCTCCGCCATCGCCGGCTGTTTTTCATCCGCGGTAAACGTCGTCCACGGACCGGCAATCATATCGTGCAGAATCGGCTTTTGCCAGGCAAACTCGGGGTGCGCGGCCAGAAATGGCTCAGCTTTGAAGCTCTCGCCGCAGGGATGGCCGGCGCGGCCGATGAAGCTCAGCGTTGCCGCCATGTCGGAGTCCGTCACCTTGCCGGTGACCGCGCCCGCGGGGTTGAACGGAGGATAATCAAACTCCTTGATGCCGGCTGGCGCGCGATCTACGTGCCCGCACAGGCTGCGCTGGTCAGGATCGATCTTGCTTTCGTAGGTGTCATAGTGATCCGAGAGGTAGGCCTGGGCAAGCGCTGTATCGAGCTGGCCGTAGTGCTCTTTCACAAACTCAAGCGCGCGCATGTGGCGGGCATTCATCGAGCTCGCCTGATTGTTGGGATCGAACCCCGGCAGGTCGTCGCGGATCAACGCCGGATCGGCGCCATAATTCGACGAAACAAAGAAGCCGTCTTTCTTCTTCGTCAGCGGCGTGTGCCGCAGGCCCAGCTCGAGATACGCAATTTCACCTGTCTTGCGGTCGCCGATCAGCCACGAATTCGCATAGCCCCCGTTGTTGCCCTTGCGCAGGAACGCCACGTACTCATCGATCGACGTGGCATACTGCAGGGCCTTGCGCGAGCGGCTGAACTCGGGGATCCCGTTGACGTCGAAGCCCGTCCCGTAGGGCAGCGTGGTTTCGGTAATCATCATGCCGCTCGCATTCATGCCGAAATCGTCCTGGCTGGTGATCACGCCCGGCAGGCCGTCCATCAGAATACGCTGCCCGCTTGCGGGCACGATGTCGAAGACCACGGTCCAGCGCTCACCCTCCGCGTACGAGGTCCAGTTGCTGTGCGCCATCACAATCTTTCCGCCCTTGGTCGCCGCTCCCGTGGCCATGAACGCACTACAATGGCCCGGCGCGGTGGCTCCGGGCGGATTCGGTTTCCCTTCCTTGGCGTTGAGCCAGGGAATGTAGTAGTCGGCCAGCTCAATATCTCCGTTCAGCGCCACAATGTCCCACAAGTCCAGCGTCGATCCCTGCGCCTGCAAGCCGTCGGCAATGCCTTTGAGTTCCTGCTGGTACTCTGGATCGACGTGAGGCCACAACACCTTTTGCGCCGCGTCGCGAAAGAATTTCCAGTCGCGCTTGACCTCATGCGGTGCCTCCACCTGGTACACGCGCACGTTGTCTTCAATCTCGCGCGCCAGCAGGTAGCCGTGCTGGAATCCGATCTGCTCCGGCGTGCCCCGCAAATGCACGTAGGTCCATCCGCCCTGGTTGAACTTGTAGCTGCCCTGCAGGCGCGGATCGTGTTCATGATCGAATGCAGGAGTCGTCGCGGCCACAGCCAGAGTGGCGGGCGCGATAGCACATGTGGCGGCGAAAACGAAAAGGGCGGCGATGCGCATGATGGGACCTCTTGGGAAGGCTTGCGGTTCCGGGGACGGAGCCGTAGCCGGCGGCATTCGGCTGCCATTTCAGATACACGTCAGTGTACACGGGCCGGCACAACGAGCGCGCGCCTCCTTACTGCCGCACCACCGCGCCGTTCTTCATCACAAAGCTCACGTGCTCCATCACCGAAATGTCGTCCAACGGGTTGCCGGGCACGGCGATGATATCTGCAAAATAGCCGGGCTTGAGCTGGCCGATCTCGTTCTGCCAGGCGAGGACCTGCGCGCCGTTCAGAGTATCGGCCCGCAGCACGGCCAGCGGTGTCATTCCATACTTCACCATCAGCTCCAGTTCCCGCGCCTGCGTTCCATGCGGAAAAGGACCCACATCCGAACCGACGGCCATGGGCACGCCCGCGGCCACCTGGCGGCGAAACTCGTGGATCTTGTAGTCGAGCATGGCGTGCTCGCGCGCGGCCGCTGCCGGAGTGAGCGCGTGGTCGGCAAAGTACTCGAAGATCGTGAAGGTGGGGACGGCCGGAATGTGCTTCTGCTTCATCAGCTCCATGGTGGCGTCGCTGAGCTGTGTGGCGTGATCAACCGACGCCACACCCGCCTCCACGGCAAAGCGCGCTCCCGGCTCGCCCTGGCAGTGCACGCCCACGTTGGTGTCAAGCCGGGCCGCCTCGGCCACGGCCGCCTCGAGCTGCTCGCGGGTGTACTGGTACGGCGTATGGAAATTCCAGAAGTCGGGGTCGCCTGGCTCTGCGCCCATTTGAATTGGTTCGCAAACCGGATCGCCCAGGCAGGGCGGACTGCCGGCTGGGACCATGCGGTCGGGCCCGGTTTCGTAGATCTTGGCGAAATCCGAACCTTCTTTGTGCTGCTCGCGCATCACCGCCACGATCTCTCCGGCGGTGTTGGCGTAGTCGGCGTTCGACAGCACGTGCTGCGCGGGATTGAAGTGGTTGGCGTCCTCGTGCCCGCCCAGAATGTCGATGGCATTGCCGCTGATGCGCAGCCGCGGCCCGGGAATCAGTCCTCGGTTGATGGCGTCGCGCACGGCCGTGTCGGCTGAGCCCGCTCCCTCGGTTCCCATGTCGCGCTCGGCCGTGAAACCCGCCATCAAATCAGCTTTGGCCGCTTGCTCGGCCAGAATCGTGCGCCACGGAACCGACTCCTCGACGGTCTGCAAATCCTCCGCGCCGGGATGCAGAAACAGGTGCACGTGCGCGTCGATCATGCCCGGCAGCAGCGTGGTATCGCCAAGGTCGATCACTTTCGCTCCCTGCGGACGATCCACCGCCGTTCCCACGGCCTTGATGCGTTCGCCTTCCACCAGGATCTCGCCCGGCCGCAAAACGTTGCCCGTATCGACTTCGAGTAGCCGCGCCGCGCGGAGGACGACGGGTGCGGGCGTCTGGGCGATGGCGAGGGTGGCGGCGGCAAAGAGCGCAAATACAGGCAAATGGCACTTCATAGCATCAGGCTAAGGCGCGCGCACCACAATGTCGATGGGAATGTTGCGGATGGGCAACTTGAATATGTTCGTTGGCGCAATGATCGACGGGCTCCCTAGTTCACCGGAGGACTCAAACCGTGGGGCGCGCTTTAGGGGTCACGTGCCCTGGTTCTCCACCACCCCAGTCCCCGCGCTGCCGGCAAACGGCAAATAAACTGTGAACGTAGCCCCGCGCGCCTCACCGCTGCCATTGCCCGAACTCACCGAGATGGTGCCCCCGTGCCTCTCCACGATGTTCTTGGTCGACCACAATCCCAGGCCGGTCCCGACGTCCTTCTTGGTGGTGAAAAACGGCTCGAAGAGATGGCCGAAGTGTTCCTTGGCGATGCCCTGGCCCTCGTCTGCAACCACTTCCACAAAACCCTCGCCGCCCTTCACCACCGGGTGCGCGCTCACCGTGATGACACCTTCCGAATCGACCGCGTCAATCGCATTGGCGACAAGATTCGAAACTGCCTGGCGCAGCTCGCCCGCCACGCCGATCACAGGCGGGCATTCCATGAAGGCGCGATGGACGGTGATATTCTTCGCGGACATCTTGGGGGTATAAAAGCGCAGCACCGATTCGACAAGGTCGGGAATGTCCAGCCCCTCCAGCGGCGTCGACTCTCTGTAGAAGCCCAGCGTCTGGCGCGTGATGTGCGTGACGCGTTCCAGTTGCTTTTCCGCCTGCGTAAGGTGCTCCAGCGCTCGCTGCGGCATCGCCGGAGTGTTCTTGGCAATGAAGATCAGGTTCACCACGGCAGCCAGGGGGTTATTGATTTCGTGCGCCATGGTGGCTGAAAGCCGCGCCGCAGCGGTCAGCTTTTCTGTCTTGCGCAAGGTCTCCTGCCGCTTGCGTTCCATGGTCGCATCGCGAAATACGAGCACCACGCCGGTCACTTCGCCGCGATCGTCGCGGATGGGCGCGGCGCTGTCGTCCACGGCGATTTCGGTTCCGTCGCGCGCGATCAGCACCGTGTGGTTGGCCAGCCCCACCACCACTCCCTCCCGCAAAACCCTGTGCGCAGGATTCTCGACGGGATTCCGGGCTTTTTCGTGGATGATGTGCATCACTTCGGCCAGTGGGCGTCCCACCGCATCATGTGAGCTCCAGCCCGTCAGCTGTTCGGCTACCGGATTGAGGTAGGAAACACGGCCCTCCTTGTCCGTGGTGATGACGGCGTCTCCAATGCTCCGTAAGGTCACACGCAACCGCTCACGCTGTGCGACAGCTTCCTTTTGCGCCTTCACCTCTGCAGTCACGTCGCGCACAATCTTTGAAGCGCCGGTAATTTCGCCATCGTCATCGAACAGCGGCGACACCGCCAGCGAGACGTCGAGGAGCGCGCCGCCCCTTCTGCGCCGCACGGTGCGGAAATGTTCAATCTCCTCGCCGCGCTTGACGCGTCCCAGGATTTCGCGTAATTCGCTCTCGCGGCCCGGCGGATACAGCTTCAGAACCGGCCTTTCGCGCCGGCGTGCTCTCAATAGGCCGCGATGCCCGTGAGATGCTGCCCCAGGATCAGCGTGTGGATGTCGTGCGTGCCCTCGTAGGTCTTCACCGATTCCAGGTTCATGCTGTGGCGCATCACCGCATAGTCCCCGGTGATGCCGTTCGCGCCCAGGATGTCGCGGGCCAGCCGGGCGCATTCCAGCGCCATCCAGACATTGTTCCGTTTCGCCATCGAGATGTGTTGGTGGCCCGCGGTGCCGGCGTCCTTCAGCCGCCCCACTTGCAGCGAGAGCAACTGCGCTTTTGCAATTTCGCTAGCCATCCACACTAGCTTTTCCTGCACCAGCTGATGGCTGGCGATGGGCTGATCGTGAAACTGCTTGCGGGTCTTAGCGTAGTTCAGCGCCGTGTTATAGCAATCCATCGCCGCGCCAATGGCGCCCCAGCTGATGCCATAGCGCGCCTGGTTCAGGCACATGAGCGCGCTTTTCAGGCCCATGGCGCCCGGCAGCAGGTTGGCTGCGGGAACGCGTACGTCCTCAAGCGTCAGGCCGCTTGTAATTGACGCACGCAACGACCACTTGTCATGAATGTCATGGGCCGTGAATCCGGGCCGGCCCGCTTCGACAAGGAAACCGCGGACGCTGCCGGCGTCGTCTCCATCTTTTTCGCCAGCGCCCTCCAGCTTGGCCCAAACCACGGAGACATCGGCGATCGATCCCGACGTGATCCACATCTTTTCGCCGTTCAGGATGTACTCGTCGCCCACTTTGCGCGCGCGCGTCGTCATCCCGCCCGGGTTTGACCCGAAGCCCGGCTCCGTGAGCCCAAAGCAGCCCAGCTTTTCGCCCGTGGCCAGCGCAGGAAGCCAGGTGTCTTTCTGCTCTTGGCTGCCGAACGTATAAATGGGATACATCGCCAGCGCCGACTGCACGCTGACAAAGCTGCGCAGGCCGCTGTCGCCCCGCTCCAGCTCCTGCAACACCAGGCCGTACTCCACGTTCGACATGCCGGCACAGCCGTAACCCTGGAGATTGGCGCCGTAGAAGCCCAATTCGCCCATCAGGGGAACCAGCTCACGCGGGAATCGGCCTTCGCGATAGCAGCCTTCGATGATAGGGATAACGTGATCGTCGATGAATTCGCGAGCGGTGCGGCGAACGAGGATCTCCTCCTCGCTCAAACCCGCGTCAAGCTGAAGAAAATCGAAGCCCTGGAATTTGAACGCCATGGTCGTGCCTGCCTTTCCGGCGGTTCACCGGGACAGATGAGCGTAGCAGCCCAGGCGCCTCTTTTCAATTGTGCGAAGGGCGCGTCTCACCCGCGCTGCGGCATAGGCTTCTCGTGAATCACCATCCAGTTCACGCCGAACTTGTCGCGAAACTGGCCAAAGCGATACGCGAAGAACTGCTCGCCCATCTTCATGAACACTTCACCGCCCTCGGTCAGCGCTGCATAAATGCGCTCCGCCTCTTCGTTGCTGTCGACGCTGAGTGAAACATAGGCGCTGCGCATGGGTTGCACGCGCTCCGGCGGGCCGTCGCTCGCCATCAAAATGGTGTCGCCGAGTTGGAAGCGCGCGTGGATAATGCCTTCGGGCTTCATCCCTGGAGGCAGGTTCTGCGGACCGCCAGGTCCGGCCATTTCACCAAACGTTCCCTTCTGGAGGATTTTCGCGCCCAGATGCTTGGCGTAGAAATCAAGAGCCTCAGCGCAGTTGCCGGGGAAATTCAGATAAGTATGGACCTTCATCGTTTCGGATTTCCTTTCGGGGAAATGGATTTTGCTTTCATTCTTGCACTTGCAGCAAAGGGTGGAATGAGCGGTGTGGGATCGCGCTGCTCCCAGCGCCGATACGCCTCCGCGATCACCGCGGCGCGATTCCGCTCCATCTGCTCGACCGCCGCGCAGGGCGCATCCGTCTCCTCATGATGCGCGCCCCAGATTAACATCTCGAGAAGAACGGGAGCCAGCGCGATGCCTTTTTGCGTCAGCCGGTAATGCGTGCTGCGTCCGTCCTCTGCCGCCGGCTCGCGCAAAACCATGCCGCCGGCTTCGAGCTTCTGCAGCCGATCCGCCAGGATGTTGGTGGCAATGCCTTCGCCCGCGCGCTGGAATTCGCGGAAGGTGCGGTAGCCGCGCACCATCATGTCGCGCACCAGCAGCAGCGACCAGCGATCGCCCACGAGGTCGAGCGCTGCGCTTACGGGACATCCGGAGCGGTGGTTGAATTTGGAGCCCCTGGCCACGAAAGAATCTTAGGCAAGTCGCTTGCAAATTGCAAGCGACATATGCTAACAATACAAAACGGCTTCTCGCGCGCGGCCGATCCCGGTTCTGCCCGCGCGTTGGCTCATTTCCAGGAATCTTCGGGTGGATCTCATGTCTTTCGTTGATTATCCTCGCATCACGCCCTTCCTTTGGTTCGATAAGAACGCCGAAGAGGCGGTCGAGTTCTACATCAGCATCTTCAAAAACGCCCGCAAGCTGGGCGAGTTCAGGAGCCCGGTCGATTCGCCGAGCGGGCCGAAAGGGATGGTGCTCACCATCTCGTTCGAACTCGACGGCCTGCGCTTCACCGCGCTCAACGGCGGCAGGACGTTCCCATTCACTGACGCGACCTCATTCGTCGTGCGCTGCGACACGCAGGAAGAAATCGACTACTACTGGTCGCGGCTCACTGCCGGCGGAAGCGAGATTGCATGCGGCTGGCTGAAGGACAAGTTCGGTGTCTCCTGGCAAGTTGTGCCGGCGCGTTGCATGGAGCTGATCCGCCATCCCAACGCCATGCAGGCCATGATGAAGATGACGAAGTTCGACATCGCAGAGCTGGAGCGCGCCGCACGCGCGTGAGTTTTTCAGAGCGATCTGAAGTTCGCCGATGGCCTTCAGAATCAATCGCCATTCGTGAAACGAACTGAATTGAGCGCAAGAAATCTATTCCAGGCGGAGCGAGTGGCTGAAATCAAGCTGCGCTTGCGCCGGTTGAGGCCTGAAAGCGAACGTCAATGGGGCAAGATGAGCCTCGCGCAGATGCTGGCGCATTGTTCCGCGGGCTTCGAGATGGCCGCCGGCCAGATTCGGCCTTCGCGAGCGCTGATCGGGCGGATCATCGGCCCCGCCGTAAAGCGAGTCGTCGTTCGCGATGAAGAACCGATGCGCCGCAATTCGCCTACTGCCAAAGAGCTGCTGATGAAGGGTGAATGGGATTTTGAAGCCGAGCGGAAGAGACTGAGTGATCTGATTGACCGCTTCGCCGCTGCCGGACCGGCCGCCTGCACGTCACATCCGCATCCATTCTTCGGAACCCTGACCCCGGATGAATGGGCAATCATGATGTACAAACATATGGATCATCATCTGCGCCAATTTGGTGTGTAGAGCCGCGCCAGATTAATCCGTGCTCGGCGAGATCGCTCCCGGCAGGCGCGCCACTTCCACGAAACGCCTCCCCGTGATGAAATGGCAGCATCATGGGAGGTCGCACGATGAGCAGCCGTCGCGATTTCGTCAAGGGAACAGCATTGGCCGCAACCGGTTGTCTTTTGCCCGCGGCCGCCACCGGTAATTTGTACGCGGCCGATGAAGCGCCCGAGTCCGCGCCGGCTGAGAGCGCGCCCCGCGCCTGGTACGACCGGCCCATGCGCTGGGCGCAGCTCGCCTTTGTCGAGGACGATCCCGGCAACTACGACCGGCAGTTCTGGCTCGACTACTTCAGCAGCGTTCATGCCGACGCTGCCTGCCTGACCGCGGGCGGCGTGGTGGCGTTCTATCCGACGGAAATTCCACTGCAGCAGCGCAGCGCGTGGCTGGGTGATGGCGATGCTTTCGGCGACCTGATGGCGGGATGCCGCGATCTGGGCATGAACGTGATTGCACGGACCGACGCGCACGCCTGCTGGCAAAAAGTCTATGACGCGCACCCCGACTGGATCCGCGTGGACGCAACCGGCAATCCGGTGCGCCACCCCTCCGATCCCCGCTATTGGGAGACCTGCGCGCTGGGCCCCTACAACTTCGAATTCATGACCGCCGTGCATGAAGAGATCATGAGCAAGTACAAGCCCGACGGCATCTTTACCAACCGCTGGGCAGGCAGCGGCATGTGCTATTGCCAGCATTGCCAGCAAAACTTTCGCCGGGCATCCGGTCTGGAGCTGCCGCGCACCAGCAACCCGCAGGATCCCGCAAGGAAGCAGTACATTGTCTGGCGTCAGCAGCGGCTCTTCGATCTCTGGCGGCTGTGGAACGAAAAAATCCGCGCCATCAATCCCGAAGCCAGCTACATTGCCAACGCCGGTGGCGGCGCGCTAAGCGACCTGGATATGAAGACCATCGCCGAGCTGGCGCCGACCATGGTGGCCGATCGCCAAAGCCGGCGAGGGCTCATGCCTCCCTGGTCCAACGGCAAAAACGGCAAGGAATATCGCGCCACCATGGGCGACCGGGCCATCGCCGGCATGTTTAACGTGGGCATCGACGACGAGCATCGCTGGAAGGACTCGGTGCAGAATGGCGACGAAATCCGCCTCTGGGTGGCCGACGGCGTGGCGCAGGGGCTGCGGCCGTGGTTCATCAAATTCAATGCCAAGTCCTTCGACCGGCGCTGGCTGCCGGTGGTGAAGGAAATCTTCGAGTGGCACTACGCCAACGAAAATTACCTCAGGAATGTGCGGCCGCTGGCGCGCGTGGGTCTTGTCTACTCGCAGCAGAGCGCGTTGTTCTACGGCGGAGAGCAGGCCCGCGAAAAAATTGAAGAGCCGGGACTGGGATTCTACGAAGCCCTCGTGGAGGCGCGCATCCCCTTCGAGATGGTTCACGATCGCTGCCTCGACGACGAGCACCTTGCCCCGTTTCGCACACTCATTCTGCCCAACATCGCCGCGTTGTCTGACGCGCAGTGCCAACGCCTGCGCGCGTTCGTCGAGCGCGGCGGCGGACTGGTCGCCACTTATGAGACTTCTCTCTACGACGAGTGGGGCATGCGGCGAAAAGACTTCGGCCTCGCGCCGCTTTTTGGCGCCTCCTATGCAGGCAGGGTCGAGGAAAACATGCGCAATTCCTATCTGAGCTTGGAAAAGGACCCCTCTGCCGTCGCGCCGCATCCCCTGCTGCGCGGATTCGAAGATGCCGGGCGCATCATCAACGCGGTGAATCAGGTGGCTGTCACGGCGGCTCATGACTCGCGCTTCGCACCGCTGCGCATTGTGCCCTCCTATCCCGATCTCCCCATGGAGTCGGTATTCACGCGGCCTGGCGGGTCACGCCTTCCCGGCGTTTACTTGCAACAGGTTGGAAACGGCCGCGTTGTCTATTTTCCGGGCGATATCGACCGCACCTTCTGGCAGGTGCTCAACGTCGACCATGGAATGCTCCTGCGCAACGCGCTCGATTGGGCAACCAACGAAGCGCCTCCGGTAACGGTGGAAGGCCCAGGCGTTCTGGACCTGGCTCTTTGGGAACAGAAGGATTCGATAACGCTTCACCTGGTCAATCTCACCAATCCCATGATGATGAAGGGGCCTGTACGGGAAATCATTCCCATCGTGGGACAAAAGATCTCGCTCAAGATTCCGGCGGGACGCCGCGTAAGGCGGGTCCATCTGCTGGTAGCCGCGCGCGACGTTGCCTACCACGCCGAGGGTGGTTCAATTTTTCTTGAGACCCCGCCCATCGGGTTGCATGAAGTGGTCGCGGTGGACTTCTTAGCCTGAAAAGCAACCGGCCGGCGTCCCGCGTGGTGGGAATCTTGCAAGGCAATGGCTAGAGGGCTCCCCGCCGTCGGCGTGAGATTTCCTCTGCTATCCTGATGGGTTTGACTGGGGCGAAACCATCCTGGCTTCTTTGGGTCGCATAGCGGTGGCGACGGGTTTTCGTCCAATGGGTAGTGGAGGAAGCCATGCCGGAGCGGAGAGGACGAAAACATCATCAGGACCGGGTGGCCGAGACGCTGCGCGAAGAGATCGGCGCCATGATCGAAGGCGAACTCTCCGACCCGCGCATCGATTTCTGCCATGTCACTGAAGTGGCTCTGAACCCCGGCGGCAAGTCGGCCCGCGTTTACGTGGCCATCGACAGCGCGGCAAAAGACCTGGCCAAGGCCGAGGCGGAGACCATCGCCGGCCTTGATGCGGCCAAAGGTTACATCCGGCATGGGCTGAAAGAGCGCATGGGTGTCCGCCACGTGCCTGACTTGAGCTTTCTCGCCGACCGTTCCGGCCGCTTTCAGGCGCGCATCGAAGAACTTGTGAGCCGGTCGCGCAAGCCCGCCGCGTCCGCGCGGCGCCATGCGGCGCGCCAGGGCCCGCCCCAGGACTCCGTGAACGCGAAGCCGGCGCAGCCGGGGAACTCGGCTGAAGTGAGAGGATGAACTCCAAATCCGCAAATTCCGCGGCGATTGGATCGGCGTTAGTGCCGGATGGTGGCTCCCGCCCCAACCCCGGCAGTTGCCCAGCCGACCCCATTGCGGCCATCGTCGAAGTTTTGCGCCGCGGCGAGCGATTCCTTATTTGTTCGCACACGCGGCCTGACGGCGATGCTGTCGGGTCGGCGCTCGCTTTAGGCATGATCCTCCGGCAAATCGGCAAACGCGTCGATCTGATTACAGCAGATCGAATCCCAACGCTCTACCGGTGGTTGCCGCGCGCCGGGTCCATCCGCACTGCCATGCGCGTGGACGATTCCTACGATGCGGCCATCCTGTTGGAGTGCGACGGCATAGAGCGCACCCGGCTGGTTGGACTCGAGAAGCTTTTCTTGATCAACATCGACCACCACATCAGCGGCCGGCCTTTTGCCCATCTGAATTGGATTGACCACGATGCGGCGAGTGTTGGCGAAATGGTCTACCGGCTGGGGCGGGCGGCCGGCGCCGCCTTGACGCCGGAGATTGCAACTTGCCTCTACACCACCATCCTCACCGATACCGGCGGCTTCTTATACGGGGCGGTGCGGGCGTCAACCTTCGCCTTGGCGCGCGATCTGGTCGAGGCTGGCGCCGACCCCATTGCCATTGCGCAGCAGGTCTACTTTTCGGTGCCTGTTTCCAAGCTGCTCGTCCTCGGCATTGCCCTGCGCAATTTGAAGCGTGAAGGGCGCATTGCCTGGCTTTGGATTACGCACCAGGATATGGTGCGTGCTTGCGCCGCCGAAGAAGACTGCGAGGGCATTGTGAACATCGCCTTGGGTTTGGCAGACATCGAGGCTGCAGTTTTTCTGCGTGAGCTGCCCGATGAGCGTGTGCGGCTGAGCCTGCGTAGCAAACGCCAGGTGAACGTGGCCGAAATCGCTGCCAGGTTGGGCGGTGGCGGCCACCAGCATGCCGCCGGCTGCACTCTCGACGGGCCGCTTTCGCGCGCCCTTGACCAGATTTTGGGCGAATTGCGGGGAACATTGGCCGGGAAGAACGGCAGAATCTCCGCACATGCCTGAATCTCAAGCCTGAAAAATCTGTTAGCCTTGACGCTGGCGAAACGCTGCAGAGTCTCCGCGTTCAATACGGCGCGGATGACTTGCGGGCCCGGGCGTCCCCCTTACCGTCCGGCGTCAAGGCCGGAAGCTTCGTTCGCATCAGGCAGCCTGTCACGCGCTTGCTGGAGTCATGCAAGAAATGGGAAATCCCGTGGAATCCTCGGGCGTAGACAAAACCGCGACTCCCAGAAAACGCGTGCTCCGCTGGACCACGATCCACGAAGCGGCGGTATTCCTGGCCTTCAGCATCTTTTTCTTGCTCTACGGGCTCACGCCGATCCTGGGCGGTGATGGCCTGGGCCTGGTGGGCGCCGATGAGCCGCGCTACGCCCAGATTGCGCACGAAATGCTGGTGCGCTTCGATTCGGCCCGCACTCTGAATGAACGCCTCAGCGCCTGCGTCACGCCCTATCTTTACGGCCGCCCCTGGCTTGAAAAGCCCGCCCTCTACTACTGGCGCGCCATGTTTCTTTTCCAGGATTTTGGGGTACACGACTGGAGTGCGCGTCTGCCCTCGACCACTTTCGCGTTCATCATGGTGGGGCTGATCTACCTGCACATGCGACGATTCCGTCCCGGCGGGCATCTCGACGCGGCCCTCATCACCGTGGCCTGCGCCGGCATTATTGGCTTTGCCCGCGGCGCATCCACCGACATGCAGATGGCCGCGCCCCTCGCTATCGGGCTCCTGGGCTGGTATGCGTGGTACGAGACCGGCTCCAAATTCTGGCTCTACGACATCTATTTCTTCACCGGGCTCGCCACCCTGGCCAAAGGGCCGGTGGCGCCTTTTCTCGCCGGAATCATCATCTTCGCGTTTGCGTTCCTGCGCAGGGAATGGCGCATCCTCTACCGTTCGCTGTGGTGGCCGGGAGTCGTTCTTTATTTCGCCATGGTGCTGCCCTGGTTCATTGCCGTGCAGCACCAGAATCCCACCTTCTTCCGCGAGTTTTTCCTCGAACATAACCTTGAGCGCTTTGCCACCGATCGCTACGAGCACCAACAGCCCTTCTGGTACTACTTCGTGGTCATGCTGCTGGCCCTGATGCCGTGGACGGTGATCGCGGTGCGCGCCCTGATCGACGGTATCCAGACCTCGGTGGCCGAGTGGCGTTTGCGCCACTCCCGCGCCGGCAAGCCCCTGCCCATGCGGACTGGCGACGCCTTCCCCGAGTTCCTGGTGCTGTGGGCGCTCATTCCCGTGGTGTTTTTCTCCTTCTCGCAATCCAAGCTGCCCGGCTACATCCTTCCCGCCATTCCTCCCATCACCATTCTTACCGGCGACTATCTGTTCCGCCGCCGTGGTCCGGGGCTGAACTGGTGGATTCTACTCGGCCACGCGGTCGTGTGCGGAATGTTGACCATGAGCGTGCTGCTGCTGCCCTGGTTCGTTGCCCATGGGGCAGCCATGCCCCCCTCGCACGCGCTTGCCGCTGCTTCCCTGGCCGCGGTTGGAGCGGGCTTGCTGGTCCTTATTGTCACCCGGGGCTTTGGCGTGGCGCGGCTTCGCCCTGCCACCTGCTGGATCATGGTTGTGCTCCTGCTCTTCCTTTATGGCGTGGGTCCTTTCTTCGGCGTTCCCGGAATCCCTTCAACCAAGCGCGTCATTCATCTTCTCGACCGCTCCTACTCCGCCCGGCCGCTTGCCGACAAGCTGGCCGCCGTTGCGCCTGCCGATGAAACCGTGGCCGTTTTCCACGTGCGGCGCGACGTGGAATTCGGTCTTGCCTTCTATCGCGATCACGAGGTGGTAAATTACGACGAAAGCGGCGTGCCCGATCAGCAACATCTGCTGGTGGCGCGCGTCCAGGGCCGCCACGGCGTGGATCTCGACACGCAGGTCGCGCTGGAAGAGCTTCTTGAAGGCCGCCAATACGAGCAACTCTTTGCCTGGCCCGAACAGGGGCTCGAAGTCTATCTCGTGGGCGGCCGGTAGGCCGCACTTGCAGTCACATGCTCACTCATGGCAAAGTGTCCGGGAGAGTTTTTCAGCGAAGCGAGGTCGAGAGAGGGTCTTCGCCGGCCCGAGCCCTGGCTCACACGGTCGTCGGCCTTCAACTTACATACCCGGTTTCCTCAAGAGGAGGAATGGAGACATCCAACGGTTCCATCGAAATTCTCGACCTGCGGCACTTTGCTGCGCCGGCACTTCGCCACTTGCTTGAAGCCGAGGGAGAATTGTGGGAGCAGCGCCTGCACTGGGACTACCATGCCTCAGCGCGTCTCCTGATGCAGTACCTCGACAATCACATGCTGCCCGGCTATGCGGCTCTGCAAGCGGGCCAGGTGACCGGCTACGTCTTTTGTGTCTACGAAGAAACCAAAGCCGTGATCGGCGATGTGTTTGCCCTGCGCGGCGCGGCGAGTCCAGAGTGCGACGATTCCGATTTGGCTCTGGCCGCGGAAGAGAAACTGTTGCATCATCTCTTCGAATTGCTGCTGAATTCGCCGCACGTCGACCGCATCGAATCGCAGCTGCTGCTGCATCCTTCCGGGGCCTACGCTGCGGATTTCCGCGAGGCGGGTTTCGAAATCTTCCGCAGGCTTTTCCTGGTGCAGTCGCTCGAAGGGCGCTGGAATCCGCCTCGCCCTGACCTGCCCGGCAATCTGGAACTGCGCCCCTGGCGCGAAACCGACCTGGCCCCGGCGGCGCGGCTCATCTGCGAAGCCTATCGCAATCATCCCGACAGCCTGATCAATGACCAGTACCGATCAGTGCATGGTTCCATGCGTTTTCTCAACAACATCGTGCATTACGCCGGCTGCGGCACCTTCTGTGCACAGGCGTCGCACGTGATTGTGGAGCGCGGCAGCCGCGAACTGGCCGCCCTGGTGCTGGGCTCGCGTGTTAGCGCGCAAAGCGGTCATTTGACGCAGGTCTGCGTCCACCCCGCCTTCCGCCGCCGCGGCCTGGCGCGCCTGCTTCTGGCGCAGGCCGCCTTTCATTTCATGCGTCTGGGCGCCGCCGAAATCTCTCTCACCGTCACTGAGGCCAACGGCGATGCCATCGAGCTCTACAAGGACGAGGGCTATACCTGCACCCACAGCTTCGACGCTGCCGTCTGGCGCCGCGACGCGGCCTTCTAGGCTCGCGTGCGTGGCAGCGAGAGGCGCGCCAGCGGCGCGACCAGGAAAACCCAGGCGAACCCCGCCAGATCGTCCACCCCGTAGTGCACCTGCAGCGCGACCGTTGAGAGCGTGATGCCGCAACACACAACAATGGCTGCGCCCATCAGCCAGCGCGGCAGCTTGCCGCGGCTCAACCATACAATGAGCCACGGATTTGCCGTGTGCAGGCTGGGAAAACAATCGTATCGGTAGCGGAAATTGTCGGCCAGGAACGAATAGATGCGCGTGGACTCTAGAAAATTCGGCGACCGCGAGCCCAGCAGGCTCAGCGGCCCCGAGACGGGAATCAAGAGGTAAACGCAGTAGCCGCAGTAAAGCGAAAGGATGAGCGCGCGGCGAACCAGGCGAAACTGCTCCCGGTCGCGCTTCAACATGAACCAGCCCACTGCGAGAAGTGGAGTGAGTGGATAGAGAGCATAGAACCCTGACATGGTCCTCGGGAAAAGACCGCTATCCAGCCCCCAGTGGTTGAACCAAAGATAGGGAGTCTTGCCAAACAGGGCAACATCCGCGGCCATCATGCCGCGATCGAAGGATGGAATACCAAGCCAGGCGGTGATCGCCGAAGCGTGCAGCAGCTTCAGGCCTACATAGCCGATGACGGCCACAGCCATGGGACCGATATCGCCTCCCATGCGCCACAGGTTGCGGGCGTGCTGGCTGACGCGCGCGGCGGCGAAGAGCACCACGACCAGCGCCGCCGCCGACCACAACACAACGCGCGCCAACAACAGCCCGCCTCGCGTGGCGAATACCGGGGGATCGAGAACGGTGACGATCGCGGCCAGAAGCAGAAAAAATCCCGTCACGAGTTCGTCGAGCCGGCGACGAATGAAATCGAGCATTTTGGTTTGCACTGCGGATTGCAAACCAGTGTAAGCGGCTCCTGTAAGGTAGGGCAAGACGACGCGGCGCGCGGTCGTGCTGTAATGCGCACGTAAAATGCAGGGGACTCTTCTTACGACTGCGGAAGCGATATCCATTCGACGCGCCGTAGGCGCAAAGATTGCTCTAGCCCCACGCTTCAGCGCGGGGAAGGCAGACCGTCGAATTGGCCGTACAGTCCCGTAGGGACGCTGGAGCTAATCGCATAAAGGGCGCCCGAAAGCCGTGGCTTGGCAGCCGCCTGCTCAGAATGGCGTTCCGTTGGTGAAATCCTTGCTGATGGCGGCATTCACTCCCGCCATGCAGGCGGCATCGGAAAGGACCAGGCCCAGCTCGCGGTTTTCAGTCAGCGATTCAGTGGAGAAATTTTCAGACCCCACAAACAGCTTGGCACTGGGCGTTCCGTAGTCCGCCAGCACGGTCTTGGCGTGAATGTAGTAGCCCGTTTTCGACGTATATACGGCGATCTTCACTCCGGCGCTCTTCAGCGCAGGCAGCATGGGCGCGGTTTCGTTATCTGAATATTCCTGCACCAGTGAAACCGCGACGCCGCGCTTCGCCGCCGACTCGACTGCGGCGGCCATCGTCGCGTCCTTGAACTCCTCCTGCGAGATGAGCAGGGTCTTCGTGGCGCCGTTGATTAGCGCCGCGAGCGCGCTGGTCGCGTTGGTCGGACTCCACACCAGGTTCTCGCCCGTGGGCGGGGTAATCACGGCGTTTTTAAAGTCCGCATCGAAGGTCGTCTCGATGGCAGCCGCGTCGGTTTCGTCATTTGTGATCACGGCAAAGTCGCGGCTGCTCGCGTAGTATGCCGGCGTCAGGTTCAGGGTCATGATCGCTGAAATCGTTTGGTCTACGGTGATGGTCTTCTGGTGCGTGTCAGCGTAAGCGGGATTCGCCCAGTGCACGCCGCACTTGCTTTCTTCGAGTTGGTTGTAGGCCGGCGTGTTCGTGGTTTTGCAGATGCCGCTCTCATTCAGGATCACGCGCACCGCAATGCCCGCGGCAGCAGCCTTGCCCAGCGCCGTCGTGACCGCAGTATCGGTCAGTTCGTACATCGTCATGTCGATGGACTTCTTCGCCGAGGCGATCAGGTTGTAGATCGCCGAAAGTCCCTGGTCGGGCTCAGTCACCAGCATGTAGGTTGCCGCAGCCTTGGCATGATGTTGCGATGCATGCGCCTGAAACAGGCGCGGCGCCGGACGAATGATGCCCAGAGGGTCCGCCGCTCTCCCCGCTTGGGAGAGCCAGGAGCAGCCAGCCAGGCAAGTCGCATTATGAAGAAAGGCGCGGCGGTTCACGCGAAAAGTATAGCCGCGCTTCCCCGCTCCCAAAAGCGGGCCCCGTAGCGCCTCGGCCGGCCCGGCTCCCTTATGCCGCTTGCTGCGCCGCGCCGCAGCCCACAGCCTCGATCAACCTGCGATTGAACGCGGGGATGTCGTCCGGCTTGCGGCTGGTGATGAACTGCCCGTCGCTGACCACTTCCTGGTCGACCCACTTTGCCAAGGCATTCAGAATGTCGGTGCGGATCGAAGGCCATGAGGTCACGGATTTGCCGCGAATGACGCCCGATTCGACCAGCATCCAGGGACCGTGGCAAATGGCCGCCACCGGTTTTCCCGTGGCCGCGAAATCCCGCACGAACTGCACCGCTTTGGGCTCCATGCGCAGATGGTCGGGATTCATCACTCCGCCCGGCAGCAGCAGCGCATCGAACTCCTCCGGCCTGGCCTGATTCAGGTTCTTGTCCACGCGCACCCCATCGCCCCACTCCTGGGTTTTCCACCCCTTGATCTCGCCGTCTTTGGGCGCGATCACCACGGTGGTCGCGCCGGCCTGGTCAAGCGCCTTACGCGGTTCGGTCAACTCCACCTGCTCGAATCCATCGGTCGCCAGGATTGCAATTTTCTTACCGCTTAGATTTGAAGGCATGCGAATCTCCTATGCGACGTAGGACGCCATGCAGTGGGGGCGGGTTGCCGGTTTGGCAGGATGGAGCCGAGGGGTAAACGCTCGAAATTTTTGCCGCATCAAATTTCGCCAACGCGGCATGCCGCAAATACTGCTCGATCCGGCATTCACGGCAGTGGAGAACTCCAGGCCGATGGACGAAGGCGCAGTGACCGCGCCGATCGCGAAGGGGGAGGAGGATGCGAAAAGCGGCGCGTACGAGTGATTCAAGACCACGTCGCAAGTCGACGCCACGGCGCGCCATCCCGAGCCTGATTCGGAACCGGCGCAGGAGCTGGCGCCGCAGTCGCATGGGTGAGCGGCGACGGCGGAGACAATGCGCGCCGCACGCGCAGCGAACGTTAGGCCAAAACCCAGTGAGGCTGCTGTTTTTGTTGACCTGCTGGGCCGCCGTTCGTTGGCTGGCGTCGACTTGAATCCCGGAGACGATTCGTGATAGGTTACATGTAACCCATGGAGGTGAACATGCCCACACGATCTCCCGTCACGCCGTCCCGGGACAAGGTGAGGGCGCACCGCCAGCGGCTTCGCCAACAGGGACTCAGGCCCATTCAGATCTGGGTGCCTGACGTTCGTTTGCCTGCGTTCGCGAAGGAAGCGCGCCGCCAATCCTTGATTGTCGCAAGAAGTCCGCGCGCGAGAGAGGACCAGGGGTTCATCGATGCCGTTTCCGATTGGGCCGGCGTATGAAGCGCGGCGAAATCTGGACCGTTGCGGGCGGTAAGGACTACGCAGGAAAGCCTCGCCCGGTGGTGATTCTCCAGGACGACCGCTTCGACAGGACGGAATCAATCACCATCTGCGCGTTCACGACGGATCCAACCGATGCGCCGTTGTTCCGGTTGGCAGTTGAGCCCAGCCAGAGCAATGGCCTCCGCGCCGTCTGCCGTCTGATGGTCGATAAGATCACGACCGTTCCCAAGTCAAGGATCGGAGCCCGGGCCGGACGCCTCAGCGATGAGGATATGGTGCGGCTGAACCGGGCCGTCCTGGTGTTTCTGGGCATTGCCGCACCGGGGCGCAAGGACTGAATTCGAGTACGTGATTAGTTGGAGATTCCGGCTTCCTAGGTTCCAAATGCGGGCTCCGAGGCGTCCACGGCCAGCGCTGAGTTAATATCCCTGGGAGTCGGCCATCCGACAACCGCCAGAGGTATAGTCGCAATGGATATGAAAGAAATTCGCCAAATCACGCAGCATACATTCGCTAACCAGCAATCAAATGAAGAGTCTTGGTATCGCTCTGCGATTTCTTTCCATGAAGCTGCAAATGTTCTTGGGCAACATATCGATTCCATTCGTCGGGGACAGCTGGTGTTTCTCGCAAATGCGGCCGTGTCTATCGAGTTATTGCTTAAGGCCATCATCGTTGCAGAAGGCGGAAAAGCTCGAATAACCCACGAGTTGCTCGGGCTTGCGCGTGACGCCGGGGTTGCATTTTCGAAGAACCAGGAAGCGACTTTAGACTGGTTGAGTGAAATCCTGAAGTGGAGCGGACGCTATCCAGTCCCCAATAAGGACGAAGACTGGGATCATTACTTTGATGATGTCCAGGAAAGACATATCATCAGAGAAAGAGAGGGAAATATTGGAATAACGAGGGCAAACCCGGAGACATTTCCTTCGGCCAAGAATTATGAGAAGCTTTGGGACTTAGCGAATCGGAAATGGGAAGAGATTAAGCCTAAAAAGCTACAGACTTAAGATAAAACAACCGCATATCCTTCGCTACGCACCGGATGGCAGTTTGTTTGTCGAGGACAAGGACAAGGCCTGCGGCTCGGGTAAGTCGCAGGCCTTGTCCATTGGTGAAGGTTACGCCTTGGCCGACGTCAACGCTCCCAGATCCGCAGCCAGCTTCTCGGTCGAGAACGCCTCCAGCGTGTCGCCTTCCTTGATGTCGCTGAAGTTGGCGATGCCGATGCCGCACTCCATGCCGCTGGTCACCTCGCGCGCGTCGTCCTTGAAGCGCTTGAGCGAGCCGATCTTGCCCTTGAAGGTCTGCACACCGTCGCGCATCACGCGCACTTCGGCGTCGCGGCGGATCACGCCGTCCTGTACGCGGCAGCCGGCGATGGTACCCACCTTGGGAATCTTGAAGATGTTCAGCACTTCGGCGCGGCCCAGGTAGTTCTCCTTGAAGGTCGGTTCGAGCAGGCCCATCATGGCCAGGCGAATCTCGTCCTGCAGCTCGTAGATGATGGAGTGCAGCCGGATCTCCACATTCTCCTGCTGCGCCAGCTCGGCAGCCTTGCGCTCGGGACGCACATTGAAACCAATGATGATGGCATTCGAGGCTGTCGCCAGCAACACGTCGCTCTCGGTAATGGAACCGACGCCTGAGTGCAGCACCTTCACCCGCACCTTCTCTGTCGACATACGCACCAGCGAGTCGGCCAGCACTTCCACCGAGCCCGTCACGTCGCCCTTGATGATCAGCGGCAGATCCTTGATGCCCGACTGCTTGACCTGCTCCGACAGCCCTTCCAGCGTGACACGTGAGCTCTTGGCTAGCTGCGCATCGCGCTCCTTCATCTTGCGGTACTGCGCAATCGATTTGGCCTTGTCGCGATCGGCCACGACGAGGAAGGTGTCGCCGGCGTCGGGCATGGATTCGAGGCCCAAAACTTCCACCGGCGTCGACGGCCCTGCTTCCTCGAGCGCGCGCCCGCGATCGTCGAACATGGCGCGGACCTTGCCGAAGGTGTTGCCCACAATGTAGCTCTCGTTCGAGCGCAGCGTCCCATCCTGCACTAGGACGGTGGCCACGGCGCCGCGTCCGCGATCGAGCTTGGCCTCCAGCACACTGCCCACAGCTTTGCGGCCCGGCGTGGCCTTGGGAGCCTTGATGTCGCTCACCAGGCAGATCATCTCCAGCAGCAGGTCGAGGTTCATGCGCCTCTTGGCCGAAACTTCGACAAATACCGTGCCCTCCTGGCCCGCGCCCGCCCACTCTTCCGGAATCAGGCCGCGGTCGGCGAGCTGTTTCTTTACTCGATCTGGATTTGCCTCGGGTTTGTCGATCTTGTTCACGGCCACGATGATGGGCACTTCGGCGGCTTTGGCATGGTCGATGGCTTCCAGAGTTTGCGGCATCACGCCGTCGTCGGCGGCCACCACAATCACAACAATATCGGTCACCTTGGCGCCGCGCGCGCGCATACGCGTGAACGCCTCGTGGCCCGGTGTGTCGAGGAAGACGATCTCGCGTCCTGAGGCCGGCGAGCCTTCCTTCGAGAACTTCACTTTGTAGGCGCCGATGTGCTGCGTAATGCCGCCTGCTTCGCCCGCGGCTACGTCAGTTTCACGAATGGCGTCGAGCAACGACGTCTTGCCGTGGTCGACGTGGCCCATCACGGTGACCACGGGAGCGCGCGGGACTTCGACCATCCCGGTGTTCTCGGTATCGAGCACCTCTTCGATGGCTTCGTTCTCCAACGCCTCTTCGTAGCTGATCACGTTGGCCGCGGCGCCAAACTTTGCGGCCACCTCCTTGATCATCTCCGAGCTGAGCGACTGGTTCACCGTGACAAACACGTTGCCCATCATCAGGGTTGCGATCAGGTCCTTGGCGCGTACGTCGAGTCTTTCGGCCAGGTCCTTCACGCTGATGCCCTCAGTGACGGTGATCTCGCGCGTAATGGGAACGGGCTCGGTGCTCACCTGCATTCCGCTGTAGCGCGGCGGCGGCACAAAGCCTTTCATCGGGCCTTCTTTGGTCTTCGGGTATTGCTGCTGTCCCCTGCTCCGGCCCCGCGAGGGGGCGCGCGCCGGCCGCTGCGTCTCAGCCGGCGGCGCAGCGCCGCCCGGACCGGGACGCGGCCCGAAACCAGGTCGTGCGCCAAAGCCCGGCCGTCCGCCTATGCCGGGGCGCATCCCAGGCGCCATCGGACCCGTTCCAGGGCCCGAGGTTGCGCGCGTGGGGTGTTTGGGCCGCGGGCCGGCGGCGAATGTGCCCGGAGCGCCAGGGCCCCCGGGGAATCGCTGCCCCGGGCCAGGCTGGCCAGCTGGTCTGCGATCGAAAATCGGCTTGCCGCGTTGAATTCCCGCGCCGGCTCCTGCCGCGGGAGCGGCTGGCGTTGCTATCGACGCCTTGTACACGGGCCGCGGACCGGTTTGCGGCATCACCATGCGGCGCGAAGGCGGCGCGACACGGCCCTGGCCGCTCTCGGCGGGTGGAGTTGTCGACTCGGCTGCAATGGCAGCAATGGCGCCCGGACCCTCAGCAGGAGCAATGGCAGGCTGGGCTGCTGCATGCTCCACGGTCGCTGCAGGCGCCGCAGCCTCGCTGGCGGCCGGGGCAGCCGCGGGCGGCTTCACAGCAGTTGGTTTTTCAGCGACGCGGGAGGGCTCTTCGCGCACCGGCTGAGCGGGCGGCGGCTTGATCGCCGCGGTTGCCGGCGGCGCAACCACCACCACCGGGCGCTTGGCCGGAATGGCGCCGGCCGGGGCCTTGGCGACGATAGCGCCGGTGGGCGGACGGCTGGCAATAGCCGGAGGTGCGGGAGGAGGGGCGACAATGGGTGGTGCCTGGCGCGGCTGGGGGACGATTCTGCGCGGTTCGGGGCGAGCGGGAGCGGCGGCGGCTGGGGCCGGGGCAGGCGCTGCCGGCGCCGTTCGCACTGCAGGCTTGGCTGGCGCGGGCGGTGCGGCCGGCTTTACGGGAAGGCGAGCGTGCCGTGCCTCCTCTTCTTCCTCTTTCTTCTTGGCCAGAATGGCCTTCATCACATCGCCGGGTTTGGAGATGTGCGAAAGATCAATTTTGGGAACGATGGCGGGCGCGGCGTGGCGTGCGGGCGCGGCCCCGGCGTGCCCGCCATGCCGCGTTTCCTGAACAAAATGCGCACGAACCTTCTCTGCTTCGTCCTCCTCCAGCGAGCTGGAGTGCGTCTTGCCTCCAGTCACACCGAGTTCCGGAAGAATGTCGAGAATCGCGCGAGACTTGACTTCCAGCTCCTTCGCGAGATCGTTGATACGTACTTTGCTCATCCGCCTCTTTTCGTTTTCGTGCCGCCAAAATGCCCTAGTTGCTCATAGCTACCTCGTGGCGCTGGCCGCTGTTCAACCTTGCCCGGTCGCTTTCACTCGTTTCGCATCACGCTGCGGCTTCCGCCCGTTCAGCGCGGCGGTTTCTCTTCTTCTGTGCCCGCCTCGTTCTCTTCCGCCTCTTTTTCTGGCGCTTCGCTTAAATCAGCCGGGGGCGCATTTTCCACGGCCAACTCGGCCGCCGCGCGGCTCTCCTGCTCGGCTATATCCTCCGCTAAAGCCTCGGTGGATTCGTCGGCCGCGGCCAGGTTGTCGGTTTCCGCTTGCGCGGCGCGCACGCCTTCCGCCTCTTCGAGAACTTCGGCAGCGTTCTCCTGCTCGGCTTCTGCCGTCTCCGCGGCCGCGCCGGATGTCCCCACTTCCGATGCGGCTTGCGTCTCCTGGTCTGCCCCCTCACCGCCCGGCGCTTCCGCTCCAGCCGTCTGCGCCTCTTCAAATTGGCCGAAGTAGTGGCGCACGGCGACTGAGATCCTCTCCACCGTTTTTTCTCCAATGCCGGGAATCTCTTCAAGCTGCTCGGGCGTCATGTCCGACAGCGCCTCTACGGTGGTGATGCCGGCAGTCACCAGCTTCTGGATGATGCCTTCGCCCAGTTCGCTCACCTGCTCGATCGGCGTGGTGGGAGCGCCTGCCAGCGCCTGCATCTGCTGCTCAACCTCCTGGCGCTTCTCCTCTTCGCTCTTGATGTCGATCTTCCAGCCCAGCAGCTTGGCCGCCAGCCGCACGTTCTGGCCTTTCTTGCCGATGGCCAGCGAAAGCTGCGTGTCGTCGACGATCACTTCCAGCTGCTTTTCATTCAGGTCAGTAATCGACACCCGGCTCACCTTGGCCGGTTGCAGAGCCTTTTCCGCAAAGGTCGTAATCTCGTCGGAAAATTCGATGATGTCGATCTTTTCCCCGCGCAGCTCGCGGATGATCGACTGCACGCGCATGCCCTTCATGCCCACGCAGGCGCCCACCGGGTCCACGTCCTTGTCGCGGCTCTGCACGGCAATCTTGGTGCGCTCGCCGGCCTCGCGCGCAATGGCCTTGATCACCACCGTGTTGTCGTAAATCTCCGGCACTTCCGACTGGAACAGGTTCTGCACCAATTCCGGCGCGGCGCGGCTCACAATCACCTGCGGGCCCTTGGCCGCGCGGTCCACCTTCAGCAGCACCACGCGCACGCGCTCGCCCACGCTGAACTGCTCCAGCCGCGACTGCTCGCGCTTGGGGCAGCGGGCTTCCGCCTTGCCCAGGTCGAAGATGATGTCCTGGCCCTCGATGCGCTTCACGGTCGCGTTCAGCACTTCCTTTTCGCGATGCGCGTACTCCTGGAAAACCGTGTCGCGCTCGGCCTCGCGCACCTTCTGGAAAATGATCTGCTTGGCCAGTTGCGCGGCAATGCGGCCTAGCGGGCTGGTGTCGCGATAAATGCGAATCTCGCTGCCCACCTCCACGCCCGGGGCCATCTCGTTGGCTTCTTCCAGCGTGATCTGGTTGACCGGATCTTCAATCTCGTCTTCGTTGGAGACGACTGTCTTATAAATGTAGGCCGTGATCTCACCCGTCTCCTTGTTCAGTTCCCCGCGCATGTTTTCCTGCGTCTTGTAGTACTTGCGCGTGGCCAGGGCAATGGCTTCCTCCACGGCGCCAACAACGATGCCGGGGTCGATGCCCTTCTCCTGGCTCAGAAGCTCGATACTTTGGTACAAAGCGCTTGTTGCCATACTGCCTTAGCTCCTAGCTCCTAGCCACTAGCTCCTAGCTTGTTCTTGCGGTCGCCGTCATCTTCGGATAACCGCACAAAAGCTGGAAGCTAGGAGCTAGAAGCTGCCTTTCAAATCTCCGGCACCAGATTCGCCTTCTCGATATTGCTCAAGGCGATCTCCACCGTGTTCACGCCCGTCCGCTGCCCCGAATTCTTGCCGCGCCGTTTTCCGTCGGCCAGGTCCAGCACAATACTGGGTGCTCCCGGTCTCGATTCCGAAACCGGGGAACCGGCCGGCACCAGCCTTCCCTGCCAGTGCCGATTGTTGCGAACCGGCTCAAAGGTCTGCACTTTCACCAGGCACCCGGCAAACCGCTCGAAGTCCTCGGGCCGCGTCAACTTCCGATCCAGGCCCGGTGAACTGGCTTCCAGCGTGTACGCCGCGCCGGGAACCAGGTCCTCCACGTCGAGCAAAACTCCAAAATCGCGGCTGAAAGCCGCACAATCCTCGTGGGTCAAGCCGGAGAGATGCTCCACAGCCAGCGAGCCCTGCAAAAGCCTCTCCGGCAAACCCTGCTGCCCGGCCTCGGCCGCTGCCTTCAGTCGCGCCCGGCCCTCGGCATTCTTTTCGAGCGTCACCCGCAGCGTGCGTTCCCGCCCCGGCCCGCTCAATTCCACATCCACTACTTCCAGCCCGTGCGAAGCCGCCACTCGCTCGGCTGCATTCCGGATTGCTTCCAACGAATCCGCCATGGACTCTTCACCGCCTGCAGGCGGTTTATTTTCAGCGGGTTACGCGCAGCAAGCTCTTCGTGCGCATGCGTGCAATTTGACCCAAATAAAAAGTGGGCCGTAAGCCCACTCATCTCTCCGCCAGCCGGTGCGCACACGGAAAAAACTGGCGGACAAACGCGTCTGCTTCATCAGAATACAGCGGTTTGCAGGGAAATTCAACCTTCAACGGCAAAGCAATCGACTGCAAACGTTGAATATATGAAGATCGTCCCCAGGGGCCGGTGGTAGACTCGCCGTGCCAATCACGGGCCCCGCCCTTGTCGCCCCATGGGAATCACTCATCGTTCTCGCCCCCAACTCGCTGCCCGCACGGTCGTCCTCAAACAGGCTGCGCAAGCGGCGGTCGAGTATCTCGAGGATCTTGATCGTCGGCCGGTCGCGCCGACGCCCAAGGCGGTTGCGGCCCTCGCCGCACTCAGCGGACCGCTGTCCCAGGCTCCGACTCACCCCTCTGAAGTCGTTCGCCTGCTGAACGAAATCGGCGCTCCCGCCTCCATGGCAATCAGCAGCGGCCGATTCTTTGGCTTTGTGATTGGCGGCTGCCTGCCGGCTGCAATGGCGGCGAGTTGGCTGGTCGATGCGTGGGATCAGAATGCCGGCCTTTGGGTTGCGACGCCGGTCGGGGCCGCACTGGAAGAGACGGCCGTGGAATGGGTGCGCAACTTGCTCGGCTTGACCGAAGGAGTCGTCGGCGGAGTGGTGACCGGGGCCACGGTCGCCAACTTTACCGCGCTTGCGGCCGCGCGACACGCTCTTCTTGCCCGGGCCGGATGGGATGTGGAAGCGGACGGGCTCTTTGGGGCGCCGGAGTTGCGCGTTGTCGTGGGTGAGGAAGCTCATCCCTCGCTGCTCAAGTCGCTGGGCATGCTGGGCCTGGGCAGAAAGCGGGTGGTTCAGGTCCCGGTCGACGGACAGGGCAGGATGCGGGCCGACTCGCTGCCTCATTTGGATGAGCGAACGATTCTCTGCCTGCAGGCGGGCAACGTGAACACCGGCTCGTTCGATCCGGCGGGCGCTATCTGTCCCCAGGCGCGTGCCGCTGGCGCATGGATCCACGTGGACGGCGCCTTTGGCCTTTGGGCCGCCGCCTCGCCCCAATACCGCCATCTCGTGAACAACTTCGACGCTGCCGACTCCTGGGCGACCGACGCGCACAAATGGCCGAACATCGGTTACGACTGCGGCCTGGCTCTCGTCCGTGATGGCGCAGCCCTGCGTGCAGCCATGAGCCTGCGCGCGGCCTACCTGGAGCGCGGAGAGCGGCGTGAACCTTCCGACTACACTCCCGAGCTCTCGCGGCGCGCGCGCGGCATCGAGCTGTGGGCGGGATTGCGGCAACTGGGTCGCGGCGGAATGGCCGAGATCGTCGAGCGCACCTGCTCCCACGCGCAGCGCTTTGCCGCAGGCCTGCGCGCCGCCGGCTACGACATCCTCAATGAAGTGGTCCTCAACCAGGTTCTCGTCTCTTTCGGTGACGCTGAGAAAACCGCGCGCGTGATTGCGCGCTTGCAAGCCGGCGGGACTTGCTGGTGCGGGCCAACGGTATGGCAAGGCAGGACCGCCATGCGCATCAGCGTTTCGAGCTGGGCGACCACCGAAGAAGATGTGGAGATGAGCCTGAAAGCGATGATCGAGGCATCCCGGGAATCGTCGGGCTAAGTGGCAACAGACACCAAGACATACGAGAAAACTGAAACAGAATTGGAAAGCTCACCATTTCTTGTAAACAACGTTCTTTGCCGATTCGATGCAGACCATTTGCATCACGCCTGGCCGTTCTTCGGTGAAGGGACAGACCTCAAAATCCCCCCACGCCTCGACGCCCCAACCCATGTGTTCCGCAAGCTCCTGAGGGAGCGGCCACTCATCATGGTTGCCGAGGATTCGCTTCGTGCCAACCCGCCAGATTCTCAAGGCTGGTGATCCATTCCACGCCGAGAGCCTTCCATGAACCGTGAAACAAGCGCCGATGATGTCCGGGTCAGTCTTGCACGCCTGCACCTGATCGGCGATGGCCCTCCCGAAGCGAGGAACCTTGGTATCATCCGGAAGCCTTACACAAGGACCCTGTAGGTTGGTCTCATAGAGCCCCCAATTGGAGACGCAGTTTGGTTGGACCTTGTCGCTGGTCCATACCGACGGCCTGGCCAACAGCATGACCTTGCCGTCCTCTGTGAATCCCTGTGGCTCGACGGTCGCGTAGCACTTTCCCCATCTAAATAGATCCCATGCGTTCACCATTTCGATGCCGCCACGATTCAGAGCGACAACCGCAACCGAGATGCTCCGATTGTCCCAGTTGGGAGGCCCCTCATCGCCAACCGCCGTGAGCAACAGACTGTGCCCATCCGGGGAAAAATCGACGATCGAAAAGCTGTGGTCGCTGGCGTCGGGCAGCGACAGTTTCCGTTGCACAGAACCGGTAAAGATCAGATCGGTCCTGCTCTGGCAAGCCCTGTTGGGCGCGCGCACTGCGGTGCCGATGATCAGCGCACCGACCCCATTCATCGAAACCGTCTCGCTCCGCAGAGTCCGGCTTCCAACGTGGTCTGGGCATTCCGGCGCTCCGCCCTCGGCCAGCGGCGGCTGCCAATCGATCTCTCTTGGCTTTTGTGCTTGCGACGGGACCAGATTCAACGTGAGAAAAGACAGAGACATCACTATAGTCCGGATTGCCATTTTCGCGGAGCCTCGGACGGCCAGATTGTACCGCGAATCTAAGAATCTGCAATACCCTTTCAACCATGAATTCCAGAAGCTTGGTTTGCTCGGCGATCGCAGCCGGGAATCCGCCCGTCCACGGATTTGTTCGCGCCTGCGATTTCCTTTGCGCGTCAAGCACCCAGGCGCGACAATAGCGGAATGAAAGCGCCGCGGGTTCTTGCCTTTGCTCTGCTCTCCCTGGGTCTGGCGTTTCCTCCTCTTCACGCTTTCGATAAGCAGCCGACCGGAGTCTTCCACGCGCGCCGGGTCGCGTTGGCTGCCAGCCTGCGCGGCGGCGTGGCCGTCCTGTTCGCTGCGGAAGAGTCGCAACTGGATTTCACACCCTACCGCCAGGATTCCGACTTCTTTTATCTCACCGGCTGGACCGAGCCGGGAGCAGCGCTGATGATCGTGGGCGACGCGCCGCAGGCATCCGCTCCGCGCGCCTACAAGGAGATTCTGTTTCTACCCGCACGCAACCTGCGCCTGGAAAAGTACACGGGCGTGAAGATGGATGCCGACACCCCGGGCGTAGCGGAGGCGTCCGGCGTAGACAACGTGGAGCCGATGACGGAGCTGCCCGCGGAGTTAAGCCGCTTGCTCACCGCCGATCGCAAACTCCTCGACAAATTGTGGACCCAGCCTGACGCGCCCCAGGTCGCGGCACTGCTGAGCTTTACCGCGACGGTATTGGGAACCTCGGCAACTTCGCAGCCCCACGACGTGACCACCCTGACCATGCCGCTGCGCCAGATCAAAGACGATGGCGAGATCGATCTCATCAAGAAGGCGTCGACAGCCTCCATTCTCGCGCAGCGCGTCATGATGCAGTGGTGGGTCAAGCCGGGCATTACGGAGCGTGCCATTGCCGGAGCCATGACGGCCGTCTGGATGGAAAACGGATGTGAGCGGCCCAGCTACGCGCCCATCGTCGGTTCGGGTCTCAATTCCACTGTCCTGCACTACTCCGCCAACGACCGCACCATGCAGGATGGCGACATTCTGCTGGTCGACGCCGCCTGCGAGTACTCCATGTACGCCGCCGACATCACGCGCACCGTCCCCGTCAACGGCCACTTCACCGCGCGGCAGCGGGAGATTTACAACATCGTGCTGGGCGCGCAGCAGGCCGCCATCAAGGCTTTCGTGGCCGGCAAGTCCACCATCAACGACCGCGACCGGCTCGACCCCAACTCGCTCGACACCGTGGCCTACAACTACATCAACACCCACGGCAAAGACCTGCACGGCCAGCCGCTGGGCCAGTACTGGCTGCATGGCCTTGGCCACATGATGGGCATCGACGTGCACGATCCCGGCAATTATCCCGCGGTGCTCAAGCCGGGAATGGTGTTCACCATCGAGCCTGGCGTCTACATCCCGGAAGAGAATCTCGGCGTGCGCATCGAGTGCGACTTCCTCGTCGACCGCGACGGCAAGTTGGTTGATTTGGACGCGGGTTTGCCGCACACTGCCGAAGAAATCGAAGCGGCGATGCAGGCCGGCAGGGGAGCAGCGAAGTAACGGAGTGCCGAAGTAAGAGCGCCTATGGACCCGCGCGATGCCATCGACCCCGAACAGGTTGAGGCGCTGAACCGCGCCTTCAGCGAACAACTGCTCACCCTGCTGGATGAGTGTGCGCGGGGGCGTCACGGGCTCTTCGGGGAAGCGGTCGACGCCGACGAACCGGGAAAAGCCTGGCCCGAAGCTGCGCGCCTGCGCGAGTTGGCCGTTGCGCTGCAAAGCCTGCTCGCGCAGCAGGGCCAGCGCAACGCGTTATGCGATGAGTTTTTGGATCTGTGCACCATGCACGGCGAGAGCCATCCCGGCGAGCGCAGGCTGGCGCGGCTTTTCCTTGAGCGCATCGAGCGCGGAAAAGTCGGATCGTCAAAGGATGAAGAACAGAAGCCTTGGTAGAATCGGCGCCGCGCCCTTCGCACAGCGGCCTACCACTGCACGCCTGGATACAGGCTCGGCAGGCGATAAACGTGATATTGATCGGCGCCCGGCGTCGTGGCCTGCCATACTACCTGCGAGCCGTCCGGGCTCAGCTCCTGCAAAATGGCCCCCTTGGCCGCCGCGCAAAAATCTACTTCTATGTCGTTGTTGCCCAGCAGTTCGGCGTTGCCGCCAAAGAAGCTGAAGTAGGTGTCCGGCGGCATGTAGTGCGTAACCATGGTTGCCGTCATGGCGCCCTCGTTGATTTCCAGCAGCGGCATGGTCGAATAGCACTGCGCTGTCGGAGCCGAGTATGGCTTGCAGAAAACCGATCCCGTCGGAAACATCCGGTCGTTTCCGTTGTCCATCATCCCGATGCGAAACACGCCGGTGGTATTGGGCGTGAAATAGTTCATCCCGTGCTGCGCGTAGAACCAGTCGGTGGGGTCGGTCGCATTCTGGAGTGTGAAGTCGCCGCCCTCACCCAGCCGCCACATCACGTCGCCGGAGCCCGTGCCGTCGACGAAATTGATCTTGATGATCCAGTTCTGATGGCGCATCGAGAGCAGCAGGTTGTGATCGTCGCTGGAATATAGCAAGTTGTTCGAGTGCGTCCAGTCGGGCCAGTTCATCGGGCGCCGGTTGATGTCGAGATGATCGAAGGTGTTCCACACCCAGTCGGGATTGAAATTCTGGTCCACATCCACCAGCGCGTCGCCGATCACTTCAATCGTCCCCGTGGTGCCGGGAAGATTGGTAAATGCGCGCTCGTAGGTCACCAGCAGGACAAAGTGACCATTCGGTAGTGCGAGCACGTCGTGATGAAAGCTTCCGAACTGGTACAAATTGCCCTCGGCGTCATGGAAGTTGCCAGCCGCGATCTTCTGGTCCAGCGTGCTCATGGTCAGGCTGTTGATGGTGTTGCCCGCCAAATCGATTTCCCGCACCTCGTTGATCACGTTTGGGCCTTCACCTGTTTGCAACGAAGACAGGTACGAAATCACCATCAGCAGGTTCCCGTTAGAAAGCAATTGGACGCCCTGAATGTAGTCATTCGAGCCGTGAGGATAGCTGTAGGTCCAGATCACGTTGCCGCTCAGGTCAGTGGCGAATGCCTGGCTGTCCTGGGGAGGCTGAATCGTATTCCACATTTCGATGCCTGGCTGCGGGGCCGCTCCGTTGCCCATAGTCACGTTCACCGGAGATGTTGCGGGAGGCGTGCCCGTCAGGCAGGTGTGATCGGCATCGTTATAGGTAGCGCCGTTGTCCAGCGTCACCTGGGCGCGCATGTGATAAGTCGTGTTCCCCAGCATGCCGGCCACATACGTCTCCACCTGCCCGCCATTGGGCGATGATGTGGGTACCTGCCACGTGTTCAGCCCGTAGTTCGTTGTCGTCCCGAACTCCACGCTCATCTTCCCCGGCGCAGGCAGATAGAGCGAATACCGCGCCACTTGCGGGTTCCCCAACACACCCGGGCACACCACATCAGCAGGCGCGATGATCGCCACCACCGCCGTCGCGGAGTTCTGCTGCGTCCCACCCACCAGCGCTACGGTAACCGTCACGTTCTCGCTTTGCTCCACGGATGCCGGCGCCGTGTAGCTTCCGCTCGCGCTCACCGTTCCGCCCCCATTTACTGACCATTGCGTCTGGCCGCCGCCCGTCACCGTGGCAGTGAACTGGAAGGTTTGCCCCGGCGCGAGAGCCACATATTGCGGCGAGATAGTCACGGAACTGCCCTGGCCGGCGCTGGGTGGAGGTTGTCCGGGAGGATTCGGAGACGGGCCTTCCGGCAGCAGCTCGGTCGGGCGGAAGGTTGCGCTACACCCGGCCAGGAGCGCCACCGACACGAGGCAGAGAAAGGCCGTCCGGAAAAGTACGCGATGGTTGTTCATGCCGTGCGCCAGTAAGGAACCAGGTTCCCACGCCCATCAGATGGGGAGGGAACTCCCAGCATCGAGCTGCGCTTCGTCCGCGTTACCAGCGGACGCCGAATGTGATTGGAATCATTTCGGTGTCTTTATTGATCGTCACCGGAGGCAGGCCGCTCCCCGGGGGGGATATCCCTACGATCGCAGGGGAGAGGACGTCGAGGTAGCGCACCTCAACAAATATGGCGGTGTGGCTTTCGTCGCCATACATGCTGTTGAATCGGCGCAAATACCCCCCGCCAACGTTAAAGCCTGCCTGGTTGCTGGTGAATTCGCCAACCGTGCCGGGGGCATATCCCTCGCCGCAGTAGAAGTAGCTGCAGAATTCAGTCGGCTCGGGAAATGTGAACGAAGTCGTCTTCCGATAGAAGCCACCGCCGCCTGTCACGTAGAAATCGTTCGATGCCTTGGGAAGGAAGTCATATACGGGGTCGACTGTGAACGACCAGATGTGCGAGTGCCCCCCCGTCGCCTCCCCGTTGGTCTCCGAGATCAGTGCGCCCGGCAACTTGTCGTCGATGAATTGAAACTCGACGAGGGTAGAGAAATTGCGATTGAACCTCAGACCGCCGCCGGCAGTGAAATTGAAACCGTAGGTGATGCTGGTGCTGATGGGTGCGTTAAAACCGAGGCCGCCCTCGAACGTCAGGCGGTGCACAATTCCATGTTCAGGGGCACTGTTGTTGTTCCTTCCTTCTCCGCCTCCGTATTGGCCTCCTTCTGACGGGTCCTTCGCGGAGCCGCCTGCTTCCGGGGCGCTGGGCAAAGCATTCTCATCCAATTGCTCCAGGCCCGATCGACTGGATGAGTAGGCGACCGCGGCTGGCTGATCTGTGGCGTCAGTGGACTGCGCGCTCGCTACGCTTGCTGCCAGCACAATCGCAGCCGCCGTCGCAATGGCCCGCCGCACCTGCGGCATCCAAAGAGAGGACGACATTGCAGCTACCTCTTTTCTGAATTCTGTTCAACCTTGGGGAAAAGGCACCTTAGACAATCACTTAGATACAAGATTCTGCAATTAGTTGCCCCATCGCTCTAAATTGAATGATTCCTCGGCGCTTGTACCACTTGGCGAGACATCGCTCCGCGCCAAGCCTGCAACACAAAGGCCGGAGCGCTCGCTCCGGCCCTTTGGCTGACTCGCCGACTCGCCGACGTGCTGACTCGCTGGCTTTATCCCTGTATATCGAACTGCTCCGGGTGCAGCGTCGGGTCGCTTTTGACCAGGATGTTCTTGCCCACCAGCTCCTCGAAGTCGTTTAGCCAGCGGTTGCCGTTCGACTTGAGCACCTTCACGGTTTCGGGATTCACGCGGATCATCACGTCGGAACTCTCGAAGTGTTTCCGCATCTTGCGCAACTCGATGTAAATCTCGTTGCACACCGTGACCGGGCTTTTCACCATGCCGGTGGCCTGGCACGTCGTGCAGGGAGTGCTCAGCGTCCGCTCCAGCGACTGCTTGACGCGCTTGCGCGTGATCGCCACCAAACCAAAATCGTTGAACTGCAGAACCTTGGTCGGCGCGCGATCGCTCTTCAGTGCCTCTTCGAGCGCGGCCATCACCTTGAAGCGATTCTTGCGCTCGTCCATGTCGATAAAGTCGATCACGATGATGCCGCCCAGGTCGCGCAGGCGAATCTGGCGCACGATCTCGGGCACCGCGTCGAGGTTGGTCTTCAGAATCGTGTCCTCGAGCCGGGCTGACTTGCCCACGTACTTGCCGGTGTTGATGTCGATGGCCACCAGCGCCTCGGTCTGGTTGATCACGATCGATCCGCCCGACTTCAGCCACACCTTCGAGCGCAGCGCCTTTGAAATCTCATCCTGAATGCCGAAGTGCTCGAAGAGCGGCGTCTCCTTGGTGTAGAGCTTGACGCGGCGCACCAGCGAGGGCGAAAAGCGGTTGAGGAAGCGCACAATGCGCTCGTAATCCGTTTCCGTGTCGACCCAGATGTTCGTGAAATTGTCGCTCACCTGGTCGCGCAGGATGCGCTCGATCAGCGATAGGTCGTGATAAATCAGTGCCGGCGACTTCGACGATTCCGATCGCTGCTTGATGTCGTTCCAGAGATTCATCAGGAAGCGCAGATCGGCCCTCAATTCGTCTTCCGATGCGCCTTCAGCCGCGGTCCTCACGATAAATCCGCCCGGCGCCTCGCCGCGCTCGTGCAGCAGAATGCGCTTCAGGCGATGACGCTCCTCGTCAGAGGCAATCTTGCGGCTCACGCCCACGTGGCTCACCGTGGGCATAAAAACCAGGAAGCGGCCGGGCAGCGCAATGTGGCTGGTGATGCGCGCGCCCTTCTTGGCAATGGGCTCCTTGGCAATCTGCACCAGGATCTCCTGGCCCGGCTTCAGCAGATCCGAGATGACGGGCAGGTTCGTGGTCTGGGCTGAGCGCCGCGCAGGCCCGCGACGGCTGCCCTGGGCTCCGCGGCCCCGTTGTCCACGGCCGCCCCGCTCGCGGCGTTCGCGTCCTGGTGCGGGCTGCGCTGGGGCTCCTTCCTCTTCCTCTACCGTCTCCAGTTCTTCGACTTCGTTCTCGCCGCCCTTTTCGTCGAAATCCATCTGGATGCGGTGATCGAGGTGCGCTTCCTGCAGCATCTCGCCCAATTCGGTGCGCATATGGCTGGGCAGCGTCTCCTCTTCGTATTCGTCCAGATCATGCGCTTCCAGCTTCCGACGGCGCGTATGCGGCGCTGCTTCAAGCTCCGCGCCTTCGATCAACTCTTCTTCGACCACGCCGTTCCCGGGTGCATAGGTCGAGACGGGAGCGGCAGGCGCGGCCGTTTTGCCGCCCTCTTCCGCTTCGCCGTCCTTCTTTTTCTTGCCGAAACCGAACAGGCGGAATCCCGTGGGCGATGCCGGATCGACACGGTGCGAGGCGGACGCATCCTGCTCCTCCTCCGGCGCAGAAACGGTTTCGCCAGCCTCCTGTGCATCGAGTTTCGGAACTTCCAGCGATGAAAGCACGGGGTCCTGTGGATCCGGCTCCGCCGCCATCGCGCCTTCAGCGGTTGCGGGTGGTGTCGGTCTCTCCTCTGGCCGGTGCTCAATCGAGGGAGGCTCAATCGGCTCCGCCTCCAGGCTCTCCTCTTCAAAATCGAGTGCCGGCTCTTCGTCGAAATCGAGCTCTGGTTGCTGTCTTCCAACCGGCGCGACTGAATCGATCTCCTCAAGCTCCGGCGCCGGCTCTTCGATCTCTTCGACCGTCTCTTCGTGGAATCCTGACGTCGGCTCTTCGATCTCTTCGACCGTCTCTTCGTGGAATCCCGGCGCGGACTCTTCGAACTCCTCGACGATTTCCTCCTGAGAATCGTCGGTGATTGCCGAGGCAGAGAATTCGGGCTGCGGCTCTTCGGCCGCCGGCTCAGAGCGATGCGCGCGATGTGCTGAAATCGATTCTCCCGGCAACAAGCCGCTCCCGTCCCACGCCAGGGGCGCCTCAATCAGAGTGGAAGGCTTGGAGCTGTGCGCCGGGCGCGGCGCGACAGACGGTTCCTGAGCAGATTGGGCCGTTTCGGCGGGTGTGCCGCCATACTTTGAGAGCGACTCGCCCGGAAGCACAAACGCCGCTGCTTGATGACCGCGCCGTGCCGGCTGGGGCGAAGGTGCGCTTGCGTCGCGCGTCGCCGGTGCCGCGTCGGCTTGAGGGTGCGGTTCAGCTGAGCTCGCCGGTTCGGTTTCAGATTGGGTTTCAGCTTCGGGGCTGAAGCTGCGGCCCCCGCGGCGGCGGCGCCGTCCACGCCAGCGGCGTGCGCCTCCTTCACCAGGCTCCTCGGCACCTTGTTCGCGGCGGCTCTCCGCGTGGCCGGCAACCGCGTCGCCCTCAGCGGGCGCGGGCGGCATCAGCGTACCGGTTGCGGCTTCTTCGGCCGGCTGGAACTGGCTCCCCTTGGCATCGTGTCTTTGGCCGGCGTGCTGCCCGCGGCCCTCGCGGCGTCCGCCGTTGCGGTCGCCGCCATGCTCATGCCGCACTTCGCGCGGAGCTGCTGGAGCGCCTGCGGCTGCCTTCTCCAGTTCTTCTTCCTCTCCTTGATCTTCAAGCTCGATGAAGTCGGTTACGTAGAGGAACGCATCCCGCTCCAGGCCGAGGTCGACAAAAGCCGACTGCATGCCCGGCAAAACCCGCGTAACTCGGCCGTTGTAAATAGAACCCGCGAGGGTGTATTCGTTTTCGCGTTCGTAATAGATTTCCGCGAGTTGATCGTCTTCTAAGATCGCAAGCCGCGTCTCATGCGGCGTGCTGGAAATGCAAATTTCCTTTGCCATCGTACCTTTCCGTCCGGCAGCGTCGAGCAGCCGGTACACACGGCAAGGCGGGATGGAGTCGCGCACTGACGGCAGGGAGGGAAATGGGCGGATCACCTGATGCATACTCGCCAATCGACCTTCGCAGGTCGGCCTGCCTCATGGGCGGCGAACCAAAGCGGTATGGCCTGACTGGCTCCTGGTTGCGGCAATCCGTTCGCAGAGAGTTTGTGGCCGCCTGTCCCGCAATCCCCGACCGAAAATCGTCCGCGGGGATCACGGCCGGAAATCTGGCCGGAGGGGCCGTTCGACTTAATGTGTTTCCAGAGAGGTCCCGCGCGGCGGAAGAGGGGAATTGGCTTCCTAAAATGCCTGCGCGATCCTTCGAGCGTGTAAACGAGCCCGACCATGAAGCCCCGCGGCCTGCTGCGGTCGCCGGGGCGGCACGGTCCTCCCGTCTCTGCGTGCTCATAAACCCAATCCTGCCGGGCGCGATCCATCGGGACCATGCCGGCGAAATACCTGAAGTTCCTTGTCTTCCGGCTCTGAGCAATACTGAATTGCCCGCGGCCATCAAAAAGCTAAACTTTCGTGAGACGACTTCTCGACCCACATGGATCCGAGACTCGTCAGTTGACGAACCGGCGCATGCGGACATTCATTGCCACGCCTAGCGCCAGGAACGTAAACAGCACCGAAGATCCGCCGTAACTCATTAAAGGTAAGGGGATTCCGGTGACGGGCATCAGCCCGATGACCATGCCCACATTGACCGCAATCTGAAAGGTCAACACAGCCACGATTCCCATAATAATGAGCGAACCGGGCAGGTCTGCGGCTGTTTGAGCGTTTTGAATCAAACGCATCAATACAAAAAAGTATAGCAGCAGGATAAGAATTGCGCCCACGAAGCCGTGCTCTTCGCTGAAAGCGGCAAAGATGAAGTCGGTATAGGGAATGGGCAGAAAATAGCCTTGCGTCTGCGTGCCCTTTTCCAGTCCCTTGCCCCATAGTCCGCCGGAACCGACGGCGATCTCCGATTGCAGCACCTGGTAACCCTTGCCCCGCGGGTCGTTCTGCGGGTTAATGAAGCTCGTCAGCCGATCCTTCTGATAGGGCTTGAGAAATTTACCGCTTGACCAGACTCCACCGATCAGCACGGCGCCCGCAGTGAGTAGAATTGCGCTCTGGCGTAAATTGATCCCTCCCAGGAACAATCCCGCAACCAGAATGGGCGTGTAGGTCAGCGTCGTGCCCAGGTCAGGCTGCCTCAGCACCAGCAGCATGGGAATACCCACCAGCGCAAATGCCTTGAAGATATCCTTCCAGGTCAGATCGCGGCCTCCCAGATTGGAGAAATACCGCGCCACCATCAGCAAGAGGACGAGCTTCACAAATTCGGAGGGCTGGAAGGTCAAAGGGCCGAGTTTGATCCAGCGCCGCCCTCCCAGTGCATTGTGCCCGAGGGGGGTGAAGATGGCGGCCAACGCGATCAGGCCGAAGCCATACGCCCAGGGCGTCCAGTCGAGGATGCGGTGATAGTCGATCTTGGCGAAGACAAACATGATCACCACGCCCGTCGCGACCCAGAAAATCTGCCGGCTGCCGAAGCTCGAAAATCTCGTGTGCAGGGTGGCCGAATGCACCTCGATAATCGAGAGCGTGCAAAGCACGAGGATCAGACCCAGCAGGGTCCAGTCAAAGTCGCGAAAACTCAGGAAGCGGCGCAGGGGCATGATTGTCTATGGCTCCTTTCGCCGCGCGGGCAACGCCTGGGCCACCTGCGGGGAGCTTGCCGCTGAGTGTTCCACTGCCGGCGGCACCATAGGCCGCGTCGGCTGCTTCGTTGTTGGCTTTCCGCCTCCCTCGCTCGCAGCCACAACCTGCCCATTCTCGACAAAGAAATGTCCGCCCTGCATCCGGCTCTTTACGCTTGGGGAATCCTTGGCGCCCGGTTGCGAACCGGGCGCGGTCCACACTGCGCCGACCTCGGTGGGTGGCGCAGCAGTTTGCGGCGGCAAGTTCCCCGCCAGGCGGCGCTTCTTGTCTACATAAGCCGTCACTACCTTCGCGGCCAGGCGCGCGGGATAGCCGCTGAACCCGCCATTCTGCCACAGCACCGCGATCACCAGCTCGGGATTCCGCCGCGGCACCACTCCCACGAACCAGACATTCGGCTCCGTACTCTTGCCTTTGTTGGTTTTCTCCAGCGCCTCGTGGCTCATTTCCTGCGCCGTGCCGGTCTTTCCCGCAAAATCGATGCCCTCGAGATGCGCCGACGCCGCCGTGTGATACAGGCCCGGCTGGGTCACATCAGCCATGCCGTCGGTAATGATCTCCCAGTTTTCCGGATCAATGGGAACGTAGGCGTCGCCCGACCCCGGAAAACTATCCAGCAGCGATTTGCGGAAATCCGCCGGGAGTTGGTCGGGAAACACCACGTGCGGCCGCACTAGGTGACCGCCTGAAGCAATGCCGCCGATAATGCGCGCCAGCTGCATCGGCGTGGCCTCGATCGCTCCCTGACCGATGGCCACGTCCAGCGTTTCATCGGGATACCAGCGGTGGTGGAAGTTCTTGATCAGCCAATCCGGCGAGGGCATCAGCCCGGCCTGCTCACCGGGCAGATCGATGCCCGTCTTCTGCCCGTAACCAAACTCGTCGGCGTACTTCACGATGCGGTCGATGCCCAGCTTGTCGCCCAGCATGTAGTAGAACGTGTCACAGGAATAAGGAATGGCGTTGTGAATGTCCACCGCGCCGTGATGTTCGTCGCAGTGATGGAAGTACCCATAAGGGCCCCATCCGCCCGTGCAGACGATATGCATGTTCTGCGCCACGCCTTCCTGCAGCCCGGCCACCGACATCAGAATCTTGAAGGTCGAGCCCGGCGCCAGTTGCGCCTGGATCGCCTTGTTCATTAGCGGATGGTCGGGATCGGTGACCAATTTGTTCCAATCGGACCGGTCGATCTTCACCGCAAAATCGTTGGGGTCGAAGCTGGGACGGGAAACCAGCGCCAGAATCTCGCCGTTGCGCGGATCCATGGCCACGATGGCCCCATTGCGGTCACCCAGCGCCAACTCGGCGGCGCGTTGCAGATCGTTATCGATGGTGAGCCGAAGGTCCTGTCCCGGAACTGCGTGTTCGATGCCGAAGTAGCCCACCTCGCGTCCGTGGCTGTCGACAATCACCTCGCGGCTGCCGTCCTGTCCGCGCAGCAGCGAGTCGTAGGTTTCCTCAACACCCGCCTTGCCCACCACGTCGCCCGGTTCATAGTAGGCAAAGCGCGGGTTGTTCAAATCGTCTTCGCTCACCTCGCCCACGTAGCCGATCAGGTGCGCGGCAAAGCCGTCGCGCGGATAGAGGCGCCGTTCCTCGTCGATAGTCTCCAGCTCGGGGAATTCGTTGCGGTGCGCCGCGATAAACGCCTGCTCGTCGGCAGTCACATCCTGCTTGATGGGGATGGGCTGGTAGCCCGGCTGGGTGCGATACCGGCGCAGCGTGGCGCGCAGTTGCTCCACGTCGAGGTTCAGGCCCTTGGCAATCAGCGGCAGATCGGCATCGATGTTCTTGCTTTGCTCGCGAACCAGAAAACAGGAAACCGACGGATAATCGTCAACGACGATGCGGTTCTCCCGGTCGAAGAGTTTGCCGCGCGGCGCCAGGATCGGTTCTTTGCGAATACGGTTTTGCTCGGCCAGAACGCGGTAGTTTGATTCGTTCAGCACTTGCAGGCGCCACAAGCCGGCAGCCAGTCCGAGCATCATGAACAGAATCCCGTATTGCACCACCGTCAGCTTGACGGCGGAAAGCTTTTCCCCGCGACTGCCACTGCCCGAACTCATGAACCCTGTCTTTCAGCATACCGCGAGTTCAAATTCTCGCCGGCTCCATCCCCCAAGTTCCTCATTCCCTTAGTCCCTAGTCCCTACTCTGCAGACGGTCGAACAATGGAAACAGCACCACGGCGATGAGCGCATTCCCAACCGCGCGTAACACCTCGGTCAACCAGCTCCACTCCGTCGGCAGTCCCAGCAGGAATCTGACGACAAAGAAATAAATACAGCTGGAAAGCAGCGAAAGCCCGAACGTGAGCAGCATGCGGACGGTGGTATGGTCGACGTCGATGCGAATCCCCACCGACGCAGCCAGGAATCCGACCACCGTTTTGGCAATTCCGTTGATGCCGATGGGGTGGTGACTGAGCGCATCTTCGAACAGTCCCAGTGCCGCGCCCATCAGCGTTCCCTGTATAGGGCTACGGCGGCCTAGCGCGAAGTAGATGGTAACTACCAGCGGAAGGTCGAACCAGTCGTATCGTCCCACCACGCGCGGCAGCCACGCCTGTAACACCAGTGCGACCAGTGGAACCAGGGTGTAGACCAGCAGCGGATAGCGGTGGATTTCCAGGTCGCGCCGCATATCGGCGCCGAGCAAAGCCATGACTAGGGGTTCCTCTGCGGCGGCGTTTTCGGCGTGGCATGCGATGCTGGCGAGGAAGTACCGGTGCTGCGGTCGCCTGCGGGCTGAACTGGAGGCTTCTTGAGTTGCGATTTCGGCGCCGAGCTGTCACTCGTTCCCTCATCGGATTCCGGCGCGGGCGATGGCGCGGTGCCCGGCGAGAATTCATCGGGGTGCAGCGGCTGCGGCGGCCGCGTCGCGGGATTTGGGTTGCTGGTGTCGTGCAAAGGCTGCTGATCGGGCGGCAGGTTGGGATCCATGAGGCCGGGCAGCTTTTCGGCCATGATCTCCGAGGCCTTCACCTGTTCCTTCACGGCCGCCGGAACATCCCCCTGTTCCGCTGCGCTCGCGGCAAGATCCTGCTGCTCCTTGGCGTTAAAGCGTGGTTCGGTTGAGGTGATTACCAGCACCTCATCCAGGCGGTCAAGATGCGCGGCCGGCCTCACCATGACATCGATAAACGAATCGCGGTCGGGATCGCGAACCACCTTCTCCACCACGCCCACCGGCAGGCCGCGCGGGAAAATCAGGTCGCCGCCCGCGGTCAATATATTCTCGCCGGGATGAATGCGCTCATCGGCCAGGATCCCAACCACCTCGAGGCGTCCGCTCACGTCGCCTCGCAGGATGCCGCGGATGCGCGTGGCCTCCAGGATCACTCCCGCGCCGCTGCTGGCATCGTTGACGGCCAGAACCTGCGCCGTGTGCGGAAACACGTCGCGCACCTTGCCCACGATTCCCTCCGGCGTGATCACCGCCATATCCGGCCTGACCCCTTCGCGGAAACCCTTGTCGATATAGAAAACATGCGATCGGTCGCTGCCGCTGGAGCCGTAAACCTGCGCGGCCACCGTGCTGTAAATGTACTTTTCCTGGAATCCAAGCAGCGCCTCCAGCCGCTGTCCCTGGCGGGCGTCTTCCAGCAGCGCTGCCTCCTCCAGCCGCAGCCGGTCCACGGTCTCCTTCAGATCCCGGTTCTGCGCGCGCACGTGGCGCAGATCAATGTAGTTCTCCCACAGCGTCACCGTGCTGATTTTCGTCCAGTGAATTACGCGCTCCGGCGGCGAAATCACCGCGTTGGCCCACAGCCGGATCAGCCGCACCCCGCCGGGATCGGAGTCGTCCAGGGTATTTGCGCCCGAACTGGTGCGGCGCACCTGCACCGCCAACCCGGCGATCTGCGTCACCAGAATGGCGAGCAGTACCACGAGGTTCCGATAGCGTTCCAGAAACGATTCCATAAATACCAGGGACTAGGGACTAGGGACTGGGACCGGAGCCAGATGGCCCGCTTGGATTGGCGAAATTCTACGGACGGACCGTCCGCGAAAGCCTGAGACGTCGACATGTTCGAAGCTTTGCATTTCTTAGTCCCTAGTCCCTACGTCCCTAGTCCCTGCCTCAATCAATTTTTATTTTGCGCAGCAGGCGGAAGTCCGAAAGCATCTTGCCCGTGCCCAGCACCACCGATGCCAGCGGATCGTCGGCCACAGAAACCGGCAGGCCGGTCTCCTCGCGGATGCGCTTGTCAAGATTCTTGATCAGCGCGCCGCCTCCCGTCAGCACGATGCCCCGGTCGCTGATATCGGCCGAAAGTTCGGGCGGCGTGCGCTCCAGTGCCACGCGAATCGCATTCATGATCACCGCGATGCACTCGCCCAGCGCTTCGCGAATCTCGCTGTCGTCCACGGTGATGGTCTTGGGCACGCCCTCGATCAGGTTGCGCCCCTTGATCTCCATCGTCAGCGGCTTGTCCAGCGGGAACGCCGATCCGATGTCGATCTTGATCTGCTCGGCTGTGCGCTCGCCGATCAGCAGGTTGTACTTCCGCTTCAGATAATTCGTGATGGCCTCGTCCATCTGGTTGCCGGCCATGCGCACTGAGCGCGAGTAAACAATGCCGCTCAGCGAAATCACGGCGATGTCGGTCGTGCCGCCGCCGATGTCGACCACCATGTTCCCTGAAGGCTCGGTAATGGGCAGTCCCGCGCCAATCGCCGCCACCATGGCCTGCTCCACCAGGTACACTTCGCTGGCTTTGGCGCGGTAGGCCGAGTCTTCCACGGCCCGCTTCTCCACCTGCGTGATCTCCGAAGGCACCCCGATTACGATCCGCGGGTGCACCAGCATCTTGCGGTTGTGCGCCTTCTGGATGAAGTAATTCAGCATCTTCTCGGTGACTTTGAAGTCGGCAATCACGCCGTCCTTCATGGGCTTGATGGCCACGATGTTGCCGGGTGTGCGTCCCAGCATCTCCTTGGCCTCTTTGCCCACGGCCTCCACTTCGCCGGTAGTTTTGTTGATGGCCACAATCGAAGGCTCATTGACGACGATGCCTTTTCCCGCGGCGTAGACAAGCGTGTTGGCGGTGCCCAGGTCGATGGCCAGGTCGCTCGAAAACATGCTGAAGAGTGAGCGAATCCCGTGGGACCGCGAGGAGCGCGAAGTATAACCGTTCAACGACATGGAGAAATCGAATCGACCTCAAAACAACTTGAGAGTTGGATTTGCCTCAATTATCTATTGTACGGCCAGTTGGGGTTCTCGATTGTGAAAGCCTGCTCTGGCAGCGGGAAAATGCATTCTAAGAATAACCTGCACCGGCCCGATGTGTGCACTCACACCAACGGGCCACGCCGTTACTCCGGTACCGGCAGACCCGAGCGGCGGCATGGTGCGGGCAGAAGTGCTATAACCGCACTGTCCACGATTCACGTTCCACGGCTCACGACTCACGATCCGCGAGGCTTCCATGCCCTACCCCACCTGCCACAACCTCATCGGCGGCCAATGGCTGCCGGCCGCTAGCGGCAAAACCGTCCTTAACCTCAATCCGGCCGACCACTCCGACGTCGTCGGCGCATTCCCCTCTTCCGACACCGGGGACGTGGCCCTCGCCATAGCTGCGGCAAAGAAAGCCTTCGCCTCCTGGCGCCTGGTTCCGGCGCCCAAACGGGCTGAGATTCTCCTTCGTGCGCGCAATAACTTGGTCCAAAACAAGGAAAAATACGCCAAAGACATGACCCGCGAAATGGGCAAAGTGCTGGCTGAAACCCGCGGCGACGTCCAGGAGGCCATCGACGAGGCCTTTTACGTGGCGGGCGAGGGCAGGCGTCTCTTCGGCATCACCACCCCCAGCGAATTGCCCGACAAGTTCGCTATGTCCGTCCGCATGCCGGTCGGGGTGGTCGGCCTCATCACGCCCTGGAACTTCCCCATGGCGATTCCCAGCTGGAAGCTGTTTCCCGCCCTCGTCGCCGGCAACACCTGCGTCATCAAGCCGGCTACGGACACGCCCCTCTCCACCTACAACCTCGTCCAGGCGCTCGTCGACGCCGGCCTGCCGCCGGGCGTGATCAATATTGTCTGCGGCGGCGGCTCAACCACCGGAGCTGCGCTGGTCGAGCATCCTGACGTCCGCGCCATCAGTTTCACCGGATCCAGTGCAGTGGGCTCGCAGGTCGCGCAACGCGCCGCCGCCACCTTCAAGCAGGTCTCGCTCGAAATGGGCGGTAAGAATGCGCAGATCGTGCTCGACGACGCCAACCTCGACCTGGCTCTCGACGGCGCGCTGTGGGGCGCCTTCGGTACCACCGGGCAGCGCTGCACTGCCACCAGCCGCATCCTGCTGCAGAAGGGGATCGCGGCTGAATTCACGGCCCGCTTCGTCGAACGCGCCAGAAAGCTCAAAGTCGGCAACGGTCTCGACGAATCTATCGAAGTCGGCCCGCAGGTGAACGCCGCGCAGATCGAAACCTCCCTGAGCTACGTCGCAATTGCAAAGAGCGAGGGCGCGGAGTGCCTGTGCGGTGGCCACGCGCTCACCGCCGGCCCCTACGCGAATGGCACCTTCTTCGAGCCCACCATCTTCGCCGCCGTCACCCCGCAAATGCGCATCGCCCGCGAAGAGGTCTTCGGCCCCGTGGTCGCGCTCATGGAGTTTTCCAGTTTCGAGGAAGCCGTCGCCATCGCCAACTCCATCGACTACGGCCTCTCCACTGCGCTCTACACGCGCGACGTCAACCGCGCCTTCGCCGCCATGCGCGATCTCGAAGCCGGCATCACCTACATCAACGCGCCCACCATCGGCGCCGAGGTGCACCTGCCTTTCGGTGGCGTCAAGCACACCGGCAACGGCCATCGCGAAGGCCTCGGCGCCCTCGACTTCTTCACCATCTGGAAAGCCGTCTACGTCGACTACTCCGACAAGCTCCAGCGTGCCCAGATCGACAACGCGGAGTAGGAGATCCTTCGAGACTCACCCGCAGTTCCGGCCCCGCCAGTCCGCTCCGTCATCCTGAACGAAGCGCAAGCGGAGTGAAGGGGATCTGCATTTGCCTTTCAGGAGCGCGCGCAATCGGCACGCAACCAATAGACGCCTGATGACGGGACAGGTCGGAAGGCCGCTCTGATTGCAGACGATAAAGCGCGCTGCATCGCCTGGGCCGATAACTTCAGGCGCGGAGTACCGAGTGCGCGCATCGTCATCATCCCCAACGCCGATCATTACGTGTACCTCAGCAACGCAGCCCAGGCTGTCACTGAAATGAACGCGTTCCTTGCAAGCCTTCAGTGAGTGAAGTGTGGGCAAATTCCCTAACGAGTCTGTGAAGACAGCCAGCGCGATTGGATTTCCCCGCGGCGAGCAACATCAACCGTTGCCCTCAGGCCAACGCACATTTCGAGAATTGATGGGCTTGAAATGTGATTTGGCGATGAGGCATAAATCGAGAATTGCCGGTGGTAACGGCGTTTGAACTAAGCCTCCGGCGCGGCGGACGCTGCTGCGGTGGTGTTCCCCCAGCCTTTTGGGCCGTTTAAGGTTTGGGTCACAAGGAGGCTTTTGTGACCCA
>Ga0335078_10000073_pt1 | contig 187578 bp, 150 predicted proteins | sample Lox_Sample_32_FD_206711 | JGI IMG/M metagenome (GOLD analysis project Ga0335078, IMG submission 206711) | Soil microbial communities from Loxahatchee National Wildlife Refuge, Florida, United States - Lox_Sample_3.2 | ecosystem: Environmental > Terrestrial > Soil > Wetlands | place: USA... | reverse complement strand
TGGCTTGGTGCACGTCCATGCCGATATACTTCTCTTGACTCATAAAGGCGCTCCTTTTCGCTAGGTTGGCGATGCGAACAATCTCAACCTACCGCAAAAGTGGGCGCCTTTTTATATTGCGTGTAATGGGGATATTTCGCCAATCAATTCGCTGTTCGGTTTTAGGGCTCATCGACTCGATGCAAAGAACGTATCGGGTGCAGCCAACACCAGAATGACGATCACCGAGCCTGCCATCATTAACCAGTCCCAAGGCTCAATCTCACGGCGACGCACAATGGCATAGGGAATCGCGATTAGCAGCCACACTGCGAGTGCAAGAGAACACAATGTTCCGGCGACTGCAAAACCGGGATGAATATGCCACAGGGCGAATCCGACCATTTGTGGACCCTGCGACCAAGTCAAGATGGTCTTTTCCCAAAGGATCCGTCCGGCAAACAAAAATGCGAGTGGTGAGGCCGAAACCCACCAAATTTTGAGAATGTTAGGGAAGGCTCTGGGGATCTGCATTGCTCTGCATTGTAGCTCTTGACTATTTCTCAACTGTTCAAATCAGGCCATAGCGCTCAGAATCCCTGTTCCGGGCATTTCGAGTGAGATCGCGATTTTGCAATAGCTAACGATTTGCTTCCGATGCTGGGTGTCGCCGACGTTTGTGGCGCCATCAATGGCGACCGGCCCAGCCTGCTGAATGCCAAGCCGCTGCCCTTTCTTATTGACTCTTCTCGACGATTTCAGCAGCTGCCTTTGACGCCGAACACCAACAGCCCGGAGTCCATCTCTTCACCTCCGTTGACCTGCTCGTAGACGCCCTTGCCGACGTCGCCTTTCGCGGCAGGAGCGATGAACAGGAGGGCGGCGTTCTGTTCCCCGCCCGGTTGTAGGATCGTCACCATGAGCAGCCCGTCGATGAGTTGGAATGTGCCGTCAAGCGTGGTGGGGCCGAGATTCTGGCCGACGACCAGGGCCTCTCCGCTGTGCGGCCAGCCCAGAATGCCATCGTCCTTCAGCGTCAGGCAGTACGTGCCATTGCCGCGATGCGACTGGGTAACGGTCAGCGGCCAGTTGCCGGTGTAGCTCTGCCCCACGGCGGCGCTGGGCGTCAGCGCCAAGGCCACAATGGGCAACGCCATCGCCATCAATGTACGAATCTTCATGGTCATGGTTTCTTACCTCCCATTTAAGTCGCAAGTCGCTGGTACCACCCAAGCTTAGCAAAAGAGGACGCAGTCAGTGTCATCAGAATCTGAAACCATTCCCAGGCGGAGGAGTGGACGTAACCCACCTTACCCGCCAAACTCGCTCTTGCCGGCGCGGCTCATCAAGTCCTGGATGGCTTCGCGGGGAGATTTGCCGCGGTGAAGAATGGCGTCCATCTGCTCGGTGATGGGCATCTCGACGCCGCGCGCGTGCGCCAGGCCGACGGCCGCGGTCGTAGTGAAGACTCCTTCGGCGACCATCCCGTGCATGCCGGCGATAATTTCGGGGAGCTTCTTGCCGCGTCCCAGTTCCACGCCGACGCTGCGATTGCGCGAGAGACCGCCAGTGCAAGTGAGGACCAGGTCGCCCAGGCCGGCGAGTCCGGCCATGGTTTCGGCGCGGCCTCCGCAGGCGACGACCAGGCGCGTCATTTCGGCGAGCCCTCGCGTGATCAGCGCGGCCACCGAGTTGTGGCCGAAGCCCAGCCCGTCGCAGATCCCGGCCGCGATGGCGATCACGTTTTTCAGCGCGCCGCCAAGTTCCACGCCCACTACGTCAGAGTTGGTGTAGACGCGAAAGCTGGAATCGCTGAACTCTTGCTGCACCGTGCGCAGCAGTTCGCCATGGCGCGAAGCGACCGTAATCGCAGTGGGATCGCCTCGGGCCACCTCCTGCGCAAACGATGGTCCGCTGAGCGCGCCGATCCGCGGTGAAATAGCGTCATCGCGCTTGAGCGCATCCGCAATCACTTCGCTCATGCGCATGAGCGATCCTTCTTCCAGCCCTTTGGTTGCGCTGACGATCAGCGTTCCTGGACGAATCAGCGGCCGCATGCGGGCAAACAATCCGCGGCAATGTTGCGACGGCATAACGCTGACCACGATCTCGGCGGCTTCGAGGACCGTGGCCAGATCGTTGCCCGCGGACACCGAATCCGGGATGCGCCGGCCGGGAAGAAAAGTATGGTTCAAATGCTCATGATTGATCGCGTCGCAAACCTCTTTTTCATGCGCCCACAGGCGCACCTGGTGCGTGCCCTTGCGTCCCAACACAATGGCGAGGCCGCTGCCCCACGCGCCCGCTCCGATCACGGCGATCTGGCTCATTCTCCTGGACTCCGGCTCCTGCCAGTTTAGTAATTTTGTAATTGCAATGCGACCGCTACGTTTTGCTTTTAAATTACCAAATCACAAAATGATCCAATGGCTCAATTTGTTTTCGATCCTATCCGATTTTCCTTTCCCGTAAGCAGGCGCTGAATATTCTGGTGGTGTTTGAGAACGATGGCCAGCGACGAAAGCGAGATGAAGGCGAGCGCCTGCCATTGGCTGCCGAATTCGCGCAGCGTCCAGGTGAAAGTGGGGAACAGCGCGACCGCGATGATCGATCCCAGAGAGACGTAGCGAAAGAAGAAGACCACGATAATAAAAACGGCCGCCGAGCACAGCACCGCTAAGGGAGCGATCATGGCGAAGGCGCCGAGCCCGGTGGCGACTCCCTTGCCCCCGCGAAATTTCAACCAGACCGGGAACATGTGACCGAGGATCGCGAAAAGCGCGGCCAGCGTCGCCCAAGGAGCCAGGGGCGGAGACGACGAGGCGGGCAGGATTTCGCGCCAGGGAATGTGAGTGAGCGGCATGCGCTCGAAAATGGCCGGGCTCAGGGCAATGCCGAGCGCCACCGCGGCCGATCCTTTGCACGCATCGAGCAGAAGCGTGAGCATGCCGAGCGCGGGCGATTTGCGCGAAACGTTCGTGGCGCCGATGTTGCCGCTGCCGGACTGGCGCACGTCTTCGCCCCGGAAAATTCGCACCAGCAGATAGCCGAAGGGTATGGATCCAAGCAGGTAGCTGGCGGCGATGATGGCGAGCGCGTGGGCCATGGATGGCAAATCTTGAAGTCAGATTTTAGATTGTAGATTTCAGATTGTAGATTGAACGTCACGACCGCCAAGAATTTTCAATCTGCAGCTCGCAATCTGCAATCTCCGATCTGAAATGCTAGTTTCCAATCTGGTTTTGTTGGGGCGGCAGAGCAAATCGCGCCAGCTTCGTGTACTTCGATCCTTTCGGCGAGAGTTGGCTTTGGTACAGAAAAAACTCGCGGGGCGTCATGGTACCAAACTCAGGCGCGGGCAGGGCGGAGAGTTTTTCCTGCAGGTACGCGAAGGCTCGATTCGGCCGATCGGCGCGCAATCTTCGCGGCGCGCCGGAACCTCCGCCTGCGCGCGCCAGCGTGAGGTGCGGGCTGAAGGCACGCTCTTCTTTCGGAATGCCGAGCGCGGACATTTTTTCGTCGATCGCCGCGGCTAGCAAGGCAAGGTCAGGGCCGGCTTCCATTCCGATCCAAAAAACGCGCGCCGATTTCGCGGTGGGAAAAAATCCGTAACCGTGAAAGCTGACTGCGGTAGTCGGGGATGCGATCGTCCCCAGCGCCTGCTTGATTTTTTCGACGGCGTCGTCAGGCTGCTCCCCGATGAATTTCAGCGTCACATGCAGCGATTCCGGCTTCACCCAGCGAGCGTCCGGAGTAAAGTTGCGCACTCCATCGAGGAAATGGCTGATGCGCTCGCGGATGCCGTCGTCGATGTCGAGAGCGATGAAGAGGCGCATGAAGCAGCTTTCAGCTGTCAGTTCTGAGCTCTCAGCCGTCCGTTCGCGGCCGCCGGTGCGTTGCTGCATCAGAGCTTACCCCGAAGAGCACAAGCGGATAGCTGATGGCTGAAAGCTTTGAGAGCTGAGAGCTGAGAGCTTGTATCACATCAACTTCCTTCTCACCATATCCAGCGCCAGGGTCGAGGCGAAGCGGCGGATGCGTTTGCGGTCGCCGGGATAATTGCGCTGCACCACCTCGGTTCCGGAACCGCTGGCAATCGCGTGAAACACCAGTCCCACCGGCTTCTCCGGCGTGCCTCCGCCCGGGCCGGCTACGCCCGTGATGCCGGCTCCCAGCGTCGATTCACAGCGGTAACGAATGCCTTCGGCCAGAGCCGCCGCCACTTCGCGGCTGACCGCCCCGTGGCGCTGAATCATTTCCTGGGGCACGCCGGCGAGTTCAGTCTTCAGCTGATTCGAATAGACGACCGCGCCGCCAAGGAAATAGCGCGAGCTGCCGGCGACGGACGTAATGCGCTCCGCCAGCAGGCCTCCCGTGCAGGATTCGGCGACGGCCAGCGTGGCGTTGCGCATCTGCAGCCAGTAGCCCACGATCTGCTCCAGCGATTCGCCATTGCGCGAATAAACCGCGTCGTCGAGTTCGTCTTCCACCAGGCCGGCGACTTCATCGGCGCGCGCCTGCGCGGCTTCCAGCGTGGCGGCCCGGGTTTTGAAGTGGAGTTCAATTTCTCCGGCGCCCGCCAGGATCGTGGTTTCGACCTCGGGATAGCGCTTGTAGATGGGCGAAACGCGAGCGTCAACCGCCGACTCGCCTAGCATCGCGACCTTCAGCGTGCGCACGAAAAGATGCGCGGGCGGAACTTTGGCGCGCAGCCGTTCCCGCACTTCACCCTCGAACAGCGCTTTCATCTCGTGCGGCGGGCCGGGCAGAAGAATGATGATGTGCTCGCGGCCGTCGAACTGCCCAGCAAGCCACTGCCCGGGAGCTGTGCCGTTGGAATTGGGCAGCACGCTGGCGCCTTCAATGATGTCGGCCTGTTTGGCGTTGTTAGCGGACATCTTCCAGCCGCGAGCCGCGAAGCGTTCTTCAAGCGCGCGCACCAGTTCCGGGTCGCGGTGGAGGGTGACGCCCAGCGCCTCGGAGAGCGCTTCACGGGTAAGATCATCTTCGGTGGGGCCCAGCCCGCCGCTGAAAATGACGATGTCCGAGCGGAAGAGCGCGTGCTGCGCCGCCGCCACGATGCGTCGGAGATCGTCGCCCACGATGCTTTTGAAAAGCACATCGACGCCCAGCAGGTTGAGTTGCTCGGTCAGGTAGAGCGAGTTGGTGTCCATGCGGTAGGGCGTGAGCAACTCGGAGCCTACCGCGATGATCTCGGCATTCACGCGCTAGCAGTTTAAATGAAAAGCGGGGCGCGAAGCGTGGAGGGAAACAGAGAATGCTTGCATTTCCGCGTCGCCCGTACTTGTAATTCCGAGCGAAGCGAGGAATCCCTGCGGCTCCCCCGCAACCTTCATTCCGGCACCAGCGGCAGGCCCGCGATGTTCCATGAAAGATGATGCACTGCGCTATTGGTCGCGAGGATGACGGAGCGGCCGGGGGCGAAGGCCAATCCCACTAAACCTTGGCCCGAAACTTCCAGGGTGGCTTGGGCATCCGGAGTGATCTTTACGATCCCGCGTGTGCCATTGAGCGAGGCGGCCACGTAGAGGTTGCCTTCGGCGTCGAAAGCCATGCCTTGCGGGCGCCCCAGGCCTTTATAGAAAGTCGTGACCGTGCCGTTGGGATCGATTTTGTAGACGCGGTCGTTTGGTCCGGTGACGAACAGATCCCCCTTGGGACCGAACGCGAGGTGGTACGCCGAGACGCTGAGTTCGAGCGTGGCAAAAACAAAAACCTGCTGGTCGCGCGCAATCTTGAAAATGGTTCCGTTGCGGTCCCCCACGTAAAGGCTCTGCTCGCGGTCGAAGGCGATGCCGGTCGCGATTCCCATGCCCTCAGCGTAGGTGGTCATGCTGCCATTGGGAGCGACTTTGTAAACCGCGCCGTCGTAGCGCGACGAGACATACATCTGCCCCTGCCGGTCAAACGCGATGGAAGTTGCGTTGACCATCTCGGAGACGAACGGTTTAACCGCATAATTCGTGTCGATCTTGAAAATCGCGACCGGAACCTTCTGGCCGCGCGATCCGGAAAAAGTCACGTAGAGGTTGCCTTCGCCATCGAGCGCAGGATTGGTGACCGGATGAAGATTTTCGGCGATCGGCACGGCGACCTTCACGCTATGCGCATTGCTGATGTGGCCGTCGGTGGCCACGACCACGGGGCCGGTAGTGGCGCCTTCGGGCACGCGAGTCACCAGAAATTGGTCGGAACTGACCACAATCGGCGCTTCGAAATCTCCGAACTTGACTCGGGGACGAAGCAGTTCCTGCGGGCGCAGGCCCGAGCCGGTGATGCGCACCTCGCCCCCGGCAAGGGCGCACGCCGGAACCACGGCGTCAATCCGCGGTCCGCCATTGACGTTTTTTCTGCCCAGAATGCGGTCGGAAAATCCCATGAACGAAGTACCAGTATCGAGCACCGAGCCGGACCCGTGCCACTCGCAACTCGATACTAACTTAGTAGTCCAGTGTGAAGTAGAAGTTGTATGACCCCGAGAGCGTAGAATCCAGCTGCGACGTCATCGAGCACGATTCCGGCGCCCTCGGGGAGTTTTTCCAGTTGGCGCACGGGAGGAGGCTTGAAGATGTCGAAGACTCTAAAAAGTATAAAACCGGCGAGAAAAGTTTTCCATTCGAGCGGGACGGCGATCAGGGCGATGAGTTGTCCGGCGACCTCGTCGATGACGACGAATTGCGGATCTTTGCTGGCGGAGGCGCGAGCGACGCGGGTCGCGGCCGGAATGCCGATCAGGATGGCCGCCATGGCGAGCGCGATGCAGACAGGAGTGCGCAGGCCGGGGCTGAGCGCGTGCGAGGCTATCGCCCACAGCAGGACGGTCGCCGCCGAGCCCCAGGTGCCGGGTCCGGGCCGCAGCCGCCCGATAAAAAAGAATGTGGCGACAAGGCTGGACCAGAGTGGCGGCCGGGTTTGAACGCTTTCTGCAGGCGCAACCATTAGCGATCTCGATCCTCATCGTCCAGGTTTCGGTCGTGGACTCCTTCTTCCGCGTCGGTTACCGGCGAGGAGATCACATATCCTCCGCTGGCCCATTTGCCCAGATCGATCGTGCGGCAGCGCTCGCTGCAGAAAGGGAAGTCGGCATCCGTGCTCTTCACGACTTTCTTACAGATCGGGCAGCGGAGGGTGACGGCGCGCTTACGCGGCATGGCAAGGTCTATTGTAGATGGCAGATTTCAGATTGCAGATGGAAAAGCGTTTCCGCCAGACGTCGCTTGACGCTTACATGATTTTGGCGACCAGATCGTAGTCGTGGGCTTCGGTGACCTGGCACCGGTAGAATTGCCCGAATTCCGGATTGGCGTCTCCCGTGAACTCATTGACGAAAACTTTCCCGTCGATCTCGGGGGCGTGCATGGCCGTGCGGCCTTCGAGCAGCAACTCCGTTTCCTCCGACTCGCTTTCCAGCAACAGGTCGAACTCGCGTCCCACCAGGGCCTTCTTCTTCTTTTTGCTGATCAGGCGCTGGATCGACATCAGGTGCCTGCGGCGGCGTTCGATTTCGCGCGACGGGAGTTTCTCCTCGAGAGCGTAGGCCGAGGCTCCGTCTTGATCGGAGTAGGAGAAGGCTCCCATCCAGTCAAACTGGACTTCGCGCACGAAGTCACAAAGTTCTTCGAATTCTTTTTCCGTCTCGCCGGGGAAGCCGACGATGAACGAGGTGCGTAGGGTGAGATCGGGAATCACGCGCCGCATCTTCTCGATCGTCTTCAGAAAGACGCCGGCGCCGCCGCCGCGCTTCATGCGTTTTAACACAGACGGCGAGGCGTGCTGCAAAGGCACATCCATGTAGGAGCAAATTTTTTCGTGGGCAGCGATCGTGTCGAGCAGCTTGCCCGTGATTTTGTTGGGATAAGCGTAGAGAAAGCGCACCCAGCGCAGATCCTCGATGGCGGCCAGTTTTTCCAGCAGCAGGGCCAAGCCGTCTTGCAATCCGAAATCCTCGCCGTAGCAGGTCGTGTCCTGGCCGATGAGTGTAATTTCGCGGACGCCGGATTGCGCGAGGCGTTCGGCTTCGGCGATCACCGACTCGAAACGGCGCGAACGGAACTGTCCGCGCAGTTGCGGAATGATGCAGAAGGTGCAGGGATGATCGCAGCCTTCCGCGATCTTGATGTAGGCCATGTGGCGCGGGGTGGCGAGAATACGCGGGGTGGAATCGTCGTAGAGATAGTTCGGGAGATCGCTCACGCTGCCGTCCCACGATTCGCGGGAGAAGCGGCCTTGCGCAGCGCGCGCATCGCCCTCGGGCCGAGACTGCAGCACGACCAAAGGAGACTTCGCCGGCGCGGGCGCAATCCCCGTCGCCGAAAGAATATTTTCCAGTTCACCCGTACCCACCACGGCGTCGACTTCCGGGATGTCTTTGCGGATCTGGTCGCGGAAGCGCTCCACCAGGCATCCGGCGACGACCAGTTTTTTGGCTTTGCCCGAAGTTTTGTGACCCGCCATCTCCAGGATCGTATTCACCGATTCCTGCTGCGCGCTCTCGATGAACGAGCAGGTGTTGACTACGATGATGTCGGCCTCTTCGGCGCGGCCAGTGAGTTCGGCGCCGGAGCGGGCAAGCAGTCCCATCATGACTTCGCTGTCCACCAGATTTTTGGGACAGCCCAGGCTGACGAAGCCGACCTTCTGGGGACGCTTCGCGGGTTCAGAGGGCGGCTGCTCGCGCGAATTTTTCCCCGCGGAGCCGCCTACAGTGAGGTTCTTTACCGGCATGGAATCTTATTATTTTAGCATTCGCGCGACGCGACATCGCTGCTCCAGGCGAGTTCAAGATCTTCCCACACAGGAGTACAGGGAGGAAAACTAATCCCCGGAGCCCGGTTTAGAGCGTAGATACGCCCGACCGCACCGGGCGGAATTGTGGATTTAAACAGGCCGTTGTCGTGCTAGGCTAGGGCCTTACCGCCGTAACAATTTAGAAGCAAAACCTCGCTGGAGGGGAAATGTCTGGCAAACAGCTTTGTATTGGGTTGCTGTCGGTGGTGATGCTGTTGGCGACGTCGGCGATGGCGCAAGATGAGAGGAACGAATTAGGCGGAATCCTGGGCCGCACCTTTATCAGCAACCAGGGCATCCAGAATGCAACCACTCCTTCCGTGATCGCTTTCGGTAAAGGCCTGACGTTCGATGTGGATTATGCCCGCCGCTTGATCGTGACCCCCATTTTCGCGCTGTCAGGGGAAGTGGTGTTCGCTTACAACCCCGACGAGGATATGAATGGAGGGAGTTTCGGCAATGCGGTTGTGCCCCCGGACATGAAAGAACTATTTGTCACGCCGGCGGCGCGCGTGAATCTTTTTCCCACTACCGCGGTATCGCCGTGGGTGAGCGTGGGCGGCGGCTTTGGACATTTCAGCCAGTCCAGCACCTTGATTTATGGCGGTAGCAACCCGGGCAACTCGTCGACCAGCGGCGTGTTCGAGGGCGGACTCGGGCTCGATGTGAAGCTCACGACGCGGATCTACATTCGGGGTCAGGTTCGCGATTTCTGGTCCGGCGAGCCAAACTTTCCGCTGGCCGACACGGGAAAGACTCGCCAGCATAATTTCTTCGTGGGTGGTGGCGCGTACTGGAGATTCTAGCGTCGTGTCCGGCAAGCGGGCTATTGACTCGCGAGGGCACAATCATGACTGTCTCCCCGCAATGATCCAACTCTCTGACATCCAGGCGGCCTTGGAGAGGATTCGGGCCGACATCCGGGTCTCGCCGTGCCCGCGCTCCGAAACGTTTTCCGGGATCACCCACAATTCCATTTTTCTCAAGCTCGACAACCAGCAGCGCACCGGGGCGTTCAAGGAGCGCGGGGCGCTGAACAAGTTGCTCACCATGAGCGCGGCAGAGCGCGGGCGCGGCGTGATCGCAGCCTCGGCGGGAAATCATGCGCAGGGAGTCAGCTATCACGCGGGCAAACACGGAGTGCGGGCGCGCATCGTCATGCCGCTGCCTACGCCGTTGACCAAGGTTTCGGCGACGCGCGGCTATGGCGCCGAGGTTTTGCTGTACGGCACAAACTATGACGAGGCCTACGAAAAAGCGGTCGAGCAAAGCCGGGAAGAACGGCTCACGCTGATTCATGCCTTCGATGACGACGCGGTCATTGCCGGGCAGGGCACGCTGGGGCTGGAGATTTTAGAGCAGCATCCGGAGATCGACGCGATCGTCTCTCCGATTGGCGGCGGCGGCCTGATCGGCGGCATCGCCTGCGCGGTGAAAGAGAGCCGTCCGGCGGTGAAAGTGTTTGGCGTGCAACCGGCCAGGATTCCTTCCATGAAAGCGGCGGTCGAGGCCGGCAAGCCCGTAACCCTCGCTGCGGCCAAGACGATTGCCGATGGCATTGCGGTGCGGCGCGCCGGAGAACGCACGCTGCCCCTGGTCCAGAAGTATGTCGACGACATCGTGACCGTCGAGGAAGAGGAAATCGCCAACGCGATCCTGCTGCTGCTGGAGCGCGAGAAGACGCTGGCCGAGGGCGCGGGCGCGGCGGCGATTGCGGCGGTGCTGAATCGCAAGCTGCGGCTCGAGGGCAAGCGGGTTGCGGTGCTCGTCTGCGGCGGCAATATCGACGTCACCCTGCTGGCCCGCATCATCGAGCGCGGTCTGGTCAAAGATGGGCGGCTGGTGCGCCTGCGCGTGCATCTGCCGGATTATCCCGGCGCGCTGCATCGCTTGACCGGAATTCTGGCGGAGCATCGCGCCAACATCGTGGAGACCGCTTACGATCGCGCCTATCACGGGGTGAATCTGGGAGACACGGCCATCGATATGACGATGGAGACGCGCGGGCCGGAGCACATTGCGGAGTTGCTGGCGGCACTGGTCGCAGCGGGCTATACGCACGAGAGAATTTTGTAAAACTGACACGGCTTCCTGGGCTAAACTTGCACGCAGAAAGCGCCAGTTGCGACGCGGAAATTTGATGGGCCTTTCCGAGGGACGGAAATGTCAAGCCCCGGTTCTCAGCCAGATTGCATCACAGATGGTGCAGTGAGCGGTAAGTGACTGATTCAATGTTCTCTTTCAGCTTCAAGTGCTGTGTAAAATAATCCTTGTATATCATTGATTATAAGGAAGATAAATATAGTAGTTAAATCGATTTAACTCCCCGCCTCCGCGCCCGCAACGGCTCGCCATCCTCAGCGTCAACCACCATCCCGATCGGCTCATCAAAACTCCCAGACGCTCCGCAACGGGTGTTCCTCATCCTGGCCAGCCCCGTCGTTCGACGTAATTTCGACCGGCATGAATGCTCTGTTCTCTCGGCGTCCTCTGCGAAGCCTCTGCGCATTTTGCGTTTAAGGACTTTAAACGCAGAGTTCGCGAAGGAACGCCGCGGAGCACGCAGAGGGCAAGTTGAGAGTGAGCCATAACCGCAGCTTTCCGCAGAATTTCGGCGCCTCGGAATTCCTGCTAATCTTTTCTTGTGTAATGTTCTGATGCATTGGGTAAAACTTTGTAAATCATCGAGTTGCAATCGTTCCGGCAGGGTAAATTAGAGGTGAGGCAATGAAGCAGAGGCATACGAGCCTATTCATACTGGCGATCCTGGTGGCCGCAATCGGCGTGGCGGCGGCCCAGACTGCGGCACCGTCCGCGATTGCCAAGCAGATCGGGACCATCAAGTCGATCAACGGGAATGCGATCACGCTCACGCCGGAGTCAGGAGCGGACGTTCCAGTCACGGTCGAGGACGGGGCACGCATTCTGAAGTTGAATCCGGGCGAGAAGGACTTGAAGAATGCCACCCCGATCCAGTTGCAGGATTTGAAAGTCGGCGACAAGGTGCGGGTACGCGGACACGCGGCCGGACAAGGCATCGATGCCCTCGAAGTGCTGGTGATTACCAGTTCGGCCGTGGACGCGGTGCGCGACCAGATTCGCGAGGACTGGCAGAAGCGCGGCATCGGTGGCCTGGTCAGCAGCGTGGATCCGGCCAACGGAACGGTGACGATTTCGGTCACGAGCCTGGCCGGGAAAAAAGAGGTGACGGTAAAGACCGCGAAAAATACGGTGATTCGCCGCTACGCGCCCGACTCCATCAAGTTCGACGACGCCAAGCCGAGCACGCTGGCCGAGATTCATCCCGGAGACCAGTTGCGGGCCCGCGGGGAGCGCAGCGCCGATGGCTCGGAGGTGACAGCGGAAGAAATTGTCACCGGTAGCTTTCGGAATGTCGCGGGAACAGTCAATTCTGTAAACGCAAGCGCGGGCACGATCGACGTTCAGGATTTATTGACCAAGAAGCCGGTAGTGGTGAAAGTGACCTCCGATTCGCAACTGCACAAGCTTCCACCCGAGATGGCGCAGATGATCGCCATGCGGTTGAAGAGCAGGATGCCTCCAGGAATGCCGGGCGCGGGCGGTGCAAGAACGGAGGCAGGGGGCAACGGCGCGCCAGGCGGAGCAGCGTTGGCGCGGCCTGCCGGAGCAATGGGCGCCGGGGGAATGACCGGTGGAGAGAATGGCAGTGGCATGGGTGGAGGAATGCGATCGGGAGGCGGGCGTGATTTTCAGCAGATTCTGAATCGCATGCCGGTGGTGACCCTCGCCGATCTGCACAAAGGCGATGCGGTCTTGATTGTGGCCACCGAAGGCTCAGGATCGGGCGCAGGAACCGCCATCACCCTGCTGAGCGGCGTGGAACCGATTTTGCAAGCGGCGCCCAGCGCAAGCCAGGCCATGATGCTGACGCCGTGGAGTTTGGGTGGCGCGCCGGGTGGCGATGCCATGCAGTAAGTTTGGTTTCCTCAGCGAACTCTGCGCAGCCTCCGCGAACTCGGCGATAAAAGGCTTTCACGTAGAGTGCGCCGAGAAAGGCCGCGGAGAGCGCGGAGCAAAACGCCAACGCCGGAAGAAATTCTGCACGAAACGCAGAGCAAGGATCAACTCAGATATTTAGTTCGCGGCTTCAACTCTCATAGAAATGGAAGATTCCTGGCAATGAGGTCACGGTTATACAGAAGTATCTCTCTCATCTTGCTTTTATTGTCCCTGTTTGCGATTTTGTCGTGGGGGCAGACGGCGGCGGGGGCTCTGCGCGGGCAAGTGACGGATCCCTCGGGCGCGGCGATTTCCGCCGCCACGGTGATTATGACCCCGGCTACCGGCTCTCCGATTGTGGTGCAGAGCAATGGCCAGGGGCAATTCGAGTTCAAGAATCTCGCGCCGGGCAAATACACGCTGACCGTCGCCGCGCCGGGATTCACTCTGTATGAGAACGATAGCGTGGTCGTAGGGGGCCAGCCTCTGCGGCTCAACGTCAGCATGAGCATCGCAGTCGAGACCCAGAAGGTGCAGGTTTCCAGCACTGCGCCGACCATCGACGTGAATCCCACCAACAATGCCGGGGCGATTGTGATCTCGGGCAAGGAGTTGGAGGCGCTGCCCGACGATCCCGACGAGTTGCAGTCCGATTTGGAGGCGCTGGCCGGTCCGTCCGCCGGGCCAAATGGCGGGCAGATGTACATCGACGGCTTCACTGCGGGGCAGTTGCCGCCCAAGTCATCGATCCGGGAGATCCGCATCAATCAGAATCCCTTTTCGTCCGAGTACGACAAGCTGGGCTACGGCCGCATCGAAATTTTTACCAAGCCGGGCACGGATAAATTCCACGGGCAGGGTTTCATCATAGGGAACGATTCGGCCTTCAACTCGCCCAGCCCGTTTGGCGGAAGCGAGCCGCCGTATTATTCGACGCAGTACAACGGCAGCGTGGGCGGCCCGATGGGAAAGAGCGCGTCATTCTTTTTCAACGGCGAGCGCAGGAATATCAACGAGCTGTCGGCTGTGAATGCGCTGGTGCTGGACCCGACGTTGCAGCATTCGCAGGCAGAGATCGAGTCGATTCCCAACCCGCGGCAGCGCACCAATATCAGCCCGCGCATCGACTGGGCGATCACCAAGAACAACACCCTGACGGGGCGCTATCAGTACTGGCGCGACACCGAAACCAACGACGGCGTGGGCGTCCTCAGCTTGCCCTCGCAGGCCATCTATGAGAAGGAAGTAGAGCACACGCTCCAGATCAGCGATACCCAGGTCTTCGGCTCGAAGATCATCAACGAAACGCGCTTTCAATACGTGCGGGACACCGACGGGCAGAATCCAAACGACCTCACTCCGACCGCCAACGTGCTGGGGAACTTCGTGGGCGGCGGCAACAATGGCGGATCGCAGAACGATCAGCAGAACCGGTATGAGATTCAGAATTACACGTCGCTGATCCACGGCAACCACATGCTGAAGTTTGGGGCGCGGGTGCGGGAAACGCAGGACACGAACCTGTCGACCTCGGGATTCAACGGGTCGTTCACCTTCTCGTCGCTAAATTCGGCGACCGATGTGCCGGGAAATAATTGCACGGTGGGAGGCACGGCGCCGTGCCCGATCTCGCTGTCTTATGCCGAGCAGCAGTTGAGCAGCGGCGGGACGCCTTACGCGACCCAGTTGACCTACACGACCGGGCTGCCGACCGCCCAGGTGAATTACTACGATGTCGAACCGTACATACAGGACGACTGGAAGGTGCGCCCGAACATCACCTTGAGTACGGGGCTGCGCTTCGAAACCCAGAACGCCATTCACGATCGCGCAGATTGGGCGCCGCGGCTGGGATTTGCCTGGGGCGTGGGCGGAAGAAGCGGTCCGCCGAAAGTGGTGATTCGCGGCGGCTACGGAATTTTCTACGACCGCTTCCAGGTTTCCCAATTGCTGCAGGCCGACCGTCTGAATGGAGTGATCCAGCAGCAGTTCATCGTCAACAATCCCACCTGCTTTCCCGGGGTTGACGTAGCCATGCCGGCCAGCGGCTTCGCCAACTGCGGGCCGGTGGCGAATTCGGTATCGAACATCTACCAGATCAGCCCCCGGCTGCATGCGCCGGGTACGGCGCAAGGCGCGGTAAGCGTGGAAAAACAGGTCACAAAAAATGCGACCCTGACGGCGACCTATTTGAGTTCGCGTGGCTTCGACCAGTTCGTTACCATCAACGCCAGCGCGCCCTATCCCGGGACCCCGTGTTATCCCAATTGTCCCGCGATCAATGGCGGCAACGTCTATCGCTATGTCTCCGAGGGATATTTCAAGCAGAACCAGTTGATCGTGAACACCAACATCAAAGTCGGGTCGATGGTGCAGTTGTTCGGTTTCTATACGTTTGGCTACGCCGACAGCGATACGGCGGGGGTGGGCAGTTTTGCGACCAATTCCTACAACATCAGCCAGGATTGGGGCCGGGCCTCGTTTGATGTGAGGAACCGGCTGTTTCTGGGCGGCAGCATCGCCTTGCCGTTCCTGATCCGGCTGAATCCGTTCATGGTGGTGTCGTCGGGGGCGCCGTACAACATTGCTTCGCCCATCGATTTGAATGGCGACCAGATCTATAACGATCGCCCCAGCCTGGTGTCGAGCACGGCCTGCTCGACGGCGACCATCACCACAACGATTTATTGCACGCCGCTGGGGACATTTGATGCGTCAGGGGCGACCGGAACCCGCTTGCCCGTGAACTACGAAACCGGGCCGGGGCACTTTGTCCTGAACCTGCGGCTCACCAAAACCATCGGGCTGGGAGGCAAGCTCAAGGAGGGTCAAGGCGGAGTGGGTGGAGGAGACGGCGGACACCATCATGGAGGGCCATTGTTTGGCGGGGGTGGGCGCATGATCATGTCTTCCAATTCTGACCGGCGCTACAACCTGACCCTGGGCCTGGGCGTCCGCAACGTTTTCAACAATGTGAACGTGGCCAATCCCAACGGAGTGCTGGGATCGAAATTGTTCGACGTGTCGAATTCCCTGCAGGGAGGGCCGTTCTCGCCCAGCAACGCGATTAATCGGAGAGTGGAGTTGCAAGCGACGTTCAGCTTCTAGCTTAGAGCCAGGAGCGATGAGTACTGACCACTGACCACTCGCCACTGCCCACTCGCTATAACCCAGGCGAACATCGGGTAGTGTCTTAACACTGTGTTGAAATAAGACACTGCCCGAACATCGCCGTCCATATGCCGCGGTCTCGCGCTCGCGGTATGCTGGAGAGTGGGGATGCCGCAAATGCGGCTCAGGGTTTGAGAACGATTGGCTCTTTTTCCGATTAACCGCCGAAAGTTTATAGGGTTGGCCGCGGGTGCGGGGGTTCTGGGGCTAGGCGCCGACGCCATTCTGGTGGACCCAAATTTTCCGGTCGTGATCCGCCACCAGATTTCGCTGGAGCGCTGGCCGCAGGCGCTCGACGGGTTCACCATCGCGCTGATCAGCGACTTTCACTACGATCCGATTTTTTCCGTGCATCCCATTCGCGCGGCGATTGGCATGCTCAACGATCTGCGGCCCGATCTGATCGCGCTGACCGGAGACTTCGTTTCTGTACCCTGGATCGGCAATCACGCCAAAGCCGCGGCCGCAGCCGAACCGTGCGCGCGCCTGCTGTCGCAACTGAAAGCGCCGCATGGATTGTGGGCGGTGCTGGGCAATCACGATTGCTTCACCGATCCCGAGCGGGTGACGAGCGCGCTCGAGGCGGAGAAGATTCCCGTGTTGGTCAACCAGTCGGTGCCCATCGAGCGCAATGGCGCACGCTTCTGGCTGGCCGGCGTGGATGATGTGATGGCCAAAGGAGCAGACCTCGACCAGACTCTGCGCAAGGTTCCGAAGGATGAGGCGGTGGTCTTGATGGCGCACGAGCCGGATTATGCCGACGATGTGGCGCGCTATCCCGTAGACTTGCAGCTCTCCGGACACTCGCATGGAGGGCAGGTGCGCGTGCCCCTGGTGGGTCCACTCTACTTGCCGGATTTGGCGCGCAAGTATGTTTGGGGGCTGTACAAGATCGGAGGGCTGACGCTCTACACGAATGCGGGATTGGGCACGGTGGAGATTCCGGTACGCTTCGACTGCGCTCCGGAGATTACGCTGCTGACGATGCGGAAAGGGAAGCAGCAGTAATCCGTCGCCAGTTTCAGTTTTCAAAATCAACTTTCAGGTCAAGTGCGGACGTCTTTTTGCGCAGAGAACGCGCGAGGAGCGGCAGCAAAGGCAATGAGCGGGGCAAATGCAATGCACGGAATCGCGATTTTGGCGGGGAAGTAGAGGCCGAAATTCCCAGTGAGTGCTATTAGGATTTTGCAACACCTATCGGCTTGTCTGCCGAGATCGGGTTGTCAATCCCGGAGGGACACACTTGTCGGGATGTCTAATGCAGCCGTCATCCGCGTTTCGTAGTTCTTCTCCGATGCTGTCGGCGAACAATTGCTTTGCCTGAATTTGGTCGTAGCGTTGGAGGATTTTCCGGTCCTTCACGTTTATTTCAAATCCGCGAAACGTGCCCATGCTGGCGCAGCTTGAATGTGGCGGAACCTCCACGGCAATAACTATCCTCGACGAGTCGGCTCCCCATTTAATCGCACCCACGTTTGGAAATTCAGGATCGAAGCAATTGGGCTTGAACAGCGCCCGACCGTTGGGGAATGGCTCCACAATGCGAAGTCCCGTTGGTTCTACGTAGAAGATCTTTACGTGATAAGTTCCGATGTTGCCGCCGTCGCTGTAAGTGACGAAGAACGCCTTGGAATCAGGGGCCCATGCTGCCTCAGCATTCACCCAAGCGCCGATTGGGGTTTTGTGCTCATGCCCGTATGCTCGAACTGTAACGACAGCAATGGCGTCCCCCTGCGGATGCTCGATGGGGTCAACGCTGATCTCTTTCACCCTGTCAGGAGATGTGATGGTTAATGGGCTTCTCGCAGCCCAAGTAGACGTGGCTGTCTTGGAATAGATCCCCAAGGTCTGCCCGAAGCACGTACCGAACATGAATACCAGACCGAGTGCACAGATTCGCTTCACGATGAAAAGTCTAGTCCGTTGCATGACCGCTTTCCAGCTTGACTGACGTAAGCAGGCCGATGGCGCTCATTGACCTCCGCGTCGCTGCGCCGCCCCTTACCTCGGTCGACCGAAGAACAGGACGTAGCCGTCGGGGTCTGAAATTTCGAAGCCGCGAAGACCGTCACGGGTGTCCTGGAGGGGCACGCTGAATACCGCTCCACCTGCCTGCCCATCATGAGCAAAGCGGTCCGCAAATTCGGCGGCGAGCCCATCCGGGTCTGGGGCATAGACGAAGGCATCCCACCTCATGTGGGGATGGCGCTTGGAGTTCGGCAGCGGCGGGATGTCGTTCTCGGACTTGACAAAGATCTGCGCTCCGTCGCGGCCGATGATGGCGAAAAAAGGATTTCGATCCGGCTGCTGGAATCTGGTCTCAAAGCCCAGCTTGTCGCGGTAAAAAGCGATGGTCTGGTCGAGATTGCTGACGATGAAGAACGGTGAAATTGCCTGCGTGGTTGGTCGGGTCATAGGCGGGCCGCCTCTTGCACTGACACTTTACGGGTTGCAGGGCCTTTTCGAAAAGCGATCCTCCGGTGCTCCAGGATTTCAATGCTCCATCGACTAATCCTGTTCCCTAACTCTCGGAATCACGCTTACATTCAGAATCCCTTGGCTCGTTATGCAGCCGTCCAGCCTGGTTGTGCAAGTTGCTTCACAGATGGGGCATCTGCGGCGTAAGGTATTGCTTGTAAGTATCTGGATTATAAGCAAGAATGCCGAGCTCAGACTGGTCCTAAAGTTGCCGCATGATTGCGGGTAGCAAGGTTCAGGAGAGCTCATGCGTCGCATCTGGCCTGCGATTGTGTTGTGCGGAATGCCTCTGATCGCATTGGCGGTGAGCACGGGCAGCAACCAATCTACGCTACTGGAGCAACGCGAACACCAGGCATCGCGAAGGCTGAGGCGTGCCGCGCAATTCGTCCGTGTGCCGCACGTGAGCGCTCGCGCCGCGTGTGAAGATGTGCAGCCACCGGAGGCTCTGGCGACGCCCGATCCCATGTTTGTGCCCGCAGCACGCGGAGCGAAGGTGAAGGTGAGTTTTATTATCGGCACCGATGGCCGAGTGCACAGCCCGCTCATTCTCGAAAGCGCCGGGATGGCCGGAGACCGGCACGTGCTTCAGACGGTGCGCACCTGGAGGTATCGTCCGGCAACCTGCAACGGAATTCCCACCGAAACCGAAGGCAAGATCGAATTTTCCAGCCGATAGCACCACTCCCCTTTGCTGGGCTAGAATCTGCTGTAATGCCGTGGGGGAGTTAATTCGTGGACAAACAGAATAAGGGACCGAAGACGTCCGGGGCGCCGCTGGAGACGCCGGTAAGCAGTTCGGAGTTGAAGGAATTGTACCGGCGGCTGGAGCCTTCGATGCGGCGGCAGAAACCGGGGCCGGATGCGATTGCGGCCGCGCTGGAGTCGGCGCAACGCCTGGCCGCCGAGGCCGAGGCGGAGGATGCGGCGGCGGATACGGCGGAAGATTCGGCAGTCGAAGCGGTCACCGTGGTGTGCGCAGTTTGTGGATATCACAATCGCGAGGGCAACAAGTTTTGCGGGATGTGCGGAGCGGCGGCGGGGGAGAAAGCGCCTCTAGCCGCAGCCACCGAAAATGAGCCGTCGGCCACGGCGCTGGCCGTGGCTCCCAATCATTTTCCCGAACACGTGGGCCGTCCGGCGACGACGGAGCCTACCGGATACGAAACTCACCACTACCACCATCACTATCACCATCATTATTTTCCGGGTGGAATGGAGGCGGGATATCCGCGAGTCGGTGCGGAGCCGGCGCGGGAAGAGAAGCTGCGTCCCAACGCGGCGCAGCGCGGGGAGATGAGCCGCGCGGAAGCGGCGGTGCGGCGGGTCACGCACGAGTGGGTGCTGGCCTGCAATACCAAGCATCTGGACGATCTGCTGGAGCTGTATGTTTCGGATGCGCTGGTGCTGCGGTCGAATTATCCGCCGATCCGCGGGGCGGCGTCGGTGCGGGAGTTTTTCTTTGGCGCGCTCGATGCCGGCCTGGGCGAGGTGGAACTGGAGCCGCTGCGGGTCGAGATTGTGGGCGACCTTGCCTATGAGGCGGGACGATGCAAGGCGTTGATTCCGAGTTCGACCGGGAAGCGGCGCGAAGAGCGCGGCAAATATCTGTGGGTGTGCGCGCGGCAGAGCAATGGAGAATGGAAGCTGGCGGCGGATTGCTGGTCAAGCGATTTGACGCTGACCACGCTGGAAGCGGACGTGCCGGCGAACATCGCAGTGAAGACGATCGCGCCGCGGAAGTGAGGAGCGCTGGTCTTCGTTTTAGGTTTCGGGTCCTGGGTCTTAGGCGTTAGGTCTTAGGAAAACCTAAAACGCATCCCCGAAGACTGAACACCCGAAACCGAACCCATGAAGCCTAAGACCCGAGACCTGAGACCTAGGACCTGAGACCTGACCTGAGACCTAACCCTAAAACCCACCGCCCAGACCCGTACCCGCTCGCCCCGGCGCTACGGACTGACGCCCAACTTTTGCAAATCGGAACGCAGTTGGTCCACCGACTTCATTGGGATGGTGTGCATGCCCAGTTGGGCGGCGCATTCCAGGTTGAGGGGGCGGTCGTCGATGAAGCAGGATTCGGCGGCGGGGACTTGGGTAACGTCGAGCGCGAGGCGGTAAATATCGCACTCGGGCTTGCGCAGGCCGACGAAGCAAGAGCTGACGAAGACGCGGAAAATCTTCCGCAGTCCGAATTTTTCAATGCGAAAATTGTTGAGCTCGCGCGATTCGTTGTTGATCGTGCCCATGAAGTATTTGCCGGAGTTGGCCAGCGATTGGGCGAAGGCGAGGTTTGCGGGGAAGGGTTGCGAGAGCGCGAACATGTAGTCGCGGAAAGCCTCCCGGGTGAACGGCCGCTCGCGATAAAAGATGGTGCGGTTAAGATATTCGTCCAGGGTGATCCGGCCGCGCTCGAAGGGCGAGACCAGCAGTTCGTGGCGGGAGTGGAATTCGGCGGGATCGAGCTGGAATTTTTCCAGGGCTTCGGCGCGCTCGTTATGATCCCAGGCGTTGCTGAGAAGAACGCCGCCGACATCCCAGAAAATTGCGCGAATCGCGGGCAAAGTATTTCTCCGTGCAATGGGCGATTAAAAGAGTGTAGAGGAAATCGCGTCAGGCGTGGTGCCTTGCGCTACAGATGCTTGGCTTTTCCCTTGTTCCTCTGGGGGCTCTGCGGTTCGGACTTATTCCCACAGGGGGCACAGAGAATCACAGAGCGATGACCCAAGTAACCTTGTCGGCGGCACGCTCGGAACCTAGGATCAGGGGCAGGTATGACTCTATCTGCCCTACTCGTGTGCCAGGATGCGAAGGCGGCTGAAGTGTTGCAGCGAGTCCTGAAAGAGCTCGGCATCCGGGTGGAAGCTTGCCCCGATTTCGCGCGCGCCGGTATGCGGGCGGCGCAGGAACGGTTCGATGTGATCATCGTGGATGGATCGAACCATGACGTGACCGGGCTGCTGCGGGAGACCCGGCTGTCGCGCAAGAATGATGCGACCCTGGCGGTGGCCGTCCTCGCCTCGCAGGACAGCATCCGCGAATTGTTCTCGCTGGGACTGAATTTCGTACTTTACAAGCCGGTGGCCTACGACCGCGCGCTGAGCAGCTTGCGGGCGGCGCGGGCAGTGATGCGCAAGGAGAAGCGCAAAAATCCGCGGGCGGCGGTGCATGCGCAGGCGACCATCGATTACGCCAACGTGCTGCAGGATAAGGCGACGCTGGCCGACCTGGGGCACGACGGAATGGCGGTCATGTTTGGAAAACAACTGCCGCCCACGAGCAAAGTGTATTTCCAGTTCAAGCTGCCGGGGCAGTCGGCGAGTGTGCGCCTGTCGGGGCAAGTAATTTGGCAGGATTGGAATGGGCGCGGCGGGGTGCAGTTCGTCGATGTTCCGAAGGCTTCGCGGCGGCTGCTGGAAGAATTTCTTGCCGCGAACGTAAGTAAGAACGAGCGTCAGGAGTTTCCGGACGTGACGGTCGAGATGGAAGAGCCGGTGCCGGTCGCGGCGGTCTCGGGGGCCGAAGCGGCGCGCGTGGCAGTAGCCGAGCCGAGTCCGGCCCGCGCGGTCGAAGCGGAGGGGAGTGCGGCGGCGCAGGCGGAAATGGATGCCAACAACCGGCGGGCGCAGACGCGCTACAGTTGCCGCCTGGGAGCGGAGGTCTATCGCACCGGAGTTGCGGTTCCGCACCATTGCTGCCTGACTGATCTGAGCGCGGGCGGATGTTATCTGGAGATGCCGCTGCCCTTTCCGCAAGGCTCGTCGATTGAGATTCTGGTGCGCACCCGCCAGCTGAAGTTGCGGCTGCGGGGAACGGTGTTGACGTGTCATCCCGGCTACGGGATGGGCATTGGGTTCGAGCTGAAGACGAAAGAAGAGCAGGCGAACGTGGCGAAGTTAACCGAGTTCGTGGCGGCGAACGAAGCCGCTAGCTCCTAGCTTCTAGCAAATCTCATCGGAGTGCTTTCCAGATTCTGCGAGTCCTGGCGGTAGTAGGGAATCCTCGCTTGGCTCGGAATGACAGGGTAAATGGTCGGAACGCCACAGTTCGTGCGAGGCCCCAGAGGCAGGAGCTAACGGCCCCAAGTTAGGAGCTAGAAGCTAGGAGCTAAAAGCTAGCAGCTAAAGGCTGGCAGCTTTTTCTTCCGCTACGGCTTTCTGGAAAAAATCCAGCGATAAGCGCAGGCCGGCTTCCAGATCGATCTTGGGTTCCCACCCCAACAAAGTACGCGCTTTGTAGATGTCGGGCCGGCGCTGCTTGGGGTCATCCTGGGGTAGCGGTTGGTAGCGGATTTTGCTCTCCGATCCGGTCACCTTCAGGACCATCTGCGCGCATTCCAGAATCGTGAACTCGTTGGGGTTGCCGATGTTCACGGGCAGATGCTCGTCCGATTTGGCAAGGCGCAGGAAGCCGTCGATTTCATCGCTTACATAGCAAAAGCTGCGAGTCTGGCGGCCGTCGCCGTAGACGGTGAGGTCTTGGTTGAGCAGCGCCTGCTTCATGAAATTGGGGACGACGCGGCCATCGTTAAGCTGCATGCGGGGGCCGTAGGTGTTGAAGATGCGCACGATGCGCGTATCCACCTGGTGATAGCGGCGGTAGGCCATGGTGACGGCTTCGGTGAAGCGCTTGGCCTCGTCGTAAACCGAGCGCGGGCCGATGGGATTGACGTGTCCCCAGTAGGTTTCTTTCTGGGGATGCTCGAGCGGATCGCCGTAGCATTCGGAAGTCGAGGAGACGAAATATTTCGCATTGTATTCGCGGGCCACGTCGAGGGCGTGAAAGGTGCCGAGCGATCCGACTTTGAGGGTGGCGATGCCGTGGGTGTGGTAGTCGACGGGGCTGGCGGGGCTGGCGAAGTGGAAAACGTAATCCACCTTGCCGACGTCGAAGGGGTCGCAAATATCTTTCTCGACAAATTCAAAGCGTGGTTCGTTGCGCAGGTGGGCGAGATTGGCGCGGCGTCCGGTGAGCAGGTTGTCGACGACGACGACGGACCAGCCTTCGCCGAGCAGGGCATCCGAGAGGTGCGATCCCAGGAATCCGGCGCCGCCCGTGATCAGAGCGCGCTGTGGGCTCATGTCTTCTTGCCGTTTTTGAGCACGCCGGTGGGCACGCCATCGGGCAGGCAGGCGGCGCGGCCGATGCTGTAGTAAGTGAATCCCTGCGCGGCCATGGCTTCGGGATCGTAGAGATTGCGGCCGTCGATCACGATGGGATATTTGAGTTCCTTGCGCAGGCGGGCGAGATCGAGGTTGGAGAATTCTTCCCACTCGGTGAGGATCAGGAGCGCGTCGGCGCCCTGGGCGGCCTCGTAGGGCGAGTCAGCGAGCAGGACGCTGGAGCTCAGCGCTTCGCGGGCGCGGTCCATGGCGGCGGGATCGTAGGCGGTGATCTGGCAGCCTTCCTGCAGCAGATCGTTCACCAGGAAAAGTGCGGGCGATTCGCGAATGTCGTCGGTGCCTCCTTTGAAGGCGAGACCGAGGACGGCGAGGCGCTTGCCGCGCAGCGTCCAGAGCGCGTCGTGAATTTTGCGCAGGAAACGTCGGCGCTGCTCTTCGTTGATGCGCATGACTTCGTCGAGCAGGCGGAACTCGTATCCGTACTCGTGGGCCACCGCGCGGAAGGCCATCACATCTTTGGGGAAGCAGGATCCGCCGTAGCCGATGCCGGGATTGAGGAAGCGACGCCCGATGCGCGAATCGCTGCCGACACCGTGCACGACCTGGTTGACGTCGGCGCCGACCGATTCGCAGACCGAGGCCACGGCGTTGATGAAAGAAATCTTCATGGCAAGGAAAGCGTTGGAGGCATGCTTGATCAGTTCTGCGCTTTTCGTGCTGGTGGCGATGAGGGCGGGAGGGATGGAGGCGCGGTCGGGTTGCGGGATGGCGTCGGGACGCTTGTAGTAGCTGCCATCGGTGAGCGGAGCGTAGATTTCGCGGAGCACGGCGGCGGAGCGCTGGCTGTCGCAGCCGATGACGATGCGGTCGGGAAAAAGGAAGTCGGTGACGGCGGAACCTTCGCGGAGGAATTCGGGATTGGAGGCGACGTCGAAAGAGTCGGGATCGGCGCCATTGCGCAGGATGATCTTGCGCACCCACTCGCTGGTGTAAACCGGGACCGTGCTTTTTTCGATGACGACTTTGTAGTCCGTGATGCCGCCGGAGATTTCGCGGGCCACCGACTCGACGTAGGAGAGATCGGCTTCGCCTTTTTCCGTAGGTGGTGTACCCACGGCCACGAAGATGGCCGCGCACAGCCGGACGGCTTCTTTCAAGTCGTCGGAAAACGTGAGGCGATGGCCGCGGTGGCGGCCCAGCAGTTCGGGCAGAAACTTCTCGTGGATGGGGACTTCGCCGGTGCGGAGCGCGGCGAGCTTTGGCTGGTCGTTATCGACCAGGATGACTTCGTGTCCGAGATCGGCGAAACAGGCGCCCGCGACCAAACCTACATAACCCGAGCCTACCACGGCAATGCGCATCTGTAATTCCTCTGGGAGTGCGAAAATCCGATTTTACAGAAGTTTAGGGCTTGGACAGGGTGTGAATCGCGAAAAAAATTCGATGGGCAAGCAGAAACGGGAAGGCCACGAAGAACCCGCCATGGGCTCATTTTTGAAACGCACGGTGTCACGGTCGCAGGGGCAAATCCGTATTTCTTATTGCGAACTCCAACGATGCCTGGGTGTTCTCCCAGCTGAGACGCATGGTGCAACTTCCCGCGCCCTGATCGAAAGAGATGGTGAAGTTTTCAACTGGGGCCGAGAGCCTCTTCACCGACATCGGCACGCGGGTCAACTCATCCGATTCATATACCGTATTTTTTCTGATGATCAAGGTCCAGTGGTCGAGGTGGGGAACGATCCCAATCGTGTAACTACCGGCGGGGATATTGGTGCCTTTTAGCGCGACGAGGTCCTCGTCAGTAACGAACGTAGTGGGTTCATCGCCAACCTGCCATGCTTTTCCATAGGGCACCAAGCCGCCAAAGATCCTTCGGCCTCTCATGGACGGGCTGAAATAGTCCACTGTGATCGTTTCTTCGTCGGAAAATTTGCATTGCGCCTGAGTTCTCGGAAGGGCACTGCTGTTTCCGACCTGTTGAGGGAGAGAGATACAGCAGAAGGCGAGGACAAACAGAACTGTGAGGGGCATCTTCTTCAGCATAAACACCCGCCGCCGCTATCTTACGCCTGGGGCATTTGCGGTCAACCGATCGTTGTTCTCTCTACCCGTGCAAGAATCTGCATCTTGCACGAGGATTGTCGGTGGGCTAGCATGCGTGGCGTCCTCCCCCAGGATGTAGGCTGCTCCCGGCCCCGTCTTAATCGCAAGAAAACCTGCACCAGTCCAGGAGAGACTAGCAATGAAGTTGCACACGGGCATGGGCCTCTGATTTCCGCGGATCGCGAATATTGCCGCGGTTGCGATTCAGGTTCTGGCGTGGTTCACGCTGATGTTTGGCGCGAGCGCATTCGGCGCAGGTCCGGCGGAGCAAGTCCTATACAGTTTCGGGTCGACTGGTTCAAGCAATGGTTGAAACTGCCGGAAAGTGGCCGCATAATGGGCGGTACCCGGCGGTTCGAATGCCCGGTGATTCGATGAATCAGCCATTCAGGTTGCCGGATCCAGCGGAGGCGGGGAAGGGTCGTCCCCGCGACAGCCGCCAAGACGCCGACGCCAGCTTAGCCCACGACACGTCTTCCCGGGAAGAGAACGCTTCTGGCGGACCCGGCTTGGGTTTTGCCGGCGCGAAGTTTGCCCGCGATCACAACGACGAAATCAATCAAGTTGCGCGAACCCTTGCCGAGCACGGCGGGGAAGCGGTGGCATTCGATCTGGCGCTGGATTTGGTGCTCAACGAAATCGTCGAGCAGGCACGAAGCGCAACCGGAGCCAGCGGCGCGGCGATTGCATTGACGCGCGAGGGAGAGATGGTCTGCCGCGCGACGGCGGGCGCGAATGCTCCCGATCTGGGCGTGAGAGTCGAGACGGAATCGGGCCTAGCGGGCGCGTGTTTGAAGACGGGAGAGATTCAGGAGTGCGCGGACACAGAGAGCGATCCGCGCGTGAATGCCGCGGCGTACCGGCAATTGGGAGTGCGATCCATGGTGATCGCGCCGGTGAACGACGGGCAGCAATGTTTTGGAATTCTGGAAGCGTTTTCCGGCCGCGCGAATGCTTTCGGCGAGAAAGATGTGGATGCGTTGCGGGAACTGGCGCGGCGCGTGGCGCTGGATAAGAAGGAAGCGGCGGCAGGCGAGTTGCGGCCGGCAGTGGCACCCGCAACGGTGGTCGCGGGGAATGAGAATGAGCCTGCGGGTGAGCCCTCGGCGCAGGGTGAAGCCGGCGTCGGGCCGGAGTTCACTCCACGCACCGCCGAGAGGGTTTCTCCCGAGGAAGCCGTGGGCGTCCAGACGAATGATGTTTGGACGACAGTGCTGGTGGTGCTGGTGATTGTGGTCGCGGTGGCGCTGGGAGTGATGATTGGGTGGCGGGGGGCTGCGATGGCGAGAAAATCTGCCTCCCCGAACGCAGTGGGGAATGAACAAGCGAGCGTGGCTGCGAATTATCCCACGCCAGAAGGAACGGCGGAGCCTGCTGTCGTGGCGAGGGCGACGCCGCCGCAGGCGGGAAATTCTGTTTCACCAAATTCTGTTCCAGCAAATTCTGTTCCAGCCGGGGGATTGATCGTCACGGAGAATGGCAAGGTGATCTACAGGATCGAGCCGGCCAATGTTCCGCCCGCTGCGAGACGGGCTCCTGAGCAATCTTCCGCGAATCGAATTATTCACTGGGTCCAGCCGGAGTATCCAGCCCAAGCCACGGCGCAAGGGATCCAGGGACCGGTAGTGCTTGACGTGCGCATTGGAGGCGATGGAAGGGTAGAGAGGGTGGAGGTGGTATCGGGAAATCCGCTGCTCGCTGATGCTGCCGTAAGCGCTGTGAAGCAATGGGTTTACGCGCCTTTTCCAGGGAGCGGCAAGGGCGTGGAGCGGCAGACACGAGTGACGATTCGATTCACGCTGCCTTAGCGGCGAGCTAGGGCTCGGCCGCGACTGCTGGAAGCAGCAGATTCCTCAGGGCTTCGCTGCCCATGGCGCATGCTCACTAGAGCCTTTCTTCTCTAGCGCAGAAATTAGTTCCCAAGGGGGAATGAAGTCTTTTGTCACCAACACTTTCTTCCCATTGCAAGAAGTTGCAGGACTCGATAGATTCAGTCCACTTGATTGCGCCGAGGTTTTAAGCGGCGATTTCTCAAGCAGTCAATCCCCCCTTACTGAGTGTACGAACTAAGCACAAGCGAAGAGTCCTCGCTTGTCCGTGGCGAATCCAGGCGGAAGCCGCATTGGGTGGACTGTTGTCAATGTCCGCAAATGTGACTGAGAGGGCGGAGCTATGAACGGGGTGGCGCGAGTCGAGATAGGGAATTTGCCCATGCACTGCAGTCCGGTGATGGAGCAGACGCGCTGGTACGCCGTTCGCACCCGTTCCCGCCATGAGAAGCTGGTGGCCCGGCAGTTAGAGACGCAGGGCATCCAGGCTTTCCTACCTGTGGTCAGCAAAATCAATCAATGGAGTGATCGCCGAAAGCAGGTCGAGCAGCCGCTATTTTCCGGCTACGCTTTCGTGCGCCTGAATCACTCTTCCAGCGACCGGGTGCGTGTACTACAGACACAGGGCGTGGTGAATTTCGTAGGCGTGCAGGGCGTGGGCATCGCGATTCCGGATCAAGAAATTGAGAACATCAACACTCTTCTGGCCAGCAAGGCGACCTACCAGGAGCGGCCGTATCTGCACATCGGGCAGCGGGTGCGGGTTTGCGGGGGAGCGCTGGATGGGTTGGAGGGGATTCTGACCGCGGAAAACAGCGATCAGAGCGTGGTGATCTCGGTGGGATTGATCCAGAGATCGTTGAGTGTGCGAGTGGCCGGCTACAACGTGGAACCGCTGTAACGTCTTTCTCCCTTGTCTGACAGAAATCAAAGATTCTTCCGAGGAGCATGGTATGAGCGAAGTGCAAATGAAAGCGATGAAAAGTGACCCCCAGGCGGTGAAGGCGAAGGTAGCGCGGAACAACGACGGCGGCGCGATGGAGAAGCCGCCCTCCCTGCGCAGCCTGCGCGCGGAGGCGGAGATTTACGCCATCAGCCGCACCCTGGAATATACGGGCTGGAACCGCCGTCGGGCGGCGCAACTGTTGTCGATCAGCTACCGGGGAATTCTGTACAAGATCCGGCAGCACAATTTGACGCCGCGTCCGCGCCCGGTGGAAGAGCCGGGGCAGATGCTGAAGGCCGAATCTCAGGGCTAGTGGCGGCGGCCGGTGGTAGCAGTTGGAGTAGGGGTGCCCTCTGCCCGTGAGATTTCTCCCCAATCGATGCCAGAGGAACTACAATCTGGAGGCTTTGCAATGAAGAAGAATTTTATGACGCCGATGCGCTGTCTGATGACGCTTCTGGCAAGCTGCGCGCTGTGCGTGGGGCAGCAGGCGCTGACGTCGGCTGCGACGCCGGCAGCGGGCGCGGTTCCAACCGCCAGCCCAGCGGATGCCGCGAAACCGGCCACATCGAATGCGCAGTTCAAAGACCGCAGCCCGCGCTACCGGATCGAAGCCGGGGACTCGTTTGACATCACCTTCGATCTGAGCCCCGAGTTCAATCAGACCGCAGTCGCGGTGCAGCCGGACGGATTCGTCACGCTGCGCAGCGTGGGCGACCTGAAAGTGGCGGGGCAGACGGTTCCGGAACTGACGCAGACGCTGCGCACGGCATATTCCAAGATCCTGAACGATCCCGCGATCTCGGTGGTGTTGAAAGATTTCGAGAAACCTTATTTCGTTGCCGACGGGCAGGTGGCAAAGCCGGGCAAGTACGAGATGCATGGGAACATGACCCTGACGCAGGCCATCGCGGTGGCGGGCGGCTTCCAGTCGAGCGCGAAGCACTCGCAAGTGCTGCTGTTCCGGCGCATCGACGATCAGTGGACCGAGGCCAAGCTGATTGACGTGAAAAAGATGGAGAAGAAAGGAAATCTCAGCGAGGATCCTTTCCTGCATAACGGCGACATGTTGTTTGTACCCAAGAGCACGATGTCGAAAATTGACCGCTTCATTCCGAATTTGAGCATGGGCACTTATCTTCCCCTGCAGATCCCGTAAGACTTGGGGCTGAGTTGAGGCGAAGGGACTACAAGGGAACAACGGAGACTATATGAACGACACACTGCACGGCTACGGACACCGGCCCTATTCATTTACTGCGCGCGACGTGGCTGCCATCGGATTTCGCCACAAACGGTTATTGGTATTGTGCTTCGTCGGAGTAGTAGTGGGAGTGGCGCTCTCGACGATCTTCCTGCCGGCGAAATACCGGGCGGAAACCAAACTGCTGGTCAAGCGCGAGCGCGTCGATCCCGTGATCACGCCGGATCAGGCCGCGCCCATGACCTTTCATGACACGGTTGCCGAAGAAGAGATCAACTCGGAAGTGGAGTTGATCACCAGCGAGGACGTGCTGCGGCAAGTGGTCACGACCTGCGGGCTGGACAAGAAGAAGACAATCTCGTCGTTCCTGCACCCGTGGCAGACGCCACAGAATCGCACCGACAAAGCGGTATCCGATCTGCGGTCGGATCTGCAACTGGAAGTGCTCAAGAAGACCAACGTGATCAGCATCGCGTACGAGTCGAAAGATCCGAAGCTGGCGCAAAAAGTGCTGGCCACGCTGGACGATGCGTACCTGCAGAAACATCTGGAAGTGCATCATCCGTCGGGACAGTTCGCCTTCTTCGATCAGCAGGCGGAGAAATACAAGCACGACATGCTGGCGGCGGAGGGCGAGCTGAAGCAATTCGCGGCCGAGCAGGGCGGAGTTGCGCCGACCACGCAACGCGACATGACGCTGCAGAAACTGGCGGACTTCAACGGCTCGCTGGAAACCACGCGGGCTTCGATCGCCGAGACTGAAAAACGCATTACGGACCTGGAGAGCCAGTCGGAAAAAACTCCCGCGCGCCTGATCACGCAGCTGAAGAAGGGCGACAACGCGCAGGTGCTGGAAAACCTGAAGTCCACGTTACTCACCCTGGAAATGAAGCGCACAGAACTGCTGACCAAGTATCAGCCGACGTATCCCCTGGTGCTGGAAGTCGATAAGGAGCTCGCGGATACGCGTTCGGCGCTGGTGAAGGAAGAGACTTCGCCGGTGAAGGAAGAGACCACAGATCAGAATCCGACGTATGCCTGGGTAAGTTCGGAACTGGCCAAGGCCAAGGCCGATTTGAGCGGATTCCAGGCGCGCGAGGCGGCCCTGGTGGCGATCGTGAACGTGTACATGGGGCAGGCCAAGCAACTGGAAGAGCAGGGCCTGCTGCAGGGCGACCTGACGCGGACGGAAAAAGAGAGTGAAGGGAATTACCTGCTGTACACCAAGAAAAAAGAGGAAGCGCGGATTGAAGACGCTCTCAACCGCACGCGCTTGCTGAATGTTTCGATCGTGCAGAGTCCGGCGCTGCCCAGCTTGCCGACGCGGTCTCCGTTTGTGTTCTCGCTGGTGGCGCTGTTACTGGCATCGGCGATCAGCATCGGCGTGGTCTTCGCCATCGATTACACCGATCAGTCGTTCCGCACCCCGTCTGAGGTGCTCAACGAACTGAGGATTCCGGTGCTGGCGGCGGTTCCGATCCATAACCACGCGTTGTACAGCGCCAACGGCAATGGCAACGGGCATATGAATGGGAATGGCAACGGTCATCAAGCCGCGGGTGTGACGATCGACAGCGCAGCAAGCGATACGATCGTCGGGGAGCGAGGCTAAGAGCGATGTTCTTAGATTATTTCGGCCTTCGAGAGCAGCCCTTTGGCGTGACGCCGGACCCGCGGTATCTGTACCTGGGACCGGCTCACCGGGAAGCGCTGGCCTCTCTTTATTACGGAATTGAAGCGAACCGTGGATTCTTGTCGCTAATCGCGCGGCCGGGAATGGGCAAGACCACGCTGTTGTTTCACTTGCTGGCCAAGTTTGACCGCACGGCGCGCACCGCGTTCCTGTTCCAGACCCAGTGCAGCTCGCGGGAGTTCATGCGGTTCCTGCTGGCGGAAGTGGGGATCGAAACCGATTCGCAGGATTTCGTCCGCATGCACGAGGAGTTCAACCGCTGCCTGGTGCAGGAGGCGCGGGCGGGCAAGCGCTTCATCGTGGTGATTGACGAAGCCCAGAACCTGGATGCGACGGTGCTGGAGACGGTGCGCCTGCTGTCGGATTTCGAGACGCCGCAGGCGAAGTTGCTGCAGATTGTGCTGGTGGGGCAGCCGGGGCTGGCGGACCGGCTGGCGAGCCCCTCGCTGGTGCAGTTGCGGCAACGCATCACGTCGGTGAGCGGGTTGAACCCGCTGCCGCCGGATGAAGTGGGGCGCTTCATCGATCACCGGCTGCACGTGGCCGGCTATCGCAACAGCGGGCGTTTGTTCGCGCCGGAGGCGCAGGAGTTGATCGCCCAAGTGAGCGAAGGGATTCCGCGGCAGATCAACAATTATTGCTTCCACTCTCTGTCGCTGGCCTGCGCCATGAAGAAGAAGATGGTGGATGTCGCGATGGTGCGGGAAGTGACTCACGATCTCGACATCACGCGATTTGTTTCGAATGTGGGAGTGGGCGGGAACCGGCATCTGGGCGGGAACGGCGAGAGTAATCCTTATCAGCCGGTAGAAGAGTTGGCGGGGGCGGCGCGGGATTATGCGCGGTCCACGATTTCGACCGAGGGAGCGGCGCAGGATTATCTCAGCCCCGCCGAAGCGATCGAGCATATGCGGGATGTAGCGCGGTTGTTGCACAACTGGCGGAGTGGCCGCAATTCCGCCTAGGAAACAAGGAGTGGTCCGGAAAGATTCAGAACGAGCCAGAGGTAAGGAACCTTTATGAGCAGAAATTTTGAACTGATGCAGAACCTGGGCAGAGACCGGGAAATGTTCGAAGCCGTAGCCGCAGCCGCCGGGCAGGGAACCACTGCCACCGTGGCGCCCGAACCAGCCGTGCCAACCGCGCCGGCGCCGCTGGAGTTGCAGCCGCTGCAACTGAAGATGGAAGACCCGCAGCGCGATGAGATTTTCAAGCTGGTGCAACGGGTGTTCTTGCTGCCGGGCGCGGGCCGGGGACGCCTGGTCGTAGTCTCGGGCATGGAATCGGGCAATGGCTGTAGCTGGATCTGCGCCCGCATGGCCGAAGTGCTGGCCTCGCAGGTTTCCGGGTCGGTTTGCGTAGTGGACGCGAACCTGCGTACGCCGGGCCTGCACCGAGAGTTCGGAGTATCGAACCATTACGGTCTGACCAATGCGTTGCAGGTTTCCGAGCCGATCCGGCGGTTTGTCACGTCGCTGTCGCGGCCGAACCTGTGGCTGCTGAGCTGCGGCGCGGAAATCGAAGGCATGCAGTCCATGCTGGGCTCGGACCGCATGCGGGCGCTGCTGCCGGAATTGCAGCGGGAGTTTGACTACGTGCTGATCGATGCGCCTCCCATGGAAGCGGGCGACGACAGCGTGATGCTCAGCCGGCATGCGGAAGGAATCGTGCTGGTGCTGCGCGCGCATTCCACCCGCCGCGAGACCGCGCGCAAAGCCGTGCGCGATCTGGAGCAGGCCAACGTTCGCGTGCTAGGCGCAGTGCTGAACCGGCGCACATTCCCGGTTCCCGAATCCATCTATCGCAAACTCTAACGGCGTGAAACACGAGCACGGGGACGGAAGAGATCATGTTGGAGACTTTGCGAGCGGATTTGGATCGGGCGATGCGGCAGGCCCGGCCTGACGACTGGAAACCGGGTTTGAAGCACAAGATCGAAGTCTGCCTGCGCCATGCGACCTGGCCGGTGATCGCCTATCGCTATGGGAATTGGACGCTTGGGGTGCGGATTCCGGTGATCGGGCAATTGCTGCGGGTGAGCGGATTGATGTTCCGCAAGTGGACCGAGCTGTTCACCAGTGTGCACATCGACGTGCATGCCAAGATCGGGCCGGGATTCGTGATTCATTCGGTGTACGCGATCAACCTGGGCAAGACCAACATCGGCGAGAACTTCACAATCGCGACCGGATGCCTGATTTCGCACGCCTGCCGCGGCATCGGCGACAACGTTTATTTTGGTCCCGGAGCCAAGCTGGTGGGCGATGCCAAGATCGGCAGCAATGTGGTGATCGCGGCCAACAGCCTGGTGCTCACGGACGTGCGCGACAACTTGATGGTGATGGGAGTTCCGGCGCGCATCAAGTTGCCGGGCGGGCGTCCGCAGCGGTTCGTGAAGAAGACCGCGCCCGCAACGACGCCGGTACAAATGCCGCAAGCGACACCGGCCGCGTCAGCCACGGTTTCCGCAGCAACGGCAGCAAAATCCCCCGCTTCCGTTTCAGCCTGACAAAGCTCAAGGGTACTTGGGCCAGATCGAACGAGGAGAGAGAAATACCTTGGACTTTGCATGGAGTGAGGAACAGGCGGCGTTTCGAAAAGAGGTGCTGCGCTTCGCCAAGGAAGAACTGAAGGGCGACGTCATTGAGCGCGACCGCAAGGAAGAGTTTCCCAAAGATCTATGGGAAAAGTGCGCGAAGTTCGGCATCCAGGGATTGCCGATTCCGGCCGAATATGGCGGCGGCGGCGCGGACACGCTGACCACCGTGTGTGCGCTCGAGGCGCTGGGTTACGGCTGCAGCGACAACGGGCTGCTGTTTTCGATTAATGCGCACATGTGGAGTTCGGAGATTCCGATCTGGAATTTTGGAACCGAGGCGCAGAAGAAAAAGTATCTGCCCGGGCTGGTGAGCGGCGGCATTGGCTTGCACGCCATGACCGAGCCGGGATCGGGCTCGGACGCGTACAGCCTGAAGACGCGGGCGGAGCGCAAAGGCAACTGCTACGTGCTGAACGGATCGAAGACGTTCAGCAGCAACGCGCCGGATGCGGACGTCACGATCGTGTTCGCAAATCTGGATCCCAGCCGCGGGCCCAATGGGGTTACGGCATTCCTGGTGGACAAGGGAACGCCCGGGTTCAGCGTCGGACGCAAGCTGCACAAGATGGGGTTGCGCACCTCGCCGATGGCGGAACTGGCGCTACAGGATTGCGAGATTCCAGTGGAGAACCTGCTGGGCAAGGAATTCGGCGGGCAGGCGGTGTTCACGTCGTCGATGGAGTGGGAGCGGATTTGCATTCTGGCCAGCCATCTGGGCGCGATGCAGCGGATCATGGAGATCTGCATCAAGTACGCCAAAGAGCGCAAGCAGTTTGGCGAGCCGATCGGGAAATTTCCGGCGGTCAATAACAAGATCGCCGATATGGATGTAAGGCTCGAGACCGGGCGCCTCGCCCTCTACAAGGCGGCATGGCTGAAGAGCCAGGGGCGGCATCCGATTCGCGAGGCTTCGATTGCCAAGTTGTATGTGAGCGAGGCTTGCATCAAGAGCTGCCTGGAAGCGATTCAACTGCACGGCGGTTATGGATACATGACCGAGTACGAACTGGAGCGTGAGCTGCGAGATGCGATTGCGGGCACGATTTATTCGGGGACGTCGGAAGTGCACCGGGTGATCATCTCGAGCTATTACGGGCTTTAGAGAATTTATCCCCCACACAAATCCAACTGGGCTGGGTTCTGAGAAATGGCATACCTACTGCAGCAACTGCTGAGCAAAAGCGCGAAGAATTATCCGGAAAAGCCGGCGGTGTGGGCGCGCGGCAAGAGCATTTCGTATCGCGAGTTGGAGGAGCGGTCGAACCAGCTGGCGCATCTGCTGCGCCGGCGTGGAGTGCAGAAGGGCGATCGCGTCGGACTGTTCTTTCCGAAGTGCGCGGAATCGATCGTCTCCATGCTGGGCGTGCTGAAGGCGGGCGGTGTTTATGTGCCGCTGGATCCGCAGGCTCCGTCGGACCGCATCGGGTACATCATCGGAAACTGTGGGATTCGGATTCTGATTACGAACATCGAACGGCGGTCGGCACTGGCTGCCGAGACGCTAGATACGCTCGAGTGCTGCATTCTCGTCGAAGGAGAAGGAAACGGCAGCGATCTGATCGCATGGTCGCAGCTTGGCGAATTTCCTGGGTCGCAGGCGCCGGCGGCGACGCTGGTGGAAACGGATCTGGCCTACATTCTTTACACATCGGGTTCCACCGGGCGGCCGAAAGGCGTGATGCTGACGCATCAGAACGCACTCACCTTCGTGGAATGGTGCGCGGAAGAATTCCAGGTGCGGAGCGAAGACCGGCTTTCGAACCATGCGCCGCTGCATTTCGATCTCTCGGTGTTCGATGTTTACAACACGCTGGAAGCTGGGGCAACGGTTTATCTGATCACCGAAGATCTGGCGCTGTTTCCGACCAGCCTGGCGAACTTCATCGAGAACCAGCAGATTACGATCTGGTACTCGGTCCCGTCGGCGCTGATGCTCTTGCTGCTGCACGGGCGGTTGACCTCAGAGAAGTTGAAGAGCCTGCGCGTGATCCTGTTTGCGGGAGAAGTTTTCCCGATGAAGTATCTGCGGCAGTTGGCGGAGGTTTCGACGACCAGCGAACTCTACAACCTGTACGGTCCCACCGAAACCAATGTGTGCACGTATTACAAGGTAGAGCGGGAGCGACTGGCAGCGCTGGAGAAGCTGCCGATTGGAATTGCCTGCGCAAATACGGAGACGTTTTCGGTCACGCCAGAAGGACGGCTGGCGGGCGATGGAGAAGCGGGAGAGTTGTACGTACGTGGTCCGTCGGTGACCTACGGGTACTGGGCCGATCCGGAGAAGACCAAGAAGATGTGCGTGCCCAACCATTTTCAGGAAAATTTTGAAGAGAAAATGTACCGTACGGGCGACATTGTCACGGTGGGCGAGGATGGGAACTATTACTTCCAGGGCCGGCGCGACAGCATGATCAAGAGCCGCGGCTATCGCATTGAGCTGGGCGAGATCGAGAGCGCGCTGCTCAGCCATCCCGGCGTGCGGGAAGCGGCCGTGCTGGCGGTTCCCGACGAGGTGATCGGCAACCGGATTCGGGCGGTGGTTGCGCCGCACATTCCGGGATCGCTGGGAGTCTTGGAGCTGCAGCAGTACTGTGCGTCGCGCGTGCCGAAGTACATGATTCCGGAACTGGTGGATCTCTACGATGAGCTTCCCAAGACTTCGACGGGAAAGATTGACCGCGTGAAGCTGGCGTCGGAGCCGGCGGGCGTGGCCAGAGTTTAGAGACGATTTCGTTTTCGCAATAGCAAATTCAACCTGTGATGGGGAGAAAGAACAATGATTGAAGCGGCGGAAGTAAAAGACCGGATCCGGGAATATGTGCTGGAGGAGTTTGCCAAGTCCAAAGGCGTGAATCAGATTACGGATCAGGAAGTTCTGACCAAGAACGGAATCATCGATTCCATGGGCATCTTCCGGCTGGTGGCCTTCCTGGAAGAAACCTTCAACGTGCGCATCGGAGACGAAGAAATCACGCACGACAATCTGGAGAGTGTCGACGCCATTGAGCGGCTGGTGCTCGCCAAATCGAAAAAGTAAGCGCGCTGTAAGCGCGATTGACCCCACCGTGGAGCGGGCAGCGGCCGAAAGGTTGCCCGCCTTCACAAACCTCCTCCCCCGGTCCGCGAAGCAGTTGTAACCATCTCCTCAGGAACCCTTATGAGTGTAGGCCGCAGACTTCTCTCAAACGGTATCAAGCTGTTTGATCTGTTGTTGATGATGGTGTCGTTCGCGCTGGCGACGCTGCCCCAATTTCACCGGGTGGGGCGGTTCACTTTGGCGGAATTTTTCGAGATGCGGGTAAAGCTCGGGAACCTGCTGCTGTTCGTGAGCTTCCTTCTGATCTGGCACATGCTGTTCAACGTTTTCGGGCTGTACGGCTCGAAGCGCATGACCAGCCGCTGGGAAGAGATGTGGGATCTCACTCGAGCCACGACCCTGGGCACATTCGTCGTCGCGGTGTTTGGATTGACGTTCCGCATCTGGCTGGTGAACCGCATCTTTCTGGTTCTGTTCTGGGCGCTGACCACTTCCACAGTAATTCTGAGCCGGACCATCATTCGCGCGATTCTGGCCTACCAGCGGCGGCATGGGCGGAACATGCGCAACATGCTGGTAATCGGGACCAATCCGCGAGCTCTGCAACTGGTGGAACGGATCCAGCACAAGCCGGAGCTGGGATATCGCGTGCTGGGATTCGCCGATGAGCCGTGGAATGGATTGGAGGAGTTCAAGAAGCACGGACTGCCGCTGGTTGCGGATTTAGACACGCTGCCGACCTATGTCCGCCGTAACGTGGTGGATGAAGTCGTGTTGGCGTTGCCCATTCGTTCGTTCCACACCTTCGCCTCGCGCATCGCGGCCGCGTGCGAACAGCAGGGAATTATTGTGCGTTTCCTGCCGAACATCTTCGATTTGAAAGAAGTGCGGCACCGGGCGGATGAGTTCGACGGCGACCCGCTGATCGGCCACGAGAGCACCATCACCGACGTCTGGGGGCTGGCGGTCAAGCGGGCGATCGATGTGGTGGTGTCGCTGGTGGCAATCATCCTGCTGGCGCCGGTGATGCTGCTGAGCGCGCTGGCGGTGAAGCTGACTTCGCCGGGTCCGATTTTCTTCGTGCAGAAGCGGCTGGGATTGAACAAGCGGATGTTCCAGATTTACAAGTTCCGCACCATGGTGATGGACGCGGAAGCGCGGCTGAAGGATCTCGAACACCTGAACGAGGCTGACGGCGCGGTGTTCAAGATCAAGAAAGATCCGCGCATCACGCTGGTGGGGAGCTTCCTGCGCAAAACCAGCATCGACGAACTGCCGCAACTGTTTAACGTGCTGAAGGGCGAGATGAGCCTGGTGGGGCCGCGCCCGCTGCAGGTTCGCGACTACGAATTGTTCGAGACCCACTGCGGCGACTGGCAACGCAAGCGCTTCAGCGTGCGTCCGGGAATTACCTGCCTGTGGCAGATCAAAGGCCGCAGTTCGACCACGTTTGAGAAATGGATGGAGCTGGATCTGCAGTACATCCGGACCTGGTCGTTGTGGCTGGATCTGGAAATTCTGGCCAAGACGGTCCCGGCTGTGTTGAGAGGTTCAGGAGCAGCGTAGAGATAACGATTTAAAACCTTATGACCTCCGTACATTCGTCCACATCAATCCCTGAAAACCGCCTGCCTTCACCGGCCGCGTTGCGCGTGCATGAACTGGTGGCGCGGCGAGCCGCGGAGAACCCGTCGGCGCTCGCGGTGTCGAATATGCGCGAGGAGTTGACGTACGGCGAGCTCGATCGCCGCGCCAATCAATTGGCACATTGTCTGGGCGCGATGGGCGTCGGGCGGGATGTGGTGGTGGGATTGTACCTGGATCGCTCGCCGGTCATGGCGATTGCGGCGCTGGCCATTTTGAAGGCGGGAGGAGCGTATCTGCCGCTCGACCCGATTCATCCGGCGGAACGGCTGGCGTTCATGATGAAGGACGCACAGGCCGAAATTCTGGTGAGCACGACGCGACAGATGGAAGCTTTTCCGCGCGGAGAATGGAAAATCGTAACCGTCGATGGTGACGCGGGCAAAATTGCGGCCCAGCCGTCGAGTCAACTGGAAAGCGGCGTAGGCGCTGAGGATCTTGCCTACATTATTTATACGTCGGGATCGACCGGGCAGCCGAAGGGCGTGGAACTGGTTCATGGCGGGCTCTCGAATTTGGTGGCCTGGCATCATCGGGCATTCCAGGTCTCGGCCACGGACCGGGCGAGCGCGCAATCGACGGTGGGATTCGACGCGGCGGTGTGGGAATTGTGGGCGTATCTGACCGCCGGGGCGAGCCTGCATTTTCCTGACGATTCGGTTCGCAACGATGCCAACGCGATGCGCGACTGGATGGTTTCACGGCGGATCAACATTTCCTTTGTCGCGACAGCGATCGCGGAGCGTTTGTTGCGCGTGGAATGGCCGGCTGAGACCTGCCTGCGATATCTGCTGACTGGGGCTGACACGTTGAAGACGTATCCCCCGGCGCGATTGCCTTTTGCGCTGGTGAACAATTACGGGCCCACGGAATGCACGGTGGTAAGCACGTCGGGAGTGGTGCCGGCGGGAAATCCGGGGAACGAGGCGCCTTCGATCGGGCGTCCCATTGACGGAGTTCAGATTTACATTTTGGACGAGCAGATGCAGCCGGTCGGCGATGCGGCCGTGGGAGAGATTTACATTGCCGGAGCGAGCCTGGGGCGGGGCTATCGCAGTCGTCCCGAAATGACGGCGGAGCGCTTCGTAGCGAATCGCTTCCGCAGCGAAGCTGGCGCTCGCATGTACCGCACGGGCGACTTGGGCCGCTGGTTGCCCAATGGCGAGATCGCATTCCTGGGACGCGTGGATGAGCAGGTGAAGGTGCGCGGCTATCGCGTCGAGCCCAACGAGGTTTCAATTGTGCTCGGGCAGCATGCGGCGATCGAGAGCTGCATTGTGACTGCGACGGAAGATGCGCCGGGAGAAAAGCAGTTGGTAGCGTATGTCGTTCCGGCGAAGGGATCGCAACTGAGCGCGCGGGCGCTGCGGGAGTTCCTGCTGCAACGGATGCCGGACTACATGGTGCCATCTGCGTTTGTGTTGATCCCGAATCTGCCGGTTACGGCCCAGGGGAAAGTGAATCGCGCGGCATTGCCCAGCGTGAATGGCAACCGGCTTTCCGATGAAGTTTATGTCGCGCCGCGGACGATGGTCGAAGAAGAGCTGGTGAAGATCCTGAAGCCGTTGCTCAAGCTCGAACGGGTGGGCGTGAACGACAATTTCTTCCTTCTTGGCGGACACTCGCTGCTGGGTACGCAGGTCATCGCCCGAGTGAGTGAAACGTTTGGCGTGGATTTGACGCTGTTAAAACTTTTTGATCATCCCACGGTGTCGGAAATGGCGGCGGAAATCGAGAACCTGATTTTGGCCAAGGTCGAACAAACGTCCGGCGCGGCGGCAGGAGAAAGCAACGCCCGTGTCTAGTGCGAATACCATTTCGCGGCTGGAGGGCCGGGACCGCACCATGAGCCTGTATCACCTGCTCGATCCGCAGGTGCTGGCCAATCCCTATCCGCTGTTCCAGCGCTTGCGCTCGGAAGATCCCGTGCACTGGGATCCGTTTTTGCATGCCTGGGTGGTGACGCGCTACGCGGATGTGATGGAAGTGCTGCTGTCGTTTTCGGCGGACCGCACGCCGACTCCCGAACAACTCGACCAGATGGGGCTAACCGCGCTGAATCCCATCGCCCGGGTGATGGTCAAGCAGATGTTGTTTATGGACGCTCCGGCGCACACCCGGTTGCGCGGTCTGGCGTCGAAGGCGTTCACTCCGGCGCGCGTGGAGCAGTTGCGGGCGCACATCCGCGACATCGTGAAGAGCCTGCTGGATGGGCTGAAGGGAAAAGAAGAGATCGATGTGATTGCCGAGATCGCCGAGCCGCTACCCGCGATCGTTACGGCGGAGCTGATGGGCGTGCCCACGCGCGACCACGTGCAGCTGAAGCAGTGGTCGGCGGATTTCGCCGAGATGCTGGGGAATTTCCAGCACAATCCGGACCGGTATCCGCGCGTGCTGAAGACCGTTGCGGAGATGACGGAATACTTCCGCGAGGCGGTTCGCGAGCAGCGCGAGCATCCGCGTGAAGGATTGATTCATTCGCTGCTGACGGCCGAAGTGGATGGCGACCGGCTCACCGAAGAAGAAGTCATTGCCAATTGCATCGTGACCATGGTGGGCGGGCAGGAAACGACCACGAATCTGATTGGCAACGGCTTGTTGACGCTGTTGCGGAATCCGGGAGAAATGGAACGGCTGCGCGGCGATTTGTCGCTGCTGCCCTCCGCGGTCGAAGAGATGCTGCGCTACGAGAGTCCGAGCCAGCATACGGCACGGATGTGCCCATTCGATCGGGAGCTGGGCGGGAAGCTGATTCAGAAGCGGCAGGCGGTGATTGCGGTGATGGCGGCGGCCAATCGCGATCCGGAGCGCTTTCCGGATCCGGACCGGTTCGACATTGCGCGCAAGGACAACCGGCATCTGGCGTTTGGGTATGCGGCGCATTTTTGTTTTGGCGCGCCGCTGGCGCGGGTAGAAGGGCAGTTGGTGCTGGATGATTTTCTGCGCCGGTATACGAACGTCACGCTGGCGGAAGATCGGCTGGAATGGCGCACGAACCTGGGGTTGCGTGGACTGAAGGCGCTTAAGGTGAAAGTGGGGCAGCAGACATCCGGCAGCGTTGGCGGAGGTTCGCAGCCGGCGCTGAAATCAGAAAGCGCTTCGGGTCCAACCCATTCGGGCTGTCCGTATGAGGCGCATGGAAACGGCGACAAGCAGGGGTTGATCCGGAAATATCTGCAGGCACGGATGTCGCAGCAGGCGGAGAGCATGCCGGCGATTCCGCGGCGCCAGGAAGCAGGTCCGGCGCCGCTTTCGTTTGCGCAGGAGCAGATCTGGCTGCATTGCCAGTTTGCCAAAGAACTCTACAACGAGTCGGTGACGATCTACCGGCGCGGGCCGCTGAATGTGCCGGTACTGCAGCGGGCATTGGCCGAGATGATCCGGCGGCATGAAGCGTGGCGCACGACGTTCAAAGTCGTCGATGGCCAGCCGATGGCGATGGTGAATCCGCCGTACGAGTTGGCCATCGAGATGGTGGATCTGCGGAAGGCGCCTCAGCAGGAGGCAGAGTCGCTGCGAATCGCGCGGGAGCGGGCGCGAGTTCCATTCGACATGGAGCGCGGACCGCTGGTGCGCGCCATGTTGGTGCAGCTCGGCGAGGCCGACTACCGGCTATTTCTTTTCCTGCACCACATTATTTTTGACGGCTTCTCGGTGTACAACGTTTTTCTGCCGGAGCTGGTGAAGATCTATAACGCGATGCTGGCGGGAAAGGCGTCTCGGCTGCCGGAGTTGCGGTTGCAGTATGCGGATTTTGCGCAGTGGCAACGAGATTCGCTGAAGCAGGAGCAACTGGAGGAGTCGCGAAAATTCTGGGCCAGCCAGCTGGATGGCGAGATTCCGGTGCTGGAGTTGCCGACCGATCATCCGCGTCCGGCGCTGCAAAGTTTTCGCGGGGCGATGCATCGCTTCGCGTTTTCGCAGAACCTGACCGAGAGCCTGCACCAGCTGGCGCAACGCGAGCACACCAGCTTTTTTGTCACAATTCTGGCCTGCTTCGCGGCGTTATTGCGGCGCTACAGCGCGCAGGAAGATTTCGTCGTTGGCACCGTGACCTCAGGGCGCAAGCATTCCGAACTGGAGGTGCTGCTCGGCTGCTTTCAGAATCCGCTGGCGCTGCGGTTGAGGCTGGGCGGAGATCCCAGTTTCCGCGAGATGCTGGCGTACACGCGCGAGGTCACGTTGAGCGCGCTGGCGCATGACAAGGCGCCGTTCGAGCGGCTGGTCGAAGAACTTTCGGTGCGCCGCGACACCAGCCGCAATCCCATCTTCAACGTAATGTTTTCGCTGGCGCCGCCGACGCCGCAGTTCGAGGACGGATGGGACCTGAACCAGCTCGATCTGGACACGGGGACGGCGAAGTTCGATCTCGATCTGGAATTGGACGACCGGCCTTCCGGATTGCAGGGGCGCTTTGTCTACTGCACCGATCTGTTTGAGGCGGCGACTATCGAGCGCATGGCGGGACATCTGGAAACGATGATCGAGGCGATTGTCGCTGATCCGGAGCAGAAGATTTCCTGCCTGCCCATGCTGACCGCACGAGAAGAGCAGCAGTTCGCGGAATGGAATCGAACTGAAACGGAATATCCCAGCGAGCGCTGCATGCATGAGATGGTCGAGGCGCAGGTGGAGCGGACTCCGCATGCGAACGCGGTGGAGCATGGCGGCGAGAAGCTGACGTATCGCGAGCTGAACCAGCGCGCGAACCAGCTGGCGAACTTCCTGCGCAAGCGCGGCATTGGGCCGGAGTCGAAAGTGGGCATCTGTTTGCGCCGATCGCTGGAGTTGCCGGTCGCGCTGTTGGCAGTGCTGAAAGCCGGGGCCGCGTGCGTGCCGCTCGATCCGGCTTATCCCAAAGAGCGGCTGACCTACATGCTGGAAGATTCGGGGACGCAGTTGGTGCTGACGCAGCCGGGGCTGCTGGCCGAGGTCACGGACTTCGACGCGGAAGTGATCAACCTTGAAGCGGATTGGCAATTGTTCGCGGCCGAGAGCCACGATAATGTTTCGAGCGGGGTGAAGCCGGAGAATCTGGCGTATGTGATCTACACCTCGGGGTCGACCGGGAAGCCGCGGGGCGTGTTGCTGACGCATGGCGGGCTGGTGAATCACAACGTCGCCGCCGCGAAGATTTTCGGGCTCAATCCCGCGGACCGCATGGCACAGTTCGCTTCGATCTCGTTTGACATTGCGATTGAAGAAATCTTTCCCACGTGGATTTCTGGCGGAGCGTTAGTGGTGCGCGAGGAAGACGCGTCGCTGGTGGTGGGAGATTTCCTGCGTTGGGTCGACGAAAACCGGGTAACCGCGCTGGATCTGCCGACTGCTTATTGGCATGAGTTGGTGCGGGAGCTTTCGGAGTCGTCGCTGGGTTTGCCGAAGAGTTTGCGGATCGTGATCGTGGGCGGCGAGAAAGCTTCGTCGTCGGCGCTGGCGGGGTGGCGCAAGGTGGCGGGTTCGCAGGTGCGCTGGGTCAATACGTACGGGCCGACGGAAACCAGCGTGATTGTTACTGCGTTTGAGCCGAAGGATTCGGAGCAGATTCCCGCGGTGCTGCCCATTGGGCGGCCGATCGCCAACACGCGGATTTACATTCTCAGCAAGAATCTGCAGCGCCTGCCAGTGGGAATTGCGGGCGACCTGTACGTGTCGGGACCGGGGCTCGCGCGCGGGTATCACAACCGTCCGGAGATTACGGCGGAGAAATTTGTGCGCGATCCGTTGCGGAAAGAGGCCGGCGCACGGATGTACAAAACGGGAGACCTGGCCCGCTATCTGCCGAATGGCGAGATTGAGTTTGCCGGGCGCATCGACGATCAAGTGAAGATTCGCGGATACCGGGTGGAGTTGGAAGAGATCGAGGCCGTGTTGGGGTCGCACCCGGGAGTGCGCGAGGTGGTGGTTGCTGCCCGGGAGAATGAAGCGGGCGAAAAGAGCTTAGTGGCGTATCTGGTGCCGTCGCGCGAGGCGGTGCCGAGGGCGAGCGAACTGCGGACGTATCTCAAACAGAAATTGCCGCATTACATGGTACCGTCGGCATTCGTTCTGCTGGAGGCAATGCCGAAGACGCCGAATGGCAAGACTGACAAGCGTGCGCTGCCCGCTCCGAAGGCTGCCGATTTCGCCGAGCCGCAGGAATATGTGGCGCCGAGCGGCGAACTGGAAATGCAGCTAACGGCGATCTGGGAAACGGTTCTCGACAAGAAGCCTGTCGGCATGCGCGACAACTTCTTTGAGCTGGGCGGGCATTCTCTGCTGGCCGCGCGGCTGATGCATCGCATCGAGCAACAGATGGGGCAGCGGCTGCCGCTGGCGGCTCTGCTGCAGGCGCCGACCGTGGAGCAACTCGCGGCCTTGATGCGGGAGCAGCAGTATTCGGCGGCCTGGTCGTTGCTGGTGCCGATTCAGCCGGAAGGAACGCGGCCTCCATTTTTCTGCGTGCATGGCGTGGGCGGCAACGTCGTCGGATTCCGCGATCTGGCGAGGCATCTGGGACCGGATCAACCTTTTTATGCGCTGCAGCCGCAAGGGCTCGATGGCAAGCGCGAATGTTTGACCAGCATTCCGGCGATGGCGGAGCGCTACATCCGTGAAATTAAGCGGGTGCAGCCGGAGGGGCCGTATCGCATCGGCGGATATTCATTTGGCGGGCTGGTCGCTTACGAGATGGCACAGAGGCTGGAAGCGCGGAGCGAGGAAGTGGCGCTGCTGGGATTGTTCGATACCTATCCGGGCAAGATGCAGTCGCGCGGGTCGCAGCTGAAGAATCTGTTTGGGCTGCCGCTGAAAGAGCAGATCAGCTTCGTCGTGAAAAAGGGAAGCTTCGTGCTCCTGACGCTGCAGAAGCGGCTGGAGCTGCAGTTTCTGCCGCGGGCGCTGCGCAATGTGAAAGAAGCTTGTGCCAAGGCTGCGGCTGAATATGACGTGCAGCCTTATCGGGGCAGGGTCACGCTGTTTCGCGTACGGGAAAAATCGGTGGGGAGCTTGCATGATCCGTATGCGATTTGGTGGCGGGTGGCGGCGGAGGGCGTGGATTTGCGGGAGATCAGCGGGGATCACCTCAGCCTGCTGAAAGAGCCGCAGGTGCGGTTGCTGGCCGAGCAGTTGGGAGATTGCCTGGCGCCTTCGGCGCACGAGAGGGAAATGGCGGGGGTTGGGGCTTAAGGATTGAAACTGCCGGCAGCGTGAGCGCTTCCGGCGGCGAGGGCGAGACGCCCTCGCGACAGCCGGCGGGACGCCGGCGCTACATATGAGAGATACGGAACAATTATTGGATCCGGAGTTTGTGGAGGAAGCCGGCGTTGTGTCTTTGCCTTCGGGCGACGACATGGACCGTGGCGGAACCGTCCGCAAGATGACGCGCTGGGCGACCAAGGGTGGCTTCGCGATTCTGGATCAGGGGCTGATTTCGGGATCGAATTTCCTGATCGGCATCCTGCTGGCGCGGTGGCTGATTCCAGCGCAGTATGGCGCATTTTCGCTGGCGTTCTCGGTTTTCCTGCTGCTCTCCTACGTTTATCAGTCCCTGCTATCGGAGCCACAGGGAGTATTCAGCGGATCGGCGTACAGCAAATGCCTGCGCGGATATTTGAAGGCGCTGCTCAGCATTCAGGCGGTGGTAACGGTTTTTGGATTGGTTCTGCTGGGTGGCTCGGCGGCGATTGTCGCGGCCATGGGCAAGGCCGAGGGATTGCCGGGAGCGTTGGCCGGAGTGGCGCTCGCGTCGCCGTGCATTCTGTTCTTCTGGCTGCTGCGGCGTGCTTACTACATGAACCTGGCGCCGGCGCGGGCCGCGATGGGCGCCTTCATCTATTGCGCGCTGGTGACGGGCGGATTATTCGTCGCCTACAAGAAGGCGCTGGTCTCACCCTTTTCGGCGTACCTGCTGATGGCGATCGGGGCGCTGGGCACGGGATTGTTCCTGCTGTCCCAGGTGAATAAGGCGCTGCCGCCCGATACGGCGCAAGGTCCCACGGCGGCGCAGGCATGGCACAAGCATTGGGAGTATGGACGCTGGGCGCTGGCGGTTTCGGTGGTGACGTGGATTCCTTATTACATGTACTACCCGCTGGTGAGCGCGTTTTCGGGGATGGCGCAGGCAGGGCAGTTGCGGGCGCTAATGAATTTGTCGCTGCCGATGGAGCAGACCTACACCGCGCTGTCGATTCTGTTTCTGCCCTATGCGGCGCGAATCTGCCGCGAGAAGGGCGTCTCCAGTGCGGGGCCGCTGGTGCGGCGCATCACCATGCTGTTCGTCGCCGGCGCGCTGGCGTACTGGGCGGTGCTGATTCCGTTCAAGGGCACGGTTTTTCACATTTTGTACGGCGGGAAGTACATGGAAGTGGCGCCGCTGATTCCCTACGTGGCTCTGGGCACGACGCTGTGGAGCGCGGCCTTTGGGCCGGCGATTTTGCTGCGGGCGATTGAGTCTCCGGATTCGATTTTCTATGCGCGCATCGTAGCCAGCGTTTTGTCGCTGGTGATTGGCGTGCCGGCCACGAAGGTATTTGGCTTGTGGGGAGTGGTGTCGAGCATCATCGTGGCGAATCTCGCGGCCTTCCTGATTTCGATGTACATCCTGCAACGCAAGTCGAAGTCGATTTTGGTTCCGAACCCGGTTCTCGAAGGGGAAGGTTAGATGAATTTCGTAAAGACACTTCGCTATAAAGCATCCCGGACTAAGCTGCGTGCTCCCAAGGCGTGGTGGCAGCACCGCGGGCTCAACGACCACGACGTGTTCTTTGCGTCGTTTGAGCGCTCGGGCAACACCTGGCTGCGCTTCGTCCTCATGGAAATTCTGACCCAGGACAATGCTGGTTTTCTCAACGTGAATCACACGCTGCCGGAGTTAGGGACGCATCACGAGGCGACCAAGGTGCTGCCCAACGGGGGACGCTTGATCAAGACGCATGAGCAATATCGTTCCGAGTACAAGCGGGCGATTTATCTCATGCGCGATCTGCGCGACGTGATGCTGTCGAACTGGGCGCGCGACAAGGAGATGGGCTTTTCGCAGTACTTCGACAACGGCAAGGGAATGGATGGGTACATCGAGTCATTCCTGAAGGGCAAGGTGACAAGGTTTGGATCGTGGCAGTCGCACGTGGATTCGTGGCTGAATTGTCCCCTGGCCACGAACGGCAACCTGCTGGTCGTGCGCTACGAAGATTTGCGGCGCGATACCGAGAAGGGGCTGGTCGAAATGCTCGACTTTCTCGGAATCAACTCGGATCGCGAGCGCATCCGGCGCGCCGTGGAAAACAATTCTTTGCGGGCCATGCGCGAGAAGGAAGAGAAGGCTAAGAACTCGGGCGCAACGCTGGGCAAGGGAACGTTGCTGCGCAAGCATCGCATCGATCGTGAGGACGCGCGTTTTGTGCGCAGCGGATCGGTGGGCGGATGGCGCGAGAAGCTGAGCCCGTCGCAGATTGAAATGGTCACGCGCTATGCGGGAGAAGCGCTGCAGCGGGCCGGGTATCCGGCTGGGGTGGAAGAGAGTGCTCCGGTCGAGATGGTGGCTCAAAGGTAATGAACGTAATCAGAGGGCAGTAACGGGGCCAAGTATGACTGAAGTAAGGAAGAAAATTGGCGGATTTCTGGCGATGATGGTGCTGCTCGCCCCCCTGGCAGCTTCCCAGAAAAATGCATCTTCCGAGGACGGAACTCTCCGCCAGGCTGCGGCGCCGATGGGCTTTTGGGTGGGAACGACGATTCAGGGGCGCATGTGGAATCACGATCCACAGTACAAACCGGTGCTGGGGCGGGAGTTCAACGCGGCCGTCTCGATCGTGTTTCAGGGAATTACGCAGCCGGAGCGCGGCCGGTTCAACTTCGATCCGATGGACGAAGCCATGAGTTTCGCGCGGTCGCATCAGATGAAGCTCATGGGGCACTGCCTGGTGTACCGGAATATGACGTCGGCGCCGTGGTTGAATTTCCAGAACGCGCAGTGCGGGGGATGGCCGGCGAAAGAACTGGACCAGATTTTGAAAGACCACATTCAGACGATTGTGCGGCACGGCGGGGATACGTATTACGCGTGGGAGGTGGTGAATGAGCCGACGAATCCCACGCACAACGGCTGCTGGGCGCAGATTCTGGGGGAAGACGACTACATCATCAAGGCGTTTCAATATGCGCGGGAGGCGAATCCAAACGCGCTGCTGTTGCTGAATGACACGTTCGGGCAGGGCGGAATCGATAAAGAGCGCAGCGACGAATTTTTCGCGATGGTGACCCGGCTGAAAGCAGCGGGAGCTCCGATTGATGCGGTGGGAACGGAAATGCACTGGGAATTGCCGCAGTTGCGGCCGACCTATCTCGACGAATTCAAGGCATTCCTCGCGAGCGCGCGCAAGGCTGGTGTGAAGGTGCACATCACCGAGATGGACGTCTACCAGGGCCCGGAAGATTCGCCCGAAGCATTCGCCAAGCAGAAGGACGTCTTTTACAACGTGGTGCACACCTGCTTGCAGGATTCGAATTGCATTGGCTTCATGACGTGGGGAATCGCGGATAAATACAGCTGGCTGCGGACGTCGGATTGGAAAAATCTGCCGAACGCCAAGCCGGTGCTGTTCGACGAAAGTTATATGAAGAAGCCGGCCTATTACGGCGTGCTGCAGGCATTAAAAGAGGGAAGATGAATTCGAGCGTACTGGAACGGCCGAGAGAAACGAGCGTGGCAGTTGCGCCCAGCCGGCGCTGGGTGTGGCTGCTGGTGCTGTTCATCGCGCTGGGATTCTCCATTTCGGTTGGGGTGGAAATGCTGGCCGGCTCATCTCCTTATGGAGTTCTGGTGGTTGCGGTGGGGGTTCTTTTTGCGGTTCCGGTGGTGGTGATCGCGGTCGAAGCCTTCCCGGAAGCGATGATGAGCGCGCGGGTACTGGCGCGCAACTGGACATGGTGGCATCCGCTCTGGTTCTTCATCTTCTTCAGCATGCTGGTGTTTCGCATTCGCGACGTGCAGGCGGCGAAGGCGGATCCGCTGGATGCCTATGCGATGCTGCGCGTGGTGCCGGAAGCTTTCGTATCGTTGACCTTGATCATCCGGCTGATTCTGAAGAAGCCCAACTGGCTGGGCGCGCTGTTTCGCGGCATTCCCGGGGCGATGGCGATTTACTGCCTGGTGTGCCTGGCCACGACTGCGTGGTCGGTGAACGCCTCGTGGACGGCGTACAAGTCGCTGGAGTTTCTGGCCGACGTTTCGCTGCTGGCGGCGATTGTGGCCAGCGCGGAAGGATGGTTCACGTATCAGAACCTGATCGATTGGACGCTGACTTTTTACGGTCTGTCGCTGGTGGGGGTCTGGATCGGCCTTCCGATCTGGCCGACGGAAGCCATGGACGGCGGCCGACTCACGGGCGTAATTCCAGTCGAAGCCTCGAACAGCGTGGGAACGTCGGGCGCGGTGTTGGCGATCATCGCATTGTGCCGGCTGTTGCCGATCTTCGGTCGCGCGAAGAATCGGGCGTGGTACCTGTTGCTCTTGATTTTTGGCCTGGTCTCGATGGTGATGTCGAAGACCAGAAATGCGGAAGCGGCGTTCATTTTTGCGGTGGCGCTGATTGTGGTGTTTTCCCCGCGCATCCGGAAGATTGCGATGTGGGGCAGCGTGGCGGCGGCGCCGTTCGTAGCCATGGCGGCACTGCTGAACGACCGGCTGTTCCCGAGTTTATGGGATTTCGCGGTTGACTTCGCCCAGCGCGATCAGTCCGACGCCGCGATTGGCTCACTCAGCGGACGCACGGCCTGGTGGGAGTATGGTATTGAGCAGTTGATGCATCATCCCTTTACCGGATTGGGCGCGTACGCCGCCGGACGATTTGCCGTGTTAGGCAAGCTGGGCGTGGGCTCGGCGGCCATGATGCACAGCGACTGGATTGAAGTTCTGATCGGGACCAGCATCTGGGGACTGATCCCGTTTGCCGCCGCGCTGATTGCGGCCTGGTACTACTTGTTCCGCTGTATCCGCAGCGATGTGTTTACGCCCGATCAGCGCCAGCTTGCACTGGAACTGTTCGCCCTGCTGGGAATGCTGACCATGCATTCCTTCTTCAACGACGAACTGAGCTGGCATTGTCCTCTCCTCTACTTCGCCATCCTGGGATATGCCGAGTTCATCCGGGCCTACCCGAAGGTCAAGTACAAGATGGCACTCGACCGGCGACAGGTGTAGTGACGCGCGTTGGATTGTGCAGTACCGCAACAAACGATTTCACCAGCTGTAACCGAAAAACAAAAAGACTGGGGGAGTATACGCAAATGGCAAATCAGACTCGGATTCTGGTAACTGGGGCGGGTGGGTTCATTGGCCATCATCTGGTCAAGCGGTTGAAGGCAGATGGCCATTGGGTGCGCGGGGTGGATATCAAGCATCCTGAGTACGAAGCCTCAGCGGCGGACGATTTTAAAATTCTCGACCTGCGCCTGTGGGAGAACTGCCTGACCGCCGCACAGGGCATCGATCAGGTCTACAACCTGGCTGCCGATATGGGCGGCATCGGCTATATCACATCGTTCCTGGCCGATATTTCCAAGAACAACATTCTCATCAATGCGCACATGCTGGAGGCGAGCAAGCAGAGCGGGGTGCAGCGCTACCTCTTCTCGTCGTCGGCGTGCGTGTACGCGCAGTACAAGCAGAAGACGTCGGACCTGGTTCCGCTCAAGGAAGAAGACGCCTATCCGGCCGATCCCGAGCCGGGCTACGGCTGGGAGAAGCTGTTCGCCGAAGAGCTCTGCCGCTACTACTACCACGACTACAAGTTCGAGACGCGCATCGTGCGCTTCCACAACGTGTACGGTCCGCTGGGAACGTATGACGGCGGCAAGGAAAAGTCTCCGGCAGCGATTTCGCGCAAGGTGGCCAACGCTACCAATGGAGGCGAGATCGAGATCTGGGGCGACGGCGAGCAGACCCGCTCCTACATGTACGTGGATGACTGCGTGGAAGGGCTGATCCGGCTGATGGCCTCCAACCATCGCGAACCCCTGAACCTGGGCACCGATGAGATGGTCAGCATCAATCATCTGGTCGACATGATCTGCGGCATCGCCGGCAAGAAGCTGTCGAAGCGCCACGATCTGACCAAGCCGCAGGGCGTGCGCGGACGCAACAGCGACAATACGCTGCTGCGCAAGGTGCTCGGCTGGGAACCTGGTACTCCGCTCGAAAAGGGGCTGGCCATCACCTTCAGGTGGATCGACGGCGAGCTCAAAAAGAAAGAGATGGGCGAACTCGCCGAAGTGACCGGCGACTAGTTCTGTTTTTCGATGAGCGTCATGTCGAAACCCGCAGTGGACAGCTTCGTGAAAATCCTGGGCGTGAAGGTCCATGCCACGAGCATGGACCGCGCGCTCTCGCGGCTGGAACGGGCCGTGGAGCAGGGAGAGAAGGGCTACGTCTGCGTGACCGGAGTGCAAGGGGTCATGGAAGCGCAGATGGACTCGAATCTCAAGCGCATCATCAACCGCGCGCTGCTGACGATTCCCGATGGCCGTCCCACGGTGTGGGTGGGCTGGCTGCGTGGGTTACTTCAGATGCGGCAGGTGACGGGGCCGTGCCTGATGCTGCGCATCTGCGCGCTTTCGCCGGGCAAAGGCTACAAGCATTTCTTTTTCGGCGGGAACGATGGAGTGGCCGATCAGCTTAAAGATTCGCTGACGCAGCGCTTTCCCGGGCTCAACGTGGTGGGCACGTATACGCCGCCGTTTCGGCCGCTCACTGCGGATGAAGAGGCTGATCTCATACGGAAAGTGGCGGAAGCGAAGCCGGACTTTTTCTGGGTGGGATTGAGCACGCCGAAGCAAGAGCGCTTCATGGATCAGTACAGCGCGAAACTCGATGCCAAGGTGATGCTGGGCGTGGGTGCGGCGTTCGACATTCACACCGGGCGGATCAAAGATGCTCCCTACTGGATGAAGTTAACCGGCACGCAGTGGATGCACCGGATTTATCAGGATCCCAAGCGGCTGTGGAAGCGGTACCTGGTGAATAATCCGAAATTTGTTTACCGCATTGCGCTGGAGTTGCTGGGGATTCGAAAGCAGCAAGAAGCGGAAGAAGCGACCGGATTTACCGGAGATTAGCGCGGGCTGCACGACGCCGCCACGACAGCCGGCGGGACGCCGGCGCTACGGAAATGAATTCTGGGCATGAAGGTTCTTCTTGTTCACGGGGCGTACCAGCAGTTTGGCGGGGAAGACTCCGTGGTGCGGGTCGAGACCGAGTTGCTCAGGAGCCGGGGGGATGAAGTTCATCTCTACGGCCGGCACAACGATGAACTGAAGCAGTTCGGGGCGGTCGATAAGGCGCTGTTTTTTCCGCAGACGGTTTATTCGTGGAAGACGAAGCGTGAACTAAGCGAAGTGGTCCGGCAGTTCAAGCCGGACGTAGCGTTCATCCACAACGTGTATCCGCTGATTTCGCCGTCGGCATATCACACGTTGCACGATTTGGGAGTGCCGGCGGTGCAGGTGTTGCACAACTTTCGTCCTTTCTGCCCGAACGGGTTTTATTACACGCAAGGACGGATTTGTGAGGCCTGCCGCGACGGGAATTATCTGAACGCGGTGAAGAATCGCTGCTACAAGGACAGCTATGCGTTCAGCGCGTTGTACGGCTTGACCCTCGGGATCAACCGGCTGGAGGGCATGGTCGAGAAGATTTCGGGATTCATTTGCCTCACCGAGTTTTTCCGGATCAAGATGCGCGAGGCGGGGATTCCGGAGTCGAAATTATTTGTGCGGCCGAATTTTGTCGATGCCTCGACGTTGAACGGCGGCGCGAAGGTTGGCGGTTACGGACTGTTCGTGGGTCGACTGTCGGCCGAGAAGGGCTGCTGGACGCTGATTCGGGCCTTTGAGCGGCTGCCGCAGGTTCCCCTGAAGATCGTCGGAACCGGCCCGATGGAGCTGGAACTGCGGGATTACGTGCGCGACAGGAATCTGGGAAACATCGAGTTTCTGGGATTCAAGAGCGGCGCGGAGAAATGGGAAATCCTGCGCAACGCCCTGTGCGTGATTTTGCCGTCGGAGTGGTACGAGAATTTTCCGGTGACGGCGCTGGAAGCGTTCATGGCGTCGAAGCCGGTGATTGCCTCGCGCATGGGAGGGTTGCCCTACATCGTGGAGGAAGGGAAGTCGGGGCTGCTGTTTGAGGCCGGGAAGCCGGAAGAACTGGCACAGAAAATTCAGCAACTGGCAGCGCATCCCGAAGAGGCGCTGCGCCTGGGGCAGTGCGGACGCAGGATGAGCGAAACCAAGTACGGGCCGGATCAGGCGTATCGGAATCTGATGGATATTTTTTCTCAGGTGCAGGCAGCGTGAGTGCAGAACAAACAAAATCGGCAGCGATGAGCCCAGGGCCGCTGTTCGTGGTGGGCATGTGGCGCTCCGGGACTTCGCTGCTGTATGCGCTGCTCAACCAGCATCCGCAGATTGGGTTGATGTACGAATCGGACCTGCCGTTGCTGGCGCCGCTGTTTCTGCTGCGGCAAAAAAGTGCCTGGTGGCTGAACAAATTCGAGGCGTGGAATGGGGCGCTGACCCGGCACCAGATCGATGTTGCGGCGATTGAGCCGAACATCAGCGACCTGCCGGCCGGGTTTCGCGCGATCGCGCAGCAGTACGCCGCAAAGACCGGCGCGACCGTGTGGGGATGCAAGTCACCGAACTACTACGACTGCATGAACCAGTTGGCGGAGTGGTTTCCGGAAGCGAAGTTCATCGTGATCTGGCGGGATCCGGCCGAGGTTTGCCGGAGCATCGTGCGCGCGGCGGAAAAATCCCCGTGGTTCGCGCGGCCGGGAATGGATTTGCGAGCCTTGCTGGGATACCGGCGCATGAAGCAGGAAGCCGATCGACTGGTTGGGCGCGGAGCTGCGGTTTATCAGATCCAGTACGACGATCTCGTCCGCGATCCCGAGAGCACGCTGAGTGCGATCTGCGAGTTCATCGACGTTCCCTTCGATCCGAAGATGACGTCTCTCGAAGGCGCAGACCGGTCGGCGTTGTACAAGGGCGAGCATCATTCGATGGTAAAGAGCTCGAACATCGTGGCCGATCGGGAGCGCCCGGAAGTGCTCTCGCCGGAGCTCAAGAGCAAGGTCGAACGCTATGTCGTGTACTGGCGAAAACAGTCGCGTGGGAACTGGCCGGGGAAAGCTGCGGTTACGGAAGGAACCTCGCCCGCCACATGGTTCGAACGAACGGTAGACCGGGTGCGGCATCGGATTCTGCGCACTTCGGATGGGATAGTGCCGTTCGCCTATTCGTTCGTCCCAGTGTCGTTGTGGCAAAAATATCGCCAGGTGAAATCCAAGTACCGGCGGGTTGCACCTGAGGTGGCAGAAAGTAAAGCTATCTCGTAACAAACCCTTGTAAGTGATTCATTACAAATAACAAAGTGGAAGGTGCTTCCTTCCGGGATGGAATCTAAAATGCAAGTCATCTGCGCAGTAGCGGCCCCCACCATTTCAAACCGGGAGTATTCCACCTTGATGCGACGAGGCTTGTGGTTCGCAATGCTGATCTGCCTGGTTCCAGTCCTGTCGGAGCAGGGAAGAAGCCAGTCCATGAACACCTTTGCCGGGCTGAACACGGTGCAGTACCGCATGAACTCGACGGCGACACCCGATCCGACGATCGCAGTGGGATTGACCGAGTATTGCGAGCACGTCAACAGCGGATATCAGTGCTGGTACAAAAGCGGGGCGAAAGCGAACCAACCGGTGGAGTTCTTTGGCAATACGAATGTGAAATCCGACGCGCAGCCCTGGAGCCAGAACAGCAACAACAACGGCAACACTCCGAATTGTCCCACCGCCTATTCCCCAAACTCGGAGATGGTGCACGACAATGTGTACAACGTCTGGATTCTGGAGAAGCGCATCAGCTCGACGATCAACGGCCACAATTACATGTGCGTGGCCATCAGCAATATCGACGATTTTTCGCAGTCCTCGTTCGCGTGGTTTGCTTTTGAGTACGACCTGGACACCGTGATTCCCACCAACTCGCACGGGAATTACTACTATCCCGACTATCCGCAGGTGGGATTGTGGCAGACTTCGACAAGCACCACTCCTCCATATACTGCAGCCACGGATCAGGCGTTGTGGATCACCTACGACCTGCAGGACATTAACAATGCCGACAACATAATGGGAGTGTTGCTGTGCGCGGTGGATCTAGCCGGGCTGCGCAACAGCACGGCCAGCCCGTGGGTGAACAACTCCAAGAAGCCGGCCTGCGTGGTTGCGCATCCGCTGATCACCTACACCCAGCGGCGCAGCTGGGTTCCCGCCAACAACTCGGACACGATTCCTCCGATCGCGGCGGACGGGGAAATGTTCACCTATATGATCGAGCCGCCGAAGGACAACAAGAGCTACCTCACCGCTCCCAAAAGCACGCAGGGAGTGGAGCAGTGGACGATCAACTGGTCAAGTTCTACGCCCACCCCGAGCGAGGTCAATAGCTGGGATCTGCCCTCGACCCAAACCGGCGGCGACCAGCTCGGTTGCTTCATCGCCAGCAACTACTACGACACGGTTTGCATTCCTCAGCCTTCGACGGCGAGCACCGGGATTTATATCGATTCGGTCGCGGATCGCATGCAGCAGTTCTTCCACTACACCTCGAACGGCGGGCTGGGCAGCAACTGGACCTCCGGACACGCCATTCAGATCGTTCCCAGCAACTCAGTCCTGAGCCAGACCGAAGCCGATATCCGCGTGCTGCAACGGAATACGATGACGCCGAACTCGGTATACGTCGCGGCGGATTATCAGATTGTGGATCCCTCCGACAGCAACGCTTATACCTATCTACCCAGCGTTGTGCGCGACAAAGCGGGCAACCTGCAGGGCATTCTGGGAATTTCGGGCGCAGGCGTCGACGAGCACCCGGGCCTGGACAGCTTGAATTTCAATCCCAGCACGCTGCAGGCGACCAGCTACGGCTACATCGCGAGCCCGATCAACGATGGCGATGCGGAAGACCACGATTCGTTGAATTATCGCTGGGGAGATTGGTACAGCGGGGTGCTGGATCCCAGCGACGGATGCACGGTGTGGGTGGCGGGAGAATACCTGCCGGTGAACCGGACCAGCGAGCCCAATTGGTACACCGAGCTGGCCACGCTTCCGCCTGCGAGCACGTGCGCCGGTGGACCGGTGCTGTTGTCGAATGTCAGCCTGAATTTTGGAAATCAGACAATAGGCGTGAAGAGTTCGGCGCTGGTGGAGACGGTGACTAACAATCAGTCCGTGAACTTGAACGTTCTTGGGGTTGCGGCGGGCAACGGGTTCCAACAAACCAATACCTGCAACCAGCCGCTGCAGCCTCACCAGAGCTGCACCATCAGCGTGTATTTCACTCCATCTGGCCCCGGTCTGCAGACTGAGACGCTGATCATCACCGACGATGCCCCCAACAGTCCGCAGACGGTTGCGCTGGCCGGCATTGGAGCTTCCTCGGCGGTGACGCTGTCTCCCAGTACGCTCGCATTCGGCAATCAGGTGGTGAATACAAACAGCGCGGGCCAGAAAGTTACGATGAGCAATACTGGATTCGTCAACGTCACCATCAACTCCATACAGGCCAGTGGCGGATTTGCTGAAACCGATACGTGCACGGGCGTGACCCTGACTCCGGGCCAGACCTGCACCATCACGAGCGGATTTACTCCGGTGGTGACGGGAGCGACTACGGGCACCATCACGGTGAACGATACGGCGACAGGCGCGCCGCATATGATTTCGACGACGGGCACGGGAGTAGTGCCGGTGCAATTGACGACTATCGCCAATTTCCCGGCGCAGAACGTGGGAACTTCCAGCCCGGCGGAGACGATGACGCTGACCAATAATCAAAGTTCAAGTCTCACCTACACGATGGCCATCAGCGGTGATTACTCGGCCGTGGGCAACCTGACCACTCCCTGCAATGGAACGCCGCTGGCTGCAAAAGCCAAATGTACGTATGGGGTTACCTTTACGCCCACTACCAATGGAGTAATTAAAGGCGCGCTGACCGTGACCTACAGCGGCAGCGGCAGCCCCGTCGCCAGCGGCTTGTCGGGCACAGGCCAAGACGGTCCGACAGTGCCGTTGACGTTCAGTCCCGGGAGCCTGAGTTTTGGAAACGTCGTGCTGCAAGCCTCGGTCTCCAAATCGGTCACGGTCAAGAATACGAGCACGGGAGCCATCACTTTCACGAGCATTACCGGAAGCGGCGCGTTCACGGCCACACCGAGCGGCGCAAGTCCTTGTAGTGGGACTTTGAACGCCGGTGCTCAGTGTTCGATGACGGTGAAATTCACCCCGCTGGTGACGGGCAGCACGGTTGGCGGTATCACGATTATCGACAACTCTTCGGTCAGCACGCAGGTCCAAAATGCCGCAGGCACGGGAATCCTGGCGGTTACCCTGTCGCCCGCCAGCATTAACTTCGGGACGGTTTCGGTGGGGAGCACGAGCGGGGCGCAAGTGGTGACCGTGACCAACCATGAGACGACCGCCGTCCCCATCAATAGCGTGGTAGCCAGCGGCGACTTCCTTTACACCAGCGGTGGAGGGGTTCCCTGCGGAGCAAACATCCCGGCGAATTCGATTTGCACGCTGGGGGTGCAGTTCGCGCCGAGCGTGACTGGCGGAATCAGCGGGGACCTGACGCTGAGTTATGCTGCCGGCTCATCGCCGCAGGTGGTGGGGCTATCGGGAACTGGTCAGTGATCTTCGTGGGCGCGCTGGCGCGCGTCCATGCGAAGCCCTGGCGGGCGCCAGCGACATACACCCAATCAGGAAAAAGTGAATCAGGCACGGCAATGACGGCGAAGGGTCAGGTGCGGCCCAAACAGAGCAGCAGCTATATGGCGCAGGTGATATTGGGTTTGCTGGCGGGAATCCTTATGCTCGCGACCGCCACGCCGGCGCATGCTCAGCAAAATGGAATCGGCAGGGCAACGTTCACGCGCCGGACATGCGCAAAAACCGGACTTGCCGGCGGCACCTGTTACCGCGCCGTGGTGTCGCATTGTCCGGAGACCAAAGGGGATTTTGCGGCAGCGGTCAAGATCAACGAGGCTCCCGACATCGATCTTCTTCAGGGGGTCGTGTTTTTCACCACGGGTGGTGGCGGGACCGCCTTTTATGACAGTGATTTTTCTTATAAGAATGAGGCTTGCCCGCAATCGAATTGTGGACTGATGGTGGTGCAGTCAATCAATGAGGCGAATTATCGCACGGTGCAGATCGATTTCGACGATCCGGAGAACCTTATTTCAGAACCGTCCGGCTGGTTGACGGGGCCTTCCACCGATGGCCCGCGAGCTCTGGCTTGCCGCTACGCCACGATCGTTCATGAAGTGTGGGCCCTGCTTTTCTCCAGCGATACTGCACACCCCGTCTGCGCCACAGGAAATAGCGGTGGTAGCGCGCTCGTGACTTACGCCATTACGCAATATGGAATGGGAAACACTTCCGGTCCGGGCCCCATGTTCGCGTTTGCGGAGGCCACTTCCGGACCTCCGTATGGGCGCATCGACCACGGCTGTGCGGGAGCTGCGGCTCCAGTCCTAGACGTAAGTTGTCCCGCCGGTACCCAACTCTCGGAAGACTACGGCCTCGAAAACGCCGCCGATTACGTCGATCCTGCCTATCCGACCGATGTTTGCACTGAGGACATCAAAAGCAATGGCGTCGACGTCTATTCCCAATTTCATCACGACAGCGTTGCCTCGGATGACTACCCGGCCCCCAGCTACCAGACGGTGGTGAGAACTCTGTTCGGCAGCGAAGACATTTCGGCCGCAATGCCCTTGGGCTTGGAGTGGTACAACGCGGTCACTTCGACCAAAACCAATGCCTGCATCGTGGGAGCCCCTCACGAACTGCCGGGCAATTACGATGGAGCGACGACGATCATTGATGATATGACCAGCCTCTGCAAGTGAGGCTGCAGGCAGCTGAATCATTTCTCATTTCCTAGGGATCGATCGTTTCTGCTTCGGCTCCGCCGGCTTGCTGACGGGAAGAGATCTCTCGAAGCAAATCGAGCACCGGGCGCTGGCTTTCCAGAAGTTTGGGCTCGATCTCTGCTACGGTCATCCAGTGGGGCGTTCCTTCCCAGGACATCTTCAGATCGCCGCAAGCGGTAACTTCGAAGACGGAAATGTTGCAGGGGACGTCGGCCCGGCTGAAATAGCGCAGGCGAAACACCTCGGCGGTGACGCGCATCCCGGTTTCCTCGAGAACTTCGCGGCGCAGAGTCAAAATTTCCGATTCGCGCCAACTGGCAATTCCGCCGGGCAGCGAGACTCCACGGCCATCGTTGCGCTGAATCAGCAGAAATTTCCCATCGCGGTGGATGATCGCAATGGAGGCGCGTAATCGGCCAAAGATCGGGAACCAGTGGTATCCGGTAAAGCAAACGCGGGCGATGATCCAGAAGAGCCGGCGTTTGAAGGTCTCAGGCAGGATCGGCAAGCCGAAAGTCTAGCACGAAAAAAAAAGGGCCCGCATCGCAGGATGCGGGCTTTTGCATTTTGCAGTGAATACAACGTTTATTGGTTGGCGAGGAGAATCGGCTTGTATCCGATCTGTACGGTGGCGCCGCTCAATGGGGTGCGCGTTCCCGCAATGTCGTGAGAGTAGAGATATTGCGGATACGTGTAGCTGGAGGTCGTGCAGACACCATTGCTGCAGGATTGGGCCGTATCCCAGACGATTTGCCCGTCATCGAGCTGACAGGTGTAGACGGTGCCATTGGCCACGCAGGGGCTGATGGAATGCCCGATCAGCCAGGAAGCGACCTGATCCCATGCCGTGCCGGAGGCGTTGCCTTGCAGCCCGTAGGGAGCCACGCTGTCCCACGAGTACACGTACTGGCGTTGCAGGCTGACTCCGGCGCGCAGGATGGCTGAGCGGGCCACGTATCCGGCCAGCATATCGGGATCGGTGAGTTCGCCGATCTTGATTCCGTGCTCGTCATCCCACAAAGGCAGGCTCGTCAGATTCTGCGCCTGCAACTCAGTCTCGACTTGCCCGTACACCGTGAGAAATTGCTCGGGGATAGCATTGAGGTCGGGCCCGGGGCGCATGTGGACATTGACAATGTCGAAGTTAGCGGCTCCGCCGGCGACAATGTAGCCGTCAAACCAGGTGGACATGGTGTCGCCGTGCGCGGAGGGACTGAGAATCTTCGCACTGGGATCGAGAGAACGAATGATGGCGGCGGCGTCCTGGCCCATGCGCACCATTTGCGCGGTGGTGCCACCCCAGAAGCCGGGGGAATCGGCCTCATTCCACAGTTCGTAGTACGAGATGCGGCCGGCGGCATGCGTCACCAGCGCCGTTACGAATGCGGAGAAATAGGCGTCGGTGCCGGTGCCGTCGGCATTGAGGTCGACTGGCGCTGCGCAACTATAGATTCCCGGCGACAGGCAGCCCGATGGCGGTGGAGTCGTGGCGGCAAACTGAGGAGTAGCTCCGAAGGTGTAAAGCACATCCAGGTTCGAAGATTCTGCCTTGCCGAGCCAGGTATCGAGAGAGGTCCAATCGTAGGCGCCGGAGGCTGAGTTGATGTCACTCCACTTTACGCCATCATCCCACAGGCGAAGACCGCCAAGAGAAGCGGCATTACTCAAGCCGTCGGTGGGCGGCCAGATGCCGCCGCTGTTGAAGTCCGCGCCAAAGAAAGACAAAGGAATGGTGTTGGCGCTGGTGGAGCTGTTGACCGTCAAGGTGAGCGACTGGGTCGCGGTTTGCTGCGGAGAAGAAGAATCCGCCACGTGCACGCTGAACGTGAATGACCCAGTCTGGGTCGTGGTTCCCGAGAGCGATCCGGGGGCTTGTATTGTGATTCCGGCGGGCAGAGTGCCGGAGGCCAGCGTCCAGCTATAGGGCGTAGTGCCGCCGGAAGCGGTCAGAGAGTTCGAGTAGGCGATGCCTGCGGTTGCTTTCGATAGAGAGAAAGTCGTGATGGCCAGGGCCTGGGATTGCGACGGTGAGATGGTCACGGAGGCGGATGCGGAAGCAGTGGAATCGGCCACGCTGGTTGCGGTCACCGTTGCGGAAGTCGTGGTGGTGACGGTCGGCGCCGTGTAGAGCCCGTTGCTGTTGATGGTGCCGCTCGAAGCCGACCAGGTGACTGCAGTGTTGGTCGTGTTCTGGACAGTGGCCGTAAATTGCTGGCTGCCTGCGGAGGAAATGCTGGCGCTGCCAGGAGCCATGCTTACGCTGATGTTCGAGGTGGAATTCTGAGGACCGCTGCTTACTCCAGTGCAGGAGGTGAGCCAGAGGACGGAGACCAGCAAAGCGAAAAGAGCGACGAATGTAGCCACGGTGGCCAGGTGATGGTTGCGGTCGTTCGGAGCCGGCGGAAAAGCGTCGGACCAGATCATGGATTACCTCGAATGGGGGTCTCCGAAAAGGACGAATCCGTCCTCGAGGTAACACTAGAGGGGGTACGGCTAATCTTACAGATACCGAATGGTCAACGAACCAGGAGTGACCGGAAGTACACGCCGGGATGGCCAAATGCGGAGGCGGCGAGCCGGAATCTCGGCGCGGGGTAACCCAGTTAGCGCTTCAGGACGCGGACTGGTGCTTCGGCTCGAGGGTTGGTCGCGCTGGAAGCTTCTTTGTGAGCCGCTGCTGTAGATTCGGGGTTGCCGGTCCTCGCCTGATTGCTCAGGGCATAGAGCACTACTTCCACCCGGCTGGAGACCCCCAGTTTGTCGAAGATCCGGAATAGATAATTCTTGACAGTGTGCTCGCGGAGACTGAGACGCTGGGCGATCTCACGATTGCTCAGTCCCTCGGCGACGCAGCGGACCACATCCAGTTCGCGCGAGGAAAGCAGGGCATTGCCGCTGGCGCTGACAAACGACATCGGCACCGGTTCCAACATGGCCTCGAGCAAAAACTGCAGCTCGCTGGAACTGGCCCAGATCTGTCCTTCGTGGACGCACTTGATCGACTTGGCTAGAAGTTTGAGCGGTTCGGTGCGGCAGAAGACGCCGCGCGCTCCGGCGCGGAAAGCCTCAATGACCGGAGTGCGCTCCGAGGAATCGAGGAGCATGATGACGCGCGTGTTGGGCGATGCGGAACGAATCTCGCGGCTCAGACCAAAGCCGCCGCGGCTGTCATTTCCCTGACGCGCGCTGATCAACGCCACATGGGCATGCTCGCGCTTGACGGCGGTCAGCAGATCGACCTCGCGCGCCGCGGGCGTAGCCATATTGAACTGGCCATCGCGCCCCAAAGCTTCGGCGAGCAGTTGGGTGTTCATCGAAGTATTGTCGGCGGCGAAAACGCGAATGCGATCTTGCAAGGGGAAACTGGTCAATTGAGCCATGTCTTGGTCCGAAAAACGTTTGGGAGTCTTTCGTCTCCCCGCGGCGTGGAAAATCCGCGAGGCCACGCGTCACTAATCAGTTTTCTGGGGGGAACGGCCACAAACCTAAGTCATGAGTCGAGAGTCTCTGCCCCACATTCTCTCTCGACGTTTTCTTCAGGCCAAAAAGCTTATGGAAAGAAGTTAGACGGGTCTTTCGGCGCGGTAAATGGCACTTTGGGGCCATTATCGATAAGATAACTCAGAAGACAAAATGTTTACCGGAGAGTAATGCACGAGAGCCCAGCCCCCCCGCTGCAGTGTGCAAATTTCTTCACGGAGCCCATCCTCTCATTGACACACCCTAGAGAAGATACTACGGTACGGTGAGTTGCAGTGCTGGAACCTGGCAGGAAGTTCACCCCCCAAAATCTTCCTCATTGAATCGCCGCAGAAACCATGCGGCCCGAACAAAACTGTGAGCGGTGAAGAAAACAGGTTGGGAACCCATGCGTAAATCAGAAAATTCTGCACTTCAAAAAGATTCGGGAAGCGCTTCCCGTCGACACGGCCTCTACTACATCGCGCTGGCGCTGTTGTTGATGGCGTCGGTGGCAGCTTTGATTGCGCGGCCGGCTACGGTCCACGGAGCGCCGCTGGCGGTCGATCCGGGACCGCGACCGCTGCCTGCCGATGCCGGCAACTTCTACTCGACCCTGACGCCGAATCAGAGCGCGATCACCCACCGTCTGACCGAGATCTTCACCGAGGTGAACTTCGTGGCGGGCGGACCGCTGACCAAGACCGTCGGTCTGGGGCCACGCTTCAATTCCAATTCCTGCAACAGCTGCCACGCCTATCCGGCGGCGGGAGGATCGAGCCCGCCGAACAATCCGCTGTACGGCATTTACCAGTTGCAGGGCGCGACCAACAGCATGCCTTATTTCATCACGCCGACGAGCCCGGTGATTGTGGCGCGCTTTCCCTACCAGTCCGATGGGGTAACGCCCGATGGAGGCGTACACCAGATGTTCACGATTTCGAACCGTACCGATGCTCCGGGTTGCACGACGATGGTCCAGCCCGATTTTGCGGCGCAGCAGGCATCGAACGATATCATCTTCCGCCAGGTCACACCGACGTTTGGCGACGGACTGATGGAGCTGATCCAGGAGAGCGACATCGTCGCCAACATGAACGCGAACTTGTCGCTGAAGCAGTCGCTGGGAATCACGGGACATCCCAACTACAGCGACGACGACGGCACCATCACGCGTTTCGGCTGGAAGGCGCAGAACAAGTCGCTGATCTATTTCTCGGGGGAAGCGTACACGGTGGAAGAAGGGGTCAGCGATGAGGCCTTCCCCAGCGAAAACGACGAATCGATCCCGAGCTGCCTGCCGCCGTTCCCGGTGCCGCCGGGAACGAATAAGACCAAGGGCGTGCCCGACGATCGCATGGACTCGGGCGAGGCCCCGAAAATCGGGGTGAACTTCCCGGGCGACCTGGAGCGCTTCTCGTTGTTCATGCGCTTCCTGGCGCCGCCGGTCCCGGTGCCGCCAACCCAGTCCACCACCAACGGATTGCAGCAGTTCATCAATGTGGGCTGCAATATGTGCCACACGCAGTCGTTCACCACGCCGAGGTCTTCAATCGCGGCTTTGAGCCAGGTGCAGGCGAATCTTTATTCCGATCTGCTGGTTCATGACATGGGTCCTGGCGACGCGGACAACGTCACGCAGGGCAACGCGACCGGCGATCAATTCCGCACGGCTCCCTTGTGGGGAATTGGCCAGCGCATCAATTTCATGCACGATGGCCGCACCTCAGACATCGTTCAGGCAGTTGAAGATCACTACAGCTTGGGCAACGGTGTGTATCCGAATTCAGAAGCGAACCAGGTCATCAACAATTTCAACGCGTTGGATCAGGGAGATCAGCAGGATCTGATCAACTTTCTGCGCTCGCTCTAGATATTGGGGAACAAAGGGAAAAGCTATGTCACTCTGGAAGAAGAGTAATCAAGTGCCGGCGAATCCGCGGAAGTGGAGCCGGGTAGTGGTTCCGATGATCCTGTTGCTGGGCGTGTGCACGGTGGCAACAGCCTATTTCCCCAAGAGCGCTCTGTCGCGGCGTACACCGGTGGTTCCGGCTTTGCGGAGCAATGTGACGAACCCGCCGGGAGTAACCGCGGTCGATCCTGGGCCGCGTCCATTGCCCGCCAACTCGGGCGCCTTCCTGTCGACGTTGAGCGCGAACGAACAGCAGATCGAGCCCAGCATTACAACGGAATTCAACCGCGTCCACGATGTGATGGTGACATCGCCAGTGGATGGCGGACTCGGACCGCGCTTCAATTCGAATTCCTGCGTGAGCTGCCATGCCTATCCCGCTCCGGGTGGCTCGAGCCCGCCCACCAATCCGCTGTTCTCGGTCTACAACTACAACGGCGCCAGCAACACGATGCCGTTCTTTGAGACTTCTACGGGTCCGATTCTGGAAGCCCGGTTCATCAATCAGCCGGGAACGACCATTCCCGACGGCACCGTGCACCAGTTGTTCACCATCACCGGGCGCAGCGATGCCAGCGGCTGCAACATTGCGCAACCGGATTTCGCGACGGCGTCTTCGCAGAATAATCTTGTGCTGCGGCAGGTGTCGCCGGTCTATGGCGATGGGCTGATCGAGGTGGTTCGCAACAGCGCCATCACTGCGAACATGAATAACTACCAAAGGACAAAAGCGAGCCTGGGAATCAGCGGGCATCCGAATTACAGCGGCAACGATGGCAGCATCATGCGTTTCGGATGGAAGGCGCAGGTGCGCTCCACGCTGCTGATGTCGGCGAATCAATACAACGTGGAAATGGGCGTCACCAACGAAGTTTTCCCCAACGAAATGGACCAGACGCCGGGGTGCGTGCTGAATCCGGTGCCGGAGACGGTCACGAATTTCGATCCTACGGTCCTGACGGAGATGTTCCCCGGCGACTACTCGCGGTCGGAATACTTCCTGCAGTGGATGGCCCCGCCGGTTCCGGCGAAGACTACGAGCTCAACCACGAATGGCAAGCAGCAGTTCACCAATGCGGGTTGTGTGTATTGCCACACTACATCGTTCACCACGCCGGCGACTTCGCGTCCGGGACTCTCGAACATCACCATCAACCTCTATTCGGATCTGCTGGTGCACCACATGGGGCCTGGGCTGGCGGATGGGCTGGCGCAAGGCGGGGCCGGTCCCGATGAATTCCGCACCGCGCCTTTGTGGGGCATTGGGCAGCGGCTCTGGTTCATGCACGATGGCCGCACCAACAACATTGTGACCGCGATTGAAGATCATTACAGCGTGGCCAATGGCAGCTACCCGGCGTCGGAAGCGAATCAGACGGTCAACAACTTCAACAATCTCAGCGCGAAAAACCAGCAGGATCTAGTGAATTTCCTGCGGTCGCTGTAGGCGGGTGGAGTTTAGCCGTTAGCGGGCCTAACCGGGCGGCTGATGGCCAAAGAAGAACGCGGCACCGTGTATGCGGTGCCGTTCTTTTTTGCCCGAGTTACGGAGAGCTGAGGGCTTGGGCGCGAGCGCGCGCTTCGGCGGCCTTCGTTGTGCGTCCTTGCACCTCATACAGGTCGGCCAGGCCTTGCCAAAGATTGGGATCACTCGGCGCTAGGTTCACTGCTTCTTCCTGGAAGCCGACGGCTTGCGCTAGATCTCCCAGTTGATACCATGCGGCAGCGCGCCCGGTCGCGATTAGCGAATTGAAGCTCGCGCCCAGCGATTCACCGGCCTGGCGAAATGGGCTCGCCTCCACTGCCTTATCAAAGGCCGCCAGGGCGGGCTGAGGCTGGTGCATTTGCACATCGGCTTCGCCCAGCATCATCCACATCTCGTGAGGCCGAGCAGAAGATTCGGCGGACTTGCGGAAAATCTCGGCGGCTTCGGCATAGCGTTTCTGCGTCATGTAGAAAAGTCCGAAGTCGAACCAGGCCTCGTCCGTCGGTTCCAGGCGCAGGCTGGCGCGAAACTCTGATTCCGCTTCGGCCGGGCGGCCCAGTTCCTGAAAGACGAGCGCGCGCAAGAGGTGCAGGTTGGCATTGTCGTGAAAAAGCGATTGAGCGCGATCGAGGTCGGCCAGCGCCTCGGAGTAGCGTTCCAGGCTGTAGAGGATTCCCCCGGCATTGGCCCAGAAATTGAACAGCTCTGCCTTGGCTTGAGGCGAGTGGGACTCCATCAATCCGGCGGGAGGGTGGAACGAGACTGTGTTGCAGTCGATCTGCAGACGATTGGTCAAGGCAGCGGTCTGCGGAGTGACGCGCAGGAAGATCGCAGAAACTTCGTCCACATAAACGGGACGCCACGCCGGGTCGTGGCAGAACGAGCGCAACTGCGGAAACAGGGTCATGCCCTGGTAACGCGAAAGCGGCACGAGGATCGTATTGATGTCGCGAGCTGCGCCCTCCCGCTGCCACTCGGGAGAGTTGGGAGGCTCGGTGGCCAGATCATAAGCGCGAAAAAAAAGCTCGGGGCCAAACGGGAGTGCGCGGCTGTCGATGTAGTCGCGGTAGGCGGGGAAGAGACGCCAGGTGAAATATCCGCCGAGGCTGTAGCCGTTGAAAATGTTAGGCGGCAACTGTTCGCGCTGCAGGAAATCCACCGCGCGTTCGGGAAACCACCAGGAGAGTCCTGCCCCGAATAAGGATCTTTGCGACGAGCGCAGGTAATAGCGATCGGAGACGAGATCGTAGGAGCGGAGTGCAACCAAGCTGGCGAGCGCTGCAATGAGTAGTCCGAGGGCGGCGAATCGCAGCCCGGGCCTTTTCACGGGAGAATGGGAGGACCTGGTTTTGCGCGCGCCGATAAATTCGTCAAGCAGCGAGCCTCCAATCACGACTGCGACACAGGCGAACAAGGCCTGCAGTCGCACATGCTGGATCGCCAGATAGGCCGAACCCGCAAGCACCACGGCCGCGCCGAACTGCCTGCGCCAGAGCGCAATCATAAACGCCGCGGCGATGGCCGCCAGCAGCCACCAGAATGAGCTTTGCGGATCGCGGAGGTCGAGCGCCTGATGCAGGCTCGCAGCAGATAAATGAACATTCTCCCATTCGACCAGCCAGAGATTGTGAAGGGACTGTGCCTGCTGCTGGCGCGCCAGGGCGGTGTAAATGAAAGTTAGAAACGGATTGATCAAGGTGACGGCCGCGGTCAGCGCAAGCCAGGGCCGGGCCCGGCGGAGTCGATGGCGCGCGGCGGATCGCCTGTCTGCAAAGAGCAGGTCGAGAGCCTCGACCAGAACATAAGCGAGACACAGCGCGAGACCAGCCACGAACCCGGGGTGCAGATTGACCCACAGGATCATCAAAACCGGAAGCAACCAAAAGCGTGCGCCGCCAGTGCGATATTGCTTCCAGAGCAGGCTGAGGAAGGCTGCGAAAAGTAAGGTCGTGAACATCTCCGCGCGCGGCTGGGTGCGGTTGGCGATCAGTGGAACTGCAATCAGGGCCAGCGTCGAGGCTGCCAGATGTTTCCGCGAAACTAAAAGGGCGGTGGTTCCGGCGCACGCGATGGCGCCCATCCACGACAGCAGGCCGTAGCCGCCCAAAAGAAAAAGCAGATAGAAAAGAACTCCGGAAAAGACCGGATACACCCAGGGCTGGCCCGCCGCCGTGTAGGAGAAGACATCGGTCGAGAAGATGTGATGGTGCGCGATCACCCAGCGTCCGGTCGCCAGCTGCCAACCCAGATCGACATCTTGCAAAGTATGAAAGCCCGCCAGGAAGGCGTAGACGATAGCGATCGCGGCTACGACGGAACTGGCATTACCCGCGAGATGGAAGTGGAGTGCGTGCTGATTTGGGGATTTTCGTTCCGCTGGAGTAGTGGCCATTGCGGCAGGGAATTGTCCCTTTGGAAGCTGCGCGAGCGCTGATCCGGCGGTAGCCGATTCCGGCTGCCGAGTTCAACTTAACACAAGTTGACGCGGCGAGATTGGCGCAAGCGCATGCAAACCCTGAGTTCGCTGGGCACCATCGCGAGCAGGCAGTGTGCGAACAAGCTCAAGGCGCAACGAGGAGAATCGGCGCAGTGCGCGGCTTTGCTCGACCAGCAAAGATTTGTATGCAAGTTTCTTCATCTTGACACCGGAAATCGCGGCACCCAGACTGAAACGGCTCGGCGCAAGTTCTTTCCTGCATCTGGTCCAGTTCGCATTCACTATGCGCACGCGCAGCGATGAAAAAATTGCTTTTCTTAATTGTCCTTATTGTGGCTATCCAAGCTGGGCTCAGAGCCCAGGTATGGACGCTGGCCGGTCCGGCTTCGCGGCACTCCCATAGCGCGGTGTTCGATGCAACCAGCGGCGAGATGATCATTTTTGGCGGCCAAGAGACCTCTACCAATACCGCCCTCAATGATGTGTGGCTCGGCAGCACGTCCACCGATCAGAACGATAGTTTCAAACAATTGTTTCCCACCGGGACACTCCCGCCCGGCAGGTACGGGCACATCGCCGCTTATGATTCCACCAGCGATCGCATGACTATTTTCGGCGGAGCGCAAGGGCAGTTCGCGACTTGCTCCGACGATGTCTGGGTTTTGGTGGGCGCGAGTGGACAGAAAGGGAAGACCAGTTGGATTCAGGAGACCGCCTCGGGCACCTCGCCCGCGGCCCGCGTTTACGCGGCCGGCGCCTACGATCCCACCACCGGCAGGTTGATGATATTCGGAGGCAACGATTGCTCCAGCGGTTATTTCAACGACGTGTGGGTTCTGAGCCACGCGAATGGGCTTAGGGGAACACCGGCGTGGACGCAACTGGAAACTTCAGGGACTCCGCCGACGGCCCGCGAGAGCGCCAGCGCGGTCTACGATTCGGTCAACAATATCCTGACGATCTACGGAGGAGACGCTGGGAGCACACTTTATGGCGACGTTTGGGTGCTCTCGAATGCCAACGGCACCGGCGGTACTCCAACCTGGACGGAATTGAAGCCCAGCGGGATGAAACCAGAGGCCCGGACCGGCCAGACGGCAACCTACGACAGCGTGAATAATCGGATGACAATCTTTGGTGGAACGAACGGGTCGACTACCCTGACTGATTCCTGGGTCCTGACCTCGTCCAACGGAGTGGGCACTCTGAGCTGGTCGAGGATTAAGGTGTTGGGCACGGCGCCGAGCGTTGCGTATCACAGCGCCGTCTATGATCAAGGAAAAAATCAAACCTATGTGTTCGCGGGCAGCAGTTCCGCAGACAAATTGCAAACCAATTCGCATGCCTTCACGTTGACAGCGGGCAATGGGATTTCCAGCACTCCGATACGCTGGATTCTTGGCGGACCCGCGGTCCGCTACTCGCAGTCGACATTTTATGATCCTGCGACGAACAGTCTGTTCGTTTTCGGTGGGCAGCATGCCAAAACCAACATCAATTTCAATGACTACTGGCAGGCTACCGACGTCATTGGTTCTTCGAACCTGATGTGGAGCATGCCCAAGCCCACGGGAACCGCTCCCTCGCCCCGTTTTGGGCATACCGGCGAGTACGACAGCGGAAGCAATCGCATGATGGTTTTTGGCGGAGCTACAGGCTTCCCGGCTCCTTGTGTCAACGATTACCACATCATGGAGAACGCCAATACAACCGGCGGAACTCTGAAATGGGTGAAGGTCAGTCCCTCGGGAGCGCCACCACCCGCACGCATGTTGCAGGCTTCGGCTTACGATGCCGACACGAATACGCTCATCATCTTTGGTGGCTACGACTGCGAGTCGACCTTCTACAACGATGTGTGGATTTTGAAGAACGCCAACGATGTGAGCGGCCAACCCGCTTGGACCCAGCTTGCTCCTTCCGGGGCCAAGCCCAGCGCCCGCGAGTCCAGCACGGGCGTCTATGATGCCGCGACCAATACGTTGATGGTGTACGGTGGCGATGCCGGTTCCGGTCCATTCGGAGACATCTGGCTGCTCTCAAATGCGAATGGCAGTGGGGGGACTCCGGCCTGGTCGCAATTGACTCCCTCGAACTATGGGCCCGTACCCCGGACCGGCCATGCTGCAATCTATGACAGCGTGGACAATCGCATGGTGATCTACGCCGGCATCGATGGAGCCAGCATCCTTAGCGACGTGTGGATCTTGTCGGGGGCAAACGGGCAGGAAGGGCCGGCGACCTGGAGTCAATCAGTGAGCGGGCAACTGCGCCGTTATCATAGTTCGGTGTACGATTCGAACTCCAAAGAGATGATTACGTTTGGCGGGCAGAGCGGTTCGAGTAGCGCGACGTTAATGCCCACATCCGACATTTACACGCTGACGGATGCCAATGCGCTGCCGTAAGGCCAGTGCGACGAAGTTTGACGTTGCACAGAAATAGCAGAGCGGCCATCACGGCGGCTCGGTTTTGCTTCATCGGTCGGCTGGGCACGGCCTCGCTTAGGGCAACGTGCTCCGACTTTGCTCAAAGCGGCGTCCGCCGCTGCGGCCTCATTCCAACAGAACCGGCTGATAACCCACTTGTACTGTTCCTGCAATGGAAGTAGTGTTTCCGCCGACGTCGGTCGCACTGGTATAGGAGGCGCCAGACGGAACCGGCTGGGGCGAAGTCGCACACGGACCTGGATCGCAGCTCTGGGTGTTACCCATGTCCCACATAATCGTGAACTTCTTCCCCCCGGAGGTGGTCCCGGGACAAGAATAGACCGTCCCCGAAATCGTGCAGTTGCTGACGGTCGAGCCGTTGAGCCATCCCGCGACCACGTCGTAAGCCAGCCCGGCCTCGGTGCCCTGCAACGTTCCGGTGGGATAGTCCCAGGCATACCAGGAGGAAAGCGTAATAGCGGGATTGGTTACAGAAGCGCGCAGCACATATGAAATGGCCACGTAAGCGGCTTGGCCATCGACCGTAGGCACACCGCCGTCGGCGGGGTCGGTCCCAATGTAGCCATTCTCATCGTCGAAAAAGCCTCCATTCGGCGTGGGCAGATTATCGCGTTGAATCTCCCCAACCGCCTGCTGGTAGACGGTCAGGAATTGCGTGGGATCGGTGGTCGCTTCCCCTCCGCCTCGGCCATGGAAATTGGTGATGTCGAAGGTTTGCCTGCCCGCTACTGTGGCGGCGTTCCACGTGCATGTCTTTCCGCTCGTAGGCAGCGTTACTGATCCCGCTGGCGCGTTAACGGAGTTTAGGGCAGCACTTGAATATTGGTTCATCCATCCCCCCGCCACAGCGGTGGGTCCGTGAAACGATGGGCTCAGCACTTGTGCCTGGGGATCCGCACAGTGCACGATGTTCCAGAGATCCCATCCCATTCGGATCAATCGCGGGAGGCTGCCGGCGCAGATGGCCGGAGTTCCTGCGCTGTAGGAAGCGTCTGGACACCAAAAGTTTGGCGCGTCCCCTTCATTCCAAACTTCGTAGTATGCGATTTTCCCTGCATACCTGTCGCTGAGAGCCGCGATAAAGGTCTGAAATTTTGCATCCATACCCGTGCCATCCTGGTTCACATCGGAGGGAGGCAGGCACGAATAATCGTATTCCCCGGCCAGGTGTCCGGGAGCGCACTCGATGCCGCCGCCATACCCGGAGCTAGTCGGCCCGGGCAGGCAAGGACTGGGGTCAGCCTGTCCGGCGCAGACCGAGGCCCATTCCGGAGTGCCTCCAACCGTGTAGATGATTTTCATGGGGCAATTGGGATTCGTCGCCAGAGTGTTGACGGTAAAGTCCAGGTTGGACCAGTTGAACTGATTGGCCGAGGCTTCGAGATCCTGCCACTTCATGCCGCTGTCCCAGATTCTCAGGGTGCTAACCGCGGCGACATTACCATTCGAATCAGTCGGACACCAGCCTGCCGAATAACTCGTCAGTTCCTTGAAGTCGGCCGCGAAGAGCATGTCGTTGATGGTGCGGCTGCCGCCCCCTCCACCACCACCACCGACGGGTGTATTCGAGGAGCTGGAACCACCGCAGGAGGCCATTCCGGCGAGCACGCACAATGAAACGGCAAGCCCAAGCAATCCGAACAGCACAAGACTGACCGTAGATTTGGGGGAGGTGGACATCTTGTTCGTGCTCCTCTGAGTCAATGGAGTCAATCGGAATTGTCGCCCCAAAGGCGTAGATATACCAACATAACCCAAAGCTGTGCATGAAGTTGCTCACTTGGACCAAAGATTTGCGGCCGAAAGCAATCAGTCGAGGGCCATGGTCCGTTGGCAGGTAGGCTTTGAATCAAAGATCTACCGCTAGCAACCAACAACCAACGACTGACGACTAACGCCCAGCGCGATCTTCGGGCGACCGCAAACCAATTCCGCGGCGAGTATCTCGTCGTTTCTAAACCAAAGGCCCTGTATGCAAGTTCCTTCATCTTGACAGGGGGAACAGGGGCGGCGAAACTGGGGTCCACAGTCTCGGTATTGTTAGACACCCCCCATCGCCGAGCGCTACAGGGCTCCAATAAAACCTTTCAATCTCAACATGCAGGGAGAGTACCCCGTGAATACGTGCCAATCGCAGAGCGCCACTGTTTCGTCCCGGTGCACCGACTGGAAGCGCAGCTCAAGTTTGACTCTGGCCATGATGGCAGTGCTGGCCTTGTGGTTGAGCGCATCCGCGCTGGCGCAGAATGCCATTCCGTTCGTTAATGCTCCCTTGTCGCCGGCGGTGAAGACCCCGGGCTCGACTACTTTCACCTTGACGGTGAACGGAACCGGATTTGTATCCGGCGCGACCGTGTATTGGAACGGCAATGCACGCACCACCACGTTCGTCAAGAGCTCGCAGGTGACGGCTACGATCACGACGACCGATTTGGCCACCGCCAACACGGCTTCAGTGACGGTGGGGAACCCGGCCCCCGGCGGCGGACTTTCGAACGTGGCCCATTTTCAGATCGTAAAGGGCGGCTACGCGGTGGGTTATGGCAAGCTCGACTATGCGACCGACATTACACCGCAGGCGGCGGTTTCGGCCGATTTCAATGGCGACGGCATCGCGGACTTGGCAGTGGCAACCGGCAATAACAGCGTCTCGATCCTGCTGGGCAAGGGAGACGGAAGCTTCCCAACCCACGTCGAGTACCAAGTGCCGGGACATCCGATCGGCATCGTGGCGGGAGATTTCAACGGCGATGGCAAGCTCGATTTGGCGACGGTGGACCAATATCAGAGCGAAATCAGCGTTCTGCTCGGCAACGGCGACGGAACCTTCCAGGGACACCAGGAGTACAACACCGGCAATAACCCGGTTGCCATTGCTACGGCGGATGTGAATGGCGATGGCAAGCTCGACATCGTTACCGCGGATTTAAACGACGACAAAGTTGCCGTGCTGTTGGGCAACGGAGATGGCACCTTCAAAACTCACGAGGACTATGCCACGGGCAATGGTCCCTCGGACGTGGCGATTGGGGATTTCAACCAGGATGGACGGCTCGATCTGGCGGTCGCGAATAATACCGACTACACCGTCGCGATTCTGCTGGGCAATGGTGATGGAAGCTTCCAGGCTCCCGTTCCATTTCCGACGGCGAACGTTCCCAATAGCGTGGTGACTGGCGATTTCAACAAAGACGGCAAGCTGGATCTGGCGGTGGGAACTTCCAACAAACAGGTTTCGGTGTTGCTCGGCAATGGGGATGGCACGTTCCAAAACCACGTAGAGTATACGATTGGCGCGAATGCCAACGTCATAGCCACTGCCGATGTAAATGCCGATGGCAACCTCGACCTGATCTCCGCCAACTACAACGACAATACGGTTTCGGTGCTTGCGGGCACGGGAAGCGGGACGTTCAAGGGAGAGACCGTTTATCCGACCAGCGGAGGCCCTACCGGCCTGGCTATAGGCGATTTCAATAACAACGGAAAACTGGATGTCGCAGTCGTGGCGTCGACGGCCAACACGGTGTCGGTGCTGATGGACAATTCCGTTACAATCACTCCCAGCGCGCTCGCCTATGGAACCGTAACCTCCGGGTGCACGCCGGTTACCAAGACGATCACCCTGAAGAATAACGGCACGCAGACCTATACCCTCGGTGCGCTTTCATTCATCGGAGCGTACGCCACCGACTTCTCGCAAACGAATACCTGCGGCGCGACTCTGGCCTCTGGGGCAAGCTGCACCTACTCGCTCTCATTCTTGCCGACAGCGTCGGAAATCGCCAACGCGCAAATGCTGCTCACGTCATCGAACGGCACGGAATTGGGAGTGCAGATGCAGGGACAGGGCAATATCCCGATCTATCTGGCGCCCCGCACCATGACCTTCACCTGGCAACTGCTTGGAACCACCAGTCCCGGGAAAACGGATACGTTCACCAACAAGAGCTGCGTGCCAATCACCTTCACCAAGATTGACCTGGAAGGTGTGAACCAGAACGAGTTCACCATGACCAATAACTGCCCGGTGGCCCCGGCCACATTGGCGGGAGGTGCGAGCTGCACCTCGACGGTTTACTATTCGCCGAACGCAGTAGGTGGCGCCAACGTAACCCAGGTCTACTACGGGAACTTCAGCCTGGCGAAGCAGGGACTCTTGATCAGCGGGGAAGCCACCGCGGTGAAAGTGACGCCCAAGACGCTCAACTTCCCGACGACCAAGGTGGGCACCAGCAGTGCGCCTTTGACCGTCACCTTCCAGAACGTGGCATCGACGCCTCTGACTATCAGCAGCATCAACTTCAGTGGTACGGCTCCGTATTGGAAGTTCAACACGAGCGCGACGACCTGCCCGACCGAGGCTGGATCGGTTGCGGCGAATTCCAGCTGCGTCTATAGCATTATCTTCACGCCGCAAGCGACGGGAACCTTCACCGCGACCCTCAGCATTGGCGATCCTGATCCAACCGGACCGCAGAAAATTTTGCTGGGTGGCACGGGCGACTAACCTCAGAACAGACGGCAAGATCGAGGCAGATTCTCATAGAGAATCTGCTCTTTGTTTCCTGGGAAGCAGATCTCCCGGGGAACTCGGTTACCGAACAGCAATCAGGGGCGGTAAATCCACGTCTTCGCCGTGCTGATGCCCGACGAGTCGTAGCCGCCGAAGAAACGCACCGATCCATCCATCACCTGAAACTCTGCCGAGTAATAGCGGGCGGTATCGAGCGCTCCGGACACGGTGCGGAAGGCGCCGGTTCTGGGATCGAAAATCTCGGCTGCCACAGCGCCGCCGATGATCAGGACCCTGCCGTCGAGCAACGATGCGCCATTGGGCAGCTTCAGGTGCGGTTCGTTCATTGCGCCCGAGGGTGTGAACGATCCCGTGGCGGGATCGTAAATCTCACTGGAAGCCAGCGGGCTGGAGCCGTCGGCCTGGGCTGCCCCTCCGGCAATCAACACTTTACCATCGGCCAGAAGAGCGGCTGTGTGCAAGGTCCGCGCCTGGTTTAATTTCCCTGCCGGCGCGAACCGGTTGGTCTTGGGATCGAAGATCTCGGCGCTGGCCAGCACGGAATGATGAATTCCGGTTCCACCGGCAATGAGAACGCGGCCGTCCGCTAGCAGAGTAGCGGTGTGACCGGTGCGGGCCGCCGACATTTTTCCCGTCAACGTCCATTTGCCGTTCATCACCTCGTAAGTCTCCGCGGAGGCGAGGGGCTCAGTTCCATCCGTGCCGCCGATAACGAGAATTCTGCCGTCGCGCAAGACCGTCGCGGTGGGCCGGATGCGGCGGGCATGCATGTTGCCACGCGCGGTAAACTTGCCGGCCTCGTCGTCGTAGTCCTCGCTGCTGGAGAGCGCAATACCGCCTTTGGTCTGGCCTCCGGCGATCAGGATTTTGTTGTCGGATAGGTGAGCGGCGATGTGGCCTTCCCGTGCGGCCAGCATCTTGGGTCCGGGCGAGAAGCGTTCTGTGTTCGGATCGTAGATTTCCGTGGTGGCGAGGATAACCCCGCGCTCCTGTTTGCCGCCTGCGATCAGAATTTTGAAATCGGGAAGCACGGTGGCGGTGTGGCCGCCACGGGCGCTAATCATATCGCGACCCGGCGTGAGACGGCCGACGGGAGGCAGGGGCCGGTGAGGATTTTGCGAGCTCGCTCCGCCTACGGTCAACGTCGCAAGAATAGCCCCGAGGAACGCACGGAATCGATGCCGGCTGCGCTGGCCGGTGTGCTGCGACCTTAAATTCATGGCGAAGATGCAGCCGCCGTTTCTCATTTTCTTGAGTGGGACGATTGTAAACAGTTTCGCTAGGCAGCAAGATTGTGGAAGTTGGTTCCGGCTGGAACCGATGAAAAGAGTCGGGAGCAACGAGCACGAGCCGTGAGCAGAATCTGGTCTGCTCATGGCTCACAGCTAACGATTAGTTGACGGTCAACTGCGTCGTGACGGTATGCGTGATAATGCCGCTGTTGGCGATCACGGTAATCGAGTAGGTTCCAGGCGCCGTTGTGGACGCAGCCGTCACCACGAGGGTAGACGATCCGGAAGCAGTGATCGAATTCGGGGTCAATGTTGCCGAGAGCCCCGGCACTTCGGAGATGCCATCGAGAGTCAAAGTGGCCGTGGAGGAGAAATTCAAAGGGAGTAGCGTTAAGGTATACGAGGCGCTGGCTCCGGGATTGACGGTGGCCGTAGCGTTATTGATGGTGAACCAATAATCCGTGCCGACCGGTCTCAGTTGGCAGGCTGCGCCAGGGTTGCCGCGGGGAATGGAAAATTGCGAGCTCAGATCGGTGAGGGTCAGGCCTTGCCATCCCGCAAAGCTAAGTGTGGAGTTTTTTTTCGGAGTGGGCACTAAGAATTCCGTCAGCGCGTTCAGAGGATTCCACCACGTGTTGTTGGTGGAGACCAGCGTATTCTGGAAACTCGTCCAGTCCGAACCGCCCAAATAGTTATCGCTGAACAGGTCCTGGGTGCTGGTGCTGCCCTGGAGGACGTTGCGGGTGTTGGAGAAGTTTTCGGTCACCAGATTCAAGGTCACGCCGGTTTGCCAGTTCGTGACTTCGATTCCGCCGGCTTGTCCGACCACCTCGATCTGAGCGGGAGTGTTATTCATCAGCACGCTGTTCGAGACCGAGACCTGCTCCGAATTGCGCAGCATCAGCCCGCTCTGCGCCGCACTGTTGTTTTGATTGCAGAAATAACTCCGAGAAATAGTGATCGGGCCCTCGTCTTTTTCCGCGAAGGCGCCCGCCAGATAATTGCTGCTCCCGTTGAGTCCGCTGGCGGTGATGTTGGCATTGTCAGTGTCCCAGTGAATTCCCCAGGTCTCGTTGAAGCTGGCGGTCAGATTATTGACGGTGTCGTTGTGATCGAGAGAAGCGTGATAGCCGGCGGTATTGCAGCCATAGAATGCGGCTTGAGCGCCTCGCCAGTTGTTATACGAGGCGGTGTCCGATTGCCACCATCCATACAAAGTCCGTTCCGCCTGGAAGCCGCTTTCGCCGTTGTGGCTGGCGGTGCTATTTTGCACGGTGAAATAGGTAGTGCCAGAAGAAATCTGGATTCCCTGCGCGTTATTCCACTGAAAGGTGTCGCTGTCGAACAGGATGTTGCTGGAGCTTCCACGGACCTGCACTGCGGCCTGGCCCCGGCAAGTATTGGCGTATTGGAAAGTCAATCCACGGAACACAAGATTGCTGCTGGACTGCACGTTGAGGAGGGTCGGTTGCGAAGCGGCCTCCACCGTTGCCGTGCTCATCGTAGTGCCATTCGGCGGCCAGACATAGACCAGGGCAGCCGCCTCGTCCACAAAAAAAGTGCCTTGCTGCATCTGCACCAGGGATAGCACCTGAGTCAAAGGGGTTCCATTCACGGCGACCATTTCTTGCCGCATCATGATGTCCTGCTGGTAAGGACAAATGGACATCTGTGCACACTCACCCCAAGTGTTCAGCCAGGTATTGGTGTAGATGTTGGGGTTGACAGAGTATTTCAGCCAGCCTGTGTACAGCGTGGAACCGCTCACTATCGTGGTGCCGCTGGTCGCCGCTTCGAAAGTGATCGGCAGGCTAGTGTTCTGCTTGGTGAAATGGATCGACAAGCTTTCGCGGTACGTCCCGGGATTGATAGTGACGCGAGTACCGATGCCATTCGCGTTGTTCCGCAGGGCGGTCTCGATGGCCGCCCCGATGGTTTGCAGAGGGCTGGTTTTCGAGCCGTTGTTCGAGTCCGATCCGTTGGTTCCATCCACCCAGATCGCCGCGGTCTCCAGCCTTTCATTCACGGAGGCCTGAGCGAAGGAAAGATGCGAGAGGAGCAAGAGCGCGGACACCGCGCAAACCGCGGCCAAGTGCTTATACATTGGGGAACGCCTCAAGTGACGGAAAAATAGCTCTAAGTTATGGCCAGAGGGGTAAAACCGTGTGCTGAGACCGGAACGCGCCATCGCACAGTCGGGGTGCGAAAAGGCGGTTCGGACCACACTTCAGATTGGCTCGAGCATAGCCGAAGATTTACGAAATTGGAAGGTCGAACGCCTGAAACTTTTTACTCAAGAGTACATTGACCTTAAGCACAAGCGGCTCTGGACGGCCCATTTGGGGGGGGCGAGAAAGACCAAAAGGAGGGGAGGCCGAAACGCTACAAACACTGCCTCCCCTCGCCCCGCCATTTTCGTGTGCACTAATTCACAGTTTCCGAAAAAACCTGCGGGGCAAAGGTCGAGTACGTTGCGTCGATGGTCACATTTCCAGCCTGTGCCGGGGTCTTGTATGTGGTGGTGGCCTGCCCCTTGTTGTTGGTGGCCGGGGTTGTGGTGGAGAAGGTCCCGCCTGCGCCATTATCGGTGAAAGTCACCGTCAGCCCGGAAATCCCATTGCCGTATTGATCCGTGATAGCCACGATGAGGCTTTGGGGCAGCTGCCTGTTCGGCGGAGCGCTCTGGTTATTGCCCTGCACCGTAATGAAGGCGGATGCGGGCCCAGGGGTGGACTCTTCGCTGACCTTGGCCGTAATCGAGCCCACGGATGCAGTCACCACGAGAGACTTGGCGACCGTTGGCAGGGTGTAACTGGTGCTGGCCTGTCCATTCGAACCGGTCACAGCGGGATTCGGCGAGAACGTGCCTCCGCTGCCATCGCTAAAACTGACCGATGCATTGGGGACAGCATTGCCCAGAGCATCTTTGGCTTTCACGACCAAAGCCACCGGGAGGGTGGTTCCAACGGTTGCAATTTGTTTGGAGCCGGATATAAAGCCCAGAGTCGCTACGGGGCCGACAACGCCCGTTTCGATAAAGGTTGCGGTCGAGTACCCAGGGCTGGTCGCGTTGATGGTTACGGTCTGCGGCGTGGTGGGCAGCGTATAGGTGGTCGAAGCCTTGCCATTGCTGTCGGTGGTCGCAGTGGGATTGCTGAAGGAGCCGCCTTTGCCGCCGTCGCTGAAGGTTACCGTGACGTTGGGAAGCAGATTTCCAGTGTAGGGATCGACGGCAAGGATCGCGAGGGGAACCGGCAGAGTGCTTCCGGCATTGCCGGTCTGGCCGCCGCCACTGTGGCTGTTAATCTCGGGGAACAATCCGTAGCCAACCAACTGGGTTTGAGTGCCCATGTAAACTTTGCCGTTGGCGACGATCGGCGTAGCGTAGTGGGTCACGGTCCCCAGCGTGTCGCGGCCAGCCACCATGCCCGAGTCATAAAGCAGGAAAAGATGGGTGGCATCGTAAGCCGACATCAAGGACGATCCGCCGACGTTGCGCACCAGCCAGACAATTCCGTTGCTGGTCCCGTTGGATGAAACGACCGGAAGGGCGATGCTGGTCAGCTTGGAAGCGCTCGTGGCGGCGGGGGTCAGAACGCTGTTGCCGCTGCTGTTGATCCCGAGGGTATACGATCTCAAATAATCCAGGTGAGCCAGGAAGTAGACAGTATTGTTCCAATAGAGCGGATTGCCGAAAAACTCGCCGCCGAGCGCAGCTGGAAGGTACTGCACGATTTGCGAGTTGCTGGTGGGATTGTAGCCTCCCATGCTGTTGGTGTTGATCAGATAGATGTCCGCATCCTTGCCGGAGGTGACCAGCAGATCGGGAGTGGTGCTGCCCGTCTGATAAGGCAGAAGAGTGACCCCGCCAGATCCCAGGTCGATGTCATTGGCACCCATGTTGGCCTGGTCAAAAGGCGTGAAATAGTCATTGACCGTGAACTCGCCGGATTGCATGGAGAGCTTCAATACACTGTCGCCGTAATCGAACCCGCTGTAATTGAAGAGGCCGTTCGCGGTGGAGAGATAGATGTAGGTGCCATCGGTGGCGGGCGCGACTCCCGCCTGCCAGAGAGAGCTCCCATAGCTTTGATCCGGCTGCGTGAGCATGATCGCTGGCGGCTGCTGCAGATTGGACGCGCTGTAAGCGAAAAGCCAGCCGCGTGCGTTGTAGTCGCAACCGTTAGATCCGAATCCCAGGTAAATCGTGCCGTTGAGAAGCAGCACGCTCATGCGTTGCAAGTACGGCAGGCCGGTAAAGGTTTGCGCTCCCACGCTCCCGGAAATTGCAACCGGCCCGCCAAATTTTTCCAGACCGGTGGTCACGTCGAGAGCGTGCAGACTGTGGGTGGCGACGTGGGTCGTTGTATTGAACGTTTTCGCGGTCAGATACATGGTGTTGGTGCTGGAATCGATCACCGGCGTACTGACAATTCCAACTTGGTTCATGCCGGTGGTGTTGTTGCAGCCTTCGGCGTTGGGCGGGGTAGGCGTGCCCAAGTTCACCTGCCAATATTGCACGCCCGTTTCAGCGTCAAGCGCATACACGCTGTTGTTCAGGGTCGCGACAAAAACGACATTGTGAACGCCGCCATTGATGGTGAGCCCGTACATGTAGAGGGGCTGCGCCTGAACATAGCCGTCCACATTGGACGAGAACAACTTGCCGAACAGGGTCGAATTCACGTTGGATTGCGTCAGCGCGGTCTCAGCCGTGTTCTGGCCGGTGCGCGAAGTGTCCATTTTATCGGTGAGAATGCTCACCTGCCCGGAGGCCTGCGGAAGGGCCATAGAGAAGGCTGTAACCGCCAATAAAGCCAGGACGATCCGGCTGTTTCTCGTCACAGAGTCTGAAAGCATGCGGGCCCCTTTTCAGGCACTTCCAATGAAGAAGCCGCTGGTAAGAAAGACTTCTGGCTTGGCTTTGCAGTGGCAGGAAGAGAAATGCAGAAAATCCCCCAACCGCAAATCCGCCCGTGGAAAAATCGATCTCCAGCTGACGGTTCCGCTCTCGAATGACGACAACGTAAGGGGGGAAACCTACATGGCGTAACACGTCGCGCAGAATCGTGCATTTATTCTTGAGGGTGGCGGAGGCAAAGTCAAGGATGAAAGTTCTTGCATAGTGGGTGAGGAAAATGGAGGAGACTTTCTTCTCCTACCGGCAAACATTTTCGATGTCGGCGACAATGCGCTGCGCGCCATCCTGGACTGAGGGCAGAGCATGCGGCGCGTCGCTCACACAGCTCTGATTCCCAGGTAAGAGCTTGATCCACGGCGGACCTAGTGTCTTGTCCTCCAACCACAACATTGACGTAGGTAGGGGAAAAAGTTCGCGTCGGACCGCCCAGAATACTATCGGAAAGAAGCAGTCCGTCAGGAGGCACGGTCCCGTTGAGGGCGTTGGTGCAGAGCGGCTGCGAATAGGCAGGATCGATGATTTGCAACTCGCTCGCGGAATAGCACATGTGAATGTTTTCCGGCTGGTCGCCGGGATTGCAGGTGAAGGCGGTCGATTGGCAAGCCGAAGGCTGCACGCAGGCCTGATCGAGGCGAGACATCGGCGGGCCGCTGGTGCTTTCGACCATCGTGAAGATGGAATCCAGGCCGTATTCCATCAGGGCATAGCCGATCGCGCCTGCGCCGCCGCTATTGCCGGTCGCGCACAGCGGAATTTTTGTGGGGGGCGGGACATTGGTTTGGATCCACTGCGCCAGCGTGGCGTAACGGCAGGCCAGACGCCGCACGCCGCCCGGACCGGTGAGCCATCCGTTGGGCGTATTGGTGTTGAAAGGCGCGCCGAAGCTGACCTGTGCGGTCGTGTAATTGGCGTCCAGCAGGTCGTTGACGACCATGAGCCCTCCATTGGTGCCTTCGGCGGCGATGAAATCTGCGCTGTCGTCATACAGCCCCGATCCACCTTCACCGGTTCCGAGAATCACCGTCCCGATCGGTGAGGCTGAGGGCTGATTGACCTTTACATAGGCGGAGAAGTCCGCCACTCCCGGACAGGAAATGTGGACCTCATAGCAAGCGGCCCCGCTCGTCCCGGCGGAAAAGGTAGGGCAGGTGAGGCGCGAGAAGCTCGTGGTACCGAGCGGATCGGTGGCCTGAACGGTGATCGTGGTCGAAGCCGTAACGCTGGAATCGGCCGCGGCCGTAGCCATGATGGTCACTGTCGGCGAAGGTGGTACGGTAGTAGGAGCGATGTAAGTCCGGTGGAGTCAATCGTCCCGCCGCCGGAGACGGTCCAAGTGACAGCTTGATCGGTCGTGCCATCCACCGACGCGGAATACTGCCAATTCGCGCCTGCGCCGATGGTTTGCGGGGCACTGGCGATCTGAACCGTCACCGGCTGCTGCGAGCTGCTGGAACCAGAATGCACGCAGCCAGTGGCAAGGGCGAGCGTGATCGCGACGATGGCGGTAGAAAAAATATAGCGGCTGGATTTCGGCAAGCAACACCCACTGGTGAATACAGCTAGGGAACACGGGCGGAGAGAAAAAGTTGGCTGCGGTCCGATGAATCGGTACTACGCACCCAAAAGCGCACCTCATTCAGGATCTAGTGCACTACTTTACGACATCTGCCAGGCCGTCTCAAAGGGCTTTCTCACTGATACCGGCAGAAGATTCAGCAGTTCATTTTTCGAGCGAATCGATTCCGGGCAACAAGGAGCGGGTTGCTTTTCTCTGACGAACCCCAGTTGCTGCGTGCGGCGTCGCCGTGCACAGGTTTGTGATGTCGCTGATGATGTCGGTGGCGGACTGAGAATCGTCAGGCAAGTCGCTGGATGCGGTGGACTCGCACTTGGCTGGCGGCGGGACCACGTTTTTTGTGACGTCGGTGGCCCATGCCCAACCCTGGGGCTCGTCTGCGCTGGTATCGTTGGCTCCGAACCTTTGTTGAAGGTTCGTGCTGGGAAGAGGAATTCCCGCGCCCTGTCCTTGCTGATAGAAGACGCTATCCGACTGCAGCAGGAGCGTGTTGATTGTATTCCCGCTCGAACATACGGTTGGCTGAGAATAGGCGGCATCGATGGTTGTCTGGCCCGACGTGTAGCACATCTGAGCCTGGTAAGTGGTGCCGTGACCCTGATCCGAGTTGCAGGGAGCATTGACCGGGTCCAAAGCATTCAGGCTGCAGACGCAGCCCTGATTGAGGGCCGTCATGGTCGGGCCGCTGGTCAGTTCGATCATGGCGAAGCTCGGATTCGTGACGCCCGCCGTGGTCACGCCGTTGATTCCGTACTCCGCGGTGGCATAGGCAATCGCATCCGCGCCTGCGGCGTTTCCGGTGGCACAAACCGGCGTCTTCGCCGTCGCATTGGGGTTGAGCGTCGACTGATTATTCATGATCCAGCTCGCAACGGTGGCATAACGGCAAGCCAGGCGGCGGACTCCTCCCGGTCCCGTCAACCATCCATTCGAATTGGGTTCGCTATTGTCGAGCGGGGCGAAAGCAACCTGCGCCGTCGTGTAGCCCTTCGCTACGACGCCGTTAATGATTGTGCCGCCGTTTGTGTACTCGGTGTCATATAAGCCCGTGCCGCCGCCATCGGTGCCAAAAATCACCGTGCCGGCAGGCGTTCCCGACGGAGCGTCCACTTTCAAGTAAGTGGTCCAGTCCGCAACCTGATCGCACGATACGGTCAACGAATAACATTGGGGCGTTGCGGTTTCCCCTGTAAAGGTCGGGCATTCCGACGAAGGCAATGCCTGAACATTGGAAACGGAACCTTTCGGGTCGCTCTCCACCACCGTAGCGGTCGCAGTGCCGGATTGAGTCGGATCGAACTGCGAAGTCGCAAGGATGGTGGCTGACAACGTCGCCACCGCGGACAGGGTGGGCGCGATGTAGATTCCCTGATTGCTGGGGATTCCAATCGTGTCCTGCACCTGAAGGAATCCACCGCCATTTTGTGTGGGGACGGTCCAGTTCACTCCCTGGGCCGTTGACGGTGCGCCGTTAACCGTAGCGGTGTAGAGCAGATTGGCACCTTGCCCAATCGTGTCTGTTCCCGGAGTAACGCTGACCGTGACGTGTACGTTTCCGAGGACTGAACCGGTAACGGAAGTGGCCGCAGCCGAGGCAACCGAAATTGTAACTTGCGTTGGAGAAGCGGTCAGGGTCACGGGAGGTGTGGGAGCGGTGTAGAGGCCCGAGGTGCTAATCGTTCCGATGTTCGAATTGCCTCCCGAGACTCCGTTCACCTGCCAATCTGTGACGGCGGTATTGCTGGTCCCGGTCACGCTGGCAGTGAATTGTTGCGTGCCAGTCACCGGAATGGAAAAACCCGAGCCGGGCGTTATAGTCACGACGATGGGCGCCAAGGTTACGCTGGATGAGGCCGACGCAAGCGTGTCCGCCTGCGATTGCGCCGTGATTGTAATCATCTGGGCTTGCGACGGCGGGGAGGCTGGGGCTGTGTAAACCGCGGTTGATCCGGTCGTGGTGCTGGTGGCCGTGATGGTTCCGACCGTCGAGTTGCCGTTGGGATTGCCGTTGACCAACCAGTTGACCCCCACGTTATTGGTTCCCGTCACGGTCGCAGTGAAGTTGGCGGTGGCGCCGGCGTCTACCGTGGACGAAGCGGGCGTCGTGAGGGACACTTTGATGTTCGAGGCAGTGATCGTTAGCGTAACCGGTGAGGATGTGGTGCCGTTAGCCACCGACACCGCAGTCACGGAGACGGTGCCGCCCGCAGGTACCGTCGCCGGCGCAGTATAGACCGCACAAAGCGTGGTGCCGCAGGTTCCTGGGCCGATCATGCCGACGGTCGAATTTCCGTTCTGTTGGCCGTTCACGCTCCACGTCACTGCCGTGTCATTCGGCCCCGTCACCGTAGCCGTGAAATTGTCTGTGCTGCCGGTACCGACTGAGCTAGCCGCGGAGGTCACGGCCACGGTTGTGCTCTGGCTGCCACCACCGCTGCCTTGGTGAGCGATGGTGCATCCAGCCGAACCCAAAGCCAGTATCAATACCAAAGCGCAGGAAACATATCGCCAACCACCCGGCGCAATCATCTGCATAGGGCCCTCGCTTACGCGGAAACGCATCCGAGACAATTTTTGGGGGATAGGACGGGAAACTTTATTCCGTGGCGATCATGTTGTCATGCAGAGCGCACAGTGTCAACTTTCTTGCGCGACTATGCTCTGCGCGCCGCACTTTCCGGACGCTCAAAACTCCAGCCCCTCCTTTGCATGCAGATCAAACTCCTCGGCAATTTGTCGAATCCGGGGCTTGCGATGGCGTTGCCAGCCGCTAAAGTCATCCCCGCAAAGTAATGTGCGCAGGTTACTTGGCCGGCGCGCGGGGCTCGACAACATCCCACGAAAGTGGTGGTATGCAAAAAATTTCATCCTTGAGGGAGGGGCATAGTTTCTGCTTTACTAGATCAACACAGCGCGGCTGTAAACGTAGCGTTCCCCCTTCAAAAAGTTTTGCGTGCATCGTATCCCCCGCAACCTTGGTTGATTCTGTTTTTTTAGCGGGGAGCGAACGCCAACCGTGTTTTTCAAGCGGCCAACCGCCTGCGCAGTAGCGAGAACATGAGCGAAATCCGAACCATCATTCCTGGGAGAAAACGGCAGATATGAACGCTTCTGTACCTGATTTCGAGGTAGGCATTATTGGGGGCGGCCCTGCAGGATCAAGCATGGCGGCCTATCTGGCGAAAGCCGGCGTCAATTGCGCGGTATTCGAGCGCGACTTGATGCCGCGCGAGCACGTGGGCGAGTCGCTGGTTCCATCGTCAACCCGCGTGTTCAAGGATCTCGACTTCCTGCCCAAGATGGAGGAAGCGAAGTTTCCTCACAAGTTCGGCGCAGCTTGGACTGCGGCTTCCGACGCCAAGGTTTACAACATGGACTTCGGCGGCGTCTCGGCCGATTGCCATGTCGATATCCGCTTCGCGGAACGCGAGCAGGCCGGAGTTGGCCAAAACTACACCTATCACGTGGACCGCGGCAAGTTCGATCTGATGCTGCTGCAACACGCCAACCAGTTTGGCGCGAAGGTGTATGAGGGCATCGGCGTGAGCGGTGTGGACTTCACCAATCCCGATTTCGCGGCCGTGAAGTACACCATGGGCAAGAAGGAAATGACGACCACCTGCCGGATCGTCGTCGACGCCTCGGGCCGCAAGACGATGCTGGGCAACCAGTTGAAGTGGCGCATTCAGGATTCGGTATTCGACCAGTACGCCATTCACACCTGGTTCGATGGCTACGACCGGCGCTGCATGGCGTCGAACAAGCAGACGCAGGGCGATTTCATCTTCATCCACTTCCTCCCCATCACCAACACCTGGGTGTGGCAGATTCCGATCAGCGAAACCGTGACCAGCATTGGCGTGGTCACGCAGAAGAAGAATTTTGCGCGCTCCAAGGAAGACCGCGAGAAATTTTTCTGGGAGTGCATCAAGAGCCGCCCCGAACTCTACGAGGGACTGCGGGCGCAGGGTTCGCAGCAAATCAAACCGTTCAAAGACGAGGGCGACTACAGCTACGCGATGAAACAGATCGCGGGCGATCGCGTGGTGCTGGTCGGGGATGCGGCGCGTTTTGTGGACCCCATCTTCTCCACCGGCGTCAGCATCGCGCTGAACTGCTCGCGCTTCGCGCACAAAGACATTCTCCAGTCGCTCGCGACGGGAAACTTCAGCCGCGAGTCGTTCGCAGAGTACGAAAGCACGCTGAAACGCGGCACCAAGAACTGGTACAACTTCATCACCGTCTACTACCGGCTCAACGTGCTGTTCACGGCCTTTGTGCAGGATCCTCGTTACCGCCTGGATGTGCTGAAACTGCTGCAGGGCGACGTTTACGACGAAGCCGAGCCTGAGGTACTGACCCGGATGCGCAACATCGTCCGGTCGGTGGAGCAGAATCCGAAGCACGCGCTGCACGGCTTCCTCGGTGATTTGACAGCCGATGCATTCGTCGAGGCCTCCGCGTAAGCCTGAGAACAGAAGAACTGCTTTTGGGAGAAATCATGAATCACTCGGTACCAGATTTCGACGTAGCGATCATCGGCGGCGGACCCGCGGGGTCGAGTATGGGATGTTACCTGGCGAAGGCCGGGGTGAAGTGCGTGATCTTCGAACGCGAGCTGTTTCCGCGCCCGCACGTGGGCGAGTCGTTGGTTCCATCTTCGACCCGCGTGTTCAAAGACCTCGACTTCTTGGGACAGATGGAAGCCGCCAAGTTCCCGCACAAATTCGGCGCCGTCTGGACCACCAACGATCAGAATCCCGGATACGTGCACGATCTCGAGGGCCTCACTCCCGAGTACAACGTGGACATCCGCTTCGAAGAACGCAAGCAGGAGGGCATGGAGGACCGCAACTACACCTACCATGTGGATCGCGGCAAGTTCGACCTTATGCTCCTGCAGCACGCCCATCACCTGGGCGCAACCGTTTACGACGGAGTGAAAGTGGCCCGCGTGGACTTTGGGCCGGAGCATCCCAACGTTTACTTCACGATCGGCGCGAAGGAAATGCACGTGAGCTGCAAGATGGTGGTCGATTGCAGCGGCCGGCAGACCTTCCTCGGCAATCAGCTCAAGCTGAAAATTCAAGACACTGTGTTCGATCAGTACGCGATCCACTCCTGGTTCGACGGCTACGACCGCAAGGTATTCGCCAAGCGCGACACCAATCTCGACTACATTTACATTCACTTTCTGCCGGTTTCGAACACCTGGATCTGGCAGATTCCGATCACGGAGAGCGTGACCAGCCTGGGCGTGGTGACCCAGAAAAAGAATTTTGCCAAGTCGAAAGAAGATCGCGAGAAATTTTTCTGGGAGACAGTCGGCAGCCGGCCTCTGATCGAGGAGACGCTGCGCAAGTCGGACCGGATTCGCCCCTTCAAAGAAGAAGGCGATTACAGCTATGCCATGAAGCAGATCTGCGGCGATCGTTTCATGCTGGTGGGCGATGCGGGACGCTTCGTGGATCCGATTTTCTCGACCGGCGTGAGCATCGCGCTGAACAGTTCGCGCTTTGCGCACAAAGACATTCTTTCGGCGCTCGAGAAGAATGACTTTTCGCGCCAGGCTTTCAACGACTACGAGAGCAAGCTGCGCCGCGGCACCAAGAACTGGTACGAGTTCATCTCGGTGTACTACCGGCTCAACGTGCTGTTCACCTACTTCATCAGCGATCACCATTACCGGCTCGACGTGCTGAAACTGCTGCAGGGCGATGTCTACGACGAGGATGCGCCACCGGTTCTAACCAAGATGAAAGAGATGGTTTCGAAAGTGGAGCAGAACGACAAGCATCCCTGGCACAAACTGCTGGGCGATCTGACCTCCGACGCGTTCCGCCCGCAGTTCTGATCGAGAAGTAGCCGGTCGGTTTGGAGGGAAGTTCGGAGCAACGCCGCACTTCCTTGCTTTTGCCCCGGACTTGCGTAAGACTTCCGCGTCGCTCAGGGATCGGGGCCAGAAGCCATTGCGAAAAAGCAAGAGGGCCGATGTCGCGCACAAGCCGCAATTTTGTAATTGCCTATGCTTTACTTGTCGGACTGCCTCTGCTGGGTTTGGCCGGAGTCCTGCGCGCCGGTCGGAAGCTGCCCGCACCCATCTCGATTAATGGCTCTTGGAAGCTGGAGGCCGATGCCAGCCAACTTCCCCCTCAATCCTGCGGCGTGGCGATATCGTCGCTGGGGAATTCGGTCCTGGATATCTCGCAATCCGGCACCAGCGTCGCCATCAGTTCCGAAGGAAGCGCAAACGCCAGTGGTTGGGGAGCAATCACAGGACAGAACCTCCAGGGGGCCCTGATTCCCACGGCCTCACCCGCGTCAGACTGCGGGAAGCAGATAAGGCTCACGGCTACGGTTAATGCGCAGACCCAGCCGAGGTCGCTCGCTGGAGTGATCTCCGTCGACGGCTGCCCGTCCTGCGCTGAGCTTAACTTCCATGCCGTGCGGCTTCCTCGGGCTCGAGGCGGAGGGGCTCACTGATGCTCAACCTCTTTATCCTCGTCTTGCAGCTTACTGTCGTACTCGCTGTCTGCCGCGTTGTCGGACGGCTCTTCCAGATGATTCGCCAGCCGAAGGTGGTAGGCGAGATGTTCGCCGGCATTATGCTCGGTCCTTCCTGCCTGGGCTGGATTGCCCCTCATGTTTCGGCTTATCTTTTTCCGGCGTCGAGCCTGGCCTTCCTGAACGCGCTGAGCCAAATCGGCGTGATCGTCTTTATGTTCCTGGTGGGACTCGGCATCAATCCACGAGCCCTGAAAAAAGAAGGACACGCCGCCGTGCTGGCCAGCCACGTCAGCATTACCGCGCCCTTTGTGCTGGCCTCGCTTCTGGCGCTCTATCTTTATCCGCGCTTATCCGATGACAGCGTCGCCTTCTCGAGCTTCGCCCTGTTCATAGGCGCAGCCATGAGCATTACCGCTTTCCCGGTGCTGGCGCGCATTCTGGCCGAGCGGAACATGCTGGGTACTCGCTTGGGGACGGTGGCCATCGCCTGCGCTGCGGTTGACGATGTCACCGGCTGGTGCATTCTCGCCTACATTGTCGTGCTCATCCGCGCGACAAGTTCCGCGACCTCCCTCTGGATCACACTGGGCGGCATCACCATGTTCGGGCTAGTCATGATTTACGGCGTGCGGCGCCTGCTGCAGGGCTTCGCAACCGCCTATCACCGCACCGGCGAACTCAGCGAGAACATGATGGCGCTGATGCTTCTGCTGATACTGATCGCGTCGTTGTGCACCGAGCGTTTGGGGATCCACCTGCTCTTTGGCGCATTCCTGATGGGTGCGATCATGCCCAAAGAGCAGCGGTTCGTGCGCTACGTGCTCGATCGTTTTGAAACCATCACGGTGACCTTACTGTTGCCCCTGTTTTTCGCTTTTACCGGGCTACGCACGAACCTTGCCCTGGTGAAGGGGCCGGCGATGTGGATGTACTGCGGCCTCATCATCGTTGTGGCGACGGTCGGAAAGCTGGGAGGATCCACCGTAGCCGCCTGGCTCACCGGAATGCCTCCGCGGCAGGCCGCCGGTCTGGGTGTGTTGATGAATGCTCGCGGCTTGATGGAACTGGTCATTCTCGATGTTGGACTCGACGTTGGTGTCATCTCGCCGGCGCTGTTTTCCATGATGATCGTCATGGCGCTGGTCACCACTTTCATGACGACTCCCATGCTCCACTTGATCTGCCCCAAGGAAGCGCTTGGAGGCGTGAGTGAAAAGCCCGCAGCCGAACGCGTTGCGGTCCCACCCGTAGGTTTGCAGGAAGGCGAAAGCGCCGCCGCGTAACCGGGTTGGCCGTGCGACTGTGCAAGAACTTTCATCCTTGACACCCCGCTAACCACCCCTAAAAATGGCAGAACGATTTCTCTCCCTGGAAGCGGGAGAAATGTTCCCGATCGTTCCCCCCAACGACACTGCACAGAAAGGCTGGCGCGAGTGCATGCAGGCCCGCGCGCAATCTCGATGTCCAATACTCCGACCAACCCGTTCGAGGATGAAACCATGCCGGCTGGAGCGCGCCGCATCCATTTCTGTTTCGCTAGTTTGGTTCTGGTAAGCGGACTTTTTCTCGCGACCGCGTCTGCGCAACTGACGGCCAGTCCGGCTTCGTTGAGCTTCACCAGTACCTATGTCGGGCTGGATACGACCACGAAGGGCATAACGGTCAAGAATGAAGGCACCACCAGCACGACGATTACCGCGATTACACCCTCTTGCCCGGAGTTCAAGCTGGGATTTGGGGCAACGCCGGTGACATTGGCTCCCGGCAAGACGACCAGCTATGACTTCTATTTTGCCCCAGACGCAGCCCAGACCTTCAATTGCGATTACACCGTGACCACGAACGGCGCCAGCAACGTTGTGGTTCCGGTGTCGGGAACAGGACTGCAATCGAATGCCCTGGTAAGCGTCAGCCCGACATCGTTGAGCTTCCCCAACCAGGCGGTGGGTACGAACAGCGCAGCACAGTCGATCACGATCTCAAACACAGGAACGGGCGCGGTCAAACTGACCGCGGTCACCATCGTGCCGCCGACGTTTTCTTACAGCACCAGCGGCCTGCCCATTACGATCAATGCCAACTCCAGTGCGACGATAAAAGTCGGCTACACTCCCGCTTATGGCACTTCACAGACCGGCGTCATCGGATTTACCTTCGATCAGGTGCCACCCAAAGTCGTTGATCTTTCCGGCAATGGAGACGTCTCGAGTTCGCTCGTGATCACCAATATCGCGACTCTACCCGCAGCCACACAAGGTGCGGCGTATCAGGGCACGATCCTCGCCGAATCCGGAACTGCGCCCTACTCCTTCTCGCTCAAGCCGGGATCGGTCATGCCGGCAGGTCTCTCCATTTCCAGTGCAGGTTTGATCAGCGGAACAGTTTCGTCGACCGCGGCTATTCAAAATTACACCTTCAGCATCGGCGTGAAGGATGCCAACAGCAAAACGACAAGCAAGACTTTCACTCTGGGTGTGAGCAAGACGACAGGAGCGGCCTGCAACAACATCTGGTGGGATATTGCCAATACCACGACTCCCATCACGCCGCTGACCGATCTGGCGACCGGAAGTTACCTGGGTGAAGAGGGAGGCTTGTACCTCAGCGGCAGCAACGTCCGGCCTCCGGCGCACGATACCGACGGCCAGATTTTCGCCAAGGGTATTGTGCCGCTCGACGCCAACGGCAACTACAGTCCGACCGGAAAGTACGTGATGCTGGGCATCGGGGAATCCACCGCGCAGGACGAATTTACCGAGTTCCTGTCCTTGGCGCGCGTCGATCCCGAGCTCAACTCATCGCTGGTGATTGTGGACGGAGCCCAGGGAGGCGCGACGCCACATGAGCTGTCGTCGACTTCCTCGCCCTACTGGAACACAATGATCAACAATTACATTCCCGATCAGGGAGTGACCGCCAATCAAGTCGTTGCCGTCTGGGTTGAGGATACGAACGGTATTACCAGCGGCACATTTCCCCACGACATGGTCGGAATGCAGACCGACTACGAAACCCTGATGAACAACGTTCATACGCTCTTTCCGAATGTGAAGCTGGCCTACTTCTCCAGCCGCATTTATGCCGGCTATTCGGATGGGGTGGCGAAAATCGATCCTGAACCCTACGCGTATGAAGCGGGATTCGCCGTCAAGAATGCCATCGGCGACCAGCTCAACGGCAATCTGAATCTCAACTACAATCCCAACCTGGGACCGATCATGGCGCCGTGGATGTCCTGGGGACCGTATTACTGGGCGGATGGACTGCTCGCGCGCAGCGACGGTTGGCTCTGGACCTGCCAGGATCTGCAGTCGGATGGAACGCATCCCTCCTCGCCATCGGGAGATTTGAAAGTTGCGGGGCAACTGCTCAATTTCTTCAAGACCGACGACACCACGACGCCGTGGTTCCTGCAGCCGTAGAAAGTAGAATTCAGCGACTGATTTCTTGCGGCTGGACTCTGAGTCCGGCCGCATTTTTTTCGGCAACGAAGATTACTTTGTCGGTGCCTTGCCGCAGTCGCGTCGTCGAGCCATGGTAAACTCGATCCACTGAAATGGAGGCCCAGCTTGGGTTCTGGGCTGCTCCGGGATTTAGCTCTTGAGGAAGTGAATCTATGAAACCAGCCATAGAGACGCCGGGCGACGCCTCTCCCGATCCCTATCACAAAACCGTTTGCTGCCTGAGGTGCGAGCAGAAGTTGCAGCGCTATCAGTTGATGCGCGCCAGCCTCGCCCCCGGCGCTACCGGCCATGCAATTTTGTCATGCCCGCGCTGCGGGCATGTGGAGTTTGTATCCGACTCCAGCCCACTGCTGCAGCATCTGGAATTAGTCTCGGTCGACACCGGCGACGGAGATTGAGGTTCCGCGGGGGCTAAAGCCCAACGAGTTCTGGCCGCTTACGCGGCGCTAAAGCGCCGCTCTTCCACCGCTCACTTTCACTGCTAGAGCGCGCTTTCCGCTACTAAAACCTCGCCGCTGGCGCGCCCTCTGCCAATGGTGCCCGCTTCCCCAGAATGGTTCCCTTCCACGCTAAAACGGAATGTCCTCGTCGGTGATGGGGCCGGCTGGTGCCGGTTCGTGCTCCGGAGTGCGCTGGTCGAAGTTGTTGCCGCCGCCGCTTGCCGATGATGACGCGCCGCGCGAGCTTCCGGCGAAATCTCCGCCTCCGCTTTCTCCGCGCCCGCCCAGCAGGATCATGTCATTGGCCACGATCTCCGTCATGTATTTCTTCTGCCCCGTCTGCTTGTCGTCCCAGGAGCGGGTTTGCAGGCGGCCCTCGATGTAGACCTTCCCCCCCTTTTTCAAATACTCTCCGGCGATCTCCGCCATGCGCTGCCAGAGCACGACGTTGTGCCATTCGGTGCGATCCTGCCACTCTCCGGCTTTGTCTTTGAAGCGCTCGTTGGTGGCGATGGTGATCTTGGCCACGGGCGTGCCCTGCGGCGTGTATTTGATTTCGGGATCCTTGCCCAGATTGCCGATCAGTTGAACCCGGTTCAAACTTCTTCCTGCCATAGCGGTGCTCCTTTGCAGAGGTTCACTATAGCAGAAGCAGCGCGGGGGAGAGCGTGCGCAGTCTGACGAATGCTGCTGCCAGTGTCATTTTGGGATGAGACGTTTTCTACACTACCGTTTGACCAGGAACGGATTTGTCTCCCGTTCCTCCCCAATCGTGGTCAGTTCGCCGTGGCCGGGGATCACGACGGTTTCATCCGGGAGCGCCAGCACGGTGTCGTGCAGCGAGCGCATGATCTTTTGCATCGAGCCGCCGGGAAGGTCGGTGCGGCCGATCGATCCCGCAAACAGCGTGTCGCCGGCGATGAGTTTCTTTTCGGCAGGGAAGTAGAGGCAGATGCTGCCCTCCGTGTGGCCCGGCGTGTGCAGAATGTTGGCGGTGTGGGATCCAGCGGAGACGGTTTCTCCAGTGCTGACGCTGCGATCGATCTCGACTTTCCCGGGCGTGGGCATGCCGATCCAGGCGGCCTGCACGTCGAGCATTTTCAGCAGGGCATAGTCGTTCTGGTTGAGCAGGATGGGCGCGCCGGTGGCAGCGCGGAGTTTCATGGCGCCGCCAACGTGATCGATGTGGGCGTGGGTGATGACGATCTGCTTGACCTGTAGATTATGCTTGCGGATGATGGTGAGCACGTCTTCGATGTCATCGCCGGGATCGATGACCATGGCTTCGCGCGTGGCCTCGTCGCCGATCACCGAGCAGTTGCATTGCAGCGGGCCGACGGAAAGGATTTCGTGGATCATGCCATCATTGTAACGTTGGTGCAGCGGGGCCACGGATTCGCACGGATTTTCACGGATCACCAACAGATCATTTGTTAGATCCGTGGAACCCGTGTTAATCAGTGGCCTGATGTGTTTTGTCGGCGAGGGCACTTGCCGCCTAGGCCGCCTCCGATGGACAATACTGCGCACGGCATGGGGAGGTTTCTGTGGCGAAATACCGGCAACCGGGATATCAGGATAACGATCGCGAAAAGCGTCCGCAGCAGACCACGCGGAAGCCGCCTCCGGAGCGCAAGAGCGGTCCGCCGCGCTGGGACCACGCGCTGGGCCCGCGGCCGGTCAATCTTCCGGGCACGCGGGAGGTGTCGCGCTGCGCGCAGTGTGGCACCGTGCTCCAGGGATCGCCCACCAGCGGGCAATGCCCGAAGTGCGGCTTTGAGCTGCATTCCTGCAAGCAGTGCACCTACTTCGATCCCGGCAGCCGCTTCGAGTGCATGCAGCCGGTGAAAGAGCGGATCGCGAAGAAAGATGCGCGCAATGACTGCCAGTTATTTGAGATTCGCGTCACCCGCGAAAAAGAGACTTCGACCCCTGCCAGCTTGCGTCCGAACGATGCCCGGGCGGCATTCGAGAATCTATTCAAGAAATAGTTGCGAGATCCCGACCTAGGGTTTTTGCGTCGGCCGGAGCAGAATCTCACTCATAAACGACTGTGGAGATTGCGTCACCAGCATGGCGACGGCATGAGCGACATCGTCCGGTTGGAGCATCTTGTTGGGATCTTTGCCGGCGTGGGGACTGAGTTCGGTATCGACAGAGCCGGGACAGATCACGGACACGCGCACGTTATGCGGTCGAAGCTCTTCCGCCACCGAGTAGGTCAGCCCATTCAATCCCCATTTGGAAGCGGCGTAAGCGGCGCCTTTGGGCAGAGCATTTTTTCCGGCCAGCGACGAGATATTGATGATGTGCCCCGAGTAGGCACGAATCATCAGCGGGGCGAAGGCTCGAATCGCATAATAGACCCCGCGCAGGTTGGTGTTGAGAATGCGCTCCCATTCGTCGGGCGGCAGAGCGTGCAGCACATCGTTGAATCCGCCGACGCCCGCATTGTTCACCAGGACATCGACTCGTCCGAACGTGCTGTCGACGCGGGTAGCGGCGTATTCGAGCTGATGCAGCACGGTAACGTCGCAGGGGATGACTTCGGTTTTCCCCCCGAGCTCGAGAATGGTACGAGCGGTCCGGTCGAGCGAAGACTGCGTGCGCCCGCAAAGAACGGTTGTAGCGCCAAGGGCAGCGAGTTGACGCGCAATGGCGGCGCCGATGCCACGGCCGGCTCCGGTGACCACTGCGACCTGTCCGGCGAGGGGTGCTTTGGTGTCCATAACAGTAACGCTCCTGCAGTCGAATTGCGGGAAAGCGAAGATTCCAGAACCATCCGCGCTCTCCAGTATGCGCATCTTAGCAATTAAAGCGAAAGAGGAAAGGGAACTCTCTTGCCTTCGGCGGAAGAGGTACTTATAATCCGGCCATCCGGGAAAACGGGTGGCCGTCGTACGCTCCACTGGGCCAGCCCTTACCTCCCGGGGTCCCTGCCAGGGAGCCGGCATTCTGAAGCAGGATCCGAACGCGATGCGGTCCAGGCGGAATGCAGTTGCTGCTTAGGTTGTACAGAAATAAGATCCTAAACGCGATTTTCCCGACACTTCAAGGAGCCATAGATGAAAAAGATTCTGCTTACGGTTGTGCTTGGGGTTGCTGTGAGTGCGGTGGCACAGAATCCTGCGCAGCCAGCGGCGGCGCCGGCGCAGGGACAAACCACTACACCGCCCGCCGGCCAGGCGGCCCCAGCCGCACCGGCGCAAGCGCCCGTGATCAAAGATCCCGCTGAATATAACGCCTACGTCGCGGCCGTGCAGCAGAAGGATCCCAACGCCAAGATCAGCGGCCTCGAAGCCTTTCTGACCCAGTATCCCAACAGCGTGATGAAGAATCAGGCGCTGGAATTGCTGATGGGCACCTATCAGCAAACGGGAAACGTGAAAAAAGCCGTGGACACGGCCGCCAAGCTCGTCGTGGCGAACCCCTGCCAGGTGCCCGCGCTCTTCCTGCTGACTTACGTGAACCGCGTAATGGCCCAGGGCGGCGATGCCAACGGCAAGCAGGAATCCGCCGAGGCCGAGAAGTACGGACAGCAGGGATTGGATTGCCTGCCCAAATACACCAAGCCGGAAGGAACCAGCGACGCCGAGTTCCAGACCCAGCAGAAGACCATGACCGAGAACTTTAATGCCGGCATCGGCTGGGGCGCGCTGCAAGATAAAGATTATGCGAAAGCGGCCAAGTACCTGAAAGCCGCGGCCGAGGCTAATCCGCCGGATTCCCAAAAAGATCTTGCGCTGTTGTATCCGCTCGCCTTGGCGTATTTGCAGCAAACCCCGCCCGATTATCAGAATGGGATCTGGTGGGCGGCTCGCGCGGCAGCTGTCGCTCCTCCACAAAATCAACCGCAAATCGAGAAATACGCCCGCGGTCAATATGTGAAGTACCACCAGGGCGACGACGGCTGGGACAACGTTTACAACGCGGCCAAGAGCGGTGGTCCGCAAATGACCATCCCGCCTCCGCCGACCCCGGCCGATCAGGCCCACGACATGGTTGCGAAAACCTCGCCGGACAAGATGGACTTCGCCACTTGGGAGTTCATCTTGACCAATGGCAGCCAGGCCGATCAGGATACGGTTTGGAACGCCATCAAGGGCAAGGCCGTGCAGATGAACGGTGCGGTGATCAGCACCGCCCCCGAGCAGTTCATGATTGCCGGCAGCTCCGACGACATTGATGCCAAGAAGGCCGACATCACGCTGAACTTCGAAGACAAGGTTCCGGCGCGGCTCATTCCTAAAGACGGGGCCAGCTTTGACTTTCAGGGCGAACCGGCATCGTACACTTCTAATCCGTTCATGATGGTGATGGATAAGGGGCAGTTGCTGCGGGCGAAGTCAGCGGCACCGGCGAAGAAGCCAGTGCATCACAAGACGGCAGCACCGCAGTAGAGCATCGACGGGAATGAACCAAGGCAGCCCTTGTGGGCTGCCTTTGATTTTTTGATCCCTAGGGCAGCGCAGTGGATTTCAAATTGCGGGTTGCAGAGTGCGGATTTTCCGATTGCACATCGTGGGTGTGACCTGGATCTGCAATCTAAAATCGCGTAGCTACCGGGATTCCCCGCGTCGCTCGGAATGACGGGTTCGAAAGGGTTCTTCAGCGGACGATTTTTTTCTCGAAGGAAACCGGGCGGGCGCTGCGCGGCGGGCGCTTGACTCCATCGCGCAGCTGGCGGACGTCAATCTTGAGCTCGGTGATGGTGCGGCTGAGCGTGTTGCGGTGCATGCCCAGCTGGCGCGCGGCGCGACACTGATTGCCTTTATTTTCCTGCAGCACGGTGAGGATGAAGCGCTTCTTGAACTCGCGCACTCCCTCTGAATAAAGGATATTGCTGCGGTACATTTGCAGGACGAGGGCTTCTAGTTGATCTTTCACGAGGGCGTCTCTTTCTATCGGGAATTTTTCAATGCACCGTTTACCTATTTTCGCGATACCGCGGGGGCGGTGCCTAAATGTTGGGGAGCTTGATGAATCAGATCGAGACCCTGATAAAAACGAGCACGCAATTCCGAAGGAGCCAACCAGATCGCAGCCCTGCCCACCACCAGGAAGTAGGGCGCCAGTTGCGAATTCTGCAGCAGCTTCGAAGTCGGTTGAAATGCCGTCATGCACATCAGGATCACCGCTACCATCAGCCCGCCCTTGAGCAACCCCACCAACGCGCCCAGGAAACGGTCAAAACCGCTGAGTCCGGCCTCTTTCATGAGCCACCGCGCTAGCCTGGCGGCAATGCCGAACAGGAGCATGGTGGCAAAAAAAATAATCAGAAAGCCAAGAACGTCAGCTAACCACGGGTTCTTCAAAAACGTGTCGAACCAGTCCGAGAGGCTGCGATATTTCCACGCAGCCACGAGGTAACCAACCACCAAGCCGCCCAGAATAAGGATTTCCGAAAAAAATCCCTGTATGGCGGCTCCGATCACATTCACCAGCACTACCGCACAGATCATCCAGTCGGCGATCGTCATACGTCCCGCTTCGGGGAGATCGTGCTTACCATCCGATCACACCTCCAGCGTATGCCCCGTAAGCTGCAAGTAAGCCTCCAGGTACTTTTCGCTGGTGCGTTGCGCCACGTCCGGCGGAAGCGCCGGAGCGGGCGGCTGCTTGTTCCAGTGAATTTGCTCAAGATAATCGCGAACGTACTGCTTGTCATACGAATCCTGCGCCCGTCCCGGAGCATACCTGTCGGCGGGCCAGAAGCGGGAAGAATCAGGAGTCAGAACTTCATCGGCCAGCGTGATGCCGTGCTCGGTGCTTCCAAACTCAAACTTGGTGTCGGCAATGATGATGCCACGCTGGCGGGCGTAAGCCGCCGCTTTCTTATAGACGCGCAGGGTTAAATCACGCAGATGGCTGGCGATTTCCACGCCCACGATATCGCACATCTGATCGAAGGATATGTTCTCGTCGTGGCCGGTCGTAGCCTTGGTGGAGGGCGTGAAAATCGGCTCAGGGAACGCCTCGGATTCTTTCAACCCCGCGGGAAGCGCGATGCCAGAGATCTTGCCGGTCGCCTTATACTCCTTCCAGGCGGACCCGGAAATATAGCCGCGCACCACGCATTCCACCGGGAACATTTCTGCCCGCCGCACCAGCATCGAACGCCCGCGGAGCTGGTCGGCATACTGGCGCGCGGGACCTGGGTACTTGTCGACATCGGCCGCGATCAGGTGATTGGGAACGATGTCGGCCAGATAATCGAACCAGAACAGCGAAATCTGGGTCAAAACCCGCCCTTTATGCTGAATTCCGGTGGCCAGGATGTAATCGAAGGCCGAAATCCGGTCGCTGGCAACGAAGAGCAGTTGCTTGTCATTAAGGGTGTACACGTCCCGGACTTTGCCGCTGGTCCGGGGGCCGAGATCTTTGAAGTCAGTTTGTAAAAGAACGGAATCGAGGAGTTCGGAGCGCATGATTGAATTTTACAGGTTAGAGGCGAGGCGTATTCTAGCGTGTCAGAAAAAAATGTCAACGATTCTAATCACGGTGTGAAAGACGGCGCCTCTTTTACCCTGATAGAAAAACATTGACAATATGGTGGATTGTCGAAAATGCTCGCTGTACTGATTTAAGACATCGGCAAGTTGTGGAAAAGCTGAGGATGGGCGTGGATAACTTGGTCAGAATGCCACGCGATAGAGAATGTGAAAATAGAAAATGTGAGGCTCACTCATCACATCCAGGTATGCGACGCGGCGCGGGGATTGTACCGTTGCTCAAAGGCGTTTTGGCCAGCGACGGGCTGAGTGAAATACCCGCAAAACCTCGACAGTATTGTTCCGGATGCGGTACGGAATAATGCAGGGAGGAACGACAAGTTCCCGGCTGCCGACGACCCGCCCCGGCCGGCCTAAGGCTGGGAATCGCCGGAGTCTCTGAACCGCGCGTTGAATAGCGGTCACGACCCGGGCGGCGGCAGCGGGATTATCCAGCGCGATGTATGCTGCCTCCGCATCGAGATTGGCCAAAGCAGTGCGGAGCCATCTAACGCGCACGTCGCATCCATTTGGTCAAGGTGCGCTGTACGTCACGCTCAGAAGCAAAGTCGCCATCATCCGCCTGGGATAATGCTTTGGTGGTCTCTTCAATCTGCCACTGGTTTAGGGCCACATATTCGCGAATGGCTTCGGCGGCGACGAATGAGCGGCTGCGGCTTGTGGCTCGCGACAAACGATCAAGCTGTCGCTTGAGCTTGGGATCAAGGCGGAGCGTGAGTACAGAAGAGCCAGCCATATATGGCCTCCTGTATACATCCTACATCATCTGTATTCGTCTGTAAGTTCCTAATTGCCTTCAGGCTTGCGCTCCGAAGCGCACCGACACGAGCTTCGATACCCCCGGCTCCTGCATGGTAACCCCATAAAGTACGGGGGCAATGCTCATGGTTTTCTTGCTATGGGTGATGAGCACGAATTGCGTCTGCACGCTCATCTCCTTCACCAACTCGGTGAAGCGCGCGATATTCGCCTCGTCGAGCGGGGCGTCCACTTCATCGAGAATACAGAACGGGCTGGGCGCGTACTGGAAGATGCCAACCAGCAGGGCGATCGCGGTGAGCGCCTTTTCGCCGCCGGAGAGCAGCAGCACGCTTTGCAGGCGCTTGCCCGGAGGCGAGGCGACCACGTCGATCCCGCTTTCGGCGCTGTTCTCTTCGTCGGTCAGTTTCATAAAGGCATCGCCGCCGCCGAACAGCTTCTTGAACGTTGCCTGGAAGTTCTCGTTGATCTTGGCAAAAGCTTCTTCGAATTTCTGGCGCGAGATCAGATCGATCTCGCGGATGGTTGCCGTGGTGTTCTCGATGGACGAAATCAGATCCTTGCGCTGCGTTTCGAGGAACGCGTGCCGCTCGGCGGTTTCCCTGTACTCTTCCAGCGCCATCATGTTGACCGGGCCCATGGCCTCGAGCTTCGACCGCATGTCGCGATACAACTGGTCTTCGGCAGCAAGTTGTTCACCGGCTACGTGAGCCAAGGTCGCATCGGCCATGAGCGCGGCCCGTTCCACGCCGAGCTCGTTGAGGCAGGTCTCCGAGATGTACTGCGCGTCGGACTGCAGTTTAGCTGTTACGGCCGACAATTCGCCCCGCCGGTCGCGCGCCTGATCGAGAAGCAGGCGGCTGTTGCGCAGCTGTTCGTCAATTTCCGCCAGATGGGCCCGGAGTTGTTCGGTTTCAAATTGCAGCAAGCCCTCGCGAGTCTGCGCGGCATTGCGCTCCGCATCCAGGTCGGCGGCTTGCTGAGCCAGTTGCTTGTTCTCGGTCTCGCGCTGTAATTTTTCCGCGGCCGCCGCCTCGATTTGTGAGGAAAGCGCGTGCACGCGTTCGCCCATCTCCGCAAACAATCCTTCAATGCGCTGGAGCACGTCCGCCGCTGAGCGATGCCGCTCTTCCAGCGTGGCCACGCGAGCCGCATGCCGCGAGGTAGTCTGCGCCGCTTCCTCGCGGCGTTGGCGAAGAGCGGTGAGCGCATCCTGTGCCGCCGCAATCTGCTGCTCCAGTTCCGCCCGCCGCAGTTCCATGACTTCAATTTCAGATTGCCGCGCGCACAAAACCCCTTCCTGCTCGGTGCGATCGGAGGCCAGCCGATGAAGTTCCAGTTGGGATATCTGCAGGCGTTCGGTGACTCTCGCCATCTCGGAATCAAGCTGTTGCAGCATGTGCCCCGAGGTCATCGCCTGATGCTCGGCTTCACGCTTTTCGCCTTCCAGTCGATCGAGCAGGGAAGTCAGATTCTTGATTTCATGGCCCAGCGTCAGCACCCGAGTTTCTTCTTCCCGCAGAGCGTGTTCGAGATCTTCCAGTTGCCGCTGCACTTCACGCAGCTCGCGCTTCATCGAAAGCGGGCCTTCCGAGCGCTGCTTGCCGCCGGTGACGGTCACGTTGTGGAAGCATTCCCCCGCCTGCGAGAGAAAGAACGCGTCGGGGTTCTCCAGCGCCAGGCCGCGGGCAACATTGGCTTCGGGAACGATGTAGCCGTCGCGCAGCTTGGGCAAAATCACTTCCAGCGATTTCCCAAAGCCATCGAGCACGCGGATGGTGTGCTTCAGAGGAATGATCTGGGCTGCGGGGGGCGCGGAATGGGCAGCTTCGTCGAGCACGAAAGAGAACTTGGCTTGGGAGTCCTCTGGATGGACGAGAAACGTCGCGCGGCCATCCACGTCGGAACGCAGCACGCGCAGGCCCTCGTCGGCGGCATCCCACGATTTCACCACGATGTAGTTGAGTTCGTCGCGCAGGAAATCCTCCACCACGCGCTCGAACCTGGGCTCGACTTCAAGAAAGTCCGCCAGCACCCCAACCGGCGCTAGCCCGCCTTGCATGACGCCGGATTGAAACAAACGGCGCACGGATTCGGTGGAATATCCATGCTCGGCGATGACCGCTTCCAGCGATCCTTTCTTGCCCAGAGCCGTCGCATATTCGGCGCGCAGAACGTCGAGATTGGTCTTGGCTCGCGTCTCTTCCAGCTTTTTCGCTTCGATCAATCGGCGTAATTGGCTGAGTTCCTCGGTGATTCCGCTAACCCGCTGGCTGACGCTCTCGAATTCGAGTGCAAGCTGGCCGCGCTGTCCGCCAAAAGCCTCGACCTGATGGTTGGCGGTCTCGATCTCGGATTGGAGGCGGCGGGCTTCGCGGTCGACTGCCGCGAGGCGCTCTTCGGCTTGCGCCAGTTGGTTGCGCAGGCGCGAAGATGACGACACGGTGTCGAACATGGCCACGCGCGATTCTTCCTGCTGGCGCTCGATTTCAGCCAGGCTTGCCGCGGCTGTGGCGGCTTCCTGCTGGCAGAGAACAAAATCGCTCTGGGCAGCCGCCAGATCCGCTGCCGCGGACTCCAAAATCCGCCGGTTGGTTTCCTGCTCGGCTTCCAGGGCGGTCAGACGATGGCGAGCCTGCGCCAGTTCGGCTTCCGCCGACGCCGAACGCACCAGCAATTCCGCGCAGCGCTCCTCGTTATGGCGGCGGCGCGCATGGGCGCGGTCGATTTCGAGAGCGATCTGGCTCATGCGGTCCCGGTTTTCACGCAGCTCGGTTTCGATGGCGTAACCCCGCTGCGTGCGCTCGGAGTGCTCGCCCTCAAGTTGTTGCACTTCCGCGGCGCGATGCTGCATCTCTTCGGCAAGGGCGTTGAGTTGAGCGTCCACTTCGGCGCTTTCCTGCTCGATGGCGGCGAATTTGCTGGCCAGTACCAGCCGCAACTTGGCGCGCATTTCTTCCCGCAGCCGCGCATAACGCTCCGCCTTGGAAGCCTGCCGCTTCAGCGAGTTCATCTGGCGCGTGACTTCCTCGAAGATGTCATTCACGCGCGACAGGTTCAGCTTGGCTTCTTCCAGCCGGGCTTCAGCTAGACGCTTCTTAGTCTTAAATTTCGTAATTCCTGCGGCCTCTTCCAGAATCGCGCGCCGATCCGTGGGCCGGCTGCTCAGAATCTGCCCGATGCGTCCCTGCTCAATGAGCGCATACGACTCGGGCCCAAGGCCGGTGCCCATAAAGAGTTCTTGAATATCGCGCAGGCGGCAGAGCTTGCCATTCAGCAGATATTCGCTGTCTCCCGAGCGGAAAAGGCGACGCGTGACGACGATCTCGCCCGCCCGAAACTGCTGCTGATTGAATTTGCGGCGGCGAATCTTTAGGACCACGTGGCCTGCGGGCGTTCCAACCGACGCCTCAGCGGTAGGGGGGACTACGTTGTGCACGGGAAGCGCGAAGATAGGCTCGTCATCAGGGAAGGCTGCCGCGATGGTATTGATCTTCGATCGCGGAATCTCGACTTCTTCCATCTTTCCGGGCTGCGCGTCTTCCACCGCACGCTCGGTGTCTTCGGCGGCGCGGGCCCGTATCGAGGCTTCATCCCAATCGTCGCTGACGGGACCTTCCGCCGGCTCGGGCATCTCGTCCTGAATATCGATTTCTGTGGCGGCGTTGACGTCGACTCCGCCATACACTTCCGGGTCGATCAGGGTGAGCGACACTTCGGCCATGCCGGTCGGCTTGCGGTCGCGAGTGCCGGCAAAGATCACATCTTCCATGCGCGATCCGCGCAGCGTCTTGGCCGACTGCTCGCCGAGCACCCACGAGATAGCGTCAGAGATGTTCGACTTGCCGCAGCCGTTCGGCCCGATGATCGCCGCCACACCGTCCCCGTGGAACTTGAGTTCGGTGCGGTCGCAGAACGACTTGAACCCCAGAATCTGAAGTCTCTTCAGTTTGAGCAACGTGAACTCCTTCGAACCAGTGGCCAGTGGTTAGTGGCCAGTTGCCAGTTTGTGCCCGGTTCGTCACGCCAATCGCGTGGGCGCGAGTGTTTACTCAGGAGATTCCTTCTCCCTTTGGATGCCCACTCGGGCCTGCTCCGGACCGCTTTTCCACGCCATTTCTCACCCTAGGCTGGAAAGGGTGGGCACAAAGTTAAGCTACTGTAACGGTGAAATTGGGGCGGGGTCAAGCAATATAACACTATATATAGTGTGGGGTTGCAGACGACCGCGCTGTATTGCACAGACATTGCGACAGATGGGTGCTGCTTGAGTGGAGAGGGAAACAGAGGTGGGAGAACCGCGAGAGCAGAATAAGGCTAGCGCAAGCCGTCGCTCAGCGCAATCGCGATCTTGCAACCATAGTTCACGCCATCCGCTTTGCTTGACTGGGCGTTTATCCGCAATTTGACAAATAGCTTTGCGAGTTTTCGGCTTGCCCGGCGTGTCATTCATTACGAAGCGCACGAATCGGGTCCACCCTCATGGCCCTGCGCGCCGGGACGTAGCATGCCGCCAGCGATGCTATGGTAAGTAAAAGGGACACGATCAAAAACGTCGGTAAATCAGTGGGGGAGACATCATAGAGCAACTGTCGAACTCCTCGGGTCAGCACGTATGCGCCAGCTAGCCCAATCATGATCCCGAGCAGCGCCAGTTTTAGCCCTTGCTTCAGGACCATCGCAATCACGTGCTGGTAACGTGCGCCCAGCGCGATGCGCACGCCGATTTCGTGGGTTCTGCGGCTGACCATAAACGAGACCACACCATAAATTCCTCCCGCGGCAAGCACAATGGCAACAGCGGCGAGAAAACCGAAGATCTGGGTGAAGACGCGCCATTGCGCGACCCCGGCGGCCGCGGCCTGCTCCAGGCTCACGACGGACGCAACCACCTGCGTGCGATCGATTCCGGCAATGACCTTGCGCATGGTCTCCTTCAGTGTGAGAGGATCGCCGCTCGTGCGGACCATCAGCGTACCTGACAGATGCGTGCTGCTAGCACCTCCCGGGTAATCACGAATGTGCTGCCGGACCGGCACATAAACCATAGTGGGAGGTGCTTGCGCTGGGCCGAATTCTCTGACGTCTCCGGCGACTCCGACGATCTCGCGCGGGCGCCCCTCGGCGACCCGGCGCCCACCGGTATCGGTAAAGCTGACGTAAATCTGTTGGCCAATGGGATTCACTTGCGCAAAGTAGCGCTTCGCCATGGTCGCGTTGATCACCGCCACCCAAGGGGCGCTCTCGTCGTCCATTGCCCCCAAGGGGCGCCCTGCGATTATCGGAATCCGCATGGTTGCAAAATACTGATCGCCCGCCTCGACGAACACTGCGGATGCCGGTTCGGGGCCTTCTTCGGAGCGTCCCGCGATGCGGATCGGACACTCGCGTGTGGCCCCCTCGAAAGTGGCGGAGACGATACCGGGAATCCTCTGCAGGCGCTCCACCGCTTCCTGCCAGAAAGCATCGGTTGCCGGCCTCAAACGCTGCATGTCATCCGGCATCAGTTCACGATAGGTGTTTCCATCCAGCTCCAAGTCCGCCATAAGCAAGTGCGTGGGATCGAATCCGAGGTCCACCCGGCTCACACGAATAAAACTGTTGATCATTAAGCCCGCGCCGGCCAGCAAAACTAGCGTGAGAGCGATTTCCCCCACCACCAGCAAGTTTCCGCCAAGTTGCCGCGAACCGCCGGAGCGATCACCGCCTTCTTTCAGCGCCCGATTCAGGTCGATCCTGGAGACGCGCATGGCGGGGGCCAGCCCGAACAAAATCCCCGTTAGCATCGATAGAACCAGCGTGAAGCCAAGCACGGTTTCATCAATGGACACATGGCCCACTGATAAAACCCACCTGGGTATTAGAGGAATCAGCAGTGCGACACCTAGGTATGAGAATCCCAGTCCGACAGCGCCGCCGATCAACGCCAGAAAAATACTTTCCGTAAGAAGCTGCCGAGTGAGCCGCGCGCGGGAGCCGCCGATGGAAGCACGAATCGCCATTTCCGTGGCCCGCGCCCCAGATCGAGCGAGCAAAAGATTGGCCACATTGGCACACGCGATCAGCAATACAAAACCTACCGCACCCATGAGCATAGTTAACAGACGCCGGTCATCCCCATACCAATACTCGCGAACCGGAACGACTGTGGATACCCAATCCTTGTTCGTTTCGGGATGCGCTTGGGCCAGTCGCATTCCTAAAACCTCCACCTCGGCCTGGGCTTGCTCGATGGTGACGCCTGGTTTCAAGCGTGCAAAACAACCCCACCAGCGCGTATCCGGGCGCTGATCCGCGCCCGTCGGATCGAGGGGAATCCAGATCGCGGGATCCCGCGCCCAGGGGATGATCCAGGTATCCGGCGGCATCACGCCGACGACAGTGTACGTGCCGAGCGAAGTTTCGAGACGCTTGCCCAGGACCTTTGGATCACCACCCCACAACCGCTGCCACAGCGAATGACTGATGATAACGTTCGACCCCAATCCCTCGGCATCCTGCGGGCTGAAACCTCGTCCGATCATTGGGCTGAGCCCCATCATGCCAAGCAGACCCGGGCTCACGAACTGCGTCTCGACTCGCTGCGCCTCGCTGCCGCCGATAAGATTTGCGCTCTCGTTGTAGGTCACTCCGAATTCGATCTGTGTGAACGATTGTGCGTGCTTCCTCCAATCGAGCGAAGTGGCGAGTGCCGGGTTCCGCTGCCAACCATGCTCCTTCGCATTTTGTTCCTTGAGCAGAACCAGGCGGCCGGGCTCGCGAAATCGAAGCGGACGGAGCAGGACTGCATTGACGAGGCTGAAGATGGTGGTATTGACGCTGATTCCCAGAGCCAGCGTCAAGATGGCTACCACCGACATGCCCGGAGTCCCGGTCAGCATCCGAGCACCGTAACGAACGTCTTGAAACAGGCCTTTCATTCGAGTTGAGCCTCCTCCGCTCGCAGCGCTGCGCGACCGCAAGCGGGCCCATCCCAGCACAACATTGTCACGGTACCCTAGCACGCAAGGCAAGACTCTTACCAATCTCTGGCCAGGCGTAACCTCCTGATGGGAAAGGACAACAGAACCTAGCCATCGGGCTGAAGCGTCCTGGAGGTGTCCACCTGCGACACTAAAATGTCCAAAAGCGAACAGCGGAACCGTCAATCTTCGTGGCGTATAAAACTGGCTCTAATCCGATGTCAGTCAGTTAACGAAATCAGCTGACGAAACCACCTTAGCGCACATTGAGGAGGTTTGGGTGTCACCGCACCCCGTTTTCGGTTTGGATCGGGGTCATTTCTTGTTAGAATCCCCCAACGGATCAAAACAATTCTGGCTTTTTAAAATTCGTATAATGGCCATGATCGTGTTCCAGTTCCGTGTGGTTGCGGGAAGGCCATACAGTTTATCGATCCGTCCCAGATAGCCGATCGTTCTCACATGACGACGGTACGTCCCGAACACGAATTGTCCTTGCGATGCCATCACTCGCACGAACCACTCCCCATCAGGGGGAAAGCTGACTGGAAGCGAGGTCAGCACGCCTCCGGCTTTTGGCAAAATGCTCACGAACCGAACCACATCAGGAGTTGATGGCTCCGCCGCAAACGGATTCTCCTTCTCCAGACGGAGCAGATCGCGGCCATCGCATAGCACGACCGCCGTCGCAAAAGGAAGCTTGCGCAGCAGCGCGTTGCGGAACTTTGATCGAGATCCGGGCTTGCGAACCACGAAGGTGCCCGCCGCGCCGACATTCACCACGTCATAGTCGCTCAACTCTCGCGCGAGCAGGCTTGGGCGAAATGTTCTGTGTCCACCGACGTTGACTCCGCGGAGAAAAACAATGAGAGCCATCCCGAGATTATGAACGAAAGAAATCGCGAACGGTCGGTGTAATTTCCACTGACAATTTCGGTTTCCGCGTCCGGCATAGCCCGAAAAGCATCGGCCCTATGGATTGAGCAGTCCGTAGATATCCAGTTCGCTCGCGGTGGGAACGAAAACTTTTCCGTTGGCAATCGTGGGAACCGTGAGCTTCAGCGCCTGTCCCGCCTGGTCGCGGCTGCCCGCGTCCGCACTGTTATAAAGCTCGTTCGCGATGTTGCTGGCGTCATAGGCGTGCAGGACTGCGGCTCCGCTTGCGGTGGGATTGGTATTGTTGTAGCCGGAATTGTCGATATCCCAGACGATGCCGTTGTTCGTGCCATTGGCCGAGAGCGATGCGGTTGCGCCGTGCTGGCCGAAGGACGCGTGGCCGGTTGCCACGGGATTCGACGAAAGCTGCTGGCCACCGTTTGCGCCTGCATTCCAGCTGAAGGCGCGCAACACGTCATCATTGCAGTGGAGGTAGACCATCCCGTTCCAATAGACGGGAGTGGAATAGATATTGTCGAACTGCGTCGTGCCGGTATGAATGGTTTCGAGAACGTTGTTCGAGGTGTCGTTGTAGCCGCCCATACTGTCGCGGTTGATGACAAAGACGTTGCCGTCTTTTCCGCCGCCTAGCAGTTCGTGCGGGAACGAGGCCGATCCCGGTACCAGGACGTTGCCGCCGCTGCCCAGATCGGCATCGTTGGTCGCGAGATAGGCATTATCGTCGGGCGCGAAGTAGTCGAGCACGGACAAATCATTCGCATTCATGCGCAGGAACGAATCGTTATAACCGACCATGGACTGCGAAGTAATCCATTGCTGGTCCCCGGCATCGGTACCGCTCATCAGGTACAGGTCTCCGGTGGAATCATCAATGGCGGGAGCGGCGCCGCTTCCCCACAGGCCGCCGCCACCGCCGCCGGGGGTGACGTCAAAGACCGCTTCCTGCTGCAGCGTGGTCTTGTCGTAAGCAAACAGCCAGCCGCTAGGACAGCTGCCGAAGGGAACGTATATCCAGTTAGTGACCGGATCGAGCGCCAGTCCCATGCGCTGATAGCAACCATGGCCCAGAGAGTCGCTTCCACTCGATCCAGTGATCCCAGCCGGAGAGACTTTGTCCTTTCCGGTGGTCACATCCAGCGCGTGCAGCCAATATTCCGGGCTCGCGTTGCCGACGTGAGTGACGATGTAGATGGTATTGGTCGTGCTGTCGATGACGGGCGTGGAAAGAATTCCGACGACTGGCCACGGCCCGTACTCATCGTAGGCGCTCTCGGGCGTCCCAAGATTTGCTTGCCAAAACGTAGTGCCGCTGCCGGAAGTCGCGTCGGCATCGAAGGCATAGACGCTATTGTTCTGGGTGGCGACGAAGACGACGTCGTGCGTGCCGCCATTGATATCTAACTGCGGCATGTAGAGCGGCTGGCCGTAAATCTGTCCGTCGACGGCATAGGAAATCAGTTTGCCAAACTCATTAGGATTGACGTTGGCCGGAGTCAGCGTGACTTCCTCGAGGTAAGCGCCATCGCGGGCGTCGTCATTGTGATAAGTCAAGACTGCCGACTGGGCTACATTAATCACGGTGACGCGGCCGTCGACCGTATCCGAGGGATAGGCTACGCTCGCCGCGGTAACGTTGTGAGCGCCGATGGCATCCGGCGCGGTGTAGAGTCCACCCGTGCTGACGGTTCCCACCGAGCTGTTTCCGCCGGCAATGCCGTCCACTGACCAGGTCACGCTCGTGTTACTTATTCCTTGGATGGTTGCAGTGAATTGCTGGGTCGCGCCGGGAGAGATGGCCGCTGCACTGGGCGAAATTGCGAAAGAGAAGACCGTGAGCTGTACGCTTGCGCTGTTCGCGGCCCCAGTGCCGTCGCTGGCGCTGATGGTGTGATTTCCTGCCACGGACGGCGCCGTGTAGAGCCCTGCGCTGCTGATGGTGCCCACACCGGAATTGCCGCCGTTCACGCCGTCAACCGCCCACGTGATGCTGGAGCCAGACTTTCCATTTACTGTGGCCTGGAATTGCTGGGTCGCGCCGCTGACGATCGTCGCTGTGGCTGGAGTGATCGACACATTGCTGGTAACCGTCACTGTGGCGCTCGCACTCTTTGCGGTGTCGGCGACGCTTGTGGCGGTCACCGTGTAGCTGCCCGGCTGCTGCGGAGCGGTGTAGAGGCCCGCGCTCGTGATCGTACCGTCGGCCGAGTTTCCTCCGCCGACGCTGTCTACGAACCACGTAACGGCCGTGTTGTTAGTTCCGGTCACCGTGGCCGTGAACTGCTGGGTTCCGCCAGGAAATAGATTCGCAGTAGATTGGTTCAGTTGAATGCTGACCTGTTGGGAAGAGGAGTGAGAAGCAGCTGTATTCATCCCGCTGCAACCAGCCATGGAAAGCGCAATGAAAGCTGCGAACAGACTTCTGCCAGAGCAGGACGACCCCCAGTTACCCATACTCCCCGACTGCCAAGTGACGATTCAGTGACGACGATCGGTGAATAGATGCCGTGTGCGCCTTGCGAGGTTGGCGCACACAGCGGAAGCGGCAGGTCGCGGTACTGGCCGTAGATCATGAGCCACCGAGCGGAGCGGGCGTATTACGGTCAGTCAACGCAGTCCGCGCCGCTCGCATTTTATTGCTCGTACGCTCCGATATTGATCTGGCCACTGCTGTTAATCCGCGGGTTGCCGGCATAATCGGTGCTGCCATAGATGGAAGTACCGCTCCCGCAATATCCGACACTACAGGTCAGGCTGGTACTGCCGGCATTGATGGCCGGTGAATTGGAAGCGACATCCAGATTCGGAGGGTTCGATCCCAGGTTGTCAAACAGCGGATTGGCCACCGGCGAATTGGCATCTTCTCCGGAGCCGCTTTGATAGGCCGCGTAAGTTTTGTAGTTCGACTTGCCCGCCCAGTCGATCGAGGTGCCCGATACGTAGCCGGCGGTCGAGTAATAAAGATTCCAGTTGAGCGTCGCGGGAGGAGCGGGATACGTGGTTGTGCCCTTGACGAAGCTGTAGATCCAGACATTCTGCGTGCCGGCGTAGACGATGTTGTTCTCGAAGATGTTTCCCGATGCGGAGCCGGAGTGGTACTGAATCTGGAACTCCGCGCCCTGGTTCTTGGTGTTGTTGTTATACAGCGTGTTGTTGACGATGACGACGTGGTCGCTGGCGCCCACGGTATTGGAATAGCCGCCGATGGAAACCCCCACCGTGTTGGCGTCGTAGAAGAGATTGTTGCGGATGGTCACGTAGCTGCTGCTGTGTCCCTTGTGCTCGCTGGCGGCTTCCATGTTTAGATCGCAGTTGTGGACGGTATTGCGTTCAAAGATGACGTACTCGCAGCCGTCGCAGTAGAGGCCGTCGGCATCGTAGGAATTGCCCTCGCCGGCATTGTTGATGCCGCTGATGTTGTACACGGTGTTGCCGCTGACTTCGCCATACTTCGCCTGGTCATAGCCGGTGGGCCCCACGCCCTCGAATCCGATGGCATCGATGCCGATGTTGTCGTTGTCATGCACGATGTTGTTGCTGATGGTGAAGTAGGTTACGTTGCCGTCCACGTTCACCGATTCACTTTGCCCGGTCTTCAGGCTGTAGACCTGATTCCCGCTGATCGTAAGATTGGTAATGGGCGTGCTCGACGTGCCATAGACCGCGATCCCAAAGGCGTTGCCATTTTTCTCAGACGTGGTCGTAATGTTGTGCACGAGATTGTTGAGCAATTGCACGCCCGTGCCCGATCCCGTCACCCAGATTCCGGCAGGAGTCACGCTGGCCTTGCTCGTGGTGTAGTCACGGATTTCAAATCCGTTCAGCGTGATGTAACTCTGGTTCACGATGTTGATCAGCCCTTGAGTCCCGCTCGCGCTCAGCCCCGTGCCGTCGATGGTCGCGGTCTGTCCCGGATAGTTCACGAAGGTGATTGGCCCTGTCGCTGTGCCGGAATTCGGAAAATTTATCGATTCGTTGTACACGCCGGACTCAACGTATACCGTCGCCCCGGCGGTGACCGAGTTAGCGGCATGCTGAATCGTCAGCCAGGGCGCAGTGTAGCTGCCGGAATTCGTATCGTTACCGCTCTTGGATACATAGAAGGTTGAACCGGCTTGCGCAAGTGAGATTGAAGTGAAAGTGAGGAGGAATAAACCCAGTTTCCGAAGGGATGTCATTGCCAGTCTCCTTTTCTTGCGGCAGTGTTCGAAGAGAACGAGGAGTCGAATCGGTGATTGCGGGGCCGAGAAACCAGACTGGCGTGAGAGTAGGATAGTTTCGAGTTATTGTCAATAGTTATGTTTGATTGCGAATAGGCGTTCTCTGGCTTTCGATTGATTTCTATCGGACTTGAGGAATGAGCAGAGACCACGGCTGAGCATGAGAAAAGGGACAGCCGGGCGGCTGTCCCCACGCCTTGCCAGCGGATTGCTGCTATCCGCCCAGCTTCTCGAAGAAACGGCAGATGGTTTCGATCCCGCGGTGGAAGTTCGGGATGTGGAACTTCTCGTTGGGAGCGTGCAGATTGTCGTCGGGCAGGCCGAAGCCCATCATCACGCTGGGAATCTTCAGCACATCCTGAAAGTCGGTGACGATAGGAATCGATCCGCCGCTGCGGATAAAGACAGTATCTTTCTTGAATGTGTCGTGCAGGGCTTGGGTGGCGGCGTCGATGTACTCGTTATCGGTGCTGACGACTGCCGCAGGACCCTTGCTCCACACTTTCACCTTGGTCTCGATACTCTTCGGGGTGTTCTTCTTCACGAATGCCAAGTACTTCTTGAGAATGTCGTCGGGATCCTGGTTGGGCACGAGGCGCATGGAGACTTTAGCTCTCGCCTTGGCCGGAATGACCGTCTTGGCTCCATCGGCAATGAAACCTCCGGGCATGCCGTGAACTTCCAAAGTGGGACGCGCCCAGGTGCGATACAGCACGGAGAATCCAGGCTCGCCCGTAAGCACCTTCGATCCAACTTCCTTCTTGCGATACTCCTCTTCGTTGAAGGGCAGCCGTTTCCAGGCCTTGAGTTCGGCCGCGGTGGGCGCCTTCACGCCTTTGTAGAATCCGGGGATCAAGACTTTTCCCTTCGAATCTTTCATCTTGCTGATCATCTCAATCAGCGCGAAGAAAGGATTAGGCGCCGCGCCTCCGTACACGCCGGAGTGCAAATCGGTCTTGGCGCCGTAAGCTTCGATTTCGGTATAGACCAGCCCGCGCAGGCCGACGCACAGGGTGGGGAGATCGGGCGCGAACAGTTCGGTGTCGCAGACCAGCGCGAAATCGGCTTTCAACTTTGCCTTCTGCTTGCGGAGGTATTCTGCAATCGACTCTCCGCCGACTTCCTCTTCGCCCTCAAACAACACCTTCACATTGATCGGCAGCTTGCCCCCGCCGGTCTGCATGAGCGCTTCGAGCGCCTTCACCTCCATCCAGAGCTGGCCTTTGTCGTCCACGGCTCCACGCGCGTAGATATTGTTGTTGCGCTCGGTGGGCTCAAATGGCGGAGTGTGCCATTCGTCGAGCGGCTCGGCGGGCTGCACATCGTAATGCGCATAGCAAAGCACCGTGGGCTTGCCCGCGGCATGCAGCCAGTCGGCGTAGATGAGCGGGTGTCCCTTGGTTGGAACAACTTCGACATTTTCCATGCCGATGCGCCGCAGTTCGCTGGCCACGTAGTCGGCGGCTTTCTGAATATCGGGCTTGTGTTCTTCCAGAGTGCTGACGCTGGGGATGCGGAGGAGATCTTTGAGTTCGTTCAGGAAACGCTGCTGATTGCTGCGGGCAAAATCCACTGCGGGAGAAGCCATAGATGAGTCCTTTCTTGAATTGGCGATCCGGATCTCGGCGGACATTGGAGCTTGCGGGTCGGGAATCCGAGGAAACGAATCAGTATAGCGCGGAGAGCGGGCAGTAGGGCGAGTAGCGCCGGCGTCCCGCCAGCTGTAGCGAGGGCGTCTCGCCCGAGCAGCCGGTATATTAGGAAAAAGCCGATGGTTTTGAGACGCAGCCGGCAGTGGCGGCATGATGCTGCCACGACAGCCGCCGGGACGGCGGCGCTACGCGAACCTCGCTGGAGAAAACGGGTTTATATCGTGCTCCGGCGGGCGGCCTTCGATTACGGCGAGCATAATTTGCGCGGTGATCGGAGCCAGCAGAATGCCGTCGCGGAAATGGCCCGATGCCACGCAATAGCCCCGCGTTTCCGTGGCGCCCAGAATCGGAAGCGCGTCGGGAGTACCGGGGCGCAGGCCGGCCCAGTCTTCCAGAATCCTGGCATCGCGCAGCTGAGGAACCAATTCCAGAGCGGCCCGATGCAGGCGCTGAATCGTAGCCGGGTCGGTCCGCTTATCGAACCCGGCTTCTTCGACGGTCGCGCCCACCAGCAGGCGGCCGTCGCTGCGAGGGATGAGATAAATCTGGGGCGAGCGGATCACGTGCTTGATCAAGCTGCGCGAGGACATCGCCAGGCATAGCATCTGCCCTTTCACGGGGCGGGTGGGAAACGGATGAGGAGCAATCTGGCCCGACCACGCTCCGGCGCAGTTCACAACTTTGGCGGCATGGAATGAAGTTTTCTTGGTAGCAACGCCGGTGGCGCGGCCTTCTGCGATCGTAACGGCGCAGACTTCGTCGCCCGAAGAAAAATCCACGCCACGATTCTTTGCCGTCTTCAGCGCCGCTGCAGTGAGAGCGCGCGGGTCCACGCTGCGTTCCTTCGGATAGAAAGCCGCCGCGTCGCTGTCCGCCAGCGATGGTTCCAACTCTCGCAGCGGCGCGGGGAGGCTCATGTGCGCCAATCCGGGCCGCTCGTGCGGAGCCGGCATAATGATCGTGCCGTAGTCGCGCAGATCGACGTTCATTCCAGACTCGATCTGCAGTTCATGCGCGAATTCGGGATACATCGTGGCGCTCGCAGTAGCCAGAGCTTGCAACTCCTGCCGCGTTTCTGAGGGACAATCCACCAGCATGCCCCCGGCGGCATGCGAGGCTTCGCGGCCGGGTTCGCCGCGCTCCACCACCAGAACCGATGCCGCCCGCTTGCGCAGCGCAATCGCCAGCGAGAGCCCGATGATCCCTCCGCCAATGACGATTACATCCCAGGTCTTCACGTCCGAATTGTAAAAGAGTTCGGTGCCTTCCATCGGCACAGTGTGGGAGTGTTTCGGACCAGATGGCAGGTGACAGCCAATCCCCCAGTGCATAAAATGACAGCCATGCACAAGTTGATGAGTAGCGCGCTGCTGCTGGCCTTGCTGGCGACGGCGATCCTGGCACTGGGGCAGCAAGACAAAGACACTGAACCAACCTCGTGGATCTACTTCAACGTCGTCAAAGATGACAATGGCAAGCCGGTGCGCAACGCCGCCGTGATCTTGCACGCAGTGAATGCCAAGGGCAAGCAGGAGCGTGGCGATATGGAGCTGAAAACCGATCCCGAGGGCAAGACCAATTTTGACGGCGTTCCCTACGGCATGCTGCGGGTACAGGTGATTGCCTCGGGCTTTCAGACTTACGGAGAAGATTACGATATCAGCAAAGACAAGACAGAAATCACCATTAAATTGAAGCGGCCCCAGGGACAATATTCGGTGTATGACGATCATCCGAAGGATACCAACGCGCCGCCCAAGCAGGATGCGCCTGCCGCCGACAAGAAGCCCAACTAGCGTTTCACTTCCGCGGAAAGATGGCCGCTGAAAGATATGGACTACTTACTGAAAACCGAGCCTTCGACTTATTCGTTTGCCGACCTGCAACGGGAGAAGACCACGATCTGGGATGGCGTTTCGAATCCTGTGGCCTTGAAAAACCTGCGCGCCATGAAGCCCGGCGAGCGCCTGGTGATCTATCACACCGGAGATGAGAAGAGTGCGGTGGGAACGGCAACCGTCGTTTCGGTGGATACCTCGGATCCCGGCAACCCGCAGGTGAAGATCAAAGTCGGAAAGCCGATCGCCAAGCCGGTCACGCTGGCGCAAGCCAAGGCCAGCGACGTGTTTTCGGAATCACCGCTGGTGCGGCAGGGAAGGCTCAGCGTCGTCCCGCTGAACCAAGCGCAATACAAGTTCCTGACTGGGGAATAACCGGTCTTCCGAAGCAAATCCCCACTTCTCCCAAAGGCAGGGAGAAGTGGGGGCACTCACGGCTCACCGTCTCACTTACGTCGCGGGCTTACGACGCTTTGGCGTCGCGCCGGATCAAGGCTGAATCCAGGAAGTAGCCCAGACCCAGAGTGAAGGGAATGGCGCCGAATGCCGCCGCCATCAGGGCGTCGGGCTCGTAGCGCGCGATGATGGTGAAAGTGAGCATGAAGCCAATGGCGCCGGCGATGAGCAAAATCCCTGCCCGCCGGGAACGGGCCGATTCCGAGAGTTCCGCCTCCATGGGAACGTTCACCCCGCGCGCCATCGCGGCCAGACGCTCTTCGGTGCGCAGTTTGCGCACCCGGTAAAAGGTGTACAGTCCTACAAGGGTTACGGGAAGTGTGAAAATCAATACCACGGCTGCGAGGCCGGTGAGTCCATCCATGACGGTTCTCCTTCCTGCTGGGCTTGCGCCCGCGGGAACTCGTTTTCTGGTTAGAGATACGAGAAGGACCCCAGGAAAGTTCCCCAAGCGGCCAACTTGAAGCGCGGAGAACGCTTCCAAGCCTAAAAGGGCACCGCCTTATCCTTTTTCCATCCGTTTTATGGAGACAAGATGAAGTTTGCAAACTCTAATCGGATTCGCATGGCCGCGGGTACCGCCCTCGGCTTCACGCTGATATTGGCTAGCCAAAGCCTGCGCGGTCAGGAAACCAAAGAAACGGTGACCGTCGACGACGTGACCCGTGAATTCATGGTCCGCCTGCCGGAAGGATACAACGCCCAGCAACATTACCCGGTGGTTATCCTGCTGCACGGGATGAATCAGGATCCGGATGATATGGAGCGCCTGACGCGATTCGATGAACTGGCCGACAAAGATAGCGTGATCGTCATATATCCGGCCGCGCTGCATGGCCGATGGAACGTTGGGGTTCACCCGGAAGTGCAAAGGCCGATGATGGGCCCCGGCCCACGCCGCCGCTGGGGCGGAGGCTATCCCGGGGGCGGTGGCTACCCGGGCGGCGGGGGCGGCGGCTATCCCGGAGGCCAGCGGCCCAACAGTCAGCCGGATGATCAGCAGCGCCGGCAACCTCCTGCGGATGACATTGCCTTCTTCAATCAAATGCTCGATCAGGTCGGCTCCAAGTTTTCCACAGATTCCTCCCGTATCTATGCGGTCGGGCTGTCGGAGGGAGGATTGATGAGCCTGCGCTTGGGTTGCGCTCTCAGTGACCGGATCGCAGCGGTGGCGGCCGTAGGCGCAGCCATGCCCAAGACCATGATCTGTGTGCCTGGACGTCCGGTATCGCTGATGATGATCAACGGCACCTCTGATCCCGTGGTTCCTTATGGCGGAGGCACCGAAAAAAATCTCAACCTGCACACCATTTCCGCGGAAGACAGCGCCAAGGCTTGGGCGAAGATCGATCACTGCTCGGAGAAGCCTGAGCGCAGCAAGCTCCCGGCCAAGGGCAAGGGTGGCATGGAAACGAAAGTCGATACGTATGGAGGCTGCCAGGACAATTCCCAGACCGTCCTATACAGCGTGAAAGGCGGCGGAAACACCTGGCCCGGTGGCGAACAGTACGAAGCGGAAAATGCCATCGGGAAGACAAGCTCCGATCTCGACGCGAATCAGGTCATCTGGAGTTTTCTGGTCACGCGTAAGCTGGCAGGAGACCGCGCGGGTCAGAATCAGAAGTAGATCGCTTCCCAACAGATGGCAGATTTTAGACGACAGATTTCAGAGGGAAGTCCGCATCAGTTCCTCACCCTGAAATCTTCCATCTGCATTCTGAAATCGTCCCCGTCCCCACCTTCTCATGGAACATTTGAGAAGGTGGGGGCCAGGAACTTGCTTCACGCGGCGTTTCATCTTCCGTCGAACCAGCCGCTGACGCGAAACCTGTCCCGTCCTACAACGAGCGCAGGAAATTCAACAGATCCTGCTGCTGCGAAACGGTCAACTTGTTGTACTTCTTGACTACCTGATTCGCCTCTGATCCTGAGCTGTCATGCGACTGAATTACCTGGATCAGATCGGTTGTGCGTCCATCGTGAAGGAAGAACAGCCGTTGGCCCAGCCCCCACAAGGGTGCAGTGCGGAACTGTTTGGGTCCCGCGGCACCCTGGGTGATGCTGTCCGAGAGCCCGCTGCCCATATTGTGCAGCGCAAAATCGGAATACGGATTGTAGGTTATGTTCGACATGCCGGTGAAAATCGACGGGCCGGTCGTGAGCGATGGCGTGTGGCATAGGGCGCAGCCGATGGAACTGAACAGGCTGGCCCCGTTCTGGGTTGACGATGTCGAGGTCCCCGGAGTGGGCGGGGCCGACAATCGGATGAAGATGGCGAAGTTCACGATGTCGGACGACATCTCAGAGGCGGTCCCGATCGTAGTGTTGAAATTCGAACTGCTGGAGTTGGGGTTCAAGATGTTAGTGGCATCTTCGGGCGAGCCATTGAAGACACAGCCGGCCACCACGCCGCGCTCATTGCCGAACAATTCATTCGAGACGCCTTGCTCTACGTTGTAAGCCTCGCCCGCGAACATGAGCAGCGATTTGTTCTGGGCTTTCCAGCCGAAACGCGTGATGGTGCCATCGTTTGCGCTGGTGTTGAAAACTCCGCCAATGCCGAGTGCGGCTCGCGAGGATGCCGTCGCCGTGAGATTGGCTTGCAGAACCGAATCGGGTGTGGCTTCCACCAGCCCTAGTCCAAACAGCGACGTTGGGATGCGGTAGATGATGTTGTCATCGGCGACGGCAGTGGCGAAGTCAGGCTGTGCGAGCGTACAACCGGCGGCGTCGGAACGGCCTTGAATCGTATAGAGGTCGTGCACGCCGCCGTCGGTAGCACCGGTGGAAGTCTTGATGAATCGGGCTTCGCGGACCGGACCCGTGGTCGTGATGAACGAGGGAACCGAGTTGGTGGCTCCATCCAGCGTGGCGAGCCCGAGCTGAGGATTGGCAAGGGGATTCTGCGGACTGCTCAGGCCGGGGCTGCTGCCGCCAATGGCGGGTTGCGCATGGCATTGCGCGCAACTGTTGCCGTTGAAGGTCGGACCAAGTCCCGATCCGCTTTCGCCGGCGATCGCGCCCGAGACCGAATCCACCTCCTGGAACCGAAGTTGAGCCTGGTTGAACAGCGCTTGTTCATTGGTGTTCAAGCTGGAAAAAAAACTGCCCGCACCCGCCGGACCTGATCGCGGTCCGGGATCGGTTTGCGCTGCCAGTTCCACGCTTGTTCCTAGAAGCGCGACCATCAATACAACCAAGGGGGAGAGCCTACGACGATGCATTTGTCTTACCTCCGTATAGGGATGGGCACACTTGTGCCTCAGCGTGTGCCACTGGTTTGCGAAGGCGGGCGCAGTGCCGGTCTACCGCTCCGCTCGAGCTGCGGGCCGGCCACACCGCCGGTACCGCGCCCCACTGCGAACGGAACAGCGCTATGGGAGTAGTGGGAGCCCCAAAGGATTTCTCTCCTCGAGCCAGGAGAGTGGGACAACATTGCGCAGAAATCTAGATCGATGAAAGAAAGCGGTCAAGTGTACAGAAGTTCATGAGTGCACTTCCGGCCTTGAGGATTTCGATGCCGGACTCTAGGCGCAGCTGGGACGTGTAGCGTTGCAGCAATAGAGGCAGCCTTTGTGCTTTCTGGCTTGCCACTGCCCGGCCACTCACGCCAGTTGTTTGCGCAATTCGCGGCGCAGAATTTTTCCGGACGCTGTTTTAGGAACCATGTCAACGAAATGCACTTCGCGAGGTTGCTTGTAGTGCGTGAGCCGATCGGCCACGAAGCCGCAGAGTTCTTCTGCCAGCTTGTTCCCCGTCGCGAATCCATCGCGCAGAGCGACGAAGGCGACCGGAATCTCTCCCGCGTCCGAATGGGGCTGGCCGACTACCCCGCATTCCTTGACCGCTGGATGCTCCAGCAAAACCGCTTCCACTTCGGCCGGCGCCACGGCGAAACCCTTATACTTGATCATCTCTTTGCGCCGGTCCACAACCCGGTAAAAACCTTCACGATCGCGGGTGACAATGTCGCCCGACCAATACCATCCATCGCGCAGAACGGCGGCCGTGGCTTGCGGCTCTTTCCAGTAACCCAGCATGATTTGGGGCCCGCGCATCACCAGTTCTCCGGGCAGCCCAGAGGGAGTTTCGGTGAGAGCTTCAGGCGTATCCGCCGGATCGATATCGGATTGCGCCAGCACCCGGCAATCGGTTTCGGCGAGCGCTTGGCCGATGGAATCCGGATGATAGAGTCCAGGCTCGAGATAGCCGACATGAGTAACCGGTGAAGCTTCCGTCATTCCGTATCCCTGGCACACGAGAATATTTGTGAGCGCGGTGAAACGCCGGGCCAGATCGGGAGCCAGTGGGGCAGCTCCCGACTTGACCCATTGGATTCTGTGGTCGCGGGGAAACTGCCCCGCTTCCGCCGCCTGGCAAAGCGCGTTGATGATGGGCGGCACCAGCGGCATCATTGTGATGGCTTCGCGGCTGATCAGATCGATCATCGCCTGCAGCTGAAATCGCGGCATCAACACCAGCGTCGCCCCCAGCACCAATGCCGGATTGAGCATCACGTTCAGCCCGTAGATGTGATAGAGCGGCAGGCAGCACAGGATGTGATCGGCTCGATTCAGTTCGGTCGCGTGCGGCCCCAGCAGTTGGTAAATGTTCGCAATGAGATTGAAGTGCGAGAGCATGACGCCCTTCGGCAGTCCGGTAGTGCCGCTGGAGTAGGGAAGTGCGGCCAGGGCTTGGTCGGAGGGCTGGCTTGGTAGGGGAAAGACTGCCCTCGCGGGACGGAGCAGGTTGGCGAATGGTTCCGTCCCAGCTCCAGTTTGTCGCGTCGCATAAATGCGCCACAGGTTGGGCAATCCACCCAGGTTGATGCCTTCGATGTTTCCGCCATCTGTGATCAGGCAGACCGCGCCGGAGTTCTCCAACTGGTAGCGCACTTCGCGCTCGCGATAGGTGGGATTGAGCAGGGTGGGAATCGCCCCCGCTAATTGGGTGGCGTGGAATGCGGTGCAGAATTCCCACGAGTTCGCCAGGAAAATTGCAACCACTTCGCCGGGACGAACTCCGGCCTGAATCAAACCGCGCGCGACGCTTTCGACGGTCTCACCATATTCGGAGTAAGTCATCCGCCGGCCGCACGAGGTGTCCACCAGCGCAACCTTGTTCGCATGGCGGCGGCAGGAATCGAGAACCACATCGTGGAGAAAAAGATTGTGGGGATCGGCGTAGAGCTGGGTGCGCAACATTCCGGGCGTTATTGTAAATGGAAAGACCTTTGGGGAGGGCATGGGGCAGGAACGTGGGGCGACGAGACGGGGAGCTTGGGCGATCGAGTGATGGAGTGAGTTGAAAACCACGCTGCAGCGATTTTCCAATCCAGCAATTTTCAAATCATAAGATGATCCCATCACCGCATCGCTCAATTCCTCCGGCTAGCTCGCCAGTTTGCGCAAAAATTCCTTCTCGTCCATGTGGTACTTGAAAGCCTTGCGGCCATCGATAAACACGACCGGCACTTCGTCGTTGAACTGGCGGCGCAGGTCTGCGTCCATGTCCACGTCAACCTCTTTCCAATGGAAGCCGCCACGACGCGACAGCTTGGAGAGGCTCTCTTTCACCACTTCGCACAGATGACAGCCCTTGCGGGAGTAGACCACGACGTTGCGAAGTTCCGGCATGCGAGGCAAATTTTAGCGCGAGAAAAAGGGCATTTTCTATAGGAAAAAAGTGGCTCTAGTGGTTTGACCAGCCCAGAATGGCACGCTTGAAGCTGTAGAATGCCCTGCATGCAAAATGGCGGCAGCAAACCTCTGGTTGGGAAAACTGCATTGGTGACCGGGGCAGCCAAGCGACTGGGGCGGGCGTCGGCTTTGGCGCTGGCCCAGGCAGGAGCGGACGTGGCCATTACCTTCCGCAATTCGGCCCGGGAAGCCCGGGAGACTGTCATCGATCTCTCGGCTTTGGGGGTGCGGGCGTTTGCCTTGCACTGTGATGTCACCGACGAGGCCAGCGTCCGCGCCATGATGAAAGAGGTTGGCCGGGAACTCGGGCGCATTGACATTCTGGTTAACAATGCGGCGAACTACGAGACCGCCGAGTTCGAAAAGCTGACGCTACGGCAGTGGGATGCGATGTTCGCTTCCAACACCCGGGGTCCGTTCCTGGTTTCGCGCGAAGCCTTGCGATGGATGCGGCGCAGCCGCGGCAAGGGCGCGCCTCCGATTGAAGCGAAGATCATCAACATGGGCTCCCTCGGCGGCCTGCGGCCTTGGGCCACTCACGCGCACTATTGCTCGTCCAAGGCCGCGCTGCACATGCTCACTAAAGTCATGGCCAAAGCGCTGGCGCCCGAAATCGCGGTCAATGCCGTGGCCCCGGGAATGATCGATCTGGGAGAAAAATCCGCCGCCGCATTCATGCGGCGCATGGCGAAGCAAACCCCCATGGCGCGCAATGGCCGCGGGGAAGAGATTGCCGCCGCCGTTCTGTTTTTTGCCACCGCGCCGCAGTTCATCACCGGCCAGATTCTGGCGGTGGACGGCGGGCTGGGTCTCTAGGCTTCTGCAGAACTGGATCGCTCACGATCCTCGCCGCCGTGCATGTTCCCGCGCTATTTCCTCGTTGGGTGCGATCGGACGCGGGAAATAGCCATTGCCCGGCGGCCAAGGTATATTGGGGTCGAATGAAGAAATCGAAAGGCAAACCTTCTCGTCGGGCAACGTCTCGGGTTCCCGCGCCGGCAGACCGAGCGACTCCGCCCCGCATTGCAGTCGCGATCATGGCGGCAGGCAAAGGTACCCGGCTTAAATCGCAGCTCCCTAAAGTCTTGCACGAAGTCGGGGGAAAGCCGCTGCTGGAACACGTCATCCGCGCGGCCGTGCGGGTTGTGCCTGCCAAGGACGTCTACGCCATCATCGGGCACGAGGCCGGTCGTGTTCGCCAAGCCGTGGCCCATACCGGGGTTAATTTCATCTTGCAGGCGGAGCAACGGGGAACCGGCCACGCGCTGATGGTCGCGCGCCAGGCTCTGGACGGATACGATCACGTGATCGTGCTCTCCGGCGATGCTCCCATGATTACGTCCGAAACGATCGGCCGCCTGCGCAACTTCCATCTGGAAGAGCAAGCGGCGATGACGTTGCTGAGCGCCGAACTGGAGAATCCCACCGGATACGGTCGCATTCTGCGGAAAGATTCCCGCCGCGCAGAAGTGCAGGCCATCGTCGAAGAGAAAGCCGCCACTGCTGAGCAGAAGAAGATCCGGGAGATCAATTCCGGGTTTTATGATTTCGACGTGAAGGACCTTTATGCCAACATCGGCGAACTTTCCACGGCCAATGTCCACGCTGAGTATTACCTGACCGACATGGCCGAGGTGCTGCGCAAGGCGCGCCGCCGCGTCGTGGCCTGCAAAACGGAAACTCCCCACGAGGTTCTGGGGGGAAACACGCGCGAGGAATTGGCCGATATCGATCAACAGATGCGCCTGGCGAAATGCCGCCAGCTCATGGCCGAGGGAGTCACTGTTTTTTATCCCGCGACCTGCGTGATCGATGCCGACGTTTCGATTGCGCCCGATACCGTCATCGAACCCTACGTGCAATTGCTGGGAGATACGAAAATCGGCACCGCCTGCCGGGTGCGATCATACTGCGTGATTCGCGATTCGGTGATTGGAGACGGAGTTCTGGTGCGCCCGGGATGCGTGATGGAGGGTGCTCGCATAAGCGCGGGCGCGATACTCGGCCCCTACTCGCATCTGCGGCCCGGCAGCGAGATCGGCGAAGGCGCTCATGTAGGAAATTTCGTCGAGACCAAGAAAATCAGGTTGGGCAAGGGATCGAAGGCGAATCACCTGACTTACCTGGGAGACGCCGAAATTGGCGCCGGCGTAAACATTGGCGCAGGAACCATCACCTGCAACTACGATGGCGTGCACAAACATAAGACCGTGATCGACGATGGAGTCTTCATTGGCAGCGACAGCACGTTGGTCGCGCCGGTGCGGGTGGGCAAGGGCGCCTACGTGGGCGCGGCCTCCTGCATTACCGATGACGTTCCGGAAGATGCGCTGGCCATCGGCCGAGGCCGGCAGATCGTCAAAGAAGGCTGGGCAAAGCAGAAACGCGCTGAGCGGAAATAGGGATTCCCAACAGGCGATTGCTTCAGGTTTGTATCAGGCAATCGCTTCAGGTTCGGATCGGCCTTTGTTTTAGTTTCGTATCGGGCGATCGCTTCGATGTTCGTATCAGGCCATCGCTTCAGCGATGGCGTAAGCACTGCAAATCAGTTCGCCTTCAGGCGCTGCGCGCCTCGAATGAGTGAGTCAGCACTCCGAGGCACCTGCCTGTCCGGCGCCTCAGAATCCGTCATCTTTAGTGCGAAACGGCCGCAAACAATTCCGAGTGCATCAGCGATTGGAATTGCTGGTCGTTGGCCTTGAACTGAATCGTCAAGTCTGACCCATCGGAATCGACGGTCGTCTGGTCAACCGCGACCTTCTCGGCAGGCGTCGCGCTCATTTTTTTGTACAGAATGCCCGCCTTGACCAGCGATGACATCGTGCCGGCGGTCACGGAATCCGAGGTGACAACCGTGAGATCGAAGTTCACCCCGCTGCTGAAGTTCATGGTATAGCGCGATCCCAGGATCCGCTTCTTGATCGTCTCGTAGTCGGCTACCTTGGCCGCATCCCCGAGCGCGGAGCGCATCATGTTCTGCGTGCCTTGCTGGTCGAGAATGCTCCACACCGGGGCGGAGTCTACGTTGTCCATCATGTCAGCCATAGTCCCATTGGTATCGAGCGCCATCACATCGCCGTTCTTGGTGTCGAGAGCAACGCGAATCGCCGTGGAATCGGCGAACAGCAGCGTGCTGTCATCCAGGAAGGTCATGACGAAGCCGCCGTCCATCGGGTAGAGCAGCGCCTGCCCGTATTTTTGGGGCTTGTAGTTCTGCAGCTTCATCTTCTTCAGCACGGCCTTCATGTTGAAGGGACCGGCCGCCACTCCCAGACCCCGGACTCCCTGCTTGCCCGCGCGGAAAGAGGCAAAGGTCAGTGTGTCCACATCTTTATCGGGGTCGATGCCGATGTTCTTGAGCGCACCCTCGAATTGCTTGATGTTGTCGGGCATCAACTGTTGCTTCAGTTGCATCGCGGTGGGCGAGTCCTTCAGGGCGCGATAATCCACCGAGATCAACTGCAGCAGATCGGCCGGGACACAGACACGGGCTGAGGAGTTCAGCGGCATGGCATAGGCCATGCTCACCAGCAGTGCGGCAACCAGGGAAACTTTCAAAGTTCTCATAACGCCTCGAGTCGGGAAATGGCCACAATTGCGTGTACCCTGTTGGATGCACGCTCAGGCCTTGTCGTTAGTAGATCGTCTTATTGTATTTTACTTGCACATCCACCCGCAGAAACAAAAGGACGAGTCCCGTTGACCGATTGGGAACGGGGAGCTCACGGGCTTCCGCGATCCACGCCGCTCTATTTGCGCACTGCTAGTCGCTGTCCGGAGGCGTCGGTGGGGTCGTGTCGTGGAGAAAATGGTCTGCATCCAAAGGCGCAGGGATCGTGCGAAATGTCAGCGGAGTCTGCTTGAGGTTGAAGCAATCAAGCAGATCGTCCGGGTTATAGGCATCGGCGTAACCCAGGGAGGCTAGGCCAAAGTTCTCCTCGACGAAGTTCAAAATGCTTCCGAAATCATGAGTGGCGTGAGAGATGTAGGCTGGCCTCGCGAAAGGAGACACCACGATCAAAGGCACCCGGAAGCCGTAAACGTAACCCGATCCCCAACTTGTGCCGTCATCCACGATTTTGGGCGGAGGAACGTGGTCGTACCACCCGCCCCAATCGTCCCACGTAATGATAATGGCCGTATTCGCCCAGTAGGAGCTGTTGCCAATGGCGTTCACAACGGCGGCCACCCAGGACGGTCCGCCGTTGTCGTTGGGGAAACTTGGGTGGTCAGAATTCTGTCCCGCGGGTATTACCCAGCTTACGGCAGGAAGTTGATGGTTGGCGATGTCGGTAAGGATTGGAGCCGGCTCCTGAGCGGTGAAAAGAACAACATGATTGACCCAGTCATCTCCCACGCATTTTGTTGCGTATGGGGGAGGGGCATTGGGGCCGCACATGTGCTGAATTGCGTTAGGAGCGGTCCATATTACGCCAGCCGTGGGAGTGTAATAGCGCCAGCTAATGCCGTTGGCATTCAGTTCGTCGGTGAGCGTGGGATGCTCGGTGCAAGGGTACATCTTTGTGGATTCCTTGCCGGTGGCATCAATCAAAGGAACAGACTCATGGGGGGGAGCAATACATCCAGCAATGGAGAATGAACCCGCGAAGCCTCCGGGATTCTCTGCTACGAAGAGATGGCTGGTAGCAGTGGGAGCGGAAGTTCCAGAAATAATAAATTGGTGGGCCGGAAAACTCGGACCCTCGTTGGTCTGGAACATCCGATCCCCAAACGTATATTGCTCCGCCATCTGGAAATAGGGCTCAACATCGGTGGGATCTACATAGTGGAATTGAGGATTAGGCGGAGGCTTAGGCACACAGCCTGTGGAAGGACACTGAATCGGGATCTTATCCGCGCCGTCCATTTTGCCGCCATCGTACATGGCTACGAATGCGAAGTGCGCATGGACAGGGTCGTAACTCACGCCGAGTGGAATGGGCGTAAGCGGGACGACTTGACCGGAAGAGTTACGTCCACTGCTGGCAATGTCGGCGCCAGCGGCCATCAGCACCGGATCATGAAACAAGTTGTCAGGGGTGCGGTTCTCCTGGAAGATGATAACGATGTGTTGAAATGTTCCCTGGGGAATTACCCGCCGGGAGGTACCGCCGCAACCGTTCATGCTCAGCAGCACCGCACCTGAAGCGAACAGCAGCAGTGAGAAACCTACCAACAACACTCGTCCCATGAGTGGACCTCGATCTTCAAGCAAACAAGTCCAAATATCTCAATTCGAATGCCGGACTTTGTGGTTCCTAGGATGAAAATATTGCGGGCGGGTTTGCCTGGTTTCTTCACCCTTGATCAGGCGAGCCTTTACAGTGTTTACGGACGGATTATCGCAGCTGGCTGTCGAAACTCCTCAGCAAACACCCGGTGCTTCAGCGATGCCAGATTGTTCTCTACATTGGCCAGCGCCCCGGTAATGGCCGCCCGTTAGAGTTCTCCTAACGCCACGAATCGGAAAATGGTCAAGAATTGCGTGTGCCTTGTTGGATGCACGCTCAGGCCTTGTCGTTAGTAGATCGTCTTGTTGTATTTTACTTGCGCATCCACAGGCAGAAACACAAGGCACGAGCCCCTTGACCGATTAGGAACAGGGTCACGTTCGAAGCGCCACGCCCTTGTGAAACCGCTCAATCGTCATCCGGGTCGGTCGGCGGCGTCCGGTCATTCAAGAAATGGTCCGCACTCAGCGGCGCGCTGATGGTCTGAAACACCAGCGGAGTTTGGTTGTAGTCGAAACAGTCCGACAGGTCATCGGCATAGGCATCGGCATAGCCCAGCGACGGCAACCCAAAAGTCCTTTCGACCAAGTTCAAAATGCTGCCAAAGTCGTGATTGGTGTGCGAGATATACGCGGCCTTGGCGTAGGGAGAAATCACGATCAAAGGAACGCGAAATCCATAAATATAGCCGGATCCCCAGCTGACGCCGTCGTTCACCACCCTGGGGGGCGGAACGTGATCGTACCAGCCTCCCCAGTCATCCCAAGTCACGATGATCGCGGTGTTAGACCAATAGGAACTTGTGCCGATCGCGTTCACGATGGAAGCTACCCACGAGGGGCCGCCCGTGGTAAGGACTGCGCCGGAGTGGTCTGAGTTATGGCCTGAAGGAATAACCCAACTCACGGATGGCAGTTGCCCATTGGAGATGTCAGTGAGGACGGGTGCCGGATTCGCGGCGGTGTAGAGCACAACGTGATTGTTCCACTCCGCCCCGGTACAGGCCGTCGCGTTGGGCGGCGGGGCGTTGGGGCCGCACATGTGTTGAATGGCGTTCGGAGCCGTCCACAAGAATCCCGCAGAGGGTGCGTAATAGCGCCAGCTGATGCCCTTGGCGTCGAGTTCGTCGGTGAGCGTGGGATGATCCATGCAGGGATACATCGTGCTCGATTCGATCCCATGGGCATCGATCTCGGCCACGGACTCGTTGGCAGGAGCCGTGCACCCGGTGTTGTTCCCGGTGTTGAGGATGCCCTCTGCATTTTCGGCCACGAAAAGGCTGCTGGTGGCCGTGGGCGCCGAGGTTCCCGAAATGATGAATTGATGCGCCGGAAAGCTGGGTCCCTCATTGGTCTGGAACATGCGGTCGCCGAACGTGTACTGCTCGGCCATCTGGAAATACGGTTGAACGTCGGCTGGGTTCACGTATGCGAACTGGGGGTTCGGAGGCGGGCAGCCGCTGGTTGCGTAGCAGGTGACCTTGATCAAGTCCGCTCCGTCCATCTTGCCTCCATCGTACATGGCAAGAAATGCAGTGTGCGAATGGCCCATGTCATAGCCGATGCCCAGAGGCGTGGGCGCGAGTTGCACGGTCTGGCCGGAAGAGTTATAGCCGCTGCTGGCGATATCGGCGCCGGCGTTGATCAGGACCTGATCCTGGAACAGATTGTCGGGAGTGCGATTCTCCTGAAAGATGATCACGATGTGCTGAATCGGTGAGGGCGTCGTAACTATCGCAGGCAAGCTGCCGGCACTGGCGCTGCCCCTGCCGCTGCTGCAGCCATTCGAAGTCAGCAGCAGTCCGATAACGAGGAGCGATGAGACTGAAAGGACACCCACAGCAGTTCGGCCCACACTGCTGCCCCGCGCGAGAGAACCCATCCGCGCCATTCTAACCTGGACCCCGGGCCCTTGCAATCGGTAACGGAAAAATAACTAGGGCAGGCGCTGGGATAAACCGCGCTGATTCAGCTCGCATTTATCCGCGAATCATCGCGGCGCGGCGCCGGATCGTTTCGGCAAAAGTCTGATCTTTGAGCGATGCGAGATTGATCTCGACGTTGGCCAGCGCACCCGTGATCGCTGCCTGGGCCAGCGCCGTGGCCGTCGTTAAATCCGATTTCATGTTGGGATTGGTGATCGGCTCGAGCATTTTCACAATCTGCGCGACTTCGTGCGCTTTCTCCGCCACACTGAGCGGAACGGCAGTCGCTTCCTTCAGCGCTGCATCAATGAAGGCCTCGCCCGATTTTTCATCGCTGGCAACTCGCGCTGCTTTGTAGGCCTTCATCACGGAATTATAGGACTCCGCATCGGCATCCACCGCGGCTTTCAATTCCTCGCGCAACGAAGTCAGGCTGGCAATCGCCGCGCTGAGTTGGGTCTCGTATTGCAGATACGCTTTCTTGCCGCGTGACATAGTCGCGACCATCGTTGCCAATCCTGCTGCCATCGCGCCTGCGGCAGCGGATGCGCTGCCACCGCCGGGAGTCGCCGTGGGCGCGGCCAGTTGCTCGACGAACGGCTCGACTCCGGCCCGCAGCCCTCCCACCGCTATCTCGCCACCCATCACCGCGGCCAGACGGTTCTCAAGAATCAGAGACGAGTCAAAATTCTCTATCTGCAGAAACCACTCGGCCGCCTGTTCCAGAGCCCTCTTGGGAATCAGCCCGACAATCTCGCTGGAAACTGGCATGAGGCCATATCGTGCCGCTTCGCGCTTCACCATCTCGAACACGCGATGGATCGGTGTTTGCTCGAAGTCGGTGAGGTTCATCGAGACCTGGGCCAGCCCGCGCACCAGAAATCCCGCGCCCTTCACAAAGCGCATGCCGCCGCTGGAAAAGCGCACCGCCTTGGCAATCTTCTTGGCGATATCGACGTCAGGCGTGTTGAGAAACACGTTGTAGGCAATAAGGAATTTGCGTGCGCCCACCACCGTCGCGCCCGCCGTGGGATGCACGCGCGGATCGCCAATGTCAGGCCGCCGCGCCGGGTTCGTCGCAATCTCGGCGCGAATGCCTTCGAACTGTCCACGCCGGATATTTTCCAAACCCTGCCGTTCGGGAATCCGCGCGGCCGCTTCGTAGAGGTACACCGGAATCTGGTAGCGCCTCCAGATTTCTGCGCCCACATGGTTGGCCATCGCCACGCAATCTTCAATTGTGACCCCGTCGATGGGAATGAACGGCACCACATCGGTCGCTCCCATGCGGGGATGCGCGCCAGTGTGCGCGTTCAGATCGATCAGTTCCGCGGCCGTGCCCACCCCGCGAATGGCAGCTTCCTGAATGGCCTCGCGCGAGCCTACCAGGGTGATGACGCAGCGGTTGTGATCGGAGTCCATTTCGCGGTCGAGCAGGTAGACGCCAGGCATCTTCATCGCATCAATGATGGCGTCAACTTTGGCTTTATCGCGGCCTTCAGAGAAATTCGGAACGCATTCGACGAGCGTGGACATAACGAATGAGAATAGCTGGCGTTAGAGTGCGGCGCAAGATTGTTGAGACCGACTGAGGCGGTGACACCCTCAGCGCCTGCCGAAAAACTTTCCGATGCCCACGCGCACCTGCACCGTGTTCACCCCCGGATTCGGCGTAGCCAATCCCGCATTGGAAACGTGCATGTAGCGCAGTTCCAGGCTCACGTTGTACTTCGCGCCGAGAATGTGCATCCCCAGAGCGGCTTGGTCCATGAAGTTGACGGTATTAGTTCCGGGAGGAACATCGTGATCGGTGAATACCGTGCCGCCGGTGAGTTCGAGATACGGCGAAATTCGCCCTCGGCGCTCGAAATTCCACTTCAGGCCGAGCGGGTCGAAGCCCACCCCGTAAGCCGTGTTCGTGGGCTGGAACATCAAGAAGACGGGAACTGCATCGACCGCATATTCAAACCGACCGCGTAGAAAGCCCGGCAGGTGTGGTCCGGTAAGAATCCAGCCATAGCGCAGCCCAGCATTGAGGGCGCCTATGTTTCCGCGGCCGCCGCTGACCGAGTGACCGCCCCCCGCCCACACCTGGATCTCGTGGCCGCCCTGTTCCGGTGCAGCCTGGCCCAGGCATAGGCACGAGCCCATCAGCAGAGACGTGATGAGGCAAATAAAAAGGCGCATCGGAGGAACACTCACCATACAGGAAGCAGTGGAGGGCGACAAACCCGGAAAGAAACGAGCATTATGCCGAGCGCTCGTTTTGCAGTTGTTCCATGGCCAGTTGCATCAGGTCGCGGGCCACCCGCGTGGTGTTGTGCCGCGCCACACCGGCCTCTTCCAGGTAATCTCCGAGCACCGGGATCACGCCGAGAGCCTCCACGGCCTCCAGATCGTTCACAATCTGGCAGGCGCCTTCAAGTTCATATTTCGCCTTCATCTCGGCGGAGGCCGGACTGCGATTGATGAGCGCGAAATCAAAAATCTGCTTTTGAGCGTGACGGTTGAGCGCGCGGATGTGATCGGCCGCGGTCAACCCAAGGCTTTCGTTGGCCTGCGTCATCAGGTTGCAGATGTATACCTTGGTGGCTGGCGATTCGACGATCGCCTGCGAGATGCCGCGCACCAGCAGATTGGGAATGAGACTGGTAAACAGGGATCCGGGGCCAATCGTGACCAGATCCGCATTCGCAATGGCTTCCAGCGTCTGCGGCATCGGCCCCACATCCGGCGGCACGAGAAACAACTCGCGAATGCGCCCCTTGCTGGCGGTGATTTTGGTTTCACCGCGAACCCGCGTGCCGTCTTCCATCAGCGCTTCGAGTTCGATATTCGACGTGGTTGCCGGATAAATGTGGCCGCGGGTGAGAAGAATCTCCGAAGACAAGCGCACCGCTTCCGAGAAATCCGAGGTCAGGGAAGTGAGCGCCGCGAGGAACAGATTTCCAAAGCTGTGGCCCTCCAGCCCGGAGCCCTTCTCGAAACGGTGGCGAAACAGCTTCGAAAGCAGGGCTTCATCCTCGCTCAGCGCGACAATGCAGTTGCGGATATCTCCTGGCGGAAGCATGTTCAACTCTTTGCGCAGGCGCCCGCTAGATCCCCCGTCATCGCTCACCGTGACCACCGCCGAAAGATCGCGGATGAAAGGCGCACAGGGCGGTGCGCTGGGCGTCTCAGCCGGCGGGGGTACGTAGAGTTTCAATCCCTTGAGCAGGGTGGAAAGCCCGGTGCCGCCTCCGATCGCAACCACGCGCACGCCCCGAGCATGCGTGTGCGGTTGCGGGGCGGTCACGAGGTCAGCCGTCTTGGATTCCATCGGAATGGCTTTTCGGCAGGACGCTAGACGGGTTCTTCTTCGCCGAGGCCCTCGTCAGGGGAGCCCAGTTCGGCTCCGGGATCGGGATAGAGCAGTTCCGTAAATCGCGGATCCTCCGCCAGGTTCTGGAAATCGGAGTCGTTGCGCGCCTGGAACCGCAGCTGCGCATTCAGCTTCAGAGCCTCGTCCAGATGCCGTAGCGATTCTTCCACCCGCCCGGTCAGACAATCGAGCGCGGCCAGCCCGTAGATCACGTAATCTGCCTTGGAGTCTTGCTTGAGCAGTTTCTCCAGATGCTCGCGCGCCGTAACGTAGTCGCCGACGTTCATCAACGACACCGCGTAATCGAAATGCTCCTCTGGCGTCTTGAACTGGTTGGCCGCCGAGCGTTCCAGATGCTGATTGCAGATGTTGATATGCACCGAGGCCCGGTCGCACAACTCTTTGCTGGGTCCGGTGAGAACTTTTTGGAAATGAGGCTTGGCCTTATCGAACTTATGTTCCTGCATCGCTCGCAGGCCGAGCTCATAGCTCTGCAGAGCCTGCACGTAACGGGGGTCTTCCGTGGCAGTCTTTTTCGCAGTCGGTTTCTGGGCCATGTGCAAAACTCTTCCTGTGCTCCTGGGAATAGGGAAACTCCTTGCGTTGCTCTTCGTGCCTGAGCAGTAGAGTATCACTCAAACAGCAGCCAGAGGTCCAGTTGATGAGGCAGTCCCGAGTCCCAAGAGCAATCGATCCGAGGTTCGGCTTGGCTAGGTACTCGGTATTCGCAACTCGCGACTAATTCAGCGTTGCCGCGGCCAGCAGATCGATCTGCTTCCACTCGCCTTTGATGATTCCTGCCCGAATCTGGGCTGCCGTCTTGCCTTTCTTGTGCTGCTGGTACGAGTAATAGAGCTCCTTCAGGCAGGTGGCGCAGCGCGCTCCGTGCGTATTCTCAAAGCAGCTGTGCAGGCTGTTGTGGCCGATGCGGTCACAATAGCAATAGCAAGGCTGCTGATGCAGCACGGTGGGAATCTTGGCCGCCAGTTCGTAGGCATGCGTCTGGTAGGGATACTGCGCGTCATCACCCCACAAGTCAGCTTTGGTCAGGATGGGTGGAAGTTTCGTGCCTTTGGGCGGTGGCCCCGCATTATAGGCCGGAACGCCCCCTTCTTCCTGGGGCGCAGCCCATTCGGCGGACAGGCTCAGCGTCACCAGAAAGAGAAAAGCCAAGGTCAGGCCACGATAGAGAATTTTGTGTCGGAGTAAGCGCGTCATCGATAGCTCCCGGGTCTGGATATTGTAACCCGTAACCCGGCCGAACCGGGACCAGCTTGCCGGTGATTCTTGCAACGAGCGATACAACCCGCTTCCCCCCAGACGGGTTCTGTATAACAATAGAGACGCATGCCTGAAAGTTTTCGAGACCCCGGCGCAGCAGGGGAAACGGGAGTCGCTGCTCCCGCTGCGAGCCCAGGGCAACCGGCGCAACCCGCCACTCCAGTCCCGCCCATCGATGCGGCACACCCGATTCGGCTGGGTACCGGCATTGGCGTATGGCTGCGCGACCTGATCATTTCCCTGGCGATCTCCGCCTTTATCATCATTTTCCTCTACCAGCCAGTGAAAGTTGAGGGCACCAGCATGATGCCCTCCCTCGAAGACCAGGAACGTATCTTCGTGAACAAGTTTGTGTATCGGCTGGAACCGATTGAGCGCGGGGATATTGTGGTCTTCCGTTATCCCCGCGATCCCTCCAAGAGCTACATCAAGCGCGTGATCGGAATGGCCGGCGACCGCATCCGCATCGATGGCGGCCAAGTCTATGTGGACGGGCAGCCGCTGGACGAGTCCTACGTCCCGCCCGAATATACCGATTCGCGATCCTACCCGGAGATCACCGTGCCTCCGAACTCCTATTTCGTGCTGGGAGACCACCGCTCCATGTCGAACGACAGCCGCGATTTTGGCTCGGTCGATCAGAGCTTCATCTATGGCAAAGCCGTCTTCGGCTACTGGCCCATGGACAAGCTGGGAAGGGTAAGGTAGCGGCGCCGTCTTGGAGGCGTCCGGTCGCATTTCCGACGTCTCCACGCGAAGCCTCGAGTTTGGTTGCGATTTTTCCTCAGTTTTCCTCAATGGTCGGCCCTTCTTCTCTTGGTCCCTGTCGCAATCCCTGCTAAGATTCATAAAATCCACTCCTCGGAGCGAGAATGCAGGCTATCCTTGCGCTGGAAGACGGCAAAGTCTTCCGAGGCAAAGGCTACGGCGCCGAAGGCGAATGCTACGGCGAAGTCGTTTTTAATACTTCCATTACCGGATACCAGGAAATTTTCACCGACCCTTCCTACTCCGGCCAGATCGTCGTTTTAACCAACCCCGAAATCGGCAATTACGGCACCAATCAGGAAGACAACGAGGCCACGCGTCCGTGGATCGAAGGCCTGATCGTGCGCGAGTTCTCGAAAGTCAGTTCGAACTGGCGCTCGCAGCAGGTCGCCGAGGAATATCTCGAACAATTCAAGGTACCGGTGCTTTCGGATATCGACACGCGTTCATTGGTGCGGCACTTGCGCGATCACGGAGTCATGCGCGGAGTAGTCTCGACCATTGAGCACGACACGGAAAAGCTGGTGGCCAAGGCCCGCTCGATTCCCAAGATGGACGGCACCGATCTCGCGAAAGAAGTCAGCACCAAGCGTCCGTATGTGTGGGAAGTGGGCGAACGCTCGCACGAGCCGGTGGCCGTTGTCGGAGTGAAAGACGAGCCGGCGCGCTTTCACGTGGTCGCCTACGATTTCGGCATCAAGCAAAACATCCTGCGCAAGCTCCGCGGCGAGGGCTGCAAAGTCACGGTAGTCCCGGCGCAGACTCCAGCGGAAGACGTGCTCGCGTTGAAGCCGGACGGAGTGTTCCTATCGAATGGCCCCGGCGATCCGGAGCCCTGCACGTACGCGGTGGATTCCATTCGCAGATTGATGGGAAGGCAGCCGATCTTCGGAATCTGTCTGGGACATCAACTCACCGGCATCGCGCTGGGCGGGAAAACCTTCAAGCTGAAATTCGGCCATCACGGCGGAAATCATCCGGTGAAGCAGTTGAAGACGGGCAAGATCGAGATCACAGCGCACAATCACAACTTCGCCGTCGACCCGGATTCGCTGGCGCAGAGCGAGGTCGAGTTCACTCACATGGACCTGAACGATCAGACGCTCGAAGGCCTGCGCCACCGCAACCTGCCGCTGTTTACCGTGCAATATCACCCGGAAGCCGCGCCCGGCCCGCACGATTCGCATTATCTGTTCAAAGAGTTCACGAAAATGATGGAGGAGTGGAAAGGGTGAAGCGAACGCAGGCAATTGCGCTTTTGGCGGGTCTGTTTGCGTTCACCTCATCGTCTTTCGCAACGACCTGTGTTTGGGGCAAGAAATTTAAGACTCGTAAGGTTTGTGGGATCGTCCGGGATGTAAGTGGTGCAGAGATTCCGGACGCGACTGTGCGGGTGGAGAAGGTGGAGACCGGGGAGGTTATTGCCAAATCTCAATCGAGCGCCAACGGGTCTTTTGCACTGGCGGATGTGGCTAGTGGAGATTACGTAATAAGGGTCAAGTTCAACGGTTTCTGGGACGCTTCCCAGAACTTCCGACTAGATGGCCCAGTGAAAGGCACAGGCTGTTCCCATCCAATTCGAGTGGTGATGAAGCCAGCAGGCTCGTGCAGCTATGTCGAGAACGCGTGGAAAAAAGGGCTTTGAAAGGGCGCGCCTTCAAGGCGCGCCTTTAAGAGATGAGATAAATTTGTCATCCTGAGCGGAAGAAGATCGTTCGCGAGGCGAACGATCTTCGTAGTCGAGGGACCTCGTGTTTTGTTCGAGGCCCAAGGGACACAAAAGGTCCCTCCACGCGTGAGTTGATCGCAAAGCGATCAACTCACTTGGTCGGGATGACAAGAAATTCGTAACGAAATAAATAATGCCAAAGAGAACTGACATCTCGAAAATCCTCGTACTCGGCTCCGGGCCCATCATCATCGGGCAGTCGGCCGAGTTCGATTACTCCGGTACGCAGGCCTGCAAGGCGCTCAAGTCCGAGGGCTTTGAGGTCGTGCTGGCCAACTCGAACCCCGCGACCATCATGACCGATCCCGAATCGGCCGACCGCACCTACATCGAGCCGCTCACGCTGGAGTATCTGGAAGAGATTATCCGCATCGAGCGCGAGATGTCGCCCGGCGCGGGTTTTGCCGTGCTGCCCACAGTCGGCGGCCAGACAGCGCTGAATCTGGCCATCGAACTTTCCGACGGCGGCGTGCTCGAGAAATACAATGTCAACCTGATCGGCGCCAATGTGGCCGCGATCAAGAAGGCCGAAGACCGCCTCTTCTTCAAAGACGCGATGCAGCGTATCGGACTCGACGTCCCCAAGTCCGCGCTGGTCAATAACACAAAAGACGGTGTCGAATTTGCGGGCAAGATCGGTTTCCCGGTTATCGTGCGTCCATCGTTTACCTTGGGCGGTACCGGCGGCGGCATCGCCTACAACCGCGAAGAACTCGGAGAAGTTCTCGCCCGGGGTCTCGATCTCTCACCCGTGCACGAGGCCCTGATCGAAGAATCCGTACTGGGTTGGAAAGAGTTCGAACTTGAGGTGATGCGCGATACCCGGGACAACGTCATCATCGTCTGCTCGATCGAGAACTTCGATCCCATGGGCGTGCATACCGGCGATTCGATTACGGTCGCTCCCGCGCAGACGCTCACCGACCGCGAGTACCAGGCGATGCGGGATGCCTCAATCGCGGTGATCCGCGAGATTGGCGTCGACACGGGCGGATCGAATATTCAATTCGGCGTGAACCCTGAGACCGGGCGCATGGTGGTGATCGAGATGAACCCGCGCGTGTCGCGCTCCTCGGCGCTGGCATCGAAAGCCACAGGATTTCCCATTGCCAAGATCGCCGCCAAACTGGCCGTAGGCTACACGCTCGACGAAATTCCCAACGACATCACGCGCAAGACTCCAGCCTGCTTTGAGCCCACGCTCGACTATGTCGTCGTGAAGATTCCCAAGTGGCAGTTCGAAAAATTTCCCGGCGCTGACGATACGCTCGGCCCGCAGATGAAATCCGTCGGCGAAGTGATGGCCATCGGCCGCACCTTCAAAGAAGCGCTGATGAAGGGCATTCGCTCGCTCGATACCGGCAAAAAAGTCGGCTCCGATAAGATCGAGCCCAAGATTCTCACCCAGCGCCTGGTCACGCCGCATCCCGAACGCCTGGCCTACGTACGCTACGCTCTGCGCCAGGGACACACGGTCAAGCAGATCGCCAAGATGACTTCCATGGACCCCTGGTTCCTCTACCAGCTTAAGGAAATCAACGACCAGCAGCTGGAGCTGGAAAAGCACCCGATGGAATCCATCCCGACCGAGGTGCTGCGCGATTCCAAGCGCATGGGATTCTCCGATGGTCGCCTGGCACAGGTCTGGCGCCTCGAAGGCCAGGAAAAGGTTCGGCACCTGCGCAAGAAGCACGGCGTCATGCCTGTCTACAAGCGCGTGGACACCTGCGCCGCCGAATTCGAGAGCTTCACGCCCTATCTCTACTCGACCTACGAAGACGAAGACGAGGCTGCGCCCACCGACATGAAAAAAGTCATCATTCTGGGCAGCGGGCCCAACCGCATCGGGCAGGGGATTGAATTCGATTACTGCTGCTGTCACGCCGCGTTCGCGCTGCGCGATGACGGTTACGAGACGATCATGATTAACTGCAATCCCGAGACCGTCTCTACCGACTACGACACCAGCGACCGCCTCTACTTCGAGCCGCTCACCTTCGAAGACGTGTGGGCGATCTACCAGCATGAAACCTCGAAAGGTGCGGACGTCGGCGTCATTGTGCAGTTCGGCGGGCAGACTCCTCTGAACCTGGCGCTGCCGTTGAAAGAAGCCGGCGTCAAGATCATCGGCACGTCCCCCGAATCGATCGACCTCGCCGAAGACCGCAAGCAGTTCAACAAGCTGCTGGAAGAATTGCAGATTCCGCAAGCCCCGGGCGTGATGGCTACCTCCATCGAAGAAGCGGTCGAAGGCGCCAAGCGCATCGACTATCCAGTGCTGGTCCGCCCTTCATACGTGCTCGGCGGACGCGCCATGGTCATTGCCTACGACGAGCAATCGATCGTGCGCTACATGCAGGAAGCGGTCGAATACTCTCATGACCGCCCGGTGCTGATCGATCACTTCCTCGAAGACGCGATCGAAGTCGACGTCGACGCGCTCTCCGACGGCGAGGATGTTGTCATCGGCGGAATCATGCAGCACATCGAAGAGGCCGGCATTCACTCCGGAGATTCCTCCTGCGTGCTGCCCGCAGTCGATATTCCGCAACACTTGCTCGACCGCATGCGCGATTACACTTTCAAGCTGGCCAAGGCGCTTAAGGTCGTCGGCCTGATGAATATTCAGTTCGCCATACCGCGCGGGGACGGCGGTTCCGGCAATGGCGCGCAGGGCGGGAAAGTCTACGTGCTCGAAGTGAATCCTCGCGCTTCCCGCACCGTGCCCTTTGTTTCGAAGGCCACGGGCGTGCCCATGGCCAAGATCGCCGCCCGCCTCATGACTGGCCGCAGGTTGCGCGAATTCTTGCCGGACTTCATCGACCGCCGCACCGATCTTGACACCGGAAGCTGCTATTACGTGAAGTCGCCGGTATTCCCCTGGAGCAAATTCCCCGGCGTGGACACCGTGCTCGGCCCGGAGATGAAATCCACGGGCGAAGTGATGGGCGTCGCCGATAACTTCGGCGAGGCCTTTGCCAAGGCGCAACTGGCTGCGGGACAAAAGCTGCCCACCAAGGGAGCCATCTTCATCAGCGTGACCGATCACGACAAACGCCATGTCGCGCCCGTCGCCCGCAAATTCGTCGACATGGGATTCAAGCTGGTCGCCACCGCCGGCACGGCCGACGTGATCGAGTCCGCCGGCATGAATGTGGAACGCGTCTATAAGGTCAAAGAAGGGCGGCCCAACGTAGTCGACTTCATCAAAGGCCAGCGCATCCAGCTCATCGTGAACACGCCCACCGGACTTGAGCCCTGGTTCGATGAGAAGGCGATTCGCCGTGCGGCTGTGATGGCGCGAATTCCCACCATCACGACCCTAGCCGCCGCCCGTGCCGCCGCTGAAGGCATCGCCGCGCTGCAGCGCGGAGAAATCAGCGTCCGCGCCCTGCAGCAGTTGCACGCTGAGAGAATGACCACCCCCAAGTAACAACCCAGCTTGTGTGATCAGGGTGGACGAAGACTTCCTCCTCTACCTCCGCAATGAGCGCGAGGCCATTCCGCTGCTCTGCCCACCCCGGAAGTGATACGCTTAGGACCGTTATGCTCCTGCACGGAATTTTCCCTCCGATCACTACGCCGTTTTATCCTGACGGCAACGTCTATTTCAAAAAGCTGGAAGCCAACGTTGAACGCTACTCGCGCACGCCCGTGGCCGGCATCGTCGTGCTCGGCTCGACCGGCGAGGCCATTATGCTCTCCGACCAGGAGCGCCGCGATGTGCTCAAGACGGCGCGCCAGGCTGCTGCTCCCCACAAAGTCCTGATCGCCGGGACCGGCATCGAATCCGCCATCGAGACCCTGCACCTCACCGAATACGCCGCCGAACTCGGCTATGACGTGGCCATGGTGCGCACGCCGCATTACTACAAAAGGCAGATGGCGCCCGCGAATCTGCTCGCGTTTTATCGCACGGTCTCCGACCACTCGCCCATCCCAGTCATCATCTACAACTTCCCGCAGGCCACCGGCTACGACATGCCTGCGGAGGTCGTGATCGAACTCGCCGAGCACCCCAATCTGATCGGGATCAAGGAATCCAGCGGCGATGTGGAAAAAGTCCGCAGGATGGTCGCAGGCACGCGCCACATAAAGCGCAGCGCGACTGTGACCGAAACCTTCGACGCCGTGACTCCGCGCATGCTCGCTGCCGGGAACGCCGCGCCCAGCGAGGGCGGGGAATTGGTTCCGGTGGGAGCGTTGTCGGGAGCCATAGAAGCCAAGCCGTCTTCCTCGGCCGTGACCGTCGTTGGCAAGATGAAAACGCGTCAGAAAGAAGTTGGATTCCAAGTCTTGGTGGGAGCGGCGCACAAGCTGCACCCCTCCCTCGATGCCGGCGCCGTCGGCGCGATTCTAGCTTTTGCCAACCCGGCGCCCACTGCCTGCTATGAAATCTACGCGGCATGGAAAGAAGGCGACGCCAATCTCGCCAGCCTGAAGCAAGAGCGAATTGCCAAAGCGGCGCAGCGCGTGGGCGACCTCGGCGTCCCCGGATTCAAGTACGGCATGGATTTCAATGGATACTACGGCGGCCCCGCGCGCCTGCCATTTCTGCCGCTGACGGCAGCACTCAAGCAGGAAGTTGAGCAACTCCTGGCGGATATAAGGAACTAGCAGTTCTGCCTGGGACTCGAGGGTCCCGGAAATCGAAATAGTTCCCTACCGCTTGTGATTCAAATCACAGACGGCGTATACTGATTCTAACGAACGTTCGAATTGTCCGCGCTTCGAAGATTATGGGGAGTCCTTCCACCGCAACTCGAGTTTCGACGCGCCGTCACCGCATCGCGCCTCCGCCCGAGACGCGCTATGACAAGCGCCTCGCTGAAATCCTCGCTCACGCCACCGAGGTCTTTTGCAAGAAAGGCTACGAGGGCGCCTCCATGCGCGATCTCTCGCGCGCGAGTGGCATGTCGCTGGCGGGCCTGTACTACTACTTCGCATCCAAAGAACGGCTGCTGTACCTGATTCAGAAACACACGTTCAGCACGATTGTCGAGCGGCTGAAAACGCGCCTGCAGGGGGTCGACGATACCGAAGATCGCATCCGCATCTTCATCCTCAATCACCTGGAGTATTTTCTCGCCAACCAGTCGGCGATGAAGGTTCTCTCCCACGAGGACGAAGTCCTGAAAAACGGTTTCGGCGCGGAAGTCGCGGCCATCAAGCGCGAATATTACCGCATCTGCGTGGGACTGCTGGACGATTTGAAACGCGAGCGCGGCCTGCAGTTTTCCACACGCATCGCCGTGCTCAGCCTGTTCGGCATGATGAACTGGATTTACACCTGGCACAAGCCGCGCGTAGACGCTGATGCCGAATCCATCGCACGGGAGATGGGCGATATATTTCTGCGCGGAGTGATGGCGAACGGTAAGGGTCGCAACTGACAGTGCGGCCGAGCTCAGGGTCAACGGTTTCGTGGAAGGGCCCGCCTCAGGCCGTGGCGCTAAAAAAGCCTTGTGGAAGGCCACGGCTTCAGCCGTGCCGAGAGCAAGAGATTCGTAAGAGGACATGGCTTCAGCTGTGCCGTTAAGGGCAAAGAGAATTTGGGCTTCAGCCCCTGTGGGCTAGACATTTATCAAGGAGCAATCTGATGGCAACGACAATCCAGCCGGCGACCGGCGAAACCACCAAGCAACTCGTTAACTACCGCACCGACGGCGGCGTGGCCGTGATCGAGATGTGCGATCCTCCCGCCAACACTTACACCTACGAGATGAATCGGCAGCTCGACGACGTGATCCTGAAGGCGCGCATGGACAACGACGTCTGCGTGATCCTCCTGACCGGCGCGGGTGATAAATTCTTCTCCGCCGGCGCCAACATCAAGATGCTCTCCAGCGTCGATCCCACGTTCAAGTATTACTTCTGCCTGCACGCCAACGAAATGCTGTTGCGCCTCGAGCACACGCCCAAGCTGGTGATTGCCGCCATCAACGGCCACTGCGTTGGCGGAGGCCTCGAGATCGCCATGGCTGCCGACATCCGCATCGCCCGCAAAGATGCCGGCAAGATCGGTTTGCCGGAGGTGAACCTCGGCGTCCTTCCCGGCACCGGTGGCACCCAGCGCCTTTCGCGGCTGGTGGGCAAGAGCAAGGCGATTGAGTTGATGGTCACTGGCAACACCTTCTCGTTCGAAGAGGCGCAGGAACTCGGCATCGTGAACGACATTTTCGAACGCGATGGCTTCATGCAGAACATCATGGAGTACGCCCGCCAGTTCTGCCCGCCCAACAAGGCGTCGAAAGCCGTCGGCCGCATCAAGCGCGCGGTGCAAACGGGCTGGGAGATTCCGATGGAATCGGCTCTGGCGGTCGAGCGGGAGAATCAGCAGTTGCTCTTCCAGAGCGAAGACGCGAAAGAGGGCCTGGCCGCCTACGTAGAGAAGCGGCCGGCGACGTTCAAGGCGAAATAGCTCGTGTAGGGGCGGACGCATTCGTACGCCCCCAAGCGGAGTGAGGTTGGACGAAGGATTCGGAATGTTGGCAGCAACGAACGCGAAAATTCAACCCGGCCAGCTCCTCATCAACGGCGAGTGGGTCAGTGGCTCGAAGCAATTTGACACCACCAATCCCGCCACGGGTGAGGTTTTGACTCAAATCGCCGAAGCCTCGCCTGCCGACGTTGATCGCGCGGTCTCCGCCGCCCGCCGCGCCTTCGAAGATCGCAATGGCCCCTGGCGCAAGCTTTCCGCCAGCGAGCGCGGCCGCCTGATCTGGAAGCTGTCCGACCTGGTCGAGAAGCGCATCGACGCACTCGCCGAACTGGAAACCCTCGACAACGGCAAGCCGATTTTCGAATCGCGCTACGTCGACATGCCGATGGTCATCGATGTTCTGCGCTACTACGCAGGACTTGCGACTAAGATTCACGGCGAGACGGTCAACACCTTCGAGACCGCCTTCACCTATACTCTGCGCGAGCCCGTGGGTGTGGTCGGCCTGATTGTGCCCTGGAATTTTCCGCTCTTGCTCGCCTCCTGGAAAGTGGGTCCAGCACTGGCGTGCGGAAACACACTGGTGCTGAAGCCCGCGGAACAAACTCCGCTGACCACACTGAAATTCGGAGAACTGGTGATGGAGGCCGGATTCCCCGCGGGCGTCGTCAACGTCGTCACGGGCGGGCGGGAAACGGGCAAAGCCATCGTCGCGCACCCGGGCATCGACAAGATCGCCTTCACGGGTTCCACTGCGGTCGGCAAAGAAATCATGCGCGGCGCCGCCGACACGCTCAAGCGCGTGACCCTGGAACTGGGCGGCAAATCTCCCAACATCGTTTTTGCCGACGCCGAAGTCGACAGCGCTGTAAAAGGCGCAATCAACGGCATCTTCTACGGCAAGGGTGAAGTTTGCAATGCGGGCTCGCGCCTGTTTCTGGAAAGCAACCTGAAAGACGAGTTCATGGAGAAGTTGGTCGCGCGCGTTTCCAAAATGCGTCCCGCGGATCCGCTCGACCCCAAGACGCGCCTCGGCGCAATCGTAAGCCAGGAGCAGATGCAAACTGTCCTGAGCTTCATTGACGCCGGAAAGAAGGACGGCGCGAAACTGGTGGCCGGCGGCAATCGCGTTGCTGTTAATGGAGACAAGGGATTCTTCATCGAGCCCACGATTTTTGGCGACGTGAAAAATGATATGAAGATTGCCAGGGAAGAGATCTTCGGCCCGGTTCTTTCGGTGCTGACCTTCGATGACGTTGACGAGGTAATCGAGCAAGCCAACAACAATCCATACGGCCTGGCGGCGGCGGTCTGGACGCGCGATGTGAAAAAAGCTCACAGCGTCTCGCGCCGCCTCAAAGCGGGCACGGTATGGATCAACACTTACGGTTTGATGGACGCGTCCCTCCCGTTCGGGGGATACAAAAGTTCCGGCTTCGGCCGCGAACTGGGCGCGCACGCCATCGAGCATTACACGGAGCTGAAAACAGTATGGCTCAACATGGGATGAACCATGATCACCACGGAGGTACCACGGAGGTCACAGAGAAGCACAGAGAGGTTTTTCCTCAGTGTTTCTCTGTGTCCCCTGTGGTGAAGAGGTATTAACTTATGCCTGGGAAAGTAGCAAAAATCGGAACTTTTAGTGAGTGGATTGGTCTGTTCAACGACTGGCGCAAAGAAATCGGCGTGAACACGGACGACATCGAGGCCTTCCACTTCGATACGCTCTACGGCGCCATCGATACCGAAGAAATCGAGTTCGGTTCATACAAGGGCCGCCGCAAGTGGGAGAACCTGCGCCAGATTCCCACCCAACAGATGCGCGACGCCCTCATGAACATGATCGTCTACCAGGGCGACACCGAGTTCGCCAGCGTCGAGCAGCAGCGCAATCTGCTCGACAATGCGCCCACCGACTGGGATCGCCGCGCCATCACCCGCGTCATGATCGAAGAGATGCGCCACGGCTGGCAGATGTGCGCCCTGCTGGTCGACCACTTCGGATATTCGGGCAAGGTCGAAGCCCAGAAGATGCTGGAGCGCCGCGCCTTCGAGAACAAGCGCCTGCTCGGCGCGTTTAACGTCGACGTCGACAACTGGATGGACTTTTTCACCTACACCGATTTCGTCGATCGCGATGGCAAGTTTCAGCTGCAGATGCTGAAGTATTCTGCCTTTGCGCCGCTCGGCCGCTCCATGTCCTACATGCTGCGCGAAGAGGCTTTCCACATGGGCACCGGCAACGACGGCTTGCGCCGCATCGTGGAGGCGGGCGTGATTCCGGCGTGGCTGATCCAGAAATATCTGAACAAGTGGATTTCGAGTTCTTATGACCTGTTCGGGACCGATCATTCTTCTTCCGCCCACTGGGCCTACGTTTGGGGCGTGAAGGGCCGCTACGACGAGCCCAAGAATGATAACGAGCCGGACCTTGATGATCTCAACGATTACAACCGCAACCTCTATCGTGACGAGGTAGCGGGATTGATCGAGCGCTTCAACCACTCGCTGAAGCCGGGCGAGCCCAGGTTATATGCACCCAATATCAAGTTCAACCGCGCCATAGGGAAATGGGCGGGCCAGAAGTTCCATGCGCAGACCGGTGAACCGCTCGACGGTCGCGCCTACGAAGAGCATTTGAAGGAGTACATGCCTTCGGCGGCGGACAAGAAACTGTTGCTGGAAATCATCGAGACCGAGAAGAAGTGGATTGCCGAAAAGACGGGTGCGCGCGATCCGCTGGCCAGCATCGGAGAAGTGCGCAAGTCCGCGATCAACCTCTAGGTTTTCGTATGCCCACGACACTCACTGACGCCAATCTAGCGAGGATCTCGCTTCGGATCGAAGCCTCCATCGCGCGTATTGTCCTGCAGAATCCTCCGCTCAATGTGATCGACATCCAGATGATGGAAGAACTCGCACGCGTTTTGGCGGAGATCGAAGCGCAGTTCGCCGTTGCCGTAATCGTGATCAGCGGGGCAGGGAAGGCGTTCTCCGCGGGCGTGGACGTGGCCGCGCACACGCCGGACAAAGTCGAGGAGATGCTGACCAGGTTCCACGGCGTGATCCGCGCGCTGGTCGCGACGAAAAAAGTAACGATCGCTGCGGTTTACGGCCATTGCCTGGGCGGCGCCGCGGAACTGGCGATGGTTTGCGACCTCGTGTACACGGCCAACGACGCGCAATGGGGATTCCCGGAGATCAAACTGGGCTGCTATCCGCCCGTAGCCTGCACGGCACTGGCGGCTCTAGTCGGCCAGAAGCGGGCGGCGGAACTGATCTTGACTGGCCGCTCGATGGACGGCAAGGAAGCGGCGGAAATCGGATTAGCCACTGTCGTCGTGCACCCGGCGCAGTTGTCCGGTGCGGTTGATGAATGCGTGAGCCGGTTGCTGACTTTAAGCCCGGCGGCGCTAGCCATCGCGAAAAAAGCTTCCTATGCCTGGGACTCGATACACTTCGACAAAGGACTCGCGCGCGCCGAGAAAATTTATTTCGAAGACCTGATGAAGACTGCCGATGCCCACGAAGGCATCTGCGCCTTCATGGAAAAGCGCCCGCCAAAATGGGCGGGGAAGTAGAAGCGTCGGCGAATATGGACTACGAGGTCACTCCCGAACAGGTGAAGACCAAGCGCGATGCCGGCGAGCCCTTCATCCTGGTCGACGTCCGGGAGCCGTGGGAGTTTGAAACCGCGCGTATCGATGGCTCGCGTTTGATGCCCATGGGCGACGTGCCGTCGCGGGCCAATCAGGAACTCGATCCCGAGGATCACATCGTAGTGATCTGCCATCACGGCGTGCGCTCGATGAACGTCACCGCATGGCTGCGGCAGCAGGGATTTGAAAAAGCGCAATCCATGCGCGGCGGCATCGATGCCTGGTCGCGCCGCGTGGATGCCAAAGTGCCGCTGTACTGAGATCAGCTTCTAGCGCGGAGTTTGCTGGAAGCTAGCAGCTAGGGGCCTTGTGAAAAAGCAACTAATTGAACTTCGCGTCAACGGTCGCTCGCACGAAGTGGCCATCGAGCCCAGCGCGCTCCTGCTCGACGTACTGCGGCAGGAGTTGCAGCTGACCGGCTCCAAGCGCGGCTGCGATGATTCTTCCTGCGGAGCCTGCACGGTTCTGGTCGACGGCGTTGCCATGATGTCCTGCACTTTGCTGGCCGCCAGTTGCGAAGGACAGGGGATCACCACCATCGAGGGCGTCACCGAGCACGGCAGTCTGGCCGCTATTCAGAAAGCCTATGGAGATTGGGGCGGCGCGCAATGCGGCTATTGCACGCCGGGATTCATTATGACCGTGAAGTCGCTGCTCGCCGAAAATCCCGACCCCACGGAAGACGACATTCGCAATGCATTAAGCAGCAATCTCTGCCGCTGCACCGGCTACAACCAGATGTATGAGGCGATTCGCTCGGCGATTAAAGCGAAGCAGACGAAAGCGTAGCGCCGGCATCTTACCGGCTGTCCCGAGGGCGTCCCGCCCTCGGAGGCGGCGAGGAGTAGGCGGCCAGGAGTCGGTGACGAGGAGCGCCGCCGCAACAGCCGCAGAGCGGCGGAATAATTTAGCCCAGGGCGTAAGCCCTGGGTAGAGGAGATAAACGACGGAAGTCCCGGAGGGACGGCACGCACTGTCGAGCTGCGCTCGACCGGACGGGCGAGGGCGCCCGTCCCCACATGAGTTATGCAGAAAAGTGATTTTTCCATCATCGGCAAGCCCACTGCCATGGTCGACGCAGCCGAAAAGACCACTGGCTCGGGCAAATATACCGACGATCTCAGCCTGCCCGGCATGCTGGTCGGCAAGATTCTGCATTCGCCCTACCCGCACGCCCGCATTACGAGCATCGATCCCTCCCGCGCCGAAAAACTCGAGGGCGTCATCGCCGTGGTGGTTGGCAAAGACGCGCCCACTCCGTACGGTATTCTTCCCGTCGGTCACGACGAGCACGCCCTCGCTCTCGACAAAGTGCGCTATGTCGGCGACAACGTCGCCTGCGTCGTCGCTACGTCGGAAGCGATTGCCGAAAAAGCACTCGAACTGATCGATGTCGATTACGAAGTTCTGCCCGCCTACTTCGATCCCGAAGAATCGATGAAGGCCGGGGTGGATCTGATCCACGACAACAAGCCCAACAATCTCGAGAAGGATTATCACCACGTCTTCGGCGATCCCGATAAAGGGTTTGCCGAGGCCGATGAGATCGCGGAAGCGCGCTTCATCTCGAACGAAGTAACCCACGCCGCCATGGAGCCGCACTCCACGCTGGCGTCGTTCGAGCTCGATCCGCACACCGGCAAGCCCGGACGCCTTACCGTCTGGTCCTCGACCCAGGTGCCCTACTACCTGCAACATAAATTGTCGCTCGTGCTCGAAATGCCGATGGCGCAGATTCGCGTGATCAAGCCTCTGGTCGGTGGAGGCTTCGGCGGCAAGAGCGAAGTCATCCCGCTGGAAATCATCGCCGCCATCGCCGCGCGCAAAGCGCAAGCCCCAGTCAAGATCACGTACACGCGCGAGGAAGTGTTCTGGGCGCATCGCGGGCGACCGCGCACCATCATCGATCTGAAAACCGGCGTAAAAAAAGACGGCCGTATCACTGGCGTGAAAGCTCGCGTGGTGCAAGACGGCGGCGCGTACTGCTCCTATGGCGTGGTTACGATCCTATATTCCGGCGCGCTGCTCGGCGCCCTCTACGACATCCCCAACATTCAATACGACGGCTACCGCGTGCTCACCAACAAGCCCGCCTGCGGCGCCATGCGCGGTCACGGCACGGTCAACGTCCGTTTCGCCTTCGAATCGCAGCTCGACGAACTGGCCGCAAAGATCGGCATGGACCCTGCGGAAATCCGCGAGCGCAATCTCTTGCAGCCGCCATGCATCACAGTCAATGGCCTGCGCGTGCAAAGCTACGGGCTGCCGGAGTGCATCGAAAAAACGGTCGAGCGCTCGGGATGGAAGCGGCGCAAAGGCAAACTTCCCAAAGGACGCGGCCTCGGTATCGCCTGCAGCCACTATGTCAGCGGCGCCGCCAATTCTATTATTCGCTCCGACATGCCGCACTCCACCGTGAACATCAAGATCGATCGCGATGGCGGAGTCGTGGTCTACACGGGCGCATCAGAAATCGGCCAGGGCTCCGATACCATGACCGCGCAAATCGCCGCGGAAACGCTGGGCTGCACGCTCTCTCGCGTGCGAGTCATTGCCGCCGACACCGATCTCACTCCTATCGACATCGGCTCCTACTCCAGCCGCGTGACTTTCATGGCCGGCAATGCCACGCTGCGCGCCGCTACTGAAGTGAAAAAACTGATCGCCGCCGCAGCCGCCAAGAAAATGAACTGCGTTCCCGATGACCTGATCTTCCGCGAGGATGCCGTGAGAAGAGGCAATGCCCGTGTAGGGACGGACGCATTCGTCCGTCCCGCCGAGCAAAGCGAGGCGCTCTCGGTCAGCGGCCGTGTCGAAGGCCAGATTCTCCGCGGTTCTCTGCAGCAGAAGCGGAAAGACGAAGGCCCGAAAGACTCCCTGACCTTCGAGGAAGCAGTAGTCGCGGCCATCGATTTCCACGGGGCGCTCACCGGGACCGGTTCCTACGCGCCTCCGCCGGAAGCGCGCGGCGGCAAGCACAAAGGCGCGGGCGTTGGCCCCTCGCCAGCCTACTCATATTCCGCGCAAGTCGCCGAGGTCAGCGTCGACCAAGACACCGGCGAAGTCACGGTTCACAAAGTCTGGGCCGCGCACGACTGCGGCCGCGCCCTGAATCCCGTTTCTGTGGAAGGCCAGATCATCGGCTCGGTCTGGATGGGCATGGGTCAGGCGCTGACGGAAGAAATGGTTTGGAAAGACGGCATGCTGATGAATCCCGGCCTGCTCGAATACCGCAGCCCGTCGTCCATCGAGTCGCCCGAAGTCGAGCCCATCATCGTCGAGAGCATCGATCCGGAAGGCCCCTTCGGCGCGAAGGAATGCAGCGAGGGATCGCTGGCCGCTACCATTCCGGCAATTGCCAATGCAATCTACGACGCAGTAGGCGTGCGCTTGCACGAATCGCCATTCACGCCTGAACGAGTGCTGGCCGCACTTCGCGCCAAGAAAAATGCGAAAGCTCTGAATCTGACGGAAGGCATCGACCCGACGTCGCCCGCCAAATTTCGCGAGCACGGAGGTTCACTCTGCTTCAAAGGCAAAGGCCCAGGGCGCCACGCCCTCGACCCCTCCCGTCATGAGGCGCCTGCCGGAGGCGAGGATTGAGCCTGCCGCAATTCAAGCTGCTGCGGCCACGCAGCCTTCCCGAGGCGCTCGACTCACTCGCCCGGCACGCCGGCAACCTTCGCGTGCTCGCGGGCGGCACCGACCTCATTCCCTCCATGCGGCAGAAGCTGTTTGAGCCGGAATATGTTCTCGACTTGCGCGCCATTCCCGCCCTGCGCGGAATCAAGCCCGATGCGGAAGGCGGCGTGGACATCGGCGCCCTGACTTCGCTCCGTGCCATCGAGCGTTCCGATTTTCTGCGCCAGCATTACCCCGTGCTCACCCAAGCCGCGGCCACCGTGGCCTCGCCGGTCCTGCGCAACATGGGCACGATCGGTGGCAACATTTGCCTCGACACGCGCTGCCTCTGGTACAACCAATCGCTCACCTGGCGCAAGGGGTGCGGATTCTGTATCAAGAAAGACGGCGACCTGTGCCACGTCGCCCCCAGTGGAACCAAATGCTGGGCTGCGTTTTCCGCCGATACGCCGCCAGCGCTGCTCTGCCTTCATGCCGAAATCGAAATCGCGAGCGCCCGCGGGGCCCGCCGCATTCTGCTTCGCGATTTCTATACCGGACTCGGCGACCACTACCGCCAGCTCCAGCCAGACGAGCTTGTCACGCGCGTGGTCCTGCCGCTGTCCTCGGCGGACTACCGCGGCGTCTATCGCAAGCTGCGCGTGCGCGGTTCTATCGACTATCCGCTGGCTGGAGTTGCCGTCGTGATGAAGCGCTGCAACGGCCACGTTGCCGACGCGCGAGTTGGCATTACCGCGGTGAATCCCGCACCGTTATTGGTCGAGGGTGCGTCCGCGCTCCTGGCAGGAAAGGTCGTCGACGATGCTCTCGCCGAAGCCGCCGGGGATCTGGCGGCAAGAGTCGCCAAGCCGTTGACCACCTCTGCCCTGACTCCCGAATATCGTCGAGAGATGATTCGTGTATTCACTAAGCGGGCGATCCTGGCGGCCGCAAACTGACTCGTCTGATATCCTGCTTCCGCACTAATTACTAATCACTGACGACTGCCAACTGATGATCACCGACTGCCACATCCACATCGCGCCGATGGAAATGTTCAAGCCCGAGGCGCTGGAATTGATGAAGAAAAAGCGCCCCAACTTCGATCAGATCGCCGAATTCTGTCGCTCGCCCAAAGCCTTCCTCAAATTCATGGACGCCAGCGGCATCGATCGCGCCATGCTGATCAACTACGTGGCGCCTGAGGTCATCGGCTTCACGAGCGGTGTGAACCAGTGGGTCGCCGACTATGTGAAGGAAAATCCCAAGCGCCTGCTCTCGTGCGGCAGCCTGCACCCGCGGCATACCACCAATGTTCTCGCGGATGTCGAGCAGATCCTGCGCCTCGGGATCCAGATGATAAAGATCCATCCGCCCCACCAATTGCTCTATCCCAACGATTATCTGACGGGGGCGAAGGAACTCGAAATCATCTACCGCGCCGCCGAAGCTAACGGCGTGCCCGTGATGTTTCATACCGGCACTTCCATTTTTCCCGGGGCACGAAATAGATACGGCGACCCCATTTACGTGGATGACGTGGCCGTGGATTTCCCCAAGCTGAAAATTCTGCTGGCCCATGGCGGACGTCCATTGTGGATGCACACGGCGTTCTTTCTCGTGCGCCGCCATCCCAATGTTTATCTTGATATCAGCGGCGTCCCGCCCAAAACCCTGCTGAAATATTTTCCGCGCCTCGACGAGATCGCGCACAAAACTCTGTTCGGCACCGATTGGCCCGGGCCCGGTGTCCCCGATATCAAAAAGAATCTCGAAGATTTCCGCGCGCTGCCACTCAGCGAGTCTTTGCAGCAGCAGATCCTCAGCAAGACAGCTTTGACCATGTGGCCGGCGTAAACACGTAGGCCCGGACGCATTCGTCCGGGCCGTTCGCTTCGCATCGCGGGCAACCCATGGACTTCGAACAGGGCTGGCCGCTCCCACCCCTGTACAAGATTACTTTCCCGCTTTCGCTCCTTCGGCTTTAGTTCCCATCAGTTCGTCCGCCAACGCAGTCGCGCCGTAGATCTTGCGCAGCGCTTCCTGAATAGCGCGGGCATCCACCGAGACGGCGCGCCCTTGCACATCGCTGTAGGCGAAATTCCAGGCCAGCGACTGAATGTTGCCGTCGAAAATGATTCCGACGACTTCGCCCTTTGTGTTCACAGTGGGCGATCCGGAATTGCCTCCGATGATGTCCGCCGTGGAAACAAAGTTCAGCGGCGTTTTCAAATTCAGTTCCGGCTTCGCTTTAATCCAGCTTTCCGGCAGATTGTAGGGCGGCTTGTCGCCGTGCGCCACCGCATGCTCGTACGCCCCGCCCATCGTGGTTTCGAACGGAATCGCTCGTCCGTCCTCGCGATATCCTTTGACCTGCCCGTAACTCAGGCGAAGCGTAAAGGTCGCATCCGGAGGCTGGGTGAAGCCGCTCGCTTTAAAACGCGTCCGGGCGATGAGCGCGCCATCCTGCCGCACCACCGAGTCCACTTTGTCGTCGAATTCCTTGCGCGCGGCCAGAGCATCGGGTTCGACCGCTCGCATAGCCAAAATCATAGGATCCTGGCTCGCATCGATGGCGGCTTGCCCGCCTTCATACAATTGCTTGCGCACCTCAACATCCTCGAGTTTCGTATTGCTGATCAGATCCTTGGCCGCATCCGCCGGAGTTCTTCCCTGCAGTACTTTCTTTACGTCCGGATTGTCGTTGCCCAGCGCCTCCTGCATATCGCTCAGCGAATCGGAGAGCAGCGCGGTTTCCAGATTCTTGTAAATCGGCGCGGGCGAGAACAGTTGTTGCTCCAGCGAGGGCAGCGCCGAATCGCGATATTCGCGCAACCGGTCTTGATTCGGCTTCTGTTTTTCTTCCGCCGAGCGCACCAGTACGCGTGCGATCTGCGCCAGCCGCGAAGAGAATCCGCGCATGCGCTCCAGATAGGTCAGGTCAGGATAGATTTTCTTCTCCGTGTTGATGGCCCCGGCAATTTCCTCCCACGGGTTAGGGGCGGCGGCATTCTTGGCCGTAGCGCTAAACTCGGCTTTCAGTTTGGCTTCTTCCGCTGCTTTTTTGTCCATGATCGCCTTGTCTTGCAAGCCGCCCAGATAGCCCGTGATGGCCTTCTGCGAGTTTTGCAGCCCGAAGATGTCTTCCTTGGCGATGCGCGCGTTTTCCTCTGACTCTTTGCTGAAGTTCTCCAGCAGGGCGATGCGCCGGGCATAGAGCTTCAGCGCCGCCGGATACTGCACGCTCTTCAGGAAATCAAGCTGTGCTATGGTCTGCATCCGCCCCGTGTTGCCCGGATTCCCCGAAACAAAAATCAGCTCGTCATCCTTTACCCCGCTCGGCGACCACTTCAGATAGTTGTCCAAATGCGCGGGCTTGCCGTTCTCATAGACGCGGAAGAACGTGATATCGAGATCGTAGCGGGGATAGGTGAAGTTGTCGGGATCGCCTCCGAAGAACGCGATATCGAACTCCGGTGCGAACACCAGCCGCACGTCGGTATATTTCTTGTACTTGTAAAGGTTATAAACTTCGCCGGAATAAAACATGATGACGTCGCAGCGCAGGCCGGTTTCCGTGGCGCACTGTTTCTCAATTTGTGACGAAGCCGCGCGCGTCGCCTGGCCGGCGTCCGCCGCCGACATTCCCGGCTTCACCCCGGCATTCACTTTTTGCGTGACATCTTCAATTCCCACCAACTGGTTCAGTTCCAGATTCGGGCATTTCGCCTCTTCCGCCTGTGTTTTCGCGTAGAAGCCGGTCTTGATGTAATCGTGGGCTTCGGTCGAAAGTTGCTGCACACAGCCCGCGCCCACGTGATGGTTGGTGAAGGTCAGCCCGTCGGCCGATACGAAAGAGCCCGACCCGCCGTTGTTGAATCGCACCGACGACAAGCGGACATGGTCCAGCCACGCCTGGGTTAGTTCGAAACCGTACTTCGTTTTAATTTTTGCGGTGGGAGGTTCGTTGTACAGCCACATGCCCTCGTCGGCGGTGGCTAAGGTCGAAAAAATGAAGGCAAAAGCCAGCAGAACTGAAAGGAAGCGTTTCATCGGGGAATGTCCTTCCATGAGGAATTCTGAAGAGCAACATACAGAAATCGCGGGAGACCGTTGCGGAACTTCTTACTATACTCTGGAGCTGAATAAACTGGCAAAACCAGCGTTGCCGTGAACGTTGGAATGGGCGACCGCTGCTGGTTTCCGCCTCTTCGTAACCGCCACCGCGGTTACGTTGGGGTATTTGGAATCTGCAACGTAATTCAGGTATAAGAAAGGGTTGCGCACTGCGCCTCTCCCTCGCGTAGTCCGCTAATCCCCGAATCGCCGAAACGAAGAGCGAGAAGCAATGTCCAGCATGACCACAACCCATGCTCCCCGCGGGCTCGAGGGAGTTGTCGCCACTACTTCCAGGATCTGCTACATCGACGGCGAACGCGGCGTGCTGGCCTATCGCGGCATCGACATTCACGAACTCGCCGATCATTCCAACTTCGAAGAAACCTGCTACCTGCTCTGGTTCGGCAAACTTCCCAATCGCCGCGAGCTACGTGAGTTGCACGATCGCATGGCGGAAGAGCGCAAGCTGGACGCCTCCATCATTACGCTGCTGCGCAACGCGCCCCGCCACGCCCTGCCCATGGATGTCCTGCGCACGGCGGTTTCGGCGCTGTCTTTTTACGATCCGCAGGAAAAAAGCAACGATCGTCAGGCCAATGTCGACAAGGCGATCCGCCTGACCTCGCAGATTGCCATGATTGTCGCGGCTTACGACCGCATCCGCAAGGGCGAGCAGGTCGTGGAACCGGAGCATTCGCTCTCCCACGCCGCAAATTTCCTGCTGATGCTCAATGGCAAGCATCCTTCGCCGACCGCCGAGCGCGCTCTCGATATCGCATTGATCCTGCATGCCGATCACGAACTCAACGCCTCCACCTTTGCTGCCCGCGTGACCGCCGCGACTTTGTCGGACATGCACTCCGCCATCACTTCCGCCATCGGAGCTCTTAAAGGCCCGCTGCATGGCGGCGCCAATGAGGCCGTCTTCCGCATTCTTGAAGCCATCGATAAGTCGGGCGCCGATCCCGTCGACTACATCAAGGGAATGCTGGCCCAGAAAAAGAAAATTCCCGGCTTCGGACATCGCGTCTACCACACCGAAGACCCGCGCGCCACGCACCTGCGCGTTATGTCCCGCGATCTGGGAAACTCCAGCGGGCAAGGCAAGTGGTTTGAGATCTCGCACAAGATCGAAGAGTTCGTGAAGGCGGACAAGAAGCTGAACGCCAACGTGGATTTTTATTCGGCCTCGACGTATCACACGCTGGGCATCGACGTGGACCTGTTCACTCCCATATTCGCCGTTTCCCGCACCAGCGGATGGGCTGCCCACGTCATCGAGCAACTCGACGATAACCGCCTGATCCGCCCCCGCGCCGATTACACCGGCCCGGAATACCCGCAGCATTACGTTCCCGTCGACCAGCGCTGAAGGCCGGCATTGAAAAGTGTTTTTCCAAGGCTGGTCGCCGCAAGCCTGAAGCCGGGCGGAAGCCTGCACGCGGGGAAGCCGTTACAATAACCCCATGCCGAAATCTCCCCGCTACACGCCTGAGCACGCGGCCGCCGGCCTCGATGCCAAATTCCCGGAAATCGAGACCTGGCCCAACCAGTTTCCCGGGTACGAAATCGTGGTCGACGATCCCGAGTTCACCTCGGTGTGCCCGAAAACCGGCCTGCCCGATTTCGGCGTATTAAGCATCCGCTACATGCCCGACAAGCACTGCCTCGAGCTGAAGTCCTTAAAAGAATATCTGCAGTCTTACCGCAATCTGGGAATCTTTCAGGAGAACGTGGTCAACCAGGTGCTCGACGACGTGGTGAAGTGGGCCAAGCCAGTCTGGGCGGAAGTGAAGGGCGAGTTTCGTCCGCGCGGAGGAATTTCCACCACGATCATTGCGAAGTGGCCGAGGCCGAAGAACGGACGGCAGGACTGACGGACGCTGCCTTTAACCAGAGGCGGACGCCGCTCGTGGCTCGATGCGTTCGATCTCAACGCCACGTGTGGCCTTGACCCGGCTCACCTCGTAAGCGGCCTGCAGATTCATCCAAAACTGCTCCGTCGTTCCGAAAAACCGAGACAAACGAACGGCGGTGTCGGCGCTGATTCCGCGACGCTCAAGAACGATGTCGTTCACCCGCGGCACCGGGACGTGCAGCCGCCTGCCTAACTCATACGCCGAAATTCCCATCGGCTTGAGAAACTCCTCCCGGAGAATCTCGCCGGGATGCACTCGCCAGTGGGGAGTTCCTTTTCTGAGGATGCTTTCGTGTGCCATGATGATCCTGCGTTTCTGCCAGCTTCCTAGTGGTAATCCGTGATTCTGACTTCGTAGGCGTCGTGACCGCGCCATACGAAGCAGATTCGGTATTGGTCGTTGATTCGGATACTGTACTGTCCCTGCCGGTCGCCACGGAGTTTTTCCAGACGGTTTCCGGGTGGAATTCGTAAATCATCCAGTTCTACCGCTCCGTCGAGCATTGCCAATTTGCGCTTCGTGACGCTGGCAGGCGGAGAACCCCGCGTCTTGCCTGTGTTCCAAACTTCCGCCGTCGCTTTATCGGCGAAACTCTTGATCACCCTCCAATAATAACATTAAACGTTATTAACGGCAATCATCATTATAAACGCCCGCCACGTCATGCTATATTCGCTCGACCCGTGGCTAAATCCGACTTCCATCCCCGCGCCGCGCTGATCGTCCTCACCGCGCTGAATCTGCTGAACTACGTGGACCGAAACGTGCTCTTTGCCGTGCAGCCGCTGGTGCAGGCGGAGTTTCACGTCTCCAAAGAGCAGATTGGGTTTCTCACCAGCGCGTTCCTCGGCTTCTACATGATCGCGGCTCCCTTTGTCGGGCCTCTGGCGGACCGCTACTCGCGCAAACTTATCATCGTGCTGGGAGCCATTTTCTGGAGCGGGCTCACCTTGTTGACTGCAGTCACCCATAACTATACCGAGTTGTTGATTCGCCACACCCTGGTGGGCGTGGGCGAGGCCACGTTTGTCACCATCGCCCCAACCTTTGTGGCCGATCTTTTTCACGAGAACGTGCGCGGCCGCATTCTTGGCGTGTTCTACCTGGCGATCCCGGTCGGTTCGGCGGCGGGATATCTGCTGGGCGGATATCTGGCTCCCACCTACGGCTGGCGTTTTCCTTTCTACATCGCGGCTGCGCCAGGATTCGTGTTGGCACTGCTGGTGCTGTTTCTGAAGGAACCGCCCCGCGGGCAATTCGATTCGCTGCAAGAGACGCCGGAGCGCGGCACCGTTCTCGGCTTGTTTCGCAACCCGGCCTTCCTCACCTCGACTCTGGGCATGGCCTTCATGACTTACTCGCTGGGAGGAATTCAGGTGTGGATCCCACAGTTCCTTTACAGCGAGCGCCATTTCACCCTCGAGAATGCCAATCTGTTGTTCGGCGCCATCATCGTCGTGGACGGCATTGTGTCCGCTCTAGCCGGCGGATGGTTGGGAGACTATCTGCTGCCGAAAATGAAAAGTTCGTACTATCTGGTGTCCGCGGCCAGCATGTTGCTCGGCATTCCCGTTATGATCGTGGCTTTGTTCACCCGGGGCAAGCTGATGATCCCCGCCATCGCAGTGGCGGCATTCTTTCTGCTCCTCAACACCGCGCCCTTGAATGCTGCGGTCATCAATTCTGTCGGCGCCCATATCCGCGCCACCGCTCTCGCGGTCAATATTTTCATCATTCACATCCTGGGGGATGTGCCGTCGCCGACCATGATGGGCTGGGTCGCCGACAAGCGCTCGCTACAAGCGGCGTTTGTGCTGCCCATCATCGCCATGGGTATCTCCTCTGCCATACTGTTCTATGGAATGAAATTCGCCCCGCCGGTCGCGCTGGATGCGGCCCATACCATCCACCACTAAGGGCGCGAAGTTCCACGAAGGAAGATCGTAGTTCCGATGGCTTACGTTTATTGGATTGCCGGGATCATTCTGGCGCTCGCCTGGGCTTCCCGCATTGTGGACGCCGCCCTGGGCATGCCCAGTGTGTCCGACGTTTCCCGCCCCGAATGGGACCGCAATCCCGTGATGCCGTCCGGCAATCCTCGCGTTTCCATCATCGTCCCGGCGCGCAATGAGGAAGAAACCATTGAGCAGGCCCTGAACACGTTGCTCTCCCTCGATTACAACAACTACGAAGTGATCGCGGTCAACGACCGCTCCACCGATCGCACCGGCGAAATTATGGAGGAGATTCAGAGAAACACCCACTTCTTGCAAAAGCAGCGAGAAATGGGGCACCCACATTCCGCGCCAGATCTAAGAGTGATTCATCACGCCGAACTGCCTCCCGGCTGGCTGGGCAAGACCCACGCCATGTGGACCGCCGCCAGTCAGGCCACCGGGGACTGGCTGCTCTTCACCGATGCGGACGTGCTCTTCAAGCCCGATTCACTGCGCCGCGCGCTAGCCTATGCCGAGTCCGAACCCGCCGACCACGTCGTGCTCTTCCCGCGCATGATCATGAAGCGCCCGGGCGAGTACATGATGATCGCTTTCTTCCAGACCATGTTCATGTTCGGTCACCGCCCCTGGAAGGTGGCCGATCCCGCGACTGACGATCACATGGGCGTGGGCGCGTTCAATCTGGTACGCCGCCGCGTCTACGATGCCGTGGGCACCTACGCAGCCCTGCGCATGGAAGTGCTCGACGACATGAAGCTGGGCAAAGTCGTCAAGAACGCCGGATTCGCGCAGCGCAACGTATTCGGCGGCGATCTGATTTCGATTCGCTGGGCCCACGGCGCGCTCGGCATCGTCAACAATCTCACCAAGAACTTCTTTGCTGTACTTTCATTCCAGTCGTGGCGCACCATCATCTCCGCGCTCGGCCTGGCATTTTTGAACTTCGGCCCATTCCTCGGAATCTGGCTCGCCCACGGCTGGCAGCGCCTGCCCTACGCCGTGGCGCTCGGGTCGCTGTTCCTGATCTACATCGGCATTTACCGGCGATCGTCAGTGCCACCGTATTATTTTCTGCTTCATCCGCTGAGCGCAGCTTTGTTCATTTACAGCCTGCTGCGCTCGATGTTCCTGACCCTGTGGAATGACGGCATCGTCTGGCGCGGGACGAAGTATCCGCTGGAAGAATTGCGCAAGGGCATGGTGTGAGTACAAGCGGGACAGCACGGACGTCCAGCGGACTGGCCTCGGCGCGCGCTGGGAGAACTCACGCGGTGTGTCGAGGGCCGGGACAATGAATGGAATCACGATGTTTCGCGAATCATCGCGGTGGATGATTCCTTCTCCTGCCCAATGTGATTTCCGACTTTTTCGTACACTGTCTGGGCCATGAACATGCTGAGCGCATTCGGTCTTTTTGCAGTCACAGCCATGGTTGTTTGCTACTCACTCGAACACCGTCACCGTTCGTTCATCCTCCTGTTTGCATTCTCTTGTGTTCTCGGCTCTGTTTACGGATTCCTGCAAGGAGCGTGGCCGTTCGGGCTAGTCGAACTGGTATGGTCGGGCATTGCTGCGGCAAAGTGGTGGTCAGGCCGGAGACCGAAAACACAGCCTTGAAGGTAGATGAGCGCTATCGCGATTTTGCGCCAAGCAATGCTCAGCGAGCTACTGAATGATGTGTTGAAGTCATGATCGGGAACGAGATGACGCCGATGAGAACCGCGAGCACGAATGAGACGACCAAGGCCACAACCAGACGTGCGATCAGCTGTGACAACCGTGCTGCGTCTTCGTAAATGGGGGTCGCCAACGCACCTGCGAGACTCGAAACTCCCAGACAACACACAGCCGTCATCAACCAAACCGTAGCCCATCGCTGCGCGAAGGCTACATCGCCCTCACGCCCCCGTAGGCCGATCAGATCACCAGCTGCGATTCCGTACCCCATCGAATGAAGGTAGCTGAACGCCGCACAAGCGGAAAGCAGGATGGCAAGAGCGCCCAATCCCCAGAATCTAAAAATGTCTTGTCGATCACTAGCCGTTTTCATTGAAAAAGAAGATTACGCTTAGGCGGATTCAGAGTGCTATCAGGATTTTTCGCAGTTGACCGCCGCCGCAATCAGACCACCGAGTTCACAACACCCATATAGAGCCATCGGAAGACCAGCACGATTGCCGAAAGAGCCGCAAGGAATCTTCGAGTGAACGCCAAATACAATCCGCACACGGCCGCAAGGAACACATTCAGGCCGATGGTGACGTACAGGCGGTTGGTGTAATCCGCACCCAGCAGAACCCACCTGATGTCCCGCACCGTCGCTGAGAGAAGCAGGATTCCGCTAACAAGAAGGAGAACAAACGTAGCCTTCTCTCTTTTGTTTCTGCGCCAAGCCACGGACAAGAGAACGACGGGCACCAGCAGAGATGCGTAAATTCCGTAAATTAGAAGGTTTGACCGCATGTTTAGCTCATGACTGCGAGGATTCTATCTCACTGTTACCGCTATCAGACCCACTCAGAATCCCCTCAGTCGGGTCAATAAGTGCCATGGGGATGTTTGAACGGTTACGCTCGAATCCTGCCTGTTTGATTACCGTTCTGCGGCGGCGGTATGGTTCACACCGATCCACCCATGGAGAAAAAGGCGGCTACAAATCCCCAGTAAGCGAGGACGGGGATATTGGTCAGCACGCAAATTGCGCCCGCGACCTTGCTGCCTGTGCTGAACGCAAAAGCGCCGATCCCAATGCCGATGACCCCGATGGCTGCCAATAGCCACACCCCCGTCAGAAAACCTGGAAAGTCTGGCATATAGTCCGTGTAAGGAAGAACAGCGCAGGCGGGGCCAACAAGAGAAGCGATTCCGGCTGCTATGGTGATTGGGGTCGATGCCGGTCTCCACTTCTTCGCGAGCCATCGGCAAAACAGTACCTCAACGATGAGGGCGGCTATCAAGACCACGATAATGCTGTGAGCGAGCACAACAGTGGAAGTTTATGCGAAGGGGCGCCAGCTGTGTTGACAAAATCGGAGTAGCCTTCGGGGCGCAGAGGGCGGTACAAGCTGCTGCCAACTGACATCTCGCGCCAAGTCCGAATGTGCGCCCCGAGGCCAACTTCTGTTAACAGCCATTGCACTCGTTGACTCGGGGCGGTTTGGGCGTTCTATTGCGGCTCCTGGCCTTCCACGTCATTGCCGTAAGTCGAGGTGGTGTTCGGCGTGGCCTTCACCTTTGCTGGTTTCTTGGAAGGATAGAGCCGCCCGGCGCTGTAGTGGCCGCGCTTTTCCACGTCATAAGTCTTGGGCAGCGGCGGAATCATCGCCGCCCCTCCGCTGATCTGGCTGATGCGCCTGAGGATGATCTCCGGCCGTCCATCATAGATTTTGACCGGCCCGCGAATCTCGATCGTCCTACCCGCCAGCCGCCGCACGTCGCCCACATCTTTCAGATCGCCAGAGAAGACAACTACCGTGAACGGGCACGCCATCTGATCTTCACAAAAGTTCAGGAAGTGCACGCCCTTTACTCCTACTTTGACGCGCAAAACTTTTCCTGTCACGCACCGCGTTTCACCCACATGCTGGCCGGCCTCATGAATAGGAATGCAGTCAGAAGCGAAAACCGATGGGCACGAGAACAGCATAATTAGCAGCACGATCAAATTCGGTATCCAGAGAGGAGCGCCACAGCTTACTGCCATGCGACTGTTATGCATGGTTTAAGTCTAGGAAGGATTGCGGGGGCTGTCTGTGAGGACGAGCAGAAAAAATCGCAGGAAGTTCCGTAATGGAACTCACTCGCAGGCGTGCTTTCAATCAGCAATCAAAAATCAACAATTTCTCGAAGTCCCCACTTCTCGCGCCCGAGACGCGCGAGAAATGGGGCACCCGCTGGGACACTAGAGGAACGACTTGACTGCCGACGCCTCGTCATCCTTTACGTCGAACACCGTGTACAGCTTGGTGATCTGCAGCAGGTCGTTCACCTTCTTGGTAAGATTCAGCAGCTTCAATTCGCCGCCCTGGTTCTTGGTGGTGGTAAAAGCGCTGACCAGTTCGCCAATCCCTGAGCTGTCGATGTAGTTCACATCGGCCAGGTTCAGCACAATCTTCTTGTTGCCCTTGCTGAGCAGGTCGCGCACCGTGTCGCGAAGAATGACGCTGCCTTCGCCCAGGGTGATGCGCCCGCTGGCGTCTACGATGGTGACGCCATCCACTTGCCGTGTACCAACCTTCATTGTCACTGGGAAGCCTCCTTGCCGCCCGCGGTTGGTCCGTGGACGTGCTTGATCAGTTTGAGTTCCGTGCCTGTTGCGGACGGGCGAATCTCCACCACGTCCATAAACGAGCGCATGAGAAAAATTCCGCGCCCGGAAGTTTTGAGCAGATTTTCCGGCGCCAGGGGATTGGGAATCTTGCTCAGGTCCATCCCCTTGCCCTGATCGCGAATGGTGATGATCAGGTCGCCACCCGTCCGCTCAAACGCGAGCGTTACCTTTTTGTCCGGCGCGTAGGCGTTGCCGTGCAGCACGGCATTGACCGCTGCTTCCCGCACCGCCATGGAAATCTGCATCACTTCGTCATCGCCAAAACCCAATTCCGTGGCAACCCGGGTTGCCTTCTCCTCGGCACTATCGATTGTTTCCAGCGAAGAGTCCAGCGTGTACGAGACCCGTTGATCGGTCATGGTCATGAATGAAGTGAAGAATGAGTATACGACGAGGGAAGGCTCGAAATGGCGCAAACCCGTCCTCAGACGCTCGCCGGAAGCGTTTCCCTGCGAATGCGGTAGTTTGCCTGTACCTCGCAGAATTGTCAACGACCGGTGCGGCGACCCGGGATCCTTTGCTCCGCCTGAAATGCGGCAACGCTCAGAGCTTGCCCTGAGCTGGTCGAAGGGATTACGCCAAGCCATTTGAGGCGAAGAACCTCAAACTGCACCAAGAAGCGGGTCAGGCATATAATTTCGCCTCGTGACTCAGACCTTGGCCCCCAATCTCCGCGAGCGGCTGCAGCGCATCTTCCGCGCCACGCTTCTGGGTCTGGTGGGAGCGGTCATCCTCATCTACGGCGTAGATTTCACCGTCTTCCGCATTCGCGCAGCCCTGAATCGCAATGCCTACGGATCGGTCACCGTCACCCACTACTACGCAGTCCTGCAGAAGAACGGCAAGACTCAATTCATCTTCGATCCGCCCGCACCCGAGGCCTGCGTCAATGCGTTGTTTCCGCACTTGGGATCCCCGCCTTGCTGGTATCTCGCCCGCCATCCCGAGCAGCGCACGGACATTTAGTTTGCTGGTTCAGCGCAACGTTTCGATCCCCCCTACGGAACCGTCACCGTAATCGTCTGGCTGCCGAACGCTCCCCTGCTATCCCAAGGCTCGAACCAGCACCGTATGCGTCCCCGGCGCCAGTTCCAGGTTGGCGTTGATAGAGCTGCCGTAGTCCTGTTCGTCCGCGGTGACCGAATCGACGTAGATCGCCCAACCGGTAATCGTGTTGGCCGACGAAGCGCTGGCCACAATATTGCCCGGCGACGTCACTGCGGCTCCCGTGAACGGGCTGCTGACATTCACCGCGACCGTTCCAACGTCGACCGTGAAGGTCTGGTCGCCAAAAGCGCCAGAAGAATCCCAGGCCCGCACCAATAACGTGTGCGTTCCCGCGGAAGCCGAGAGGCTAGTGTTGATCGAGCCGACCGAGCCGCCCTGGTATTTCCCAACTCCATCCAGGTAAACCCACCAAGCCGTAATGGAATTCTTGCTGGTCGGCGTGGCCGATGCTTTGATCGTGATAGGAGAGATCACGTTGACACCTGGCAGCGGAGTGAAAACCGCGACTGCCAACACAAGGTCTTTCAGGAAGAGAAATTGGTCGTGCGGTGGCTGGAGTCTAACCTAAGAATCGGTTAAGGGCTGATTGAGAATTTGCCGGGTCAAAATAGTTAGTACAAGCGAAGGTAACGCTAAGGCGTCATCCCGAAGGCCCGCGTTTTCTCCAGCGGGCCGAGGGATCCCCCGCTGCGAATCATTTCGCCTTCTGGATTAGTCTTGCCAGTATTCGGGATGTCTGAGACCCTAGCACTCATGCTCGATCGCTCTCCTGTGCTGCGTCTGGCTGCTCTGTTTGTTTTTTCCACAATCACTCCATTCCACGCCGGCGCAACATCCTGCGCCAGCCTCCAGCAACTTGCTCTGCCCCATGTCACGATCACGGTGGCTGCGAGCGTGGCCCCGGGGATGTTCGTTCCTCCGGTTCTAAAACCCGATGAGAAAGTCCCGCCGGGGTTCCGGGCGGCGCCTGCCTTTTGCCGCGTCGTCGCCACGCTCACCCCGTCCTCTGACTCCGACATCAAAATCGAAGTCTGGATGCCGGTCAGCGGATGGAACGGCCGGTTCCGGGGCTTGGGCAACGGCGGGTTCGCGGGATACATTGCCTACAACGAATTGGCAGCGGCGGTCACGCAAGGCTACGCCGCTGCCAGCACCGATACCGGCCACTCCACCACAGATGCGTCGTGGGCCTTAGGCCATCCCGAAAAGATCGTTGACTATGGATTCCGCGCCGTCCACCTCATGACGCTCGATGCCAAGTCCATCGTAAAAGCGTTCTACGGCGACGACCCGAAGCACTCTTACTTCGCCAGTTGCTCCAATGGCGGACGCCAGGCGTTGATGGAGGCGCAGCGTTACCCCGACGACTATGACGGCATCATCGCCGGCGCGCCCGCGAATACCTGGGTGCCCATGCTGACTGGCGGCCTGAAATTAGTGCAGACGCTCGATGGCCCCGGCTACATTCCTCCCGCCAAGATTCCCGCCATCAGCACGGCCGTGCTGGCCGCCTGCGACGAACTGGATGGACTCAAAGACGGAATTCTCAACGATCCCCGCCAATGTCACTTTGATCCCTCCGTGTTGCTTTGCAAAGGGAAAGAATCCGATGCCTGCCTGACCAAGGCGCAGGTCAGTTCGTTGAAGCTCATTTACTCCGGCGCGCATGATGCCTCAGGCAAGCAGATCTTTCCCGGCATGTTGCCCGGCGCAGAAGAGGGCGAAGGCGGCTGGCAAGACTGGATCACCGGCTCCGAAGAAGGCAAGAGCGCCGCCGTATTTTTCGTGGGCGGATACTTTGCCAACATGGTCTACGAGAAGAAAGACTTCGACCTCCGCCATGCCAACATCGAAAGCGCGATGAAGCTGGCATACGAGAAAACTGGCGATTCGCTGGATGCCATGAACCCCGACCTCAAGTCATTTCTCAGCCGTGGAGGCAAACTCATCCTTTATCACGGATGGAACGATCCCGGTATTTCACCGCTGAATTCTGTCCACTACTACGACAGCGTGATCGCGGCCAACGGCCCGGATGCGGCTGTGCTCCTCTATATGGTTCCCGGCATGCAGCATTGCGGCGGTGGCCCGGGCGCAACTTCGTTCGGACAGCGTGAATCTGGTTCAAGACGCGATGCCAGCCACGACATCTTTATCTCGCTCGTCGAATGGGTGGAAGACGGCAAAGCTCCGGGAACCATCATCGCAACGAAGTATGACAAGAAAGCCAAGCCCGAAACCGTCGAGATGACGCGCCCGCTCTGCCCCTATCCGCAGGCCGCCAAGTACAAGGGCATTGACGATCCAAATGTAGCCGCGTCGTTTGCCTGCGCGGCAGAAGGGAAGTAGGGAATGTGTCTAAGGGAGCCCGCCGAAGGGAATTTGCGGAAGAGAATTTGTGTAAGAGAATTTGGGGAAAAGAATTTCTGGAAGAGAATTCGTGGAAGGCAACCCGTGGAAGAGCGGCGCTTTAGCGCCGCGTAAGGCGGTCGAGTTGATAGGGCTTCAGCCCCTGTAGTCGTGAGGCAACTCACTACTCGGTCAGCGAGCAACTACAATCCGCCGGGACCACGTGCGCCAGTAAGAAATCCGCCACCCGCCTGTAAGCGTCAATCTGATTCTCCACCCGGGCAAAGCCGTGGCCTTCGTTGTCATAAATCTTGTAATCCACGGTCGCGCCGCGCTTCTTGAGGGCATCGACCACCTGCAGCGTCTCCGATTTGGGGCAGCGCGGATCGTGGCCGCCCGCCAGCAGCAGCAACGGCGCCTTGATCCGGTCGATGGAGTGGATCGGCGAACGCTCCTCATACAGCGCTTTGTTCTTCACCGGATCGCCCATGGTAGCCAGATCGCCCTGGCGCAGTTCGGGATCTTCATTCTCGATTTCGGTGAACCAATTTACAAATGGCACAATCGCGACGCCGGCCGCCCAGGTGTCAGGCGCTTTCGTAACGGCCATCATGGTCATGTAGCCGCCATAGCTTCCGCCCATCACCGCAATCTTTTTGGGATCGAGATGCCCCGTCTGCTTGATGAAATCCACTCCAGCCAGCACATCCTGCAGGTCGCCTCCGCCCATGTCGAGCAGGTCGGCCTGCTGGAATTCCTTGCCGTATCCGGTCGAGCCGCGATAGTTCGGCGCCAGCACCATGTATCCCTGGTTCGCCGCAAATTGCACGAAGCGGTTGAACGAGTTCATGCTCTGGCCCGTCGGCCCGCCATGGATGTAAACGATGGCCGCATTCTGCCCGTTGCGCGCCATGTTGTACGGCACATAAAGAAATGCGGAGATGGTCCATTTGCCGTCGCGGCTGGGGTAATGAACCAAATAGGGCTGGACTAAATCTTCCGAACGAATGCCCCCGAGCAGCGAATGCGTGATCTGTTTCGATTTTCCGCTGGCCAGCTCGTAGACCCAAAGATCACTCGGAGCGGTGGGGCCCTCATGCAGGTAGAGTAGCCGCGAACCGTCGGCGCTGAACGCAGACTGCGCGCCGGCGGCTTCGTTTACTCCCTTGGCAATCGGCAGCGTGGTCATCCTTCCGTTGTCGAGATCGTTCATGTAGATCTCTTGGTTGCCATCGATGTTGGCGCTGAAGATCACGCGTTTGCCATCCGGCGAGAAGTTACCGCCGCGAATTTCCCATTTGTCCTGGGTGATCCAGCGAATCTTCCTGGTCTCGATATCGAGCAGCCCGATGTTGTCGTATCCATTCTCCGCATTCGAAGTCACTAGCACGCGCTTGCCGTCCGGAGAAATGTCGTTGGCCGAGAACTGCTGCTCGCCCTCGTGCGGCGTGAGCAAAGTGCTGGTCGCGGTCCCCACGTCCGCGATAAAGATGTTCGAATCCGTCCCCTTGGCCTGCTCCTGCGTGTAGACGATAAACTTGCCATCCTTCGACCAGATGGGATCGACGTTTCCCTTATCCTGGGGCGTCTTGGTGGTGAGATGCTTCACTTCGCGCATCACCATGTCGTAGACATCGATTTCATACGCCGCCGAGGTCTTCGGTTTCACTTCATACGCGAGATACCGGCCATCTGGCGACCACGCCGGATTCGACTCCGCAATCTCGCGCGTCTGCGTCAGGTTCACCACTTTGCCCGTTTTCGGAGACACGAGAAAAATGTCCCACTGCTCGTCCCCGTCATAGTCGGACTGGTAGGCAATCCACTTCCCATCCGGCGACCAGGCTGGCGAACTCTGCCGCTGATCGCTCACCGTCAATTGCACCGGGAATCCCCCCTCCGCCGGCACGATCCACAGGTTGTTGCGCCCGCTCATGTTCGAGATGAACGCGACGCTCTTGCCATCCGGCGACCAGGTCGAGCCGCCGATCTGCCGCGTCATGAACAGCTTCTCGATCGTCAAGCTGCGCGGCTCGACCTCGGCACTGGGCTTCGAAGCAATCTGCTTGGGATCAGTCACTGCCGGTGGAACTGGCAAGGTCTGTGCCAGGGCGCTGGCAAGCATCGTGGTCAGTAGGAGCGGAATCGTAATGCTTATACGCATGGCGTGGAATCGTAAAGTGATGTAGAAGAGAAAAGTCTAGCAGAGAGAATGTGCCCAGTTTTCATTCGATACGTCATCCCGACCGGAACCGCTTTTCTGGCGGAGGAGGGATCTGGCGCGGCAGCACCGAGCGAAAGGAACGAATGAACCGCAATTTTATTTTCCGAATCCTGGGGCTTGTCTGTGCCGTGTTTCCCCTGACCTTTCTCGCGTCAGCCCAAACGCCGCATTCGTTCGGCACCGTGGGCGATCAGTTCGTTCTCGACGGCAAACCCTTTCAGATTATCTCCGGCGAAATGCACTACGCCCGCATTCCGCGCGAGTATTGGCGTGATCGTCTGAAAAAGGCGCGCGCGATGGGATTGAACACGATCTCCACGTACGTCTTCTGGAACGCACACGAACCCAGGCCGGGCGTCTACGATTTCAGCGGCAATCTCGACGCTGCCGCCTTCGTCCGCATGGCACAGGAAGAAGGTCTTTACGTGATCCTGCGCCCGGGCCCGTATTCATGCGCCGAATGGGATCTGGGAGGCTTTCCCGCCTGGTTGCTCGCCGATCCCAACATGGTTTTGCGCAGCAGCGACGAAAAATTCCTGGTTCCGGCCGAGCGCTGGCTGAAACACCTGGGGCAGGAACTAGCTCCGCTCCAACTCGCCCGCGGCGGCCCGATTCTCGCCGTGCAGGTGGAAAACGAATACGGCTCGTTCGGCACGGACAAGGCTTATATCAGCCGCATCCGCGATGCGCTGCGGTCCGCCGGCTTTACTGACTCGTTTTTGTTCACGGCCGATGGCGGCGACGAACTCCAGACCGGCACTTTGCCCGGAGTGCACGCCGCTGTGAACTTCGGCACCGGCGAGGCCCAGACGGAAATCCCCAAGCTGCTGAAGTTTCGCCCCGGCGCGCCAGTCCTGAACAGCGAGTATTGGACCGGCTGGTTCGATCACTGGGGCGAGCATCATCACTTCATCGACGCGCAGCAACAGGCCAGGGAAATCGACTGGATGTTGAGCCGGGGATATTCCATCAATCTCTATATGTTCCACGGCGGCACCAGCTTTGGTTTCATGAGCGGCGCCAATTGGGACCACAAGAATTATCAGCCCGACGTCACCAGCTACGACTACGATGCGCCGGTCAGCGAATCCGGCGCGCTGACCAAGAAGTTTTTCGCCTTCCGCGACGTGATCGCCAAACACCGTCCGGGAGTGGCGATTCCCGATCCTCCGGCGGCGCTGCCGGTGATCGAGGTTCCTGAATTTACGCTCGACCGCACGGCCTCGCTTTGGAACTCTGATGTGTCGAGTTCATTACTCGCCAGGCAGCCGCGCAATATGGAGTCCCTCGGCCAGTCGTACGGATACATCCTGTATCGCACGATACTGCAATCCCCAGCGAGCGGAGATTTAGTCCTGCCCACGGTGCGCAGCTACGCCCGCATCTACCTCAACCGAAAACTAATGGGAACAGTCGATCGCAGGCTGAAGCAGGAGCCACTCAAGCTGCACGTCGCCTCGGGAGACAAACTCGAAATCCTGGTCGAAGGTACCGGCCGCATTAACTTCAGCACCGAACTGCGCAACGAGCGGCAGGGAATCAACGGACCGGTGACGCTTGCCGGTCGCGAAATAACCGGCTGGAAGATCACGACTCTTCCCATGAACGATCTCGGGGCTCTGCACTTTGACTCCATTGACGCGAAGAATCGTGTCGATGGCCCAGCGTTTTATCAGGGACACTTCGATCTCGAATCTCTGGGCGACACGTTCCTCGACACGCGGGGATGGGGCAAAGGTGCGGTCTGGATCAACGGTCACGCCCTGGGCCGATTCTGGAATGTGGGCCCGCAGCAGACGCTTTATGTGCCGGCTCCGTGGCTCAAGACCGGAACCAACGAGGTCACCGTCTTCACACTCGGAACGCATAGGCTCCAATTGCGTGGTCTTCGCCAACCTGTGCTGGATGAACTAGGAAGCGAGTAGCCGGTGGCCCAACGCCGGGCTACTGCGCGTTTTTGTGCATCTCCACCGTGCTCCACGTCTTATCGCCGGCGTGGCAGATGTTTTCCAGGGCGCACTCGGCGCAGTTGGGCTTGCGCGCGATGCATAGCTTGCGCCCGTGCCAGATGATCTGGTGCGAGAACAGAATCCAGCGCTCGCGGGGAATAATTTTCATCAGATCCTGCTCGATTTTCTGCGGATCATTCTCTTTCGTCAGTTCCAGCCGCCGCGAGATGCGATGCACATGCGTGTCGACGACTATGCCCTCAGCCTTCTTGAACCACGTCCCCAGCACCACGTTCGCCGTCTTGCGCGCCACGCCGGGCAGAGTCAGCAGCTTTTCGATGTCGTCGGGAACCTGGCCGCCAAAATCAGCAACGATTTTCTTCGCCGCGCCGACTACCGACTTCGATTTGTTGCGAAAGAATCCAGTCGAGCGCACGTCGGGCTCCAATTGCTCGGGCGTAAGAGCGGCAAATGCCTGCACGGTCGGATATTTGCGAAACAACTCGGGCGTGACCCGATTCACATTCACGTCGGTGGACTGGGCGGAGAGGATCGTCGCCACCAGCAGATCCCACGGGCTGGAGTGCGTCAGCGCGCAAGTCACGTCGGGATAAAGCTGGTTCAGCCGCTTCAGAATCTCCACCACGCGCTCGGGAGCGATGGGATTGTAGCCTTTGGACGGCTTGCCGGCTTTCGTTGCAGCTTTCTCGCGGGGCACGGGAACTTTCCCCACCCCGGCAGCGCCCTTCGTTTGGCGGGCAGGCCTCCGGTCGGATTTCCCAAGTAAGGGCACCCGCGTAGTGCGAACTTTATCCTGGCGCCCGGTTCGCGCCGGCTGACGCGGCACAACTCCTCGCGGCATGAGGCTCCTTTCCCACTGCTCAACGATGCCGCCATCATAACAAGGTCCTAAGCAGCGATTCACTAATCTGACCCTAACCCCTGAACTCTGAACCCTGAACTCTGAACCCTGAACCCTACATGCCCCTCAGTAACCCTGCCGGCAATTGACGCTCCCGATACTCCCCGGTAGTCTTGAATCACCCCGACCACCAGGACTCAAATCATGGCAGTCAACTCGATCCAGCTCGGACAAGTCTGGCGCAGCGAAAGCGACGGCCAGGACTATCTGGTCACCAAGGTCTACAACGAAGTCTTCAGCCAGTACGCCATGCTGCGTCCGGCGGGCATTACCGCCCCTGACGCCCCCACGGTGCGGGTTAAAGTCGCCAAGGGCCCGCAAGGAGCCACGCTCCCCGGCTACGCGTTTACCCAGGAAGGCTCGTTCTAGGACCAGTGGCCAGTGATCAGTGATTGGTGTGGCCTTGGCATGACCCACGCTCCGGCCTTGAATTTCCGCTACACTGGAGAATCATTTTCCGCGACAACCCTGAAGGTATGACTGACAACTGACCAGCGGCCACCGACCACTGCTCTCTATGACCGAAAAGATCCTCGCCATCCTGTTCATATTCATCAGCCATCTCATCGCCGTGACCGGATATGCCGGGATCGCGATCCTCATGGCGATCGAATCTGCGTGCATCCCGCTGCCCTCGGAACTGATCATGCCCTTCGCGGGATATCTGGTCTTTCAAGGCACGTTCAATTTGTTCTGGGTGGCGACGGCGGGGGCCATCGGATGCAACCTGGGATCGCTGGTCGCCTACGAGATCGGATGCTACGGTGGCCGCCCGCTGGTCGAGCGCTACGGCCGCTGGATTCTGATGGGCCGCCGCGAACTTGACTGGGCCGACCGCTTCTTCGCCCGCTGGGGATATCTCGCGGTATTCATCGCCCGCCTGCTACCTGTGATTCGCACCTTCATCGCGCTGCCCGCCGGAATCGCCCGCATGCCCCGCGGCCGCTTCCACATCTATACCTTTCTGGGGTCATGGCCGTGGTGCCTCGCCCTTGCCTGGCTGGGCATGAAGCTCGGCGAAAACTGGCGCGAACTGGGCAAATATTTCCACAAATTCGACGCCGTGATTGGAGTCATAATTCTGGCGGGAGTGGCTTGGTTCATCTGGAGCCACTGGCAGAATCGGGTCAGTGCTCAGGGGCCAGTGGTCAGTGGCCAGTAGTCGAAGATTTTGTGAAGAACAGCGCGGCTTGTTGCCGCCAGCCTCCGCATGGTGTACAAGCAAAGGCACCCGGGAGAGCCTCTATGATTCGTCACTCCGTGATCAGCCCGCGCCGCACTCTGGCAGCCCTGCTGTTTGCCGTCATCGCCCTGCCGTTTGCGTCCTACGCACAATCTGCCGCCGACCATCCTTTCGTCGTCGAGTACTACTACAAAACCAAGTGGGGTCACGCCGACGAATTTCTCAAGCTTTTCAAAAAGAATCACTATCCGCTGCTCAGGAAAGAAGTTGAGATGGGCCGCCTGCTTAAAGTGTGGATGGACCAGCCGCGTTATCACACCACTGAAGACGGCCGATGGGACTACCGCGTCACCATCGTCTTCAAGAACGCCACCGTCGCCAATGAAGCCTTCGACGAGGATGCGATCAAAAAGCAACTCTGGCCCGATCAGGAAACCTACACGCGCGAAGAGCAGCGCCGTTTCGAAATTCTCGACGCTCACTGGGACTTGCCCACCAAAGCCGTCGACCTCGACGCCAAACCGTAGAGGTGGCGGCCGCGACCGTTCGACCCTAGCGCCGGCGTCCCCGCCGGCTGTCGCGTGGGCGTCACGCCCACGCACCGCAGGGTGGCAATTCAGGTAAGCCTACTCACGGAAAGTCAGGCTCAAATTCTGCAAGTCAGGAATTCTGGGCACACCGCCGGGCGGAGATTCTGCCACAGCCGGCAAGCCTGCCTTGAGCCCGGTCGCAGGGATGCCGGCGCTACGAAATTTGGCTCCTTCTATCTTTGCTTCTTCTTCGCATGATCCGGGCCCAGGACCCGGACTCGCATCTGATTTTGTTACTTTGGTTTGCAGAAAATGCGAAATCCGTGATTGAGATCACGGAGAACCGTGATGCGTGCCATTTGCCATTGCCATTGCCTGGAAGAAGATGTGCTTGGGCGAGGCGGAATTGCGACCGCTCGGCCGCCGAACCCGACGCGGTGCCAGTCGTAACCGGGAGGCAGGGAGGTTTCCAATGGGCACAACTGAAATCCATGAGCCAGAGGTCAAAGAAGTCAAGCCGGCAAGTCGCCCAGTTGCGGCCGTCCTGCCAAAGAAAGATCTGACGGCGCCCGCGTTCACGCCCCGGGTCATGTTCTCCGACAGCCTGCTGGAGTTTGGGCCGCAGCGCAAGCGCAGAGTCTTTGCGACGACTACATCCTTCATTTTCAACTGCGTGGCCATTGGCATCATGCTCATCATGCCCCTGGTCTTCACCGAAGCCCTGCCCAAGGCCCAGTTGCTGACGTTCCTGGTGGCGCCCCCGCCCCCGCCTCCACCGCCGCCCGCCGCGGCCGCCGAGCCGGTGCGGGTCGTGCACCAGATCCAGACCGACATGCTCAACACGGGACAACTGCGCACCCCGACCAAGATTCCACAAAAGGTCGAAATGATTAAGGAAGAGGAAGCTCCGCCGCCGATGATGGCAACCGGAGGAGTCGTGGGTGGAGTGCCGGGGGGAATTCCAGGAGGCCAGTTGGGTGGCGTGATTGGCGGCATCGTCAATGCGGCCAACAATGCCGCGGCTCCGAAATTCATACCCAACACGCCCCAGCGCGTGCGCATCTCGCAGGGCGTGACCAAAGGCCTGCTGATTCATCGGGTGGAACCCTCCTATCCGCCTTTGGCCCGGGCAGCGCGCGTGCAAGGCGAGGTGGTTCTGACCGCGATCATCGGTACCGATGGCCAAATCCGGAACTTGCAGCTGGTGAGCGGCCATCCCATGCTGGTGCCGTCCGCCGTTGAGGCGGTCAAACAATGGCGTTACAAACCCTATCTGCTGAATGGCACACCGGTCGAAGTGGAGACCACTGTCACCGTGATCTTCTCACTGTCGTCTTGAGTGGGGAAGGGGCGCACTGGGAGCGCCAGGAGTCTTAACATGGCTGCTGAATATACCTATCGCGTTTCGGCCTGGTGGACCTCAGGCCGCACTGGACTGGCCAAGTGCGAGTCCTCTCCCAACACGATCCATTTTTCCGAGGCCGCGGAGCTGGGCGGCCTGCAAGGCCGCTGGACGCCGGAGCAGTTGCTGCTGTGCGCCCTGGCCGGCTGTTTCACCACCACCTTCCACGATGTCGCGCGCGCCGCGAAATTTGACTACACGGACCTGGAGGTGGAAATCGAAGGCAGCGTTCGCCGCAGCCGCGCGGCGGGCTGCAATTTCAACGAGATCCTGATTCGTCCCAGGTTGACCGTGCATTCCGAAGCGGAGCGCGAGGCCGGCCTGAATCTGTTGTGCCGTACCAAATCGATATGCATGATTTCCCGCGCCATCACCGTCCCCCAGACTCTCGAACCCACGGTCGAAACCGTGAAGGTTCCCGTCGAGGGCTGGAGGCAGGACGACGCCGTCGTGAAGCTTGGGGTGTAACAGGGTCGTTCGAGAACGAGGGGGGCGTATGATGTTTTCCTACAGGTTAGTGCGTCTGATCGAATCGCACGCCGATGCGCTCGCGGCTGGTCTGGAAGAGCGGGTGCAAACCAATTCCCAGGTCAGCCATTTTCGCCACATTCCGCCCCATGAATTGCGGGAGCGAGTCTACGAAATTTATCGCCACCTGGGGGAATGGCTGCTGGGCAAAAACGAGCTGGACATCGAACATCGCTATCGCGAGATCGGGGTTCGCCGCGCCTACCAGTCCGTGCCGCTCAGCGAAGTCATCCAGGCGATCGTGCTCACCAAGGAAAATCTTTGGGAGTTTCTCAAGAGTGAAGCGGTGTCGGACCGGGCGGTCGAGATCATGGGAGAGCTGGAGCTGTTGCAAATGCTGGAAATGTTTTTCGACCGGGCAATTTATTATGCCTCTGTGGGGTACGAAGAAGCAGTGGCTCGCATGACGCGCGAAGTCGCGCTCAAAGTGAGCTAGGGGAGCTGACTTGGATGTCGATGACATGGGAGATGGAATACAAGAAGCGGCTGAAGACCGCGGACGAGGCGCTGCAGTGCGTCAAGTCGGGCATGCGGGTCTACATTCAGCCGGGATGTGCCGAGCCTGAAACCCTGGTGGAAGCGCTGATCCGGCGCGCCCCGGAACTTTTCGACGTAGAAATCGTTCACATGATGACCATGGGCTGTGCGCCCTATGTGGCTCCCGAGATGGCGGGTCACTTCCGGCACAATGCCATGTTCATCGGGGCCAACGTGCGCCAGGCCATCAACGAAGGCCGCGCCGACTACACTCCCATCTATCTCAGCGAGATCGAAGGCCTGTTTGAAAGCGGGGAGATGCCGATTGATGTCGCGCTGATCGAGGTCTCGCCGCCCGACTCCCACGGTTTCTGCAGCTTTGGCGTGGGCGTCGATACCACCCTGACTGCGGCCAAGGTCGCCCGCCACGTGGTGGCGCAGATCAACGACAACATGCCGCGCACCTATGGCGACAGCTTCATTCATATCAACGACATCAGCGCCTTCGTCGAATCCTCGCGGCCGCTGTGCGCCTTGCCCAGGCCGGTGGTCACCGATCTGCAAATCGCGATTGCCCGCAACGTGGCCAGCCTGATCGACGACGGCGCCGTGTTGCAAACCGGCATTGGCGGGATCCCGGACGCGGTGCTGCCTCTGCTGATGGACCGCAAAGATCTGGGAGTGCACAGCGAACTGGTCTCTGATGGCGTGATTCCCCTGATCGAAGCGGGAGTGCTGACCGGCGCCCGCAAAAATTTCAAGCCCCGCAAGATCATTCTCGGCTTCGCGCTCGGCACCAAACGCCTGTTCGAATTCGTGGACAACAATCCCATCTTCGAATTTCATCCCACTTGCTACACCAACGATCCCGGGCTGATCGCGCGCAACGACAACATGGTCGCGATTAACTCGGCGCTGCAGGTCGATCTGACCGGGCAGGTCTGCTCCGATTCGATCGGCAACCAGTTCTACAGCGGCATCGGCGGCCAGGTGGATTTCCTGCGTGGGGCTTCGCGCTCCAAGCGCGGCAAATCCATCATTGCCATCTCTTCCACGGCCAAGCAGGGAACGATCTCGCGGATCGTTGCCATGCTCGATCCCGGCGCGGGAGTGGTCACTTCGCGCGGCCTGGTGCGCTACGTCGTGACCGAATATGGAGTCGCCTATCTGCACGGCAAATCCATTCGCGAGCGGGCCAAGGCGCTGATCGAGATCGCACATCCCCGCTTCCGCGAGGAGCTTTACGATTATTGCGAGAAGACCAAGTGGCTGGGCCACACCCAGCCGGCGCCCAGCCTAGCGAGGTGAAAGAAAACATGGCGGCACGCGGCAACATCAAAATCGATGTCGAAGAGTGCAAAGGATGCGGCTTGTGCGTGGAGTCCTGCCCGCCCAAGTGCCTGGAACTCGCCCCCGAGTTGAGTCCCTACGGCGTGCATCCCGCGCGCTATACCGGACAGGACTGCACCGGATGCGGCATCTGCTTTTATTGCTGTCCGGAGCCGGGAGCGATCACGGTGTACCGCCTGGCTCCGCCTCCCAAGCGGGTTGTGACCCAGACTGGAGACGAACATGCGCCAGCTGTGTAAAGGCAACGTCGCGGTCATCAAGGGCGCAGTGCTCGCCGGATGCCGCGCCTATTACGGATACCCCATCACCCCAGCCAGCGAAGTCGCCGAAGCCGCGGCGCTGTATCTTCCGGAAGTCGGCGGCACTTTCGTCCAGGCCGAGAGCGAGACTGCTTCCATCAACATGGTGTACGGCGCGGCGTCGGCCGGAATCCGGGTCATGACTGCCTCGTCCGGCCCCGGCCTCAGCCTGATGCAGGAAGGCATCTCCTACCTGGCCGGAGCCGAACTGCCCTGCGTCATCGTCGACGTCATGCGCGGCGGGCCGGGGCTGGGCAATATTGCTCCCGAGCAAGGCGATTACTTCGCCATGGTCAAAGGCGGAGGCCACGGCAACTACCGCAATCTCGTGGTCGCGCCCGCCTCGGTGCAGGAGATGGCCGACTTGACGATCCTGGCCTTCGAATTGGCCGACAAATACCGCAATCCCGCGATCGTGCTGGCCGATGGATTCGTCGGGCAAATGATGGAGCCGCTCGATCTCGAGTATCGCGAGATCGTCGCTCCCGACAAGCCTTGGGCGGTGAAGGGTACAGCGGAGACTCGGCCGAACATGATCAGCTCGATCGTGCTCGAACCGGACGAACTGGAAGCGCACCAGCGCCGCATGGAAGCCAAGTACATTCGCGCGCAGCAGGCGGAAGCGCGCTGGGAAGAATACTACACCGAAGATGCTGAGTTGCTGGTGGTCGGCTACGGAATCGTCTCGCGCGTACTGCGCTCGGCGGTGGATGAAGCCCGCAAGCAGGGAATCAAAGTCGGACTGTTCCGCCCGATCACATTGTGGCCATTTCCCTCGCCAGCCTTGAGGGCGGAGGCTCAGCGTGCGGAAAAAGTTCTGGTCGTCGAACTCAGCAACGGGCAGATGGTGGAAGACGTCCGGCTTGCGTTGAACGGCCAGCGCCCGGTCGAGTTCTATGGCCGGGTCGGCGGCAACGTGCCCAGTGTCGAAGAGTTGCTGGCGAAGATCGAACAGCAGCTGCCGGCAGCAGTCTGAGAAAGAAACACGTAGCCCGGGACGCATTCGTCCGGGGAGCGGGAAGTTGACAGTTCGCGGGCGGACGAATGCGTCCGCCGCTACGTGAACAACGGATAACGATCATGGCCGAAAACAATATCGTCGTGGAAGAACTAAAAACCGCAGACCAGTACGAAGTCGTACACTCGAAATCGCCGCTCTTCTATCCCGAGTACGAGCGCAAGAGCGATCTCAAGCACCAGACCCACTACTGTCCCGGATGCGGCCACGGCGTCGCCCACAAACTGATTGCCGAGGCGCTGGAAGATTTAGGTCTGCAGGACAAGACCATCCTGGTCAGCCCGGTCGGCTGCTCTGTGTTCGCCTACTACTACTTCGACGTGGGCAATGTGCAGGTCGCGCACGGACGCGCCCCCGCTGCCGCTACCGGATTGAAGCGCGCCTGTCCCGACAAGATCGTGCTCGCCTATCAGGGCGACGGCGATCTGGCCGCGATCGGCACCGCGGAAATCGTGCACGCCGCCAACCGCGGAGAAAAGATCAGCGTCTTTTTCGTCAACAATGCCATTTACGGCATGACCGGCGGCCAGATGGCGCCCACCACGCTGGTCGGCCAGCGCAGCACAACCTCGCCCTGGGGACGCCGTCCCATCAACGAAGGTTTCCCCCTGCACATGTGCGAGATGTTGTCTTCGCTGGAAGCTCCCGTCTACATCGAGCGCGTGGCGCTGTCGGACAACAAGAACATTATGAAAGCGCGGCGCGCGGTGCGCAAAGCGCTCGAACTGCAGCGCGATGGCGCGGGCTTCACCTTTGTCGAGATTCTCTCTCCCTGCCCCACGATCTGGGGCAAGGATCCGATTCAGGCGCGGAAGTGGGTCGCCGACAACATGATCCCCAACTTCCCGCTGAATGTCTTCCGCGACCGCAAGGTCGAAATCGTCGAGACCAACGCGCCGCCGCACAAAACCGTCAAGGAAGTGGTGGAAGGCGAGCGCCAGATCGCGCGCGAAGCCATGGTTCCGGGACGGCACCATCATTTCCGCCATCTCGGCATCAAGATCGCCGGCTTCGGCGGACAGGGCGCCCTGCTCTTGGGTCAACTGCTCGCCGAAATGGGCATGCGCGAAGGCCTGGAAGTCAGTTGGCTGCCCTCCTACGGTCCGGAGATGCGCTCGGGCAGCGCGCACTGCCACGTCTGCCTCTCGAAAGACCGTATCGGATCGCCGGTGCTCTCCCGCCCTGACGTGCTCATCGCCATGAACGAGATTTCGCTGCGCAAGTTCGCCGCCGAAATTGCCCCCGGCGGCACCATCATTTACGGCCGCGCGAGCCTGCCCGCTGACTTCAGCCCTCCGCAAGCACAGGTCGTCTGCATTCCAGCCTCGGAGATTGCCGACAAGCTGGGCTCCGCCAAAGTCGCCAACGTGGTCATCCTGGGAGCCTTGCTGGAAGAAACCGAGTGCCTCTCGTCCGCGACCGCAGACAAAGTTCTGGAAGCGAAAGTGAAGAATCCGGCGCTGCTCGATCTCGACCGCAAAGCGCTCGACGCCGGTCGCGTCTACATCGACCACACGGTCTCCATCGGCGCAGTGACGCAGGCCGACGGCTTCGCCCAATAAAGAAACGAACTCTCTCCACCTCTGTGAGGGCGTCATCCCGGAGCCCCGCGCTTTTAGGTAGACCCCCAGCTTTGAGCCGGGGGCGGCGAAGCCGCGGGGCGAGGGATCTCCATTGCAGAGGTCCGTGGCGCGGGAGATCCTTCCCTCCACCTGAAAATCGGCTCGGGTCAGGATGACACCCATCGCTACTTCAATCCCATTTTCACCAAAAGCGCGTCGAAGCGCGCATCGGCACGCAAGCGTGCGAAATCGGGCCAATATCTGGCGACCATCAGCATGGGATCGCGAATCTCAAAAGCTTCCCATGCGTACTTCAGTGCCAGATCTGTTTCCCCGCTGGCGGAGGCGGCAATGGCGAGGTGACTCGGCTGAAGGAAACCGGCCGAGCGGCGAGCCACAAATTCCTGATAGAGCGCCTTCGCTTCGACCGTTTTGCCCCAATCGGCAAAGATCATGGCCTGAGCCGAGATAGCAAACGGGTGGCGTCCGGAAACGGCCATGGCCATGTCGCCAGCCAGTGCAGCTTTTTCCAGCTGTTGATCGGAATGATAGGCGTGCTGCAACGCCCAATAGGTGAAGAACGATTCTTCCAGTTCGATGGCTGTCTTTGCCCACTGAACGGCCTCGCCACCATTTCCCGCATGTCCGAAAGAGAAGGCCAGCATGGCATTGGCATAGCCGGAGAGTGGATCCACTTCTACGCCCTCCTTGGCCACGGCGATAGCATCCTCGAATCGTCCTCGCGCCCACAGGAGATAGAACAGCGCATACCAGGCCAGATTCTGCACGTAGCGGGGATTCAATTCCCGCGCGCGCAGGAATTCCCGCTCGGACTTTTCGAGGTCCCAATCGTAGAGGAGGCTCACGCATCCCAGCGCACAATGCGCCTCCGCTAGAGAAGGATTGATGGCGACGGCGCGCGTTGCCGCCTCCTTGATCTGCTGCATGACTTTCTCCGGCCGCTCGAAGCCGTAAAGGCCGAGCATATTCTTGGCATCGGCCAGTCCTGCCCAGGCGAGTGCATACTCGGGGTCGAGCGCGACCGCCCGTTCGAAGCACTGGGCCGCGCGGCGAATGTCGAGGCCGCGCCGGTAGAGCAGCGCACGGCCCTTGAGATATAACTCGTAGGCTTCCAGATTTTCGGTTCCGGCTTTCAGCGACGGCTGCCGATCGCGCTTCAACGTGACTTTCAACTTCTCTGCAATCGACTGCGCGATCTCGTCCTGCACTTCGAAGATATCTTTCAGCTCCCGGTCATAGCGCTCTGACCAGAGATGGTATCCATCGTGCACGTTGACCAGTTGGGCGGTGATGCGGAGGCGATTTCCCGCCTTTCGTACGCTGCCCTCGAGCACAGTGCGAACGTTCAGGCGCTCTCCGACGACTCGCAGATCAACGTGTTTTCCTTTGAAGGAAAATGAGGATGTTCGTGCCGCTACATGCAGGCCTTCAATCTGCGCCAGTGCATTGATAATTTCCTCCGTGATGCCGTCGGCGAAAAATTCATTCTCCACGTCGGTGCTTACGTTGGTGAAGGGCAGCACAGCCACCGATGCTTCCTGGCTGCCTGCCGCCGCCGCTCGCGTACCCGACGATATCTCCTGTCGCAGGTGTTCCAGCGCGTCGCGCAATTCCCGCGTCGCGGCGTAGCGGTGACTTACCTCCTTCGCCAAACAGCGGTCGAAAATCCTTTGCAGCCCCGAGGGTACATCGGGGCGCAGTTCCGTGATCGGCTTGGGCGGATCGCGCAGGATCGCGGACATGAGTTCCGCCGAGCCCTTTCCCGCGAAGGGCGGAGCGCCGGTGATCATCTCGTAAAGCACGCCTCCGAGCGAGAAGATGTCGCTGCGCTGATCGACGTGCTGCCCTTGCAGTTGCTCCGGGGACATGTACGGAACCGTCCCCATCACTACGCCTGCTTGTGTCTGAGATAGGGTATCCAGCTTCGAGTTCTGGACGTCATCGCCTGCCGCGCTAATCTTGGCCAGCCCGAAATCCAGCACCTTCACTATGCCGCGCTTATCGACCATGACATTGCCCGGTTTGAGGTCGCGGTGCACAATGCCTTTTTCGTGGGCGGCTGCAACCGCGTCCGCCAGCGGAATCGCCAGTGCGAGAAACTTTTCCAGCGGCAATCCGCCGCGCGGGATCAACTGCCCCAAGGTCGCGCCTTCCACCAGTTCCATGGTGATGAAATGCGTGCCGTTGACCTCCTCCACCGAATGAATCACCACGATGTGGGGATGATTCAATGCCGCCACGGTTCGGGCTTCCCGCTGAAACCGCTTCAAGCGATCTTCATCCAAAGCGGTCTCATCGGGCAGGACCTTAAGGGCGACCGCGCGCCCAAGCCGGGTGTCGCGGGCACGGTAGACTTCGCCCATGCCGCCGGCTCCAAGCGGCGGCTCAATCTCGTAGGCCCCAAGTCTGATACCCGGCGTAAGCGCCATAAATGCGTGCCATTATAGCCCTGTGAAAGGAGTTTGCCGCCTTGGAGCTCTTCTTGTGATTCCAATCACAAAAAGCGGTGACAGGCTGCATATCCCCAAAGCCGACTCCGGCTTGATCCTGAAAGCGGGTGCAGGGGGTGTTCCATGGCACTCGTCGACGTCCATCTGGAAGTAGAAAAAAGCTCAGGCGGCCAGCCTGCGAAAACCACGCCCGTATGGGTGAAGAACGTTCTGTTCGCCACCGATTTCTCGGCGACTTCCGAAGCCGCCTTGCCCTATGCCACGGCCATCTGCCGCCGCTTCGGCGGAACGCTGCACGCGGTGCACGTCCTCTCCGATGCCAGCCTGCTGCTGATGACGGGCGGAGTGGACTACGTCAGCATGGGCACGCTGTACGACGATGCCCACAACCAAGCCAAGTTGAAGCTCGAGCAACTCGCAGAACATTTCGGAGGAGTCGCCTACCGCAGCTACGTCCGGCACGGGCAAGTCTGGAAAAATCTGGCGCCGATCCTGGAAGAAAACGCCGTCGACCTGATCGTGCTCGGCACTCATGGCCGCACGGGTTTGGGCAAGTTGCTGCTGGGATCGGTAGCGGAAGACATTCTCCGCCACGCTCCGTGCCCCGTCCTTACGGTTGGTCCCAAGGTGTGCGGACGAGCCAAGTTGCCGGTGTTTCAAAATCACTTTCGGGATCTGACGCCGCCCGAGCTCGATTTGCGGCAGATCGTTGTGGCCACTAATTTTGCGAAAAATTCCGCCCGCGTGGCGCAGGAGGCGATTGCGCTGGCCGAAGAATTCCGCGCTCGGCTCACGTTGCTGCACGTGCTGGAGGACTATACCCAACTGGGCAGCCGTCCGGGGCCGATCGAAGACTGCGTGCGCCGCTTGCAGGAACTGATCCCGCGCGGCAATACCCTGCAGTATGTGCCGGAGATGGTTGTGGAATTCGGCCCCGCTGCGGAACGGATTTTGAAAGTTGCCACCGAGCGGGAGGCGGACATGATTGTTCTGGGCGCGCGCGGCCCGGCAGATGTGGGCACGACTCACCTGCCCTGGTCGTCCGCGCACCAGGTGATTGCCAACGCGCACTGCCCGGTGCTGACCATTCGGGAATAAAACTTTGGGACCGCACACGTTCCAGCCACAAGATGGGACCAAAATGAAACCGCCGCGATCAATTTTTATGGGGCGCGGCGTTTTCATCGCTAAGCGCCAAGACTAGAATCAGGCTGTGGTGGCAAAGTTATAAGATCGTTCTTCTTCATGCGGAATTCATCTGGCAGTCAGAAGGCATATGTCTTCCTACGTTGTTAAGCCCGTTCCTCCCAATCCGGACAAGCGCTGGAAGCTGGTCGACGCCACCATTCGGCGCCAGGGCCAGCAGGCGCGCGGTCTGATTGAAACCCTGCACACGGTCCAGGAAGCCTTCGGATACCTGGACGAGCAGGCGCTGCGTTATGTCGCCGTGTCGCTGCGCGTGCCCCTGAGCCGGGCTTACGGGGTCGCGACCTTTTATCACTTTTTCACCCTGAAGCCCGCGGGCGAGCACACCTGCGTCGTCTGCATGGGGACGGCATGCTACATCAAGGGCGCGCCCCAGTTGCTGGACGCGGTGCAGCGCGATCTGGGGATTCATCCCGGAGAAACCACCTCCGACAAGAAAGTTTCGCTGCTCACGGCGCGCTGCCTGGGCTCGTGCGGGCTGGCTCCCGCGGTGGTCTACGATCAGGAAGTGGCCGGTAAAGTGAGTACCGCAGCCGTGCGCGAGCATCTGAAGAAATGGACCCACGGATGACCCCAGAGGAGCTCGAAGAGATTGCCGAAAGCGAACGCGCCTGGCAGGGTAAGTTCACCCAGCGCGTGAATGTGTGCGTGGCCGCGGGATGTCTCTCGTGCCAGAGCCAGTCGGTGAAGGATGCGCTGGACCAGGAAGTCTCCCGCCGCGGCAGCAAGGAGCATTGCCAGGTGAAGGGCGTGGGCTGCATGGGGCTGTGCTCCGAAGGTCCGCTGGCCTCGACCAGTGCCGGCGTGCTTTACAAAAAGGTCGAGGCTGCCGATAGTCCTGCGATTCTCGACAGCGTGGAGGGCGCGCCGGTGGCCCGCCTGGTCTGCCCGACCGATGTTCCTTTTTTCCAGCGGCAGAAAAAAATCGTGCTGGAAAATTCCGGCGTCATCGATCCCGACCGTGTGGAAGACTATATTGCGGCGGGCGGATACACGGCGCTGATCAAGGCTCTTACCGAAATGTCGCCGCGTGAGGTGATCGACGAGGTCACCCGCAGCGGCCTGCGCGGACGCGGCGGCGCAGGGTATCCCACCGGGTTGAAGTGGAGCACGGTCGCAAAGTCGGTGGGCGCGCAGAAGTATGTGATCTGCAATGCCGACGAGGGCGATCCCGGAGCTTTCATGGACCGCAGCGTGCTCGAAAGCGATCCCCACCGCGTGCTCGAAGGCATGCTGATCGCCGGTTACGCCGTGGGCGCGTCGGAGGCTTACATTTACGTGCGCGCGGAGTATCCGCTGGCCATCAAGCGCCTGCGCAATGCCATCCGCCAGGCCGAGCGCGTGGGCTTGCTCGGATCGAACATCTGCGGCACGCGCTTCAGTTTCCGCATTGACCTGCGGCTGGGCGCGGGCGCGTTTGTCTGCGGAGAAGAGACTGCGCTCATCGCCTCGGTCGAGGGCAAGCGTGGCACGCCCCGACCGCGGCCGCCGTATCCCGCGATGGAAGGCTTGTTCGGCGAGCCCACGCTGATCAACAACGTCGAGACTTTCGCCAACGTTGCTCCCATCATCCGCAATGGCGGCGAGTGGTATGCGCAGATCGGCACTGAGAAGAGCAAGGGCACAAAAGTCTTCGCGCTCGCCGGCCGCGTCGAAAATACCGGCCTGGTCGAGGTCCCCATGGGAATTTCCCTGCGCGAGATGGTTTTCGAAATCGGCGGCGGCATTCCTGACGGCCGCAAATTCAAAGCGGTGCAGACTGGCGGACCCTCGGGCGGCTGCCTGCCCGCCGACTGTCTGGATATGCCCGTAGATTACGAGTCGCTGGCCCAGGCCGGATCGATCATGGGTTCGGGCGGCATGATCGTCATGGACGAAAGCTCGTGCATGGTCGACGTGGCCAAGTACTTCATGGATTTCTGCATGACCGAGTCCTGCGGCAAGTGCATCCCGTGCCGCGTGGGCACCTACCAGATGCATCGCATTCTGAGTTCGGTCGCCGCCATGACGGCCACCCAGCAGGATCTGAAAATGCTGGCGGAACTATGTGACCTGCTCAAGCACACCAGCCTGTGCGGGCTGGGGCAGTCGGCGCCCAATCCCGTGGTCAGCACCCTGCACTCCTTTGGCGAGGAGTACCGCGCCCACGTCGAAGATCACAAGTGTCCCGCGGGAGTCTGCACCGGGCAGCCTGTGGGAGAGCCCGCATGAGACCCGTCGCCACGGTCAAAACCCTGAAGATCAACGGCCGCGATGTTAGCGGGCGCCAGGAGGAAAGCATTCTCGACGTGGCCCGCCAGAATGGCATTTTCATTCCGCGGCTGTGCGAAATGGATGGCCTCTCCGACGTCGGCGCCTGCCGCCTGTGCCTGGTGGAAATCAAGGGCCAGAACAGATTGATGCCCGCCTGCGTGACCGCGGTCGAAGAAGGTATGGAGGTCACCACCGACTCCGAGCGGCTGCAGAATTACCGCCGCCTGATCCTCGAGTTGCTGTTCACCGAGCGCAACCATGTCTGCTCGGTCTGCGTCTCCAACGGCCATTGCGAGATGCAGATGCTGGGGCAGCGACTGGGCATCACCCACGTGCATTTTCCCTACCGCTATCCCAAGGAAGATGTCGACGCCTCGCACGACCGCTTCGTGATCGATCACAACCGCTGCATCCTGTGCACGCGCTGCGTCCGCGTCTGCGACGAGATTGAAGGCGCCCATACCTGGGACGTCATGGGCCGGGGCATCGACGCGAAAGTCATCACGGACTTGAACCAGCCCTGGGGATCGTCGGAAACCTGCACCACCTGCGGCAAGTGCGTGCATGTGTGCCCGACTGGGGCGTTGTTTGAAAAAGGGCGCTCGGTGGCGGAAATGCTCAAGCGCCGCCAGTTCCTGCCCTATCTGATGATGATGCGCAAGGAAAACGAATGATGTGTAGCCCCGGACGCATTCGTCCGGGGTTGCGCAAAGCGCAATGGAGGGCCGCAGATTTTCACGGAGTTCCACGGATAATCTTTCTTAAGGTTCATCCGTGGAAATCCGTGTGAATCGGTGGCCAGGCTGTAAATCCTATGACCAAGAAGCGAATTGCCACCGTCTGGCTCGATGGCTGCTCCGGCTGCCACATGTCGTTCCTCGACATGGACGAGCGCCTGCTCGCCATCACCGGCGCCGCCGACCTGGTCTACAGCCCGCTGGTCGATGCCAAGGAGTTTCCCGAAAATGTCGACGTCGCCTTGGTCGAAGGCGCCGTGAGCAGCGAGGAAGATCTGGAGAAGATCCAAAGGATCCGCGAGCGCACGAAAATTCTGGTTTCGCTCGGCGACTGCGCCGTGACCGCCAATGTGCCCGGCATGCGCAATGCATTCGGCGTCAAGGCGGTCTACGACCGCGCCTACCGCGAGAATGTCACCTTCGATCCCGGCATTCCCAACCAGGTCGTGCCCGCGCTGCTGCCCATGTCGCGCCCGATACACGAGTTCGTGAACGTGGATGTGTTCGTTCCTGGCTGCCCGCCCTCCGCCGACACGATTTATTACGTGGTGAGCGAACTGCTTCAGGGGCGCATGCCGGACCTGAGTTTGAAGACGCGCTTTGGAGCGTAGGAGCAAGCGACAAGCAGGTCTAATAGCTAGTAGCTAGCAGCTAGAAGCCAGCAGCTTACAAGGGAGAAGTCGTGAAGCAGGGAAGCACCATCGTCATCGATCCGGTCACGCGCATTGAAGGCCACTCCAAGATCACGTTGCACCTGAACGAAGAGGG